>PPYE01275131.1_pt1 | contig 385887 bp, 238 predicted proteins | sample 1559881 | NCBI WGS metagenome assembly PPYE01 (sample SAMN08240022, study PRJNA423297) | Human gut metagenome, whole genome shotgun sequencing project.
AAAAGGCTCTAAAATAATGAAGAAAGTTGCATAAAGAAAAAAGAGTGTGCCAAAAATCTCACTTTTGACACACCCTCTTTTTTAGTTCTCCAATCCACCAACGAACCCTCCACCCCCTAAAGAGTGCTTTTTCAGCCCAAACGACCTTGTAAAACGGCCTCTTTGAGCTTCTCGTTCAGCCCGAATGAGCTTCCAAGTGTGGCCGTTTGGCAAATTCATTTGGGCTTGGCGGGAAATTTGATGGGGCAGATAGGGCTGATGAGGCGGATTGGATTAGGATGGGGAATGGGTGTGGAAAAAATGCGTGTAAGCCTTTTTCTAAAGATTTAATAGTTTGTGCTATATGTCCAATATGGTCCCTACAGCAAGATAAAGTTGCCATTAACATCTAACATCCATCACCCACCATCTTCCACCTTGTGCCCCTGCTATTGCCGATGTGGGGAATCGATTTTAATAAAAAAATGGCCTTCGTTGAAAATATTTCATGCAAAGAGAGGGAATTATAATATAAATGATTATCTTTGCAGCAGATATGCAGGAAGTGCCCTGTTATTGGCCATGGAGGTATATCCATGAGTTTGTTGGATAAAAGAAGCGTTATGCTTATCTTGTAAGTTGAAAACCTGAGAAACTTTCAAACGTGTACAAGGATGGCATAGTGGTTCTCACGCTATAGCGTGGGCCACTATTATTACATCTGTACACAAGGTTTTCTCAGGACCATCAACTTAGGATGTGGTAGTGTGGTTTCCACGCTTTCCCATGTTTAGTCTTATATGTACATCTATAATTTGGTGTCATGGCGTATCAGTAATTGTCGCATCAGCATGTTTGGCGACATATAGAAAAAGGTATTCTGCTGGCTAATGGCACAGGAAGAGACTTATAGAGGCTTTTATACTTTTTAAGAACGAACGGCTATTTTTTAAATAAAATGGAGAAATGATGAAAAGATTGAAATGTTTTTTTGTTTGTCTGTTGCTGCTATGTCCGGCAATGGGCATTTATGGAAGTGTCTCGTTTTCTAAGAGCTATCCTTATTCGGAAGGGAAAGCAACGGCTCATTATAAGTTGGCATTTACCTCCAATGACGATGGCCCCCACACCGTGACGCTGTATGGGAGCAGTTTCGACAATAACTACGAGCATGTAGGCGGGCAGTGGGTTCGCTTTTATGCCGATGTCGATATTCCCGAGACGGTGGAAGATAACGGCACGACCTATCGGGTGACGCGGATTGGCGATAAGGTCTTTGAAAACTCAAGCTACATCGGCAGTGTCGTCATCCCCAACAGCGTGACGACGATAGGGCGGCGGGCTTTTTGGAATTGTGTAAACTTGAAAACCGCCGTCTTGGGAAACTCCGTCGAGAGCATTGGAGAGATAGCCTTCCAGTATTGCAAGAATCTTGAGTCCATCTCCCTGCCCAATTCGCTGACCCATGTGGGCGACCACTTCCTGTGCGGTTGTGGGAAGTTGGCCAAACTGGTGGTGCCTGAGAACCTGACCAATATCGGCGAATACTTTCTCCACGGCTGCGAGAGTCTGCGTGCAGTCTACCTGTTGGGGAACAAACAGCGCACGCTTGGCAACTATCCTTTCATGAGTCAGGATCAGCAAGGGCAAAAGCAGGTGAGCGGATGCACCTTCTTTGTGGATAGTGAAGATGTGTACAACCATTCTTACAAGAATAGCGGTAACTGGAAATATGCCGATGAGGGGAACAGCGAAGTCCTTTCTAAAGACGGAAGTTATAGCAACACAGATCTCGGCTATGGCAGGAACAAATATTCGTGGGCCGCTTCTCCCGACATCCGCAAGCATGAGAACAGGTGGGTTACGGTTCGCTACCCGAAGGCTATCGATGCCAAAGTGCTCTTTGGCAACGAATGCAAGGTGGCCAAACTGACTGCGGCCCAATATAAGGGCATCCACGACGGCAGCTATCTGTATCATCTGGATTTCATGCTGGTGGCCGACCGCAAGATGGAAGCCAACGTGCCCTATCTGTTGAAGGTGGATCCCAAGAATGTGGGATCGGCCTACATTGTGGAGCATGTGGAGGGCGAGGCTGACATTCCCGATGCAACCGGGGCCGTGTCGGTAGCCATCAGCAACCAAGGCGAAGATCCTTCGGCGGCGCTGACCACCATCAAGATGCTTGGCACGTTTGCCACCGAGGGGCACGAACTCACGCCCGGGGAGTACATTTTCGCCAACCGGCCCGATGCCGATGGGCGGTATGACACGCAGATGAAGTTCTACAAGCAAAACACGAAGCGTTCGCCCCAGCGCCATGTAGGCCCCTATCGCTGTTATTGGCAGATAGAGAAAGACGGCGCGGTGTGCACCGATTCGAAGATGGGTTTCGCGTTTGAACATACCACTACGGGCATCGGTACCGATGTGAAGATTCGCCCTGCCGACAGATACGATGTTTACAATCTCTTGGGGCAGTTGGTGAAAGCCGGCGCACGCTCCACAGACGGATTAGTCCCGGGCGTTTACATCGTGAACGGAAAGAAAATCATGGTGAAGGGAAGGAAGTAGATAAGTAAACGAGTGGAGGAGTAAACGAGTTGACAAGTTATTTGCAGTGTTGCTTATAGACCGTTTGGTTGATGATGGACAAGCCACTTGTCTACTCGTCAACTTGTTCACTCGTCAACTAAAAAAACGAAAGAGCAATGAAACAGACATATATCAAACCAGTAATAGAGAGTAGTGTGTATTTTGCCGAGTATCATCTTTTGGCCGGTAGCAATAGCCAGTCGGGCACCATTTATGGGGGAGGAACCGGTGGTGAAAACCAGTTTATCAGTTCCGGAAACGAAGATGAAGGCCCCACAGAGGGCGATGCCAAGGCCTCTAACTCTTGGAAGGGTTGGGAAGACTGACCATCCGACATAGTTGGCAATGCATGGCGTGGCTCTCCGGGTAAGTCACCGGAAGGGCCGTCAGCCTACAGTTTGGCATCTCTCGCATACTCTCAAGTATGCGAGAGATGCCTTTCTTTTTCTTGAAAATGATGTGTTTTCTTCCTTTTTCAGCCCATTTGGCACTTCTTTTCCTGCTACACACCATCCACTCTTTTTAATTTTTGTTAAACGTGTAAGGTGTTGTTATACAGTTGTTTATGATTTTTCGTGCGGAAAAGACATCCACTTTTCCGCTTCTCCCCCTTTCTTTTAGTCCGCATTTTTTCTATATTTGCATCACAATCAACAATCTATTGGCAGGCCGCGCGTCTAATACCGCCAACTAACAACTTAAATATCATTCTTATGAAAAAAGACAAGTTAATCGTCTTGTTACTGACCTTATTGGTTTCAATGACTTCTTTCGCCCAAAAGACCAACTGTTCGGGCGATGTGGTCGATGCAGCCGGTGAGCCCGTTATCGGTGCCTCCATTGTGGAGAAAGGCACGAGCAACGGGGCTGTTACCGACCTCGACGGCAAATTCTCCGTATCAGTGACTCCCGGTGCCACGCTCGTCGTCTCTTACGTGGGCTATGCCACCCGGGAGATGAAAGCTGCTCCAAATCTACACATTGTACTACAGGAAGACTCCAAACTCATCGACGAGGTGGTGATTGTGGGCTATGGCGTGCAGAAAAAGAGCGTCGTCACAGCCTCCATTGCCAAGGTGGGCGCGGACGATCTGCAACTCACAGCCCCCACGCGCATGGATAACGCCCTGAAGGGACTCGCCGCCGGTGTCACCGTCACCTCAGCCTCCGGCCAGCCCGGAGCCGCTGCCCGGGTCAGGGTGCGCGGTGTGGGCACCATCAACAACTCCGATCCGCTCTTCATCGTCGACGGAATGCCCGTGGAAGGCAACATTGACTACATCAACCCCAGCGACATCGAGAGCATGGAAGTGCTCAAAGACGCCGCCTCGGGTGCCATCTACGGTGCACGGGCGGCCAATGGTGTGATCATTGTCACCACCAAGCGCGGGCGGTTGGGCAAGGTTTCGGTGAACTACAACTTCTCCTACGGTTGGCAGAAGGCGTGGAAGCGCCGCGATGTGCTCGATGCCACGGCCTATGCACTGATGATGAACGAAGGAGCCGTGAACTCGGGCATGGCCCCCGTCTATGCCGACCCCTATTCCTACGGCAAGGGGACGGACTGGCAGAATGCCGTGTTCAATGACAATGCCCCAGTGGCAAACCATGAAGTGAACGTCAGTGGAGCCACTGAAAAACTCAACTACTATCTCGCTTTCGGTTATAACAACCAGGAGGGAATCGTGGGCGGCAACTACAACAAGTCCAACTATCGCCGTCTCACGCTGCGGAGCAACACCAATTACACCATCTTCGACGACTCCAAGGAGCGTGCGTGGCTCAACAAGCTCGACGTGCAGGTGAATCTCTCTTACGCCCGCATTAAGAGCACATCCATTGAGGCCAATTCGCAGTGGGGCTCCGTGCTGGGCAGTGCGCTGATGCTCTCACCACTGTTGCCCGTCTCCATTCCCGCTTCCGATGCAGCTGCGCAGGCTGCCGAGATAGCCCGTATGCAGGAGGCGACAAAGGTGACCGACCCGAAGACCAACGAGGTGACGGGCTACAACTACAAGCCTGTCTATGGGTCCAACGGCGAACTCTTCTACACGCCGGGAGCCGACTATCACGAGATGAACAATCCGGTGGCCATGCTCAACCTGCCCAGTGCCCCCACGTGGGTACACAAGTTTGTGGCCAACTTCGCCGCCACACTCAACATCGGTTGGGGACTCAGCTACCGGCTTTCCTACGGTGGCGACATCAACTTCAACGGCATAGACACCGGCTACACCCCCTACTACTATCTGTCGGGCAATAATCTGGCCACCAAGTCGTCGGTTACGGCCCAAAGCAACCGCGCTTCCATCTGGCAGGTGGAGAATGTGCTCACGTGGACGAGGCAGTTTGGCAAGCATGACATCAACGTGGTGCTCGGCCAGACAGCCAAGCAGTCTACCGGATGGTATCTCGGCGGCAGCCGCAGCTATCCCGTCAGTGCCCGAAAGCCCTACATCGACTTTGCTACGGGGCTTGCCGTCGACAACGACATGAATGTGTGGGGAGGTCCCAACGATGAAGCCACGCTCGCCTCGCTCTTTGCCCGGGCAAGCTACAACTACGATGAGCGCTACATGGCCCAGTTTACCGTGCGCCGCGACGGGTCGAGCCGCTTCGGTGCCAACAACCACTATGCCACCTTCCCCTCGTTCTCGCTGGGATGGAATGTGACCAACGAGCCTTATCTCAGGAATGTCCGGCCCGACTGGCTCACCAACTTGAAGGTGCGCTTCTCTTGGGGAAAGAACGGTAACGAAAACATCGGTAACTTCCGCTATGCCGTCTACACCGAGGGCAACCACAACGTGTTGTTCGGTCGCAACAACACCGAGATTATCGGTACGCAGGCCGGCGGCCTTGCCAATCCCGACCTGAAGTGGGAGGAGAGCGTGCAGACCGACTTCGGACTGGACTTTGGATTTTTCCAAAACGCCCTTACCTTCACCGTCGACTGGTATAAGAAGGTGACCAACGGCATGTTGATGGAAGTGCCCGTGCCGCAATACGTGGGCTCCGCCCGCCCCATCGGCAATGTGGGAAAGATGGAAAACACCGGTGTGGAACTCGAAGCCGGCTATAAGTTCCGCGTGGCCGATGCCCGTTTCCACGTGAAAGGCAACGCTGCCTATCTGCGCAACAAGCTCGTCAATTTGGGCAACGACACAGGTTATCAGAATTACGACCACCTGCAAGGCGTGGGAACCATCACCCGCGCACGGAACGGACAACCTTTCCCCTTCTTCTATGGCTACAAGACCAACGGCGTGTTCCAGAACATGGCCGAAGTGAAGGCATACGTCAATGCCGAAGGAACGATGATTCAGCCCAACGCCGTGCCCGGCGACGTGCGCTTTGTTGATGTCGACGGCGACGGCAAAATCAGTCAGGAAGGCGACATGACCAAGATTGGAAAAGGTATGCCCGACTGGACCTTCGGACTCACGTTGTCGGCCGACTGGCGCGGTTTCGATTTCTCGATGATGTGGCAGGGCGTGACGGGATGTGATGTCTTCGACGCCACCACGCGCACTGACATCTCCGTGTCCAACCTGCCCTCGTGGATGCTCGGCCGCTGGACGGGTGAGGGCACTTCCAACCACTATCCCCGCTACTGCACCGTGGACACGCACAACAACTGGTTGTCGTCCGACCTCTATGTGCACGACGCTTCCTATCTGCGCCTGAAAAACCTGCAGTTGGGCTACACACTGCCGCGCACGCTCACCCACAAGCTTTTTGTCGACCGCCTGCGCGTCTTCCTTTCGGCAGAAAATCTGATCACATGGACCAAGTATCACGGTTTCGACCCTGAAATATCTTCGGGCGGAACCTCACTCGGAGTAGACTACGGTGTCTATCCCCAGGCCCGTGTGTGGACAGTCGGGGTGAATGTCGGTTTCTGACCCAAGTGCAACCATCATTAGGAATATAACCCAAAAGAAGATTGATTATGAAAACGAACATATTATATAAGTTAGGTATTGCAGCTTTGCTCGCTGCTCTCCTTGTGCTGACAGGCTGCAAAGATTCCTTTCTGGAGGTGGAACCCGGCAAGAAGATGACACTGACAGAGTATTTCTCCACCGACGAACACATCTACGAAGCCGTGGCAGCAACCTATCATCCCATGCGCCTTTTCGACTGGAACGGTGCCACCTATAACCCCATCAACATTTGTAGCGAGGTGATGACCGACAACTTCTGGGCCGGCGGAGCCGACCTCAACGACTACACCTATTGGCACTACATGGAAGATTTCAAGGCCGACCCGCTCCACACGCTCGAAGGAATATGGAAACAGTGCTATCTGGGTGTGAAGAACGCCAACGACGTGCTATCGTATGTGGAGACCGGAAAGGACAAAATCACCGCCGAACACCAGAAGCTCTACACCGAGGAGGCGATGGTGTTGCGGGCGTTCTACTACTGCCAGCTGTGGAAGTTCTACGGCTACATCCCCGTCTACATGAAGAATCTGACCTCTCCCTACACCTGCGAGCAATCAGCTCCCGATGCGGCCTACGATGCCATCATCACCTCTCTGGAAGAAGCCATCGCCATTGGTGCGCTGCCCATGCAGTGGGACGATGCCAATCTCGGGCGGGTGAACCGCGCCACGGCCTACATGCTCTATGCCGAAATGGTGATGTATCAGAACGACGAAAGCCGCTATTCCAAGGCACTGGAATACATGCGGCAGATCATCAGCAGCGGGCAGTTTGCCCTTCATGCTGACTATGCTGCTCTTTGGACGAAAGAAGGAGAATGGACGAAGGAAAGTATTTTTGAAATCAACTACACCGACGGCCCCAACGGCAAGCGTGCCTACGGCGGCGGAGTGGGCAATGTGGGAGGCACATGGCTGCCCCGGCTCATCAGTCCCGAGGGCGGTGTGGCTGCCGACGGTGTAGATAACGGGTGGGGAGCCGCACCGGTCAGAACGGATGCCTACGACAAGTTTGCTTCCGGCGATGCCCGTCGCGATGCCACCTGCTATCGTCCTGCTTCGGGTTCCTACAAACCCCGCTATGAGGATACGGGCATCTGGCTCAGCAAGTACATTGCCCGCAGTGCCAACTTGCAGAACATAGCCGGTGCCACCGACGGCAACTATGCCAACAATCTGCGCATCTACCGCTATGCCGAGACCTTGCTCAATGCTGCCGAACTGCTTGTCCGCACCAACGGGTCGGCTGCCGATGCACAGCAATATCTCAACCTCGTGCATCACCGTTCGGGCCTCACCGACAACAAGGCGGCCACCATCGACAACATCATTGCCGAGCGCGACCTTGAGTTTATGGGCGAGGGTAAGCGTTATTGGGATCTCGTGCGCACGGGCAAGGCTGCTTCCGTGCTCGTCCCCGATGCCGACGGCTACCGCAAGAATACTTGGAGCGAGGCTCGCAAGTATGTACCCATCCCGCAGGCCGAAATCGATGCTGCCGGTGGTGGACTCGTTCAGCACAATTATTAACCCTTTCAATCAAGATAAGTATGATGAACAAGATATTCAAAAACACCTGTGGCGCACTGTTGGCAGCATTGGCCTTTGCCGCCTGTTCGCCCGAAGAGTTTGCCGGTCCTGACCAGAGCGGGGTGCCCTCCATCATGGATGCCAAGGCCACAGCTACCGTCGACCAGACGACCAATGCCGTGACCTTCACACTCGACAACGCCGCGAGCTATCCCGTGTGGCTGCTTCCGAGCGGCAAGAAGACCACCTATTCCACCGTCAACGGTCAGACGGTGATTTTCTCCGTGGCCGGTGACTATAAGATTCCCTACCGCATAGGCAACCGCAACGGCATCAGTGCAGGTACCGACACACTGTCGTTCCACATTGACAACTCGATAGTCAACTTCGACCAGTACTACAATCTCTTGGCCGGAGGGTCGGAGAAGTCGGGCAAGAGCAAGGAGTGGCGCATCGCCAACACGCTCGCCGGGCATCTCGGTTGCGGACCGCTGGGCACTACGGGCACCGGCTGGTATAGTGCGCAGCCCAACGAGAAGGCCGCCATGGGGCTCTACGACGACCGCCTGACCTTCACCACGGAGAGTGGCTACACCTACGATCCCGGCAAGGGGGGTACAGTGTATGTGAACAAAGGGGCCACCTTCGGCACCAATCCCGGCAACGGCAACGACTACACGGCCAATGTGGAGCAGCAAACGGCTGACTATCACTTCGAGGTGGAAGGCACCGCGCTCTACTTGGTGTTGCCGGCCAAGACGCTCTTTCCCTATCTCTCGGCCGACGCGCAGTATGACCGTCCGCGCTTCCGCATCGAGAACATCACTGCCACGCAGCTTGATCTCGTCTATGACAACGAAGCCGCCAACATTTCGTGGCACTTCATCCTGACCGCCGGCAGCGAAGGCTTCCAAGGCTTCAACGCCGACAGCGACTGCAATCTGTGGAAAAACAGCAAGTTCACCCATACCTTCTATTACGCTCCCGGATGGTCGCAGATAGCCGACCCCACCGTGAAGGCCGACGGCAACAGCTACACTATCAGCTTGCCCACAGCCACCACGCAGCAATGGCAGGCCCAAGTGTTCTTCCACACCGACATGGCCACCAACAGTGCCAACAGCTATGACTTCTCGGCCAAGTTCATCTCCAACACCAATCACGATAACGTGACCGTGAAACTGTTCAAGGAGGGCGACGACAACACGTTCTTCTTCACCGAGACCATCAAGCTGAAAGCCTACGAGCCCTACGTGTTCTATAAGAGCAACATGAAGGGTATGGACATCGACAAGGTGGCACTGGTACTCGATTTCGGCGGCAATGCCGAGAACACGGAGGTCACCGTGAGCCGCATCGACTTGCAAGAGCATGGCTGTGACGGCATCGAGGCTCCTGCGGAAGACGACAAGACGGTCTACATCTACGACGCGCCGTCCAATCTCTGGAAGGCCGGCGTAGACGACAAGGGCACGGCCGGCTTCACCACCCGCTACTTCTATGCCCCCGGCTGGAAGCAGATAGCCAACCCGGAGATGGTGTTCGACAGCGGCAAATTCTCCTATACACTGCCCGAAGCCACCACGGATCGTTGGCAGGCGCAGTGCTTCATCACGACGACCATCCCCGCCGAGGCCGAGACATCCTACGACTTCAGTTGCACCATCAACACCGACAAGTCAGGCACCTTCATGGTGAAACTCACCGACACGGCTTCCGATGCCAACTTCCTGTTTGCCAAAGAGGTGACCGTGAAGGCCTACGAGGAGTGCGTGCTCAAAGTGCCGGCCGTGGTGCTGCCTAATGGTGCTGCGCCCGCCCTCGAACTGGTGTTGGACTTTGGCGGCAACGAGGCCGACACCCATGTCTCCGTCAGCAAAATCATTTTGCAGAAGACGGCCAAATGACGGGATGATGGCTTGAACAGAGGGAGTTGACCTAAAGACGTTGGTGCAACGCCCTGACTCCCTCTGAACTTTTTAAACGCTAAGGTATATAGATATTGAAAAAATGAAAAAGTACATGTTATTAAGTCTGTTTCTTTCCGCACTGCTGTCTTTCTCCGCCTGCGGCGGCAGTGACAACGATGGTGGAGCGGCGCCCTCTGCAGAGGGCATAACGGTCAGTCCGACCTCCGTGAGCGTGACCGACAAGGAAACCGAGCAGCGCATCAGCATCACCGCACCCAAGGACTGGAACGCCTATGCCGATGAGGCTTGCAGTAGTTGGGTGACTGTCACCACCTCCGGCACCGCCAAAACTACGGGCACGATAGCCTTGAAGATAACTGCCAACACCTCCTGCGAAGCCCGTTCGGGGCATGTGGTGGTGATGTCGGGCTCTTCGCGGGTGTCCATCCCCGTGACCCAAGCGGCTGCTGAGGCTTCAGAAACGCCCGACTCGCTCAAGGGCCCAGAGGGCTATCGGCTTGTGTGGCATGACGAGTTTGACGCTCCGAGCCTCTCTGCCGACTGGAAGATAGAAAACTGGCCGGCCGGAAAAGTCAACAACGAACTGCAAATTTATCCCGGGACGGCAGAGATAGACGGGCAGAAGCTCATCACCGTAGACAATGGTGTGCTCTCTGTCACGGCTCGCAAGATAGGCGGGAAGATCTACTCCGGCCGACTCTATGCCCTGCCCGCCAAGGGTTGGAAGTATGGCTACATGGAGGCAAAAATGCGACTGCCCAAGGGCAAAGGCACGTGGCCGGCCTTCTGGATGATGCCTGTAGACTTCAAGTCGTGGCCCGCCGACGGTGAGATAGACATCATGGAGCATGTGGGATTCAATGAGAATGTGGTTCACAGCACCATCCATTGCACCAAGTACAACAACACCGGCACGCCCATCGAGAGCGCACGGCGCATGGTGGCCGGTGCCACGACGGGCTTCCACATCTATGCCATGGAGTGGACGGCCGACCGCATGACCTTCCTTGTGGATGGGGAGACACTGCTCACCTACCGCAACGACGGTACGGGCCGCGATGCCTGGCCCTTCGACAAGGCCTTCTACATCATCTTCAATCTGGCCTGGGGTGGTGACTGGGGCGGTCAGCAGGGAGTCGACGAGACGGCTCTGCCGGCCACAATGGCCGTCGACTACGTGCGTGTCTATCAGAAATAAGGTGGCCGGGAATCCTTATATCATCAACCATTAAACCGAAATTGACATGAAAAAATCAGTGTTTTCCCTCTCTTTGGCCTGTCTGTCGCTGTTGGCCACGGCCCGGACGGAACCCATGAATACATTTGTAGACAATCTCCTCTCGAAGATGACGCTGGAGGAGAAGATAGGACAGCTCAACCTACTGCCCGGCGGCGACATCACCACGGGGGCGGTGATGAAGAGTCCGCTGGCCGACTTGGCGGCTAATGGCCGGCTCGGAGCCGTGCTCAACGTGAAGGGCGTGGACAAGATCAGGGCCCTTCAGGAAGTGGCTGTCAAGAAAAGCCGATTGGGCATACCGCTGCTCTTCGGGCAGGATGTCATACACGGCTATCAGACGGTGTTCCCCATTCCGCTTGCCCAATCGTGCAGCTGGGATCTCGAAGCCATCGAACAAGGGGCTCGGATAGCCGCCCGGGAGGCATCGGCACAGGGCATCAACTGGGTGTACAGCCCCATGGTAGACATCGCCCTCGACCCCCGATGGGGCCGTATAGCCGAGGGCAACGGCGAAGACCCGTTTCTCGGCAGCCGCATCGGAGAAGCCATGATTCGCGGTTTTCAAGGCAACTACGGCCGGGAGAATGTGATGGCCTGCGTGAAGCATTATGCCCTCTACGGGGCAGCCGAAGCCGGGCGCGACTACAACACGGTGGACATGAGCCGCCAGCGCATGTTCAACCAATATTTTCCGCCTTTCAAGGCAGCCGCCGAGGCCGGAGCGGGTTCGTTCATGTCTTCCTTCAACGTGGTAGACGGCATTCCCGCCACGGGCAACCGCTGGCTGCTGACCGATGTGCTGCGCGACCGGTGGCACTACGACGGCTTTCTCGTGACCGACTATGGGGCCATCGGCGAAATGGTGGCCCACGGTGTGGGCGACCTGAAGACGGCTTCCGTGCAGGCACTCCATGCAGGCACGGATATGGATATGTGTTCTGATGCTTTCGCCAAGACTCTTGCCGAGGCCGTGAAAGCCGGCAAGGTGGGCGTGGAAGAGATAGACAGGGCCTGTCGGAGGGTGCTTGAGGCGAAATACAGACTCGGACTTTTCACTGATCCCTACCGCTTTTGCGATGCCCGGCGGGCCAAGACCGAGCTCTACACGGCCGAGCACCGTGCCGCCGCCCGACAGATGGCGGCCGAGACTTTCGTGCTCCTGAAAAACGACCGGGTTTCCGGTGCAGCCTCCAACGGAGAGGACAGCCGACTGCTGCCTTTGAAGAAAGAGGGCACGATAGCTCTCATCGGGCCGTTGGGCGACACGCGCAGCAATGTGGTGGGCTGTTGGTCTACGGGCGACACACCCGACCGTTACAGCACTTTGCGCGAGGGCATGGAGCGTGCCGTGGCCGGCAAGGCCCGCATCGTCTATGCACAGGGGTGCAACATCTACGATGATGAGGCCGTGCAGGAGGCCGGTACGTTTGGCCGGCCCATTCCCCGGGTAGACAAGCAGGCAGCGCGGGCAGAGGCATTGCGCCTGGCCGGCCAGGCCGATGTCATCGTTTGTGCCATGGGCGAACTGGCCGAGATGAGCGGCGAGTGTGCTTCCCGCTCCGATCTTTCGCTGCCCGACGCGCAAGCCGACCTGCTGCGCCGCCTCGTGGCACTTGGCAAACCGCTCGTGTTGCTCCACTTCTCGGGCCGTCCCACGGTGCTTGCGTGGGAAAACGAGCACGTGCCTGCCATCATGAATGTGTGGTTTGGTGGTTCGGAGTTGGCCGATGCCATCCCCGATGTGCTGTTCGGCGACAAGGTGCCTTCGGGCAAACTCACCGTCACCATGCCGCGGTCGCTCGGTCAGGTGCCCCTCTACTACAACCATCTGCCCACGGGGCGGCCCGTGCGGGAGGGCGAGCAGGCGTTTCGGAAATACAGAAGTAACTATCTCGACGTGCGCAACGATCCGCTCTATCCTTTCGGGTTCGGGTTGAGTTACACCACTTTCCGTTACAGCGACGTGGCGTTGAGCAGTACCACGATGGGCCCGACAGGCAGCGTGGAGGCCTCGGTGACGGTGACGAACACCGGTGGCTGCGATGCCGACGAAATCGTGCAACTATACATCCACGACCGTGTGGCCTCGCTCTCCCGTCCGGTGAAAGAGCTCAAAGGCTTCCGCCGCATCCGTCTCAAGGCCGGCGAGAGCCGCCGGGTGAATTTCACCATCACTCCCTCGCTGCTCACTTTCTACAACAACGATCTGCGCGAGGTGCTCGACCCCGGCGATTTCGATGTGATGATCGGGCCCAACAGCCGCGATGTGAAGGCCGCCGTCCTGAAAGTGGAATAGTGAAAAGTGGAGCCGGGCCGACCTTTTGTCCGGCCTTGACAGGAGTCTCCGATTTTGTCAAATAAACTACAGCTTTTCGGACCCTGTGCTTGAGCTATACTCATCGAACATGCCTCCGGGTGAAAATACGCGAATTTTGGCGGTGCTTTTAAATCGTTGAGAGTCAGTTGTTTGAATATTTTTGACGCATTCAAGAGTCCGAAAAGGGGTCTGAAAGAGGCCGAATGAGCTAACAGAACCGCCACAGTTGCATCGCAACTGTGGCGGTTTGAGTTTCCAACTGTGGCCCTTTCACGTATATAGTGCGAACTATTAAATCTTTGGAAAAAGGCTTACACGACATTTCTCCAAGTCCATTTTCCCATCTCTTCTCATTCGGCTTATTCGTCAAATTTGCCCCATCTATTTTCTCACGCGGCCCAAACGACATTGCGAAACGGCCACACTTGGAGGCTCGTCCGGCCCGAATGACAACCTCAGATGGGCCCTTTTGAAAGGTCATTCAGGCCGGAAAAGCCCCCTTTAGGAGGTTGGGGGGCTTGTTGGGAGTTTTTTATAAAAAAAGGGAAACGCTCTCGCGCTTCCCTTGCTCATGCAAAGATACACAAATCTTGGCCCGAATGCAAATGCCGCATGAAAAAGGCGGACAGTTTTTCGGAGTTTCCGCCTTGGGTGGCGCAGACTTAAAAAAGCGATGCTTTCTTTTTGCGTTTTATCTGATTTTCAGTATCTTTGTCGGAAAAAGCAGTGACCATGAAACTCTATATCGCGACCACACTCTTGCTCCTCTGTCAGTTGGCGGCCCGGGCGGAGGTGCAGCCCCCCAATCTCGACTCCATGTACAACTGTCTGGACGATGCCATTGCTCATGCCGATGTGTATTTTGCCCGCAAGGAGCTGCGCATAGCGGCGTTGCGCTCCAAGCTGAAGGCAGCCCGGAACGTGGAGGCGCGTTATCGAATTTCGCACAGGCTTTATGAGGAATACAAGCCATTTGTCAGCGATTCGGCCATTTACTTCCTCAACGAATGTGTGGCTTTGGCCCGGAAAGCGGGGCGGCAGGAACGGGTGGGGGAGTGCCTGTCGCTCTTGTCCTTGTGCTGTTCTTCCACAGGACTCTACGATGAATCCCGCTCGTTTCTGGCGCGGGTGGACACGGCCGTCCTCAACCGGAGGGGGCTGGCGGCCTACTATCACGCCTGCTATAACCTGAACAACGAGTTGGCCTACTATTCTTCCATCCGTCCGATAAAAAAGGTCTATCAGGCCGAGACGGCCCGATATGAGAAACGGCTGCTCTCCTGCGTGTCGGAAAACGACGATGTGGCGCTGTTGGTGCGCGAATTGCGGCTCATGTCGGAGGGCAGGCGGAGAGAGGCGATGGCACTCAACACGAAGTGGCTGAAGCTGGTGGAGAAGGGCTCTCACCGCTATGCCCTCGTGGCGCTCTACCGCTATCTGGAGTATAAGGCAGCCGAGGACACCACACACATGATGTATTGGTTGGCGGAGTCGGCCTTGGCCGATGTGCGCAACGGTGTGATGGATCAAGGTTCGATGTGGGAAATGGCCAACCAGCTGATGTTGCAGGGCGACGTGGACAGGAGCTATCGCTACATCTCGTTTACCAGCGGCTGCGCCAACCGTTACGGGTCGCGGCAGCGCAGTTGGCAGATTTCGCCCCTGATGTCGGCCATTGCCGACAATTACAAGCGGGCCAGCGAGTCGAAAAACCATCAGCTGACGCTCATGCTGGTGGTCATCAGCGTGCTGACGGTGGTCATCTTGTTTATCCTCTTCTATGTGAACAGGCAGCGCAAGAAGCTCGCCGTGGCGCGGAAGCACCTGAGCCGCAAGAACAGGCAGCTCTCCGTGAGCAACGGGAAGCTGTCGGCAGCCAACGAACAGTTGAGTATGCTCAACTTGCAACTGTCGGAGAGCAATCGTGTGAAAGAAGAATACGTGGGGCGGTTCATGCGATTGTGCTCGCTCAACATCGACAAGATGGATGCCTTCCGCAAGCAGGTGAACCGGATGGTGAAGAATCGCGACTATGAAAATCTGTATCAAGTGACGCGCAGCAGGAAAAGTCAGGAGATGGAACTTGATGCGTTCTACGAGGATTTCGACAAGGCCTTTCTTCATCTGTTCCCCAACTTCGTGGGCGATTTCAACTCGCTGTTGAGGCCCGAAGATCAGATAGAAGTGCCAGAGAAGGGGCGCATGACCACCACGCTACGCATCTTCGCTCTCATTCGGCTGGGCATTGACGACAGCGGCAAGATAGCCGAGTTTCTCCATTATTCGGTCAACACCATTTATAACTATCGGGCCCGCACGAAAAATGGGGCCATTGCCGACCGCGAACACTTCGAGCGGCATGTCAAAGAATTGGGACTGCCGCGGTCGTGAGAGGGGGGGATTGCTTAGGAGTTAAGGGGGATGTTTTAGGAGTTAGAGGGAGTTAAGGAGTTAAAGGGAGTTAAGACAGCGGCTTTATCCCTCAATTTTCATATCTTTGAGGTGCAAAACTATTGTCTTAACTCCCTTTAACTCCTTAACTCCCTCTAACTCCTAAAACATCTCCCCTTAACTCCTAATACCTTTCCAACAGCGCAAGTGCCTTGTTTTCGTGGGCTTCCATGATTTCGCGTTCGCCCGGCCCTTTGTCATTGATGCCGCACAGGTGGAGGATGCCGTGGATGATCACGCGGTGCAGTTCCTCGTTGTAGTCTTTTCCAAACTTCTCGGCGTTGGTGCGCACGGTGTCGAGCGAGATCACGAGGTCACCGCTGATGGTGTCGCCCTCGTCGTAGTCGAAGGTGATGATGTCGGTGTAGTAGTCGTGGCCGAGATATTCGTTGTTCACCTCGAGCATCTTCTCGTCGTCGACGAACATATAGCCTATTTCGCCCACTTTACGCCCGAAGGTGGCCGCCACGGCCTTGATCCAGGCACTGACGGTGCGCTTTCTGATGTTCGGCATCTTCACGCCGTCTGCATTGTATGTAATCATAAAAACGTTATCTGTTATTCCTTGTTACCTATTTCTTTATTATTTCCGGCTTCGGGCAGAAACTCGGAGACATCGTGGCCGAAGAACTCCAGTTCGCGCACCAAGCTGCTGCTGACACAAGCCAGATGAGGTTCGCTGAACAGCAGGAGCGTTTCCACCCCGCCCAGACGCCGGTTGATATCGGCCTGGTCGCGCTCATATTCGAAGTCTTTGGCCGAACGCACGCCACGCACGATGAACGTTGCCTCCTCGCGGCGGGCCAAATCGATGGTCAGGTCGCTGTAGGCCACGACCTTCACCCGCCCGTCACCGACATAGAGATTGGCAATGGCCCGCACCCGTTGGTCCACATCGCTCTCCGTGTGTTTGAGCTTGCTCACGGCCACACCGATGACCAGCCGGTCGAAAAGCGGCAAGGCGCGGTCTACGATGGACCGGTGACCGATGGTAAACGGGTCGAATGTACCCGTGAAAAGGCCTGTTTTCATCATTGGAGTAATGCTTTGACTCGGCAAAAGTAGAGATTTAAATTGAAACCTCCAAGGGTTTAAACTGAAAAGTTGGCAGACACGGAAAATGAATTCTATACAAATAAAAGGCGTGTTAAAGTTTGCCGGTTCACGCTTTTTTCGTATCTTAGCACCGGTTTATATCTTTATGCCTATGCAAGACGACGACTTCGACAAGCGGCCAAGCTCAAAATATTATCTTCTTTTATTGCTGTTCTCCCTGCTGTTGGGGTCATGCGGGCAGGGTGGAAAGGAACAACTCGCCCGCGGGGAGCGCGACTCGCTGCGCAAGGAGATGAGCCGCTATTCGCTGATGGGATATGCACTGCGCGACTCAAGCCAGTATCTTGCAGCTTCGGAGATGCACCAGCGTGAGCTCTCTTTGGCCCAGCAACTTGACGACACGCTGATGGTGATCAACTCGCTCAACTCTTTGGGAGCCAACTATCGTCGTATGGGCATCTTCAACGAGGCACTCGACTATTACGGGCAGGTGCTGGTGATGATTCAAGGGGCGCGTTCGAAGGGCGATTCACGCTACCGCAAGTGTCAGGCAGTGGCCTACAACGGGTTGGGTAATGTCTACACCATGATGGGCAACTATGCCGATGCCGACAGTGTGTTGCGCATAGCGCTCGCCATTGAGACGGAACTGGGCAGCGAGAACGGGATGAATGTGGACAACGCCAACCTTGGACGCGTATTCGAATTGCGCGGCCAGCTCGACTCGGCATGGAACTACTACAACCGCGCTTTCTATCACAGCAAGCGCTACGGTTCGGCGTTGAGCCTGGCCTACAGCCATGTCAACTTCGGCCGTGTCTACGAGAAGCGACATCAATATGCGAAAGCCATCAAAGAATTCAACCTCGCCTTCGGACTCATCGATGGCAAGAAAGATCTCTGGTTGTGGTTGCAGCCTTGCATAGCCTTGGCACGCATACACATGCTTACAGGCGACCTGACCACCTCGGAAGGTTATCTGAGCGATGCGCTGAGGGTGGCCAAAAGTATCAACTCTACGGAATATCTGGTCGAGATATACGGGCTTTACTCGGAACTCTACCAGAAACGCGGAGACTATGAGAAGGCGCTGGACAACTTCACGCTCTCAACGAACTATGAAGACAGTCTGGTGGACATGAAAAAACTGTTCCAACTGCAAAACCAGCGCATCAATTATGCCCGCAAGCAAAAGGACATGGAAATGCTTCAGATGCACGTAGACTTGCAATCGGAACGCCAGTCGAAGGGGCTCATCATCACCATCCTCTTTCTGGCTCTCGCCGTCACGGGCAGCCTGCTGGCCACCTATTGGTATATCGCAGGGGCACGGCGACGGACGGCCGAGACGCTACGGAAGTTGAGTGTGGCGCGTGACCACTTCTTCACCAACATCACCCACGAGTTCCGCACGCCCCTCACCATCATCCAAGGCATCGGGGAAGAACTGGCCGAGACCGACTTCTCCGGCTCCGACTCCACCGGCGAGTTGGAGAAAGCCATCCATCACAAAGCTTCTATCATCGTCAGACAAGGCAACAGTCTGCTGTTGCTCATCAACCAGATACTCGACATAGCCAAGCTCCAAACGGCCGTCTCCACGGCCCCCCAATGGCGGCACGGCGACATCGTGGGCTTCATCGGCATGGCTTGTGAGAGCTTTCAGGAACTGGCTTCGCGCAAAGGCATCACCATCGACTACCGCCCTGCGCAGCCCTCCTTGCCCATGGACATCATTCCCGACTATCTGCACAAGGTGGTGGGCAACCTGCTCTCCAACGCCATCAAGTTTTCTTTCAACGACAGCCGCATCATCCTCACCACGGATGTTGCCGACGAGCGGCTTGTGCTGCGGATCAGCGACGAGGGCATCGGTATGACCGAGGAGCAGAAAGCCCGGGTCTTCGAACCTTTCTACCAAGCCGATACCGAGAGCCGCAACATCGGTACGGGTGTGGGACTATCGCTCTTGAGGCTGGCCGTCACGGCGATGGACGGCACGGTGAACGTGGAGAGCGAACCCGGCAGGGGCACCACTTTTGAGGTGAAGATGCCTTTGCGTCATGCCGGTGGTGAGTGGGAGCCTATGGGATATGACGGTTACGGGTATTTCCTCGGCTCCGCAGGCGCGGAGGAAGAGCAACCACCGCAAGACGACAGTCTTGACGACGACTCGGCTACGCGTGTGCTTATCGTGGAAGACTCGGCTATGGTGGCCGAATACATCGGGCAACAGCTGGGAGGCGAATACCGTCTGTTCTATGCCGCCGACGGCGAATCGGGATGGGAGAAAGCCCTGCAACTGGTGCCCGACATCATTATCACCGATGTGATGATGCCCCGTTTGGACGGCTGTTTGCTCTGTCGGCGCATCCGCCGGTCAGACTTGCTCGGTCATGTGCCCGTGGTGATGGTCACAGCCAAGGTGACTCACGAAGACAAGATGCAGGGACTTGAGGCCGGAGCCGACGCTTATCTGGAGAAGCCTTTCCACGGAGACGAACTGAACCGGCGTGTGGAGCGGTTGCTCGAACAGCAGCAACTCATGCGCAAGAAACTGCTTGCGGAATTGGAAAACTCACCGGTGGAGAAAATGGAGCAAGAGGGACAGGAAGAACAACAGGCCGAAGAGCGGAAAGGCGAGGTGCTGAGTGCGGTCAACAAACAGTATCTCGAGCGTTTCACCCGCGAGGTGGAAACCCAGCTCAAAGGCGGAAAAGTGGATGTAAGCCGGTTGGCCGAGGCTATGTTTGTGAGCCGGGCGCAACTCAATCGCAAGATTCGTGCCATTACGGGGCAGACCACTACGGGCTACATCGCCGACCTGCGTGTCAACAAGGCCAAGCTGTTGCTCAAAGAACATCCCGAGATGAGCATCTCCGAGGTGGCCTATCATTGCGGCATCGAAGACACTCCCTATTTCATCACGCTCTTCAAGCGCAAAACCGGACAGACGCCGGGAGCGTGGAGGGAAACTGTGAGTGAAGAGTGAGTTCGCTCTTTTAGTTTCCAAACAGGTCCGGTTCCATGATGTTGCCGGCGTAGGAATTGCGCCCCAAGTGTTCGTAGGCCAGCCGTGTAGCCATTCGGCCGCGGGGCGTGCGTTTGATGAATCCCTCCATGATGAGAAACGGTTCGTAGACTTCTTCCACCGTGCCGCTGTCTTCCCCGATGGCCGTGGCGATGGTGGATACCCCCACCGGGCCGCCACGAAACTTGTCGATGATGGTGAGCAGTATCTTGTTGTCGATTTCGTCGAGCCCGTATTGGTCGATGTTGAGTGCTTGCAGCGCCATTTTCGCTATCACGGTGTCAATGGTGCCGTTGCCCTTCACCTGTGCGAAGTCGCGCACCCTCCGCAACAGCGAATTGGCTATGCGGGGTGTTCCCCGCGAGCGTCGCGAGATTTCGATGGCCGCTTCATCGTCGATGGGCACCCGCAGCAGGTAGGCCGACCGCTTGATGATGCGCATGAGGATTTCGGGCGCATAGTATTCCAAGTGCATGTTGATGCCGAAACGGGCGCGTAGCGGAGCCGTGAGCATGCCGCTGCGGGTGGTCGCCCCCACCAGCGTGAAGGGGTTGAGGTCTATCTGTATGCTCCTTGCCGAGGGCCCCTTGTCGATCATGATGTCTATCCGGTAGTCCTCCATTGCCGAGTAGAGATATTCTTCCACCACGGGCGAGAGGCGGTGAATCTCGTCAATGAACAGCACATCGTTGGGTTCCAGCGAGGTCAGTATGCCCGCCAGGTCGCCCGGTTTGTCGAGCACAGGGCCCGAAGTGATCTTGAATCCCACGCCCAGTTCGTTGGCGATGATGTTGCTCAGCGTCGTCTTGCCCAGTCCCGGCGGTCCGTAGAGCAGGGTGTGGTCGAGCGGTTCGCCGCGAAACTTGGCCGCCTCGACGAATATCTCAAGGTTTTCCACCACCTTCTGCTGACCGTTGAAATCCTGAAAATGCACCGGTCGCAGTGCATTTTCAAACTCCTTTTCGGCCGACGACAGCGTCTCCTGCCTTATGTCGAAATCATCGTTCATGCTTTTTCCTCTTATTCTTTAGGCCTACAAAGTTAAGCCAAACTCTCGGATTATCAAAGCAAAAGCCCGTTTTTTCTTTCTCTTGCACAGTCGTGCGGCCCTTCCGTGGCCGGGGGTATGCACCCCTTTTCCCCCACGACTTTGTGGAACGGATAGCCGCAGAAGGTTGCCCGAATGTTCTCCGGATCCCCGCCGGGGCATATAGTGCGAAACATTAAAAGAAATGAAAATACACAACATGGAACGTGCGGGCAGCCGAATGGCGGAAACTGTGAGCTGCCTTGAAACGGCAAGAAAAGTGAAAACTCTCTCCCGCCACAGCCCTTTCATCTTGCAAAAGGGCCACACTTGGAAGCTCATTCGGGCCGAACGACAACCTTGGAAAGGCCCTTTTGCAACACCGTTTGGGCCGAATGGCATTCCATAGCAGGAGAAAGCCCCCTTTAGGGGGAGTGGGGACTAAAAAAGGGAAACGCTCTCGCGCTTCCCTTGCTCATGCAAAGATACAAAATCTTCGGGCCGAATGCAAATCCTGCATGAAAAGGATTGACATCCCTATGTGCTGTTGGCATTGCATCCGGAGAGACCGATGGGTGAAGAACCGGAGTAAGTTCGGTGTGGCCGTTCCGGCCCATATTCCGATGATGAATGCGGATGTGCCTTTCTATCAATGGTTGGAGAATGATGAAAACCACCCCTTTTTTTATGAAAATGGCATATCTCTGTTTAGATTTCTTTTTATATCTTTGCAGCAGACACCATGTAAAGACGGGACTAACCACAAAACTGTTAATATAAAAATAACTCTCTTAAATCATTCAATTTATGGAACATCATTTTTGCATACGATCTTATCGGCAGACATTGCTTGCCTCTGTGCTGGCAGCTGCTTGCCTCGTGTGGTGTCCGCAACGTGCCGATGCCGGGCGCACGGTGCAGGCCGTGGTGCAGGCAGATGTTGTCAGAGGACAGGTGACCGACTCCAATGGCGAACCCATTATCGGAGCCACCATCAAGGTGAAAAATTCGTCCTCTGCGGGCACCGTTACCGATCTTGACGGCAATTTCACCTTAAACAATGTGCCCAAAGGGGCGACACTCGTTGTCAGCTACATTGGCTGCAAAACTATAGAAGTGCCTGTAGGAGCGATCCCTCTGTCGGTGAAGATGACCGAAGAAAACGAGACTTTGAACGAAGTGGTTGTCGTGGGTTACGGCACCGTGAAACGTAAAAACTTCACCGGATCGGTCTCTACAGTCGATGTGGCCAATTCGCCCATCGCCTTGTTGCCCACTTCCAATGCAATGGATGCGCTGCGTGGAACGGTGACGGGAGTCTCCATGTCTCAGCAGCAGGGGGCCGGCCAGTCACCCTCACTCCAGGTGCGCGGACAGAAATCGGTGAACGGCAGTTCCTCTCCGCTGATTGTGATGGACGGTGTCATCTACATGGGCAGTCTTCGCGACATCGATCCCAACATCATCCAGAACATGAGTGTCTTGAAAGATGCCACATCGCTGGCGGCATACGGTTCGCAGGCGGCCAACGGCGTCATCATGATCACCACCAAGAGAGGTGAGTTTGGCAAGCCCCGCATCAATTTCCACACGTCGTGGGCTTTCTCGGGCGCGGCCATGAAACCCGATGTGCTGAGTCCCGAAAACTATGTCAGGAAGGTGAATCTGCTCAATGGACTTGCCGAAGATGCCGACCCGACATGGATGCGCGAGTTTGAATATGCCAACTACAAAGCCGGCAAGACTATCGACTGGTATGATTATTCCACGCGCACGGGACTGATGCAGGACTATTCGGCGTCGGTGTCTGGGGCATCGGAGAAGTTGAGCTATTTCCTTTCCGGTTCTTATGCCAGTCAGAAGGGTGTCGTGAAGGGTGACGACTACAACCGCATGGCTCTGAACATGCGTCTGCAGAGCGATATTACCGACTGGCTGCAGGTGGGTGGCCAAGCCTCCTATGTGACCAATGACTATTCCGGCCCCACCGTCTATAACCTCTATCAGGCCGTGCGCCTGAGTCCCTACGGGCAGGCTGAGCGTCCCAACGGGGCCGGCATCGAGAAATTTCCGGCCAACGAGGGCGTCTACCGCATCAATCCGATGTGGAGCGTGAAGAGCGGTACGATTGACGATGACGACACCTACAACACCGTGAACCTGAAAGGGCACCTGCTGCTGAAGTGCCCTTGGGTGGAGGGCTTGTCGTTCAGGGTCAACGGCACGTATTCAAGTGAGCATGTCGCCCGCGACTATTTCACACACGAGGGCTACTACGTGAAGGAGGGTAACGATGACAGCCGCTACGCGGCCGCAACAGTGGCCAACTATCTGGCTTCAGCCAATGGTTACAGTGCCCGTACCAAGAACACCTATTGGGTGTGGGACAACATCTTGAATTACAATCGCCAGTTTGGTGACCACTATGTCGATGTGACCTTTGTCTACACCCGCGACTCGCGCGACCACGACTACCGGCGCTTCACAGGTTCCGACTTTGCCGCCCTTGGCAATACCAATCTCGGTGCCTATGGCCTGAATTTGGCCGCCACGCAGAAGATTACCAACATCGATTACTGGCGGCACACCGATGTGGGCTATTTGGGCCGCGTGAACTATAACTATAAGGATACATACCATGCAAGCATCTCCGTGCGCCGCGACGGTTCGTCGGTGTTTGGCGAAAACAGCAAGTGGGGCGTGTTCCCGGCCGTGGGTTTGGCCTGGACGGTCTCCAATGAGAAGTTTCTCAAATCCCTCCCCGCCATATCCTATCTGAAGGTGAAGGCCTCATGGGGTAAAAATGGCAACCAAACCCTCTCGCCCTATCAGACCCTTTCGAAGATCACCTTGGGGCAGGCAGGCGGCTACAGCTATCCGTTTGGCAACACCTCCAAGGTGAGCTGGGGGCAGCGTGTCACCACTCTTGGCAATCCCGACCTGGGATGGGAAAAGACGGAATCGTTTAACTACGGGTTTGACCTGGGACTGCTGAAAGACCGCATCCGGCTGGAGTTCGACGGCTACCGGTCTACGACAATCGACCAGATATTCAGCCGCCAGATTCCGGTCATCATCAACGGACTCACCAGCATGTATGCCACCATGGGCCGTGTGGCCAACTGGGGCATTGAATTCAATCTGACGACCAGAAACATGGAGACCAAGGACTTTAGTTGGAGTTCCAAACTCTCTTATTATCTTAACCGCAACAAATTGAAAGAACTCTATGGCGACGGCAAAGACGACATCTCCAACAGCCTGTTCCTCAACAAGTCGCTGGGCGTCATCTATGGCTACAAACCCGTGGGAATAGTGCAATGTGCTTATGATGCCAATGGTGCGCCTATCTATGACGTGAACGCCGCCGGAGGTAGGGAGTTGCGCGTGGCCGATGAAGACAAAGCCTACGCCGAAGCTAATGGCGCTGTGCCGGGCGATGTGAAGTTTGCCAACACCGATGGCAGTGCCGACGGTAAGATTACGGCGGCCGATAGAACCATCTTGGGTTATTCCAAACCCAATTTCACCATGAGTCTTAGCAATACCATGAGGTATAAAGATTTTGAATTGTATTTTATGTTCACCGGTCTGTTTGGCGGCAGTGGGTATGCACGGGCTGTGAATATCTATGCCTATCGCACGACTTCGGATGTCCAGAGCGACAACAATTTGAATCATACTTGGTGGTCGCCCACGGCCCCCAGCAACGAATATCCGCGCATCGACTATACTAACGGCAACTATACGCCGGTACAAAGCTACGCTTTTGTGCGCTTGCAGGACTTGAGCCTGTCCTACACCTTCCGTCAGCCTTGGGTCAAGCGTCTGAATATCTCCAACCTGAAAGTCTACATGGCCTGCAAGAATCTGTTCACCATCACTGGATGGGACGGTGGCGATCCTGAAATCCGGCAGACGCTGGGTAGTGGCTATTCTTATGGTTATCCGTTGTCAAGAGACATATCCCTTGGCGTAAATCTTTCTTTCTAACCTTTAATGAGATTGACACAATGAAAAAGATAAAGATATTTGCGAGCGCGGTTGTGGCCGCCTCTATGTTCGGGCTTGTGGCTTGCAATGACAATGATTTCCTGACGGAGAAGCCCAAGACGGTTTATACAACAGCCAATTCATACGAAACGGTGGATCAGGTGAAGGCCTGCGTGACCAATCTGTATGTACACATACGCTATTGGTACCAGCAGGATAAGTTTCTGAAAGGACTGGGCTCCGATGTCATGGATACGCCCTACTTCCGATGTACGGGCAACGGCTTTTGCAACTTCTCCAATTGGTCGCCCACATCAAGTTCCTCCAATAATGTGTTCAATGCCTTGTATCAGCTGGTCAACTATGCCAACCAGGCACTTGAGGGCTACAATACCCAAGGGCTGGCATGGGACAGTGAGGCTTCCAAGGCCGAGACGTATGGCGAAATCATGTTTTTCCGTGGCTACGGCTACCTCTCGCTGGGCGAATTGTTTGGTGGTGTGCCGTTGGTGGATAAGTTTTATGAGACCTTGAAGCTCGACTTTGCACGTTCTTCGAGGGCCGAAACATACGAGTTTGCCATCAAAGACTTGAAGCAGGCGGCAGACAATCTGCCCGACTATCCTTCCGTGGCAGGCCATCTCGGTAAGGGCGCAGCCTATCATTTTCTGGCCGAAGCCTATCTGGCATTGGCCACTATCAAAAACAATGATGCTGCCGATCTGCGGCAGGCAGTGGAGTATGCAGATAAGGTGATGGCCCTGCATCCGCTGATGACCGGTCGCTTCGGTACACGTTCCAAGGCCGGAGCAACCAAAAATGGCATTGTCGCCTACTATCCCAAAGGCAATGTGTTCTTCGATCTCTTCCAAGAAGGCAATTACGATTACAGCGAAGGCAATACCGAGTCGCTTTGGACCATTCAGAACGACTATGCAATCTATCACCAGTATGGAGGCAACAACTTCGTCAATACGCCGCGGGAAATGTCGCCTGTGTTGCGCGATCTCACTTGGAAGGCCGATTATAGGGAGGCTGGAGCCGGTGCAGGGCCTTGGACGGGAACCATCAAGGCGGCCGAATATCCCGGCGGCAATGTGTGTGCCTATGTCGGAGGACGTGGGGTGGGCAACATTGCCCCGACGGATTATGTGATCAATCAGGTGTGGGCGGACGATGACGGCGACATCCGCAATGCGGCCTGCAACATCCGCAGGAGTTTTGTTTGTATGGACACTAAGCACAGCATGTATGGAAAGACGGTCACGATGGATATGCTTGACTTCTCCACCCAGAAGATTACGGAGATGTTTCCCATTTGGACAAAGTTGGCTCCCATTGATGATTGGGGTTATGACGATTTGGCCGATGGGGGCAATCGCTCCAATATGTATTGCGACCAGTATGCCTGCCGCTCTGCCGAGACCTTGTTGCTGAGGGCTGAGGCGAAGTTGCGGTTGGGCGATGCCGATGGTGCTGCCGCTGATGTGAATGTCTTGAGAACCCGTGCACAATGTGCCAAGATGGCAACGGCCTCGGAAATGACGCTACAGTATATCTTGGACGAGCGAGTGCGCGAACTCTATGGCGAGGAGAGACGGTGGGTGACGCTGCTCCGCATGGGGCAAGATGGCATCAACAGCATCAATAACCATGCCATGTATATCGTGAACCAAGACTATTGGGGCGGTTATTTCAAGGCTACCCAAAAGCCTATCACCGGTTGGACTTTGTGGCCGATACCGCAAACGGTGATTGACAACAACACCGGCGCTGTCATCGAACAGAATCTCGGTTGGGGCTGAATGCACCGGTGGATTACCCCTTCTGCTGTCCTCCCCGCTTCATGTAGTCTCGCGGCGACATGCCGTAGAAGTTCTTGAAGATGGTGGAGAATGACGTGGCGTTGGGGAATCCGCAGGCCACCAGCACTTCCGTGATGTTCTGGTTGGGTGTTTGCAGCAGGCGGGCAGCCTGTCGGAGCCTGATGTTGCGGATGAAAGCGTGGGGGGTCTGGTTGGTCAGCTCTTTCATCTTGCGGTGCAGATGCACACGGCTGATGCCGGCTTCGGTGGAAATCATGTCTATGCTGAGGTCGGGATTGCTGAGGTTTTTGTTGATGACGGCCATGATGCGTTCCATGAGTTTGTCATCGGGCGACTCCACTTTCACGTGCAACACTTTCCCCTCTTGCGTCTCGCTGCCGTTGAACTTGTTGCGCAACAGTTCGCGTTGGTGCAGCAGATTGGTGATGGTGCGGTGCAGGATGTCCATGTTGAAAGGTTTGACGATGTAGGCATCTGCCCCGGTTTCGAGTCCTTCAAGGCGGTCTTCGTCACGGCTCTTGGCCGTGAGCAGAATCACGGGAATGTGATTGGTGTTGACGTTCGACTTGAGACGTGCGCAGAGCGTGTTGCCGTCCATCACCGGCATCATGATGTCGCTCACCACGAGTGACGGCATTTCCTTGAATACCGTGTTGAGAGCCTCTTGGCCGTTGGGGCAGAGCGTCACGCGGAAGTCCTTTTCCAGTTCCGCCTTCAGGTATTGGGCTATCTCGTCATCGTCTTCAGCGACGATGATGTGTTGTCGCTTGCGGTTGGAGAGTCGGTCGTTGAGAGCGTTCGGATTGGGAGTCTCCTCCGGTCTCGGTGATCCGGGAAGCGGCTGTTCTGCTTCATTGTCCATCGCCTCGACAGCCTGCTCCGCCATCTCCTCGGGCTTGAGGTGGGCATTGCCCAGCGGTATGGTCACGACGAACTCGCAGCCACGGCCGTCGGGCAGGTTGCGGGCTTCGATGCTTCCGTAGTGCAGTTCCACGAGCGAACGGGTGAGGTCGAGCCCTATGCCCGTGCCGATGTTACGGTCGTTGGTCTCCGATGGCATCTGGTAGAAGCGTTCGAAGATGCGTTCGAGCTTGTCTTCGGGGATGGTGGCCCCGTCATCGCTCACGGCTATCCGGGCCTGCGTGTCGTCGTGGGAGAGCCGTATGTCGATGTTGCCGCCGGCATTGCAGAATTTGAAGGCATTGGAGAGCAGGTTCATCAGCACCTTGTCGAAGTTGCCGCGGTCTATCCATACGGGTAGCGTCTCGGCATCGTGACTGAACCGGAGATTGATGTTGCGGGTCTTCGTCTGGTGGAGAAAGAGCGTGTAGATGTCTCTGATGAAGGCCACAAGGTCGGTCTCCCGCATCTGCAAGCCCATCTGCCCTTTGTCTATCTTGCGCAAGTCCATCATCTGGTTGATGAGTGAGAGAATGCGCTCGGCATTGCGCCGTATGGTCTCGTAGACGCTTCGACGGTGCGCATCGGTGTCTTCCTTGATGAGTTGTTGCAGGGGCGAGACGATGAGCGTCATGGGCGTGCGTATCTCGTGGCTGATGTTCATGAAGAAGCGCAGCTTGGCCTCGCCCAGTTCTTCGGCATGGATGTGTTCCTGAAGGCGCAGGCGGTCTTCCTCCTTGCGGCGGCGGTATTGCAAATAGAGCCATGCGAGAACGGCCAAGAGGAGCAGATAGACGCAATAGGCGGGTGTGGAGCGATACCACGGGGCTGCCACCACCACGGTAAATGTCTTTTCCTCGGAGGGCGCATTGTTGAGAATGGCCTTCACGCGAAACCGGTAGGTGCCCGGCGAGAGATGAGAGAAGGCTATCTCGTTGCTTCCCGGGCTGAGCCGTGTCCACTTGTCGCCATTGATGCTGTAGAGGTACACGATGTTGTCAGGGTCATCGTAGGTGAGCGTGGAGAGGTGTATGCTGAAGGAGTTGTCCTCATAGTCCATGTCGAAACGGTCGGAGTCGGGCCTTACGCTCACCTCGTTGCTGCCCACGGTGAGGCCTGTGATCTTCACCGTGGCTTTCCATTTCTGCGGCCGGATGTGTGCAGGGTCAAACCACGTGAGACCACCCGTGCCTCCGAAGAGAAGCTGCCGTCCGTCGGACGAGAGGCAGGATGCACCGTCGGCAAACTCATTGCTCTGTAGTCCCTTGTCCACATAGAAACAGGCCACGCGCCCCGTTGCGAGATTGAGGCACCCCATTCCGTGGTCGGTGGCTATCCACACGTTGCCCCGGCTGTCGGTCTCCACACCTGCCACACCATTGTCGGGCAGTCCGTCAGCCGTGGTGAAGACGCGGCAGGTGTGCCGTCTCGTGTCGTAAACGAACAGACCGTCGTTGGTGCCCAGATATACTTTGCCGTCGCGGCCTTCCCTCACCACACGCGAAAAAGTGCCGTAGTTGGGGCAGTTGGAACCGAAGACCGACAGCCAGCTGCCTTTTTCGAGGTCGAGACAGCCGATCCCCACGGAGGTGGCCACATAGATGCGGTGACCGTCGCGCGACACGGCTATTTTGCCTACGTAGTCGTTTGCGAGACTGTTCATGCGCCGGTCGGTCTCGGCCCCGGCTTTCATGCGATAGTCCACCCGTTTCTGCGTTACTGGGTCAAGACACATGAGCCCCTGTCCCATGGTCCCCATCCATAGGCGGCCCCGCCGGTCTGCGGCGATGGAGAACACACTTAGCGGCCCGTTCACTCCCAGTTTGCAGGCGTGGTAGGCATCGTTGTCGGCCGTTACCCATCCACATCCCTCTTCGTAGGAGCCTAACCAGATGCGCCCCAAATGGTCTTCGGCGATGGAGAGGATGGTACCCGGCACGGTGGTGTAGTGGCGCACGAGGCGGTGCTGCGCGTCAAGCAGGTAGAGGCCGTCTTTGTCGGTGCCCACCCAGAGGTGTCTCCGGCTGTCAGTGAACACGCTCGTCACGCAGTTGTTGCCTATTACGTTGGCCGGTCCCAGCCGGGGGCCCATGTAGCCGAAGCCCGATTTGGCAGCCGGTTGCATGAACACACCCTTCTGAAGCATGCCCAGCCACGTGTTGCCGTTGCGGTCTTCGGTGATGGAATAGACCTTGGCGTGATCCAGTTGGGTGTCCCGGCTGTAATAGGGGTTGGCGGTGAGCCGGCCGTTGTGTGGTTCGTAGATGTAGACTCCGGTCCCGTCGCATCCCAGCATCAGCCGGTTGGTTCTGTCGGCATAGAGCTTGGCGATGGGCAACCGGCCGGCTGTGGCAGCGCGTTCAAACTGTCCTGTGTGGGCATTCAGCCTCCACAGTCCTTGTCCGAAGGTCCCCACCCAAATGTTGCCCTGCCTGTCGGTGCAGATGTCGCGCAGCGAATGGCGCATGGTTTGGTCGGAAAAATAGTGGCCTGTCACCTTACCACCGTTCAGACAGTAGAGTCCGCCGTGGCTGGTGACGGCCCATAGCCGCTGTTGGCGGTCTTCCATGATGCGCCGCAGATAGAGCAGGTCCGCCGGCAACCGGCTGATGGTGCGGGCCGTGTTGTCGGCTCCCAGTCTCATCAGTCCGTAGCCCGAGGTGCATATCAGCACTTCGCCATTGCGCCGCTGCTGTATGTCGTTGATATAGGTGTGGATGCTTGTGCCCTTCGGGCCGATGAGCCGGAGGCTGTCGAAGCCCTCGCCGTTGTATCGCTGCACGGTGAGATTGCTCCCGATAAAGAAGTTGCCGTCGCGGTCTTGGAACATACAGTTCAAGTAGTTGCTCGTGAGTCCGCTCCTCCGGTCTTCCTTCTTGTAGGTTTTGAATCGGTAGCCGTCGTAGCGGTTGAGGCCGTTGCGGGTGGTTATCCAGATGAAGCCGTCGCGGTCTTGGAACACCTGGCTCACGAAACTGTTAGACAGCTGGTGGTCGGCCGTATAGAGTTTGCCGGTTTGTGGCCGGGCATGGAGCGATGAAAGAAACGTAAGTATCAGTAGATAGTATTTCATGATTGTTTCGGTTGCATTTGTTCGGACTGCCTGCAAAGATACCAATAAAATCCCGTTCCATCCCGTTTTCAGGCCATAAAAATAGGAATAATGAGACAACCGGCAAGCATTGTGAGACAAACGGGAGACAAGGATGTTACGAAAGGACAACTATTTGAAACATGAGAAACAACACGGAAAGCGCAAAATGATTATCTTTGCAATCGAAGTTTAACCATCGCTAAATCATGATACAGAACAATCGATTCCGCAGGTGGCTCGTAGCGGGTGCCCTGCTGTGTGTGTCGGTGTTGGCAGGCGAGGCGGCTGCCGCCCCCGATCCCGACTTTTACATCTTCCTCTGCTTTGGCCAGTCCAACATGGAAGGCAATGCCAAGATTGAGCCCGAAGACCTTACGGGCATTGATCCGCGCTTCCGGATGATGGCAGCCGTCGATGATGTCCGTCTCGGGCGCAAGCAGGGGCAGTGGTACACGGCCCTGCCGCCACTCTGCAGGGAGAACACCGGACTCACGCCCGCCGACTATTTCGGTCGCACGATGGTGGAGCATCTGCCCTCCAATGTGCGGGTGGGTGTCATCAACGTGGCTGTGGGCGGATGCCACATCGAGACATTCATGCGCGACTCCGTGGACAATTATGTCAAGACTCGAGCCCCGCAGTGGATGAAGGGAATGCTCAAAGCCTATGGAGACAATCCCTACAAGCGGCTCGTGGAACTGGGCCGCAAGGCCCAGAAGGAGGGTGTCATCAAGGGTATACTGCTCCATCAGGGCGAGTCCAACACCGGCGACCGCCGTTGGCCCGACAAGGTGGCCTTTGTCTACCACCAGCTCATTGCCGACCTTGGACTCAAGTCGGAAGACGTGCCGCTCTTGGCCGGTGAAGTGGTGAGGGCAGACGGGCGTGGCCGCTGCATCGCCATGAATCCCATCATCGACGCTTTGCCCGAAACGATACACACGGCCCACGTCATTTCCTCCGAAGGATGCACCTCCGGCCCCGACGACTTACACTTCGATGCCGGGGGCTATCGCGAACTTGGCCGGCGCTATGCCTACAAGATGCTGTCGCTTCTGGGGCATCCCGTGTTCACTCCCGTCGTGGTGCCTGCCGATGCCGTGACGGCCTCTACGGCCATTCCCGGTAACGATTTCCCCAAGGTCGATGCGCAGCACCGGGCCTATTTCCGGCTCCGCGCACCGAAAGCCAACCGCGTGCAGCTCGATATCTGTGGTAAGAAGTATGACATGCAGCGCGACGAACAAGGCGTGTGGACCGTAGCCAGCGACCCGCTCGTGGTGGGCTTCCACTACTATTTCTTCCTTGTAGACGGCGTGCAGGTGGTCGATCCGGCCAGCGACACCTTCTTCGGTTGCTGCCGACAGTCTGGCGGCATCGAGATACCCGAAGGCCCCGAGGGCGACTACTACCGTCCGCAGCAGGGTGTAGCCAAAGGGCAGGTGCGCTCCATGCAGTATTATGCCGCCTCTACAGGCGAGTGGCGGCGTGCGATGGTCTACACCCCCGCAGCCTATGAACGGGGAGGGAAGCGCTACCCCGTGCTCTATTTGCAACATGGCATGGGTGAGGACGAGACGGGTTGGAGTCGGCAGGGGCTCATGCAGAATATCATGGACAATCTCATTGCCCGGGGTGAAGCCGTGCCGATGATTGTCGTGATGGAGAGCGGCGACGTGAAAGCACCATTCAAAGGCGGCCCCAATGAGGCGGGCCGGAGTGCCTACGGAACTTCGTTCTACAAGGTGCTGCTGGAGGATCTCATACCCGCGGTGGACAAAAACTTCCGCACCAAGACCGATCGTGACCACCGGGCCATGGCCGGACTCTCATGGGGAGGGCACCAGACATTCGATGTGGTGTTCAGTCATCTTGACAAGTTTTCTTATGCCGGTGCTTTCAGTGGTGCCATCTTCGGCCTTGACATCGCCAAGACCTATAACGGCATCTTCTCCCGTCCGGCCGAGGTGAACGGGCGGTTGCACTGTCTCTTCCTCGGTTCGGGCAGTGAGGAGAACATGGGCACGGCCCGACTCATTGATGACTTGACCCGCGCCGGCATCAAGGTGACGGGCTATGTGTCGCCCGGCACCCATCACGAGTGGCTCACTTGGCGGCGCTGTCTCCGGGAGTTTGTGCCCCTTTTGTTCAAATAAAGTCCTGTCGGTGGACCTTGGGTTTCCCCTGCAGCTGTCGGCTGCCGACCGTTTTGTGAACTTCGACTCCGGCGACGTGCTGCTCAACGACGGGGGTGGCGTGAGCATCTGTCTGGATGCCCGCGACCTGAAAGGCGTGGCCATAGCCGCCCGCAATCTTGCCGCTGATATCCGTAAAGTGTGCGGTGCAGAGGCTGTTGTGGGCACTGACGAGCGTGCCGGCATCCTCATCGGGACACTCGGCCACTCGGCAGCCATCGACCGACTGGTGAAGCGCAGGTTGCTCGACGGCGGTCTGCTTCGTGGCCGGTGCGAGAAATACATCATCACCCTTGTGGGCCGGCAGCTCGTCATTGCGGGCAGCGACCGGCGGGGCACCATCTACGGCATCTACGAACTCTCCCGCCAGATGGGTGTCTCGCCGTGGTATGACTGGGCCGATGTGCCCGTGGCCCGCCACGACCGCATCTACATCTCCCGTGGCATCTACACCGACGGCGAACCGGCTGTGCGCTATCGTGGGCTCTTTCTCAATGACGAGGCCCCCTGTCTCACTTCGTGGGTGAAGCACACCTACGGCACCGATTATGGCGACCACCGATTCTATGCCCGCGTGTTTGAACTCATCCTGCGCCTCAAGGGCAACATGCTGTGGCCTGCCATGTGGGGCTGGGCCTTCTATGCCGACGACCCGGAAAACAGTCGTACAGCCGATGAGATGGGCGTCATCATGGGCACTTCCCACCACGAACCCATGGCACGCAACCATCAGGAGTGGGCGCGCCGGCGCAAAGACTACGGGGCGTGGAACTATCAGACCAACCAGACCGTGCTTGATCGCTTCTTCCGGGAGGGCATCGAGCGCATGAAGGGGACGGAAGATATCGTGACCATCGGTATGCGCGGCGACGGTGACGAGGCCATGAGCGAGGAGGCCGACACCCGGCTCATGCAACGCATCGTGGAGAATCAGCGGCGAATCATCGCCGACGTGACCCGCCGGCCGGCCAAGGAGACACCGCAGGTGTGGGCGTTGTATAAAGAGGTGTTGGATTACTACGACAAGGGGATGCGCGTGCCCGACGACGTGACGATGCTCCTCTGCGACGACAACTGGGGCAACGTGCGCCGTGTGCCTGCCGCCAAAGAGCGCAACCGGGCCGGAGGCTGGGGACTGTACTACCATGTGGACTATGTGGGTGCGCCCCGCAACAGCAAGTGGCTCAACGTTACACCCACGCAGAATATGTGGGAACAGTTGCAGTTGGCCTACAACTACGGCATCGACCGCCTGTGGATACTCAACGTGGGCGATCTCAAACCGATGGAATATCCCATCTCCCTCTTCATGGACATGGCGTGGAATCCCCGTCGCTACGATGCAGCCACGCTCACCGACCACACGCTCGGCTTCTGCCGTGAGCAGTTTGGCGAGGAGCAGGCTCCTGAGGCGGCCCGCATCCTCAATCTTGTGGGCAAGTACAACGGGCGCATCACGGCCGAGATGCTCGACGCTTCGACCTACAATGTGGCCACGGGCGAATGGCGGCGGGTGGCCGACGACTACATGCGCCTTGAGGCCGAGGCCCTGCGGCAGTATCTTTCGCTGCGTCCCGAGCAGCGCGATGCCTACCGGGAGTTGGTGCTCTTCCCCTTGCAGGCCATGTCGAATGTCTATCAGATGTACTATGCCCAAGCCATGAACCACTTCCTGTATGAACGCAACGACCCCGATGCCAACCTCTGGGCCGACCGTGTGGCCGAGGCTTTCCGTCGCGACTCGCTGCTCTGCGCGGCCTACAACCACGACATAGCGGGTGGAAAATGGAACGGTATGATGACCCAGAAGCACATCGGTTATACTTCATGGAACGACGATTTTCCGCGTGACAAGATGCCCGAGGTGCATCGCGTGGAGACCGATGGACGGCCCGGCGGATTTGTCTTCGAGGCCCGCGACAGCGTGGTGGCGATGGAGGCCGAGCACTTCTTTGCCTGCCTGCCGTCTTCCGGGGCCCGATGGACGGTGATACCCTACATGGGGCGTACCCGCAGCGGACTCACGCTGATGCCCAACACTGCCCCTGTGGCCGGTGCTTCGCTCTCTTACCGTTTCTCGTTGGGCGCGCTCCGGCCCTCGGAAGTGAACGTGCGTGTGATGGTGAAATCCACGCTCGACTTCCTCAACCGTGGCGGATTGCGCTATACGGTGTCGCTCGACGGCGGTCAGGAACGCGAAGTGAACTTCAACGCCCGGCTCAACGAGCGCAAGGAGAATATCTACACGGTCTACTATCCCACGGTGGCCCGCCGTGTGGTGGAGTCGGTGGTCACACTCCCCGTGCCCCCCTCTCCCGACGGCTACCATACACTCACCATCCGTTCGCTCGATCCTGCCATCGTGTTTGAAAAGGTCTTGGTCGATGCCGGAGGCTATAAGCCCGGTTATCTCATGATGGAGGAGTCGCCGTGCAGGAGGTGATAGGTGTTAGGTGTTGGATGTTGATGATGTCTTTGTCCTGCTGTAAGGACAGGTGGTGGGTGATGGGTGGTAGGTGTTAATGGAGTGTCTAAAGCCCCCCAAGTCAAGGGGGCAGGATAAAGACCCGTGTCGGATATATAGCACAAACTATTAAAGATTTCGAAAAAGTCTTACACGCATTTTTCCCACGCCCATTTCTCCCTTCAATCTCATCCGCCTTATCCGCCCAATCCGTCCCATCAATTTTCCCGCCAAGCCCAAACGACCTTGCAAAACGGCCACACTTGGAAGCTCACTCGGGCCGGATGACAACCTCAACTGATAAATTGTTATGACATATTTCCAGCTCCCTGCCACTCTCTGAAATAACCAAAAGACGAGTTGAAGAAATCCCAATCAGGGAATAAAGAATAAATGGTATGAAAAGAGAAATCAAGATTTTTATGGCCTTGCTGCTCTGCGCCATGTTTCCGCTGGCAGGGCAGGCCGGCTGTCGGATTGTGCATGAGGTGATGCCCTGTAAGTTGTTGCCCGGTATCGCCGAACGTGAATATACCGTATGTCTGCCCGATGGCTACGACCGGTCGACCGATAGCTACCCCATACTCTATCTGCTTCATGGGGGCGGTTGCTCCAATACCGATTGGGCCGTGTATGGCCGTTTGCAGACGGTGGTAGACAGTCTGGTGGCTGCGTGCCGGATGCAGAAGACGATCATTGTGTGTCCGGAGGCCAATAAAGACAAAATGATATGGTTTGACGAACCGGAATGGCCTTTCGAAGATTATATGTTCAACGAATTGATACCATATATCGAAAACCGATACCGGGTGGCCCGGGAAGCCGGCAAACGCTCCGTGGCCGGATTTTCGATGGGAGGTGGCGGAGCTGTGGGCTATGGGCTGTGCCATCCGGAGATGTTCAATGTGGTCTATGCCATGAGTGCCTACCTGCGCCGGCAGCCGTTGGAGTTTCTGAAAAACGACCCGTTGGGCGAATGGCGGCAGCACAATGTGGAGCGTCACAATCCCATCAGGATGGTCGATGGGGGCGACGGAAAAGATGTGGAGCGTTGGCGTAGCGTGAAATGGTATGTCGACTGCGGCGACCAAGACTTCACTCTCGAAGACAACATGGACTTTGTGAAGGCACTCAGAGCCCGGCATATCGGTTGTGAGACGCGTGTGAAAGCAGGCGGCCACAACTGGGACTATTGGAGGCCGTCGCTCGTCAATGCCCTGATCTATATTTCCGAACAAACCGCCCGTCGTTTTCCCAACCCCATGTTGTGGGCCGATGTGCCCGACCCTGATGTCATCAGAGTGGGCGAGTGGTTCTACATGGTGAGTACGACGATGCACCTCATGCCCGGTGCACCGGTGATGCGCTCACGCGACTTGGTGGACTGGGAAACCGTGAGCTATGTCTTCGACCGGCTCACCGACTCGCCTAAATATGACATGCAGGGTGGAACGGTTTATGGAAGAGGCCAATGGGCCACATCCCTGAAATATCACAAGGGGCGTTTTTATGCCCTCTTTGCCCCCAACGACAATCCCGGCGGCGACACCTATATCTATACCACTGAAGACCCCACGGGCCGGTGGACCCTCGTCTCGCGCCTCCGTCATTTCCACGATGCATCCCTCTTCTTCGATGACGACGACCGTGTCTATGTGGTCTATGGCACCGGACAGATGTGCGAACTGACTCCCGATCTGTGCCTTATGAAGCCGGGGAGCGATTGCACGCTTTTCCGGCGGGAGCCCGACGAGACGGGGCTGCTCGAAGGCAGCCGCATGGTGAAACGCGACGGGAAGTATTATCTGCTCATGGTTTCATGGCCGCTGGGCAGGCCCCGGCGGCAGGTGTGCTATCGCGCCGACAGCATCAATGGGCCTTACGAGAAGCGCACAATCCTTGAAACCGAGTTTGGCGGTTTCTCCTACGTGGGGCAGGGCACTATCGTCGACGCCCCCGATGGGCGTTGGTATGGGGTCATATTCCAAGACCGTGGCGGAGTGGGGCGTGTGCTCACGCTCATGCCGTGCCGATGGGAAGACGGGTGGCCCATTCTCGGCGACCGTTTCGGGCATATCCCCACACTGATGGACAGACCTGTGATGGGTGGCGGAAAGCATGGCATCGTGCAGAGTGATGACTTCGAGGGGCCTCATCTGAAGCGTGTGTGGCAATGGAATCATAATCCGGTGGACGAGGCATGGAGTCTCACCGAGCGCAAGGGATGGCTTCGGTTGAAAACCTCGCGCCCGGCCGGAAACCTCTTTGAGGCTCCCAACACTCTTTCGCAGCGCATGGAGGGGCCGCTTTGTTCGGCAACGGTGGCCCTCGACATCACCCATCTTAAAGATGGCGACCGGGCCGGACTGGCTGCCTTCAACGGCGACTCGGGTGTGCTCACTCTCTTACGCAGTGGAAAGAAGACTGTGCTCGTCATGAGTGAGGCCTCTGTGTCGCTCTCCGATCGTGAGAAAGCTGTCACCGATGTGCAGGAAAAGGAAGTGGAGCGTGTGCCTGTCAGACGGAACAAGGTGTATCTGCGCATAGATGCTGACTTCCGCCCGGGTCGTGATATGGCCATGTTCTACTATTCTCTTGACAACCGCACTTGGCACCGGATAGGCTGCGACTACCAGATGCGTTTCGACTATCGGCGCTTCTTCATGGGCACCCGACTGGCTTTGTTCTGCTATGCCACCCGCCAGACAGGCGGATATGTGGATATTGATGCCTTCGATTATAAGAGAAACTGACCCGGAGGGATGCAAAAGAGAAGACCGCCAAACTGTCTCAAGAGGTTTGGCGGTCTTTTGGATGATGTCCTGTTTGTCCTGATGTTGTCTTGCTTCGGTCCTATTTTAGCTGCGCACCATCCTTGAATGCTTTGCCCACTTCGTGCTCTATCTCCAGATAGGTGTTGTTGAATGGGTCGAAGACGATGGGACGGAGGGCATGGGGATTCACCTTGCCGCGCTCGTCGAGGATGCACTCGTCGGCACTCACGTTTACGATTTCGCCTGTGAGTAGTTCGCGTTCCTCATCGTAGGAGATGAGGCGGCACTCCAAGGCCAGCGGCAGTTCGTCGATGAGAGGGGCATCGACAGACTCGGAGGGGGTGGCGTGGAAGCCCGCACGGGCGAATTTGTCGGGCACCTTGTGGCCCGAGACGATGCCCACATAGTCGCAGGCTACTACTTGCGGGGCTGTGCCCATGCTCACGGTGAAAGCTCCGCGACTGCGCAGGTCTTCCACAGTCTTGTGCCGTCTGTCGAGGCACATTGTAATTTCCGTATGGTTAGTGATGCCCGCCCAGGCTGCATTCATGGCTGAGGGCACACCGTCTGCTCCGTAAGCGGCAATGATAAATACCGGTTGCGGATAGCTCAAAGGCTTTGCTCCAAGATTCTTTCTCATGATGGTTGGTTTTAATGAATGTTGAAAAGTTTGGATAATGGGTGGCCGGTGTCTTGTGACGATTGGCCGCAAACGGGCCGGAGCCCGTGTCTACAGGTTCTGGACATACTGCTTGGGAGTCACGTTCATCTTGCGCTTGAACATCTCCCGGAAGTTTTTGGCATCCTTGAAACCGCACTGTTCGCGCACGGTGTCGATGTTGGTGGCCCCCCGGTTGAACAGTTCCACGGCCTTGTAGATTTTATAGTCGTTGATAAATTCGATGAGCGACATGCCCGTCATGGCTTTGATCTTCTTGTAGAGTGACGAGTGGCTCATGGCCAGACTGTCGGCAATGTAGTCTATGTTGAAGTTCTCGTTGCGCAGATTGTCGTCGATCACTTCCCTGCAGCGCAACAGGAATATCTGTTCCTCCTTCGTGTAGGTGTTCTTTGTCTGTGCAATGGAAGCCGTCAGCTCGGCCGTGTTGCTCTGCGCCACGAGCCGGTCGATGCGTTTCCGCAGCAGCCGCAGCGATATGGGCTTGGTGAGATAGGCGTCGGCACCTTGGTCGAAGGCCTCTATCATGTCTTCCTCCGAGGTTTTGGCGGTGAAGATGATGACCTTGATGTGGGCCAGTTTCTTGTCGTTTTTCAGCGTGTGGAGAAACTCCATGCCGTCCATGTTGGGCATCATCAGGTCGCAGACGATGATGTCGGGCAGCGTGCGGGCAGCCTCTTCGAGTCCTTGTCGGCCGTCGTAGGCCTTGATCACCTTAAAGTCGGCTGCCAGATTGCGCTCCAGCAACTCCACCGTGTCGTGTTCGTCGTCGATGACGAGGATGGTGTGTGGAGCCGTCGGATTGGCTATCCGCAGTGTCTGTCGGCCTGTTTCGCCCGTCTCGTCCACTGCCGTCTGTGCCTCGCCCGATAGCCCTTTGGGTATGTGGAAGACGAAGCGCGCCCCTTTCTCCATCTCACTCTCCACACGGATGCTGCCCCCGTGGAGTTCCACCAGTTCTTTCACGGTAGAGAGTCCGATGCCGTCGCCCCGGTTTTGTCTCTCGCCCCGCTCCGTGCGGAAGAAGTTCTGAAAGATGGTTTCGTGCATTTTCTCCAATATGCCGATACCATTGTCCGTCACGCTGAAGACCACCCTGTCGGGCTCATCGGCTATGGCCAGTTCCACGTTGCCCCCTTCGCGGGTATATTTGAAGGCATTGGAGACCAGATTGGTGAGGATTGTCTCCAGCTTGTCAAGGTCGAAATCCAACTCTATGGGAGCGTTTGTCGTGCGGAACGCATAGCTGATGCGCTTCTGTGCGCAGAGGTTATGGTAGTCTTCGGTGAGGTTTCGGCAAAATTCCACCACATCTTTATGCTGCAAGTTCAGCTTCGTTTCGCTCGCTTCCAGTTTCCGGATGTCAATAATACGGCTGATGAGGTTGTTCAGTTTCTGCGAGTTGCGGTACATGGAATCAAGAAACGAGCCCGGCACCGTCACGGGCGACTGCTTCTGCTCCTTGAGTTCCTCTATCTGGGCCCCTATGAGAAACACCGGTGTGCGCAGTTCGTGCGTGATACGGGTATAGAAGTTCATCTTTGCCTCGTTGAGTTTCTGCATGGTGCTGCGCTGTACATCCACTATCTGTATGCGGTGCTTGACGTCCAGTTCGTGCAGATAGAGCCAGAGGGCGGCGTATACCACACCTGCCAACAGCAAGGCCCAGAGCAGATAGGCCCACCACGTGGCATACCAAGGCGGGGTGATGACGACATCCAATTCCGTGGCCCGACCCCACTGGCCGTTTACATCGGTACAGCGCACATGGAAGGTATAGTGTCCCGGTGGCACGTTTGTGTAGGCCGCTTCGCGCTTGTCGCCCAGTTCGCGCCAGCGGTTTTCGAGCCCTTCGAGGCGACAGGAGAACTGCACCCGATGGGGCGACTCGTAGTCGGGCACAGCAAAATGGATGGTGAAGAAGTTCTGGTGATGCTTCAATTCCACGCTTCGGATGGAGTCGCCGTAGAGGTTGAAATGTTCGCCACTGCCGTTAAGCAGGTCGAGTGACAGCAGACTTGCACCCCGATAGGGCTGTTGGTAAAACACTTTTGAGGGCTTGAACATCAGCAGGCCTTTCGTGCTGCCCATGTAGATGGTGCCGCCGGCGAGCAGTCCTGTGCCGTAGGTGAAGGTGTTGGGTATATCCTCGTCGCTCCCGAAGCGCACAAACGTCTGCTTGCGTGGATCAAACTTGAACAGTCCGTTCGCTGTCCCCATCCACAAGATGCCCCGTGCGTCTTCCACGAGTGTCATGAGGTCACCGTTGGTCAGTCCTTGTTTTTCACCGTAGTGGATGGTCTTGTGCGCCTTCTCGTCCAGACAGTAGGTGCCGTTTTGCGTCACAGCAAACCACACCCGCCCGTGGGAGTCGAGCCGGAGGTATCTCACCTGATTGCCCGGCAGGCGCACCTGTCCGAAGTCGGCAGTGTAATGGGCAGCCACGCGCAGTGTGCGCTTGTCTATTTTGTAGATGCCCCGGTGGTTAGTCCCCACCCATATATGCCGCCCGTCGTCTTGCAGGGCCGAGCATTCCATTTTGCGGAATGTTTCGGGTGTGGCGAGAAAACGCCGTGACTGTTTGTCGAAAACCGCCAGATTGGGCCCGCCCACCCATATCCTTCCGCGCCCGTCGTCGCACACCACCCACACGTTGTTGCCCGTGGTTTCCTTTGTCGGCATGGGATATTGTGTGAATGCGCCGGTGGACGGGGAGTATTCCACCAGCCCTTTGGTGTAGATGGCCATCCAGAGCGACCGTCCGTCGTTCACGATCGAGATGACATTGTTGCCCGGAAGGTTGCTGTTGGCCGTGTTCAGCGTGTGGGAGGTGCGGTTCGTGAGGTTGTAGAAGCACAGGCCTCCGCCATCAAGCCCCATGTAGAGCCGGTCTCCATCGCGCACCACAGCCGTCACGATGTCGTAGGGTATGGCACCGTTCTTGCGTGCAAGCAACTCAAACCGCTCGTTGTGGACGGGCAGGAAGTTCACGCCTCCGCGATAGGTTCCCACCCACAGATTGCCGTTGCTGTCGCTCATCAGGGCATAAACGGCATCGTTGCTCAGATTGGAGTTGGCCGGCGAAAACTGCTGCGTGTCGCCGCCTCGCTGCATTATTATGCCCCCGCCGTCTATGCCGAAGACCACGGCCCCACGGCTGTCGGTTGTCGCCATCAGGTTGTCGGGCACCGGCACATCGGCAAGTCTCAGCCTCCCTTTGTCTATGGCCAGTGCCAGACTTTTGTGTCCTATGCCGTTGCCCACATATACCAGTCTTGTCATCTTGCTGTACGACGCCGAGCATCTGAGTGTGGGCGTGAAGTCTATGCGGCAGCGGCTCATCACCCGCCGCCCGTCGGCAGAGAGCAGCAGGGCTTCTCCGCGCCCTATCCCCACCACTGCCTGTTCACTGATCTTGCAGAGCGTGTAGAGCCGGTGGGGCAGGGCGGTAAAATAGGTGTCGCCGTCTTTCTTCACGAAACACCTGCCCTTGTGGTCGGCTGTCAGTATGTGGCCGCCCGCCTCCACCATTGCGTTCTGTTGCTCGGTCATGTCGTCGAGCCTGCCACCGACCCATGCCCGGACACGGTAGAATCGTCCGCTGTTGAAGGAATAAAACTGCAAGGCACTGTTGGAGGCCACCCACAGACCGTCTTTCATAGGCAGTAGGCAGTGTATGTTGTTGTCGGCCAGCGATGTGGAGTCGGAAGAGCGGTGTAGGAAGGTGGAAAACGAAAGGCCGTCGTAGCGACAGAGACCGCCGGCTGTGCCCATCCACACGAAGCCCTTGCCGTCTTGGCATATCGCGTTTACGGAGTTGTTGCACAGTCCCATGCTGTTGTCCACCACTCTGAACTTCTCCGCGACTCCGGGGGTCGCCGACAGAAGCCATGACAACAGCACGGCGCAGACGGTCTTAATGAATAGTTGTGTGTCAAAAGGTTTCATGCTACATTGGTATTTCCCTACAAACTTACGCAGAAAATTCCAATCGCACAAGCATTGGGGCAAAAAAAGTGGACGAGTAAACAAGTGGACGAGTAGACAAGTTGTTTGCCTGCATTCTTGAGGTTTGCATGAAAAGGGCCTTGCTATTAACTTGCCTACTCGTCCACTTGTTTACTCGTCCACTCCCTTACTTATCCAGCAACGACAAGTTCTGTACAAACCACACGTTCATCTGGTTGGCACCGCGATGGTTCCACGCGTAGTAAGGAATCAGCGTGAGGTCGAGCTTCTCCACCTCCATGCCACCGTCGGCAGACTCCCGGAGTATCTGGGCCGGCGTCTTGATGGCCTTCACGGTGAATGGGGCGGCATGAGCCTCAGTGTTGTCGATGCTGTAGTCGTTGACCACGGCAAAAGCGGGCTTTTTGTTGACTACGGCGTGGAGCACAGCTGCTCCCCCGTTGTCGGCCGACTCGGCACAGTAGACCAGCGGACCGCGCTCCACGGCCACCTTGCCCCGGTCGTCGGCCACCCGGTCATTGGCCACCACCGTGCGCACCGGCATGTCGAAATGTATGCGTATCACGTCTCCCTTGCGGATGCCCCTCACGGGCAGATACCCCTTGTTGGCATCGGGATCGCCCTCCACACGCTTGCCGTTGACAGTGACACTGTAGGCCGGCTTCTCATCGTCGCTATACCGATAGAGGTCGCTTGGCACCACCCGGTTGCGCACCCATTCCGGAATGCGGATCAGCAGATTGGCCACCTTGGCGCTGCTCTTGGCCACCTTGATGCTGATGTCGCCCTCCCAGGGATATCGGGTGGTCTCCTCCAGCACCACTTCCTTGCCGTTCACACTGATGGTGGATGTGTTGCCCGCAAAGAGATTGACATAGATGTCGTTGCCCTTCACGCCGTAGAGATAACCCGGCAGCGACGGTATGAAGCGGCTCAAGTTGCTCGGGCAGCAGGCGCAACCGAACCACGGCTGGCGCGTGGTGGTGCCGTCAGCGTTGAACTTGTACTTGCCGTCGCTCGACAAGGGGTTGGGGTAGAAGAAGCGGCCGCCGTCCATGCTCATGCCCGAGATGACCCCGTTGTAGAGTGTGCGCTCCAGACAGTCGATGTATTTGCTCTCGCCGTGGAGGAGGAACATGCGCTCGTTGAGATAGACCTGTGCGATGGCAGCGCAAGTTTCGTTGTAGGCCGTCATGTTGGGCAGTTCATAGTCGGCCCCGAAAGCCTCTCCCGAGTGGCGTGCCCCCACACCGCCCGTGAGGTAATACTTCCTGCCCACGATGTTGTTCCATATCCGGTCGATGGCCTTGATATAGGCCGAGTCCTTGGTCAGAGCCGCCACGTCGGCCATGCCGGCATACATGTAGCCCGCCCTCACGGCGTGTCCCCAAGCCTCCCGTTGCTCGGTCACGGGCTTGTCGCTCTGGCTGTAGAGGTCGCGTATGTGTGTCTTGCCTCGGTAGTCCAGAAAATATTTGGCCTCGTCAAGATAGCGTTTGTCACCCGTGACGGTGTAGAGGCGGGCCAAAGCCATCTCCGCTATCTGGTGTCCTGGCACCACGGTGGCCTGTCCCTGTCCGGGGCCCACCTCGCGGATGACACAGTCGGCATACCGTTTGGCTATGTCGAGAAACTTGGTGCTGCCCGTGGCCTGATAGTGGGCGCAGGCCGCGTCCACCATGTGGCCGAGGTTGTAGAGTTCGTGGCTCAGCACCTCCACCTTCTCCCATCTCTTGGATCCCGACCACTTGTGCGGTTTCTTGGGATTGATGGTGCGAGCGGTGTAGAGATAGCCGTCGGGTTCTTGGGCTGCCCCCACCACATCGAGCACGCTGTCGATATAAGCCTTCAGCCGTTTGTCCGGATAGGTCTGGAGAATATAGCTTGCCCCCTCGATGGTCTTGTAGACATCGGTGTCGTCGAAGGAGAAGCCCATGAATTTGCTCACGTCATATTTCTCGTCGGGCCGGGCCGCCTTGACGAAGTTGTCGTATCTCCCTTCGCTCTTGCACTTGCTGAAAGCCAAAGGCACCGTCACTTCGCGGGCGGCCTTCAACCGATCGCCCCAAAAGGTGTTGGGCGCAATCCTCACACTGGTGAAAGGCACTTGGGTGAAGGGATAGCCGTAGTCTGATGTCTTTTGCGCCATGGCAGGCAAGGTCATGACGGCAGCCACGACCACTGTAGAAATGATTTTTCTCATAAGGTTACATGTATGTTAGTTTGTTGATTCAGTCGGTTTCAATTTCGCTGTAAAGGTAGCTAAAATATTCGATATTGCCAGCTCTCCGACCGACTTTTTCCGTATTTTCCCCTCTTTACGGCCCTGTCAGGTTGTTGTCCGGCCCCTTGGGTTTTACAGACAGGATGCCCGTGGTTTGGTGCAAGGCCTTTGCACACTCCGCGCATGACTGCCGAACGGATGGTGCAAAGCCTCCGCACGGAGCGTGCAAAGGCCTTGCACGAAAGCAGGCGTGGCCTGCCGGAGAATCAATAAGCGTGCATTGCCCCTTTCTGGAAGGCCAATACACGCTTGAGAGTTGGGAGTTATAACTTGGGAATTGATGGTTGGAGAGAGGGGTCGGAGCCCCCGGCAGGTGTTCAGCCTCTTGCCTCAATCTTGCCACTCTCCCTCCCAAATGCTGCGACTCTGCTTGGCATCGCCCGAGGTTATGGGGGCTTCACCGTTGCCGGGGGCGGAAGTGGAACCGCCCGAAATGGGAGTCGACGGACTTGCCGCCAAGACTGTTTCCGGCTCCATACACTTCATTTTCATGCAGGGACTGATATACTTCTTTTCCATGATTATTTTCCTTTCACTTGTTTTTTACCGTTGATGATATATACTCCCTTGTGGGGCTTTTGCACTTTGATGCCGTCGATGGTGTAGGCCTTGGTGGCTTCGGCGGAACTTCTCGGTGTGTCGATGCCCGTCGTGCCGGTGTGGTCGATACTCATTTTCTTGACACCTGTAGGCAAGGTCTGTGTGACGGCATCCAGACTCGGGAGGTAGGCCCGGTTGTTGCCGAGATTGAACTGAGCTTGGTTGTCCACCCTGTACCACACGTCGTTCCGCAGGATATAAGCCCCGTCGGCCACATCGCCCGCCTTGCTTTCAAACACACCTCGCAGTCCGTTGGCTCCGTCTGCGGGGGCTTCCGCCGGCAGTCCGCTCTCGCGGAACACGGCCAAGTCGTTTTCAGACAGGAAGATGTAGGGCACACCGGCCGTCATTGTGGTCACGGGTGAGAGGTAGAGCACGCTCCGAGCCTCGTTGATGCCGCTGATGCTGTAGGCCGTCACACCCTCCGCGGGCATCGCTGCACGGGGCAGACAGATGGTGTTCCAGCTGCCGGGCCTGACGGTTCTTGCATATTGCGGGTCGATGGCCGGCTCCCTATCAACATAGAGAGCCTGCACATCGGTCTCGCTGAGAGCGCAATCGTAGATGCGGAAGTCGTCGTAGATGTGGTCGCAATAGGCATCGTTAGCCCACTGTGAGCGGCCGAGCCAGTTTTGTCGGGTAAGGCCCATGTCTTTGGGTTGGATTCCGGAGGCGTTAGTGCCCTTGCCCACTTCCTCGCCGTTGAGGTAGAAACGCACGTCGGTGCCGTTTTGGGTGATGGCCAGATGGTTCCACTCATCGGCCGACCACTTCATGGGCACGGTGATGTCGAAAGCCCCTTTGGCGCAAGTGATTTTGTATCTCAGCCCTTCATTGTTGGCTGCGCCAATCATGAAAGTGCCCGTGCCGTTGCCGAAATCGAAGACACGGCCCTTGCCTCCCGGCAGTTTGAGCCATGTGGCAATGGTGAAGTCGGCCAGCCGGCTCACGGCTCCGGCAGGCAGTTCCATGTATGACCGGCTGCCTTTCGCCAGCCTCACGGCCCTTCCGCCGTTGCGCCCTTCGACAAACGAAGCTCCGTTGTGCAGTTCGGCATCGTAGCCGCCCCATTCGTCGTAGGCCGTGTGGCCCTCCTGTTCGTTGAAGGCAAGATGCAGATGTCGCCCGGCCGCCGGCGTGGCCGAGAGCACCGGAGACTCCTCTCCAAAGCCCGCCCCGTTGTAGGGCTGAACCTTATAATAATAGGTGAGTCCGTTTGTCAGACCGGTGTCCACGTAGCTTGTCGCTTCCACCTTGTCGGCCACGACGGTGTATTCACCATCGGCTCTTGTCGCCCGGGCCACTCTGTACTGCGCATCGTAGGCGAAGGCCCATCTCAGCGACACGCTGCCGGTTCCGCCCGAGATGTGCAGCCCCGTCACGGGCTCCGGAATGGTGAGTGCTTTGGTGGAGACGGCAAGCACGGTCGATGCCGGGTGCTCGGCGGCAGTGTTGAGCGAATAGGCACGATAGTAGTAGTTGGTGGCCGGTTGCAGTTTCTCGTCTTGATAGGTCGTGGCGGTGAGATTGTCGGCGACAGTCCGGTAGTCACCCGTCTCCGTCTCAGCACGCTCTATGCGGTAGGCTTTGGCCCCTTTCACCGCATCCCAAGAGAGCTTGATGATGGAGGTGGAGAGGGCCTCGCCCCGCAGCGTGGGGGCCGGCACGGCAGCGTCGCGGGTGAAGGCTTTCACGCGCGAGTAGATAGACTCCTTGTCCTTATAGCTCAACGCCTTGATGCGATATTCCACTTTGGACAGGCAGGGAATGGCTTCGGTGAATGTCACCGTCTCGCCGGCCCGGTAGTCTTGGCCGAGCACAAATTCCTTGTAGGGCGCGAAATCGGCCTCGCCGTCCATCTTGCGTTCAAGGATATACTTCTTTCCCGTCTCTCCGTTGTGGTCATACCATTTGAGAGTGATGTTTCTGAACTCCCCGTCAATGGTCATCAAGGGGAAGGGCGGCGCTATCTTCCACACATGGTTGTAGGCATTGGCCTTGCGGTAGGCCAGTGCTGCCTTGTGCTCGCCATACAGTTTGCCGGCGGGCGTCGGCTTTCCGCTGAGCATGAGTGCACGGCAGTCTTGCACCCAGTCGTATTCGAAATAGCGTTCGATGAGGTTGCATTGGTCGAGGGCGGGCAGGGCGGCAGCCATGTAGGCCCGCTGTTTCTCAGCATTCTCTGGCGAAAGCGGGCGGTTGACCGTCTTTGTGGAACCGTCTTCACCATAGATGATATTCATGTCGGCGTCACGTCGTGGGCCTGAGGCCGTGGGCCAGTATTCGTTGGTCCAGTTGGCACCGTTGTTCCACTCAGTGATCCATACGGGCCGCCCCTTGCCTTTGTCAGAAAGCGTCTTAATGCGGCTCACGAGCGTTTCCGGCCCTGTACTCTCATAGATGTGGGCCACGGCAAAGTCAACCCGGTAGTTGAGCGAGTCGATGGTGTTGAAGAAAGCACCGTTCCATGCCCACACGGAAGAGGGGGCCGGAGAACCCACACGGTAGCCGCCCTTCATCATCTCGGGCCACATTTCCACTATCTGATCCACCGTGGCGTTCGACTGGTCGGGCCGGTCGGGCTCGTTGCAGCCCAGAAGGTGGGTCACTCCCGGCTTGTTGTTGATGTCGTTCCAGCCCGGCCAGTACAAGTTTTGGCGGATGGGCGAATACTCTATGTCGGGATCGGTGCTCATGCCGCCCACATTCCAGTCGTAATTGCAGGTGATGTTGAGTTGGTTTTTCTCTCCGTAACCGTTGGCCTTGCCTTTCTTGGAAACCCAGTTCCAGCGGAACACCCGCACGAACGAGACAAACTGCTCCATACCTTCGGGCAGCACCGGTACTTCGAGGTCGGCATCGTCGGCGATGAACACACGGCTGTAACCCGTACCGTTGGCATTGTTGGCCAGTGTGGCCATGTAGCCTTTCTTGAGCTTGAAAGAGCGTATCTTGTTGTCCCACTCGCCCAAGTTGTTGTGATAGATGTTGATTTCAAACGTTTTCGACTTGCCGGTGAAGTCCTCTCCGTCGTAGGCCACGAGCGCCTTATGATCGTAGGCCTGTCCGTTGGGTATCACCACGGTGCCGTTGGCCCACACCGAGACGCGGCAGTTTTTCCCGTTCTCGGCTGCCGCCCCGTTGATTTTCACCGATGGAAGACACTCCTTGATGGTCTTGCTTGGCTTCACGTAGTCGAGATAAAGCCATGCATCTTCCCCTTTCAGGTCGATTGTTGTGTTGGAGAAAGGCGCGGGCCGGCCCGTGAAATGCAGGTTAGTGGTGCCGCTCACGTGCAGGTCGGAATTGAAAAGATAGCCTTTGCTGACATCGCCTGCATTATCCAGATTGATCACGGTGGGCTCGCCGGAAGTTGTCTCGGGAGCGTAGCCCCCCGATTCGTCGTAAGTGACGGCGGCCACTTCCATGTCGGCTTCCCCTTCATAGTTCTTGCCGATGATGATCATCGGCTCGGCAGAAAGGCCGGCCTCGACCAGTTGGAGATTGGCTATGGCAAACAAGGCCCATGTACTGGAAAAGGAGATGTAGTACTTGCCGGCATGGGGGGTCGTGAAAGTGAACTCTCCGGGCACGAGCACTCTTTCCTTTGCGGTCTTGAAAACATGGCTTGCCAGTGTGGTGTTGAGTGTCCGGCTATCCGACACCTTGGCTGTGATGGTCGATGCGTGCCCGTTTGCCCAATAGGCACAGTCCATGGAAAACCTGTAAGTGGTGTTGGCGGCCAAATCCACTTCGTAGGCATAGTTGTAAGTCTTGTAGGAATTGGCATCCCATCTGATGAAGAGACAATTACCGTGATATTGGGTTCCGTCGCTGTTGTAGAGTGTGTTTTTAGGTGAAGATTCGAAGCGTACGTTTGCAGGCCATTCGTTCATGACCTTATTCTCGTTGACTAAATACCAGCCTTTGGATGTAGGGGCAGGTTTGTTCTGGCCCCAATCACCTACCGGTATCACTTCGGGATTGATGTTGGGACCATCGGGATTCATCGCTTCTTTGATGGTCTCCAACGGGCGGGTGGCCACGAAATAACCGTCTTCATAGACAGTCACTTTCTTGTCGGCCACGGCGAAGCGGAGTGTGCGCAGTTTCGTGTTGTCGGTGGAAGATAGCGATGAGAGTGTAGCCAGCGGATTGTTCCAGTTGAGCGAGGCGGCATCCATGGCCACGCGGAAGCCCATGCCCGACGCGTCGTTGGCAGAGATGTCCAATCCCCGGCCCGTGCCGGAATTGATTTTCCCCTTTACCTCTAAGGTGTATGTACTGCCCGGTTTGGGCGAGGTCAGTTTCGTGATACTGACTTCCCGGCCGTTGTATCGTCCGTTTTGAAGCAGCGTCACGGGCAACTCGTTTTTCTTGGGGAAGGCCGGTTGCTGTTGTGCAAAGGTTTTGTTGGCAACAAGGCATCCCCAGAGCAATAGTAAGGGTATTGCTTTTCTCATGATTGTCAAAAAGTTAAGATTAAAATTAGAAATATAGGTCAGTCAAATCGGAAGAAGGCACTTCCTGCTTGTTCCTCGAAAGTGCCTTCTTTCCTCTTCTTGTTCAGTTGGTCTTCTCCTCATCGGCCACTGCGTCTTTCCAGTCCGTCCATACGGGAGTAGAAGGATCATAGCCGTCGTAGCCGTAGTTCTGTGCCAGTTGCCCCTTGTCGTTGGCCTGTATGGCTTCGTTGGGAATAGGCCAGAAGACATTCTTTTTGTCCATGGTATAATTCAGGTTTACCTTTGAAATGATCGTGCCATGATTATACGGTGTGTAGTGGTAGATGCGCTGATACCAGTAACTGCCTCCGGCGGCATCCGTGCCCTGCTGCTTGTTCCATGTCTCTATGCTGTAAGTATTTCCCCACTCATCAGGTTTTCCACTCAACGCAAGGTCATACGAAATGCGTGTCAGTTCCACGTTGCGCCATTCTTCCAAATACAATTCGCGGGCCCGCTCGTTGGCTATGTCGCCAATGGTGACTGTGGTGTAGTATTCCGAGCACTTGGCACGCTTGCGCACCACGTTCACATCGCTTGTGGCTCCGGCCGTATTGCCTTGATAGAAGCGGGCCTCGGCGCGCAGCAGATAGGTTTCGGCCAGTCGGTATAGATACCAGTTGGCATTGCTTCCTTTCGTGGCTCCGTTGAACTGATTGGCTCCCTGATTGGCTTCGGCCACGGCATCTTTCAGATAGATTTTGTAGAGTGGAAAGTCAAACCAATCGCGTATGGTGTCGCCCACCAGCAGCTTTCCGTCTGCGGGATCGTGCAGGGAGAGTTTCTTGCCATAGTATGCGGAACCGGGATTGTTGCATTTGAAGTCTGTCATGCGCATCCAGTTGCCCACCTTGCTATTGTGGCGCAAGTCGGTTGTGTCCTCAATGCCATTCACGTTCCACAGCGCATGTTGTGCAAAGTAGGTGAGTCTGACGGTACCTATACCTCGTCCCGCCACACGCAGCCAGTCGAGTGTGTCCCGATAGTTTTTGTTGTTTCGGGCGTAGTTTATTACAGCCTGTTTGCCGTCGGGTGCTTTCAGCTGTGCGTCATTCCAAAAAGGCCCCAGTATTCGCATTGTGAGGAAGTCGGTATGTGTCTGGTCGCCATTATTGGGCATACTCATGATGCACTCCTTGTTGGCCGAAATGATTTTGTTTTCCGGACGGTGCAGATCCCAGATGACATTGCGTGTGATGTTCCAAGTCTTGGGTTCGCCACTGTTGGCCACACCTGCATCTCCAAACGCTTCTTCCATCAGTGCATAGCCTTCGTTGTTGATGAGCGTGTCGGCTTGTGCTTCGGCCTTCTTCCATTCGCCGGTAGCCAGATACAGTTTGGTCAGCAACTGCCGGCAGGCTCCCTTGTTCACCATGCCATAGTATTCCATGGCACTCTGTTCAGGCACCCACTGCACGGCTTTTTCCATGTCTTGAACCAGCATCTGTAGGATGGCTTCTTTCTTGGTGGAACGGTAGTTGCGCTTGGGAACGGTCAATATTTTCGTCACCAGCGGCACGTCTCCAAACTGAAATACGAGGTTGTAGTAACGGAAGGCACGATGGAAATAGGCACGCCCTTTGTATTCGTTTTTCTTCGCTTCGCTGAGTGCGGTCACTCCGTCTACATAGCTCAGCACCGTATTGGCATGCTTGATGCCGTTATAGCTCTCGTCCCAGAAATACTTGGTGTGGTTTGTGTCATTATTGTCAAGGCCGTTGGTAGGAGTAAATTTGCCGGCAATATTGTCCCAAAGTCCACGTCCGGCATCCGTCTTTCCATAGACAGACAGTTCTGAGAACATATATTCGGTAGTGATGGGAACGTTGATATTGTTCTTTTCAAAGTTGGTCCAGTAGAGCCGGGTATGGCGATCGGCCATGGCCAGTGTGGCTTGCAGACCCGACTCTGTGCTGTAGGTGTTTTTTGGCTCGTAGAAAGACAGGGGATCCTGATCGAGAAAATCCCTTGAACAGCTTCCCAGTACGGCCATCCCCGCAAGGAGAAAGACACCCTTGGACAGTTCCTTATATATTTTGGTTTTCATATCGATGCTATGTTTAAAAGTTATCATGTTTGATTCTTTTTGATTCTTATAGGGTGACATTGAGTCCGAAAGTGAAAGTGCGAGTGGCCAGTCCGCTCGTTTCAGGATCTCCATATTCCCAATCTTTCTTCCATGTGCCCAAATTCTTGATGTTGAAATAGACTTTCAGCCTTTCTATTCCGGTGGAGGCAATCCACTGTCTGGGGATTGTGTATGCGATGGAGAAATTGTCGAATCGGATGAAAGAACGATTATAAAGACGGCCTGCGCCTTGTGCTCCCGTGGGGCCGGAGGCGTCGAGACGGGCGTATGTGTTGGTGGGATTGTCCGGAGTCCAATAGTTTTTTGTAAACATGTTGAAGCCATAGGAGACCATGCTGCCACCGTTGTCATTGTTCAGATAGTAGGTCTCCAGACTCTTGTGGCCCATATAGGAGTATATGGAGAACGAGAATGTGAGATTTTTCCACAGTGTGAAATCGTTGCGTAACGACCAGTGAACGGGTGGTTGCTTCACACCGAGGAATTGTTTGTCCTTGTCATTGTACACCGGTGTCACGGTTCCGTCGGCATTCACGATGTCGTCTCCGGTGTAAGAATTTTCCACAATGGGGTCGCCCGGCCTCTGACCGTACTTGGCAGCCTCTTCCACTTGGTCTTTCTGCCAGATGCCAAGCACCTTGTAGTTCCATATCTCACCGATAGGTTGTCCGATGAACCAACCGTTGCTGATATCGTTTTTCTCTTTCGATCCGATGATGTTGCCTTCCGAATCTGTTATGTTCTCATACTCGTAGTAGAGATGCTTGATTCTGTTTCGGTTATAGGCAAAGGTGAATGCCGTGTTCCAAGTGAAGTCTTTGGTGTCTATATTGATACTGTTGAGAGACAGTTCGAAGCCGTTGTTGTTCACCTGCCCGAGGTTGGTGGTGATGGAACCGAAACCGCTGAAGCCCGGAAGGCGCTCGGCCATGATCATGTCGTGGGTCTGCTTCCAGTAGAGATCCAAGGTGCCGGTGATGCGATCGTTGAGGAATCCGAAGTCGAGTCCGATGTTGGTAGACGATGTCTTCTCCCACTGCAGGCCCGGATTGGCCAAGCGGTCGGCCCCCAGATACTTCATGTCGAAAACCGTTCCCGACTTTGTGATGTAGCCCATCGTGGCCCCCGCGCCCGAACTGAGGTTGGCCAACGAGATGTAAGGGTCTTCCAGCGAGCGGTTACCGTTCTTACCCCATGAGAGGCGCAGCTTGCCCATGCTCATGGGTTTCCATTTAAACCACTTCTCGTTGGTGAACGACCAGCCCAGCGCCACTGACGGGAATGTAGCGTAGGGGTTGGAACTTCCGAAGGCCGAATAGCCGTCGCGGCGCACAGATGCTGTCAGCATGTAACGGTCGTCGTAGGAATAGAACAGGCGGGCCAGCAGCGCATCGGCTGTCTGGTGGGTGTCTTTTGTGCTGAACGAACTGTTCTCTTTCGTGGCATTCTGGGTGTTGTGGAAGCCGAGCGCGTCGCTGGGCAAGATGTTGCGGGCTTTGATATCATCGCTCCAATATTTCTTTTCTTCAGCCTCCTGCACTAAGGTCACGACGAAGTGATGCACCTTGGCCAGCGTGTAGTCCCAGTTGATGGTGTTGTTGAGCGACCAGTTGAAAGTTTTGCCCCACCCACGGTCCACGCCACGGTCTATAGGGGAACTGTCGGGACGTGAAGCCGACGTGAAATAGCGGTTGTAGAAATACTGGAAGCGGGGGGCGGCATTGAATGAATAGGTGATGCCGAAGGGCAGCATCACTTTGGCATTGAAAATCGTGTTGAGCACCTGATAGCCCTTCTCCAAGTCAAGATACTGCCGCTCGAAGTCGTAGTTGTATCCTCGTTTCACCCCCTTGCCCATCGGGTATTGGGCATAGGAGCCGTCATCGTAGCGATAGTCGGCGTAGGGACTGTTGCGGAGCATGTTCGAGTCCCAGTAGTTGGTGCCCAGTCCCACGGCAATATCACCGTCGGAACGGTCTTGGAAATTCACATTGGCACCCACTTCCAGCCACTTGGTCACTTTGCCCGAGAGCTTCATGTTGGCGCGTATGGATCTGTAGTCGTTGCCCCTGACGGCCCCTTCGTTGTGCAGGAATCCGGCCGACATATAATAGTTCATGTTTTCGCTGCCTCCCGAGATGCTGGCATTGTAGTCTTGGTTGAAACCGGTGCGGAACGTGTGGTCGGCCCAGTCCACTGTCTTGCCAGCGAGATAGTTGGCCAACACGGCATCTTCCAGATTGAGCCGGCGCCCGTAGATGCTTGCAAGCGACTCGCCGCTTTCATTCTTCGAATAGGCTGCCCAGGCATCGGCCCCCACGCCATAGAGTGCTTGCGCATTTTCTGCCGTGTCGAAATAGCCGGGCTGTGCCACCAGGTTGCCTTTCTTGTCTCTGGCCTGATAGGCCTCGTAGGTACCTGTCGCAGGATTGGTGCCGTATGTGGTGGCCTTATACCAGTCCTCACGATATTTCAGATAGCCCGCAGCATCGTAGACATCTCCCCGGTAATCGCTCTTGGTGTTGACACCGAAATTGACGCTTACGTTAATGGTGGGCTTGCCTATCTTTCCTTTTTTGGTCGTGATGATGATGACACCGCTGGCAGCCTTCGAACCATAGATGGCTGCAGCCGAAGCGTCTTTCAGTACGTCGATTTGCCCGATGTCATCGGGATTGATTTCAGAAAGTTCGCCGTCGAAAGCCATGCCGTCGAGCACGATGAGTGGTGCATTGTGGCTGCTCTTGTCATAGACGGAGTTCTGTCCGCGCAGCAGCAGGGAGCCACCGCCTTTGGCATCGGCGTTGTAGCCCACGCTGAGGCCTGCCGTGCCACGGAGAATGTCTTGCACCGTGCCCGGATTTTCATTGGCCAACTTGTCGGGGCGTATCTGTACGATGGAGCCCGTCAAGTCTTTCTTGCGCATGGTGCCATAGCCCACAACCACCACTTCGTTGAGGGTCTTATTGTCTTCAACGAGTGTCACGTCTACAGTCGACTGGTTGCCGAGGGTGACGGTCTGTGTCGTAAAGCCGATATAGGAAACCTGCAGCCTCTTGCCCGATGGCGGGATGGAAAGGGAGTAGTTGCCATCCAGGTCGGTGACCGTGGCCGTCTGGCTTCCGGCCACCTTTACCGTGGCACCGATAATCGGTTCGCCCGTGCTGTCGAACACCCGGCCTTTCACCGTTCGGTTCTGTTGTACGGCATCCATGCCGTGAGTGCCGGCCTGTGCGCATGGCACATTGGTGAAAAACACCCATGCGGAAGCCAAAACCGATAAAAGCATGAAACGCTTGTACGATGGTTTAAATGCTTTGTTCTTCATGAAACTTACTTTTAGTTTTTAGTTGTTGATAGAATAGATGTTGCTTCAATGTTGCAAAAGTATGAAAAGATGGAATAGCTTCAAAATGATGAGGAATGTATTTTTCGCCATGATGAAAAACGCCCTTTTTTATATGAATAAACCGGAGTTTTTGGGCGTAGGAAGGCTCGTCCCTGCCGCAATATGGCTTTTGGCGGAAAGTTGTTTGGATATATCGGTAGAATCATTTAAATTTGCAGACATCGGTGCGAGGGCTTTGCACCGCCCGGGCATGGCTGCCGAACAAGTGGTGCAAGGCCTCCGCACAGATGGTGCATGGGCCTTGCACCAAAACGAGAGAGGCCCGGCGGCATTCCTGCAAGAGGAATGGAAACGGGCGACAGGGATGCTATCGGTCTGTCGCGGGGAAGAAGTAACAATGTCAATCGGAAACGTGTAAGCAAAGAAAATGAAGATAGATAGACACCGGCTCTATGGAATGGCCGAAATCGCGATGCCGATCGTCGTGGCGGTGGTTGTGGCGTGGGATTATTTTTCGTTCTCAAGCCACATCAATGGTGACGGCTATGACTATGCGGAGACTTACTTGCGGCGGTCGAAGGTGGTCAGAGTGACCATTCCAGAGTGGTATGAAGAGAAGTCGGTGTATTATCAGGTGGACTGGGCTTTGAGGTTTGCTACACGGAGGGAGTACCGGCAACTTGTCTTTTATGCTCCCAAATACCGCAAATATATGGCCGTCGTGTCGTTCAGTGGGGTGGATGAGGTGAAGAATTTTGACTTCGATTTCTCCCGGAAGCCGTTCGACCGGGAGTTCTCGCGGGAGGGTATCTACAGGGCGCAGCCCACGATTCTGGCCTATGCCAACACCACCCAGTGGAACGATGTGCGGTATGGCACGAAGGAATGTCCCATGCCGATATTCGTCTTCAGAATCACCCGCCTGCACAATAACCAAGAACCGATAGGTGCTTGGAATTGTGCCTACGGTGAAGATAAGGTGGCATACGATGTGACCTCTCAATACGTGGGACAGTATCTGTCGCACTTCATGCCGGAAGCGGAGTTTGAACGGTTGTTTAAGAAGAGATAGTCTTATACCGTTGTCGGCCTCCCGGTTGTTGGCTTTTGTCCTTTTTCATCCTCCGATGCCGGCCCCGGCAGACACAAACCAGCCGTTGCCGGTGGTGCGCTTGCGGGGCTTTTTGGCCTTGCCGAAGCCTTGGTAGCGGGCATACTCGCAGGCGGCGAGCAGGAAAGCGCCTACACCGAAGTTGGCCTGCGAGTTGGCATCGAGCTGTTGGCCGGGGATGGCTTTGTCGCCGATGGGCTGCACGTAGCCCACCTTGCCGTCGCTTTGCAGAGCCGTGCCGGTGAGATATTTCCACGAACGCTTGACGACGGGGGCAAACTCTTTAGCCGACAGATAGCCGTTGTTCATACCCCAAAGGAGGCCGTAGGTGAAGAAGGCCGTGCCGCTTGTTTCGGGCCCTTCGGCTTGAGCGGGATCCATCATGCTGCGAGTCCAGTAGCCCTCTTTCTGCTGGAGGGCTGCCACGGCGCGTGACAGGCGCACAAACTTATCGGCGAAAAATCGGTGGTGGCGGTAGCTGCGGGGCATGTCTTGCAGCACCTTGGCCAGTCCGGCAAGCACCCAGCCGTCGCCGCGCGCCCAGAAGTCTTTCTTGCCGCTGTTGGTCTGGTGGCGGGGATAGACGTATCGGCCGTCGCGGTAGTAGAGTCCGGTCTCTTGGTCGAGCATGATGCTGTCGGAATAGAGGATGTTCTCGTAGAGTTTGTCAAGGTAGATCTCGTCGCCCGTGAGGCGGTAGAGTTTGGTCATCACCGGCATCACCATGTAGAGCGCGTCGGCCCACCACCAATAGTCGTTGGCCCGGGAGCGGGCTTCATGGCCCATCACCTCCAAGGCGCGGGCTATGCGGTAGCGATAGGCCTCACCGTTGCCGCTGCCCCGGGCGATGTTGTAGAGGTCGATGTAGGTCTGGAAACAAATTTGCCAGTCGCCGAAAAGCACATAGTCTTGTCCCTCGCCATAGTTCTTGTATCGCCACTTGGCCGGATCTGTCTCCGTGGCCCCCTGCCAGCGGTTGTGCTCCGCCCATCGCAGGGAGTATTGCAGAAACTCGCGGTTGCCCGTGAGGCGGTAGGCCTCCATGTTGCCCGTGTGATAGGCGGCATTGTCCCAGAAGGCGCGCACCTCCGGCTTGTTGTGGGTCTGCCAATAGTTGTTCACCTTATTTATAATGGCTGTGACCGCTTCCACCTTCCGGTTTCGGGCCTGCAAGACCATCGGAAGCAAGAACAGGAACAGAAGCAGCGGGCACTTGGCAATGCCTTTTGGCAGGAAAGAGGCGGCCCGGGAAAGCAGGCCGGAAGATGGTTTTGTGTCTGTGGTCATGTCTTTTGTTGTGGATAGGGTTGTTTTACCATTTGTCTTTTGTCTTGATGTCGTCGCTCCAGTGGTGGTCTTTCGGGAAGGGCATACCGCCCCAAGCCTTCACCTGTGTCCATGGTTGGGGCGCATCGGTCCAGAAAGGAGCCGTGGCAGGCAGTCCGAGCGGCATGAAGGCAAGGGAGGTCATGTAGAGCGAACCGTTGTTGGTGTACCAGTCGGCCGTCTCGGGCTGGTGTCCGCAGAAGCCGATGGTGAGATACCCTTTCTCATTGTAGTTGTTTTTCGTGTCGAACATGCGGTGCAGCACCTGCGTCAGGGCGGCACGCACCTGTCCGTTGCTCAAGTCTTTGGGCAGCTTCTCATACCAAGCCATGAGGGCCAGCGGCTGCATGGCAGCCATGCGGTAGGGCGTGCTGCGACCGATGACGGGGAAGGTGCCCTCGGGCGAAATGAAGCGTTCGAGGACAATGGCGTATTTCTGTGCCCGCTTCAAGGCCCGGTCCCAATACTTCGGATAGTCGATGCGGGTGTTGGCCTTGGCATCGGTCATGGCCTGAAGGGTCTCAAGATACATGGCATGGAAGACGTAGCTCGAATAGTAGTCGAAGGCGAAAGTAGGCCCGTCGGCATACCAGCCGTCGCCCACATACCATTCCTCCACCTTGCGGCAGGCCGTATTCACCCTGAATTCATCGTAAGGCGCGCCGGCTTTGGCCATGAAACTCTCGATGGTGGAAGAGAAAAGAAGCCAGTTGGTGTAGGGCGGATCTATCTTGCGCAGGGCCGTGAACTCCTTGATGTAGCGCTGTTTGGTGGTCTCGTCGAGCGGCATCCACAGACTGTCGTAGGCCCGGAGAAAACTCTCGGCGATATAGGCCGCGTCGACAAGATTCTGCCCCGAGACTCCCCAACATAGATAGTCGGGGCTGGAGGGGTCTACGGCATTGCGGTAGCTTGCCAGTGCCCATTCGCGCAGTTGTCTGCGCTGCCGGCCTTCGGGTGTGTCGTCGTCGGGCAGAGACAGCCAGGGAGCGATGCCGGCCATCAGTCTTCCGAAGCACTCCATGTAGACAACCTTCCGGTTGCGGTTGTCAAAACTGGGGCTGAACTCCGTGAGCATGTTCTTTTGGAGTTCGCCCTTGGCCATGTTTTCGAGCACCGGCCGGGCCATGTGGTAGGCCAGCGCCGTCCAATACTCGCGGTCGGTCTGCTGCACTTTAGCCTTCTTCTTGGCCGAGATGCCGCAGGGCAGCAACGCTGCGAGCAATAAGATAAATAGCTGTTTTTTCATTTTTCCTTATGTCTTTTGAGTTAACAAGTTGACGAGGGGAGTTAACAAGTTGACGAGTGAACGAGTAGACAAGTTGCTTGCATGAGCATTTGTTCATACTCTTTTGCCGTTAAAACAGTCCACTCGTCTACTCGTCCACTCGTTTACTTGTCTACTTTAAAATACTCCAATGTCCATTTGTCCCGCCATTCCACGACCGGAAGCCCGTTCTTGAAGTCGATGGGCAACCAGATATACCGTGCATCGCTCGGGTGTTTGGGGCGCCAGATGTCTGCCATGAAGATGAAAGCGTCTCGTCTGCCCTCCACTTTCAACACGTAGGTGCTTTGTCCTCCGAAGGTGAGGTCGGCTTTGGGCCCCATGCACGGACTCTCATGCTGTTTCCAAGGCCCCATGATGTCGCGGGCCGAAAACATGCGGGCCTTGTTCGGTTCCCATCCCGTGCATCCGCTGGTTATCATCCAGTAGGTTCCGTCTTTCTTGAAAATGGCAGGTGCTTCGTTCTGTCCGCCGGCCGCCACACGCACAAACCGCCCCGTGTGGAAGGTGTAGTCTTCCGACAGTTCGGCTATTTGCAGTGTCAGATTGTCCTCCGACGAGAAGATGTGATAGGCCTTTCCGTCGTCATCCACATACACCGTCTGGTCGCGTGCCATCTGTCCCGTGGACAGGTCGCGTTGCAGGAAGAGGCCTTTCTCTATCGCCCTGCGCCACTTCGGAGTCCACCATTCGGCATAGTCTTTGGGCTGCAGCTTGGCCATGACAGCCTTCTCGCTCTCTGTGACGTTTAGTGGATAGCGGTAGGCGTTCACCCGTTGGGATCGCAGAAAGTGATAGGGCCCCGTCACTTTGTCGGCCACGGCCACGCCGGCCCGTGCAGCCCGATAGCCGAGCCCCTTGAGTTCCAAGTGAAACCACATCACAAACTTGCGTGTCTTGGCGTTGTATATCACTTTGGGACGCTCCAGAATGCATCCTTTTTCAATGTCGCTGCCCTGTTCGTCGCTCACGGCCAGTGCCACTCCCTCGTTTTTCCAGTCGGTCAGGTTCTTCGACGAGTAGCACGTCACGCCCACCATCGCATTGCTGGTGTTTTCGGCCTTGTGTTCGCCAAACCAGTAGTAGGTGCCCCGGTGGTAAAGTATTCCGCCGCCGTGAGCATTCACATGCACGCCATGATTGTCGGGCCACAGCTCTCCCGACCTTATTTCTCCTTTGGCATGGGAAAACAATGGCACTGTCATAAGCACGACGGAGAGTAACGATTTCTTCATTTTCATCGGTTGGTTTTTAGATTGTTTGTGGTGCAAAGTTACGCAATAATCCGTAAACCATACGGCCCGGAATCATTCAAAAAAGAATAGTTTTTGAGAAAAAAGAGGCGGGATTGTCGTAAAACAATCCCGCCTCATGTCATCTCTACGTTTATATCGGTGCTTTGTCATATAGCCGTTGTCTGTCATGACAGCCTTGGAAATGCACTTCTTCTTCCCGTCTCGGCGGTCATTACCTGAACAGTTTTTGAGCAAAGTCGGTGAGATAGATGCGCCAGTTGCGCCAGATGTGTCCACCGTCTGTCTCCACATATTCGTATTTGTAGCCCTGCTCGTCGAGATAGCGGCGCAGGTCGGCATTGTTTTGGTATAAGAAATCGGTTTTTCCGATGGCTATCCAGTAGAGTTTGGGCTTGCTGTCAAAGAGCGTCTTGAGCTGTTGCCGGGCTTGGGCATTGGCTTTGAGACGGTCGTAGAAAGACACGTTGGACTGAATGTCGCGGAGACCGTTGAATTGCAGACCGGCAGAGAAAAGACCGTAGTAGTCGAAAACGGTGGGATAGAGGCGTCCGATGCCGAACGTGTGGCCGCCCCCCATCGAGAGTCCGCACACGGCACGACCCTCACGCCGGGGGATAGTTTTGTAGTGGCTGTCCACGAATTTGACCACATCCATGAAACTCTCTTCCATCGAAGCCACTGCCGGCTGCTTGGGGCCGGTGTCGCCCATGAATGAAGGCGTGTACATGCCAAACGACCATTCGCCCGGGGCCGCCTGGCAGTTGGGATTGCCATTGGTCATCACCACGATCATGGGCCGGGCCTTACCGGTGGCTATGAGGTTGTCCATGATTTGTGCCGCGCGTCCCAGTTCGCTCCACGCGTTTTCGTCACCGCCTGCCCCGTGCAGCAGATACATCACGGGATAGGCCTTGCCCTCGTCATATCCGGCCGGCGTGTAGACCGTCATGCGGCGGTTCATCTTGAGTGTCGGGCTCGGATACCACACCTTGGCAACGTTTCCGTGAGGCACTTCGTTCACACTGTAGAGGTCGCCCCGGTCGCCTTTCCCGTTGCTCACGATGAAGATGCTCGAGTAGGTGGCGATGTCACGGTTCTGATACACATTGCCCGGGTCGGTCATGTTGATGCCGTCCACATTGAATGTGTAGGAGTAAAGTTCCGGTGCCAGTTTGCCCGAAGTGATGCTCCAGACACCCTTGTCGTCTTTAGTGAGCTCGGCCACACCCGCCTGTTCCACTTCGCCCATAGGCGTTTGTACCTTCTGCACGGGCAGAAAGTCGCCGCTCACCGTCACTTTCCGTGCCTCGGGGGCAAAGAGATTGAGCGTCACGGTGCCGTCGCCGTTCTTCACGGGCGACTGTACATTCACACCATTGAAGAGTTTTTCCTGTGCCGATGCCCCCGTTGCCATGAGCAGGCAGCAGAGCACTGAGGTAATCATTCTTTTGTTCATAGTCGTTAAATTTTCAGAGAGTTGACTTTTATGTAGCCATGTCGTAGGCGTAGATGCTTACAGCTGTTGCCGACACAAAGATAGAAAAGAAATGTGGTAAAAGCTTAAAACAGCATGAAAAATTTAAGAATAATAAGCAGTTGGGGTAATAATTTTCCACCTTACGGCCTCCCCTTAAAGTTGTAGTCGGAAGTTATAGCCTCGAAATAGTGGAAACATGAAACCAAACGAGAAGTTTGTGAGACATATCGCAAGGTGGAATTGCCGTTTTTTTCTTATTTTTGCGAGGAATAAAGTACAGGAAAAACCGGCCGTCAGGAATGCGGAACCGACCGTGTGTACAGGTGGCCTTCAGATACTAACTCATCAATCACAACAACATGAAAAAACTCCTATCCATCCTCTTTTCTCTGGGCCTGTCGCTCTCTGCGACCGCCCAGTTGTTGCCCTATTGCAATCCCGACCTCTCGGCCCGTGAACGTGCCCGAGACCTTTTGTCCCGGCTCACCCTCGAAGAGAAAGCCCGGCTCATGCTCGACGAGTCGCCCGCCATCCCCCGGTTGGGCATCAAGAAGTTTTTCTGGTGGAGCGAAGCGCTCCACGGAGCGGCCAACATGGGCGGCGTGACGGTGTTTCCCGAGCCCGTGGGCATGGCCGCCTCGTTCAATGACGGCCTGCTCCGCCGCGTGTTCGATGCCGCCAGCGACGAGATGCGCGCCCAGTACAACCGCCGTATGCTCAATGGCGGTGAAGACGAGAAGTTTCACAGCCTCTCGGTATGGACGCCCAATGTCAACATCTTCCGCGACCCACGGTGGGGGCGCGGGCAGGAGACCTACGGTGAAGACCCCTATCTCACCTCCGTGATGGGCACGGCCGTGGTGCGCGGTCTGCAAGGCCCCGAGACGGCGAAGTATCGTAAACTATGGGCCTGCGCCAAACACTATGCCGTACACAGCGGGCCGGAGTACACCCGCCACACGGCCAATGTCGCCGATGTGTCACCCCGCGACCTGTGGGAAACCTATCTGCCGGCTTTCAAGACGCTGGTCACGGAGGCCAAGGTGCGCGAAGTGATGTGCGCCTACCAGCGGCTCGACGACGACCCTTGTTGCAGCAACAACCGCCTGTTGCAGCAAATCTTGCGCGACGAGTGGGGATTCAACTATCTGGTGGTGAGCGACTGCGGCGCCGTGACCGACATCTATGCCAACCACAAGACCTCTTCCGATGCCGTGCATGCCGCCGCCAAGGCCGCTGTGGCCGGAACCGATGTGGAGTGCGGCTTTGGCTATGCCTACAAGACGATTCCCGAAGCCGTGCGCCGCGGACTCATCACCGAGGCTGAAGTGGACAAGCATGTGCTCCGGCTGCTTGAAGGACGCTTCGACCTCGGCGAGATGGACGACCCGAAGTTGGTGGAGTGGTCGAAGATACCTGCCTCGGTGATGGATTCCAAGGCCCACCGCCAACTGGCACTCGACATGGCCCGGCAGAGTCTGGTGCTCCTCCAGAACAAGGGAGGGGTGCTCCCCCTCAAGGCCGGTGGAGATCCCATCGCCGTCATCGGGCCCAATGCCGACGACGGACCCATGATGTGGGGCAACTACAACGGTACGCCCAACCGCACCGTCACCATCCTCAACGGCATCAAGGCCCGCCACACGCGCGTGACCTATCTCAAAGGGTGCGACCTCACCGACACCAAGACCGTCAACTCGCTGCTGCCCCAATGCGCCATCGACGGGCGGAAGGGCCTGCGCGGTACGTTCTGGAACAATACCGGGATGCAGGGCCGCCCCGTCGCCACACAGTTCTACACGGCTCCCGTGGCTGTCACCACAGCCGGTATGCACAACTTCGCTCCGGGTGTGAACGTGGAAGACTTCTCGGCCAAATACGAGACCGTGTACACGCCGAAGACCTCGGGCGAGGTGGTGGTCAACGTGGAGGGATGCGGTGACTTCAGCCTCTACGTGAACGGTAAGGAGCAGGTGAAGCACCACACATGGCGCACCACGCCCACGCGCACGCCCCTTCAGGTGAAGGCCGGCGAGGAGTATCGCATTGAGGTGCGATTTGCCTTTGTCAAGACGTGGGGCGCCAATCTCAAGATCAACATCGGCACCGAGCATCCCATCGACTATCAGGCCATCATCCGCAAGCTTCAAGGCATCCGCAAGGTGGTGTTCGTGGGCGGTATCTCCGCCGCTCTTGAGGGTGAGGAGATGCCTGTCGACATCGACGGATTCAAGGGTGGAGACCGCACCAACATCGAATTGCCCAAGGTGCAGCGCGACTTCCTGCGTGCCCTCCACGAGGCCGGCAAGACGGTTGTCTTCGTCAACTGTTCGGGCTCGGCCATTGCCCTCGAGCCCGAAATGGAGACTTGCGATGCCATTTTGCAGGCCTGGTATGCCGGACAGGAGGGGGGCACGGCTGTGTCCGACGTGCTCTTCGGAACTGTCAACCCTTCGGGCAAGCTCCCCGTGACATTCTACAAGCGCACCGACCAGTTGCCCGATTATGAGGATTACTCCATGCGTGGCCGCACCTACCGCTACTTCTCCGACCCGCTCTTTGCCTTCGGTTACGGCTTGAGCTACACCACTTTCCGCTTCGGGCGGGCCCGTGCCGAGGCAGCCGAAGGCGGTTATCGGCTCTCCGTTCCGCTCACCAACACCGGCACTCGTCCCGGCGAGGAAGTGGTGCAGGTCTACATCCGCCGGGTGGCCGATACCAACGGCCCGCTGAAGTCGCTCCGCGCCTTCCGTCGGGTGGCCTTGAAGGCCGGCGAGAGCACCACTGTCGAAATTCCGCTCAGTCGCAAGAGTTTTGAATGTTTCGACGAAAGCACCAACACCATGCGCACCCTTCCCGGCGACTACGAACTGATGTATGGCAACAGTTCGCGCCCCGAAGACCTGCAAACGCTGACGGTGAGTGTGGTTGAATGAGAGGTTTGATATGTCAAAACTATTGACTTTGTGTTTGCAAAAAGGCATTAAATGTATTATCTTTGCATGAGCAAGGGAAGCACGCTGGTGCTTCCCTTTTTTAGTTTCCAATCCACCAACAGACCCCCCAACCCCCTGAAAGGGGCTTTTCATCCCTGCTTTGGAATATGATTCGGCCAAAACAAGCCGATGAAAGGGCCTCTTTGAGGTTGTCATCCGGCCCGAGTGAGCTTCCAAGTGTGGCCGTTTTGCAAGGTCGTTTGGGCTTGGCCTTAGGGGGCTTTAGACACTCCATTCACACCTACCACCCATCACCTACCACCTTCCTGCCCCTACTGTAGGACGATATTTTGCAACTCTCCGCAAAGTATATGAGACGCAGGGCAAAGGAAATGTAGCCTGATTGTAGTATCTTTGTAATTCAATCAACCAACAATGACTATGAAACGAATGTTTACTTCTTTGCTCCTGATGCTCTCCACCTCTCTGATGATGGCGTGGGAGGGCGGAGCTCCGCCCCGTCTGCATGTGGACGGGCGTTACTTTAAAGACCCCTCGGGCAACATCGTCAACCTGCACGGATTTGCACAAACCTACAGTCCGTGGTTTAACGAGCGGGGCACGAAATGGAACAACTACGACGTGCAGGCTTGTCTGGCCTACAACAAAGGGCTGATAGACAAAATCATCGCCGCCGGATGGAAGATGGATTTCGTGCGCCTGCATTTGGACCCCTATTGGAGCAACACGCCCGGTGTGCCCCATCAGGGCGAGAGCGACATTTCGGCTTTCAGTTTCGAACGCTTCAAGAAATATCTCGACGAGGTGTTTGTGCCCATGACGCAGTATATCGTGGGCAAGGGCATGTATGTAGTGATGCGCCCGCCGGGCGTGTGCCCCCAAGAGATAAGGGTGGGCGATGCCTACCAGCAGTATCTCATCAAGGTGTGGAGTTATGTGGCCGGGCATCCCGCCCTGAAAGACAACCCCTGTGTGATGTTCGAACTGGCCAACGAACCGGTGCGCATTGTCCATGCCGACGGCAGGGTGGCCGGCGACCGGGAGATGACGGAGTATATCCAGCCTGTGGTGGATGCCGTGCGGGCCCACTGCGGCAACATCGTGCTCATACCCGGCTTGGGCTACCAGTCGCACTATGCCGGTTTTGCCGACTATCCCGTAAGGGGAGACAACGTGGGCTATGCCGTGCACTGCTATCCCGGATGGTACAACGGTGCGCACGACGGCAGCAAGGAAGTGAAGGTGGACTACGAGAAGTTCAAGGCCGGATGGCAGAGACAGATAGGCCCCATCTCGGCCATTGCTCCGGTCATCGTGACCGAGATGGACTGGGCTCCGGTGAAGTATGATGCTTCTTGGGGCAAGTCGACCACGGGCACGGTGGGCGGCACCGGCTTCGGAGCCAACTTCAAGGACATCGTAGACCGAGACGGCAACATCAGTTGGCTCATCTTCACCGGGCCTGACATCTTGGCCCGCTACGATGGTGTGCCGGCCACGGGCGAGGCCGACAAGACGGTGGTCAACGACCCCGAGGCCTGTGTGTGGCCCGCCTACCATTGGTATCAGGACTATGCCAAGACGGAATATCCCTCCACGCAGCCCTACGGGCGCACACTGGAGCAGGGCAGGGTGGTGAGCATCGCTCCCGAACGGGCCGGCTACACGCTCATGCCCTCGTCGCGCTGTCCCGTCAACCTGCTGGCCACCTACGAGAACGGCATGGTGGAGAATGTTTCGGGCAATGCCACGTTTGTCTCGTCGTCACCGGCTGTGGCGGTGAACCGCTGGAGTATGGCCGGCGTGAGCGAAGGACAGGCCACGGTGGAGGCCGCTTATACCACTCCCGACGGCCGCAGGCTCACCACCTCCTTCCCCGTCAGCGTGAAGACTTTTCCCCTGAAGGCGGGCGTGTTCAATCCCGACATTTGGGAGAAGGGGTCCTTCGACGAGGCCACGGGCACATTGCAGACGGGCCGGTGGGGCTTCGGCGGATGGAAGTATAGCGATGGAATCGACCTTTCCGGTTATAAATATCTTGTGGTGGAACTCAACCGTGCGCAGGCGTGCAGTGCTTCGTTCCGCCTGTTTGACGAGAGCAGCTACTGGAGCAAGCCTGCCAAATACGATTTCGGCGACAAGACACGCTTGGTGATAGACCTGCACAAGATGGTGAAAGACGGCACCTCGCAGAAGTGCGACCCCTCACATATTTATATAGCAGGCTTCTGGACCACCGGCAGTGCGGCTGTCAGCATCAAGGATGTGTATTTGAGCAACGACGGACTCTCTCCCACCGGCATCGGGAGTGTGGGCAAGGCCGTGCAGCTGACGGGTGGCCGCATCTACTCGCTCGACGGTCGGGAGGTGCACACCGACGGGCGCAGCGGTCTTTTGCCCCACGGAATCTATATCAAGAACGGTAAAAAGGTGAAAATGTAACAAATGGCAAAGTCTATGAAACAAACTGCAATCTGAATTTAAAAAGTATTAAATATCTTTGCACGGAAATCAAATGGCAAAAACCAATCTTAACCTAATAACGTAAAAATGAAACAAGCAAACAGACTTTTTCAAGTCGTTTCTCTGACAGCGATGCTGTTGGTGCTGTCGTCGATGGCAGCCTGGGCGCAGTCGTTCGCGATCAAGGGAAACGTGACCGACGAAAGTGGCGAGCCGCTCATCGGTGCGACGGTCGTCATGAAGGGCAATGCCCATGTCGCTGCCGTGACCGATTTTGACGGCAACTTCACGCTTCAGGCACCCCAGCGCCACATCACGATTGTCGTGACCTACGTGGGCATGTTGCAGCAGGAGGTGAAGGCCACGGCCGGAACTAATCTCAAAATCACGATGAAGAGCGACGCCCAGATGCTCGAAGAAACTGTGGTCGTGGGCTACGGTCAGCAGAAGAAGGCCAGTGTGGTGGGCTCCATCACCCAGACTACGGGCAAGACGCTCGAGAGGGCCGGCGGTGTGAGCAACATCGGCGCGGCTCTGACGGGCAACTTGCCGGGCGTGGTCACCATGTCTTCCACCGGTATGCCGGGCGAGGAAGACCCGAAAATCATCATCCGCGGTGTGAGCAGCTGGAACGGTAGCGACCCGCTCGTGCTCGTCGACGGCATCGAACGCCCCATGGGCAGTATCGACATAGCCTCGGTGCAGAGCGTCTCAGTACTGAAAGACGCGTCGGCCACGGCCGTCTATGGTGTGAAGGGTGCCAACGGCGTGATTCTCATCACCACCAAACGCGGACAGGAAGGCAAGGCCAAGATAGAAATAGGAGTGAACATGACGCTTAAAACGGTGTCGAAGCTCCCCGGTTCGATGAGCAGCGCCGATGCCCTCACCATCCGCAACCAGGCCGCAGCTCACGAACTGGGCCTCAAGCCCGAGTCGTGGCTCAAGATGACTCCGATGGACATTATCGGTAAATACCGCAACCCGGCCAATCTGGAAGAGGCCGAGCGCTATCCTGATGTAGACTGGCAGGATGTGGTATTCAGAAAGACGGCCATGGCCTACAACCCCAATGTGAACATCTCCGGCGGTACGAAGTTTGTGAAATATTTCGCCTCGATCGACTTTCTGCACGAGGGTGACATGTTCCGCCGGTGGGACAACAACCGCGGCTATAAGGCCGGTTATGGGTTCGACCGCATCAACGTGCGCTCCAACCTTGACTTCCGGCTCACCAACACCACTACGCTGAAGGCCAACATCTTCGGTTCCCACGGCGTGAAACAGGGCCCTTGGGGCGTGCCCACGGGGTCGTTTGGCGAGTCGCAGCTGTGGCAGGCCGCTTACAGTGCGCCTCACAACGCTTTCGTGCCCCGTTACTCCGACGGCACGTGGGGTTACTACCCCGCCGACTCGCAGGGCGCTCCCAACTCCATTGTGAACCTGGCCATCTCGGGCGTGGAGAAGACCACCACCACCCGTATCAACACCGACTTCACGCTGGAGCAGGACTTGAGTTTCCTCCTGAAAGGTTTGAAGGCCAGTGCGCTGGTGTCGTGGGACAACACGTTTGTAGAGGCCGGACGAGGCATCAACGACCTCTATCACAAGGCACAGTTCAAGTGGATCAATCCCGACACGGGAGCCACCGTGTGGAAGGAGCCGCAGGAAAGCAACACCAACTTCGACTTTCAGGAAGGCATCAAGTGGACGACAGCGGGCGGCAATGTGAACAACGGGCTCACCCAGCGCAATCTGTTCTATCAGGCGCAGCTCTTCTGGGGCAACAAGTTCGGCGACCACGCCATCACGGCGATGGGCGTGTTCAACCGTCAGGAGAACGCCCGGGGCAGCGAATTCACCCACTATCGCGAAGACTGGGCTTTCCGTGCCACCTACAACTATGCCGGCCGATACTTCGCCGAGTACAATGGGGCCTACAACGGTTCGGAGAAGTTCAGCAAGGACAACCGCTTCGCTTTCTTCAACTCCGGAGCCCTCGGTTGGCTTGTGAGCGAGGAGAAGTGGTTCACACCGGTAAAAAAGATTATGGATATGCTGAAGCTGCGATACTCCTACGGTGAGGTGGGCGACGACAATATCTGGGAGCGTTGGCTCTATGCCACCCAGTGGGCCTACGGAGGCAATGCCCACAACGGCCTTTACGAAGACAACAGCCCTTACACATGGTATAAAGAAGCACGCATCGGCAACTCCGACGTGCATTGGGAGAAAGCGGTGAAGCAGAATTTCGGTGTGGACTATTCGTTCCTCGGCGGATTGCTGGCCGGAAGCCTCGAGTTCTTCCACGAGAAGCGTTCCGACATTCTCATACCCGGCGACAGGCGTGCCGTTCCCTCCTATTTCGGAGCCAAGGCACCGGTGATGAACTACGGACGGGTGCGTACGGCGGGCTATGAACTGGAACTCCGGGTCAACAAGACCATTGCCAACGGCATGCACTTCTGGGGCAACTTCAACATGACCCATGCCGAAAACAAGATTCTCTCCTACGACGACCCACAGTTGAAGCCCGACTATCAGAAGCAGCAGGGATTTGCCATCGGGCAGGACCACTCCTATATGTCGGCCGGTTTTGCCAACACCTGGGATGAGGTTATCGGCATGACCCGCCACGACACCAACGACGACCAGAAACTCCCCGGCCAGTATGTCATCACCGACTACAACGGCGACGGCGTGATCGACTCCAACGATAATGTGCCTTATGGCTACACGGGTACGCCGCAGAACACCTACAATGCCACCATCGGATGGGACTGGAAGGGCTGGAGCTTCTTCATGCAGTGGTATGGCGTGAGCAACGTGAACCGCTATGTGGGATTCAACTCACTGGGAAAGAATCTCGACACGGTGTTTGATGAAGGCTCGTTCTGGACAAAAGACAATACCAACGCCGATGCTCCCATGCCACGCATCAACTCCACGCCGAACTATTACAATGGTTCGCGCTTCCACTACGACGGCAGTTTCATCCGTCTGAAGAACATGGAAGTAGCCTATACGTTCACTAAAGGCTGGGTGAGCAAGATGGGGCTGCAGAGCGTGAAGCTCTATCTCAATGGCAACAACCTCTGGGTGTGGAGCCGTATGCCCGACGACCGCGAGAGCAACTACGCCGGCACGGGACTGGCTTCGCAAGGGGCTTACCCCACGGTGAAGCGTTTTAACTTGGGTCTTAAAATCAACTTGTAACAGTAAGGACAATGAAACAGCATTTTTATAAATATATCGTAGCGGCTTGCAGTGTGCTGGCGGTGGGCTTTGGTCTGACAGCTTGCACCGATTATCTCGACAAGTCGCCTGACTCGGACATCTCGGATGTGGATGCCTACAAAGACTTCAAGAACTTTCAGGGATTCACCGAAGAGCTTTACAACTGCATTCCCGAATTCTACAAGGGTTATTGGACCAACTCGTGGAACTGGGGAGAAGACGAAATACAGAACGTGGGCATCAACTATCACATGGTCTACAAAATAGACAACGGTGACTTCTGGGGATGGCAGAGCAGCTTCGACGGCTGGCAGAGCGGTTGGATGGACCGCAACGACTTCCAGCCCGGAGGCGACCGCTTCCGCCACAGCTTGTGGCCGGCCTGCTGGTATGGCATCCGCAAGGCCAACATGGGCATAGCCAACCTTGACAGGTTTACCGGTACGAAAGAGGAGAAAGACCTCTTGGCCGGGCAGCTCTACTTCTTCCGCGGATGGTTCCACTTCGAACTGATGCAGTTTTTCGGCGGTCTGCCTTATATTGACAAGGCCTTCTCGGCCGACGACAAGCTGAACCTGCCGCGCCCCACCTATCAGGAATGTGCGGAAAAGGCGGCCGAAGACTTCCGCAAGGCGGCCGACCTGCTCCCCATGGACTGGGACCAGACGGTGGCCGGACGTAACACATTGGGCAAGAACCAGCTGCGTGTGACCAAGGCTGCCGCCCTGGGCTATCTGGGCAAAGACCTGCTCTTTGCAGCCAGTCCGTTGATGAATCGCGACAGCGGGGGCACTGCCGACTATAACAAGGAACTGTGTAAACGTGCTGCCGAAGCGTTCGGCGAACTGCTTGCCGCCGTGGAAGGCGGACAGACACAGTTTGGCTTGCTGCCTTTCGAGGAGTATTCGCAGAACTTCTACACCATCGACCAGAATGGCAAGATTGCCGGACAGACGAAAGACAACTCCATCACAGAGGCCATCTTCCGTGGCCCCGACTACGGCTGGAACAATACCAACTGGGGCTTGAGTAAGCAGTTCTTTGCCTGCAACGCCGACCTCAACGACGGGGGTGTGCTCACTTTGCCCACGGCCAACTACGTGAATTACTACGGCATGGCCAACGGTCTGCCCCTCACCGATGCCGAATCGGGTTTTGACAACACGCATCCGTGGAAAGACCGGGATCCCCGTTTCTACAACGACATCAAGTTTGATGGCTGTCGGCTCATCAAGGGCGACCTTGGCAAGCAGCCCGCCTCTTTGAAGACGGCCGACTTGCAGACCGGCGGGGCCTACCGTTCGGAGGATAAAGGCAGCCGCACGGGCTATCTGCTCTATAAGTTCATCGACGTGACTTGCAACAAGATAGACCAGGGTTATGGCTATTCCCACCATTTCAACATCCACCTTCCTTGGATGCGCTTGGCCGATGTCTATTTGATGTATGCCGAGGCGGCCGCCGAGGCTTTCGGCAGTGCGACCGGCAAGGCAGCCAACTGTCCGCTTACAGCCCTTGATGCCGTGAACAAGATACGCAAGCGTGCAGGAGTGGCCGATGTGGCCACCAAGTATGCCGGGAGTCTGGAAGGCTTCATGGGTGAGCTTCGCCGCGAGCGCGCCGTTGAACTTTCCTACGAGGGACACCGCTTCAACGACCTCCGCAGATGGTTGTTGTTGGACAAGTCACCTTATAATATAAAAACCTCGCAGGAGTTCACCCGGGTGCAGCTTGATGAGAAAGACCCGAAGAACAGCACTGTCAGCGGATTCAGGGAGAAGCTGATACTCAAGCGCAACTTTGCGGCCCGCCACTATTGGCTGCCGTTGAAGAAGAGCGACACGCAGCTTTATATCGAGTTCAAACAGAATCCCGGTTGGGAATAAACGTCGGGAATGAATGTCCCTCTCTGTTCTGCCACTTACGGTGACAGACGGGAGGGAAGAATCAAAAGAAAGAAACATCAGATTATGGAATAACATTTCAAACCATGAAGATAAAGAAAACTTATATAAACACCATGCTTGTCGCCGGCTTGTTGGGCTCTGCGACAGCCACGCAGGCACAGGCACTTGCCTCCGATTCGGCCAAGGTGAACGTGGCTTTCCGCTCTGTCGACAAGGAAGACTTGATGGGCGGAGTGTCTGCCGTGGACATGACCGACCTCACGAGGAAGAACTATTCCACCTACAGTCTGGACAACATGCAGGCCTATGTGGGCGGTTACAACGGTCAACTGTGGAACATGGGCGAGGCGCTGGTCGTCGTAGACGGTGTGCCCCGCGACGCCAACAACGTGTTGCCCACGGAGATAGAGCAGATCACATTCCTCAAGTCGGCCAGTGCCGTGGTGCTTTATGGCAGCCGTGCAGCCAAGGGGGCCGTACTCATCACCACCAAGCGCAGCCGCGTGGACGGCCTTCAGGTGAGCGTGCGGGGCAATGCCACGCTCTTCACTCCGAAGCGCTATCCGAAATATCTGGGTGCTCCCCAGTACATGACGCTCTACAATGAAGCGCTGGCCAACGACGGCAAGTCGCCTGTCTACAGTGACGAAGACATCTACAACTATGCCTCAGGTGTGAATCCCTATCGCTATCCGAACATCGACTTCTTCTCTTCCGACTATGTGAAGAAGAGTTTTCAACGTTATGAGGGCATCGCCGAGTTTCAGGGCGGAGGCCGTTTTGCGCACTTCTATGCCAACATAGGCCTCTACAATGTGAACGACCTGATGAAGTTTGGAGAGGGAAAGGACAATCACACCACGCGGTTGAACATTCGCGGCAATGTGGATTTGCGGCTCAACGACTGGATCACGGGATGGGTGGATGCCAATGCCACATTCTATGATGCACGCAATGATAACTCCGACTTCTGGAGCCAGTCTGCCACTTTGCGCCCCACCAGCCAGTATCCGCTCACACCGCTGATCCCGCTTGAATATATCAACAAGTCTGTGCCTTCGATGAAAACCATGATAGAGAACAGCAACTATATCATCGACGGCAAGTATCTCATCGGTGGTACGCAGAGTTTGCAGACCAATCCTTTCGCGTCGATGTATGCCGCAGGCTATCACACCTACACGAGTCGCCAACTACAGTTCGATGCCGGGGTGAAGATGGACTTGGCAAGCGTGCTCAAAGGCTTGAGTTTCAAGACCCAGTTTGCCGTAGACTACGCCACATCCTACACCACCAATCTGAAGAATGAGTATGCCTGTTTCGAGCCGGTGTGGAGCAATGTCAACGGTAAGGACGAAATCATCGACCTCAAGAAGTACGGCACCGACAAGCGCACGGGCATTCAGAACATCGAGGGGTCTACCAGCCGGCAGACGATTCTCTATTCGGCCCAGTTCGACTACGACCGCCAATTCGGTGATCACGGTGTGGCTGCCTCGCTTCTGGCTCACGGCTATCAACGCACCGTCTCAACCGAATACCACAAGGTGACCAACGCCAATCTCGGTTTGCAGATGAATTATAACTACCTGCATAAATACTACGCCGACCTCTCCATGGCCGCCATCCATTCGCCGAAGTTGGCCCCCGGCCATCGCGAAGCAGTGTCGCCTGTGCTCTCCGTGGCCTGGAGGTTGGGTAAGGAGCGTTTCATGAAGGATGCGGAATGGATAAAAGACCTGAAGCTCACGGCCTCTTACGGCATCGTAAACGAAGATCTCGATATTGAGAATTACTACATGTACGACCAGATATTCACTGCCACCGGAACATGGTGGGGATGGAGCGAGAGTGCCAACTCCATGCAGACCTCCGACTCTCAGCGCGGGGCTAACAACGATTTGACCTTCGTTAAGCGTAAAGAGTTCCGTCTGGGGCTCAATGCCAATCTTTGGGATGGGCTGATAACCTTGGAGGCCAACTACTTCAATGTAGCCACCAACGGTCTGCTCACCACTCCCTCGACTTCCTATCCGAGCTACTTCATGACCTACTGGCCCAAGTCGACATTCCTGCCCTACATCAACTACAACAACCAGCGGCGCACCGGTTTTGACTTCACCGTGAATGTACACAAGCGTGTGGGCGAAGTGGACTTGCAGGCCGGGCTTACCGGAATGCTTTATTCCTCTAAGAACACCCGCGTCAGCGAAAACGTGGAGTATGACTGGTTGAAGGCCGAGGGTGCCCGCATCGACGCGCTTCGCGGCTATCAGTGCCTCGGCTTCATCGGTGAGGAAGATGTCGTAAGGGGTGCCGACGGCAAGGTGACCGGCTATGCCGACGGTGTAGCCGTGGTGAACAACAACACCAAGCCCGGTGATTTGAAGTATAAAGACCAGAACGGCGACGGCAAGATAGACAGCAAGGATGCAGTGGTTTTGGGGCATTGGACTCCCGACTTCAACCTCGGTTTCCACTTCACGGCCAAGTATAAAGGCTTCACGCTCTTCCTCAACATGACCGGCAACTTCGGTGCAACAGCCATTAAGAACAATGCCTACGCATGGGCTTATGGCGACCGTAAATACTCTGACATGGTGCTGGGCCGTTGGACACCGGCCACAGCTGCCACGGCCACCTATCCCCGTTTGACCACCGAAGGGGGAGAACTCAATTTCGTGACCTCCGACTTCTGGACCTATAGCACCGATGCCGTGCGGCTGGACAAGGTTCAGCTCACTTACGACTTGCCCGGCAGTCTGTTCTCAGGCAAGTTTGTCAAAGGTGCCACGGTGTATGTGAGCGGCGGCAATCTGCTCACCATCGCCAAGGAACGCAAGTATATGGAGACGGCTGTCGGCAGTGCGCCGCAGACCCGTGCCTACAATCTGGGTGTAAAAGTCAACTTCTAAAATCGATCGACATGAAAACAAAGAATATCAAAATCCTTCTGGTTTCGGCAGTGGCGCTCGCATCGTTCAGTTCGTGTGACGAGATGTTTGAGCCTGCTTTGGAGAACAACCTCGGCATCGACTACATGACCAAGGACGCTTCCTATGCCGAAGGCGTATTGGGGAACGGCTATACGCGCATCCCCTGCAGGGACTTCCCTTTCAGCGAGGTGGCTACCGACGATGCCGTGAGCAACGATGCCGGCAACAGCTACCGCCGCCTGACGGCCGGTGCATGGACTTCCGACAACAATCCTGCCGAGCGTTGGCGTGACTGCCGTTCGGCCATCATGTATCTCAACCTCTTTTTGAGCAAGGCCGACCAAGTGCATTGGGCCGACGACAAGATAGCCTCGCAGATGTATTGCAACCGTGAGAAAGGGGAGGCCTACGGACTGCGGGCCATGTATATGTACTATCTGTTGCAGGCCCACGGTGGCTACGACGAGCAGGGCAATCTGCTTGGTGTGCCCATTGTGACCGAGCCGGAAAATTCCGCTTCCAATTTCAACGTGCCCCGCAACACGTTCGCCGACTGCATGAAAGCCATTTATGACGACTGTGCGAAGGCTCTCGAACTGTTGCCCGCCAAATATACAGACATTACTTCTGAGGCGCAAATCCCCGAGGCCTGCAAGTCGTTGGGGGCCGATGTCAGCCGGTACAACCGCGTGTTCGGTGTCAAGTTCAACGGCCGCATGGACGGCTCCATCGTTGAGGCTTTCCGCAGCAAGGCTGCCCTCTTGGCCGCCAGCCCGGCTTACAGCGACCAGTCGGGCACCGACTACCAACAGGCAGCCGACTACGCAGCGCAGGTGCTCGACCGCATCGGGGGCGTTTCCGGAATGGATCCCACAGGCTGGACATGGTATTGCAACAAGAACGAGATAGAGGGATTGCAGAACGGTTCAAACCCGAAAGAGGTGTTGTGGCGCGGAGAGAAAAGCCAGAGCAACACGCTTGAGTCCGACAACTATCCTCCTTCGCTCTATGGCAAAGGGCGCATCAATCCTACGCAGAACTTCGTGGATGCTTTCCCGGCCGCCAACGGCTATCCCATCACCGATGACAAGAGCAAGTTCAATGCCGCTACACCCTATGAAGGGCGCGACCCGAGATTGGCAGCCTATGTGGTGGTCAACGGTTCGAAGGTGGGTGTGAACAACTCCGTGATCAACACAGCAGCCGACGGCACCACGAAAGACGCGCTCGACAAGGAGACCGGCTCTTCCACCCGCACGGGCTACTACCTGCGCAAGCTCCTCCGGCAAGACATCAACCTCGATCCTGCCAACAAGAGCCAGCAGTACCACTACACCCCACGCATACGCTTCACCGAGATATTCCTCAACTATGCCGAGGCCGCCAACGAGGCTTTCGGTCCCAAGGGCAAGGGCTCCCATGCCTATAGTGCCTACGATGTAATCAAGGCCATTCGTCATCGTGCGGGCGTCGGCGGCACGGACGACGGCTACTTGGAGGAGTGTGCGCAGAGCAAGGAGAAGATGCGTGAGCTCATCCGCAACGAGCGGCGCATCGAACTCTGCTTCGAGGGCTTCCGTTTCTGGGATCTCCGCCGTTGGAAGGCCGATATCACTTCGCCTGCCACGGGCATGAAGATCACGGCCGGAACGGGCACCACCTATGTCTACACACCCATCGAGGTGGAGCCCCGCAGCTTCAAAGACTATATGCTCTACGGTCCTATACCTTATTCCGAGACGCTTAAGTTCTCCGAACTCAAGCAGAACAAGGGCTGGTAGTTTCTGAATTTCTGCAAGTTCGGCAGGAGTTAGAGGAGAAGGTCCTTGAGCAATAGTAGGAAAAAGGAGCAAAAGGGGGAAGTGCCTTGAACGTAAGCGAAAAAAGGCAATGGCTTTTCTTCCTAACACAATGAAGCAGTCAATCAATAAAGCTGTTGTCTTAACTCCTAACGAGCGAAGCGAGTGCTAACTCCCTTTAACTCCTTTAACTCTAAAGTTGAGCTTGCGAAACTTAAAAAAATACAAACGATTGAACAACCATTTCAAATGATCATGAAACAGAATATGATGAAATCCGTGCTCGCACTTTTCGCCACGACGCTTCTTCTGGCAGCCACCTCGTGCGAAAACGGCGATATAGAATTTGCCGACTATAAATACCAGACGGTGTACTTTGCCAATCAAACCCCGATACGCACCATCACGCTTGGTACAGACGAGCACCCCAACGAACTTGACAACCAGCACAAGTTCAAGCTCTTTGCCACCTGTGGCGGTGTGTGGACCAATAAGCAAGACCGCAAGTTGGAGATAGCCGTGGACAACTCGCTCTGCGACGGCATCACGTTTGAGGACGGAAGTCCCGTCGTTCCGCTGCCGCAGGAGTATTACACGCTGGCCTCCCACACCATCACCATTCCCGCCGGCCAGTTGATGGGTGGCGTGGAGGTGCTGCTCACCGACGCCTTCTTTGCCGATCCTAAAGCTACCGGGGTGCATTATGTGCTACCCGTGCGCATAGTGGGCAGTCAGGACTCCATCCTTGTGGGCAAGGCCAAGCCCACCTCGCCCAATCCCTACCGGCTGAATGCCGCCGACTGGGATGTCGTGCCCCATGACTATGTGCTCTATGCGTTGAAATACAAGAACAAGTATCATGGAGCATGGCTCAGCCACGGCACCGACGAGATAGACCTCAACGGGGTGGTGACCACCGTGGTTCGCGGCAACCAATATCGCGAGAAAGACGAGACTCGCTATCTGCGCACCGTCGGTCTGGACAAGTCTACCTACGAGTTGTCCACACAGGTGGATGTCGACACGACGAAGTATGACGACAAGGCGAAGAAGATGGTGACCGTCAGGGAGAAGAAGACGCTCAAATGCACTCTTGAACTTACCTTTGATGCCTCAGACAACTGCACCGTGCGGGTCGCTACGCCCGGTTGCGAGGGCAGTGGCACGGGCAAGTGGGAGTTTGAAGGAGCCAAGAAGGCATGGAACAATGCCGATCACGACCAAATCTCGCTCGACTACACCGTGACATACCATTACACGGACGATGGACGTCCGCGCTACAAGACTTTCAAGAGCAAGGATATCCTCGTGATGAAGACTCGCGAGAACCGTCGGGAGGACTTTGCATATAAACTCAAATAACCGAACTGAATCATGAAAACAGTCAAAACCATTTTTATGGCCGCCACAGCCCTGATGCTGGCTGCCTGCGCCGATACCGATATACCCGCATTCGAGGTGGAAAAACCGGCCGGGATGCATCTCACCGACTCGCTCAACGCCTACGGTGTGCTGAAAAGCTATGTCGATCGTGCCAAATATCCCGTCTTCAAAATGGGAGGGGCCACCTCGGCCGGCGAATTCAACAAGAAAGGTGTGCGCTATGTGCTCGACAAGGAGAACTTTGAGGAACTGGTGACGGGCAATGCCTTCAAGTATTCTTCCGTGGTGAAAAACGACGGCTCGATGGATTTCTCCACCATCACCGACTTCCTCGACAATGCCGCTGAGGCCGGTCTGTCGGTCTATGGCCACACGCTCTGCTGGCACTCACAGCAAAACATGGTCTATCTCAAGAGCATCATCACCGACCCCAATGCGGCCAACTATCTGCTCCATGCCACAACCTCGGAGCCTAAGGCCAATCCTTGGGACTGGGAACTCTATTACGACCTGAAGACACCGTTGGTGAAGGGCACCGAATATACCATCAAGATGAGGGCCAAGGCCAGTGGCGACTGCGAGATGGCTTTCTGGCCGGGCGACGGCACCAACACCCAATATCTGCCTTCGTTGAAGGCGGGCAAGGAGTGGGCGGAGACTTCGCTCACCTTCACGGCCAACATTCCCATCACCCGTCTGCGCTTCTGTTTCGGCAAGTTTGGCGGCGACCTTTACATCGATGATGTGTCGCTCACGGCCAAGGGGACGACTGTCAATCTCGTGGCCAACGGTGGTTTCGACGAAGAGGACATCTCTTCATGGACGAAAGCAAGTTGGCTGAACTTTGTCTACAAGCGGGAAAAGGATGTCGACCAGGCCGGCGGCGGATCGTTTACCGAGCAGACGGTCAAAGACACGCTCACCTACGCGATGGGCAACTGGATAAAAAGTATGATGGAGGCCTGCAACGGCAGGGTGAAGGCCTGGGATGTTGTCAACGAGCCTATGAGCGACGGCAAGCCCTCAGAGCTCAAGACGGCCGGGCGTGACGGCGACCCCAAGAAAAACTTCTATTGGCAAGACTACTTGGGCAAGGATTATGCCCGGGTGGTCATCAAGTTGGCACGCCAATATGGCGGTGACGACCTGAAGCTCTTTATCAACGACTACAACCTTGAAGCGGCCTACAACCGCAATGCCAAATGTCAAGGTCTCATCGACATGGTGAAGTATTGGGAGAGCGACGGCGTGACCAAGATCGACGGTATAGGCAGTCAGATGCACGTCACCTACTCCATGAATCCCGAGACGCAGAAGCGCAACGAGGAGGCCTACGTGAACCATCTGAAGTTGCTCGCAGCCACGGGCAAGCTCATCCGCCTGTCAGAACTCGACATGGGGCTTGCCGATGCCAAGGGGAATACCGTCCACACAGCCGATGTGACGGCCGAGCAACACCGGTTGATGGCAGGTTACTATAAGTTCATCGTGGAGAAATACCTTGAGATTATCCCTCCCGCCCAGCAGTATGGCATCACCAACTGGGGTGTGACCGACAGTCCGGCCGGCAGTTTCTGGCGGACCGATGAGCCCATCGGTCTGTGGGATGTCAACTACAATCGTAAGCCGGCCTATGCAGGATTTGCCGATGGCTTGGCTGGAAAATAGAGCGTAATTATCGATAATCATGAATAGTATTTCATGAGCATTTGGTTTCTTTGAAAGCTGCGTCGCGACGATGCGGCTTTCTTTTTGCCCTTTGGGGAGAGTGGGGGTGATGTCTTTTGTGTTGTCAATATTATTCGCCGCCGATTTGCATTTTCCCCGTTTTCATCGTATCTTTGCATTGGCAAGGGAAGCACGCAAGTGTTTCCCTTTTTTTAGTTTCCAATCCATCTAAGGACTCCCAACCCCTTGAAGGGGGCTTCCCATGCCTGCTTTGAAATGCGATTCGGCCTGACTGATCCGATGAAACGGCCTCTTTTGGATTGTCATTCGGCCCGAGTGAGTTTCCAAGTGTGGCTGTTTTGCAAGGTCGTTTGGGCCAAGTGAGAAAATTGATAGGGCGGATTTGGCAGATAAGACGAATGGGACGAGATGGAAAAATGGGCGTGAAAAAACTCCATGTAAGGCTTTTTCTCAATCTTTAATAGTTCGTGCTATATAATGTGCCCACACCCTTTTGCTCATCTATGGCCCCTATCTCTTTATCGTCATTTCCTTTATATGGCCTGACTTGTCAAGTAGTTTGAGCGAATAATATGGATTGTCTTTGTTTTTCCACACCATGTCGCTGAAGGTGCAAAAGTCGGATATGGACATACTGTCTATTTCAATCAATTCGTCCCCGACTCTTGCCCCTTTCATGTAGGCTTCGCTTTGTGGATTGACCAATCCCACAACAGTTTTGTTGTTTTCAACCACAAACAACAGATTCGTGGTTTTTCCGTCTATGCTTATCCTGTCTGATTTATTGTAAGGTTGGAAGGTGAACGTGTGATTGTATGGGTTGATAATCAAACTGCCGTATTCAAGGATTTTACTGCCGTAGGCACAAAATCCGTTTTTTACTTCTATGTTGACATTGGATAGTGTCAGTTTCCCTATGCTCAAGTTCCTAAGATTCATAAACACATGTTCTTCTGCGGGAGTAACGCCGTTCGCGCCTATTTTAGATACACCATAACCGCTCCAGACCACTTGGCTCAAAAAGTCAGAATCGCCCTTGGAATTGTTTCGTTTGGCAAAAAAATCATATACTTCTTTCTTGTTCATTTCAAATAATGTGGGCCTGCCGGTGTCAAATAAAGAATATACCGTCCCCCCTCCGGATATGTTGGTTTTAAAATATGGCTGCCCGGATTTGGTTATATATTTGAAGCAAATACCCTTTTCGTGGTTGAAAAAGTTTCTTTTGTCTGTAACTATCAGTAAGTTGTTTTGTAAGTCAATCTTTATGGTATAGCCTTTATCTATAAGGTTGAACCCAATCAGGCCGTCATTGTAGCAACTGAAGATTGGTTGTTGGGAGAGCAGCCCGGTTGTGTTTTTTATAAGTATATTCCCCATATATAGGCTGTCTACTCTGGCGAGGTCATGTTCTTTGGATAGGTTGGAAACATCACTGACCACTTCTTTGATTCCGGCAGGCCGATGCGGGATGTCCCTGTCTGCATTGAAAACAAAGCAGTTGGTACCCGTATCCAAGCAAAAGCGAAACTTCTTGCCGTCAATACTTACAGGCACAAGTATTTGACCTTTTCTATATTCAATAGGGATGGTATCGACGAAATTGCTTTTCTCAACCGTAAACAGATCCAATTCTTTAGCTCTGCCAAAAGCAGATTGGCAGGAAGAGACACAAACGGCCACTATGAGAGTTGATAGTCTGGGTAAATAAAGTCGTATCATAGATGTATTATGAAATTTACCCGTTGGTGGAATTAGTTTAGTGCGTGCTTAATTCTACCGATGGGTTTAATCCTGTTTATCGGCTCAAAGATACGATATTATTCTTGGATATCTCTTCGTCTTGAGCCGATTTTGTGCTTGTTTTGTTCGGAAATGAGCCGATTGCTGCATTTTTAAGACAGCTTTTTGCCAAGGCTGCCCAAAATGATAGATACACGAAGTTTTATGAAACAAATGAGAGGGAGTTTTGAGGGGATTTGTTCTACCTTTGTCCACGGAAATATCAATGGAAAAATAACGATATATCATGAACAAGAAGACTCTCTTAGGTGCTGCGCTGCTGTTGGTTTCGCTCGCTCCGCGGGCACAGCAGGCCACTTTCAGTTATTTCAGCTATCAAGGCGACGAACCGCGTTTCCGGAAACAGATAGATACCGGACGCGAATTTTTCAACCCCATTCTGGCCGGTTTTTATCCCGACCCGTCGATATGCAGGGTGGGGGATACCTATTATATGGTCAACTCCTCGTTTTCCTTTTTCCCCGGTGTGCCGCTCTCCACGAGCAAAGACCTTGTACACTGGACACCCGCAGGTCATGTGCTTGACCGTCCCTCGCAAGTGCCCTTGGCCCGGCAGAAAGTGAGTGGGGGCATCTTCGCCCCGGCCATCAGCTACAACCCCAAGAACAAGACGTTCTACATGATTACCACCAACGTGGGGGCAGGCAACTTCTATGTGAAGTCGAAAGACCCTGCCAAGGGTTGGAGCGAACCGATATACCTGCGCAAGATAGACGGCATCGACCCGTCGTTTTTCTTCGACAAGGACGGCGCGGGATACATCGTGCACAATGCGCCCGTTGACGGTGGGGCCGACTATGAGGGCCAGCGGGCCATCCGCATTTTCCGTTTTGACACCGAGGGCGACAGCATCGTCGGCGACTACAAGCAGATTGTGCGTGGAGGCACGCATGTGGAGAAACGCCCCATCTGGATTGAAGGCCCTCATCTCTACCGCATCGGCAAATACTATTATCTCATGTGTGCCGAAGGTGGTACGGGCGATTGGCACAGTGAAGTGATTTTCCGGAGCAAGAGCCCCATGGGGCCGTGGGAGGAGAACCCTGACAACCCGATACTCACGCAGCGCACAGGACTTGATCCCAACCGGCCCGACATTGTGACGAGCACGGGACATGCCGACCTCGTGCAGTCGAAAGAGGGTGACTGGTGGGCCGTGTTCCTCGGTTGCCGACCCTACGAAGCCGACTACTACAACACCGGGCGCGACACCTATCTGCTGCCCGTGGCGTGGAAGAATGGGTGGCCCGTGATTTTGGATAAGGAGAAAGCTGTGCCCACGGTGCTCGCGATGAAGCCGTGGCAGCAGAAAATGCAAAAGGCCGTGCCGGTCGGAGCGGTCGCAACCACGGGTAATTTTGCCTATACCGACCGTTTTGTCGGAGACAGACTGGACGGGCGTTGGATGTTTCTCCGCAATCCGTCGCAGTTTTACAGTCTCGGAACCGATGGGTTGACCATCAATGCCCTGCCCGCAGACATCTCGCAGCGTGAGCCTCTCTCGGCCGTATTCTGTCGCCAGCAGCACACCGTGTTTTCGGCCGAGACCCGTGTAGCTTTTCACCCTGCCAGCGACAAGCAGTTGGCCGGACTCGCGCTCTTGCAGAACGAGGAATATAATTTTGTGATGGGCAAGACTCGACTCAACGGGCGCCTCGCTGTGGTGCTCACACGTTCCGAGCGTGTGAATGCTGTCGTCGCTTCAGCTTTTCTCGACGAGGCCGACGCCGACAAGCCCTTGCGACTGAAAATAGATGGTCACGGCCGCTACTACGACTTCTATTATGCCGTGGCCGACGGTCCGTGGCAGTTGCTCGCCCGCGGTGTCGATGCCGTCAATCTGAGTACTCACAGGAGCGGCGGATTCATCGGAGCCTGCATCGGATTATACGCTACGGCTAAAGGCTCTTAAAAACAAGAATAGCTGTATCGGTCAAAGAAAGGAATATACATAGAGCATAAACCTTTTCTTGACCGATACAGCTATCAGATATTTTTTCCTTTTAAACTTTTAGATTCCCTTTTGAATCTTTAAAAATTTCTTTTTTCTTTGTAATTTTGCAGCCAAATGAAGATAGGCAATATAGAATTTGGCTCCCGTCCGTTGTTCCTCGCTCCGATGGAAGATGTGACGGATATCGGTTTCCGGATGCTTTGCAAGCGTTTCGGGGCGGCAATGGTGTACACGGAATTTGTGTCGGCAGAGGCACTCGTGCGTTCCATCAAGTCGACGGTGTCGAAGCTCACCATCAGCGATGAGGAGCGGCCCGTGGGCATACAGATATACGGGCGCACGGTGGAAGATATGGTAGAGGCTGCCCGTATTGTGGAACAGGCGCGTCCGGATGTCATAGATATCAATTTCGGTTGCCCGGTGAAAAAAGTGGCCGGGAAAGGGGCCGGAGCCGGAATGCTGAAAAACGTTCCGCTGATGCTTGACATTACGCGCGAAGTGGTAAAGGCGGTGAAGGTGCCCGTGACGGTGAAGACCCGGCTGGGTTGGGACAGCAACAATCTCATCATCTCCGAACTGGCCGAACAACTGCAAGACTGCGGCATCCAAGCACTCACCATTCATGGGCGCACACGCAGTCAGATGTACACGGGAGAAGCCGACTGGTCGCTCATAGGCGAGGTGAAAAACAATCCGCGCATCCATATTCCGATCATCGGTAATGGTGATATTGGCTCCATCGCCGAGGCCCACGAGGCGTTCGACCGCTATGGAGTGGATGCCGTGATGATCGGACGGGCGACATTCGGACAGCCGTGGCTGTTCTCGGAGCAGCCGCTGACGTATGAAGAAAAAATAGGAGTGCTTGAGGAACAACTGCGCATCAATGTGGAGCGCATTGGCGAATATCGGGGCATTCTGCACACACGCCGCCACTTGGCGGCCAGTCCGATATTCAAAGGTATTCCCAATTTCCGGCAGACGCGTATTGCCATGCTACGGGCTACGACGGTGGAGGAGTTGATGGGGATATTGAAAAATCTCACCTCCGACCCTTCTGTGAAAGACCGAAGGGAGTAAACGGGCTTGGGTTGGAAAAAGAATGTTTGTGTTTTGAAGAGTGTTTTATACCTACCCGATTCCTTACATCAGCAGATGATACATTCCGCCGGCTAAAGGCTTTATCACGCCTTTCATTTCTAATTGGAAGAGAAGGGCAGTCAGTCGACTGATAGTTAGCCCCGACTGTACACTGAGCATGTTGATTTGCAGGTCGTTATTGCGTTGCAATACATCTACCACCGCTTGTTCCTCTGGCGAGAGAGAGGGGAATAGCTGGCGTTCGATGCCTTTGCGATGGGCCTTTTGAATGGCGGCATCAGTCTGCCATCCCATCGCCTTTACGAAGTCTTCGGCCGATGTGATGAGGGCTGCACCATTGTCGCGGATAAGGTTGTTGCAGCCTGCAGAGTAGGGGGCACCCACCGCTCCGGGAAAGGCGAACACATCGCGGCCGTAGCTTTGTGAGATGCCGGTGGTGATGAGGCCGCCACCACGGGCTGCACTCTCCACGAGGACGCAGGCATCCGACATGCCTGCTACGATACGGTTGCGCCGCACAAAGTTCACTTTGTCGGCGTTGGTCTGGGTGAGAAACTCGGTAACAAGACCTCCGTGACTCACCATCTCTATGGCCGTCTGCCGATGGCGTGGCGGATAGAGGTCATCAAGCCCGTGGGCCAGCACCCCTACGGTGGGGAGACCGTTGGCCAAAGCCTGCCTGTGTGCGTTGATGTCTACGCCGTAGGCCAACCCGCTTATGATGAGCACCTCGGGGCAAAGTGCCCGCAGGTCGGTCACGAAGCGGCGTATGAGGTCTTGTCCGTATGCTGTGCAGTGGCGTGTTCCCACGATGTTGATCACCCGCTTAGGGTTGAGGTCGGTGTTGCCGAGGTAGAAAAGTATGAGCGGTGCATCGGGACACTCCTTCAGGCGTTGCGGATAACGTGGGTCGTTGAGCGTCAGCGGCTGGATGTGGTGCTCAAGGTCGTAGGCCAGTTCCGCCTCAGCCCGTTTCAGTGGTTCGTCGAGACGGGCCAGCGAGTCGATGAGCCGGTCGCCGGCATCGGGCAGTATGTCACGAATGTTGTGGCGGTGGGTTATCACTTCCGTGGCCGACCCGAGCAAACGGTAGAGTTCGAGCAGCCCGGCAAGCGTGAAGTAGTTGATGCGCGTCAGGGCGATGGTGTTGATGATTTCCTGTTGATCCAAGGGCTATGTTGTGATTGAAAGGTGGAGAATCGGGAATATAGGAGCGTGGTGGAAACGTTGCACGAGAAGGCAGAAAGGTAAAGGATGGGAAGAGAATGAGAAATATTCTTCCCTTTGTTCTTTTACATTTCTGCCTTTTCCTGCTTTTACTTTTCCCCGATGTAGGGAGCAAAAGCGCGGTCGTATTCGTCACTGTTGGCCAATCGGCCATTGATAAGACACACCAATTCTACGGTGGCCCGGAACGAGATTTTCTCATCGGAAGCCCGGAAGATGTCTTGATGGAAAATGTAGCGCAGTCCCTGTTTCTCCATCCACAGGCGCGAGATAAACTCGTCATCGCAACGTAGCGGTGTCTTGTATTGCAGGCTCATACGGGCTACCACGGCATCAACGCCGCGCTGATGCATCTCGGCGAAACTCAGTCCCGTGCTTTGTAGAAAGAGATGGCGCGTATGTTCCGTGTAGTGCAGATAGTTGGCATTGTTCACGATGCCTTGGATGTCACACTCGTAGTCACGCACTTCCATGCGGGTTTCAAAGATGTACTTACTCATAATTGTTCTAATTAAAAATGTGTTTAGTTATTGTTTGGTGTATGTGTTGTGTCAGTTGTGCGCCCTGTTTATGGCGTAGCGCGCATATATTCGTAGCCTATCCGGCATCGCAGGCACTCACGGCGGTCGCAGTATTCCTTTTTCAGTTGTATGAGTGCCTGCGAGTCGCCGGCCGTTTCCACGACAAGTCCGCACTGCTGCCACATTCTGACGATGTGGTTGTTTTCTGCCTTGAGCTGTTCGAGAAAGTCGAATGCACGGTTGCAAAGTCTTTCGTCCGATTTATAGCGGCCGTAAGCAAACAGCATGGGTATGGCCGTGTTGATGAGCAGCAGGTTGAGCGATTGCCGTGAGAGATTCTTCTCATTGTGGGTGCTGGTCGAACCGAAGGTGTAGTGCGTCTCCCAATAAGGTGTGACGGATGTGCGGAGCACTTCCTCGGCAGCCTTCACCGTGTCGGCTTCGAGCAACAGTCTGAGCCTTGTGCGGTGCTTGTAGTAGAGGTTGGCCAACTGCGATATGCGCACATGCGGAAAGTTTTGCGGCCGCAGTCGCAGGAATCGCCACAATGACGGGTCGATGGGGCGAAGCGAAAACTTGTGGGCCAGATACTCATATTCACTGCGCAGACGGTTGAAATAGCCTTCCTCCAGCGCGTCTTGCCGGCAGTGGGCAGGAATGGTCTCGGGATCGAGCAGTCCCGCTTGGCCCATGAAGATGGCTTCCGTCTGGAAAAGATCATCCCGATGGTGGTCGGCAGCGTGCAGCGGAATGCTGAAAGCCCACTGCTCAAAAGCGTCTCCGTTGATACCGAACCCATAGTTACGGGCCATAGTCACGAAGTAAGCCGCCTCCCAGTCACCGTCACATTGCGACACGCGCCGGTTTATGGCCTCGGTCTTCAGCTCCAGTCGCTCCGTCTGTAGGGCACTCATCCACGAGTGCATCATCAGTCGTGTGAGCGAAGGTATCACCGCGTGACAAGGCGGGTAGGCGTCGGCAGCAAGCAGTTCGCTGTAGTGGGCCTTCACGTGTGGCGGAACTTCGAGGCGCATCTGCGGCACAAAATCTCCCTTGCTCGTGCGCACATCGGCATCAATCTCTCCCGCCACATGTAGCACCACGTTGTCGTAATGCCCGTCGTGGTCGTGTCCGTGGGCAAACCAGTCGCTTGCACGGTCGTGAATCTCCACGTTTCCCACCCACACGGTGTCGTTGATTTTGATTTTTGCATTGAAAAAGTCGGGGCCGGCATTGGTGTTGTGCAGCCCCGGATCGAGCACTTCCACAGCGTGTCCGTCGGTGGTGGTGAGGGGTGATAGTGGGAATATCTTGTGTTTCCAGCAGTAGTGCAGCAATAGTTCCATGCGTTTTCTTGTCTTAGTATCGGCAGACAAAATTACAAAGAAAAAGCCGAAAGACAGCATCTTTCGGTCGATTTTTTCCCATTAGTATATTCCTGTGATATCTTTTTATATGGCTATTCTTTTCCGTTGTTTTCTTCCGCACTGCAATCGGGAGCTCCCCGTTTCACATATTGGGTGGGCGGCACACCATATATCTTTCTGAAATTACGGGTGAAATTGCTGGGCTCGTCAAATCCGCAGCTCGTGGCCACCTCAAAGATATTCATCTCGGGATGGTTTTCCAGAAGCAGACGGGCGCGTTTCATGCGCAGCTGCATGATGTAGGTGGCGGGTGTTACCCCTGTGAGCGATACGATTTTGCGATACAGTTGTTGGTGACTCATGCAGAGTTGTGATGCCACGTTGTGTACGTCTACCTGTTTGCGGTCCATCAGGGTGAACACGCTGTCCACCACTTTGCTCAAGAACCGTTGGTCGGCATCGCTGCACTGAACATCCTCCTCCTTTCCTTCTATAAGAGTCTTTTGGAACTTTTCGCGCAACAGTTGGCGCTGTTCGAGCAGCTTTTCCACCCTCACGCACAGTTCATCGCTGTTGAAGGGCTTGTCGAGGTAAGCATCGGCACCGGCTTCGAGTCCCTTGATGCGGTCGGCTTCAGAAGTCTTGGCGGTGATCACGATGATAGGCACGTGGCTGATAAGTTCCGTTTTGCGCACGTGCCGGCAGAGTTCCAGACCGTCCATCTCGGGCATCATCAGGTCGGTGATGATAAGGTCCGGCACGATGCTTTCTGCCTTCTTTACTCCCAGTTTGCCGTTGGCGGCATAGAAAAGGTCATAACGGTCGGATAGCAGGCTGCCCGTATAGGCAGCCACATCCCGGTTGTCTTCAACGATGAGTATGCGTGTGCGCCCTTCATCTGTATTGTCACTGTCTTTCAGTTCAGAACTTTTATACGGTTCGGCAACCTTCTGCGGACAGACATCTCCGGTGGTTTTCCACTTGCCGTCGCCATGTTTCATCGGCATGGTGACGATAAAGCGCGAACCTTTTCCCGGTACGCTTTCCACACTGATGTTGCCGTTGATGGAGTCCACGAGTTGTCTTACAAGTGCCAGTCCTACTCCTGTTCCGAGGTGTTTGCTGTCGTTATTCACTTGGAAGAAAGGTTCGAAAAGCCGTCGTGTGCTCTCTTCGTCCATCCCCGGTCCCGTGTCGCTCACACTCATCACGGCTTGGCCTTTCTCTACTTTAGCTGTCACTTCTATACGCCCATGCTCGGGAGTGAATTTGAGAGCGTTGGATAGCAGGTTGCCCACCACCTTATTAATATAATCGGGCACGAAATCCATCTCCATCGGTCCTTGTGCAATGAAATTCAGTTCGATGAGTTTTTCGTGTGCAAATTGTCTGTAGCCATCTACGATCGTTGCGATATGAGCTGTCAGGTTGCCGTGTCGCCAGTCGGGTTCGCCCACGACCGACTTCACTTTCGATATTTCCAGCAGTTGGTTGATGAGTGTAAGCAAGTTGTTGCCGTGGTGCTCGATCGTTTTTCCTATGCCGCGTGTTTGATCATCCGGAGCCGTCCGTTGGAGGTTTCTGCACAGTCCGAGTATCACGGTGAGGGGTGTGCGAAACTCATGGGTGATGTTGGTGAAAAACGTTTCACGCATACTGCTCAACCGTTGCATGGCCCGTTGGTTGCGAGTCTTTATACGCATCATGTAGTACATCTGTGCCAGTCCCACCACGAATATCACGATGATGAGTGCAAATACGAGGAAGAACACCCGCTTGCTGGCACGCTCGGCCTCATATTTCTGTTTGGCTTCGTTCACCTTCTTCATTTGTCTGTTGCGCTCAATGCCCATACTGATATTTTGAATCTGGTTTACTTTCTTGATGTCCATCACGCTGTCTTGCAGCACTGCGGCCTTCTCGTGGTAGAACAAGGCCAGCCTGAAGTCGCCTTTTCTTTTGTAAATGAAGTAATAGAGTTCGAATATCTCGGCCTGATATTCCACCGATTTGATGTCCCGGGCTTTGGACAAGGCCTCTTCGAGTATGGATAGTGCCATTTCCGTATTGCCCATTTTCTCCTGTATGCGTGCCATGGCAAGCATCGTGACGAGTTCGTGCCATTCGTCTTTCTGTTGCTTCATCGATTCGTAGGCGATGTTGTATTCCACGATGGCATTTTCATACTCTTGTTCATCTTCATACAGTGAGCCGAGGTAAGTGTGGCAGAGAGCCATCCCCAGTTCGGAATGGGCTTTTTGGTTAAACACCATCGCCCGCCGGTAGTAGACCCATGCCGAGTCCGTTTTCCCCTTTTGGCGGAATATGCTGCCCAAGTTGGCATAGTTGATGGCCTGTCCCAAGTCACTGTGCAGTTTTTTCTCTCCTGCCAGTGCCATGCGCAGCACACTGTCGGCCCGTTCAAGATTGCCCATCGTCAGATAGATGTTGCCCAGTCCGTTGAGCGAGACCACTCGGTTTCTCTGGGCCTGCGAGGATGTGTCGTTGTACTCTTGGCTCATCGTCAGTGCCCGGTAATGGTAGTCGGCAGCTACATCGAGCACACCCAACCGGCGGTAGTCAGTGCCTATGTTGTTCAGTGCCTTCACGATTTCGAGCGTGTCATGCACGTTTTCTGCCTGTTTCAGCCCGTTGAAATGATATTTCAGTGCTTTGTCAAACCGACTCTGGTTGCGCATCCGCCTCCCCAGTTCGCGCAGGGCAACGATGCTCCCCAGCCTGTCGCCTCGCTGTTCCATTGTCTTTTGGATCTGCGTCAAGGAGTCCTCTGTGCCAATGGAAGAAATGATGCTGTCGGTGATTCTGCGTTTTTCCGGACTGAAACGGGTGTCCCTCTTCCCGCAGGCAAAGAAAGCGGTCAGCGTCAAGAGCAACAGTCCCAACTCTGTCGTTGGTCGGGCTATGAGTTTTTTAAAAGTCGTCGTCAGAACGGTCATCTGAAATTGTTTGGTTTATAGATTCCGGGGGGTGTCCTTTGCTTTGAGTTTTTAAGCGACGAATCGCTTTTTTCTTATGAAGTCGGTCTTCGTTATATGTTAATGTAAGGTCGTGCAAACGGGGACACTTAGAGCTCGTTCACAACATGTCGGACCCAGTCTATCTCATGCAAAGGTAATAAACTGTGTGTAATTTTCCAAACAAACGGCTGTGTTTTTTCTATAAATCGATGTGAAATGTTCTTAAAAAGGTGGTGTCGGGAGGGGGTGTATGTGAAATTTTGCAATGCCGTTTTGTATGTTTTGATAAGCTGTAACTTTCTTTTTATCAGTGTTTTATATGTTTATTGTGATGAAAAATGACTGATATCGAAAGTCGCTTTGACGAAAAATTAATAGCATTTTGAAGAATATTGATAAGTGAGAACTCCGATTTGTTCCGTAACTTTGCACCGAACAGAAACGAAAACGATATTACAAGATATGTTCAAGACGAAAATAACAGACTCGAAGTTGTAAAGCAGGAAGAAGCGGAAGGCCAAGGGGGCATACTGTTAGGTAATGTGCATTTGTAGTCGTACGATGCCGTTTGTCATAATGACGAAATGTAGAAAACAGTCACCTCATGCGAAATGGTTGTGAAAAAGTTTTCTATCATCGTTGCCCTCACAGGCCTTTTCTCCGGCTTTAGAAATCCCGATTCGTTTTCCGGCAGTGATTGCCGGGCGTGTCCGGAAGTAGGAAAAAGAGCTAAAGACATCAGAAGAAACGAAAGAACATGAAAGACCGTATAAACAGATGATAACTGAATGGGATAACAGAAATGATGATGAGGGCGAAAGGCAAAAACCGTTGTGTGCTGCCTTTCGTCCCTATTTTTTCCCTTTTGTAAAAATGGCATGAGCCGATGTTTGGCAGGGAAGGCCCGGAGTATAATTGTTAAACTATTTATTCATTTTCGGTCTCTCATATTGCGATATTCGCGACGAACGCCCCGTTTGTCGCAAATGTGCGATTTTTGGCGATGCTTTTAAAGTGTTGACTATCAGTGGTTTGAATTTTGTTGACGCGTAATTGGGCCCGAAAACTGGTCTGAAAAGGCCCAACCGGGCTTGCAAAAGGGTCACAGTTGCACGCCAACTGTGGCTCTTCCGGCTCTCAACTGTGGCTCTTTTGCAAGCTCGAAGAGTCCGGATGAGAAGAGCAGGGGGCTTTCCCGGTGGATTGAAGCCGGCTTGCCGTTCTGGTTGGAGAATTTTTGCGGAGGTGTTTTTGTTGATATTATTTGCCGCTGTCCCATCTCTTGCGAGGACACATCTTTCTTAACTTCCGTTTACATATATTTGTTTTTCTTGTCAAATATAGACAGTTCCGAAAAATATCGTACCTTTGCAGGCGTTTTGCGATAGTGCAAAGCGCGATTTTTAAACAACTTTATGTACAAAACAATTTTCAACAAGCGCAGTAGCTTCAAGTTCAAACACTTCTCGAACAAGGGCTACGCTCTCTTCTCATGCTTGGGCAGGGAGGTGATCATCGGTACGTTGAGCATTGCCACGCTGACCTATGCCAAGGCCGAAGGTGTGAGCGTCGACGTGGACAAGGTGACCGCCGACTCCGCCATCAGCTACAGGGAGACACTCGACGAGGTCAGCGTGACCGGGACGAGGGCGCCGCTGACACGCAGTCAGCAAGCGAGAATGGTAACTGTACTGAGCCGGGAAGACATTCAGGCGGCATCGGTGCAAAGTGTAAACGATTTGTTGAAGTATGCCGTGGGCGTCGATGTGCGCCAGCGAGGGCCGATAGGCGCTCAGACCGACGTAAGCGTACGCGGAGGCAACCATGAACAAATCACCGTGCTGCTCAACGGCATCAACCTTTGTGATCCGCAGACAGGCCACAACGCTTTCGATTATCCTGTAGACATCAGCGACATCGAACGCATCGAAGTTCTGGAAGGGCCTGCCGCGCGTGTATATGGAACTTCATCTCTCCTCGGAGCCATCAACATTGTCACCAAAACACCACAGCGCACGGGCTTGAATGCCCATGTCGAGGGCGGCAGCTTCGGCTATCTTTCGGTCGGGGCAGGCAGCAGCTATGTCTGCGGCCCGTGGAGCAGCAGGCTCTCGGGCAGCTATACCCGCAGCGACGGCTACACGCGCAACAAGGCCGGCCGGCTGAACACCGACTACAGCGGCGGCAAGGCCTTCTATGAAGGCCGCTACGCCGACGAGGCCGTCGCCCTGCGCTGGCATGCCGGGCTCTCGGTGAAAGACTTCGGGTCGAGCACATTCTACGGTCCCAAGTGGGACGACCAGTCCGAACACACCTTCAAGACCTACACGGCCTTGCAGGCAGAGACCCGGAAAGGGGCCGTCCACTTCCGCCCCGCCATCTACTGGAACCACAACTACGACCGCTTCGAACTCTTCCGCGACCGGCCCGACAAGTATCCCTTCAACTATCACCGCACCGATGTCTTCGGCGTGAACCTCAACGCCTACTTCGACTGGGCTCTCGGGCGCACAGCCTTCGGGGCCGAACTGCGCAACGAAGACCTCGTGAGCACTAATCTCGGCGAAACGCTCCCCACACCGCGGCACATCAGCGGCACCGACCTGTATTACAAGAAGGGTGTCAACCGCACCAATGTGCAGTTTGTCGCCGAGCACAACATTCTGCTCCGGCGCTTCACCCTCTCGGCCGGCATCGTGGCCGTGAAGAACAGTTGGGCGGCGATGAACATGCGCGTCTATCCCGGCATCGATGCGAGCTATCTTCTCGGAGGCGGTTGGAAGGTCTATTCCTCCTACAACTCGTCGCTCCGTATGCCTTCGGTCACGGAGTTGTATTACAGCAAGGGCGGTCACAAGGCCGACCCCAACCTCAAGCCCGAAGAACTTTCGGCCGTGGAAGGCGGATTGAAATACAACGCCGGGCGGGGCATCAGCGGCAGTGCGAGCGTGTTTCACAACCACCACAAGAATCTCATCGACTGGATCAGTGACGGCACCACCGATGCCGACGGCAGTCTGCTGTGGAAGTCGGTCAACTTCGGGGCCATCAACGCCACGGGCTTCGAGGCCGCTCTCCGTTTCGATTTCGACAGACTGTTGCCGGCCCAGCGGGTGCTGAAGAATCTCGGCATGAGCTATTGCTACATCAACCAGAGCGAGGAGGAACATGCCGGCATCCGCAGTCTCTACGCGCTGGAATACCTCAAAAACAAGTTTGTGGCCGATGCGCGCTTCCATCTGTGGAGCCATTTAGACCTCGCTGCCAACTATCGTTTTCAGCATCGCATGGGCAGTTACACCGACCTTTCCGGAGCTGTCCACCGCTACGGATCCTACGGCGTGCTTGACGCCAAGCTCACTTGGACGCAAGCTGCATGGACAGCCTATGTGGAGGGCAACAACCTGTTCCACCGCAACTATGTAGATGTGGGCAATGTGCCACAGCCCGGTACGTGGATTGTGGCAGGACTCGCTGTGAAGTTGTGAGGGAATAATTAGGAGTTAAAGGGAGATATTTTAGGAGTTAAAGGGAGATGTTTTAGGAGTTAAAGGGAGTTAAGGAGGTTAAAGGGAGTTAAGACAACAGCCTTATTCCTTGAGTCTGTTGATGGATAAGAGGAAGCAGCCTCCTGATTTCCCTTTGACTCCTCCTTTCTCCTTTTCACTGTTGTCTTAACTCCCTTTAACTCCTTAACTCCCTTTAACTCCTAATTATTCCCATTAATAAATCAGTTTCCTGCACAGATTACATCCTTTTTTCCTATCTTTGCATTTTTAATCAGCGAATACAACACAATGATAATCAACAGAAAACTGACCGCCGGCATCTTGATGCTGGCATTGAGTGCAAGCACGGCCGGGGCTGTCGGCTATCTTCCACAAGACAACGACACCACACGGCAGGAGCAAAAAGACCACCCGCACGGCCCCAAAGACAAAAAAGACAGCCTGAAAGACGAGAAGAAAAAGAAATTGCCGGCCTACGAAGAGCTCATCAAGAAGGGCGGTTCGGTGCAGAAAGGTCTGTTCACCGTGCGCCACATCGAAGACAAATGGTATTTTGAAGTGCCCGATACGTTGCTCGACCGTATGATGCTGGCCGTGACGCGCTTCAATTCCGTGCCCCAAGACTTCGGTAAGTTTGCCGGCGAAGAGGTCAACGAGGAAGCACTCTACTGGGAACTGCGCGATGAGAAAACCCTGCTGTTGCGTGCATACGTGCTCACACAGATAGCCTCCGACAAAGACCGGATAGCCCAAACACTGAAAGCTTCGACCACCGACCCCATTGTGGCCGCATTCAAGGTGATAGGCCGCAACAAGAAGAAAGATGCCCGGCTCATCGAAGTGACACCCCTCTTCATCAAAGACAACAATGTGACGAGCATTGGTTCCTCGCAACAGAAAAACCTCAAACTTGGCGGACTGCAGGCCGACCGCACCTTCATCGACACGATGAAGGTCTATCCTCTCAATATCGAGATAGCCACTACCCGCACCTACGCCACCTCCACATCTAAGACCCGTGCGTCGATGACGGGGCAGGTGACGCTGGGGCTGAACACCTCCATCGTGCTTCTGCCCAAGGAGCCCATGCGAAAACGCCTTTGGGACGAGCGCATAGGCTACTTCACCAACCGCTTTACGCTCTTCAGCGACGACCAGCATAAGACCGACCGCGAGCAGTTTGTCTCCCGCTACCGTCTTGTGCCTAAAGACCTTAAGAGGTATCGGCGCGGCGAACTTGTGGAGCCGGTGAAGCCCATCGTCTACTACATCGACCCTGCCACACCGCGAAAATGGGTGAAATACCTCATGGCCGGCATCAACGACTGGAACGTGGCTTTCGAGGCTGCGGGGTTCAAAAATGCCATCATTGCCAAGGGGTGGCCCGACGACCCCGACATGAGTGTGGACGACGCGCGCTACTGTGTGCTGCGCTATCTGCCATCCGAGACCGAAAATGCCTACGGCCCGCGTGTCGTGGATCCGCGTAGCGGTGAAATCATCGAGAGCCACATCTGCTGGTATCATAATGTGATGAACCTGCTCACCAAGTGGTATATGACCCAGTGCGGGCCTCTCGACAAGCGCGCCCGCACCATGAAGTTCGATGACGAACTCATGGGACAGCTCATCCGCTTCGTCTCTTCCCACGAGGTGGGACACACGCTCGGCTTGCGCCACAACATGGGGGCCAGCCACGCCACGCCCGTGGAGAAGTTGCGTGACAAGGCTTGGGTGGAAGCCCACGGCCACACGGCCTCTATCATGGACTATGCCCGGTTCAACTATGTGGCCCAGCCCGAAGATGGTATCGGCGAACGGGGCCTTTTCCCTCGCATCGGCGACTACGACAAGTGGGCCATCAAGTGGGGCTACCAATACCGTCCGGAGTTCAAGGACGAGTTTGAGGAGAAGGAGCAGCTCATGACCGAAACCACCAAGGTGCTTGCCGCCAATCCCCGCCTGTGGTTTGGAGGCGAAGGCAGGAATGAAGACCCGCGCGCCCAGACCGAGGACTTGGGCGACGACAATGTGAAGGCAAGCGACTATGGCATCAAAAACCTGAAGCGTGTGGTGGCCGGTCTGCCCAAGTGGACACGCCAGACCAACGACCGCCACGATGACCTTCAGGAGATGTGGAAGAGTGCAAAAGGCCAGTTCAATCGCTACAACAACCACGTGATGAAGAATCTTGGTGGCCGCTACCTCAACAACATGCCCGGGCGCAAGCCCTACGAGGTGGCACCGGCCTCTCGCCAGCGTGAGGCCGTGGCCTATTTCGGTCGTCAGCTGTTCGACGCTCCACTCTGGCTCTACCCGCAAAACATCGTTGACATCACGGGCACCGATGTGGCCGGGGACATCTCTTCCCAGCAGACGAGAGTGCTGAAAGTGATGATGACACCGGCCATGCTGGGCACTATCTATGACGACTCGTTCTCGTCGAAGCAGGCTTACCGGTTGCCCGACTACCTCGCTGATGTGTTCGCCACCGTTTGGCGGCCTCTCACGGGAGCCTCGCCCGTCAAAGACAAGGCCCGCCGCACCCTCGAACGTGCCTATCTTGAAAACATCAATAGTCTGCTCAATCCCACCGAGAAAGACAAGGCCGGCATCAACGCCCGGGCCAACAATTCCGACGTACAACTCTATGTGGAGCAACACCTCGACCGTGTGGAACGCTTCTGCAAGGCGCAGGCTGCCACAGCTTCCGGCATCGACAAGTTGCACTATGCCGACCTGCTGCGCCAAATCAAACTCATCAAGGAAGAGAGAGTGACGGTGAAAGGGGGCAAGTAATCTACGCCCAGCCTCCTAAGCCCCCTAAGTTAGGGGGTTGGGGGGCTGAACAAGTGGCAGGTGATAGGTGTCAGATGGTGGGTGTTAATGAAATCTTCGTCCTGCTTTTACAACCCAAAAGTAAAGAGGTAAAAAGATAAGAAGTCTGTATCCTGCTGTAGGAGGAATGCTTCATGCCTTTTTATCCCTTTACTCCTGTGAATTTTATCTGAAAAAAAATCACTAAATGTTGGTATTGTTTTAATCGGGAAAACTTCATATCTTTGCGCTCTAATAGGTTAAGTGTTGTCGCAACTTGTTTTTTAGACGGCTTCCGATTCAGGTAACATTCATACGAAAGAAATCAGAATACAACAAGCATGGAAAAAGTCATCAGACTCATAGTCCTTACGTTGTTCTTGGTGCTTGCTGATGCCATCACGGCTCCGGCACAGACGAAGGCAGGCAAGTATGCCGTGAGGCTCACTGTCACGGAGAAAGGAACGCACGAGCCGGTGGTTATGGCCACGTGCAGTCTTGACCCGTTGGGTGCAGTCACCGTGACCGATGCCGATGGCAAGGCCTCGGTTGGCAATGTGCCGGCCGGTGTTTACCGGCTCAAGGTGAGCTATGTGGGCTACGAGGAGTATGTCTCCAACGTGAAGGTGGGGAGCGATCTCGCCCTCGCCGTGCAACTCACACCCACTTCACTGGCTTTGCAGGAAGTAGTGGTGACGGCCCGGCAGAACGCTTCGGGCACATCGACCAGTTCAAAGATAGGCCGGCAGGCCATCGACCACTTGCAGGCTGCAAGCTTGGCCGACATCATGCAGCTCATCCCCGGACAGGTGATACAGAACACCGACCTCACCGCACAGCAAAACCTGCAACTGCGCTCGCTCACCAACAATGTGACGAGTGCATTCGGTTCGAGCATCGTGGTGGATGGTGTGCCCATGTCCAACAACGGCGTGCTCTCGGCAGGCCAGTTCTCGCCAACTGCCTTTACGGGCACCGACCTGCGGCAGATAGGGGCCGACGACATTGACAACGTGGAGGTGGTGCGCGGCATTCCGTCGGCTGAATACGGCGACTTGACGAGCGGACTCGTGGTGGTACACTCCAAGGCCGGTATCACCCCGTGGCAGGTGAAAGGGAAAATCAATCCCGAATTGCAAAACTACTCGCTCGGCAAGGGATTCAGACTGCCCCGGGCAGGTGTGTTCAACTTCAACTTCGACTATGCTAAGGCATGGGGCGACCCACGCCAGAAGACTCGCAGCTATGGCCGCTACAACATGAGTCTGGGGTGGGGATACGATTTTACCCGACACTGGCACACCGAGACCAAACTGCGTATGCTCTATGCCCGCGACTGGAGCGGCAACGACCCCGACGCTGTGGACGACGGAAGCTACTGGAAGAACAAGAACCTCAGTTTCAGTCTGACACACAACGGGCGGGTGAGTGTGGGCAAGCCGCTCATGCGGACACTCTCCTACACGCTCGGCCTGACACTCTCGCAGGCCGACAGCCACAACTCTTCCTACGTGTCGGTGAGCAGTGGACTGTTGCCCATCATCACCGCCCTCAAGACGGGCTACTACTCCGTGAACTGGGCCACCCAATCTTATCTGGCCACAGGCATCACCGAGAGTCGGCCGGGTCACTTCTTCGCCAAGGCGACCGATGCCTTCTTCCTCAAGGCCGGCAATACGCGTCAACAGTTCAAGGTGGGTATGGACTACCAGTATACTTGGAACAGCGGCCGTGGATTCTACAATGCCGACGACACCCGTCCCTACCGGGCCAACAACAACGGTCGTCCGCGCGCTTTCTCCGACGTGCCGGGCATCCACCAGTTTGCAGCCTACGCGGAGGATAATTTCACCTGGCATCTCAACGAAGTCAATGTGCTGCGCAGCCAGTTGGGTATGCGTTTCACCACCCTTCAGCCTTTCGGCGACTTGGCCACCTACGCCCTCAGTCCGCGACTGAACCTCTCCTTCACCGTCACCAAGTGGCTCGACCTTCGCGGCGGCATCGGTCTGAACAGCAAGACACCGGGACTGGACTACCTCTATCCCGACAAGAAATATGACGATCGGGTGGCCGCCAACTACATGCCGCAGGACAATCCTGCCGGCCGGTTGCTTGTCTACCACACGCAGGTGTATGAAGTGGAGAAGAGCAAAGACCTCCGCAACGCCACCACCACGAAGGTGGAACTGGGCATCGATGTCAAACTGCCCGGCAACCGCCGGCTCAGCATCCTCGCCTACCGCGACCGCACGCCCAATGGATTCGGTGCCGACACGGAGTATTTCACCTATCAGAGCAATGTTTACACCACCGCATCGGGCCTCATTGCCACCCCCGGTGGAGCGACAGTCATTGACTATGACACCCCGGCCCGCAGCGACCTTGTTTTTATGACTACCGGAAAAATAGGCAACACCAACACAACGGTGAACCGAGGCGTAGAGTTTGACTTCGACCTTGGGGAAATCAGGCCCCTCCGCACGTCGGTTTATTTCAGCGGTGCCTATTCCGAAACCAAGACATGGAGCACCCTCTACAAGTCGAAGAGTGTGCCATCTGCCTATCTGCCTGCCGACTATTCAGCCAACAACGTGACGCCTTTCAAGTTGGTTTACAACAACTACGACTACGACAAATACCGCCGTTTTGTCAACACCTTGCGCTTGGTGACCAATATTCCGAGTCTGCGCATGGTGGCATCGTTCACGGGTCAGGTGATTTGGCAGGACTATCGGTTCAATTATATCGCCAATGTGCCCCCCGTCGGTTTCATTGACACCAACCTCAACTATAAGTCCATCACCGACAATATGCTCAACGGTTATCTCGATCTCAACGGCAACTACTATGCCCAAAAGCCGACGGGCATACACAGCATCCCCATCAAGGAACTGGCCATCAAAGCCAGTGATGCCGTTCCGGAAAGGCAGAAGCCCACATGGAACCTTTCCGGACGACTCACCAAAGAGTTGGGCAAGGTGGGCGGTTTGTCGCTCTATGTGAACAACATGCTCTTCTATGAACCTTATCTGCGTGCCAACAACAATACCACAACGCTCACCCAGCGCAACACAGGTAACTTCAGCTACGGCGTGGAACTTTACTTCAACTTGTAAAACCCCATTTCAGAACAAATGACAATGAATCAGACGATAAGCCTTTTGGCTGCCTTCCTGTTCGCCTCGGTGCTGACGGTGGGCTGCGTGGACTATGACGATGCTACACGAGCCGTGTCGGTCGATGTGCAGCTTGTGGCCCCCGAGGAGTTCACGGCTGCCAATGCCGGTCTTGAAGGCCGCACGGTGGTCATCACCAAGCAAGACGGCACGCGCCTCGCAGCCACCACCGATGCCTCCGGACAGGCTCATTTTGCAGGCATCGTACCCGATGTCTATGCCGTCTCCACGTCGTGGGATCTCACCGCGGGAGAATATGCCGGACTCACGGGTGACAACGTGGTGAACGAGGGAGCAGTGGTGTCGGGCAACATCAATTCGCAGTTGCTGGCCGAAGACCGGGTCACTGCACCCCTACAACTCGCCACCCAGCTGTCCATCAACCGCTCCATCGTGATAGGCAAGGTGTACTATGCCGGTACGAAAGACAACAATAAGAAGAACTATCTGGCCGGCCGCTACATCGAACTCTACAACCAGAGCGACCACAGCGTGGATGTTGCCGGGCTCTATGTCGGGCTGGTGGAGACCAATTCCAGTCCGGCATACACGCTCGCCCAGCTCAAGAGCGAGTATGCCGACTCGGTGGTGATGCTCAAGCAGGTGTTCCGCATACCGGTCGACAAGCCGGTTGAAGTGGCTCCCGGCGGTACGGTGGTCATCACTAACAGTGCCATCGATCACACCGTCAACGCCTCTACCGACCCCAATCTGCTCACGGCCGACTTTGAGGCCAAGGACGAGCGGGGACGCACAGTCAATAATCCGGCTGTGAGGGCACTCGAACTGAAATACACCACCTATGCAGCCATCACCAATATGAATCTCAGTCAGGGTGGTCCGGGGGCCGTGGTGATTTTCCGCACCGATGCCGATGTGACTTCGTGGCCGCTGGCCTACGACTACGGCAAAACCAAAGGCAACCAGTGGCTGGTGGCTCCGAAACGCTACATGCTTGATGCCGTGGAGATATTGAAGTATAAGGCCACCGGCACCGACATAGCCACCAAGCGCTTCTATGACGATCTCGACGCGGGATATATCACCATCCGGTCGGCAGGCGGCTACACGGGAGAGGTGGTCTATCGCAAGACCTCCTCTCGAAAGGGCAAGGACGGCCGCCGTATCTTGCTTGATACCAACAACAGCAGCAACGACTTCCAAGTATCAACAACCATAGGAATACGCGAATATGATGAGTAGAAAGAAGACGATAAAGACATATCTGGCATTCGCTTTGTTGTTGCTTGCCACGCCGGCCGGTGCCCAAAATGCACCCGGAGGAGAAGGAGAATACCGCTATGACGATGCCACGCAGTTGTGGCGTAACACCGCCAACATGGCGGGACTCACCATCGACTCTACCCGCAACCGCGGTTACGCCGCCTTCGACTACCGACACAAGGCGGGTAATCTGCACCGGATGCAGGAAGGTGTGGAGGCAAACGGATTCGCTTTCAGCACGGAGCGTTACCAGCAGTTGGGCACGTGGCTCTACGGTTATGGGCGTTTCAGCTTCGACATGGGGCGCACCAAAGACCGTGCATGGAGCGACGTGATGCGCACATACAACAGCAATCCTTACTTCTCCGGCAGCAGCATCGCTGGCAGATACGACCGGCAGGACATCGACCTCACGGCAGCCGTTGGCACGAAGGCTTTCGGCCACTGGCGCGGAGGTCTGAAACTGGACTATCGGGTGGGCGACCTGAGCAGGCTGCGCGACCCCCGTTCGCGCTCAGAGCTGCTCGACTACAGGCTCACTCCGTCGGTAGCCTTCACCATGGGCCGCCACACCGTGGGACTGGCCGGCCACTACCGCCGCTACAAGGAGAAGATACCCAACATCACCACCGTGCAGACCGATGCCACAGTGAAATACTACCTGATGAGCGGCATGGAACATGCCGACGGTACGGCAGGCGGTGCAGGCGGCTTTCAGCGTGAATGGGTGAACCACAACTTAGGTGCCGAACTCTCTTACGGCTATCGGAACGGTGGCGTTGAGAGCCTCACGGGACTTACGATAGAGCGGGGGAGTGAGGGCGTCTACGGTCAGTATAAGTATCAGCCCGGACACTACTATCAATACCGTTATGGATTTCGGACGCAGAACAGCATCATCACCGACAGGCTCATCCACCGTATCGACCTCGCAGCTACCTACGAGCAGAGCTATGCCGATGAGTATCGCCAACAGCTGAAAATCACTTCCGATTCGGCAACGGGAATCAACTCCTATCAGTATATCAGCCTGATGACTTTCAAGAAACGTTTTCAGGTGAACCTTTTCAACCTCGATTTCGTTTATCGTCTGAACTTTCACGAGGCCCGTACCGTCACCGGCTACGTGGGGGTAAAGGCTAATATGAAGACTGTTCGCAATAAGTATCTGCTCAATACATCGGAGATGAAATACAGTTTTGTCGACTATGCCTTTGAAGGTGGAAAAGCTTTGATGGGCGGTCGGTTGTGGATTGATGTCTCGGCCGGCTTGCACAACAGTTTGAAACACGACCTGATTTTAGCCGACGAGAGTGGAGACTACGCGCAGCAGGTGTTGTTGGCCGACCGGAAATACTATGCCGCCAACTACTTTAAAGGCCATACGCAGGTGATGTATCAATTCCCCCTCACCGTCAAGAAAGTGCGGAGTCTTTGGTATGTCAAGGCATACGGTGACTATGCCCATGCCAACAACCATCTCCATGCCTCCACGGTGGGCATTGCTGTGGGGCTCTTCAATTAGCCGATGGAGCGTGGAACATCCCAAAGAGGGAAGATACGATAGAAAAAGATTACTTAAAAAGAAGGAATGAAGAAATCTACTTGGAAAAAACAACACAAGTGGTGGGGACTGGTATTGACTTTTTTCCTGCTCATGTTCTGTGTGTCCGGGCTGGTGCTTAATCACCCGGCACTGTTTTCATCTGTCAATGTCAGCAGAGGGATGCTGCCCGGAAGCTATGAATACCGGCAGTGGAACAACGGTTTGATGCGTGGCACGGTGAAATGGCAGGGACAGGTGCTGATGTACGGCAACGGCGGTGTGTGGATCACCGACGGCACCGGTGCCGCCTTTGCCGACTTCAACACGGGATTGCCCGAGGGCAATGATGCCCGCAACATCCGGCGCATGGTGGTGATGCCGTCGGGCCTTCTCTTTGCCCTGGGGCCCTACGGGGTCTACCGGTTCCGCATGGGGACGGGCTGGGAAGAACTGCCGTTGGAACGCGCCGGTGGTGAACGGCTCAGCGACATGGCTTCACAAGGTGACACACTCGTGGTCACAGGCCGCTCTCGCGTCTATCTCTCGCAGCCGCCATACGACCGTTTCACAGCCTTGGAACTACAGAGTCCCGATGATTTCGACGGTAAGGTGTCGCTCTTTCGCACGGTCTGGCTGCTGCATAGCGGCGAACTCTTCGGATTGGTGGGCCAACTCATCGTCGATGGCATAGCCTTGGTGCTTATTTTCCTTTGTCTTTCGGGACTGCTCTATTGGTTTATGCCCCGCGCGAGCAAGCAGGTCCACACCCTGCTGATGCGCAAGCTCTTTGCATGGCATAACTCCGTGGGGCGGATCACCATCCTGCTCACACTCTTTGTCTGCATCACGGGTTGGTTCCTCCGTCCGCCGGCTCTCATTGCCATTGCCCGCGCCAAGGTGCCGCCATTGCCCTTCAGTGCGATGGACAGTCCCAATCCTTGGAACGACAAACTGCGCACCTTGCGCTACGATGAGGCCTGCCAAGACTGGTTGCTCTACACCTCAGAGGGCTTCTATTCGCTCCATCGGCTCGACAGCCGCCCCCGAAAGGTGTCGGTGCAACCGCCCGTGAGTGTGATGGGACTTAATGTAGAGGAAAAAGATTTGTCTGGAAACTGGCTGTTGGGCTCGTTCAGTGGTATGTATGTATGGAATAGGCAGACGGGCATGGTGGCTGACTATTTCACCTCTCTGCCGCCTGTGCAGACCCGCGGAATACCTATCGGTGCACATGCCGTGTCGGGCTACAGTGCCGATTTTACCGTTCCCGGCTTTGTGGTAGACTACTACGCAGGCACTGATGCCGTCAAGATGCCCGAATGGATGGCCTCGTTGCCCATGTCGCTGCGTGCCTTGTGCCTCGAAATACACACCGGCCGCATCTACACCTTCTTAGGTGTGGGCACGGTGTTCTATATTTTCGTCATCGGTCTGGCCATCCTCTGGTGCCTTTGGAGCGGTTGGAAAATCAGCGTGAGGAGGAAGAAATGAACCCCTCCTCACCCTTTTATTTGCTCATTTTCGTCCCAAACTCCTTGCTCACATAGTTATAGATGTCTTTACAGCATTCGCCTGAGAAAAGCTGTCCGTAGCCGATGAGCTTGTCCCACTGCGTCTCTTCCAGTCCCCGGTCGATGTCTTCATGGGTGATGTTTTCCCGAATGAGGCCATAGATGAATCCGGCGTTGAAGGTGTCGCCGGCCCCGATGGTGCTCACGCAGTCTATCGGTCGGGTAGCATACTCTTTGCGGAAACCGCCGTCAGACCGCACGATGATGGGGCCGGCTCCCTGTGTGCAGATAAACTTCTTGCAGTAGAAGGAGATTTCGGCCTGATAGACGCGGTCGGGGGCGGGCATCTTGTAGAGCACATCGAAGTCTTCATGCGAACCGCGCACGAAGTCGGCAAACTCCAAATTTTCCAACAGGTTGGGTGTGATTTTCATGATTTCGTCGCGATGGGAGGCGCGGTAGTTCACGTCGTAGTAGAGAATGGCCCCGTGGTCGCGGGCATATTCCAAGAAGCCGGCCACCTGCGGGCGAACCACCGGATTGATGCTGAAGAAGGAACCGAACACCACCACGTCGCCGGCATGGATGTCGGGATTCACAAATTCAAGTCGGTCGTGCTCGTGGTCTTTATAAAAGATATATTCGGCATTGTTTCTGTCGTCGAGGAAGGCCAGCGAAATGGGAGAGTGGGAATTGGAAAAAACGTTCACATTGTCGGCATTCACTCCGTTTTCGCGCAAGAAGTCGATGATGTATTCGCCCACCCGGTCGTTGCCTGCCTCGGAAATGAAGGTGCTGTCAATGCCCGACCTGCCGAGCGAAATCAGGGCATTGAAAGCCGAACCTCCTGGCACAGCCTCGATGGGTTTGCCGTCTTTGAAGATGATGTCGAGCACCGTTTCGCCTATTCCTATTACTTTTCGCATATTCGTTTGATGTTTTCTATTGTTTCATTTCTGTTTGTAAAGGCTTGCTCTCAAATGGCCGAGTGTAGCCTATCTTATGCAAAGATAGTGCAAAAGAGTGCCATGAGAACTTGCTCTCAAAATGGCCGAGTGTAGCCTATCTTATGCAAAGATAGGGCTTTTCGGTTGAAACGAGCAAAAAGATGCCGTTTTTTCACGGAAAAGCAGTAACTTCGCGCCAAAGAGAAATGGATGGATTACAACACACTTACTTTAGATAACGGCCTGCGAGTCATTCACTTGCAAGGCGATTCGCAAGTGGTCTACTGCGGCTATGAAATCAATGCGGGCACGCGCAACGAACTTCCGGGTGAGGAGGGACTGGCCCACTTTTGCGAGCATGTCACTTTCAAAGGCACCTCCCGGCGGCGGGCCTGGCACGTGCTCAACTGTCTGGAGAGCGTGGGGGGCGACCTGAATGCCTTCACCAACAAGGAAGACACCGTCTACTACGCAGCCATTCTGAAAGACCATCTGGCGCGGGCCGTAGACTTGCTCACCGACATCGTGTTCCACAGCACCTATCCGCAAACCGAGATAGACAAGGAAGTGGAGGTGATTTGCGACGAGATAGAGAGCTACAACGACTCGCCTGCAGAACTCATCTACGACGAGTTTGACAATCTCATCTTCGCCAACCATGCCCTGGGGCACAGCATCTTGGGCTCTGCCGAACGTGTCCGCTCTTTCACCACGGCCGATGCCCTGCGCTTCACGCAGCGTTACTACCGACCCGAAAACAGCGTGTTCTTCATCTATGGTGATGTGGATTTCAACCGTGTGGTGCGCCTGTTGCGCAAAGCCACAGCCGATTTCCCGCCTTGCCGGCCACTGTTGTCACCCGCTCTCGGACAGCCCTTGCCGCCTTACTCCCCCCGGATGGTGGTAAGCGACAAGCACACCCATCAGGCTCACGTGATGATGGGCAGCCGGGGATACAGTGCGCACGACGACCGGCGCATGGCACTCTATCTGCTCAACAACATGCTCGGTGGGCCGGGCATGAACGCACGCTTCAATCTTTCGCTGCGCGAACGCCACGGACTGGTCTACACGGTGGAGAGTTCGATGGTAAACTATGGCGACACAGGCCTTTGGGTCGTCTATTTCGGTTGCGACCCTCATGATGTGGGGTGCTGCCGTAGGCTTGTGCGCCGCGAACTCGATCGCGTGATGGCCGCCCCGCTCTCCGAGGCTCAACTGCGTGCGGCCAAGAAGCAACTCAAGGGCCAGATAGGCGTGGCATGCGACAATCGTGAGAACTTTGCCATCGATTTCGGCAAGAGTTTCCTCCACTATGGTTGGGAGAAAGACATCGCCTCGCTCTACCGCCGCATCGATGCCGTCACCGCCGGACAGATACAAAACGTGGCCAACGACCTCTTTACCGAAGAAGCGTTGACCACACTGATTATCAAATGAATAAAGGAGGGAGAAGAATATCTTTTCAGGAGTCAAAGGATTTTGGGGGCGAAAGGGAGTCAAGACACATGTTCTGTGAACGGGTTTTCAGAACAAGCTGTTGTCTTGATTCCCTTTTGCCTTTTGTCCCTTTTGTCTCCTGATGCGTTATTGCACCTCCTCAAACAGTTTGCCCAGCGCGTTTCCGAGAAAGACATACTGCGAAGTCAGTCCGATGGTGCATTCGTTTTGCCCCCAATAGAAGGGCCAGTCGTCCTTGTTTTCGAAATAGTCTGGCTTGAGTGCAAGCAATCCCGGGGCCACGCCGCCTGCAATGAAGGTGAAGTCGGCACGGGTGTTGCCGTAGGTCATGGCTTTGGTGCGCACACCCACGCCCGCCACAAACGACTTGTTGTGGTCGGGATGACAACCGAAAAGGAAGTGGGCCGGTCGCAAGACGGCTTCCCGATCAATGATGTCGGGGAAATATTTGTGAGCATAGTAGGCCGTGACGCCTTGCGAGACGACGGCCCCGTTGCCGCCCCAGTTTTCTCCTACAGGATCTACGCCGTATGGATTTTCCTTGCCTTTGTCGTCGAGTGTCTTCTTGAAGGTTTCCACGTATGGGCGCAACTTCTTCATGTAGCCTTTGTCCATGACATTGCAAGCCTGCAAGGCTGTGGTGAGAAGCCCGCCTATCCGCTCTTTTCCGCCCAATCGGAGAGCCTTGAAAATGGAATCATTGAAGGCCTTCAAATAACCTCTTTCGCCCGTACTCTTGTAGAGTTCGAGTGCCGTGGGAGCCGTGACGGCTGCTGCGGCGGGCGTGGTCTTGCTGTCTTCCCAGACCTTTCGGGCTGCACGGAGACAACGGTCGGCCAACGGCGCATTGAAATCTTTGAGCGGACGGTAGACGGCGGCAAGGGCGGCAGCGGTGTAATAGTCGATAAACGAATCGTGGGACGTGAAGCACCAACGCTCATCGCCCGTGCCCACGAGATTGTCGGTCTCCGTAGAGGCGTCGCCGAGATGGTGGTAGGAGTAGAGTGTGGGGAGCGTGATGCCCCTGCAGGGGTGTCCGATCTGTTCCACCTGAGCGACGATGGGCAGCACGCCATGCGCTATCTGTTGCAGCAAGTCGGCCTTGCCATCGGGGCGATGTATCTCGGCATAATGCTTCTCAGGGTCGATGAAGGTTTGGTCGCGATCCGGGCGGAACTCCTCCCAAGTGCCAACCATGCTTAGCAGGGTGGCATCGTGGGATGGGGTCTCGATGTCGAAGTCGCCGGCATCAAACCATCCACCGGCCGTGAAGCCCGGTATGTGCTCGAGCGACCGGTAAGGCGACTCGGTGGTGGGGCCTTGGCGGTAGTTGTCGAAGTGGACGGTGTTGACGGGAGCCTGCACGCAGTCGTCTTTGAAAGGCTCGCCATGCCAAATGCGGTAGGCTTCGCGCACGGTTGTGTGATCCATCTGTACGGGAAACCACACATCCATCGAGGGATGCCACACGTCGCGATAGACACCTCGCCTGATGGGGAACGTGTTGGTGGTCTGGTCGCCATAGCGCAGGCAGTAGATGCCTTCCTCCCGTGCGGAGGAGAAGTCGGCCGTGACATATTGGTAGCGGCGGAATCGTCCCCACGGTTTGGCGGGCAGTTCGGCCACGGCTGTGGAATGCCCTTCAGCGTCGATTCGCAGCAGTGTGACGGTGGGCAACGGTGTGTCGGCCTTGTCGAGTTCGATGATGGTCTGTTTGTTTTGCGAGGGTTCGTAGCCCACTTGTGAGAAACCGATGTTGGGCTTGCGCGTCCAGCCCTCCGCCACTTTGGGTTCTACATACCATTCGAGCACCTTGCCCGTGGCTCCTGCCGGGAGCAGACTGCGCACCACATACCAACCGTTCTGGGCCACTTGTCGGCCGTCGAAGAGCAGCAATGTGCTGTCTGACTCGATTTTCACACAGCGGTCGGCATCCTCGGGGGCCAGAACGAGCCGGTGACCTTGGGCAAAAGGGCGGGGCACGGGAAACTCCCCACGCCCCCGGTCGTCGTAGGTGGTATAGCCCAGCACCTGTTTCACCTTTTCACTCGTGGGGCGCATCACCATGTTGCCGCCCGGATAGCGGGGGAAGTAGTCGGGCCGGCCATCAATGAGAAAAGAGCGTTGCCAGTAGGCCGGGGGTAGAAATTCAAGGTTGAATCCCGCTTTGCCTTCCAGAAATTTGGGTACAGGTTGGGAGAGCCACACCTCTACGGCGAATCCTTTGCCGCGTGGCGACACCCTCATTTCGGGTTGGAAACCATAGTCGGGATAGTCTACCACCACACTGACCGTCTGCCGGTCGACATCCACTTTATGGCTCACGGTTTCGGGCACGAGATCCCATTGTTCCGGTGTGTTTTGCAGGCGCACGCATCCGTTGCTCGCCGTCAGCACTCCCCGGTGGATGATGTCGATGCCCGACCGCTTCTCGTCATAGAAGAAAGAGTGGTAGGGATTGTTGAAGACCATGACATTTACGCCCCCACCGTCGAAATATCCGCTTTCGTTGAGCTTGAGCGACTGGGCCGGGAGCGGCTGCATGGAGAGCCATGCAAGGGCAAGGAAAAGGAAGTTGAGTGTTTTGTTCATGACTTTTATTGTGTTCGTATGGTTTTGACTGATGGCACAAAGATAGCATTTACCCTATTCATTCGGCAAAAAAACGTTTCAAATACATTTCATTTTCTATCTCCGGATCGTTTTTCAGAGGAAGTGTATGCTATCAAGCTTTTTCTTACCGTCCCCTGTTCTGTTTGTCAGTATATTTCGTTGTATGTTTGGTTTTCGCCCGTTTATGTAGTATCTTTGCATAAGCAAGGGAAGCACGCAAGTGTTTCCCTTTTTTTGATTTCTAATCCACCTACGAACCCCCACCCCCCTAAAAGAGGCTTTTCGGCTCAAATTGGCTTTGCAAAACGGGCTCTTTGAGATTGTCGTTCGGCCCGAGTGAGCTTCCAAGTGTGGCCCTTTTGCAATATCGTTTTGGCCGAATGAGAAAATCGATGGGGCAGATAGGGTGGATAAGGCGGATGGGATTGGAGGGAGAAATGGGTGTGGGGAAAATATGTGTAAGGCTTTTTCGAAACTTTTAATAGTTCGTGCTATACTACCAAAGCATCCATTCGCCCCATTCGCTGAATTCGCCGAAGAGTGAGTGTCGGCGAATTCAGCGAATGGGGCGAATGAGGGCATGAGGAGAAAATTCGTTTAATTTGTCTCATTCGCCGACACTTCTTTGTCGGCGAATTCAGCGAATCGAGCGAATGAGGGCGTGAAGAGAGAATCGTTTCATTCCCGTTCTATTCGCTGAAGAAAAAGGGGAATCGAGTCTCACGACCCAATTCCCCGAAACTGATGTACAAAATGGTTTTCTAATAGAAAACACAGCTTTATATGAACCTAAATCAGTAGCCCGGATTTTGCTTGATGAGTTTGTTGCGCAACAGTTCGTCGGTAGGTATCGGCATGATGAGCCGTTGGGTGTCGAAATCCCATGTGCGGTAGTAGTGCCAGTTGCCTTTCTTCCCCGAGTCAGTGTTGGGCAGGCCCACCCCCTTGGGGTAGTTGCACTCGATGGACGGTATCAGGAAGTCGGAACGCTGGAGGTCGGCCTTCAGGTTCCACTCCGAACTGAATTCCTTGCGGCGTTCCTGTCCGAGAGCCACCTCCCAAACCTTGCATTTATGAGCCGTGAACGACCGGTGAATATCGTTGCTTTCGGAAGCATAGCGCGTGTAGTAGGTCTTGGCATCGGGCACTTCGACAGTCTTGGTGTTGAAGGGAATGGGATATTCCTTGAGAGCCTTGTAGTCGTTCCAAGGCTTGTTGGGGTCGTTGCCATAGCCCCCTTGCCCGACGAGCGAATTGTAATAGGCTACAAACTGCTTGTTCAGCGCGTCGGCCTTGCCCACTTCCAGATTGCCGAAAGCACGGTTGCGGATGCGGTCGACGATGCTCCATGCCGTGGCATCGTCATCACCGTTGAGGCGGAAGAGGCATTCGGCATAGTCGAGAAGCACGCCGGCATATCTCTTGTAGTAGAAATGACAGGGCGAATGAGGATTAGACCACTGGCAGCGTTGCGAGCGCCAGAGCTTGAGCGTCCAGATGGCCGGGGCGAAATCGCCGCCGTTATTGAACATGTAGCCGTTGTTGTCGGACAGCACCACCCGGCCCTCTTTCTTGGACCGTTCTTCGTCCACGCCCAGCATTTCCTGTGTGAAGGGATTGCGCCCGTAGGTGTACTGGGAGCGTTGCGCCTCCGGCAGCTCGGGCACGGGACTGGTACACATGGAGGCGTCGCGCCGCTTGTCGCCGTTCTCGTAGGCAAAGTAGAGTTCCCACGAGAGATATTCGGAGCCCCAGCCGCCTCCGCCGTTGGTGGAGCCGGCGAAGAAGTTGTTGAAGATGTGGGCGTCGGAGTCCCACTTGCCGTAGTTGCCGGCTCCCATGTCGTTGACCACCTGCCACACGGCCTCCTTGGGCCAGGCTTCGCCTACATCCCATAGGGTGGAAAAGGAGGGAGCCAAGTCGTAGGTTCCACTGTTGACTACCTGCTCAAGGGCTTCCTTGGCCAACTTCACATTTTCGGTGCTCTTGGCCTCGTCCTTGCTGTTGAGGCGGGCCTTGTAGGCCTTCCACAGATAGGCCTCCCCAAGATAGGAGAGTGCCATGCCTTTGGTGCAACGGCCATATTCCCCGTTGTAAGGTTTCCAGTCGAGCTGCCGGACGGCCGTTTTGAGGTCGTCGATGATGAAGTCCCACATCTCGTCGTCGGTTTCGGCAGCCGCCTTGTTGGGCGTGTTGAGGAACGACTCTCCTGTGGCGAGCATCGGCACCCGGCCCCAGTTTTGGGCCAAGAACATATAGAAGTAGGCCCGCAGCGCATGGGCTTCTCCATCCATCGTGTTATAGGCCGGAAACTTTTTCACCTCGGTGTTGTGTTCGTCTTCCAGTCCGCTGAGGAAGTCGTTGGCCCGGCCGATGGCCCGATAGGAATAGTTGTATCCCCGTCCGAGGTCGGAGTCGTCGGCGGTCCACGACTGCTGGCCCCACTGCACGTCCCAGCCTGTGGCTTGGGTGTCCAGTGTGGGATGGCAGCCGAAGAAGAGTTGCGGTTTGTAGTTCCATCCGTCGGCGTAGGTGTTGTCGGCAAACAGGCAGTCGTAGATGCCGTTGAGGCCGCTCAAGGCATCATTCTGCGTTTTGAACATCTGGTCGGCCGGGAGTATGTCGTAGTGTTCCACCGAAAGGAACTTGTCGTTGTCGCAGGCTGTGAAGCACAGTGCGGCTATTCCTGTTGCGGCTATAAGGAATGATTGATGTAGCTTTTTCATTGTTTTCTGTATTAAGATTGAACCGTTAGAATTGTACGTTCAGGCCGAACGAAAAGGTGCGGGGCGTGGGATAGCGGCCGGAGTCGAGACCGGTATAGATCACACTGCCCTGTCCGCACTCGGGGTCGCCGTATTTGTTGTAGCCCGAAATGCAAGCGAGATTGCTGACGGCCAGATAGGCGCGGGCATTGGTCAGTTTCAGTGGGGCAAGCCAAGTCTTGGGGAAGGTGTAGCCCACTTGGATGTTGCTGATTTTGAGGAAGTTGCCGCTCTTGATCCAGAAGTCAGACACGCGGCTGTTGTTGTTCTCGCTGTCGAGAAGGCTCAGGCGTGGCAGGCTGCCATTGGGATTGTTGGTGAACGACTCGTTGTAAGCTTCCCGCAGAATGTTGGCGACACTCGGGTCGTCGCCCTGCTTCATCACAGAGAGCCGCATGGCCGAATAGGAGAGAATGTCCTGCCCCATCACGCCGTAGGTGTAGAGCGAGAAGTCCCAGTTCTTATAGGAGGCATTCAAGGTCAGACCGTAGTTGAGTTTGGGAAAGCCGTTGCCAATCACGGTCATGTCGTTGGCATCGATGGTGCCGTTGTGGTCAAGGTCGGCATAGTAGATGTCGCCCACCTTGAGGCCGGGCTGGTTCACCTTGGACTTGATTTCAGCCAGCTGCTCTTCCGAACGTACGATGCCAAGTGCCCTGTAGCCGTAGAAGGAGCCTACGGCATAGCCTTCGCGGCAGATGGAATGGTTTTTCCAACCGAGCCACTCGGAGGCGATGCCCTGCACGTTGGAACCGTCGATATTGGTACCGTCGTTGCCGCCGGAACAGGTGTTCATGATGTCGAGTCCGCTTGAGATGATCTTGTTTTTCAGCGTAGAGCCGGTGAGCGTGGCACCGAAAGCCCAGTCCTTATTGAAGCGGTGGTTGTAGCCCACGCTGAACTCAAAACCGCGGTTGCGGATTTTCCCGTAGTTGGTGTAATAGGTCTTGTAGCCGGAAGAGGGTCTCACGGACACGTCAAGGAGCAGGTCTTTGGAGTTGCGCACGAAGTAGTCGAGCGACACGTTCAGGTCGCCTTTGAGCAGAGAGAAGTCGAGACCTACATTAGTCTGCTCGTTGGTCTCCCACTTCAGATTTGGGTTGGCGATGATGAGTTTGGCCACACCGTTGGCTTTGATGAAGTCTTGGGAAGAGGCTCCCAAACTGTAAAAATGATACAGGGTATTGGTGGAACCCAACTGCTCGACTGCACTGCTGGTGGCAATGCCCGCATTGCCCGTGCGGCCCCAGCCCAGACGGAGTTTTATGTTGCTGACGAAGTCGACGGCTTTCATGAAGGGTTCTTCGGAAATGCGCCACGAGGCGGCTGCCGACGGAAAGGTGCCCCAACGGTTGCCTGACCCGAAGTTGGAGCTGCCGTCGCGGCGGAGGGTTGCCGTGAGGTTGTAACGGTTCAGCAGGCTGTACATCAACCGGCCGTAATAGGAGATGAAACGGGTCTCGAGATTGAAACCGCCGCCACCGTCCTTGGTCGAACTGTCAAGGGTTTGGGCTATAGAGCGGATGTTCTCTGCCGGGAAGTCTTTGGCACTGGCATTCACCCAATAGCCTTTGTTCTGGCTCACGGAGTTGCCCACCATGCCCGTGATGTCGTGCGTGTCGTTGGTCCAGTGATAGGTGAGATAGGTTTCAAGACTTCTGTCATAACTGCTGCTTTGGGTGAGCCCGAACGTGCGACGGATGTCTACGCCCTGCATGTGCACTTCCTTGCCGTCGTTGTAGCGGCGCACGGGAGTGCCCCAGTTGTAGCTGTCGGTCGATGTGTGATTATAAGAGAAGATAGATTTCAGGTGCATGCCTTTGACCAGACTTAAGTCGATGTGCATGTTGGCAAGGAAACGGTTGCCCCGTGTGGGGTTGTCGAGTTCCATTTGTTTGGCGTAATAGCTGTCAGTCGAGGTCAGTTCGTAGCCCTTTGAGGCCGTCTGCCAGAAAGTGCCGTAAGTACCGTCGGGGTTCACGATGTTGGGAGACACGATGTTGCCGCCCGCATCCGTATAGTCCATGGTGGGCATGAGGGTGGCGTAGTCGCGGATGGAAGAAAGGTTTCCGTTGTTGCCGAAGCCGGTATTGCTTCCTCGGTTCACGTCATGGGTGAAGTTGAGGTCTCCCCCAATTTCGAGATATTGGTTTACCTGCGCTTTCATGTTGCCGCGGAGATTCATGCGGCGGTAGTTGGTATTGACCACGACACCCTCGTTGTCCATGTAGCCGGCAGAGAAAGTGCCTTGAAACTTCTCCGTTCCACCGCTGAGACTGACGGTGTAGTTCTGGCGCAGGGCGGTGCGTGTCATTTCCTTTTGCCAGTCTATGTAGTGTCGCTTGCCGTCATATTGTTCGCTGAAAATGGGCATACCCACGTTTTGTCCGTCGTTGGCCCGGGCCTGACGGATGGCCTTGGCGTAGGTGTCTACATCAAGTGTGCGGAGTGTGTGGGCCACGGTTTGGAGACCCCAACCGGCACTCACGTCTACATGCACATTGCCTTTGGAACCGTGTTTGGTGGTGATGAGCACCACGCCGTTCGCACCACGCGACCCGTAGATGGCTGTGGCGGAGGCATCTTTCAATATCTCAATGGCATCGATGTCCTGAGGATTCAGGAAGTTGGCATTGGTTCCCACCTGCACACCGTCTACCACATAGAGCGGTTCGGAGTTGCCGTTGATGGTGCCTACACCACGGATGCGTACTTGTGCCATGGCGTTGGGTGCGCCGTCTTGTGCCGTCACGAGTACGCCGGGGGCCGAACCTTGCAGCCCCTGAGCCAGATTGACGGGCGCACGCTTCATCATCTCGGAGGTGTTGACGGAAGTCACGGAACCGGAGATGTCGCTCCGCTTGGCCGTACCGTAGCCGATGACCACTACATCGCTCAGGGTGCGGTCGTCTGTTTTGAGCGTGATAATGAGGTTTTGCCGGCCACCCACATTCACGGTTTGCGGTTCGTAGCCTACGTAAGTGATGGAAAGTTTGGCATTGGGGGCGGCATTCACGCTGAACTTTCCGTCCAAATCGGTGATGCAGCCTTCCTGCGAACCGACCACCCGGATGGTAGCCCCGATAATAAATAGGTTCGCCCGATTCGTCATTCACTAATCCTTTTACAAGGTTCTGCGCCGTTATCCCAAGTGGGATTAAACAGAACAGGAATAGCAATACTAACGGCCTTTCGATAGATTTAAAGTGTTTCATGTGAAAACCCGATTGGTTAATAATATTGATCGAAGTTGGTAATAACAGTGCTGCAAATATACGATTTTATCAACCTACAACTCAAATTTTTGTTTCAAAAGGATTTTCTTTTGTTTCCTCAAAAGAAATATGTGGCATTGCGGAGAGAAATCGGCTCTGGGCATAAAAGACATTCGCCGAAAAAGAAGTTATCGGCGAATGGAATGAATGAAAGCTGTGAAAAAGAACTCTGTATAGCAGGGGCAGATGTATTTGTACGCATGATGCCCATATCTGCTACTGCTGACAGTCGCTAACTGTTGTAGGTGTGGATGCTGGTTCCTTGTGCCGAAGGCAGATAGTTGATGCCCCACCAGCACATCTGCAAGAGAAGGAAAGAACCGATAAGTATCCAGAGCGACAACTTGCGGCTGTGGCCCGGCGAGAGGCGATAGTGCATATAGACCAAATAGGCAAACCACGTGACGGCTGCCCAAGTCTCTTTAGGATCCCAAGCCCAATAATGCCCCCAGGCATCTTTGGCCCACAATGCTCCGAAAAGCATACCGATAGTGAGAAAAGCCCAGCCTACATAGACCATATTGTCGATGATATCGAACTCTTTGGATTTGGAGATTGGGGTCGCGGTGGGAGAAAGGGTGACTTCAGAAGAAGGAGACACACTTTCTTTATCGTCTTCACCATTTGCAAGCAATGCCGTGGTTTCCCTATGTGCCTTGACCAACAGGTAGGCAGCCATGAGTGCAGCGGCACCAAAAAGGGCGTATGCAAACATGTAGACGATGACATGTGGGGCAAACCACGGACTTTGCAGGGCCGGCATCATGGCCTTGGTGTGAATCTCAGGCTTGAAGACATTGATGCCTATAAAGACCGTAGCAAGAATGGTGGAGAACGAGAGAATCCACTGATAACGCCAACGGGCATAGACGATGATGCCGGCCAACGGCAGGAAGAACGAATACCAAAGGCGCGTTTCACCCATGGTGCGCATGGGAGGGCGTTCCAATGTGACCCACATCACAAGGATGTAAGCCAAGAAGACGCACAGACCTATGCTCGTGGCAGCGAGGGCCGGAACCATGCGGCCTTTCCAAGCGGCCAGTGCTCCGGCTAACCAAAGTACGACGGATGCAATGGCAAAATAGATGAAATAATCCCAAATCATGAGTTCTCCTCCTCTTTTCTATGTACGTCTTTTCCTTTTCCCAACGTGAAAAACATCAATACGGCCCCGAGAAGTAGCAGTCCGATGCCGATATAGACAACGGGCAGCCACGGATCGGTGACCAGTTCGAAGATGCTTAAAGTGCTTTTGGCCCCCATACTCTCGTCGTAGCTGTACTGATAGATCTTCCATCCCTCCACGCTGATGGGCTTGTTCACCTCGATGGTAGCCTGTATGTTGTCACCCCGCTTGGTGAAGATATCCACTTCGCTGGCATACCTTTTGGGCGTGGGCATTTTCATGATCGTAGGTTTCCCGTCGGCTCCTCTCACTTTCTGCACCTCTGCGGGATATTCTTCCAAGATAAACCGGTTGAGTTGAATGGCCAATGGCAGTTCCGTTACGGCCCCCTCGTCGTCAAGGGCGCGCCATTCCGGTTGTCCGGAGATACAGTACATTTTCAACCGTTGCATGTCGGCGGACCCCAATGTGCCGCAAACCACGATGAGAAAGAGTCCTATGTGGCATACGATGGCCGGAATCTTGCGCAGCCGGAAGGTGGCAAACTGTTGCAGGGTGGTGAGGGCGATGGTAGTGGTCAGCCACAGATAGACAAGTACGAAAGGCCAATAGGACAGCATTTTGGTGATGCCTATCGGGTCGGCGGCAGGTTGTGTCCCTGCCACTTGGCGGGTGATGCCCATGAGGGCTGTCAGCACCGTAGCAAAAAGGATGGATGCCGTGGCAGCTTTGGGCGTTGTGAAATAGCTGACGACATAGATCTTTCGGCGTAGGAGGAAGGCCGCGGCTATCAGCGTCAAGTAAAGAGCCAAAGCCACAACATTGACCGGAAAGGCAAAGAGCTGCCAGTCGATGCTGCCCATAGAGAGTTGGAGCATTTCTCCGGTGATGAGAAGGCCGGCCCCGATGGCCAGCCCCTCGCGTAATTTCCATGGCTTATGCCACATAGTAATTGGATTGTTGTTAAATGTTCGGGTAAATGTAAATAGGTGTTGACAGTCGCGCAGAGTGTTGTCGCCACTGTTGCTGTGTATGCAAATAAGCGACTGACAGCCTGCCATTTCAAGAACGGAGCAATCACTTGATTATTGTCACTCCGTCTTGAAATGTCAGGCTATCAGCCGTCATAGTCCTCTTTCCAAGCGTTCATTACATGGGTTGGGTGATGAATCTCTTTTTCTGTTTGGCCACTTTCACCCATTCCGGTACGATGGTGTCAAGGAACTGCTGCTTCTTTTGGTTCAGTGCCTTCATGTCAAGACCAATATAGGCCTGCGCCTTGGCTTTGGTAGAAACATCGGGAATGGGGATAGTACCCACGAAGCCATGCTTGGCCACCACGTGGGATATCTCCAGACGGGCATCCTTGGCATAGGTCATGGCATCGGCAAGCAGTCGCATCACCTCTTGGGGAGCGTGGAATGCAGCTCCGTGGCTGGCCAGTGAGTAGTCCCAGCGCCATTGGCTCTTGCGGATGTCGTCAAGTGCCTTGGTCATTTCTGCCTCCGTGGCCCCCTTCTTCCATGCAAACTCTGCTTCGAGGTGGGCTAAAGCCAATTCATGGTTCACCTTGACCGCGAAGTCGTACACTTTCTTTTGTCTCTCATACACGTTCTGGCGGAGTGTCTCTGCGTCCTGCCGGTGGCAGGTCTGGCAGGTGCGATCGATCTTGGCCAACGGACTTTGCACATGGTGGTCGGTGTACTTGATGCCACCCTCTTGCATGTAAGGCATGTGGCAGTCGGCGCAACTTAACCCACGCTGTCCGTGGATGCCCTGTTTGAACATTTCGTAACCGGGATGCTGGGCCTTGAGAATCTTGGCCTTGGAAAGCGGGTGAATGTAGTCGTAAAAGCCGAGACTGTCATAATAGGCTTCAGCGTCCTCGCATGTGAGACCTCTGTCTTGCGGGAACTTGAGATACTGATTGTTGTCTTTCTCGAAGTAATATTCCGTGTGGCATTGAGCGCAAACGAGCGAGCGCATTTCCTGATGGCTGGCCTTCTTGACATCCTTGCCGGCACGGTGCCATGCCTCGTAGAGTGCCGGACGGGCGGGCTTGAGATCCATCGTCCGGGCATCGTGGCAGTCGGAGCAGCCCACGGTGTTCATCACTTCCGAACCCCATTGGCTCCATTTGGCTCCATAGAAGGCTCCGATGCCCTTCTCGCGCATCAGCCGGGGAACGTCCGGTCCCTTACAGGTCCAGCAGGTGCCCGGCTGTATGTCGCCATCACCGCCGATGCCGGGGTTGCCCGTGCGCAGAATCTTGCGCATGTCTTCAATGGCATGACGGTGCCCTCGGGGCGTATTATAGTTTTTGGAGAAGGCATAGCCTGCCCAAATGATTACAATATCGGGGAAAGACTCGAGAATGTCCCTTTCTTGAGAGCCGTTGTACATGCTCTTGAATGTGGTGTCCTCGGTCATTGCCCACGTTTCGTATTCGCGGGGGAAGTCTTCTTTAAACTTCTCATTCTGCGACACAATGGAGTCGGTCATCGGCGTGCGGCGGTTGTTGAACACGCTGGCCACTTCGGCCCTGCGTTCAAGAAGCGAAGAACAGATGAGTCCCAACACAAACACAATCAGCATGGAGCCGCCGAAGAGCAGCCATCCTTGCCATTTCTTTAATTGTTTTGCCATATTTTTAGATTTTTAATTTTCAGACGATTTAATAGTTATAGATTCTCTTTTTCTTGTTTGTTGTGAGGAAAATGCAATGCCCCTTAGGTTGCGGTCTCTCGTCGATGAAGACCGCATGGCCGGTTACCTGCCCAAGGCCTTTTGCAGCCACTCGGGCACAGGGCTTGGCGGGATGGGCACCTGACTCTCGGCATTGGGTGTCTTGGCCAGTCCGTTCATGCCTCCATGGGGCACATTGCGGTGGCAGTCCCAGCAAGCCAGTCCCTCGCCACGCTTGGCCATCATGTAGTTGATGCGTCCGGTCTTGACAAACTCTTGGTTGAGCTGGGCGTGGCAGCGGATGCAGTTGTCCATGATGACACCTGCCGAAGCATCTTCGGCCATGATAGCTTGCCGCTCGGAATGGGTCACGAAGTAGGCCACGTGCTTCATGCCGTCCATCCCCTTGAAGAGATACTTCATGGCAATGTTCTGGTGGGGCACATGGCAATCGTTGCATGTCGCGTCGCGGCCATGCGAGGAGTGAGACCAAGTGGCATAGTAGGGGGCCATGATGTGGCAATTGACGCAAGCTCCGGGGTCGTCACCTATTATATAAGTATGCAGGCGCAGGAGATAGGCAAACAGCAAGCCAAGGCCTACGATAAGACCGCATAGCACAAGTCCTACAACCTTTTGTCGGTAGGTGAGTGCGTCTTTCCATGATATCAGCTTACGTAAATTCATAGGCTATTTTTGTATTTATGCCGCAAATATAACCTTTTTTAAATATACTCGTGTAAATAAAATGGAAAAAATCCTCATTTATTGGGATGAATTTATTATCAGATATTTTGTCCGAAGAAGAGGAAGACAGTCGCGTTGCTTGGCAGTCTTTGAAAAGGTATATTCAGATGCCAACACAAGCCTCTCTTGTCCGCTTGTCGATGAAGAGTCTGTCCTTTGCAAAGGGGCAGACTAAAGATAACAAATGGCCTCGTTTCCCTCGTTGAAAAGCAGATCGAGGATACTGAGATTGGGCAGAAAACCATTTTTCTCCCGATAGACCTGATAATAGACAGGAGGCTCAAAACCGTCATCAGTGCCGGGATGTTTGGGTCGGATGACCTCACGGAAGTCGTCAATATCGTCTGTTGTCTTGCCCTGATGAGGGAATGTTAGAGGGGAGGTAACTGCCGAAACGGGCGTAAATTCGTCAGATAAACGGATGTTGGGACGCACATCAAGCAACTCGCACATTTTCCGGGTGATTTCCATATTAAAGTCAAGGAGATATTCCCATCGCTTCTCGAAAAAAGGTCGGATATCATCTTGGTAGTAGTCGAAAAACGGACTTTCGCCGTATGCCGAACAAAGGGCATTCCAGTGGAGATGCCGCCAGTTGCCGTGGTCGCTGATGCGGATGTCCTTCATCAGTGCAGACGGGCCCGTGGTGCGCTCTGTGGGCACAGTGAGTATCTGCCTGCCTTGTGTGGCGGCTATGACGCAGCGGTTGCGGTAGGTCTGTTTGATGAAGCTGTCATAACGCTCCACCACGCACTCATCGTAGCGATGGAGTTTCTGATACCACTGTATGGGACCGAAATAAGTAGAGGAAAGCAATGCTACCATGGCAGGTGGAAGAGTTTATGGGCCCGGCCCACGATGTCGTGTTGGCGGATGGTTTGCCGCTGCGTGCCCACCTTGATGATATAGGTTTGGCAGTCCTTGCACCGGCAACGCCGGCAGCACTGTGTGGGCACGAGGTAGCGCGTGGTTCCGATGACGACAGTGTCGCCCGGTAATGCCACGATTTCGCCGGCCAGTTTGTCGTTTTCTCCATAGACGACAACATCGCCCGGCACGAAGTGTTCACGTGACAAACGGTTCACTATCAGTCGGTCTCCCTTGTCGAACAATGGCCGAAGGCCGTCGTCGGGCACGGTGAAGATAGTGAATGCGTAGGCGCGTATTGCCAACATCGTTAATGTTGCGACCAATAGCGCCAATGTAAACTTGACGCCATCTTTGATATACATGTCTGTGTATGGCCCCTTCCACTCGGGGAGGGGCCGCTTGTTTTTACTTGATATCGTCTACCATTGTGAAGAGCCGGTGCCAGCGAATGCCGGAGAAGCCGGGATGGTCGGGGTCGTGGCTCCACCAGATGAAGATAGGTTTGCCCACGATGTGGTCTTCGGGCACGAATCCCCAATAGCGGGAGTCGGCCGAGTTGTGGCGGTTGTCGCCCATCATCCAGTAGTAGTCCATCTTGAAAGTATAGCTCTTGGCCAGTTTGCCGTTGATGTAGATTTGTCCGTTTTTCACTTCCAGATCGTTGCCTTCATACACCTTGATGGGTCGCTCGTAGACGGCTATGTTTTGCATGTTGAGTGCGATGGTGGCCCCCTTCTTCGGAATCCAGATGGGGCCGTAGTTGTCGCGTGTCCAGCCCGTCACTGTATTGACAGGGTAGAGGTCTCCCACCGTGGCGTCGGTGTTGAGTGTCACGCTTTCCACCAAGTCTTTGCGGGCTCTGAGGGCTTTGGCTGCACGGGCCGTGAGGGGCATGTAGCCCCGCTGGTTGAGGGTTGTCAAGTCTTCGTTGGTAATGCCCAAATCCTTCAGCAGTTCACTGTCGAGCTGCCCTTTCAGCTTCACGTAGTAGGTGTACTGCACGTTGTCGGGCTCCTTGTTGGGTTTGCCGTCAAGGTAGACGATGCGGTTTTTGATCTGCAGCGTCTGTCCCGGCAGTCCCACGCAGCGTTTCACATAGTTTTCGCGGCGGTCGGTGGGGCGGTAGATGATGTCGCCAAACTCATTGGGATTGGCCAGAATGTATCTGCGCCCGAGGCTGTATATCGTCTGGAAATAGTCGTATTGCTGCTGCGGATTGAGCGTGGACAAATCCACAGGGCCGCCGTTCTGTTTCTCGAACACCTGCTGTCCGAGCGGATACACGAGGTCGTGATAGTAGTCGGCCGACTGGTATTGCGGTTCGTTGACCAGCGTGTCACCGGCCGGGAAGTTGAACACTACGATGTCGTTGAGCTTCACGTGTCCCAAGCCCTTCACCCGGCGATAGTCCCAGTGGGGCCAGTCGAAGTAAGACTTCACGTTGACCAGTGGCATGGTGTGCTGCGTGAGCGGCATGGTGAGCGGTGTCTGCGGTATGCGCGGGCCATAGCTCAGTTTCGACACACAGAGATAGTCGCCCGTGAGCAGAGACTTCTCAAGCGACGAGGAGGGTATCACATAGTTCTGGAAAAAGAACTGGTTGATGAAGTAGACCGCCACAAGGGCAAATACGAGGGCGTCCACCCACGACATGATGAAGCGCACGGGCCCTTCCGAGTCGCGCCACCATTGCCAGCGTATTTTCTTGGTGATATACACATCATAGATGAAAGGCAGCACCAGCAGTCCCCACCAGCTTTCCACCCAGTAGAGGAAGAGGAGATAAAGAATAGTGGCAACAGAAAATTTGGCCCACTGCACCTTCATATTGAGGTTTTTTCTTGATTTGTCTATCATGGCTCGTTAGAATTTAAAGAGGTCGGAAGTAGTCAGCAGTCCATTGTGTTTTTGGGTGTATTCGGCAGCCAGCACAGCCCCCAATGCAAACCCTTTGCGCGAGTGGGCATCGTGTTCGATGGTGATCATGTCGGCCTCCGAGTCATACATCACGGTGTGTATGCCCGGCACCTCTCCGTCTCTCACGGAGTTGATGATCAGATCGTCGGCCGTGGTGGGGTCGCCCTCGTCCTCGTGTCCGTCGTTGGTCCACACGGTCACGCCGCGTTTCCAGTCTTTCTTGCGGTCGATGTTGTCCACGATTTCTTCAGCCAGCGTGATGGCCGTGCCCGACGGCGCGTCGAGTTTGTGGATGTGATGCGTCTCCTGCATGCACACGTCATACTGCGGAAAACCGTTCATGATTTTCGCCAGATAGCGGTTCACAGCCTGAAAAATGGCCACTCCCACCGAGAAGTTGCTGGCCCAGAAGAGTGTCTGTCCGCCCTCGGTACAACGGGCTTTCACCTCGTCACCATGCTCCTTCATCCAGCCCGTGGAACCACTTACCACTTTCACACCGTGTTCCCAGGCCTTGAGGTAGTTGCCGTAGGCCGCCTGCGGAGCCGTAAATTCGATGGCCACATCGGCCGAGGCGAAAGCCGGACTGTCGAAATCCTGCTGATTATTGATGTCGATAATACTCACAATCTCGTGGCCGCGGTCTTTGGCAATCTGCTCTATCATCTTGCCCATTTTTCCGTAGCCGATCAATGCAATCTTCATTTTTCCTAATTCGAATTAAAAATCTCGGGGGCAAAAGTAAGCATTTTTATCCACATTCGCCCCCATCGGCCACTTAAATAAGGTGAAAAAGTGAATATGCGCTTCATATTCCTCTCAGCCGCTATTTGCCCGTGAAGCCGTGAAAGAGTGTAATAATGGCAATCGGAGCAGACGGTGTAGGCTGTCATGATAACGCTTTGAAAGAGTTTAAGTGGCATGGGAGGGTATTCATGCTCCGTCTGTCACTGCCAAGTGGAGGCATGGTATGGCCGGCGTGGGGCGGAACAATGTTGACAAAAATGCTGCTGCGGAAACGCTTCAAATGGGTGGCGTGGGTGGTGTCGGGATGTCGAAAAAGGCACTCGACTTTCTCGTTTTGGCCCTTTGAGCTTGCAGAAGGGCCACAGTCAGAACGCCAAAAGGCCACAATCACGATGCGATTGTGGCCTTTTGGCAAGCCTTTCCGGCCTCTTTTAGGGCCGTTTTTGGGCTTGGTGACATGTCAATAAAATTCAAGCGGTTGGTAGTCAGTGGTTTGGAGATATCGTCAAAACTCGCGTATTTTCGCCCAATCATCCGTCCGACGAAAATATCGCAAACTCAGCGGGCGAAATGACATAAATAGTTTGACAGAATCAATGGTTGGAAATGATTTTCTTCACGTCGTCGAGCGTGTCGGCCACCGCGATGTGTTCCCGCCAACTGCCGCGCATCATGCCGCGGCCTTGCAGGTCGTCGAGCAAGGCTATGAGCGAGTCGAAGAAGCCGCCGATGTTGTAGAGCACGACGGGCTTGGAGTGGTAGCCGATGGTGTGGGCGGCGGCCACGGTGAACACCTCGTCGAGCGTGCCGATGCCGCCCGGCAGGGCGATGAGCACGTCGCTGTGGAGCAGGATCAGGTCTTTGCGGTCGCTGAGGTTGTCGCAGGCGATGTGTACATCCACATAGTCGCTCACCCGGCCTGACTTCTCGATGATGGTGGGCACCACGCCTATGGTCGTGCCTCCCCCCTGATGCACGGCACGGGCGATGCATTCCATGAGGCCGAGGTTGCAACCGCCGAAGACTATCGCGTGCCCTTCGCCGGCTATCCATGTGCCGAGGGCCTCGGTCTTTTCAAAATACTCCGGAGCGATGGCGCTGTTGGCGGAGCAGAAGATTCCTATTTTCATTGGTGTGGGTTTTAGAAATGTTCTTTCCTTCCGGCTTCTGAGTGGACTTTTCCAAGTCCGGTTCCCCCGTATGGTAATGGTGGAACGGCCATGCCCGTTTGCCGGGATGGGCGAAGCCGGGTGCAAAGTTAGTCATTTCTTTTGACTGCCACAAGGCCCGCGCACGCCTTTTTCAACTACGGGAAATGCAATCTTTTTGAAAATAAATGCACATTGCTTGCCGATTGTCGAAAGTTTGTCGTACCTTTGCACCCCGATTACGGTCGCCTCCATTCAGGATAGGGACGGCCATTCTATTCACTTCGGAAAGTATTTGCGCCCAATTTATGGCTGGAAGGGCGTAGCGTCTTTCCAATTTAGTGATATTACTGAACTTTTGCAAGTTCAGATAGGAGTTAAAGGAGTTAAGGAGTGAAAGGGAGTTAAGACAATAGTTTTCCTCTTCCTGCACGCTCGGGCCATCAAGCTATGGACTGATGTCTTAACTCCTAACGAACGAAGTGAGTGCTAACTCCCTTTCACTCCTTTAACTCCTAAAGTTGAGCTTGCGAAACTAAAAAAGTTATAAATTGAAGACATTTGAAGAATTGGGCGTGAGCGAGGACATTCGTCGCGCCATTGAAGAACTGGGGTTTGAAAATCCCATGCCCGTACAGGAAGAAGTAATCCCTTACTTGCTCGGTAACAAAAACGACGTCATCGCACTGGCACAGACCGGTACGGGAAAAACGGCCGCCTACGGACTGCCCGTGGTGCAGAAGACCGATGCGACGGACAAGACCACGCAGGCCGTGATATTGAGTCCCACGCGCGAACTGTGCTTGCAGATAGCCGACGACCTCAACGCGTTTTCCAAATACATCGACGGCCTGCATGTGGCTGCCGTGTATGGCGGAGCCGACATCGGCCCGCAGATACGCACGCTGAAACACGGTGCGCAGATCATCGTGGCCACACCGGGACGACTCATCGACCTCATCAACCGTGGGGTGGCCAAGCTCGACCAGGTGAACAACATCGTGCTCGACGAGGCCGACGAAATGCTCAACATGGGCTTCTCGGAGAGTATCAACGCCATCTTCGAGACGCTGCCCGACGACCACAACACGCTGCTCTTCTCGGCCACGATGAGCCGGGAGGTGGAGCGCATCGCCAAGAACTATCTGCACGACCACAAGGAAATCGTGGTGGGTTCGCGCAACGAAGGGGCCGAGCATGTGAATCATATCTACTATCTCGTCAACGCCAAAGACAAGTATCTGGCCTTGAAGCGTGTCGTGGATTTCTACCCGCACATCTTCGCCATCATCTTCTGCCGCACGAAGATAGAAACGCAGGAGATAGCCGACAAGCTCATCAAAGACGGCTACAACGCAGAGGCCCTGCACGGCGACTTGAGCCAGCAGCAGCGCGACCTGACGATGCAGAAATTCCGCCGGCACACGGTGCAGTTTCTCGTGGCAACCGATGTGGCTGCCCGCGGACTCGACGTGGACGACCTCACCCATGTGATCAACTACGGACTGCCCGACGACATCGAGAGCTACACCCACCGCTCCGGCCGAACGGGCCGTGCAGGCAAAAAGGGAACGAGCATCTCCATCATCCACACGCGCGAGAAGTTCAAGGTGCGCCAGATTGAGAAGCAGATTGGTAAGGAATTTGTCGACGGCACGCTGCCTTCGCCCGAGGAGATATGCAAGAAGCAGCTCTACAAGGTGATGAACGACATCATGAAAACCGATGTGGACGAGGAGCAAATTGAGCAATACATGCCCGAAATCATCCGCCAGTTTGAGTATATCGACAAGGAGGACATCATCAAGAAGATGGTGACCATCACCTTCGGCCGGTTCCTCAACTACTATAAGAATGCGCCCGAGATAGAGAAACCCTCTTCATCGAAGGGCAAGAAGGAGCGCGGCGAGATGCGTGGCGGTGGTGCCCGTGGCGGTCGTGGCGACCGTCAGCGCGGTCCCCGCAAGGCAGAAGACGGCTTCACCCGCTTGTTCATCAACTTGGGCAAGGCCGATGGTTTCTATCCCGGCGAGGTGATGCAGTTCCTCAACAAGAACGTGCGCGGACGGCAGGAGGTGGGCCACATCGACCTCATGTCCAAGTTTTCCTATATCGAGGTGCCCGAGGAAGATGCAGGCCGCGTGATGAAAGCCATCAACGGTTCGCAGTATAAGGGCCGTGAAGTGCGCTGCAACGAAGCCGATGAGGGTGGACACGGACGCGGGGCCCGTGGTGGCAACGACCGCCGTGGCCGCAGCGGAGGAGACCGCCGGGAGCGCATGGGGCGCGACTTCGGCCGGGACTTCGGTCGCCGGGGTCGTGACAAGTTCAATGATGAGGAGCCCGATTTCAGTGAGGAAGGCTGGGCAAGACGCCGCCCGAGGAAGAAATAAGACGAGTGGCAAATAATGAAAATAGCGAAAGGAACAAATCTATCGGCGAGATAATTTGATCCTTCATCTCCCGGGAGGGAAAACGAATGAATCCGGAAAGTGCGGCATACTTTCCGGATTCGTTTGGTTTATTGTGCGTTGATTTCCTGTAAAAGGCGGTCGGCATGTCCCCACTTGTCCATCATGTAGAGCACATAGCGTATGTCCACGCCGATGCAGCGGGCCAGCCGCTTGTCGAAGTTGATGTCGCTTGAGAGGCTGTCCCAGTTGCCGTCGAAAGCCAGACCAATGAGTTCTCCCTTGCCATTGAACATCGGCGAACCGGAATTGCCGCCCGTGATGTCGTTGTTGGTGAGGAAGCAGAGCTGCATCTTGCCGGTGGTCTTATCGGCATAACGGCCGAAATCACTCTCGCCCATCAACCGATGCATGACAGGTTCGGCAAAATAGTCGACCACCTTGTCGCCCCGTTTCATTTTCTCCACAAGGCTCTCGGCAGTGGTGTAGTAGCCCGATGGCTTGCCGTCGAGTTCAAAACCGCCCACCTGCCCGTAAGAGAGACGCATGGTGAAGTTGGCATCAGAGTAGTGGGGCATGTCTTCCTCCATGCGCAGTTTGGCCGCACAGAGATAACGCTCCTGCTCATCGATGCTGTCTTTCACTTCGCTCATGGCCGCACGCAGGTCACCCGTCACTTCGAGCAGGTCGAGTCCGAAGTTCACGCCCGGATCTTTCCGGTAGGCCTTGCTGTTGATGAAGAGCTTCCGACCGCTCTTCATGATGGCCGACTCTTTGTAGAGATAGTCCACGTAGCGCGTATAGTCGCCGCCAAACCGCTTGTCGATCGTTTGGGTGTAGAAGGCCGGTAGATACTTGGCATCCACATGCTCGCGATAGTTCTTGAGCATGGCGGCCAGCACCTCTTTGTCAAGAGCCTCATCCCAAGTGTCGCTGTTGTCCTTGAACATCACGTATTGTTTCTTCTCGTTGTTCTCCGGGCCGTGTATCTCCATGCCCTCATTGAGTTTGCGGGCGCGTGTGGCAAACTCGCTCGTCCGCCCGAAGGCCTCCCAAAGGTTCATGAAGGTGTAGCGGCTTTTGAAGCGTTTGCCGTAGAGGTGCTTCAATAAGGCGAAGTCGAGCTTGTCTTTCAGATAGCCTGTGGAGTCCTGATAGGCTTGTATGCGGTCTTCGTAGCGTTGCTTCTGAGCTATGATGCCGATGGAATCGATGCATTTGTTCATGCCGATGGAGTTTTTCCAGTAGTTGGAGCTCTGCGCATACTTGGAGTCATACTTGATGCGCACAGCCTCGTCGGCCCTCATGTGGCGTATCATCACCTCCTGCTTCACGCCCCGCACCTGTGCCCTGACGGCATTCTCGGCATCGCGCATCTCCTTGATGCCGTAGCTCGAGAGGTAGCGGGAGGTGCTTCCGGGATAGCCCATTGTCATGGCGTAGTCACCGTCCTTGTAGCCTTGCAGGCTCACCCGGGCCCAACGCTTGGGTTTGTAGGGCACGTTGTCTTTGGAGTAGGGTGCAGGACGATTGGTCTTGGGGTCGGCATACACGCGGAACACGGAGAAGTCGCAGGTCTGCCGGGGCCACATCCAGTTGTCGGTCTCGCCGCCATACTTCCCCATCGACTTGGGAACGGTGAACACCAGACGCAAGTCGGGGAAATTCTGATAGGTGGTGGCATACCATTTGTTGCCTTCATAGAAAGCGTCTATCTCTACATGGAGCGTGGAGTCCTGCTTTTTCACCTCGCGGGTCATGGCCGTCTGGAGCGAGTCGATGACAGCCTCGCGGCGGTCGCTGGTCATGTAGTCGTAGCCAAGTGCCATCACGCTGTCGGTGATGTCTTTCTGCTCCACCATGAAACCAACGAACATATCCTTGTTGGGCAGCTCTTCGGCGTAGCTCTTGGCGTAAAAGCCGTTGAGCATATAGTCATGTTCCACGGTGGAATGGCTGCGTATGGCTTCAAACCCGCAATGGTGGTTGGTGAACACGAGCCCGTCGGGTGAAACCACCACGCCCGAGCAGTGGCCGGAGAAGTTGACCACGGCGTTCTTCAAAGCGTTTTCGCCGTTGTAGAGTTGGTCGTAGGTGAGTTGGAATCCCTCTGCCTGCATCTGCTCAAAGGCAGCCTGCGGCAGGTTGTAGATGGTCCACATGCCCTCGTCGGCCTTGGAAGGCAGGAAGGCGAGGAGATGGAAAAGCAGAAAGGTGATAAGGCTCTTGATTTTCATTTGTGTGTGTTGCTATAAATGTTTATTGTTATGTTGTTTTGCTGAAATATTTTCCCACGACCGGAAGTGAGGCCAAAGGAAAGTCTTTCTTTACCAAATAGGCGATGAAAACGCCTATCAACAAGGTGTTAACAGCTACCGAACCCCACATTGGCAGGGAGTCGTTGGCCAGCGTCATACCGCCACAGAGCACCGCCGCCAGCACCACATAGATCATGATTTCCTTCATGGGATAGTCGATGGGGTATTTCTTCTGCCCCACGAAATAGCTCAGGAGCATGGCCGTGCCGTAGCCTGCGAAACCGCCCCAAGCGCAGGCCACATAGCTGTAGCGGGGCACGAATATGACATTGACGGCTACAAGGACAAAACACCCGATACCGGAAAACCAGGCCCCGTAGATGGTCTTGTCGATGAGCTTGTACCAGAACGAGAGGTTGAAGTAGACGCCCATCATGATTTCTGCGGCCATCACGATGGGTACGATGCGCAGGCCTGGCCAGTAGCTTGGCGCGATGATGTAGCGCAGAATGTCGAGATAGGCTATCACGGCGAGGTAGGCCAAGAGGGTGAAGATGATGAAATATTTCATGGCCTTGGCATAGGTGGCACGGTTGTCCTTTTCCTTGGCTTTGCCGAATACGAATGGTTCGTAGGCATAGCGGAAGGCTTGGGTGATCATAGCCATGATCATGGCTACCTTGGCGGCGGCCCCATAGATGCCCAACTGCGCCTTTTCATCGCTCCCTTCATAGAGATAAGGAAAGGTGATCTTGTCAAATGTCTGGTTGAGAATGCCTGCAATGCCGAGAATGAGAAGCGGCCAGGCATAGTGGAGCATCCGTTTGAGCAACGCCCGGTCAAATCGGTAGCTGAAGCCTGTGAGTTCGGTCTTGAAACAGAGGAGCACCACTGCCGTGCATACCAGATTGATATAGAACACCATACCCACGTCAAGGGTGAAGTCGGCATCGTAGAGGCCGAAGGGATTGAGGTGGAAATAGGGTAGCACGATGAGATAAAGCACATTGAGAATGATGTTCAACACGATGTTGAGCAGCTGCAAGGCGGCAAACTTCAACGGGCGTTTCTGATAGCGCAGGTAGGCAAAGGGAATGCACTTGAAGGCGTCGATGGCCACACAGACAAACATCACCGCTACCCACGACGGGTGGTCGGGATATTTCATGAAAGTCGCTATCTGCGGCAGGAAGGCCAACACAACGACGATGAAAAGCAGCGACGTGATGCCCACGGTGATGAGCGTGGTGGGGTAGACTTTCCCCGCGTCTTCCCCGGTCTTGTTGACATAACGGAAAAACGTGGTTTCCATGCCGTAGGTGAGGAGCACCAACAGCAGCGCCGTATAGGCATAGATGTTGGTCACCACCCCGTATTCTCCCCCTGAGGCTGCAAAAGCTGCAGTCTGGATGGGAACCAGCAGATAGTTGATAAATCTGCCGGCAATGCTGCTGATGCCGTAGATAGCAGTGTCTTTGACGAGTGATTTTAAGTTTGCCATAACTTATAAAGGTAGAAAGATAAAGGAGTAAAAAGGTAAACTTTCTACTTTGACAGGCTTTGGGTGACCTTGTTTACTCATTCTTATCTTTTATTTTCTTAATAATGTTGACTCATGTCTCGATTATGATATTTATATCTTGTTTAATAGAGTGATATTTCTCCGCTCTAATATCTTTTTACTTTTTTGCCTCTTTACCTTTACCCAAAGAAGACATACGCAACCAATATGGCAGCGATGACTCCGGCCAAGTCTGCCAACAAGCCGGCTGCCACAGCGTGCCGGGTATTCCTGATGCCCACACTGCCAAAATAAACGGCGAGAATGTAGAAAGTGGTGTCGGTGCTGCCTTGGAAAATGCAACTCAAGCGTCCTACAAACGAATCGGCACCATAGTTCTTCATCGCTTCCAGCATGAGGCCTCGGGCTCCGCTCCCGCTCAAAGGCTTCATCAGGGCCGTGGGCAATGCACCCACAAAATCGGTGTTCAGTCCGCATTTTTCCACTCCCCACGCAATGCCTTCGATAAGCATATCCATCGCTCCTGAAGCCCGGAATACACCCACAGCCACCAAGATGGCCACCAGGTAGGGAATGATGCGCACGGCGGTGGTGAAGCCCTCTTTGGCCCCTTCGATGAAAGCGTCGTAGACATTGATGCGTTTCCAAAACCCGGAAACAATGAAAGTGAGAATGATGGAGAGCAATATCAGATTGGAAGCAACACCGGTCACTGTCGCCATCGTGTCTTTGTCCATTTGCCCGAAGCCCCAGATGACCAGTCCCACGAAAGCCATCAGCCCCCCAAGTACAGCCATCAACACCGGCTGTAACAGGTTGATGCGCTGCCAAACCGACGTGATGATAATGCCGGCTAGCGTGGCCACGGTGGTGGCAAGGAGGATGGGGATAAATACGTCGGTAGGCGAAGCAGCCCCGTTGGCTGCCCGAAATGCCAGAATCGTTGTCGGAATGATGGTCAAGCCGCTTGTGTTGAGCACTAGAAACATGATCATCGGGTTGGTGGCTGTCTCTTTCCTCGTATTCAGTTCCTGCATCTGCTGCATGGCCTTCAGTCCTGTGGGTGTGGCAGCATTGTCAAGTCCGAGCATGTTGGAGGCGATGTTCATGAAGATGGACCCCATCACAGGATGGTTGCGGGGAATATCGGGAAACAGTTTGGTGAACAGAGGACTTAACGCTCGGGCCAGCACATTCACCACACCGGCCCGCTCGCCAATCTTCATGATGCCCAACCACAGGGCCAGTACGCCCGTCAGACCCAACGAGACCTCAAAGGCATTCTTGGAAGAGTCGAAGGTGGAATCTACCATCTTCTGAAACACGGTGGTGTCTCCCATGCCCAGCTGCACCAGTCCGAACAGGAACGCTATCACGAAAAACGCTATCCAAATGTAGTTCAATACCATATCAAGATGCAAAAATACTCTTTTTTCCGTTTATCTCAAAAGATATCAACAAAAAAGCCGCCCTGTTGAGTGGCTTTTTCTGTTTTCTAAAGATTCACTCTGTACGTAAGAAACTACGCATAAATTTGTAAGACTCCTGCTTAGTTGCCGGAAAATTAAGTTTTTGTGTGCCACTGAAATTGACAGTTAATTTCCATCTACTGCTACATTTTTTGAGGAGTCTTCTTTTGTGTAGCAGTTTCTGTAGCAGAAAATGACCGAATGATGCCTATCAAAAGGTATAGTTTGGCAGTCAAACGGATATGGATAAAAAACAAAAAATCGCTGTAAAACCTTGATTTTACAGCGATTATCCTTGTTTTGAAGGCTAAAATGACGTGTTGTTTGACGTCCTCTTGAAACCTATTTGTGGACCAGCCTGGGCTTGAACCAGGGACCTCCAGATTATGAGTCTGTTGCTCTAACCAACTGAGCTACAAGTCCATAAACCTTGACCGAGAAGAAATAGAGAGGTGATGCTGGCCGTGAGGGGGCAGTTGCAAAAAAAAACAAGGAGGAAAACAGGCCTTGCAGGAAAAGAATAACAGCTTATGAAGACTATACAGATAACGAAAGATATGGAGCCGATGAATCCGTGTGTGGCCACCATCGGCTTTTTTGACGGTGTGCATCGCGGGCATCAGTATCTCATACGCAAACTTATTGCCGATGCCCGGGCGGAGGGAATGGAGTCGACGGTGATCACTTTCGACTTGCATCCGCGCAAGGTGCTGCAAAGCGACTACCAGCCGCGTATGCTTTCCACGCTCAGCGAGAAACTGCTTTTGCTCTCCAAAACGTCGGTGGACAACACGGCGCTGCTGCACTTCGACGAGGAAATGGCCCGCATGACGGCCCGTGAGTTTATGGAACAAATACTCAGAGACAAACTCAATGTGCGGAAATTGTACATCGGGTACGACCACCGGTTCGGACACGACCGCAAGGAGGGCTTCGACGACTACGTGCGCTATGGCCGGGAATTGGGCATGGAGGTGGTTTTGTCGCAGGCGTTCGAATTGAACGGTGTCAATGTGTCGTCGTCAGTGGTACGCTCGTTTCTGGAAGCCGGTGAGGTGGAAATGGCCGAGATGTGCCTCGGCTATCCTTATACCATCGTGGGGAAGGTGGTCAAAGGGTATCAGGAAGGACGTAAGATGGGTTTTCCCACGGCCAATCTTGACACGACCGGTTTCGACAAACTGATTCCTGCACCAGGTGTGTATGCCGTGAAGGCGCGGTTGGAGAACAGCATGGAGATGAAGCGGGCCATGATGAACATCGGTGTAAGGCCCACATTCGGAGGAACAGAGACTACACTTGAGACTTATATACTCAACTTCGGGGAGGACATTTACGGCAAGATGATGCTCGTCAGTTTTGCCCATCGCATCAGGGAAGAACAGCGGTTTCCGTCGGCTGAGGCGCTCAGGGAGCAGTTGGAGAGAGACGAGAAAATGGTGGAAGAACAATTTGAAAAAGATTTGGAACATGAATAAGAAATTGAGAACTTCGCTCGATGTAGTGTTGTATGTGGTAGTCTACCTGCTGTTGCAGTTTGTCGTGCATCTTGTAGGCGCAAGTATCTATGCAGCCGTGGAGGGTGTAGACGCTCAAACCGTCCTCGCCGGGATGGCCGTCGGTGAATACGGTTGGCTGTTGGCTGTGGAAATGGTCGTCAGCAGCGGATTGGCGATATGGCTTTTTCTACGTTTGAGATGGGCTCCCGTTTCTCGTGACTATCTGGTTTCGAAACCATGGACGGCCCTCGTGTGGGTGGCTTTGCTCACTTTGGGGCTCCTGTTGCCCTCGCAGTGGCTCTACGAACAGCTACAGGTGAGCATGTCGGAAGACTATCAACGGCTCTTTGAGGGCATCCTCAAGGAGCCTTGGGGATATGCCGCCATCGGGCTTTTAGCTCCGTTGGCCGAAGAAATGGTGTTCCGTGGAGCTGTGTTGCGCACGCTGCTTGGCCTTTTCGACCGTCGCCGGCATTGGTTGCCCATCGCCATCTCGGCACTTCTTTTCGCTCTTGTGCATTGGAATATGGCACAGGGGCTTCATGCTTTTCTCATGGGGCTGCTCATCGGTTGGATGTATTACCGCACGGAGAGCATCGTGCCCGGACTTGTGCTTCATGGGGTGAACAACTCTGTGGCCTACATCGTCTACAACCTGATGCCCCAAGCGAGTAGCGGTGAACTGATAGACCTTTTCCAAGGCAACCGCCACACGCTCTATATGGCTCTTCTCTTCTCGCTTTGCATTCTGCTTCCGAGTGTCTTTCAGCTGACGCGCAGGCTGAAGAAGGCTGCTGCAGAATGAGCCACTTTGAGCATTTTGGGCGTGACCTGCCATCGTGTTTTTGGACTGAAAGGAAGGCAAACTGCCAAAAGAATCAGGGCTGCCGGTCTTGCGACCGACAGCCCTTTTTCTACGTTAGTATGTTATGAAAAATTTGAGAGAATTGAAACTTCACAGCTTCAAGGTTGTTTTGTTTTACTAAACATGATTTATAGAGAAAGCATAGAAAATTATCTTATTTGATGATGGAACCGGCTGTTGGTGGTGTTGCCGGCTCAAGATTGCTTTGTTGCAGGCTGTCAATGACAGCCGAGTCGCCCATGGCAACCGATGCCCCGGAATGCGGATGGATGCTTTCCGGGACGCTATAGCCTTCGTTGTCGTTGAATGGAACCTGCATCGCATTGCCCAAAGTGAGGAAGATGGCCACCACGGCGGCGGCCTTGAAGAGGGGTTTCAGTCGCTGTCCCAAAGGGATGATGCGTGCCTTGACAGGTTTCCGCTCTTCGATCATCGACAGGATTCGTTCGTCGAAGTCGTCTCCCAGCACGTTGGCCTTCTTTTCGGTCTGCCCGTAGGCAAACAGAGCCTGATAGGGCAGCAGTTCGGCCGGAATGTCTTTCTGGCTGAAGAAAGCACGAAGAATCTCCTCTTCCTCAAGAGTAGTCTCGCCATTCCAGTAGCGCTCCAAAAGCTGGTTGATATACTTATAATCCATATTTGTCGAATTCTTGATAACGTTGTTTGATGTTTTGCCGGGCTCTGAAGATGTTCACTTTCACTTGTTCTTCCGTGATGCCCAGCACATCGGCTATTTCCTTATAGGGTTTTCCTTCAAAGTCTCTGAGCTGCATACAGCTGCGTTGCTTTTCGGGCAGTTCGTCCACGAGTCGCTTCACGATGGCCATGCGGTCTTTTTGCAGCATTTGTTCGTAGGGATTGGATGAGTGGTCGGCCCTTTCGGTGTTGGCATCGTCAAGCGAATCGTTTTGGTTGTCTTGCTTTCTGATGCGGTCGAGTGAGAGGTTGCGGGCTATGGTGAGACTGTAGGCCTCGATGGAGTCTATCTCGTTCCAGCGCTCGCGGGCGTTCCAGACTTTGATCAGCGTGTCCTGCACGATGTCTTCGGCTTCCGCGTTGTTGAGCGTGATACGGAGAGCAAGCCGGTAAAGTTCGTTCTTCAGCGGCAGGATATCATTTCGGAAACTGATCGTTTTCATCTTCTCTCTGATATAATGACGATTGGGGGAGGGGAAAGTTACAGAAGGGGGAGGGCGTTTTGTTTGTTTTAATATTTATTAACGGGTTAGAGGGAAGGATTCGACAGCGTCGAATCTTACCCAACCCGGGGAGGAGGGCAGCCTTGGTTGAGGGCTCGGTGCTGCTTGGCTGAGAGCTCGGTACTGCTTGGTTGAAAAGCGGCTTTATGAAAGCGGGTACTCCGGAGGGTTGCTGTGGAGGTGGTGCAGAGATGCTGCACGCTCCGTTCATAGGCCGTGCACGGGTGGTGCATGAACCGTGCACGGATGGTGCAAACGGTTTGCACCGTTCCGAGGGCTTCTCTTACAAAACCGAGATACAGCTTTATCACCTTTTGATGACAGTGCCGTGGTGTCCGTCGATGGCTGTGGCGAGGGTGATGATGACTTCTTTCACGCCGGCATCGACGGCGGCGAGGGCGTTTTCGAGTTTGGGAATCATGCCGCCGGCTATGGTCCCTTCGGCCACGAGCCGATTGAAGTCGGAGCGGGTGATGACGGGAATCACGCTGTCATCGTCGTCGGGCCGGGCAAGTACGCCTTTTTTCTCAAACGAGTAGACGAGCGTCACATCGTAGAAAGGGGCGAGGGCTTTGGCCGTCTCGCCGGCTATGGTGTCGGCATTGGTGTTGAGGATGTTGCCCCGGCCATCGTGGGTGAGCGGTGCCAATACGGGGGTGATGCCTTTTTCGATCAGTGCTGCGAGTCTGTCTCCATCGGCATGTTCCACGTCGCCTACGAAACCAAAGTCGATGGGGGAGGTGTTGGGTGTTGGATGTTGGGTGTTAAGGGAGGGTTGAGATGAGGCGGGGAGTAATACCGGCGGACGCTTTCTGCTGCGGATGATGTCCATGTCGGCACCGGTCAGCCCCAACGCGTTCACTCCGTTGGCTTGGAGCTTGGCCACGAGATTTTTGTTGACCAGTCCGCCATAAACCATTGTTACCACCTCCAGCATACCGGCATCGGTGATGCGTCGGCCGCCCACCATTTTGCTTTCGATGCCCAGTGCGGCGGCCACCTTGGTTGCCCGGCGACCGCCACCATGCACAAGGACTTTGCGTCCCGGGAGGGCAGCAAAGTCCTTGAGCAACCGGTCGAGACTGTCGGGAGCCTCCACGACAGCGCCGCCCACCTTTATAATAAAGAGCTTCTCTTTTTCCTTTGTTTCCATTGGTTGGTTTCTCTATCGTCCCTTTTCCTCTCCCCCATCTGTGGGGAAAGGAGAGGAGACTTTGTCGTTATTCCAAATAGGTGTATCCGTAGAGCCCCGAACGGTAGTTGCTCAGGAATTCTTTGCCCTCTTCAAGGCTGATTTTGCCTTGCTTCACGCTCTTGGTGACCCAGATTTCGAGCTGGCGAACGAGTTTCTTCGGATTGTACTGTACGTAGTCGAGCACTTCTTCCACTGTTTCGCCATCGATGATTTGGTCGATGTGGTATTGCCCGTCTTTCACTGAGATGTGCACGGCATTGGTGTCGCCAAAGAGGTTGTGCATATCACCGAGAATCTCCTGATAGGCCCCTACGAGGAACACACCGAGATAGTAGGGCTCATTGCGCTTGAGCGGATGCACGGGCAGCACGTGGCCCACATGCCCGTCGGTGACGAAGTTGGCTATCTTGCCGTCGCTGTCGCAGGTGATATCCTGCAAGGTAGCGTTGCGGTTGGGTCGCTCGTTGAGCCGCTGGATAGGCATGATGGGGAAAAGTTGGTCGATGGCCCAACTGTCGGGGAGCGACTGAAAGAGCGAGAAGTTGCAGAAATACTTGTCGGCCAGCAGTTTGTCGAGCTTCCTCAACTCCTCCGGTGTATGCTTGAGCGACTTGGCCAACACGTTGATTTCCCGGCACACACTCCAGTACATGCTCTCTATCTCGGCCCTTGTGCGCAGGTCTACGATGCCGTGGCTGAAGAGGTCGAGTGCCTCCTCGCGTATCTGCTCGGCATCGTGCCAGTCTTCGAGCATGGATCGGGGATTGAGATTGTCCCAGATGTCGTAGAGGTCTTTCACCAACTGGTGGTCGGTCTCCTTGGCCTCAAACTCCTCTGGCATCTCTGGCAGCGAAGCCGTCTCGAGCACGTCGATGACGAGCACGGAGTGGTGGGCCGCCAGCGAGCGTCCGCTCTCGGTGATGATGTTGGGATGGGAGATGTCGTTCTTGTCGGCTGCATCGACAAAGGTGTAGATGCAGTCGTTCACGTATTCCTGAATGGAGTAGTTCACCGAACTCTCACTCGACGACGAGCGTGTTCCGTCGTAGTCCACCCCGAGGCCGCCCCCACAGTCCACGAAGTCTACGTTATAGCCCATCTTGTGCAGGTTGATGTAGAACTGTGCCGCTTCGCGGAGCGCCGTCTGTATGCGCCTGATTTTCGTTATCTGGCTTCCGATGTGGAAGTGGATGAGGCGCAGGCTGTCGTGTAGTCCCTTCTCGTCGAGCATGTGCAGGGCTTCAAGCAGTTCGGAGGAGTTGAGGCCGAATTTGCTGGCGTCGCCCCCGCTGTCTTCCCACTTGCCCGAACCGCTCGACGCGAGCTTGATGCGGATGCCTAAGTTGGGTTTCACGTTGAGTTTTTTGGCAGCTTTGGCAATGATTTCCAGTTCGTTGAGCTTTTCCACCACGATGAAGATGCGCTTCCCCATCTTTTGGGCAAGCAGTGCCAATTCGATGTAGCTTTGATCCTTGTAGCCGTTGCAGATGATGAGCGAGTCGCTCTGGCACTGCACGGCGATCACAGCATGCAGTTCGGGTTTGCTGCCGGCCTCCAGCCCCAGATTGAACTTGCGGCCATGTGAGATGATCTCTTCCACCACCGGCTGCATCTGGTTCACCTTGATGGGGTAGATGATGAAGTTTTCCCCCTTATAGTTATATTCTTCCTTGGCCTTTTGGAAGCAGCTTGCCGTCTTCTCAATGCGGTTGTCAAGGATGTCGGGGAAGCGCAGAAGCACCGGTGGCGTGACGTCGCGCAGTGCCAGCTCGTCCATCACGTCACGCAAGTCTATCTGTGTGTTGTCCTTGCAGGGTGTGACATAGACGTCGCCTTTGTCGTTGACGCCGAAATAGGAAGTGCCCCATCCGTTGATGTTGTAGAGTTCCTTAGAGTCTTCTGTGGTCCATTTCTTCATAATCCTAAAAGCTTTTTGGCTTTAGCTACCGATATTTTTATTTTGTCGTAATTGTCCATTAAGTTCACATCAAGGGTGTGTTGGGCTTTCTCGTAGAACGGTTCGCGGGCCTTCAGATGCTCACCGATGAAGCGTTCCACCTCCTCGGGTGTCTTGCCGAGCAGCAGCGGGCGCACTGTCTTACCCATTTTCAGATGCCCATAGAGCACCTGCGGAGAGGCTTTCAGATAGAGTGTTGTGCCCTGACTGTTCATGTAGTCAATGTTGTCACCGAAGCAGGGAGTCCCCCCGCCACAGCTGAGCACGATGTTTTCAAACTCGGCCACCTCGTGGAGCAGGTTACGCTCTATCTTTCTGAAACCCTCTTCTCCGCCCTCGTCAAACAGCTGCTTCACCGTTTTGCGCATCCGGTTTTCGATATACCAGTCAAGGTCGTAGAAATCCATGCCGAGGTCTTTGGCCAACGCCTTGCCCACGGTGGTCTTGCCGGCCCCCATGTACCCTATGATGATGATTCTTTTCATTTTCTCTTTCTTCTCGCCGGCTTGGGTTCGGGGGCGTTGTTCACGATGTCCATACACTCCTCGAAGGTGAGTTCGGCTGCGTGCTCATGCTTGTCCTTGGGCATACGGTAGTTCTTCCCGTCGTAGGCTATGTAGGGGCCGTATCGTCCGTTGAGCACCTCGAGCTTCGCGTCTTCGGCAAAAGTCTTGATGTGGCGTTCCTTCTCCTGTTCACGTTTTTTGATGATGAGTTCGATAGCCGTTTCCAGCGAGATGGTCATCGGGTCTTCCTCCTTGGGCAGCGACACATATTTCTTGTTGTGGAGCACGTAAGGGCCGAAGCGTCCGGCACCGACTGTGACTGTCAGACCCTCAAACTTGCCCAGTGTGCGGGGCAGCTTGAACAGTTCGAGTGCCTCTTCGAGCGTGATGGTCTCGATGCTCTTGTCAGCCGGAAGCTGAGAGAAGCGGGGTTTCTCCTTGTCATCGGCCGAACCTATCTGTACCACCGGACCGAAGCGTCCTATCTTCACAAATACCGGTTTGCCGCTTGCCGGGTCGGTGCCCAGTTCCCGTTCACCGGCCTTATGCTCGCTCCGGGCGTTCATCACCTTTTCTACGGTGGGCTCAAACGACTTGTCAAACTGCTTCATCATCTTTGTCCATTCCGTCTTTCCCTCGGCCACATCATCGAACTTCTGCTCCACGTTGGCCGTGAAGTTATAGTCCATGATTTCGGGGAAGTTCTCCATGAGAAAGTCGTTGACCACGATGCCAATGTCTGTAGGCAGCAGCTTGCCTTTCTCCGAGCCCGCCATTTCTTTTTTGATCTTCTGCGTCACCTTGATGCCTTTCAGCGTGTCGATGGTGTAGGTTCGTTCTTCCCCCTTCTTGTCCCCCTTCTGCACGTATTCGCGCTGCTGTATGGTGGAGATGGTGGGGGCGTAGGTTGACGGCCGGCCGATACCCAACTCTTCGAGTTTGTGTACCAGACTGGCTTCGGTATATCTGTTGGGACCTTGCGAGAAGCGTTCCGTGGCAGTCACCTCGCGCCGTTGCAGTTCGTCGCCCTTTCTCATGGCAGGGAGCGTGTGCAATGAGTCTTCCGTGCCGTTGTCGTCATCGTCGGTCGATTCGCGGTACACCTTGAGGAATCCGTCGAACACGACGACCTCACCGCTGGCCACGAATTTCTCCTCCGTGTTGCTGATGTCGATGTTCACAGTAGTCTTCTCTATCTGCGCATCGGCCATCTGCGAGGCCGCCGTTCGCTTCCATATCAGTTCGTAGAGCTTCTTTTCCTGCGCTGTCCCTTCTATTTGCACCTCGTTCATGTAGGTAGGTCGGATGGCTTCGTGGGCCTCCTGTGCCCCTTTCGAGTGCGTGTGGTAGTTGCGTGGCTTGCTGTATTCCTCGCCCCAGAGTTTGATGACTTCTTCCTTGCTGGCGTTGATGCACAGTCCGGAGAGATTCACCGAGTCGGTACGCATATAGGTGATGCGTCCGTTCTCGTAGAGCCTTTGGGCCACCATCATGGTCTGGCTCACGGTGAAACCGAGTTTGCGGGCTGCTTCCTGTTGCAGGGTGGAGGTGGTGAAGGGTGGAGCCGGTGTGCGTTTGAGTGGTTTTTTGGCCACGCTGTCCACCGTGTAGGTAGCCGACTTGCACTTTTCGAGAAACGTTTCCACCTCTTCGTGGGTCTTGAAGCGTCGGTCGAGCTCGGCTTTTACCTCGGTTGCGCTACCATCTTCGGCAATCAGGGCAAAGATGGCGGTCACCCGGTAATAGGGTTCGGTCTTGAATGATTGTATTTCGCGCTCCCGCTCCACGATGAGTCTCACGGCCACGCTCTGCACACGGCCGGCCGAGAGAGCCGGTTTCACCTTGCGCCACAACACGGGTGAGAGCTTGAAGCCCACCAGACGGTCGAGCACGCGGCGTGCCTGCTGTGCGTTCACAAGGTTCATGTCCAAATGTCTCGGGGTCTCAATGGCTTTGAGGATGGCCGGTTTGGTGATTTCGTGAAAGACGATGCGGCTGGTTTTTGCCTCGTCCAGTCCCAACACCTCGCAAAGGTGCCACGAGATGGCTTCTCCTTCGCGGTCTTCATCGGATGCGAGCCAAATCTTCTTGGCCTCCTTGGCGTTTTTCTTCAGTTCGTTGACGAGCTTTTGTTTCTCGTCGGGAATTTCATAAGTGGGCTCAAGCGTGTCTTCATCAATGCTGAGCTCTTTCTTCTTCAAGTCGCGGATGTGGCCGTAGCTTGACATCACTTTGAAGTCTTTTCCTAAAAACTTTTCAATGGTCTTGGCCTTTGCGGGGCTCTCGACTATTACCAGATTGTCTTGCATAATTCGTCTGTATCTGTTATTTAGGCGGCAAAAGTACGCAAAAGTTTGGCTTATACCTTATTATATAAAAGTTTTTTTGTTTTTTTAATGATTGTGGCGCGTGTTTCTTGTATGTTTTGACAGAAAGACTTTGATGCCCCGACTGATGGAGTCGAGTCCGAATTGGTCTGGATGAAGTTTGTGGAAGGGGATCCACAGGCTTTCGGCAGCATCGTCGTGAGCATGTAGATTGGTCGTGTTATCTACCTCGCAAAAGAAAAATTGGTCGAGTGTGGGAATCAAGAGACCGGAATAAAGGTAGGTGTTGGATTCGCTAAACAGATACCGTACACTTGTCACATGTAGCCCCGTTTCTTCCAAAACTTCCCTTACTATCCCTTCCTCGCTTGTCTCTCCGATGTCGGCAAAGCCTCCGGGGAGATCAAGTGTGCCTTTGGCGGGAGCTTTTGCGCGTTTTACCACGAGAAGTTCGTCCTGTTCATTGACAATCAGGGCCACGGTGGCCGCACTCGGGTTGAGGTAATACTCAAATCCGCATGCGGCACAACGCTTGCTTTTTTCGTCTTGTATGTCGAACCTCTCAGCCCCGCATCGTGGGCAGAAACGGAACAGTTCCAAAGGATGTTTCATGACAGAAGGGACGGTTTACCAATCGTCTGTGCGGAAGGGGAATAGTGGCAGCAGTGCACCGTTTTTCACATTGCCATAACCCCAGTTGCGGAAGGCGTAGCGCACGGCCACCGGCTTCTTCACCTCCGGGCAGGTGATGATGATGCCTTTTGTCCAGTAGTAGGAGGCGCTGGCCTTGTGAAACACACGGTCTTCACCCGCCACTTCAAACCCTTGGAGGTCTTCATAGCGGCTGATGGCACCATAGTCGTTTTTCAGATGCACGTAGCAGGTGTCATTGCTCACGGTCATGTCTTTGAACTCCGGACTGTCGCACCAAATACTTTTCATGCCGTAGGTTTTGTTGAGTGCCTGATAAGCCAGTCGTTCGCCCACTTGCTGCTTCTGCGCAGGGTGTATCTGTTGACTCTCGTAGGGATAAACGAGGTCGTCGGTACACACGATGCCGCTGTTGGGAATGACTTTCGAGGCCTTGAATTGCTGCTCACGCAGTCGTGCTCCCCAGTCTCCATTCGCGTCGCCATTGTAATAAGGAGCTATCTGGACGAAATAAAAAGGTATGTTGCCAAGTTTGAAATCGCGCCGCCACTGGCTTACGAGATCGGCCAACCGGCGTGTATATTGCCCGGCAGGGTCGCCCACATTAGAACATCCTTGGTAGAACAGGATGCCTTTTACCGTGTAGTTGAGAATAGGGGAGAACGTGCCGTTGCCCCATACGAGCGGATAATGGAAATCCCACTGATACTTTTTCTTGTACACGGCCGGGTCGAGTGATTCTGCCGTATGGGTTTTCAGGTAGGCCTCGTCAAGCCAACTCTCTACGCGTGTGCCGCCCTTGTTGGCCATGATGAGGCCCACGGGGATATCAAGCACCTTATTCACCACCTGCGCGAAGGCATATCCTGTGGCCGAGGCATCGCCCACAGTCTGTGGCGAGATGGTCTGCCATTCGCAGTTGGCATCTTCGAGTGGACGTTCGCTCATCACGCTCGGTATCTTCACAAAGTGTATGCCCTTGTATTGAGGAGCTTCTATCACCGCCCGGTTGTAGCCCTCCACAGGACAGTTGTCAAAACCTTTCATCGGCATTTCCATGTTCGACTGTCCTGCGCACACCCACACCTCGCCTACAAGTACGTTTCGCAGCGTGGTCTGTTCGCCGTCATTAAACGTGATAGATTGTGGCGTGTAGCCGGCAGCGGGTGTCTTTACTTTCACGATCCATTGACCGTCTTTGTCGGTTTTGGCCGAATATTTCTCTTCCGACCACGACACCGTGACATCCACTTTCTGTCCCGGTCGGTCCCATCCCCACAGACGAGCCTCCGCATTTTGTTGTAAAATCATGCCGTCTCCGAGGATGTGCGGCAACTTCACTTTTGCCTGTGCGCCCAAGCTTGTCGCCAAGAGTGCAGCTATGATGATTTGCTTTCTCATGTGAAATTAAGTAGATAATTCATTTGCAATATTACGAAAAAAAATCCTTTGCGCCAAGATTTTCCCCTTGTTTTCCGCAAGTCGTGGATAACGAGGTTCAACTTCTTCATCCATGCTGTCCATTACAGGATGGTCATCTGTTGATGCCTCTGATTCGGAATCTGTCTGGCCGAGAGTAGCGGGTTTGCCATTTTGCTTGTCAAGTAGTGAGGGCCGGTGTCCTTGTTGTCGGTTTTCAAGTGGCATGATGGGTGGTAAATGAAGAGTCCCCGCATTGTGGAAAGCTCCACAGTGCGGGGATTTTTTCGTTATCTTTTGGCGATGAAACCGTCTCTTTTAGAGCAGGGCTTGGATGTCGGCATCAAGGTTCTTGATTTGGCTGGGGCCCTTGGCCACGCTATTGTCGCGCCCAATGAGGAAGTAGGCAGGTAGTCCGGGAGTGGCTTGCAGATAGACATTACTGATGCCCCGGTCGTCGCGCACGCTTATCCAAGGCAGTGCCGCGGTTTGAGTTTTCCAAAAATGCTCGTTTTCATCGAGCGAAACTTGGTATATCTCAAACCCTTGAGCATGATATTTGTTGTAGAGGTCGCGCAAAGCCATGATGCGCTTGGGCGACTGGTCGGATGCGAACACGTGGAAATCAAGCAGAACCACTTGTCCCTTGAGATCGGTCAGGTGGCGTTCACGGCCCTTGTTGTCGGTGAGTGGCAGGTCTATGAGACCTGTTACCTGTACTTTGGAAGCGTCGATGGCGGCGGCACGCCTGTTGTTTTCCGCAATACGGATGTTCTTTAAGCCTTCTATGGCGATGTTATGGAGGTTTTTCCCGCGTTCGGCATCGGGGTAGTAGGTGTCCCAACTGGTGGCTACGGCGGCAAAGACTTTCACGTCATCTTTCTCCGAACGGGGATTGAAAATGAGCGTGGTGGTCGAACCGAGATTGATGGTCTGGAAAAGGGCGTAGTAGGCGTATGCTTTCATGGGGGCCTTGAAGATGTAGTTGCGCTTCACGTTGTCCTTGTAAGCGTCGATGGCAGCCTGTATGGCGAGCGTCGTGCTGTCGGCTCCCATGCCCGGTGCGGCGGCGAGCGCGTTCACACGCGCCTGCAAGTCTATCTGCATCAAGGCCAATTCTTTGATCTTCCGGCAATTTTCCGAACCATTCACCTCATATTGATACCACATGGTGGGGGCTGCTGCCTTCACACTGACAGTCTCGGTGGAGTCGATGGAAAGGTTGATGGACTGGTTGCCGATGCGCAGGCGGTAGAATTCGGGGGCATCGTTGCGCTCCTCGCTGAAAGCAAACGAGCCGTCCTTTTCAAGTTTCACAGAGTCGATTTTCACCGGGCCGTCAAGTCCGATGTTCTCCAAATAGAGCATGGAGTCTTCGGCCTCGGCAATGTTGCCGTTGATGTGGAACTTTCCTTTGGAGCAAGAGGTGATGGTCAGCATGGCCAGCGCAAGGGCCGAAACCGACAGCAGTCCGGTTATTTTCATGTTCGTATGACTTTCGTTTTGTTTTGCATGCAAAGTTAATATTTTAAATTGAAAACAGGAAAACGGCGGTTGATATTTTGCCGGAAAAGCAAAATAATCAGGCCTTTCTTCTTTTTTTAATTATAAAATAGGTATCTTTGCCCCGATTATTACATAAGATGTTAGTCGAAACAATAAAGTTTTAATTTTTTTAGATGAACGTAATTACGAAAACAGTTCAATTGCCTGATGGAAGAACCATCACGATTGAGACCGGAAAAGTTGCAAAACAAGCTGATGGTGCTGCGGTTCTCCGCATGGGCAACACAGTACTCCTCGCAACTGTTTGTGCAGCAAAGGACGCCGTTCCGGGTACAGATTTCATGCCTTTGCAAGTAGATTATCGTGAGCAGTACAGTGCTGCCGGCCGTTTCCCCGGCGGATTTACTAAGCGCGAAGGCAAAGCCAACGACGACGAAATACTCACTTCTCGTCTTGTGGACCGTGCACTGCGTCCGCTTTTCCCTTCTAACTACCATGCAGAAGTTTATGTACAGGTGATGCTTCTTTCAGCCGATGGCGTTGATCAGCCCGATGCGCTTGCAGGTTTTGCCGCATCCGCAGCCATGGCTTGCTCAGATATTCCTTTCGATTATCCCATCTCCGAGGTTCGTGTGGCCCGTGTTGGTGGCGAGTATGTCATCAACCCCACCTTCCAGCAGATGGCCGATGCCGACATGGACTTGATGGTCGGTGCCACCAAAGACAACATCATGATGGTGGAAGGCGAGATGAAAGAGGTTTCGGAGCAGGATCTTATCGGTGCGCTGAAGGTTGCTGCCGAGGCTATCAAGCCCATGTGCGAACTTCAGGAGGAGCTCTCCAAGGAGTTGGGTACCGATGTGAAACGCGAATATGACCACGAGGTGAACGATGAAGAACTGCGCGAGCAAATCAAGAGCGAGCTCTACCAGCCCGTTTACGATGTCAACAAGCAGGCACTTGAGAAACATGCACGCCAGGATGCTTTCGACAAGATATTGGAAGACTTCCTTGAGAAATATGACGCTGCACACACCGAACTCTCTGAGGACGAACTCGACGAGAAGCACGCCGAGGCCCATCGCTACTACGATGATGTGATGCGCGATGCCATGCGTCGCTGCATCCTCGATGAAGGACTGCGCCTCGATGGTCGTGCCACCACCGAGATACGCCCCATCTGGAGCGAAGTGTCTCCGCTGCCCATGCCTCATGGAAGCGCACTTTTCCAGCGTGGTGAAACGATGTCGCTCTCTACCTGTACGCTCGGCACCAAATTGGACGAAAAACTGGTGGACGACGTGCTCATGAAGGGCTATCAACGTTTCCTGCTCCATTACAACTTCCCCCCGTTCTCTACCGGTGAAGCCAAGGCCCAGCGTGGTGTAGGCCGTCGCGAAGTGGGTCACGGTCATTTGGCTTGGCGCGGATTGAAGGATCAGATCCCCGCCGACTTCCCCTACACCGTGCGCCTTGTGAGTCAGATTCTGGAGTCTAACGGTTCCTCTTCTATGGCCACGGTATGTGCCGGTACGCTCGCTTTGATGGATGCCGGTGTTCCGATGAAGAAACCGGTGTCGGGCATAGCCATGGGCCTCATCAAGAATCCGGGCGAAGACAAGTATGCCATCCTCAGCGATATTCTCGGTGATGAGGATCACTTGGGCGACATGGACTTCAAGACCACAGGCACTAAGGACGGTCTGACGGCCACGCAGATGGACATCAAGTGTGACGGACTGTCGTTTGAAATACTCGAAAAGGCTCTCATGCAGGCTAAGGCCGGCCGCGAGCACATCCTCAACAAGATGATGGAGACCATCTCCGAGCCGCGCGCTGAGATGAAGCCTCAGGTTCCCCGCATCGAGGCATTTGAGATACCCAAGGAGTTTATCGGTGCTGTGATAGGCCCGGGCGGTAAGATTATCCAGCAGATGCAGGAAGATACCGGTGCGACCATCACCATTGACGAGACCGACGGTGTGGGCAAGGTGCAGGTAAGTGCCCCCAACAAGGATGCTATCGACGCCGCCATAGCTAAGATCAGGAGCATCGTGGCCATCCCGGAAGTGGGCGAGGTGTACGAAGGCACTGTGCGTTCCATCATGCCTTATGGCTGCTTCGTGGAGATTCTGCCGGGTAAGGATGGCCTGCTTCACATCTCTGAAATCGACTGGAAGCGCCTCGAAACCGTTGAGGAAGCCGGCATCAAGGAGGGTGACAAGCTCAAGGTGAAGCTCATGGAAATCGATCCCAAGACCGGTAAGTACAAGCTTTCCCGCCGTGTGCTGCTCGAAAAGCCCGAAGGCTATGTAGAGCGCGAGCGCCGTCCGCGTCGCGAAGGAGGTGACCGCGGTGACCGTCGCCCGCGCCGTGACGGAGGCGAGCGTCGTGGTTTCGGTGATGACCGCCGCTTTGGTGGCGACCGTCAGCCGCGCCGTTTCGAGCATCGTGACAACGACGGCTATCAGCCGAAGGAGTTCAACGACTCGCTCGATCACAACGATATTGACTAATCCACGGGTTAGCCCATCAATCAAAATCCCCGCATTCATCGCGAATGCGGGGATTTTCTGTTGGTTTTAATACCCTGAAGCCGATGCCCGGGCAGCAAAAGGTTATGATGTGTCTTGAAAAGTCAAAGTGGCCCTTAGCCTCCAGACAGAGACCTATCTCTCTTTCGTGATGATGCTCATGCCCTCTTCCACCGCCTGCATGTTGAGCGGGATGAGGTTGTGGTGGCGCTCGGGCAGACTCTTTTTGAGTGCCTTCTTCAGTCCGTCTGTGCTCACCACGGCACACACTTTCAGCAGTCCGCCGAGCACAATCATGTTGAACACCTTGGAATTTTTCATCTCCGTGGCCTTGTCCATGGCATTGATGCGGTACACAGAGATGTCTTCCCGCGTGGGCGGATTGAACACCCCGAAACCATCGTAAATGAGGATGCCACCCGGTTTGAGCTTAGGCTCGAATTTGTCGAGCGACGGCTGGTTGAGCACGATGGCCACATCGTATTTGCTGAGTATGGGCGAAGATATGCGCTCGTCGCTCACGATGACCGTCACGTTGGCCGTACCGCCTCGCTGTTCGGGCCCGTAGGCCGGCATCCACGTCACTTCCTTGTTTTCCATCAGCCCCGAATAGGCCAGTATTTTGCCCATCGAGAGCACCCCCTGGCCTCCGAAGCCCGCTATGATGATTTCCGTTTTCATTGTGCAGTAGTGTCTTTTAAGTCCCCTTTGGGATATTTTTTGAACATGTTCTCGGTCATCCACTCGTTGGCCTCCTGCGGACTGAGTTTCCAGCCGCTGTTACAGGTGGATACAATCTCCACCAGCGAAGAGCCTTTGCCCTGCATCGACGCCTCGAAAGCCTTGCGTATGGCCGCTTTGGCCTTGCGTATGGCTGCCACTGTTTCCACACTTTGCCGGCTCACGTAGCATGTCCCTTCAAGATGGGCGGCCAGTTCGGTGATGTTGAGTGGGTAACCGTGCAAGTCGGGTTCGCGCCCAAAGGGACACGTGGCGGTCTTCTGTCCGAGCAGAGTTGTCGGAGCCATCTGTCCGCCCGTCATGCCGTAGATGGCGTTGTTGATGAACACGATGGTGATGTTTTCCCCTCTGTTGAGGGCGTGGATGGTCTCCGCCGTACCGATGCAGGCCAAGTCGCCGTCGCCCTGATAGGTGAATACCAATCGGTCGGGCCACAACCGTTTGATGGCGGTAGCCAGTGCCGGAGCCCTGCCGTGCGGGGCCTCCTGCCAGTCGATGTCGAGATAGCGGTAGGCAAACACCGCGCAGCCTACCGGACTCACCCCAACGGTCTTTTCGCTCATGCCCATGTCTTCTATCACCTCGGCCACGAGCTTGTGTACCACTCCGTGGCTGCATCCCGGACAGTAGTGCATGGAGGTGTCGTTCATCAGCGTCGGCTTTTGATAGACGATGTTTTCAGGGGATATGATGTCTTTTTCTGTATTCATAGTCAAATGTCTTTATGTTGTTGCAGTCTGCCTTATTCCGGTAGGCTCTTGAGTGCTTTCACGATTTCTTCGGGGTCGGGCACGATGCCACCCAAGCGTCCGAAGTGATCCACGGGGATGGTGCCGTTGACTGCCAACCGCACATCTTCCACCATCTGGCCGGCGTTTATCTCGGCCACGAGTATGCCCTTCTTGCCTTTCGAGGCTTCCATGATTTCCTTCGACGGGAACGGCCAAAGCGTGATGGGACGGAAGAGTCCCACCTTAATGCCCTTTGCGCGGGCTGTCTCCACACTCTTTTCGGCTATGCGCGAGGCACTGCCGAAGGCTACAATCAAGTAGTCGGCATCGTCGCAGAGCGTTGTTTCATATCTCACTTCCGTTTCTTTGATGCGCCGGTATTTCTCTTGCAGATGCAGGTTGCGCATCTCCATCACCTCGGGTTTCAGTTCGAGCGAAGTGATGATGTTGGGTTCGCGGTCACGGGTGCGCCCGATGCTGGCCCACGGGCATTCTTTCTTGATTTGTTCTTCCGTTCTCCGTGGTTTCATCGGTGGCAGTACCACCTTTTCCATCATCTGTCCGATGACCCCGTCGCTCAGGATCATGGCCGGATTGCGGTATTTGAAAGCCAGTTCGAAAGCCAAATCCACGAAGTCGGCCATCTCCTGCACTGAGGCCGGTGCCAGCACAATCACGTTGTAGTCGCCATTGCCTCCTCCGCGCGTGGCTTGGAAATAGTCACTCTGGCTGGGCTGTATGGTGCCCAATCCCGGTCCGCCACGCTGCACGTTGACGAACACGCCCGGCAGTTCGGCCCCCGCCATGTAGGATATTCCCTCCTGCATGAGGGCTATGCCGGGGCTGGAACTGGTCGTCATCACACGCTTTCCGGCTCCGGCTCCGCCGTAGACCATGTTGATGGAAGCCACCTCGCTCTCCGCTTGTAGCACCACCATGCCCGTGGTCTCCCACGGTTTCAGCAGGGCGAGTGTCTCGATGATTTCGCTTTGTGGGGTTATCGGGTAACCGAAATAGCCGTCGGCCCCGCACCGGATGGCGGCGTGGGCGATGGCTTCGTTACCCTTCATCAGTGTTATTTCTTGTTCTGCCATACTCGTTTTGTCGTTAAGTTCTGTTTAGAGTTTCTTCCGATACACGGTGATGCAACCGTCGGGACACACAATGCCACATGCTGCGCAGCCCACGCAAGCCTCTGCATTGATGGTCTCCACGTAGGGATAGCCGTGTACGTTCACTTTTTTTGCAGCCAGGCGGATCACACCAAACTTGCAGGCCGCAACACACAGGTTGCACCCCTTGCAGCGTTCCGTATTTACCACGATGGCCCCTTGAATCTTGCTCATATCTTGTTCGTGTTTTCAAAAATCGACGGCTAAGGGTTGTACAAGTCTTTGCAGTAGAAGGCGAAGATGCTGTCGAGCATCTCCTTGGCCTGCACGGCCGGGCTTTCCGGGTCGAGTGCGATGGCCTCCAGATAGCACTCCATGGCCTGTCGGAAATCTCCCCGTCTGCGAAACTCGTTTCCTTTTAAGTAGTAATCCTCAGAAGTCATATTGCGTTTTCTTTCTGATTGCTAAATTAAGAAAATCTGAATGGAAACGGACTGAATAAGTATGCGATTTAAGCTATATTAAAATTGTTTCACTAAAAAATGCGCACAGCCTTTTGGTGTGTGCAATTTTTCTTGTCTGTGTGGAGACGGTTGTGTGGCCCGGTGGTTGCATGGTGCTATCTTTCGGGCGTTGCCGTCGTGCCAACACGTGTTAATTATCAACAAAAAAACAAATAGAAAGGTAGGCCGTTTCCGGATTTTATGTAGCTTTGCAAGACAACACAAAAAGAGAGATTATGAAGAAAACAACCATCAAAATGGTGACTCTGCTTGTTGTCCTGCTCTCGATGAGCTGCACCGGCAACAGCCGCACCAACACAAAGGAGAACAACATGAACAAAGAACAAGCCGAAATCTATCTCGCCGGAGGATGCTTCTGGGGGACGGAACAGTATCTCAAACAAATAAACGGAGTGGTGGACACCGAGGTGGGATATGCCAATGGCAACACCGACAGGCCTACATATAAAGAGGTGTGTACAGACCGCACAGGGTTTGCCGAGGCCGTACATGTGGTCTACGACCCCTCGCGGCTGCCCTTGTCGCTCCTCGTGCAACTCTATTTCAAGTCGATAGACCCCACATCGCTCAACCGACAAGGCAACGATGTGGGCACGCAGTATCGCACGGGCATCTACTACACCGCCCCGGCCGACGAGCCGTTGATTGCTGCCGAACTTGCCAAACTGTCGAAAGCCTACGGTCGTCGCCTTGCCATAGAGGTGTTGCCGCTCAAAAACTTCTACAAGGCCGAGGACTATCATCAGGACTATCTCGCGAAAAATCCCGGTGGCTACTGTCATATTCCGCAAGCTCTTTTCGACATGGCGCGTGAAGCCAACAAGGCTGAAGGGCGGACTGTGGCCTACACCAAGCCCGCTGCCGACGAACTGAAGAAGCGGCTCACGCCCGAACAATACGAAGTGACGCAGCATGCCGCCACCGAACGCCCTTTCCAAAACGCCTACTATGACGAGTTTCGCGAGGGCATCTATGTCGATGTGACCACGGGCGAACCGCTCTTCCTGTCCACCGACAAGTTCGAATCGGGGTGTGGATGGCCGGCTTTCTCCAAGCCCATCGACAACCATTTGCTGCAAAACCTGCACGACACTTCCCACGGTATGGACCGCACCGAGGTGCGCAGTGCCAAGGGCAATGCCCATCTGGGCCATGTCTTCAACGATGGGCCGCGCGAGAGCGGTGGTCTGCGCTATTGCATCAACAGTGCCTCCCTGCGTTTTGTGCCCAAGGCCGACATGGAGAAAGAGGGCTACGGCGAATACATCAAGCTCATAGAGCCTGCGAAAGCATCGAAGCATTAAACCACTATTGATACAGGGTCGTGAGGGGCAGGTATGGGGAGCTTGGTCTCCATGCCGCCTGTCGCTCCGCAAACACACATCATCTGTAATATCAAAAGACGATAAACTATGGGTTGTTTAGGAAACCTTCTTTGGCTTCTTTTTGGCGGACTGGCCACCGCCTTCGAGTATTTCACAGCCGGACTGGTGCTCTGCCTCACCGTTGTCGGCATTCCTTGGGGGCTGCAGGCCTTCAAGTTGGGCGTGTTGGCTCTCTGGCCTTTCGGGTCTCACGTGGAGGAAGTCCCCGGAAGTGGCGGCTGTCTCGACACCTTGATGAATGTCATCTGGTTTTTCATCGGTGGTTTTTACATCTTCCTCACCCATGTCTTCTTTGGGTGTCTGCTCTACATCACCATTGTCGGCATCCCCTGGGGGCAGATGAATTTCCGCTTGGCCCGCCTCGCCCTTTGGCCTTTCGGCAAGCGTGTGGTGTGAGTTTCTCCGCATGCGGGCTATCCCCTATCCTCTTGGGGGCATATCTCTCCATTCGGTTTGAAAGCCCCGGAAGATGTCAAAATCTTTCATTCGTCATTTGCAAATGGGCATTAAATGCCGTATCTTTGCATGAGCAAGGGAAGCGCACACACGCTTCCCTTTTTTCAGCAAAACTCCCAAAGAGCCTCTTTTACCCTGATGTGGAATGTCGTTCGGCCAAAATAAGCCGATGAAACGGCCTTTTTTGGATTGCCATTCGGCCCGAATGAGCTTCCAAGTGTGGCCCTTTTGCAAGGTCGTTTGGGCTTAGTGGGAAAATCGATGGGGAGGATAGGGCGAATGAGGGGGATGGGATTGAGTGGAAAGGTGGGCATGGAAAAATCGCGTGTAAGGCTTTTTCGAAATCTTTAATAGTTCGTGCTATACACTGCATAGCCCTCCTTTCCGGGGAGGACAGCCTTGTTTCGTCTGCATTTTAAGTAAATGGTGAAACTGGAATATAAATAGGATGAAAGTGAAATGACGCTGAATGGCCTTGTCTGTAGTGGTCGGCTACGGATATTTGTATCGGAAAATGATAGAAAGTTTTGCTGTTTGCAGCTTTTTATTTATCTTTGCGAATATTAATCGGCTTGTATCGGAGGAATGCCGGAAAAGGGGAAATGAAACCATTGCCCGGCGGCGTGAAATATCGTTTTTCCCGGATTCATGGCCCTAACAGTTAGGATTTTTCAAAACTAATATTATAAATGACAAAAACAAAACGACTTATGAAAAAGAAAATCACGCTATCGCTGATTCCTGCATTGTTGTGTCTGCTGCTGTCGGCTTGCAGTGACAGCGATGATCCGCAGCCGCAATTCACCATTCAGCTTGCTCCCACAACGCTCACGTTGACAGAAGGGGAGTCAGGCAATGTTGCTGTGAGTGGTGCTCCCGATGGTGCAACTATCACTTGGGCATCCGAAAATGCCAATATTGCCAAGGTGTCCGACGGTAAGGTGGAAGCTGTCGTTGCAGGAACAACCAACATTGTGGCCACGGCGCAGGTCAATGGCGAGACGGCCCGGGCCAAGTGTGCCGTGACTGTAAAGACAGCTCCCGGCAAACTGATCGTGAAGTTTGCCGATGCCAACCTTAAAAAGCAGCTGCTGGCTCTCAAACCGTCTATCGATGTCAACAACGATGATGAGATCTCCGTGTCGGAGGCACAAGCCGTGACTTCCATTGATATTCATTTCGAAACCAAGGAAGATGCCGAAGGAGCAAAGGTGATCAGAAGTCTCGGAGGACTGGAGTATTTCACCAACCTGCGTTCGTTGAATCTCAAAAACCAGTCTGTCACGGATGCCTCTCCCGTCTTCAAACTCGCTAAGTTGGAGCAACTTGTCCTCGGCGGCAATAACATCAAGACGCTTGACCTTTCGGCCATGACTGCACTGAAAGACCTCCGCCTTTACGACAATGCCGGGCTGACGACGCTCGACCTGTCGAAAAACACCCAACTTGAGGAACTTTATATTCAGCGCACAGGCATTTCGTCGCTTGACATTTCTATGTTGAAGAAGCTGACACTGCTCCTTGCCAACGGTGCCCGGCTCACCTCGCTCAAGGCCAACGACCTGCCGGAACTCGACCGCATTGATGCTGTGAAGAATCAGCTCACTACACTCGAAGTGACCAACCTGCCTAAGCTCACACAACTCCATGCCGACAACAACAAGCTGACGAGTGTGAAGTTGGAGAATTTGCCGATGTTGAATCGCTTGAACCTCTATGCCAACAAGTTGGAGACAATCAATCTCGATCTGCCCCGGTTGCTGTTCCTCTTCCTGCACGAAAATCCTTTGAAGTCGCTCGACATGAGCAAGTTGCCCATGCTGCTCCAAATATCGGTATCCAACACCAACCTCACTACGCTCGACTTTTCCCACAATCCTATCATCCGGAATGTCGAAGCCACCTATATGCCGAGGTTGGAAGAAATCAATCTGCGAAATGGGGCCGAATTCAACGATGAAAGCGAATACCTTATCATTGAAGGAAACACGGCACTGAAACGGATTCGTGTGGATGCAGGGGATGAAGAAAAACTTGTGAAGACCCTCGTGGGCAGTAAAAAAATCTCCGTTGTGGCAGAATAATTTCTTTTTTGAGCGATCAAGAAAGTCTTTACACTGCCCAAATAGAATGGTTTGATAAAATCAAGTAAAGAAGGAAAAGCCATATCCATACTTCTTCATCGAAGTCGGATATGGCTTTTACAATGTTTTTAGAGCCCATCTGCCTATATGTATGTATTTTGCGTATATATTTGATGTGGCCACGTGACACGTTTTCAAGGCAGATTTGGCGGGCCATGACATGTTAAGGCAAAATAAATTTGAAAAAATCCGGACTTGCGTGCAGTCTTTTGGGGATAGCCGACTCCTTTGTATTAAAAGGAGGGGATATCCTCTTGTCGGAAACTATATGATACGGATAGACGCATGTAAGCAGGGAGACAGACGGGCTCTGGGAGAACTATATGCGGCATATTCCCGCAAGTTGCTGGGGATATGCCGATACTATGTAAAAGACGAAAGCGTTGTGGAAGACATTCTTCATGATGCCTTTATCATCATTTTTTCCTCTATCAGCACTCTGAAAGACGAGGCCAAGTTGGAAGGCTGGATGATCACGATTGTGAGAAACCTGTGTCTGAAGTTTCTTCAACGTGCCGAGGGCAGGGAGAATCTTCTGCCATTGGTCAATGCTGATGCCCTTCCGGATGAGAGTCATGGCACAAATGGGAGTGTGGACCTGGCGACTTTGCTGGATGCGATAGAGTCTCTGCCCAACGGACACCGCGAGGTGTTCAAACTTGCTGTGCTGGACGGGCTGTCCCATAAGGAGATAGGCGAACTGCTTGGCATAGCACCCCACAGTTCCTCCTCGCAGTTGTCGAGGGCCAAGAAACTGTTGCGGACGATGTTGACCGACTATTGGCTGTGGCTCCTGTTGCCGGTGTTCATACCTGTGTACCTCTATTTGATAACAAGGCACGGGACGGAAAAGATTTCAGAAAACCAACAGATGAAGGTCGATTCGCCCAAGAAAGAGGGTGGAGTGATGAAGGATGATGGTGCGGGGAGTCGGGCTCACGATGTGGAACACGCTGGCAGGCCGGTCATACACAACAGAAACAGTGGGGGTTGGGGAAGAACCGGGGAGGACAACGCTGCTACCGAAGGGGCGGATTGGGCGGATAGCACCGTCCCCCGGAGTTCAATGTCCACCGGAATCGACTCTCTGCAAAGACATTGGATGGCAAATGTCGGTGTGGGAGACTCTCTGTTCCGTTTGCCGACAATCCCGTCCGGCAAGTTACTAGCGTCGAATGAGCAAATTATAATCAAGCGGAAGCAGAAATATCCGTGGACTTTCGGTTTTGGCCATTCTTCCAATGCGGCGACGGGCAGTGGGCTGTCGACTCTCAATTATCTCACAGTGACGGACTATGCCAACGGCGGTGCAGCGGCCAAGTTGTACACTTGGAACGACTATATGGACTATCTGCAACGGAACAGTGCGCTGATGGACTCTGCAGAGAGAGCCAACTTGAAATTGATAGCGGAGAAAAACTTCCAAAGTGACGACCATGTTTTGGGTGAGAAAGCGCACCATCACCGGCCCGTCACCTTCGGTTTTTCGCTCAATAAGCAGCTGAGTCCACATTGGATATTCGGCACCGGACTGAACTACACCGGGCTGAAGTCTGACTTTACGAGTGAATTTAACGGGGCGACACTCAAGAAGACACAGAAGATAAGTTATATCGGTATTCCGTTGCGGCTGACCTATCGCATCTGGGGCAAGGGGCGTTTCAATGCCTATGCGACGGGTGGTGTGATCTTTGAGTTGCCGGTGCATAGTTCTTTTAAGAAGAAATACATCGTCACGCCGGATTCTTCCTATACGTTGCAGAGGGACATCCATCCCCGCAACCAGTGGTCAGTGAACTTGGGAGTAGGTGTGCAGTATCGTCTTTTCAAGCCGTTCAGTCTGTATCTGGAGCCCAACATGTTCTACTATTTCAACAATGGCAGCGACCTTGAAACCTACCGCACCGAGCATCCGTTTACGTTTACGGTGCCGTTCGGGTTAAGGCTCACTTGGTAGGTCGGGGACGGGAAGTTTAGGAAAAAGTCATACATCGCGTGCAGTCTTTCCGCCGGTATCTGCTCTTTATCATAAAGAGACAGAACCGAATAAAGAAACAATGTACAGTATTTATGACTACATCCACAATGGGGTGGCATTTGTAAACAACGTGGTGCGCAAACAGCACAAAGAGCTTACGTCTTTGATGATTTATTCCACTACCGGCTGCCAATCCCGTTGCAAGCATTGCTCCATTTGGAAGAAGCCCATAGAATATCTGAGTCTGGACGATATCATCAAGATCATGGACAGTAAATGCGTGACCAAACGCACAGTGGTGGGGCTGGAGGGAGGAGAGTTTATCCTGCATCCCGAGGCTGACAAGATATTGGGATGGTTTGATGTACATCATCCCAACTACACCCTGCTGTCCAACTGCCTTGCCTCCAAAAAGGTGATTGCAGCCGTGAAAGACCATCGTCCCAAGCATCTGTACATTTCGCTCGACGGCAACAAGGAGACCTATCGGTATATGCGGGGGCGGGACGGGTATGACAAGGTGATGGAAGTGGTGGAAGCCTGTAAGGGCATGGTGCCGATATCTCTGATGTTCTGCCTCTCCCCATGGAACACATTCGAGGACATGAGCCATGTCATTGGAGTAGCCCAAAAGCATGGCATCGATGTGCGCATAGGCATTTACAGCACGATGTCTTTCTTCGATACGACAAAGGGGCTGATGGAAGCCGACGATGCAGACTTCATCAGCCGAATACCGGCATCCATACACCAAACGGACGAGAACTACGATTTCGTGGCTCTGTATGACGAATGGAAAAACAACAGGCTGCGGCTCCGCTGTCACAGCATCTTCAGTGAGCTGGTAATCCACTCCAACGGCGACGTGCCGTTGTGCCAGAATTTGGATGTGGTGTTGGGAAACATACACGAAAACACGCTCGACGAAATCTTCAATTCGCGACAAACGGCTAAAATCCAATGCCGGTATTCCAAGGAGTGCAACCGGTGTTGGATCAACTACCACCGTAAATACGACATCATCCTCCTGCGAGGGTTGGAGAGAATACTTCCCAAGCGGGTGATAGAACTGTTCTACGGGGAGTACCAATGGACAGGCAACAGGCGCACCACGTATAGAAAATATTTCAAAACGATTACGACATAAACCCAAAAAGGAAATATGGCACATTTGGACAACATCATCAGCAGATACAAACGTATGCGCAGTATGCGTGCCTTGGAGCAGGTTTACGGGCACCAATATGCGTTGGTTGGCATGGGAAACCACTGCACGGGCAACCTGTTGCCGGTCGTGCAATATCTTCAGTTGCCCTTGAAGTATATCTGTTGCGCATCCGAGAGGAAGGCTGCATTGATACCGCAGAAGTATCAAGGTGTCAGAGGCACGACCTCCTTGCAAGAGATTCTGGCCGACGAGGCTGTCTCCGGGGTATTTGTAGCAACGCATCCCCATGCCCATTTCCGCATTGCGGGCGAAGTCATCAAGGCCGGAAAGTCCCTGTTCATCGAGAAGCCCCCATGCAGGGACAGTGCCGAACTGGCCGCGTTGATAGATTCCGTCAAGCTCTACGGCTCCGGCCATATCGTGGTAGGGATGCAGAGACGCTTTGCCCCGGCTACCCAAATCTTGCAAAAGCGGTTGCGGAAGGAGGGCAAGCACCATTACCATTATCGCTATCTGACGGGGCTGTATCCCGAAGGCGAGGCCCTGCTCGACTTGTTTATCCATCCGCTCGACTATGTGACTTTCCTCTTTGGGGAGGCAAAGGTGAAGTCAGTTGAGGTACTCAAAAACAGGCCAGGAGGGCAGACCGTTTTGCTTGTTTTGGAGCATCGGGAGGTGACCGGAGTGCTGGAACTTTCCACCGACTACTCTTGGCAGTATGCGCAAGAGCAGTTGACCGTCAGCACGGATAAAGGATTTTATGTGATGGACGGCATGGAGAGCCTTCATTTCACCCCTCGCCGCCCGGCATTGCTGGGCATCCCGTTAGAGAAAGTGGTTGGGGGCAATGCGTCGGTTGCCTGTCTATACGGCAGAAACGGTTTTATTCCGACAGTCGGCAACAACCAGATTGTTTCACAAGGCTTCTTCTCCGAGATAGAGACCTTTGCCGATATGGTGGAGGACAGGTGTGCAGATACCAACGCGTTTGGCTTGGAGAGTCTGAGAAGCACCTATGCGCTGATAGATGAAATCAGGGAAAAAGGTGGTCTCAAAAGCAAGGCGGAGAGAAGCAAGATATGACTTGCAGCCGCGTTTATATGATAGACAGTATTCACAAATTAAATCCATACCAATCATGAGAAATGTATTTTATTGTCTGATATGTCTTTTAGGACTGTCAGCTTGTTCGTCGGAAAACATGGTGCTCGACTCCTTGAGTGTTTATGATGTGGCCAACTCTGCCTGCAAGAGCGCATTGTCGAAGACCGAAACCCGTAGCGATTTCTACACGGCCAACTACGACAAGGCGGCAACACTCAATGTGGAATTGGGAAAAGATGGGGTCGCCCGGTGTGTGCTTGAAGACGTAAAGGCCATCTGTGGGGTAAAACACATCTTTGTGGATGCCGCCAACCGCGATGAGCAAATAACTCTCATCGTCTACCACGAGGGAGGATTCGGAGCGTTGCCCGACTGCATCTGCAACTATGATGTCAACTTCAAGATAAGCAAATTGCCCGCCGGCACTTACAAACTGAAGGTCTACTATGCCAATCCGGCCAAGAAATATGACGCCTCCTCCCTTGCGTATGATGGCCGGATAGCCCTTACCTTGGACAAAAAGACAAGCGTCACCTTGAAGGCCCCCATGATTTTACCGGTCAATTAGGTTGGCAGTCTGTCGGCTGCATGGCTGTAACCCCGATTCAGATTGGCGGAAAGCCGGATTCTGACAGAAGGAATGAACGGCACTTGCGTGGAATACTCCTCCCCGTAAGTGCCGTTTGTTTTGGGTTGGAGTGTATGGTTATAATAACTTTTTCTAAATCAAGCCACTTCAAGAGGAATAAAAAAAGGATGACCTGAGTCATCCTTTTTTGCGCTTCAAGATGGGCTTGAACCAACGACCCCCTGATTAACAGTCAGGTGCTCTAACCAACTGAGCTATTGAAGCAAGTGCATTATCATTACTGATTTGCGTGTGCAAAGTTAAGGCTTCTTTTTGGTTCTACCAAATTTTTGGGGAGAAAAAATTGATTTTACACTAAAATTCAATAAAAAACAAAGTCGGGTAGGGACTATATGCGCATAAAATCGTATTTTTGCAATATTGTCGCTTGGCCGGCGAAAGACCGTCTGCGGAGCATTGCCCGGGGAGAGGAAGAGCGGGGCCGGCGGATAAAGGAAAAAGAAGATTATGAGAAAACAACTGATATGCGTGCTGCTTGCCATAGGGCTGATGCCGGCCATGGCGCAGAAAGACAAAGACCACAACTTCGAAGTGGCCAAAAATATGGAGGTGTTTACCGCCATCTACAAGAATCTGGACATGATGTATGTCGATACGCTCAATGCCGGCGAGGTGATCGGCAATGGCATCAATGCCATGTTGCGCAGTCTGGATCCCTACACGGAGTATTATCCCGAGAACAAGGTGAAGGAACTCGACCGTATGCTCACGGGAAAGTATGCCGGCGTGGGGGCACTGATACGCTACAACCAGCAACTGAAACGGGTGGTGGTCGACGAACCCTACGAAAACATGCCGGCTGCCGAGGCCGGGCTGAAGAAGGGGGACATCATCCTGAGCATCGACGACTCGACAATGACAGACAAGGATGTGGCCTACGTGAGCAGTCGCCTGCGGGGCGAACCGGGCACGAGCTTCATCCTGAAAGTGAAGCGTCCGAGCACAGGCAAGACGATGAGGATGAAGGTGACCCGCCGCTCGATACAGTTGCCCTACTTGCCCTACTACGGATTGCAGGAGAACGGAGTGGGCTACATCAACCTCAATGCGTTTACGGTGAACAGTGCCCGCGATGTGCGCCGGGCCTTTCTCGACATGCGGCGGCAGGGCATGAAAGGCCTTGTGCTCGACTTGCGCAACAACGGTGGAGGCTCGTTGCAGGAGGCTGTGGACATTGTGAACATGTTTGTACCCAAGGGCATCGTGCTCGTGCAGACGAGAGGGAAGATGACGCGGGTAAACAAGGACTATAAAACCACCGTGGAACCCATCGACACACTGATGCCCATCGTGGTGCTGGTGAACGGCAACACGGCCAGTTCGAGTGAAATCACGGCCGGTTCGCTGCAAGACCTCGACCGTGCCGTGGTTCTCGGCACGCGCACCTACGGCAAGGGACTCGTGCAGATGCCGATGGACTTGCCCTACAACGGGCAGATGAAGCTCACCACAAGCAAATACTACATTCCCAGCGGGCGGTGCATACAGGCCATCAACTACAGACATGCGCGTGGGGGATATACGGAGCACGTGCCCGACTCGCTGACGAAAGTGTTTCACACTGTCGGCGGACGCGAGGTGCGCGACGGCGGGGGCATCAAGCCCGATGTGGAACTGAAGCCCGACTCGCTGCCCAACATAGCCTACTATCTGGCGGGGGCACGCGACTCCAACGAGGTGTTGCTCAACTACGAGATAGACTATCTTGCCGCCCATCCCATGATAGCTCCTGCCAAGACATTTGCCTTGAGCGATGCCGACTACGAGGAGTTCAAGCGGCGCGTGCTGAAGAGCAACTTCAAGTATGACCGCGAAACGGAAAAATATCTCAAAGACCTTGTGAAGCTGGCCAAGTTTGAGGGCTACTACGAGGATGCCAAACCGGAGTTTGAGGCACTGGAGAAGAAGTTGCAGCACAATGTGGCCAAAGACCTCGACTACAATAAGGAAGCCATCAGGCATATCATCGAGAGCGACCTCGTGGCTGCCTACTACTATCAGGGTGGAGCCATACAAAACGGCTTGCGCTACGACAAGCAGATGAAAGAGGCCGTGCGCCTGATAGAAACGCCCGAAGACTATCGGAAGATTTTAAGCGGAAAGAAGTAGCGGGCCGTCTGCGCAGGGCGGTAAGTCCTGCATTGCATAGGAGGCTCTCCGGATAAGATGGATTGTCAAACGATTTGTTCGTTTTCGGCCTCTCTGCTTGCGATATTTGCAACGGGCGACCTGTTCGTTGCAAATGAGCGAATTTTGGTGGTGCCTTTAAAACGTTGACAATCAACGACTTGAATTTTAATGACACGAATTAGGGGCTGAAAATGGGGCCGGAAAGGTCCGAACGGGCTTGCAAAAGGGCCACAGTTGCATCGCAACTGTGGCCCTTTCAGCTTTCAAGTGTGGCTCTTTCGCAAACTCGAAAGGGCCGAATGAGACAGTCGGTGGGCTTTTCGGGTGGTTTGAAGCCCGTCTCCCGTTCTGGTTGGGGAGTTTTGGCGGATGTGTTTTTGTTGATATTATTCGCTGTCATCCGGGCATCTTGCAGAGCTTCCTTTCATCGGTGTCGGTTATGATGTGCTTTATTTCACAACGAATTTCTTGCCGGCTCTGATGTAGATGCCCTTTTTCAGTGCCTTTGCATCGCGCCCCACATACACACCGCTCATGCTGTAGATGGCCTCCGGCGTGGCGGTTGGCTTTTCGCTTATGCCGCTGATGCCGGTGGGCGGGTTGTCTCCGTTGGGAGCAGCCGGGGCCGACAGGTAGCTGAACGAGATGGTGCCGTCGTCGTTTTGCCGGATATTTTTCACGCCACGGTTCAGATAGTAGGAGCCGTCGGCGTTTTTGTGATACACCTTGGCCGCCGGCACCGAGTTGTTGGTGAGGCTGTCATTGGCCATGTATGGATAGGGGTCGCCCTCTTGTGTCTGGCGGGTGTAAGAGGTGGAGTTGCTGTTCCAGTAGTTGCTGTCGTCATCGTTGTCGGCGTGGATGGGGGTGAGTCTCTCGTGGTCGTTGGAAACATACTTTGTGTAGCTTGTCCTGATGGTTTTTCCCAACGTGTTTACGATGTTGGCATTCCAAATGTCTTGGTCGTAATCCACATGCAGCACAAGCAGTCCCTTGCCCGGCAGTTCGGCATCCCAGTTTGTCTTCTGCCGGTTTTCCAGCAGGTAGTATTCGTTGCGGTTGCCCCGGTTGTATATCACGTAGGCCCCTCCACCCTCGCTCTGCGGCTCCAGTCGGTCCACTTCTTGGTCCTCGTCTGCCAGTTCGGTCGGCTCCATCCATCCGGCCGTCCACTTCTCGTAGCTGCTGTATCCTGCCGGCAGATAGCCCGAGCCCTGTCCTGTGGAAGAGGTGCCGTTGTAGGATCCGGAACTCATCAAGTCCCAATCGCCCATGCCGAAGTGTCCTTGGTATTCGGTGTCGTAGAAGTCGGGGAAGCCTAAACAGTGTGAGAATTCGTGGCACCATGTGCCGATGCCTGCCAGACAGCCGTCGCCGTCTATCTCGCAGGAGCAGGCGTAGGTGTCCACTTTCACGCCGTCAATGGTCAGTGTTTGGCCATAGTCGGACGCACTGAGACTGAACTCGTGCGGCCATATCACATTGTCGTCAGGGTAGTCGTTCTCCCCATGCCCGGCGTAGATGACATACACCTGGTCTACATAGCCGTCGCCATCCCAGTCGTAGCTGCGGAAATCCACTTGGCCTTCCACCGCCTTGCAGGCCTCGGCCACCATTTCGCCGGCGTGCAAGTCATTGCCTTGCCAGTCGTTTCGGCCATAGTAGGCGTATGCCTTTGAAAGTTGGACGGGGCCCACCACATCGAAGTCGAGTTCGAACTTGCCGTTGCTCTGCGCAAGGAAGTAGTCTTTCACGCTTCCCCGGAAACCGTTCTCGGTATACCCTCGGGTGTTGGCCACCTGATGGAAAAGGGCTTGGTTGTGCTCATTTTCAAATTTCTTGTCGGTAAATTCTGCCAGAATCACAATGCCCTTCTTGGTGCCCGTATAGAACTGTCGGGTGGCACGGCCGGCCCGCGTCATGGCTCCATGCCGCCGGCTGTTGGCCCCGGACCGCCTGATGGCAGCGTGCCGCTCCAACTGTTGCATGTCTGCCTTGGCAAACTTTCCGCCGGCCGATGGCACGTAGCGTGTCCCGTCGGCAGCCTGCCAATAGTGCAGATGCTCGTCGCCCACCAGACACACGCGCACCTCTTGCCCATTCTCAAGAGCGATCGTTCGCCACACACCGCGTTTGGCGGGTACGGCACATAGGCTGGTTGCAGCCATCAGCAATGCCATGAGGCCATAAAGTCTTTTCATATTGGTTGTTTCTGGAAAGCCGCCTTACCCATTGTCTTCAAGCTGTCTGCGGCATTTGAAATGCACTTTCTGCAAGCATGTGCAGTGTTTGCGTCACAAAGATAGTCTGTTTTTTGATAAGTTCCAAATGGAAGGGGGTTATTCCTCCATATTTGTCGTGTCAAGCCAAACCCGGAAATGAAAAGTCCCCGATGTGTCATGCACCGGGGACTTTATACTTTTGACGCGTTGGAGGTGTACCGCCTGTAAGCGGCTTGTCGCTCCTACGAATGCTTATCGAATGATCTTCCAATCGTTGCCGTTAGCTTCCGAAGCACGAAGAATGTGTTTGGGAGCCTGACTTGCTTTGGCTGCTGTCGGAGTGTATTCCTGCAACAGTGGGTCGATGAGGCCGATAATGTTGCCGATGTAGTCTTCAGTCGACAGCTTGTCGGTCTTGAAACCGGAGAATAGCATGGTGTCGAACGTGGCACCGGTGCTGCCCTTGCTGCCTTCGAAGAGACACATTGTGCCTACCTCGGGAATCACATTGAATGCACCTGTCATGGTGGCACTGTTATCCAACACGATGGTGCTCTTGAGATCCTGATGGTTGAACATGAGCATGAAGACATAGGCGTCGGTCTCCTTGATCTTCAGCCTGCCGATCAAATTGCCCGAAGTGAGGCTGATGCTTAGTGTGGAGGCATTGAAAGTGACGGGAATACTCCAGTTGAACGACGGTATTTCGAGGAAGAGTTTGCCTTTCTTGTCAACGATTTTAGCGACATAGGCTATCAAGGGGTTCCCCTCCTTGAAATAGTTCTTGCCACCGAGCAGATATTGCTTGTTGGTAATGTCTGCCAATGCTCCCTGGGTCACCACGATAGAATCTTTCAAATTGCCGCATTGGTAGTGGAGCACTCCGGTGCGGATGCTGCCCGTTGCGTTCTTGCCATAGTTGACAAACAGGCTGTCGTTGGTGGCGGTTCCTGTGAGCCAGTCGGCGGAAGAGGTGAAGGTGACCTTGTTGGAAGTGGAAATGCGGTAGCCCACTTTTGAGGCTTCATCGCCCACAACAATGGAACTGTCGACATTTATGGAGACCACCATGCCCAACTGCTGGACCGTGAGCTGCACGGAGTCTTCTCCGCACCGGACGGTGAGCACTGAGGCACGCCCCTCATAGGCTTCGTTGGCTGTAGCCACGACACGCACACTGTCGCCTTGGACGGTGGCTGTGGCCCATGAACTGTTGAGCGTAGCCGTGATGGCCGACGGGGCTTCGAACTTGACGAAACCTGTACCTCCTTTGGAATCAAACAACACGCTCGAGCGCAAAACCTTCAGTTGTGACGTTCTTTCGTATGGATTGTCGGTGTCGTCGTTGCACGAGGTGAAGGAGACTGCTGCTACAAGGAGCAGCATGAGATAATATATCTTTTTCATCTTTGTCTGATGTTTATTGCTTGGAGTTAAAAAGTGGAGCAACTGCTGAAAGAGAGGTGGACGATTGGACCTCCGGAGCTTTCAGATAGGAGAATGCTATCCCCGCCTTGGCAGGTGCAGCTCCATATTGTCTGACAAGTATTGGGGAGGTGATGAGATCCAAAGTTCCTTTGTCATTAGCCTTGGTGGGCGATTTTGCCGTGAAGATGCGGAGCAGGAAACTGCCGAACTCTCCCTTGCCGACTTGTCCTGTGAACCGGGCTACTGTGGCATTGTTCTTTTCGTCATAGTTGAAACGCGCGTTCACGAATACCCCTTTGTTGTATGAGGTCCATAGGCGCTGAGTCTTGTCGAGGAGTATGTCGTAGACGTAATAGGTGCTTCCATCTGTTGTGGAAATCGAACCCCAGTACTGTCCACTTTCTACAGAGAGGGTGGCAGTCTTCTCATCCCACGTTACGGGAACGGTGAACATGGCAGCCTTTTGATAAACCCAGCGGAAGCGCACATTCCCCTCATGGCGGTCCAGTGTGGCCGAAGCTGTTGACTTCACATTGTCGCCATCCACATAGGCGAGCGTGTAGGTGCCGGCAATGTCTTTGTCAAATTCCACCTGTGTCACCCTGATGATAACCGAATCGCCACCGTTCTTGGTCAGCTTGACTCTTCCTGCACGTGGATGGCCGGTTGTGTTGGCATCGGCTGCCAGTGTGATACCGTTTTCGGTCTTGGTTGCTTTGAGCCAACTTCCACCGGTCTTGACTTCTACTGCGGTCAAGTCCTTTGCAAAGAAATTGCGGGAGAAAGCTTCATCATTGACGACGAGGTTGGTTGGCAGATTATAGAATACTACGCCGTCTGCATCAGTGGCGGTCAGCGAAAGTTTTGCCGCGTCGAACTTCAGTTCCGAGAAGGTCTTGCCGGCGATGGTGACAGGCTGGTAGAGACGGATGCCCTCATTATAGAAAATGTAAGCTTCTGTAACGGATGTCTCACCGGCTGTGAAAGTGACTCTGCGTCCTTCGAAGGTCAGCGAAACCTTCTGGTCGTTGACAGTGCCGTCGGCCTCGGTCAAGTCAAACGAATTTTGAACGCCTTTCACTTCTGCCAGATACAGGGAGGCAGGCTTGGCGAGCTTGCGCAGATACATGGTGTTGAGTGAGCGTTTGCCGTGTATCTTCACGATGTCGGTGCCAACGCTGTCGATGACAAACTCGAAATCGCCTCCGTATGCCTTGGTGTGCTCACCGTTGGGAGTGGCGAAATAATGGATAAAGTCGTTCCCCGAATCAAACGAAAGTACAGGACCGTTGTCTGCCGTCATGCGATAGAGCGATGTCAGCTCGGCGGTGGCATCGTTGGCCAGTTCGCAACCGACAGTGGCCTTGTCTTTTGTGAACTTCACAGTGTAGACAAAACCTCCGTAGAGTTGATTGTCGTCGGGAAAATAATCCAGCACCCAACCTTCTTCCGAGGCTGTCAAAGTGGATTGGGCATTGCTCAAAAACTTCTCCATGCGTTCGGAAGCGGGCTCGGAAAACTTGTCTTCCTGATCTTTCAAGCAGGACTGGAGAAACACAAGTGGAAGTGTTAACAGCAGATATGTTAATGTTTTATAGTTCTTCATAACCGTTTACTTTAATTATTTGACAGTCAAATTCGACGATACATCCACTTTACCCGACACCACGTCGTCTTCGCGCTGCAAGACGGCGTCACGGAGTCTGTCGATGTCAATATTCCACTGGTTCTTCATATACTCGCGCACAATGTCGAGTTTAGAGGTGATGAGCGGGCCGCCTGTGGTTCCGGCTTCTTTGATCCATTTGTCCCATTGTGCGGATGTGTTGGTGACATAGATGGACAGCATCTCGGCAAAGTCCTCCTGATGGGAGTGCTGCGAATAGGCCGAGATGAAGCCATGAGGCAGATAATAGGATTCCTTTCCGTACTTCTCGGTGCTCCAAGAGTCGCTCACATAGCCGGTACCGGTAATGAGCTGGAAGTCTGCCGAGTAGTTTTTTGTCTGGTTGAGAATGTGGGTGAACTCATGATGAATAGTCTTCAGATACAACTCATTCAACGCGTCACGATCTTTAATGTAGCGTGTGAGGTAGTTGGTGCCGGCCAGGAATATCTTCTTTCCTCCTTCAGCCGTACCAAGAATCATCGTGCCGTTGTTGCGATACTGGAAGTCTCCTGTGGCATAGAGCATCTTGGGGAAATAGGAACGGGTGAAGGTGATGCCGGCCACTTGGTCGTAGGCTTCCACACAAGTGTATTTCACAACCTTTGCCAGCATGATGGCTTTGTCATAGTCGGCCGGCACGTTGTAGTAGTTCATGTCGGTCTCGTTGTGGTTGTAGCGATAGAGGAACTGGATGTTGTAGGGTTCCACATAGTTGTTCTGGAGCCACTTGTCGAAGTCGTTGAGCTCGACATTCGACTTTTTGATGACGCTGACGGAGTTCAGGTCGTCTTCCGAGCAGGAAGCCAGACCCAACCCAACCGAAGTCAGCAGCAGTAGTGTATATATAAAATGCTTTTTCATAAGAAATTCTTTGTTAGAAAGTTATTGTCTTATTGGTTGCGTGGATTGGCTGCCATACCGGCTTCACGTACTTGCATCGGAATCTGGATGGCACGACGCGGATCGTCTTTTTTCATCACGTCGATCAGTTTGGAAGGCTTTCCGTCAGCTCCCATCTCGCGGCGTACGATTTCAATGCCGTAGCGTTTCACATCCCACCAACGGTTGCCGTAGTGCATTGTCTCGATGCGGCGGAAGCCGAGCACGCACTGCAACATGGTCTCTTGTACAGATCCTTCCTCGTCGATGCTGAAGGCCGGGTGCAGGTGCTTCTTCACGGTAGACATGATGCCGGCTTGGTCGGAGTAGGAATAAGCGACACTCTCGTAGAACTTCTGAATGACTTTCGGGGTCAGCTGTACGGAGGTGTTGGTGATGTTGTGCATCCATACGTTCATGTCAGCAGCCGCCTTGTCATACTGCTTGAGCATGATGTAGGCCTCGGCGCGGTTGAGCAACGTTTCGTCCATGGTGAAGAGAGCCAGCACCGTGCGGTTGTAACCGGTCCGGGCAACGGGATCTTTATATTCGAACAGGTCGGGTATTTTCATCATCAGACAAACATCGAAATTACTGCCGGCCATGGAAAGTGGCTTCTCGTAATAGTCGGCCGTTCCCCATACATTGACGGCATTCATGTCCTCGTTGTCTCCAAGATAACGACCGTGGGAGTATCTCTTGTAATAGGTGTATGCTCCAAGATATAATCCGGCAGACGTATGGAATGTCGAAAGCAGCAGGTTGCAGTTCGGCGAAGCGTCAATGTAGTGGTTGGCAAGTGCCTCCTGCTTCTGTGCCATGCCGCCCAACACCTTCCAGTCGCGGAGGTTGGCTCCCGGGTTGGTTCCCAGACACAGGTTGGCATATTCCACAGCCTTGTCCCACTTTTCATAGAAAAGATAGAAACGAGTGGCAAAAGCATAGGCGGCACGCTTGTTGAAATGGTATTTGGGCACAGTGTAGTTGTCGCTCATCAGTGGCAGAGCAGCTTGAATGTCACGGTCTATCTGTTCGTAGACCTGTGCCACGTTGCCCCGGTCTTTCTTGACATTGATGGCTTCCACAGAGGTGGTCACGGGAATGCCCGGGTCGGTAGCGGAAGTCTTGGAGTTGTAGTTGAGTGAGAACTCGTTCACGAGTACGAAATGGGCGTATGCCCGGCAAAGCAGAGCTTCGGCACGGGAGGTGCGCGCCTGCTCGTTGTCTTGCTTCAACTCGTCGAGCGAGGCCAAAGCCTGGTTGGCCGCGGCTGCGGCCTTGTAGCAGCTGAGCCACAGGTTGTAAGGTGCTTCGTTGCTCGCTTCGGTGATGTCTTTCCAGAAAAACAGCTGGTCGCCGAAGCGGTCGCCGTTGGGATTGGTGGCTCCGTAGTAATCGGTGTTGTCGGAAATCAGCTCGTTGATCACGGCATACTGGTTGGAAGGATAGGCTGTGACCAGCAGGTCGGATATCTTTTCCTGTGAGTCCAGCGTGGTGCGGTTGTCGGGCATGGTGTCGAGAAAATCGTTGCACGATGTCAGCGTAAGTGCCGAGACGATACCGAGCAATACCGGATAGATGATATTCTTCGTTTTCATTGTTGTTCTTTTTCTAAATTAAAGACCTAATCTTACTGTAAGCGTAAACTGTTTGGGCACCGGAACTGCCACACCGCCGGTGTTGAAGAATTCCGGATCCTGTCCGTTGAGCTTCTTGTCGGCATAGATGAGGAAGAGGTTGGTGGCCTGCAGCTTCAATGAAAGATTGTTGACGCCCATGGGGTTGAGCCAAGGCTTGGGGAAGTCGTAGGTCAGGGCGATTTCCTTCATGCGGATGAAGTCTCCCTTGGCCACACGCACATCCGAGTAGTTGTAAGCATTGTAGGCGTATTTCAGTTTCTCATCTTGGGTGTTCTGCCATCTTGAGGCAATCACGGGCACATCAGTACGCTTTTCGTCTCCGGCGTGAGTCCAGCGGTTGCGGAACTCCTTGGTCATGGAGCTGAGGTCGTCATATTTGCTCTTGAACACATCATCCAGTCGCACCACATTGCCAAACGAGTAGGTGAGGAACACGTTGAGTGTCCAGTTCTTATATTTGAACACATTGCCCAACGAGCCTGTCACCGTAGGATCCACCGGACCTTCATATTTCAAGAACTTGGTTTTCGACTGGTCGCGAGTCTGGAAGTAAATGCCGGTCGTGGTGATGTTTCCGTCCTGATCGAGGAAGGTGGGCAGTCCGTCTCTGTTCAGTCCTCTGAAGGGAATGGAGAAGATGGAACGCACCGGATAGCCCACGAGGGGATAGCCCGTGCCCTTCACGAGGTCGATGATGCGGGCGGGCGAATAGAGATCGGTGATCTCATTGTGGGCATACGAGAAGATCAGATTGGTGTTCCAAGAGAAATCGGTCGTCTTGATGTTTTGGGTGGACAGGCTGAACTCTACACCATTCGATTTCATTGAAGCCACGTTGGCCACTTGTCCCTCGCCATAGAGCTGGGTGTTGGCATAGCCAATGAGGTCGTAGTTGTTACGCCAGTAGGCATCGATGCTGAAATTGATGCGGTTTTTGAGGAATCCGAGGTCAAGGCCGACATTGAACTCATGCTTCTTCTCGTAGGTGAGTTCGGGGTTGCCCAGTGTCTGTGTCAAACCGGATTCCTGCACGCTGGTGAACGGGCGCCAGGGATTCTCGCTCTTGTAGATAGGCAGGGCGTTGGTCACCGGGGGGCGGTCACCGGTCAGCGAATAGCTCAAACGGAATGTCCCGTGAGTGAGCACATCTTTAAAGGTGTTGGCAAACCACTTCTCTTCATGGGCGTTCCAAGCACTGGAAACGTTCCATGTGGGCAACCAACGGGCCGATGTGGCCTTGCCCAGATAGTTGGTGCCTTCATAGCGCATGGTGCCGGTCACCTGATAGCGTCCCTGATAAGAATAGGTGGCGGTGCCGAAGAAGGCCGCACTGCGATAGTGGGTATTCTTCATGTTGAAGTAGTCGGAACCCTCTTCCAGACCTCTCTTGAACACCTGATAGGCATACAAGGGCACCTCACCTTTGGTGTATTGAAGGCCCCAGCCGCGGAACCATGTGGTGTGGCGGTCGGTGTAGTTGGTCTCCATACCGGCATAGAAGTTGATGATGTGCTTGTCGGCAATCACATCGTTGTAGCTGGCCGAGATGCGCGTGTCCCAGCCGAAAGAGCGGTTGTCGGTGCGCTCGTAGATACCACCGTAGGGCAACACGGAGATGGGCAGCGCATAGACATTGTCGGGATCCTTGTAAAGGAACGGGTTGCGGTCGCGGATGGCGGCAGTGGGCATGGCCCGGTAGGCTTGTGCCTGATTGGATTCGTCTCTGATGTAGTGCTCCTGTGAGGTGGAAGCACCTTTCATGGCTCCGAGCAAGGTCAACTTCAACTTCCTGATAGGTTTATAGTCGATGCTGGCCGAGACGCGGAAATCATTCACGTTCAGGTCCAGATAGTTGTTGTCCAACTCATGGAGAATGTTGAACGGTGCATAGTTGCGCGTGTAGAACTCGTTGGGGTCGAGCGTGCGCGAGGTGTTGATGGCGTAGGAGTAGGGGTTGATGTCGAAGTCACGCTTCACCTCGCCGTTTACGGGATCCACCTCGGAATTGAGCGTTCCGGGAGCTTTCTGCTTACGATAGGAAGCGTTTCCGATGAGGTTTATGTCAATGTATTTGCTCACATTGTAAGTCGTGTTGAGGTTGGCCGTGTAGCGTTGCACTTTGCTCGCCTTGGTCCATCCCGGGTCGAACATGGCCGACAGCGATGCGTAATACTGCGACTTGTCCGTACCGCCGGAGACACTCACGGAGTGGTTGTGCATCACGGCGTTGGAGAAGAGCTGGTCAAACCAGTTGGTGTTTCTGTACTCGGCAGCCCGGAGGTAGGCCAGTTTGGCTTCTTCCGTGTTGGCTACGGCAAACTGCCCCGTGGTGGCATCATATTGGGAGAGCAGCTGGTAGAGCTTGCCATAGACGCCGCTGTTCATGGCTGTGGCTGTCTCGGCATAGTTGAGGAATCCTTTCTGCTGGAGCTCCTGATACACTTCCATCTGGTCTTGCGAGTTCATGATGTTGAAGTTGCTGTAAGAGGGCTTCAGTCGCATGGTGTATTCACCCGTGTAGCTCACGTGTGCCTGTCCGGCCCGTCCTTTCTTGGTGGTCACGACAATCACACCGGCCATGGCGCGGGCACCATAGATAGAGGTGGCCGAACCGTCTTTCAGAATCTGGAAGCTCTCGATGTCGTCGGAGTTGAGGCCGGCTATGGCGGACGAAATCAGCGTGTTGGCATCACCCGAAGAGAGGTCGTCGGCATCCACGTCTACCACGTCTTCCATGATCACGCCGTCTACCACCCACAGCGGTTTGGAGCTACCGAAGATGGAGGTGGCGCCACGCACGCGGATTTTGGGGGCCGTACCGAATGTTCCGGACACGTTTTGCACGCTCACACCGGCAGCGCGGCCTTCGAGCGAACGGCTGATGTCGGCCATACCGTCGAGTTTGGTGGTGCTGGCATCGAGCTTGGTTGTCGCTCCGGAAAACAGCCGCTTGTCCATGGTGGTCAGACCCGTGACAACGACTTCTTGCAGCGTTTTGTTATCCTGAATGAGTGCCACTTTCATGTTGGCACTGGCATTGATCGTCTGCGTTTGCATACCGATGTAGCTGATTACGAGTTTCTTGCCTGCCGGCACGTCAAGAGTGAAGTGGCCGTCCACATCGGTCACAGCTCCGACCTTGCTGCCTTGCACAAGTACGGAAGCACCGATGATGGGCTCGCCATCCTCTTGAGAAACCACGGTACCTGAGATTTTGGTTTGAGCGAATGCCATTCCTACGGACAGGAACAGGCCGACCAAAAACAAAGTGAATCTTTTTTCCATAGATTTCCCTTAATTTAATTGAATATAATAGCTTTAAAATTTATGTCGCTGATGCGTGCCATATCAACATGGCATGGCTGGCTTCCGCAAATGTGGGTGGGCGTGGAATGCCGGAAATATATTAAATCTCTGTCTCGTCTTTTTAGGAAAAAATATATAAAACAAATGTAGAAGCGGGCTACAAATTTAAATAATATTTAGAATAGATCCAAATTTTTTATGCAAAAATTGACTGAAACGGTTAAATCTACCACAAAAATGTGAGTTTTTGATAAGAAAAGTTGTGATTTAAATGTTAAAATTAAGATTGCCGGGTCGGGCCGAAGCGTTTGAAGCCAACGTGGCGGAGCACTGCGTGCCTGTTTGTCTTTGAGCGGCGAGGGGGCAGTTGTTTTGCCGTTGTTCTGTTGCCGTGTCTTTAAACGTCGTACCACCGGAGGCCTTGCATGGTGCCGGAGGGGCGTATAGTGCGAAGTATTAAAGAATTAGAAAAGGCTTTACAGCGTGTCTCCCCCGGGGTGTTGCAGCGAGGCGGAAAATGGCTTTCGGAAGTTGGAAAAAGCCGAAACGCATGGTCGTTCGGGCCAACCGACCATGCGAAAGGGCCACACTTGGAAGCCCGTTTGGGCCGGGCGAGAAGCCCGAAGAGGCCGGATGAAAAGGCTAAAGGGGCCCTTTGACCTCGGAGAATGCGGCAAACAACAAAAAAGGAGAGCGTCTGCACGCTCTCCTTGCTGATGCAAAGATACGGTGAAATCGGGGGAAATCCAAATCGGGAGGGAAAAAGTTTTACGCCAATATCTGTTCGGCGTGCTCCTTCACCTTGATTTGCCGGGGCGTGAAAATCTGTTCCACGACTCCGTTCTCATCAGTGATGAAAGTGGTGCGGAAGATGCCCATCGACACCTTGCCATACATCTTTTTCTCTCCATACACCCCCAACTCGTTGACGAGTCTTTTCTCCGTGTCGGCGATAAGGGGGAAAGGGAGATTGTACTTGGCGATGAACTTTTTGTGCGACTCCGCACTTTGCGGGCTCACCCCCACCACGGCATAGCCCCGGGAGAGGAAACGCTCGTAGTTGTCGCGCAGGCTACAAGCCTCGCTGGTGCATCCCGGTGTGGCGTCGCGGGGATAGATGTAGAGCACGAGTTTCTTGCCTTGGAAGTCACTGAGTTTGATTTCTTTGCCGTCTTGGTCGGTGCCGAGCAGTTCCGGCAGTCTTTGTCCTATTTCCATTTGTCAGTCGTATTTGTTGTTTTGTAATAGATACAAATATACATATTTCCCGTGAAGAGCGTATGGGAGTGGTGGAATTTTAAACGTTATTTAAGGAAAGCGGGGGCGGCAGACTTGTTGGGCGGTGTGGCGGCTGTTTTTCCGCCACCGGCAAAAACGGAGACCGATTATTTGGTGTTGACTTCCACTTTGCGTAACTTTGCACCCTGACAGGATAAAAAAGCGAAAAAGAATGAAACGGATTATGCTATGGGCATGGCTGATGGGCTTGGTGGCAATGACCGCCGGAGCGCAGGGAGTGGCCAAAAAACTGCCCGAGTTGAAGGAAAGTGCCTACACCCACTGGGTGGGCACATGGGCCACGGCGCAACAGCCGGTGGTGAAGTCGTTTATGCCTTACAACAACAATATGAGCAACCGCTCGGTGAGGCAGATCGTGAAGGTGTCTATCGGGGGCACCATGCTGCGCCTGCAGTTGAGCAACGAACTGAGTGCAGAGCCCGTGGTCATCAAGTCGGTGTACATCGCCCACTCCAAAGACTCGTTTGCCATCGATGCCCGCAGTGCCAAATATCTGCGTTTCGGCAAGAACCTCGGTGTGACCATTGCCCCCGGCAAGACCGCAACGAGCGACGCGCTGGTGTTCGACCTCCAGCCGTTGGAGCGACTGGCCGTCACGATCAACTATGTGTCGGCCCCGGCCCTCCCCACGGTACACATGGGTTCGCGCACCACCTCCTATATCATGCGTGGGGTGACAACCGCCCACACCGATTTCAGTACGGCTTTCCGCGAAAACCACTGGTTCAACATCGCGGCCATCGACGTGTTCGACCTCACGGCTTCGGCTGTGGCTATCATCGGCAACTCCATCACCGACGGCAAGAACAGCACCGACAACCGGCACAACCGGTGGCCTGACATGATGTCGGAATACCTGCAAACGAAACTCGGTGTGACCGGCATGGGAGTGCTCAATCTGGGCATCGGCAACAACCGTGTGGCCACGCCGGGCGGCTTCGGCACGATGGCCCGCGAACGTTTCGACCGCGACATTCTGGCCCAAAGCGGGGTGTCGGCGGTGGTCATCTTTGAAGGGGTGAACGATATAGGCGGTGCGCGAGGCAACAGCGAGACCGTGGCCCGCCAGTTGATAGAGGCCTACGAGGAGATGATCAGGAAGGCCCGGGCCCATCGGCTGAAGGTGTTTCTGGGCACCATCACGCCGTTTAAGGGGGCCGGCTATTACTCCCGGTTCCACGAGGCGGCGCGGCTCTCCGTGAACGACTGGATAAGGGCGCAGAAAGGCAAGGTCGACGGCATTCTCGATTTCGACGAACTGCTGCGCGACCCGGCTGCCCCCGAGCAGATGCGCAAGGAACTGCAAAGCGACTGGCTGCACCCCAATCCCGAAGGTTATAGGCTGATGGGCGAATATGCTGCGGAAAAAGTGAAATGAGCGGGAAGTGAGAAGGTGGGAAGCGAAGAGCTTGAAATGAGAAATGAGGAGCAGGGAGCCACAACTCCCTGCTCCTCATCTCTCACTCCTGACCTGTTTACTTATGCCATTAGGGGCTGCATAGCTTTAGATGGTATTAGTACGGGAGTTGGTGTTATCGACGAATGGTTCTCCAGTGATAGCGAACGTGTTAAATACGAAAAAACGGGTGAAGCTATAGGTAGCTTTATTGGAGGCTGGGTTGCCGGTGTAGGGGTTGGATTTTTAACATCCGGAACCGGACCTGCGGCTATTGGTTTTGGTGTAGTAGCTGGTGCATTGGGCTCCAGTATAGGTAGAATCACTGGCCGATTTGTTGGTGGTTTTATATACGACATTCATTCTGTCAACTCAACGATTCAGTCTGAAATAGATGGCATACAGCCATATATACAGAATTTTAATAATGGAAGATATGTGTATTAATTAACAAATGAGCTGGGAGTTAAGGAGAATAATCCAATTGGGATTATGCGCCTTTTACTCCCTTTTTACAAAAAAACATGAAATTTATAATTTATCTTTATTATCTGCTCTATAAGTTTATGGAGCATTTGGGCCGATTCTTATATGAGCATTCTCCCTTAACCCCTAAGAATAAGGCCGATAGAAAAGGGGAGGAGACCCTCCGACTACAGATTATCTTCTATGCTTATTCTTTATTTACTATGGGGGAATTGCTGTATTCGGCATGTATTCTATTATTCCTATATCTTATGGGAGTGAAACAAGTTATAATGATAGCCAATAAGGATTACAAATGGCCGGTTGTCATTTCATTTGTGATAATCTCAGGAACAATAGATTATTTTCTTCTGGAACGGAACGACAGATTTGAGAAATGTTCAGAAGAATTCCGGCACTTCACCTTCGAGCAGAAAGCTCTTTATGGTATGGTGGCTCTCTTCCTGTTTTTCCTCCCAATCTTTGTGTTGATATATGAAATAGGCAAGCTTTAGTCCAGTTAGTTCTGGGAGATAGTTTCAAGTATTCTGGTAATTTAAGATACAAGTAGAAATATTCCATCTGAAATAAATGGCATACAACTATATATACAGAATGCTAATTATGGTAGATACGCGCATTAAGTATCAAATAAAGTGGGAGTTAAAGAGGATGATCCAAGTGAGATTGTGTGCCTTTACTCTAACTTTTAACCGAAGAGCATGAAATTTATAATTTATCTTTATTATCTGCTCTATAAGTTTATGGGGCATCTGGGCCGATTCTTATATGAGCATTCTCCCTTAACCCCTAAGAATAAGGCCAATAGAAAAGGGGAAGAGACCCTCCGACTACAGATAATCATATCTTCCGCATCTTTGTTCGCGTTGGGCAAAATGCTTTATTTGTTTTGCATATTATTATTTCTATACCTTATAGGTCTAAAGCAAGTCGAAATAGTAACCAACGAGGACAATGTGAAGATAGCATTGGGGACAATAGTGATTATTAATTTTATAGCTGATTATTTTCTGCTGTACAGAAACGACAGATTCGAGAAATGTTCAGAAGAATTCCGGCACTTCACCTTCGAGCAGAAAGCTCTTTATGGCATGGTTGCTCTATTCCTGTTTCTCCTACCTATCTTCGTGTTGATATATGAAATAGGCAAACTTTAGCCGGGCTTGTTCCTGCAGGCGAGCCTGCGGAGGCGCATGGCTCCGGATGGGCAGGCTTGCGTGGAGCGCTGCATGAAATCTCTCAAGATGCAGCAAAAATCATGCGCGAAACAAAGAAAAGCCATGAAATCTTTGCAGGGTAGCGAAATTATTCGTAATTTTGCAGCGTTCAGTGGAATGAGGGGCTCCGGGAGAGCTCCTCATTTTATTTTAATCAGACTTATATGATAGACAAAAACGTCGTAAAAACATTAGTTGAAGAATGGCTCCAAGACAAGGAATACTTCCTTGTGGACATCCAAATCGGGCAGGACGACAAGATAGTCGTGGAGATAGACCATGCGGATGGCGTGTGGATTGAAGACTGCGTGGAGCTCAGCAAGTATATCGAAGACCGGCTGAGCCGCGACGAGGAAGACTACGAACTGGAGGTGGGCTCGGCCGGACTGGGCCAGCCGTTCAAGGTGGCGCAGCAATACATCAACTTCATAGGCAAGGAGGTGGAAGTGCTCGACGGCGACGGAAAGAAGGTCAAGGGACTGCTGAAATCGGTAGACGGAAACGACTTCGTGGTGAGCGTGAACGAAAAGGTGAAGGTGGAAGGCAAGAAACGCCCCGTGGTGCAGGCGGTGGACCACACCTACCGGATGGATGAAGTGAAATATACAAAATATATAATAAGTTTCAAGTAAAGCTATGGCAGCAAAAAAACAAGGTGAAGAGACGATCAGTATGATCGATACGTTCCGCGAGTTTAAGGAAACCAAGAACATCGACCGTACGACACTGGTAAGCGTGCTGGAAGAAAGCTTCCGCAATGTGCTTGCTAAAATATTCGGCAGCGACGAGAACTTCGACGTGATCGTGAACCCCGACAAGGGCGACTTCGAGATCTACCGCAACCGCGTGGTGGTGGCCGATGGCGAGGTGGAAGACGAGAACAAGGAGATCAGTCTGACCGAGGCACAGAAAATAGAACCCGACTACGAGGTGGGCGAGGATGTGAGTGAGAAGGTGGACTTCAACAAGTTCGGCCGCCGGGCCATCCTGACGCTCCGCCAGACGCTGGCTTCAAAGATTCTGGAACTGGAGCACGACTCTCTTTACAATAAATATAAAGACCGCGTGGGACAGGTGATCAGCGGTGAGGTGTACCAGATGTGGAAGCGCGAGGTGCTCATCGTTGACGACGAGAACAACGAACTGATACTGCCCAAGGCTGAACAGATACCCGCCGACCAATACCGCAAAGGCGAGACCGTGAGGGCCGTGATTCTGCGCGTGGACAACGAGAACAACAACCCCAAGATCATCTTGAGCCGCACGAGCCCGATGTTCCTTGAGCGGTTGCTCGAAGCCGAAGTGCCCGAAATCAGCGACGGACTCATCGCCATCCGCAAGATAGCCCGTATGCCGGGCGACCGCGCCAAGGTGGCCGTGGAGAGCTTCGACGAGCGCATCGACCCGGTGGGTGCCTGTGTGGGTGTGAAAGGTAGCCGCGTACACGGCATCGTGCGCGAACTCTGCAACGAGAACATCGATGTCATCAACTACACTTCCAATGTGAAGCTGTTTATCCAGCGCGCACTGAGTCCGGCCAAGGTGTCTTCCATCAACATCGATGAGGAAAACCACAAGGCCGAGGTCTACCTGCAACCCGAGGAAGTGAGTCTGGCCATCGGGCGCGGCGGCATGAACATCAAGTTGGCCTCCATGCTCACGGAATATACCATCGATGTGTTCCGCGAAATCGACGAGAATGCCGCTGATGAGGACATCTATCTGGAAGAGTTCTCCGACGAGATAGACCAGTGGGTGATCGACGCCATCAAGAGCATCGGTCTCGACACGGCCAAGCAGGTGCTCAACGCACCGCGCGAGATGCTGATCGAAAAGGCCGACCTTGAGGAGGAAACCGTAGACAACGTGCTCAACGTACTCAGGGCCGAGTTTGAACAGTAACGAAACGCAGTTGACGGTTGTTGGGTGATGGCAGTTGGCCGGTAGCTAAAAGGGTGTGACTACCGGTAGTGCCATGTTCGGACTCCCAACGCCATAGACCATAATCCGACAACCACAATCAACAACGAGCACCCGCAACATCAAAGGAAATACATGAGCATCAGATTAAACAAAGCATTACGTGAACTGAACATAGGACTTCAAACGGCAGTTGAATTCCTTGAAAAGAAGAACCACCTGGGAGAGGTGAAGGCCGAACCGAGCTTCAAACTCAACGATGAGCAGTATAATGCGCTGGTCAACGAGTTCAAGCAGGATGCCGAAGTGCGCAGCCAGGCTGAAAAACTGTTCCAGAAAAAAACAAAAGACAAGAAGCGTGAGCCCTCCCGGAAAGAGACTCGTGCCGATGGACTTCTGAAATCGTCCACCCAGCAGCAGTACAAGCCGTTGGGCAAGATGGATCTCGACAACATCGGCAAGAAGCCTGCCGAGAAGTCTGCTGCTCCCGTAGCACAACCCGAAACAAAGGTGGAGGCTGCTGCCGAGAGCCCTGCCGAGACGAAGGAGGCCCCGAAGGCTGAGGCTAAGCCGGTGGAGACGAAGCCGGAAACGGTCGCCGGTGGGCTTGAAGAGGTGAAGGTGGAAACTGCCGTTGCCGATAAAAAGACCGAAGTGGCCCAACCGGAAGCTCCAATCGACAAGGAGGAAAAAGACCATCCGGAGCCTGTACACCCACAAGAGGAGGTGTCCCGACAACAGACCGAGGACACTGCCGGAACTGTGGCTGAGCCTGAGACATCGGCAGCTTCGGAGAAGCCTGAGCTGTTCACGCTCAAGAGCGAGCGAAAACTGTCGGCCAACGAACCCAAGGTGCTGGGCAAGATAGACCTGGCCACGCTCAACCAGAGCACGCGCCCCAAGAAGAAATCGAAAGAGGAGCGTCGCAAGGAGCGTGAAGAGAAGGCCCAGCAGGGCCGTGGCGGAAACGCTGCGGGAGGCGAGCGCAAGAAGCGTCAGCGCATCAACAAGGAGCGTGTGGACATCAATGCCGCTGCCAACCAGCAGCAGGCCGGTTGCGGAGGCAAAAACTCGGGCAAGAAGAGCAAGGGCAAGAAGCGCAACCAGAAACCGTTGGAGGTGAATGAGGAAGATGTGGCACGTCAGGTGAAAGAGACGCTCGCACGCCTCACCAACAAGCAAAACCAAAACAGGAAAGGTGCTAAATATCGCAAGGAGAAGCGCGAGGCTGTGCAGGAGAAACTGGCAGAGGAGGCCAATGCAGAGCGCAAGCAGAGCAAGACGCTGAAACTGACCGAGTTTGTAACCGTGAGCGAACTTGCCACAATGATGGGAGTAGGTGTCAATCAGGTTATTGGCACGCTCATGGGCATCGGTATCATGGTGTCCATCAACCAGCGTCTGGATGCCGAGACCATCAATCTCGTGGCCGATGAGTTCGGCTTCAAGACCGAATATGTGAGTGCCGAGGTGAGCGAAGCCGTGAGCGAGGAGGAAGACGATGAGAACGATTTGGTGCCCCGTGCGCCGATCGTGACCGTGATGGGCCATGTGGACCACGGTAAGACATCGCTGCTCGACCATATCCGCAACACCAATGTCATTGCCGGTGAGGCCGGAGGCATCACTCAGCACATCGGTGCCTACAACGTGAAGTTGGAGAACGGCCGCCGCATCACGTTCCTCGACACGCCCGGTCATGAGGCGTTCACGGCCATGCGTGCCCGCGGTACGCAGGTCACCGATATTGCCATCATCATCATTGCCGCCGACGACTCTGTGATGCCTACCACCAAGGAGGCCATCTCCCATGCCCAGGCGGCCGGTGTGCCAATGGTGTTTGCCATCAACAAGATAGACAAGCCGGGAGCCAATCCTGACAAGATACGCGAAGACCTGTCGCAGATGAACTTGCTCGTAGAGGAGTGGGGCGGTAAGTATCAGTGTCAGGAGATCAGTGCCAAGAAAGGCATCGGTGTGGACGAGCTGCTGGAGAAGGTGCTTCTTGAGGCCGACATGCTCGACCTCAAGGCCAACCCCAACCGCAAGGCCACGGGATCCATCATCGAGTCGTCGCTCGACAAGGGGCGCGGCTATGTGAGTACGGTGCTCGTGAGCAACGGCACGCTCCGTCAGGGTGATGTGGTGATTGCAGGAACGAGCTGGGGACGTATCAAGGCCATGTTCAACGAGCGCAACCAACGCATTCAGGAGGCCGGCCCGTCTGAGCCGTGTATTATCCTCGGATTGAACGGTGCGCCCACGGCCGGTGACACTTTCCATGTGCTGGAGAACGAACAGGAGGCCCGCGAGATAGCCAACAAGCGCGAACAGTTGCAGCGCGAGCAGGGGCTGCGCACCCAGAAGCGTCTGTCGCTTGACGACATTTCCCACCGCATCGCCCTCGGTTCGTTCAAGGAGCTCAACATCATCGTCAAGGGCGATACCGACGGTTCCATCGAGGCACTCAGCGATTCGTTCATTAAGTTGTCCACGGAGAAGGTGCAGGTGAATGTCATCAGCAAGGCCGTGGGCCAGATCAGCGAAAACGACGTGATGCTCGCGAGTGCCTCCGATGCCATCATCGTGGGCTTCCAGGTGCGCCCGTCAGCCGATGCCCGCAAGTTGGCCGACCGTGAAGGCGTGGAAATCAACACCTATTCTATTATCTACGATGCCATCGACGATGTGAAGTCGGCCATGATTGGTATGCTCGACAAGGTGAAGAAAGAAATCGTCACCGGCGAGATAGAGGTGAAGCAGGTGTTCAAGATTTCCAAGGTTGGCACGGTTGCCGGCGGTCTGGTCATCGAAGGCAAGGTACACAACAAGGACAAGGGCCGCGTGGTGCGCGACGGCATCGTGGTGCACACGGCCCCCATCGATGCACTCAAGCGTTACAAAGACGACGTGAAGGAAGTGCCTGCCGGCATGGAGTGCGGTATCAGCCTTGTCAACTGCAATGACATTCTTGAAGGCGATATCATTGAGACCTTCACGGAGATCGAGGTGGAACAGAAACTGTAATGGACAAAAAAACACCCCGTCGGCATTCCTTCCCTTGCGCAAAGGGGAGGAAAACTGCCGGGCGAAAGATACTATCATGACCACGGTAGGGGTGCTGACAAAATGCACTTCTACCGTTGGTGGTTAGTGATACCGGCATTGTCGGGCTGCAGAGCGGCTCCGGAAACGGTCACATAAGTTACCGGTAATGATGTTGGTATGATATTTGTTATATCCCAGACAAAGGATAAAGTCAATGGAAGAGAACAAAGAAAAAAACGCGTTTGTCAAGCAGGTGGCCGAACAGAAATATGCGTTCGGCTTCACGACCGACGTGGATACGGAGATCATAGAGAAAGGACTCAATGAAGAGGTCGTGCGGCTTATCTCGCAGAAGAAAGGCGAGCCCCAATGGATGCTCGACTTCCGCTTGAAGGCTTTCAATCATTGGAAGACGCTCCGGCAGCCCGACTGGGCACATCTCCACATTCCGGAGATTGACTATCAGGCCATTTCCTACTATGCCGATCCGCTGGCCAAGAAACCGGCGAACAAGGAAATAGATCCCGAATTGGAGAAAACTTTCGACAAACTCGGCATACCCTTGGAAGAGCGGCTTGCGTTGAGCGGTACGGCTGTGGATGCCATCATGGACTCCGTTTCGGTGAAGACCACCTTCAAAGAACAGCTCCGTGCCAAAGGTGTCATTTTTTGCAGCATCGGTGAGGCCGTCAAGGAACATCCCGAACTGGTGCAGGAGTATTTAGGTTCGGTGGTGTCCTATCGTGACAACTTCTTCGCTTCGCTCAACAGCGCCGTGTTCAGTGACGGATCATTCGTCTACATTCCCAAAGGCGTGCGTTGCCCGATGGAATTGAGCAGTTATTTCCGCATCAATGCCCGCAACACCGGACAGTTTGAACGCACGCTTATCATTGCCGATGACGATGCTTACGTGAGCTATCTTGAAGGCTGCACGGCCCCTATGCGCGACGAAAACCAGTTGCATGCCGCCGTCGTGGAAATCATCGTCAAAGACAATGCCGAGGTGAAATACTCCACAGTGCAGAACTGGTATCCCGGTGATGAAAACGGTAAAGGCGGTGTGCTGAACCTCGTGACCAAGCGGGGAGAGTTGCGTGGAGTCAATTCCAAACTCTCATGGACGCAGGTGGAGACGGGATCGGCCATCACGTGGAAGTATCCTTCCTGCATTCTCCGGGGCGACAATTCGGTAGCTGAGTTCTACAGCGTGGCCGTCACCAACAACTATCAAGAGGCTGACACGGGTACGAAGATGATACATATGGGCAAGAACACGAAGTCTACCATCATCTCTAAAGGCATTTCCGCCGGGCACAGCCAAAACTCCTATCGCGGTCTTGTGCGCGCCACTCCCAATGCCGAAAATGCCCGCAACTACAGTTCGTGCGACTCTCTTTTGCTCGGTAGCCAGTGCGGAGCACACACTTTCCCCTACATGGATGCCCACAATGAGACAGCCGTGTTTGAGCATGAGGCCACGACTTCGAAGATCAGCGAAGACCAACTGTTCTATTGCAATCAACGTGGTATCCCTACCGAGCAGGCCGTGGGGCTCATCGTAAACGGTTATGCCAAGGAAGTGCTCAATAAACTTCCGATGGAGTTTGCCGTCGAAGCCCAAAAACTGCTTAGCGTTTCGCTTGAAGGAACAGTTGGATAATAAGGGGGTAAAAGACAATCAATAGTGTCTCAAGGAAGAAATACAATCACGAAACATAAAATATGAATAAAGAGTGAAGGGGTGGCAGAAGAGAAGTGTCCACAACTTCTTACTGCTCACCCCTCACTCCTAACTTTTACAACCATGCTTGAAGTAAAGAATCTGCATGCCACGATTGCCGGCAAAGAAATATTACGAGGTATCAACCTCAGTATCAAAGATGGAGAAATCCACGCTATCATGGGCCCGAACGGTTCGGGAAAGTCTACGTTGAGTGCTGTGCTCACGGGCAATCCGCTTTATGAAGTGACCGAAGGACAGGCCATCTTCAACGGCAAAAATCTGCTGGAGATGAAGCCTGAAGACCGGGCCCGGGAAGGACTCTTCCTCTCGTTTCAGTATCCCGTGGAGATTCCCGGGGTGTCGATGACCAATTTCATGCGGGCAGCGATCAACGCCAAGCGTGAGTATCAAGGCCTTGAACCGCTTAATGCGGCCGACTTCATGAAACTCATGCGGGAGAAGCGTAAGCTCGTCGATCTTGACAGCAAACTCTCCCACCGCTCCGTGAACGAGGGATTCTCAGGCGGAGAGAAGAAACGCAACGAGATTTTCCAAATGGCCATGCTTGAACCGAAGTTGTCTATTCTCGATGAAACAGATTCGGGACTTGATGTAGATGCCATGCGTGTGGTGGCCGACGGCGTGAACAAGATGCACACACCGGAGACTTCTACTATTGTCATCACGCACTATGAACGGCTGCTTGATATGATTAAGCCTACCGTAGTACATGTGCTCTACAAGGGCCGCATCGTGAAAACAGCCGGTCCGGAGTTGGCTCGGGAAATAGAACAACGCGGGTACGACTGGATAAAGGCGGAAGCCGGAGAGGAGTAAGATGATGGGGAGCGAGAAGCAATATATTGATTTATACCGCGAGACGGCCGGAATGATAAAAAGCCATTCGGCCGGTGTCTTGAATGGCGTGCGTGACAAGGCGTTTGAAGATTTCTGTCGGCAAGGTTTCCCTTCGCGTAAGGTGGAGCGTTACCGATACACCGACATGTCGAAACTCTTCGAACCCGATTATGGTCTCAATCTAAACCGGCTCGAGATACCTATCAATCCCTACGAGGCTTTTAAGTGTGATGTGCCCAACTTGAGCACTTCGCTCTATTTTGTGGTCAACGATGCGTTCTACACCAAACAGTTGCCCAAGACAGAATTGCCCGATGGGGTCATTGTGGATTCCCTCTGTCGTGTGGCAACGGAGAATCCGGGGCTTATTGAGCGATACTATGCCCGCATGGCCAAGACCGAAGATGATGCCATCACGGCACTCAACACGATGTTGGCGCAAGACGGACTGTTGGTTTATGTCCCCAAGAATGTGAAACTTGACAGGGCCGTGCAGGTAATCAACATCCTCCGTTCGGATGTCGATTTGATGGTCAATCGTCGTGTGCTCATCATCTTAGAGCAGGGGGCAGAGGCTAAGTTTCTTTTCTGCGACGACTCAGCCGACGACCGCCATTTTCTCACTACGCAGGTGATTGAAGCCTATGTGGGCGAAAATGCTTCCCTTGACCTCTACTGTTTGGAGGAAACGCATGTCAAGAATACGCGTGTAAGTAATGTCTATATTGAGCAGCAGGCTTACAGCCGTGTCAACCACAATGTGATTACGTTGCACAATGGTGTCACCCGCAACAAGCTTGATCTGGTGTTCAAAGGGGAAGGTGCGGAGTGTTTTGCCAACGGTTGCGTGATTGCCGACAAGACCCAGCGTGTGGACAACAATACGCTGATTGACCATCAGGTGCCGCATTGCACGAGCAACGAACTCTACAAGTATGTGCTTGATGATGATGCCGTGGGGGCCTTTGCCGGTCGTGTGCTTGTGCGCCACGATGCCCAAAAGACCAACTCGCAAGAGACGAACAACAATCTTGTAGCTGCCAAGACCGCCCGTATGTACACCCAACCGGAGTTGGAAATCTATGCCGACGATGTGAAGTGCGCCCATGGCTGCACGGTAGGGCAGCTCAACGATGCGGCTATGTTTTACATGCGGCAGCGCGGCATCAGTGAGAAAGAAGCCAAATTGCTGCTTGAGTTTGCTTTCGTCAATGAGGTGATCGATAAGATGGAACTTGCGCCGTTGCGCGAACGCCTCCATATACTTGTGGAAAAACGTTTCCGCGGTGAGCTGAACAAGTGTGAGGGATGCCGGCTCTGCAAATGAGTATCCCCCTTGTCTTTCCTCAGCGGATAGGAAGGCAGCCCCATTGCAGGGCTAAGGGAATGCGTTTGGGCTTTCAAAGAGGAAGTAACCGTGAGACTATAAAGCAATGAAAGAAAACAACGACATATATAATAAGGAGAAAGGTGGCATTCTTTTGCCTGCTGCCGGAGCTGTCGGTGAGGCTGTGCGGGCAGATTTTCCTATCCTCTCTCGCACTGTTTACGATAAGCCATTGGTCTATTTCGATAATGCGGCCACCACACAGAAACCTCTCTGTGTGCTTGATGCCATGCGTGAGGAATATCTCAACGTAAATGCCAATGTGCATCGGGGGGTCCATTGGCTGTCCCAACAAGCTACAGAATTGCATGAGGCTGCCCGCGAAACTGTGCGTCGGTTCATCAACGCCCGCTCCACCAACGAGATTGTTTTCACCCGCGGCACCACCGAAGGCCTCAATCTTATAGCCTCCAGTTTCAGCGATGAGTTTATGGGGGAGGGTGACGAAGTTATCATCTCGACGATGGAGCATCACTCCAACATTGTGCCGTGGCAGCTCCAAGCGCACCGCAAGGGTATTGTGCTGAAAGTGATTCCGCTCACTGAATCGGGGGAGTTGGACATGGAAGCCTACGCCCGGCTCTTCACCGACAAGACTCGCATCGTGAGTGTGACGCATGTAAGCAATGTTCTTGGCACGGTGAATCCCGTGAGAGAATTGGTGCGTATAGCCCATGAGCATAATGTCCCCATCGTGATAGATGGTGCTCAGAGTGCCCCTCATTTCATGGTTGATATGCAGGCCATTGATTGCGACTTTTTTGTTTTCAGCGGTCACAAGACTTATGGGCCTACCGGCATAGGTGTGCTCTATGGCAAGGAGGCGTGGCTTGACAAGTTGCCACCTTATCAGGGTGGGGGAGAGATGATAGAGCATGTGAGTTTTTCCCATTCCACTTTCGAGCGGCCTCCGCTCAAGTTTGAAGCCGGAACTCCCGATTATGTGGCCACTCATGGTCTTGCCACGGCCCTCGACTACTTGTCGGCCATAGGTATGGACAATGTTGAGGCTCATGAGCAGATGCTCACAAATTACGCTTTGGAGCGGTTGGCTCAAATCGAGGGGATGAAGATTTATGGTCCTTCAGGACATTCGCACGATGCAGTCGTCTCATTCCAAGTGGGTGACATCCATCACATGGATCTCGGTACACTCCTCGACCGGCTTGGTATTGCCATCCGCACGGGGCATCATTGCGCGCAACCGCTTATGGACAGTCTCGGCATCTTGGGTACAGCCCGTGCCAGTTTCGCTCTTTATAATACGAAAGAAGAAATAGACATTCTTGTGGCCGGCATTGAGCGGGTTGCAAAAATGTTTGGTTAAAATGAGGATTAGGAGTTGTGGAGATAAGGCCGTAACGGAGTTGTGGCTTGCTCCCCTTCCCTTTCTTAAACTCCTAATCCTTCTCTCCTCACTCCTCACTCTTAACTTTTCATCTCTTTTCCGTTTCTCCACACGCTCCATGCAAACCAGCCGGCAAACACTGCACGCATGGGGAGGGAGCAGTCTGTGAAAGTCGTCAAAATGAAAGCCCCTTGTGCCTCTAACAGCAGTAGGGTTTGTTTCATGCTGACCGGTTTCTCCAACACGTAGGAGTAGTATCCCTGTAGCATATCTACCGGCTTTTTCACCTTGTTTATTATATATGCGGAGAGACTGCCGCACACTTCTTTCACATTGGGCATATCCATCCCGTTGGCACTCTCCACATTCAGCATCATGTTCTTTTCCATATTTTCTGTTGTTTAATTGTCTGTAATAGGTAATCTTGTTTCTATGCACAAAATTATTGCCTGTTGGTGCAATATATGTTCACTTTTTGAGTTAATGTGTTAAAGTATTGTTAATTTTAAGACTCGTTTACAAATTCGATATGCTTCAACCACATTTTTATACCAACCTTGTAGAGGCCGGATGCGATGAAGCCGGACGTGGCTGTCTGGCCGGAAGTGTCTATGCGGCGGCTGTCATTCTGCCTCGCGATTACAATAATCCCGCGCTTAACGACAGCAAACAGCTTTCGCACAAGCGGCGCAACGAATTGCGAGAGCAAATCATGCACGATGCCGTGGCGTGGGCTGTGGGTGTCGTTACTCCCGAAGAGATAGATCGTATCAATATTCTCAAGGCCAGTTTTCTTGCCATGCACCGTGCCCTCGATGCCCTCAATGTACGCCCTGAGGCAGTCATCGTCGACGGTAATCGTTTCGTGCCCTATGGTGACCTTCCATACACCGCCATCGTCAAAGGTGACGGAAAATACCAGTCCATAGCTGCTGCAAGTATTCTCGCCAAGACTTTCCGTGATGATTATATGTGCGACTTGGCTCGTCGGTATCCCTACTATGACTGGGAACATAACATGGGCTACCCCACAAAGAAGCATCGTGAGGGGATCCGCCTGCATGGTATCTGCCCCTATCATCGCAAAAGCTACAACTTGTTGGGAACCGGTGAACTGACTCTTGAGTTTAGGTGATGGGGAGTATAGGTGATAGGTGGTGGGTGTTAGGTGTTAATGTGTCCTCCTATATCTGGGCCTCTTTCTTCCCCACTCCACATTTCATTAACACCTACCACCCATCACCTATCATCTTCCACTTGTTCAGTCCCCCAATCCCCTAACTTAGGGGCTTTGGACACTCCATTATCACCTATCACCCACCACCTAACACCTTATCCTCCCATGCGTCACGATAAACTTGAAAAGGAGCTGTCGCTTCTGCTCTGCCTCACGGAGAATCACAACTACACCATCAACGAACTTTGCGAGAAACTCTCCCTTTCCCGCCGTATGCTCTACTATTATCTGGAGAGCTTCCGCGACTGGGGATTCATTGTGGAGAAACGCGGACATTACTACAGCATCGATCGCCGTTCTCCTTATTTTAAGCATCTCTTTGAGACTATCAACTTCACCGAAGATGAGGTGCTCACCATGATGAACATATTGAGTAAGGTGGGCGACCGTAACGCTGTAGTGGAGCGTATTAAGCGCAAGCTTGACCAATTCTACGACTTTAATATCCTTGCCAATTCGGAGTTGCGCGAACATGTTGCCCACAATGTCAGTTTGCTCTATGAAGCCATCAAATACAAGCGCATGGTCAAGATACACAACTACTCTTCGCCTCACAGCCAAACAGTCACCGACCGCATCGTGGAACCGTTCCTCTTCATGAATAACAACAATGACGTGCGCTGCTACGAACCGGCCAGCCGCATGGGTAAGACATTCAAGGTTTCGCGTATGGGCGAAGTGGTGGTTCTTGACCGCGAGTGGGAGAACGAAGGTGCGCATAAGCAAGTCTTCACCGACTTGTTTATGTTCAGCGGTGAGGAGAAATATCCCGTCAAACTCCGCCTCGGGCAGCTTTCCCACAATCTCATGTTGGAGGAATATCCGCAATCGGCTCCCTGTCTTACGCCCGACGGTCCCCACCATTGGGTCTTCGCCACCGAGGTGGTGAGCTACCTCGGCATCGGTCGTTTCATACTCGGCCTCTATGATGATATCGAGATACTCGGAGACGAGGGGCTGAAAGGATATATTGAGGGGAAGGTGGGGAGCTGGTGATGGGGGAGCATAGAAGGGAGAGATAAAGGCTGCAACGGCGTTGCAGCTTACTCAACCCTCCCTTGTCCTTTGCTCCTCATTCTCTTTTTCCTTTCCCCCTTGTTCCTTCTCGGTTTTCATTTTCTCTTCTTTCCCTCCTTTTCCTCTTCTTATCCTCTTTTCCATCCCTCTTTTCGCTCCGTAGGGTAGGCCAAAACGCTGTTTTGGCCTACCCCTCAAAGAAACCCTCCTTTTTTCTTGCTTTTCTCCTGATTATTTTCTATTTTCGCATGATTAAGACAGCTACCATGCATCAAAAACCTGAAAACCTCCACAAACTCTACGCCACCGGCAAGAAGCCCAGTATGTTGCGCCGCTGTGAAAACCACGACTACACCGACCGCCAAATTTACCTTCTCACCCTCGTCACTGAAGGTCGCCGTCCCCTTTTCGGCCGCCTCCATTATGACATCCTCGGCCATCTCCCCACCAATCCTCGCATTCTCCTGTCCCCTTTAGGCCAAGCCGTAGAGGCCGAGTGGCATACTATCCCCCGTTTCCATCCCGAGATAAGCCTGATATCCCTTTGCGTCATGCCCGACCATCTCCATGGAATACTCTTTGTGGAGACCAAGATGAGCCACCATTTAGGCAAGCTTGTCAGTGCATTCAAGTCAGCTTGTAACTGCCATTTTCGCGAACTCTTCCCGCAATCAGCCCCATCTTCAGCCCCTTCGGTCTCACACGCACCCTCCCGAGGTCTGCTCTTCGCCCGGGGCTATAACGACAAACTGCTCAAAGGTGAAGAACAACTGCTCAGGTGGCGGCGCTATCTGGAGGATAATCCCCGTCGGCTGATGATGAAGCAGGCTTATCCTGACCTTCTCCGAGTGAAACGCAACATCTCTTATGCCGGCTATTCTTTTTCCGCCATCGGCAATCTGCTACTCCTTGACGCTCCGGAGAAGATACAAATACAATGTTCCAGACACCTGACGGAGGCAGAAATAGAGAGAAAGAAGGAAGAAATGCTTGCCCGGGCCGTGAAGGGTGCCATTCTCGTTTCACCCTGCATCAGTCTGGGAGAAAAGACCATCATGCGCACCGCTTGTGCTGCCCATTGTCCGGTTATCGTGCTTCGGGAGAATGGTTTTGCTGCCCTCACCAAACCCGGTGGGCGCAGTTTCGACCTTTGTGCGGCCGGCAAGCTGCTATTACTTTCGCCGTGGGCCCATCATAACGAGCGACAGACGATAACACGCGACCGATGTTGCTGTCTTAATTCCATTGCCGAAGCCATTTGTGAACAATAGTTACTATGGAATATGGAAATGACTGTGCCGTGAAGTGTGAGACGCAAAAGGGCTAACCGCAGTTAGCCCAAGACGAGAGAGAAATAAAATTAACCTTGCGGTTAATTATATACCGTTGTGAGAAGCCCCCACGCAGAGTGGGGGCTTCTGTTGTTTTATCAATGAGTGAATTTGATGTCTTCGATATAAATGGTGCCATTACCGAACGAACCTGCGCTCACCGTCCATTCGAACGGAAGATAGAACTTGTTCTCATCGGCATTGTAGCCCATGAAGTCGTCACCGGTACCTGCCGGAGTGCTGTAAGCCGTCACGGAAACCATGCCATGCGTCTTATACTTTAGACCGGTCTCAAACTTCGTGCCTTTCTCACCGGTAGCATCGGTGAAGTAGAAAGTCTGCTTGGAGCCCGATTGCTTGTCCCACTTGAAGAAGAACGGATAGCCTTTTGCAAACATATTGGGGATGCGATAAAGTTCAAGAGAGGGAGAATACTCTATCTTGATGTTCGACTTTGCCTCTGCATAGAAAACATCATTGAGCACAGCCGTACCAACCTCCGTATAGTCTTCCTTGGTCAGCTTGACTCTGTAAATCGGATACATCGTTTGCGCCTTGTAAGGATGGGTGTAGGTTTCGGGTATGCGGATTTCAAAATCATACTCTGTGTTAAAAGGCATGGTGGAAGCAATGGCCACCTTGAACGTTGCCAGCGTATTACCATTGGCAAACGTCACCTTTTCAGGGACAGTGCAGTATTCGGGGACGGTGACCTTCTCGATGGGCACGGTGAGTTCCCCACTGCCATTGCCGCGATGCAATGTTATGGTGAATTCCGTCGCGGTTTTGCCCAACACTTGATTAGCTTGGGAGGCGAAACTCACGTCATAGCTACCGGCCTGTGCTCCGGGAGAGTAGCTGTCGTCGTCGCTGCACGATGCAAACACGGCGGCCAGCAGAGCCGCAGCCATTAAAAATATCTTATTCAGTTTCATATCTTACAATGATTAAAAGTTGTGATTAGAGATTTAGTCTGTCACGCCGTCGCGCAGGCCCGGGTTCTGTCCGGCCACCGGCTCGCTTCCGCCCGTATTGTCCTTGATACCGAGATTGTTGTCTTTTTCTGTCTGTGGGAAGCGCATGTTGAGCCAACCGTCGGTAGCTGAGATGTTGAACTTGAAGGCATCGGGGAAATTGGACTCTATATTTGCATTGAAACGCACGATGTTTTTGCCCAGACGTTTGGCATCGCTTGTGAAGAAGCCCTCCCCCCAAAGTTCCACGCGGCGCTGAAACCAGATCTCGTCGGCCAGCGAGCGGGAAGTGGAGATGGTGTATTGCGGGTCGCGGTAGGTGGTGACAAACTTGGTCAGCACTTCCCGGGCCTTGGCTTCGTTGCCGCTCTTGGTGAGTCCTTCGGCCTCAATCAGAATCATTTCCTCTACACGCATGAGCGGGAAGTCATTGCTGTTGAGAGAATTGCCCACGCCCGATTTTTGTCCGAACTTCACGTTGGAATAGGGCAGCATGGCAACCTTGTTACCGTCGTCGGTGACGAAAGTGGCAATGGCATCGCCTTTCACGGTCACTTGTTTACCCCCCGAAACGCCCGTCCATGTGAGGTTGGCAATATGGTCGGAGTGGAGTTTGGCATCCAGCCACCAGCCCTTGCGCACGTCAGTGGAGGGTATCAGGCGGTAGAGCAGGGTGTTGATAGCCGGCGTATTCTGGCCGGCAGCCGCATAGCCATTGCCACTGAAGGGACTGAACCAAGAAGATGCCGTGGGGGCACCATCCGCCGTAACCATAGCATCGGTGATGTCGATGCCCCACATCCAGTTGTGTGCCGTGATGTCGTTGAAGCCGGGCACGCTTACTTCGCTGACCGAAGCGGGCGTATAACCTTCCATAGCCTTCTCTGCGTCGGCGGCGGCAGCGGCCCAGTTGCCCATGGCGAGATTGGCGCGGGCACGCAGTCCGTAGGCCACCTTCTGGTCGATGCGGCTCTTGTCAGAGCCACGGTCGAAGTCGGCAAGATGCTCTATGGCATAGTCCAAGTCTTCGAGTATCACCTTATAGACCTCGGCCACCGTCGCACGCGGATTGTTGGTGTAGTCCACTCCGTCGGCCAGTATGGGCACGCAAAGCTCATCCTTGCTTGTGGTGTAGCTGAACTGGAAGTAAGGGGCCAGCGCCATATAGTCGAAAGCCCTCATGGCACGAGCCTGTGCGATGGCATGGATGGCCGACTGGTCGGTCGTTTCGGCCGGATAGGCTTTGATGATCTCCTGACAAACGCCTATCTGGTTGTAGGGCATCTTGTAGCGCATGTAGGGGTTGGCGTAGTCGGCATTACGTGTCTGCAATGACAATGCTGTGCTAAACCAGTTGTAAACATTGTCAGCCATGACCAAATCGGCACCCTCACAGTCCTGTGAGAGGGCAGCGGCGATGAAGCCGAAGTCATCGGCACGCTCGCGGTCAGGCCATGTAGCCTTGGGTTTTCCCATCATGGTGTACATGCCGGCAATGGTGGCATCGATGCGGTTGGGGATTTGGGAGTTGGTCTCTTTGACCTGATCCTGTGTCAGATAGCCCGACTGCGGTTCCTGGTCGTTGATGTCGGAACAGGATGCGACGGTCAACAGGCCCGTCAGCATCAGCGCTGAAAAATGATATATCTTCATAATAGCTTGCTTGTTAATTGAAATACATTTAGAATGTCACGGAAATGCCTGCCGTCACAGAGCGCATGCCCGAATAGCTGCTGCTGGCCATACCCGAGCCGGAGGTCAGGCCGCCAATGCCGTAGTTGAACCGGGGGTCGAGTCCCTTGCGCTTGGTGAGCAGAAACAGGTTTTCTCCCGAGAAGTAGACACGCACGTTGTTCAGCGCGAGCGGGCGGATCAGCTCCTTGGGCAGCGTGTAGCCGATGGTGAGATTGTTCAGGCACAGATAGTTGGAACTGATGAGGAAACGGTCCTGTGGACTCTGCGAGGAGATGCCTGCATCGTCGGAGGCTGCCGTGCTCAGGCGGGGAATGTCCGAAGAGGTGTTCTCGCTGCTCCACGCTTTGAGCAGGTCTTTGTGCATGGCATTGCCGGCACTGATGCCGTTGTGCATGAGGGCCTGGTACTGGCCGTCGTAGATTTTGCCGCCGAGCTGATAAGAGAATTGTGCGCTCAGGTCGAAACCGTAGGCTGCGAAAGTGGTGCCGAAGCCGCCGAACACATCGGGCAGCGTGGTGCCGCAATCATACTTGGTGGCCTCTGAAATGTCGGCAGTTGTCGTGGTGGTTGTGACTTGTTTGCCGTTGGCATCGGTCTTGGTTTCGTCTTTATACCACAAGGCGCGACCATCGGCCTTGTCGGTTCCGGCATATTTGTACAGATAAGTTTCATAGACGGAGCCCCCCACCTTGAAAATGCGTGTGGGGTGTTTCAAGCCTCCAGCCGGGATCGCTGGGTCGAGTGCTGTGACTTCATTGTGGTTGAAAGTGGCGTTGAGACTCAGTCCCCAAGTGAAGTTTTTGGTTTTGACAGGTGTGCCGTCAAGACTGATTTCCATACCGGTGTTCAGCACTTCGCCCACATTGGCATAGTAGCTGGAAACGGCTATGCCCGAAGAGGCGGGAAGCCGCTTTGCCCAAAGCAGGTCTTTGGTCGTGTTGTGATACCACTCGATGGAGCCGTTAAGACGATTCTTGAAAAGTCCGAAGTCTACACCGAGGTTCCAGTCGTGGTGGGTTTCCCATGTGAGGTCCTCGTTCCCCTTCTGCACCATGCTGATGGAATAAGACTTGGTGTCCTCATTATAGGTGGTGCTGTAACGGTCTGCCCAGTAGTACCAGCCGCTCAGCTGCTCGTAGGTGTCGCCCAGATTGTCGTTGCCCACAACGCCGTAGCTCAGCTTCAGCTTCAGGAGGTCCACCCACTTGACATTCTCCAAGAACTTCTCCTTGTTCATCTGCCAAGCCACGCCAAACGAGCCGAACGTGCCCCAACGGTGGCCGGGAGCAAAGGCCGAAGAGGCATCGCGACGCAAGGAGGCATTGGCAAAGTAGCGTTCGGCATAGTCATACATCACGCGGCCGAAGAAGCCTTCCGTCATGTAGTTGTTGGTGAACGAAGTGGCCACCTTCTTGCTCGAGCCGAGGGCATTGTAGAGCTCGCCGATGCCGGGGGCATAGAGGTGGTCGTTGTAGCCGTAGAAGTATTGGTACTTCTCTTTATACTGCTCGTAGCCCAGCAAGATGTTGAAATGATGGACGTCGGCAAGCGTGCGGTCGTAGTTGGCCGTGTAGCGCTGGTTGGTATTGAAGTCGCGCAGATGGTAGACTTCGGCGCCACCATCGACCGAAGAGAAGCTTGCAAATGTGCTGCCAAGATAGTTGTGGCGGGTGTTGGAGGAAGACACGGCCAGATTGGCATCGAGAGACAAGCCGTCGATGGGGGTGAGCAGAGCGTCCCACTGGCCTTGGAAAACGTCGCGGAAGTCCTGATTGCCGTTGTATTCATTGTCGCGCACGGCGTTGCCCACGATGCTCGGACGGGTGAAATTAGTCTGGTTGGAGTCGTAGACGGTGCGCCCGTTCTGCTTCATGATGGAACCGTCGGCGTTGCGAACGTAGAGCGGATAGATCGGGCCTATGTTGTTGGTTATATAAAACAGGTTGCCGGAAGAGGCCCATACAGTGTCGTCGAATGCCGGCGACCGGCTGTCGACATGGGTGAAACTCAGCCCGGTGGTGAGCTTCAGCCAATCCTTTGCCTGATAGTCGACGGTCGTGCGGCCGGTATAGCGTTTGTATTCAGACTTGTTGACGACTCCACCGTCATTGAGATAGCCCACCCCGGCAAAGTAGTTGAGTTTGCCGTTGGAACCGGTCACCGTAGCGTTGTATTCCTGACGGAACGAGTTGTGGAAAGTCTCGTTATACCAGTCGTCGGGCGTGTAGTAGTATTTGCCGTCGCTATAGCCCAATTTGGCATTGGGGTTGAGCTTGAAGTTGCGGCCTATAAGGTTTTCGCCTGCAGGCACGGTGTACACCTGATAGCCCAGACCGCCGTTGGTGCCGTTGAACAGGTTTTTGTCGGCAAAGGCGTAGGCCTCGGCAGCCGTGGAGCCATGATAATATTTGGAGTTGAACATGGCACGGTAGTGGGTCTCGTAATACTGGCCGGGATCGCTGATGACATCATACTGCGGAACCAGACGCGAGTTGGAACCGAACTTGGCTTCGAACGTCACGCGTGCATCCTGTCCGTCGCGCGCCCTTTTCGTCGTGATGATGACCACGCCGTTGGCACCGCGAGCACCGTAGATGGCAGAGGCCGAAGCGTCTTTCTGCACGGAGATGCTCTCAATGTCGTTGGGGTTGATGTTGGCGATGTCGGCAGCGTTGTAGGGTGCGCCGTCTACGATGTAGAGTGGCGAGGAGCTTGCGTTGACCGAGCCGATACCGCGCACACGCAGTGTGGGAGCCGAACCGGGCTCGCCCGAAGAGCTTGTGGCCTGTATGCCGGCCACCTTACCCACGAGGGCACTGGTCGCATTGGAGGCCACATGGGCGGTGATCTCGTCGGCCTTGATTTCTACGGCCGAACCGGTGAAAGCCGACTTCTTGGTCTTACCGTAGGCAATCACCAGCACATCGTCCAGCACATTGTTGTCGGGCACCAATTCAATCTTCATATTGCGGCTTGCCCTCACGGTCTTGCCTTGCATACCGATGTAGCTCACCACCAATTTCGCATTGGCGGGAACAGACAGGCTGAAATTGCCGTCGACATCGGTCACGGTGCCGGTCTTTGTGCCTTCAACCAGAATGGACGCACCGATGATGGGTTGCCCGTCTTCCGAAGAAGTTACGGTGCCACGGACCTCTGTTTGGGCCAAAGCCATTCCTACGCTGAAGAAAAGGCCGGCCAAAAACATCATTAGTCTTTTTTCCATAAATCTCTCTCGTTTAATAATGAATAAATATAATGTGTATAATGTTAATGTCTCTTGTCGGCGTTTGTTCGCGATAAGTGAGTTTTGTAACCGGACAGCGGGTTTCTGCTGTCTTTTTGATAAAATAATCGAAAAATATCTCTCATCTCGCTTGCAAAAATAGTTAATATTTAGTTAATGACCAAAAGAAAATCATCTTTTTTGTGATTTTGGGCGATAAAAATGTGAAAAATGCTATTTTTGTAACGGTATTTTGGTTATAATTTCCGCTTTTTATGCGGTTTTTGGATAAAATGTGTTATCTCGTTTTTGGCTTATTACATTCGTTAACGTTTCTTCGGTTAATATTTTTGCATGTTATATGCGGTGTGCCGGCGAGTTGTGTCGGCTTTGTCGGGGAATGTGTCGGGGGCGGCGAATGGTGAGAATAAGGCGAATGTGTGGGGAGAGATACATGCGTTTTATTCGTCAAATTAGCCGATACAGGTATGTTTGTCGGTGAATTTTACGAATGAAGCGAATATAGGTTGTGAGACTGAATTCGTTTAATTCGCACCATTCGCCGACAAAATGTATATAGCGAAAAACTTACTAAGGTTGAGAAAAAGGCTTACACGGCATATTTTTCCGTCTTTTTGCCGATTGAAAGATGCCCGCCGTTTCCGTCAAGAAAAGTGGAGGTGAAATGCCGTTCGGGCCGAACGACCATGCGAAAGGGCCACACTTGGAAGCTCGTTTGGGCCGACCGAGAAGCCGGCTCGGGCCTTTTTGCAAGGCCATTCGGCCCGGATGACATGCCTTTTGGGGTGGGAGAATAAAAAAGAGAAGCACGCGCGTGCTTCCCTTGCCGGTGCAAAGATACAACAAAACGGGCGAAATGCAAATCGGGAAGGAAAAATACGAACAAAGAAAAGAGAAAGAAGCACTGCCCCTACAAGGGGAAATGGAGAGGACGCTTTCCCGGAAACGGAAGAAGGATGCCCCCACAGCGGGGAGCATCCTTCGGTATGAACTGTTTTGTTAACTTAAAGAGTCGGGTCGGTTGTCAGTTGGTGTAGCTCGGATTTTGGTAGGCAGCCTTTTCAGCAGCCGTCATGTCGAGTGCGTCGAGTTGTCCTTGCGGAATCGGGCGCAGGTATTTTTGCGGTGTGATGGTGCGCGTCACGGTCTGCGGGGTGCGGTCGGCAGCGTGGAGGCCGCAGATGGTGTAGGTCTTGGCTCGGTCGGCCCATGTCTGGGTGCGCACGAGGTCGGTCCAGCGGTAGCACTCGCCGAAAAACTCGCGGCTGCGCTCATCGAGGATGTAGTCGATGGTGATGGTGGCCGGAGTGGCAGCAGTCATCTCGGCACTGTAATCAGCCGACTTCTCGCGCTGACGGTTGTTGTCGTAGGTCCACACGCCGGCCCGGGCGCGAATCACATTGACCAGATTGCGGGCCTCGCTGTTCATGCCCAACTTCACGGCCGCCTCGGCAGCGATGAGATAGAGCTCGGAGAATTTCAACACGGGGTAGGGGCGCGGGCTGTCGCCGTTGGGGCGTCCCAGACCCGTTCCGTTGTCGGTGCGGTAGATGCCGTTTTTCCACAAATTGAGATACTTGTAGCGGCTTATCTGGCTCGGGCCCACCACCCAGTCGGCCCGTCCGGGGAGCCAACCGGCCCCCACATTGCTCTGTCCGGCCCCACCGTTGTCAGAAGCCGCCGGCCATTGGATGGAAGCGTCGTCCTCGTCGAGGAAGGTGAGGATGGAGTCGCCCGGATTCACGGGCAGCATGTTGGCATTGTAGGCCATCCCCGAGGCGTTGCCGGAGCGATCCCAGTTGCCGCGGAACTGGTAGGCGAAAGTGCCGTCGTAGCGCGAGTCGTAGTGCTTCTCCTTAAACGTGACCTTGGTCACTTCCTGCGGAGTGGCCATCTGCTTCCATGGGCGGTCTTTTCCCTGCACGGCTTCGCGGGCCACGGAGCGGAACTTAGTCCATTGGGCAGAACTCTTGGATGACTCGAGGAAGGTGTAATCCCAACGGCACATCCAACGGGCAAAGTTGCCGGGAGCGTTGCCGTTGGCCCAGTCGAAGTTGGTGCCGCCGTCGTAGTAGTTGCTGCTTTCGGTGTGGTCGGCATAGAGCACGATTTCGCTGTTGCGGTCGTTGGTGCCCACGTTGACGAGGTAGAACGACTTTTGCAGGGCAAACTTGCCCGGATTGGCAATGGCTGTCGTGGCCATCTCGTAGGCCTGCCGGTAATACCAGTTGGCATCGTGGCCGTCGGGATCGGTGCGTGCCGCCTCGGGATAGGTGGGTATGTTGTTGGGATTTTCCAGCCACCAGCCGTAGGTGAGATAGGCCTTGGCCAGCACCAGCCGGGCTGCCGTCTTGGTGAGTCCGCCGGTGACGCGGCCCACCTCCGGCAGATTGCTGACAGCCGTGAGCAGGTCGGGGAAGATGGCCTTGGTATAGACCTCAGGCACGGTGTTGCGTTTGGAAAGACGGGTGGCCGTGGCGTTGAATTTCAGTTCGCCGGCTCCCAAGTCCAGAGGCACTCCGCCGAATGTCTGCACCAGCCAGAAATAGTCGAAAGCGCGGAAGAAACGGGCCTCGGAGAGCAAGGATTCGCTCATGCCGATGGCCGTGCCGTTTTCCAACACGCTGTTGGCGGTGTTGATGTCCGAGAAGGCTGTGTTCCACAGATTGTCGGCCCGGCAGTTGGTGGCGTTTAGTTCGCCGTTGTTCGACATGTCGATGGGCTTGTCGTTCTCGTTGCCGCCGTGCCCGAAGGTGTATTCGTCGGTACCCGTCTCGTTGGCAATCAGCCAATAGCCGTTGCCCCACAGGTTGCGCAGATTGGCATAGAGTGCCGTGATGCCGCCCTCGATGCCGCGCTGTTTGGTGGAAAACTCCGGGGTGTAGGTCTCGCGCGGAGTCTCGTCCAAGATACCGGAACAACCTGCGAGGGCCATGCCTGCGGCTAAAAGTCCGGTAGCTATTTTGATATTGTGATGTTTCATTGTCGTGAAATTTTGGAATGGATGTTTTAAGGAGTTAAAGGGAGTTAAGGAGTTAGAGGGAGTTAAGACAACAGCTTTGTTGGCTGACCGTCTTGGAGCATTGGAAGAGTCAAACTGTTGTCTTGGCTCCCTTCTGCTCCCTTTGGCTCCTTAACTCCTCCGCTTGCCTTTTAGAATGTGATGTTGAGGCCGAGAAGCCAGTTGCGGGTAGACGGGGTGTTGTAGCCCGCTACGAGCAGACGCGACTTGTAGAAAGTGTTGACAGCCTGATTTTCGTTGCCGTAGGAGTTGGTCTCCGGATCCATGCCCGACTCGCTGTGGTAGGGCGAGAAGAGCACGAACGGGTTTTGCACCGTGGCATAGATGCGGGCCTTGGTGATGCCGCAGCGCTTGAGCCAAGACTGGTTGAAGTTGTAGCCCAGCGTGATGGTGCGCATCTTGAGGTAGGAACCACTGAAGTAGGCCAGTGAGTTGCCGTATTTGGGATTGTTGCTGCTCTCGATGCCGCCCGGTTTGGGATAGTCGTTGGTGGGGTTGTCCTCCGTCCAGTAGTTCACACTGACGTTGTTCCTTCGGCCGCTGAGCATGTTCAGATAGCCCTGCGCACCATAGATGGTGCTGATGAGTGTGCCGCCGTGGCGGAAGGAGGCGACGAGGGCAAGGTCCCAGTTCTTGTAGGCCACGCGGGTGTTGAAGCCGCCTTCCCAGTCGGGATCCACTTTCATGATTTGGCGGTCGGCAGAGCCGTAGGCCCGTTTGGGCAGCCCGTTGGTGTCATATTCGCCGTTGTATTTGATCTTAATCATACCGGCGTTGCCTCCGGGCTCGGCAATTTTGCGGGCCTCTTCCTCATTGGTCTGCCAGATACCGATCTTCTGGTAGTCGTAGATCACATTGATAGGCTGGCCCACAAACCACCAGTTGCTCTCGTCTTGTTCGGCTCCGGAAGCCAGTTCCGCGAGTTCGTTCTTGTTGGTATAGAAGTTCAGGCCCGCTTCCCATGTCCATCCGTGATGGTTGTCAAGGATGGTGCCGTTGATGGAGAACTCGAAGCCCTTGTTGCGGGTCTTTCCCACGTTGGCCATGTAGCTCGTCACACCCGCCGAGGCAGGCAGGTTGACGCTCATGAGCAGGTCTTCGGTGTTCTGCACGTAGTATTCCATCGTGCCGCTCAGCCGGCCGTTGAAAAGCGAATAGTCGAGACCGAAGTTCCATGTCTTGGAATATTCCCAACCGAGTTCGGCATTGGGGAGTTCGGACATGTAATAACCCGTGACAAAAGTGCTGCCGAAGTTGTAGGGGCGGGTGGACAACCGGCCGAGTGTCTTGTAGGGTTCAACCGACTGGTTGGAGGTCTCGCCGTAGCCTACGCGCAGCTTCAGGCTTTCGAGCCACTTGATTTCTTTCATGAAGTTTTCGCGGGCCATGTTCCAACCGAGCGACACAGCGGGGTAGGTGTGCCACTGGTGCCCCTTGGCCAGACGCGAAGAACCGTCGGCACGCACAGCCACGCTGGCCATATACTTGTTGTCGTAGTTGTACATCACGCGCCCCATGAGCGACTCCAGTCCGCTCTTGTAGTAGCGCTGGTTGGCCGGATCGACCGTGATTTCGGTGGCCTGCCCGATGTTGTAGAACTGGAAGGCATCGGCCGGTACGTCAAGTCCGTAGAGATGTTTCTGCCGGAAGGTGGTCTGTTCGGCCGAATAGAGTCCCACGGCATTGATGGTGTGTTTGCCCCAGGTCTTGTCGTAGGTGAGCAGATTCTCAACGGCCCAGTTGGTCATGGTGCGGTCCATCACCGTGGCATGCGACTTGGCGTTGGCATTGTCAGAGAACACACCTTGTCCCACATAGTTGCCATAGTCGCTGTGGCGATAGTTGAGACCGATGTTCATGCGGTATTTCAACCCATCCACCCAAGGTATTTTCACTTCACCGTAGAAGTTGTTGTAGGCACCGTAGGCCTTGGTCTGGTCTTTGAAGCCGTCACCGAGACTCTCAATGGTCGACTTGGAGTAGACCCACTGCGTGTCGTTCGACATGTTGATGCGCTGTTTCAGGCTTCCGTCCTTGTTGTAGGGGTTGGCTATGGGTGTGGCACTGAGGGTGTTGTAAAGTCCCAGACTCGCCCCGTTGGTGATGCTGTAGTTGGCGTTGGTGCTGAATCCCACCTTGAACCACTTGCCCAAATCCTGATCGATGGCGGCGTGCATGGAGTAGCGGTTGAAGTTTTGCGTGGGGATGACGGCTTCGTCACGATAGTAGGCTATGCCGAAATTGTAGCTGCCGTGGGCCGAACCGCCTGATACGCCCACATCTTGATTGGTCGTGATGCCGGTCTTGAAGAGCATGTCCTGCCAGTCGGTGTCCACGGCACCGTCCTCGCCCCAGTAGGTCTCGTCGGTGCCGTTCTGGAATTTGTTGGCATATTTGCGCAGTCGGGTAAACTCCTCGGCATTCATCATGGGATAGCGGTGGAAGAGTGTCTTAGCTCCGATGTAGCCGTTGTAGGTCACGGTGGGCCGCTGCTCTTGATAGCCTTTGTAGGTGGTGATCAATATCACGCCGTTGGCACCGCGCGAGCCGTAGATGGCCGTTGCGGAGGCGTCCTTGAGAATGTCCATCGACTTGATGTTGTTGGGGTCGATGTCGTTGAGGCTTCCGGCAAAGGGAATGCCGTCGAGCACGATAAGCGGGTCGTTGCTGGCCGTGAGCGAACGGGTGCCGCGGATGCGTATCTGCATCGATGCACCCGGCTTCGATGAGGTCTGTGCCATCTCTACACCGGCAATGCGACCTTGCAGCGAGTGGGTGATGTCGGCCCCCGGCACTTCCCTCACGATGTCGCCCTTGATGTTGGCCACGGAGCCCGTGACGGCCTCCTTGCGCTGTGTGCCGTAGCCTATCACGACCACATCGTTGAGGCTTTGGCCCGTTTCTTCGAGAGAGATGTTGATGGAGGTCTTGTCGCCCACCGGCACTTCCCGTGTGTCATAGCCCACATAGGATATGACGAGTGTGGCTCCCGGTTTCACATTGAGCGTGAAGTTGCCGTCCATGTCGGTCACGGCACCGTTGGTGGTGCCCTTTTCCATGACGGTGGCGCCGATGAGCGGCCCCATCGAGTCGCTCACTTTGCCGGTCACTTTCTTCGACTGCTGAACGGCGGCGACCGTGTTTGCTGCCTGTGCAGCATTGGCGAGTGGCGAATACATAAGTCCCACTGCGGAACATATTCCCACTGCGATGGTTGTTCTTCTGATTTTCAGGTTCATAGTTGTTGGTAGTTGGTTTTACTTTTCAAGAGAGTTAATGTCATGCGCGGCAAACGTGGGGGCGCAGAGATGGTTTTTGTTGATTGTACCATGAGTTTTGTTCCTTTTTTGTCTTTATAGGGTTTTAGTTTTGTCTTTATACGATTTAGGTGAAAACTCTGCCTGCAAAGATAGCCAAATAGTCTTTAAACGGCTGAATATACGTTTCAGTGATATTTCTTTTTGTATCATTCCGGTGGAAAGGGGGGCGGGAGGGCTCTTTTTAACAGAAAGGATGAGGAAAGGAGAACGGAAAAGTGACTCCCTGATCAGTATTCATAGAGCTTCACGTGCAGCATCTTGTACTCTCCACATGAGATGCGGACGTGCCGCCCCTGATGGTCTTGGTCGCCATTGTCACGGCGCAGAAACTGCATGTGCCCCGCCTCGTCGAATGTCACTTGGTCTACATGGCCTATGCCCACTCGTTTCCCCGTAAACGGTTTTTGCTGTATGGGCACACCGTTGCGGCTGTTGCCGTTGTCCACGAATCCGTCTTCGCCGCGCACCACCTTCGTCTCCTGCAGCTTCTCTGTCTTGGACTGAAATACCACCACGAGTCCGTTACCGGCAATGAGATATTCGTTTTTGGCCAGCTTCACGATGAGACCACCGCCTTCGGGCCACTCGCTGCCGTCTGTGGCCCGTGCGTCCCACGGCAAGGTGAAGTAGTGGCGGCAGGTGAGCGTGACCTCACCGTCTTCTATCACCCGCTCTTTGTCCTGACGGTCGAAGAGTAGTCCCCAGTTGTTTGGGGCCGCCCGCTTGCCGCCTTGATGCGACAGCAGCGTGGGAGTGAGCCGGCGCAGCAGGTCGTAAGTGCGGGTTATTTCTCCGGACACTTCCTCCGGTGCCTGATCAATGGCAAAAGGACTGTAGGCAATGGCATCCGCCTCGCCGAAGGTGTAGAGAGCCCTCACCCCACTGTTGCGGTCGAGTCTCACCTCGGGAGTGAAGAAAGGATTGTCCGGCCGCTTATATTGGGCCACCCAGTTTTTGTAGCCCTTGTCGTAGATGTCGGGCGCATAAATGTCAATACTTGGGGCCGCACACTTCCATATAGTAATAAGGTGGGCAAGCGGTCCGGCTGAGGGATATTCACCCGGCTTGCGTCCGCGGCTGTTCATGGCGGCGTTGACGTAGAGTGGGATGTCGTGGATGCTGCGGGCCGTGCGGGCCAACCGCTCCACATAGCTGGCGTAGTGATAGGCTTGAAACTTCTCTTCGGCATAGAGGTCGGTGCCGAAGACCTCAGGCCAAGTGCCTTTCTTGTTGATTTTCAAGGCCGTCAACAGCTTTTGCGGAACGGGCTGTCGCCATGCTTTCTCTGCCAACGGAGAATGGTCGCGGGCCGCTTCGAGCATACCGATCTCGTTTTCTATCTGCATCATAACGACGGTATTTTCTTTTCGGTCGATGTCGGCAATGTGTTGCATCAGCCTTCCAAAAGCCTTGTTATCGGCTTGGAAAACATCTTCAGAGAAGGCTGAAGCAATCTCAAGCGGCTTGCCGTTGGCTGTGGTAGCGCGGGGGAACCGCTTGCTGTCGCACTTAAACCATAGCGGGGCATAGCAACTCATGGAGTTTTTCCATGCTCCGAACCACAGCAATACGATTTTCAGGCGGTTTTCCCGAGCCACCTTGATGGTCTCGTCGATGAGCGAAAAGTCGAACTTTCCCTCTTCGGGTTCCAGCAAGTCCCAACAGGCAGGCACGAATACCGTGTTGAGTCCCAGTCGGGCCATACGCGGAAGCACGCTGTCAATGTCGGCAATGGAGGTGGCGGCCGAGTTGCTTAGCTCTCCGCCGAGAATGAGCATGGGATGGCCGTTCACCACAAGTTGGGTGGCTGTGCCCTGTTGTTGCAGTTTCACGTCGGCAAGAAGTTGTCCGGATAGCCCCATGAGAGTCAGGAAAATCAAGAATAGTCTTTTCATGAGCATGGTTGTTTAGTATCTTTTGAGAGGGGAAATCATGAGTTGGAAGAAGTCTCCGGCCATTATCGGATAGGCCGGCGAGTGAAGGAATGAAAGTATTTCAGGCATACATCCCGCCATTCGCGGGCATTTTCGACCTGTGTTTTCAGCAGTTCGTTTACGCGGCTCCATCGGCTGCCGGAAGCCTGCCCGCTGTCGTGGTCGGCTTCTTCTACATACGGTCGCATCCGTTGCCAAGTGTCGAGATAGCCTTCCGTGGCTTCCACTCCACGGTTGTAGTGGGCGTTGAGACTTTCCCAAAGGGTTCGTCCGTCGCGCATCGGGTAGTTCCACGGCAAGTGGTGGAACCACAGCAGATACGCTTCGGGACAAGTGCGCAGGTCGTTGTAGAGTGACCGGTAGGGTTCGGCGTATTGGCCAACGGCATCGGTGCCATGGGAAGAGCGGTCGAAACCGATGCCGGCCGTGTCGGCCTTGTGATAGTAGACGGGACACCACTCGATGGGATATTCGGCCTTGAAGCCATCGGGTTCGGGCCCGTAGTGATGGTCAAACTTGAAGATGTGGTGAAGACCGAGCGGCATCATGTAGTCCACGCAGGCCTCGCGACTCGTCATCATCACCTCCGTCATGGGGTCAACGAAGTCGGTGGAGGTTGTGAAAGTCTGTTGCAGCCATTCGCGGGCAATATCTTCCGACGACAACTCGGGATTCCACGCCAACCGACCGAAGGCATACCAGTTGGCTTGTGAGAAGTCGTGGCCGCACCATGTCTTGTCTTGCCCGATGTTGCTCACGCCGGCAATGCCCTTCAGGCGGGAAGGACTGACAAACGAGAAGAACTCTTTCCACATCGTGGCCAGATAGGTCAGATGCTTCGACTGGCCGAGATACTCCTGCGTGATTTGGAATTCCACCATCTGTGGAGTCTGCTTCATGTTGTCGAAGATGGGGGCGTAGGGTTCCCGGGGCTGGAAGTCGAGCGGTCCGTTCTTGCTTTGCAGCATCACGTTGGGGCGAAACAGCCCGTCAAGTTCCTTAAACTCAGAGACTGCCTGCTTCACACGGTCTTCCCCTTTGTGATGGGCACCATAGACAAACGAACGCCACATCACGATGCCCCCATAGGGTCGCAGGGCATCGGCCAGCATGTTGGCTCCGTCGGCATGTGTGCGACCGTAGTCGAACGGACCGGGCTGGCCCTCGGAATTGGCCTTCACAAGGAAACCTCCGAAGTCGGGAATGAGCCTGTACAGTTCTTTGGCCTTGTCTTGCCACCACTTGACGACACGTTTGTCGAGCGGGTCGGCCGTCTTTGTGGCCCCCAAAGCCTTGGGCGAACCGAAGTTGACAGAGAGGTAAACCTTAATGCCCCACGGCCTCAGAATGTCGGCTATCATCCTTACAGAGTCGAGATAAGGGCGGGTGAGCATCTTGGGTGAGGCATTCACATTGTTGAGCACAGCCCCGTTGATGCCCACAGAGGCATTGGCGCGGGCATAGTCGATGAGACGCTGCACGCCGGGCGAGGGTTGCCGGCTGCCGAAAGTCTGTGGGCGCAGGTGGCAATTCCAAAAGATGCTCTTGCCGGCATAGCCGCGCTCGATGCTTCCGTCGAGGTTGTCCCAGTGGTTGAGCAGGCGCAGGGAAAAGGCCGGTTGTTCTGTCTTGTCGATGTTGCGGCCGTCGTATCCGGCTATCGGGGCAATGCCACCGGTATCGATTGCTCTCGTGTTCTGCAACCGGAGCAGTTCAAAAGCACCGTAGAGCAGTCCTGCTTCGGTCGATGCGCTCACGGTGGCCGAGTAGCTGCCGGTGCAGCCGATGCTGTTGCAGGCTGCCTGTACGCGGTAGCCGTCGCCGAGGTTGAGTCCCTTGTCGAGCACCAGTGTCACGGGGCCACCCAACTGCCAGTGGGCCGCAATCTCTTCACGGGCCAAGGAGAGCGTTGGGCCCCCTGCCGGAGCGATGACTTTCGCCCGCATCTTTGCGTCGTTGGCTTCGTTGCCGAGCCACAAGCCGGCACCATCGTTGGCCTGCAAAGAGACACCACATAGAGATAGCAAGACACACAAAAGGTATTTTTTCATGTTTGCAAGAGCGTTTGATGTTTCTGTTGCAAATATATGAAAAAATACCCTTTGTGCGTCTGTCTATTGTTCCCTATTCGTTTTTATTTGTCTCATAATATTCGGTAGGTGTCATTCCAAAATGCTTTTTGAACACGGTGGAGAAGTGTGTCTGGTTATTGAAGCCCACAGCGTATGCCACTTGCGTGACATTCACGTTGCCCGCCTTGATGAGCCGGGCAGCCTGTTCGAGCCGCAGGTTGCGTATGAATCCTCCTGTGGAGACCCCGGTTATCTCTTTCATTTTGCGGTGGAGCTGTGCCCGGCTGATGCCTACGTCCTCGGTGAGTTTCTCCACATTGAAGTCCGGGTCTCCCAAGTTTTCGTTCACGCACTTCATGATGCGATCCATGAGCTGGTCGTTGTTGCTTTTGAGTTCCACGTCTTCCACCTTCTCCGTCTGCCCCAATGCCCCCGAGAACTTACCGCGCAGGCGGCGGATATTGTCCACCAGATTGTCGATGAGAATGTGCAGCTCCTCCATGTTGAAGGGTTTGGCCAGAAAAGCGTCAGCCCCTTTCTTCAGTCCCTCCAATCGGTTTTCCACCTCGCTCTTCGATGTGAGCAGAATCACGGGAATGTCGCTGATGTTGGAATTGGTCTTGATTTTCTTCACCAGTGTGACACCATCCATCTCCGGCATCATCACGTCGCTTATCACGAGATCGTAGCCCGTGTCGCCGAGCAGTTTCTTCAATGCCTCTTTTCCGTTTGGAGCCGAGTCGAATCGATACCAGTCGCCCAGTTCGCCGGCAATGTATCGGGCTATCTCCGGGTCATCGTCCACGAGCAGTATGCGGAAGTTCTTGCTCGCCTGCCGCTTTTTGGCCGTGCCCGGTTGGTCGTTGGTCTCTTCTTTCTTCATGATTTCCTCCTCTTTCAGGTGGCCGTTGCCCAGCGGCAGGGTCACATCGAGGCAGGCCCCCTGCTTTCCGTCGGTGCGGTTGTAGGCCTTTATCTTGCCCCCGTGCATGTTGACCAGCGACCGACTGAGGTTAAGGCCGATGCCCGTCCCTTCCAGATGCAGGCCGCCGGAGTTGCTGCCCTGATAGAAGCGTTCGAAGAGCCGGTCGGTCTTTTCGTTCTTGAATCCGATGCCGCTGTCGATGATTTTGATATTGGCCTGCTTGTCGTCGCTGTCGATGACGATGGTCACGGAGCCGCCGTCGAACGTATATTTCATTGCGTTGGAGAGCAGGTTGGAAATCACCTTGTCGAAGTTGATGCGGTCTATCCACACCTTGATGGGCCCAATGGATCCGTGTGCCGCGCTGCTGTCGGTCAAGTCATTGCCCTGCCGGTCGGTGCATCGCAGCGTGATGTTGCGTTCCCGGGCATGATAGTCGAACAGGTGCATGATGTGTACGATGAAGTCGACGAGATCTGTCTCCTGACAATGCAGGTGCATTTGGTCTTTGTCGATTTTCCGCTCGTCCAATATCTGGTTCACGAGCAGCAGCAGTCGTTGCGCGTTGCGGTCGATGGTGTCGATGTCCTGCAGGTTATCGCTGTCGGTGAGCCGTTCCTTGAGTTTTTTGAGCGGCCCCATGATCAGTGTCAACGGCGACCGTATGTCGTGGGTGGCATCGATGAGAAACTTCATTTTCTGCTCGTCGAGGTCGGCCTTGCGCCGTCGTTCGTAGTTGCGGAGCAGGAAGAGCAGCAGCGCACCGCCCACGGTGAGATAGACAAGATAAGCCAGCGGGGAGGCATACCATGGCGATTTCACGATAACGGTCAGCTGCTTGGTCTCTTTGGAGAACGTGCCGTTGTTGACGGCCCTCACCTCGATGACATACCGGCCCGGTTCGAGTTTGGTAAACGGGATGGCGTTGGTGCCCTCAGCTGTTGTCTGCCACTCGCCCCCGTTGATGCGGTAATCGAAGCTGATATTGTCGGCATTCTTGTAGTTGAGGGTTGAAAACTCGAGCGTGAACGAGTTTTGGCTGTAGGGCAGTTCGAAGTGATCACTCATGCAGTCGATGCTTTTGCCATCGACGAGGAAGTTGGTGAGCAGCACATTGCCCGGCACCGTACTCCTGTTTCTCACGTTTTCGGGATAGAATGTCACGATGCCGTCGGGTGTGCCGAAGCCGATGAAGTCTCTGTCGGTGTGCATCACAGCCCCCTGCATGTACTCATGGCTTTGCAGTCCGTTGCCGTTGATGTGGCCGATGAACAGCCGTTCCCGGTGGTCGTATTGCCATATCCCCTTTGTCGTGCTCACCCAAATGTCGTTTTGGGCATCCCTCACGATGCCGCAAATCTGCTTGTCGCGCAGCCGTTCGGCCCCCGGAAACATCCCCACCCGGTTGGCTTTGCTGTCGTACCGGTAGAGCCCGTTGTCGGTACCGATGATGATGTTGCCGTTTTCGTCCTCGCAGAGATAGTTGGCCTGAATGTTTTTCAGGATGGTTGTCCAACCGTAGTTGTCAAACGTATAGGTGTTGGGATCCATGCAGCACACGCCGTTGGAGGTGCCCATCCAAAGCGTCCCCTGCCGGTCGAAGGCCATGCCCCTTATCCAGTCGTTGCAAAGGTGTCCGTGCCGGCCGCGCTGGCTCATGTTGACCACCTTCACTTCGGCTGTGCCGGTGTCGTAGATGTAGAGACCGTTGCTGTAGACCGAGACGAAGATCCGCCCCCGTCCGTCGTCGGCGATGCAGGGCACTCCGGCACTGGCAAATCTCATCTTGGCCGTATAGGTGCCCGTCTCGGGGCGGTACTCGTAGAGCGCATTGGGCGTGGCCACCCAGTAGCGGCTCTGCCTGTCGCGGTAGATGATGCAAGTGCCTGCCGGCGAAGCCGGATGGCTGACGATGCGGCCCCCGGTGTCGAAACCGAAGACACCGCTGTTCTGCACCGTACACCATGTCATGCCCCCGTCGCCGGCAGCCAGTGAAGACACGCAGCTGCCCGTCACGAAGTTCTGGTTGGAGAAACTCCAGCTATTGAAGGCCACCTGCCGGTTGTTCACCAGATAGAGCCCTTTCTTGTAGCAGCCCACCCATAGGTTTTCGTCCTTGTCTTCCATGATGTCGTTCACAAACGAGGTGCCGAGGTCGAACCGGCTCTTGTTCTCATTCGTGTAGGGAGCGAAGGTGCGTGCCCCCCGCGGACACATCAGCACCCCGCTCTCCGAGGTGCCCACATAGAGGTTGCCCTGATGGTCGAGCGTGGCGCTGTTGATAGTGATGTTTCCCGTGTAGGAACCGAAGTCGTAGCCTGCCTCGGTCAGTTGGCCGGTGGTGTAGTCGTAGCCGATGATGCCGAACATGCAAACGATGAGCAGGGCGTTGCGCCGTGGCTGGAAAAAGGCCACGGGGGCTCCCGCCGGCGAGTTGTAGCTTGTCATGCGCACCTTGCCGCCCCGCTTGCTGAATCGGTTGAACACCGGTTGGTGGCTGCTCTGCCACAGGTTGCCCTCGCTGTCTTCGTAGATGTGGGTGTAGAACATGTCCGAGTCGCGCGGCGAATACTCTTTCTCATGTATCACCTGTCCGTGCCCCTTCTTGATGGAGTAGAGTCCGAAACCTGCCGTGCCGATGAGCACGTCCCCCCGCCGGCTCTCTATCAGCGAGTAGATGCGCGGCCGTCGGCCGTCGGGCAGGGGATAGCGCACGAAGTTGTTGTGCCGGTAGTCGTAGCGCATGAGCCCTTTGGCACTGCCTATCCACAGGCTGCCGGCCTTGTCTACCAGAAAGTCGGTGATGGTGTTGTCCACAATAGACGTAGTGTCCTTGTTGTCGTGCAGGAAGTTGGTGAACTTGTAGCCGTCGAATCGGCTCAAGCCATACTCCGTCCCTATCCAAATGTAGCCGTAGCGGTCTTGCGCCAGACACTTGATGAGGCTGCTCGGCAGCCGGTCGGCTGTGTAGAACTGGCCCCGGTCGCCCCAAGCCAGCAGCGTCACGGCAAGGCAGAGGGCGGCCATTATATAATAAGGTGTACGTTTCATGTTCATGCGTTTGTGTGTGGTTGAAAGATTGTTTGGATCATTCGGGTGACGGAATTGATTCCACCGGTCATTTCGTTTCGGTTTGGTGCGAAGCCCTTGCACCGTCCGTGCAGAGCCTCTGCACAGAGCGTTCGACAGCCTTGCGCGGATGGTGCAGAGCCTTTGCACCACAACCGGGCCGTTGTCCTCGTCATGCGTTTGTTTCCGGACGACCATGTGATGTCTATCTGTTGCAAAGATAGCAAAACTTGAGTGATGTTGAAATGTTTCACTCCGGAAAAAGACAGATAATCCCCGTTATGAAACAAATAGAAATGTATAGGTTACGAATGAGAAAGAGTAAACAGAAAGTTTTGCGTATTTTTGCAGCAACATAATTGCTTTAAACATGAAGAAACTCTACCTCCTCTTGGCTCTCTTTCTGTCGCTGGCCACAGCCGACGCCCAACAGTGGGTGGGCACGTTTGCTACGGCACCGGAGTTTACCGGCAAGGGCGATATGCCCCAAACCACCACGCTGGCCAACACCACCTTGCGGCAAGTCGTGAAGGTGTCGCTCGGCGGCAGTCGGTTGCAGGTGCAACTGTCCAACGAATTCAGCCGGGAGGCGGTGGAAATCAAGTCGGTCTACATCGCCGATGCACGGGACTCGAGCGACATCGATGCCCGCACAGCCACCTATTTGTCGTTTGGTGGCCGCCGCTCGGTGACCATTGCGCCCGGCGAGGCCGTCTATAGCGATGCCCTCAACTATGCCCTCACCCCCCTGCAGCGGTTGGCCGTGACCATCTGCTACGGCAGCCGGATGCCTGTGAATGCCACCTCCCACCGCGGTTCGCGCACGCATTCCTATATAGCCCGGGGCACAGTGAAGCCCGGGGCGCGGTTCCACGCGATAGAGAAACCGGTGCACTGGTATAACATTTCCAAAATCAACGTGTGGTCTGCGGGCAGGGCCGTGGCCGTGCTCGGCAACTCCATCACCGACGGACGGGGCAGCACCACCGACCTGCAAAACCGCTGGCCCGACCGCATGGCCGAGGCCTTGGGCGGACAGGTGGGGGTGCTCAATCTCGGCATTGGCGGCAACTGCGTGGTGGAAGGCGGACTGAGCGAGCCTGCTCTGATGCGGTTCGACCGTGACATCCTCGGCCAGAAGGGTGTGGATCGGCTCATCATCTTCGAGGGAACCAACGACATAGGCACCTGCAATGCCGACTATGAGCAGAAGGCCCGGCGGCTCATCGAGGCCTACGGGGTACTGATAGCCAAGGCGCGGGCTGCCGGCATGAAGGTGTATATGGGCACCATCACGCCCACCAGAGGCCACGGCTGGTATTCTTTCTTCCGTGAAGCGATGCGGCAGACCGTGAACGAGTGGATAAGGACCAACAAAGAGATAGCCGGTGTGATCGATTTCGACGAGCTCACCCGCGATGCCGCCGACTCGCAAAGGCTCAAGGCCGACTATTCCGACGACTGGTTGCACCTCAATCCACGTGGCTATGAGGCGATGGGCCGCTATGCGGCGACCGTCATCGACCGTCCATAACTATCGACGCACATGCAAAATAGACAGAAAATAACGTTTGGCGAGAAGGTGGGCTATTCGCTCGGCGACGTGGCGGCCAACTTGGTGTTTCAGATGATGATGATCTATCAGCTGAAGTTCTACACCGATGTTTTCGGCCTGAGCGGTGCCGTCGCCGGCGGTGTGCTGCTCGTGGCCCCGATGGCCAGTGCCTTTGCCGACCCGCTTGTGGGCCTCATCACCGACCGCACTTCCACCCGCTGGGGCAAATACCGCCCTTGGCTGCTTTGGACGGCTGTGCCTTTCTGCACTTTCTATGTACTGGCCTTCAACAATCCCGGCATCGAAGACAAGAGGATGCTGGCCGTCTACGCCACCGTCTCCTACGTGTTGCTGCTCGCCATGTATTCGTTCAACAATACGCCCTACGCCTCTTTGGGCGGTGTGATGACCTCCGACATCAGGGAGCGCACGAGCATCAACAGCATCCGCTTTATAGCCAGCACCGTGGCGCAGTTTGTTGTGCAGGGCTTCACGCTTCCCCTTGTGGCCCGGTTGGGCGGCAGCAATGCGTCCCTGGGGTGGTCACGCACCATTCTGCTCTTTGCCTTGCTGGCTTTTGTGCTGCTCGTTGTCTGCTTCCTTTCCACCCGCGAGCGCATCGCCCCACCTCCCCGGCAGCAGAAGAGCGTCAGGAGAGATATCCGTGAAACCTTTGGCAGCGTGTCGTGGCGGGCGATGTTTTTCCTCTGTTTCTCGCTTTACATCGCTCTGGCCGTATGCGGTTCGGCGATGAACTTTTACTTTCAGAGTTATCTCGACAGCCATTCGCTCTTTGAGTTTCTGCGCTCGCTCCACCTCGCCTCCCACGAAGGGCAGGCCTACTCTGTGGGCTTCTCCCTCTTCAACATCGTCAACGCCGTGGTGCAGTTCTTCGGTGTGATGTTCCTTTCGGGCCGTCTGGCCGACAGATATGGCAAGAAGACCGTCTACATTGTCTGCCTTTCCCTCACCGTCCTTTTGCAGGGACTGTTCTTTCTGCCCGGTGCCACTGACGTGAAGTCCGTCTATCTGCTCTGCTTCCTGAAGAGTCTGGCCTATGCCCCCACCATCCCGCTGATGTGGGCCATGGTGGCCGATGTGGCCGACCACATTGAGTATCTCAACCATCGGCGCGCCACGGGCTTTTGTTTCTCGGGCGTGATGTTCGCCTTGAAGCTGGGGCTCGGGTTTGGCGGAGCTTTGGCCGGACTGCTGCTTTCGTTCTTCGGCTATGTTCCCGGGGGTGTGGCGGTGCAGGGAGAGACCGCCGTGCAGGGCATCAGACTTGTGGCGAGCATTGTTCCGGCCGCCCTCTTCTGCATCGGGCTTGCCGCCCTTGCGTTCTATCCCATCACCATGCGGTATAATGAAAACATGCAGGCCGAATTGGCTTCGCGCCGCTTGCGTGCCGGGGAAGGGGCGAACGGCAATATCTTGTGATAAAACTTAAAACCAAATAGTATGGAGATGAATGAAGTGATTCAGGAATCCAAAGGATTCTACAAGTTGAATTGGTTGCAGCGCATAGGCTTCGGTTCGGGCGACTTGGCCCAGAACCTCATCTATCAGACGATAGGTATGTATCTGCTGCTGTTCTATACCAATGTCTATGGCATCGACCCCGCCGCCGTGGCCGTGATGTTCCTCATCGTCCGGCTGGTCGATGTGTTGTGGGATCCGCTCGTGGGAACATACGTCGACAAGCACAGTCCGCGGCTCGGCAAATACCGCGCCTATCTCGTGTTGGGCGGCATTCCCCTTTCGGGCTTTGCCATCCTCTGTTTCTGGAACGGCTTTTCGGGTTCGCTGCTCTATGCCTACGTCACCTATGTGGGTATGTCGATGTGCTACACACTGGTCAATGTACCCTACGGAGCACTCAATGCCAGTCTGACGCGCGACACCAACGAGATCACCATTCTCACCTCCGTGCGCATGTTCATGGCCAACCTCGGCGGACTGGCCGTGAGCCTCGGCATCCCCATTCTGGTGGCTGCCATGTCGCCCGACGGCAAGATGAACACCGTTGAAGATGCCGGAGCGTGGTTTGTCACCATGACTCTCTACGCGCTGGTGGGTATGGTCCTGCTCGTGTTTTGCTTCACCCAATGCAAGGAGCGTGTGGTGATGGACCGCGAGGAGACAGCCAATGTCAAGGTGAGCGACCTGTGGGTGGAATTTGTGCGCAACCGTCCGTTGCGCGTGTTGGCCTTCTTCTTCATCACGGCTTTTGCCATGATGGCCATCGGTAACTCTGCCGGCAGCTATTACATGATATACAATGTGAATGGCACTCCCTCGCAGATGTCCGTCTTCATGGGGCTCGGCTCCATGCCGGCTTTCATCTTCATGCCCATGATACCCGCCATCAAGCGCGCCATCGGCAAGAAGCAGATGTTCTATGCCTTCCTCGGCATTGCCATCTTCGGCATGGCTTTGCTTTATGTCATATCCGTGGTGCCGGCGTTGCGCCATCTGGTGTGGCTCGTCTATGTGGCCCAGTTTGTCAAGTCCACGGGTGTCATTGTGGCCACGGGCTACATGTGGGCACTCGTGCCCGAGGTCATCTCCTACGGCGAGTACACCACCGGCCGCCGCATTTCAGGCATCGTGAACGCCCTCACCGGCATCTTCTACAAGGCCGGTATGGCCCTCGGCGGTGTGGTGCCCGGCCTCATCTTGAGTGTCGTGGGCTTCGACCAGACCAATGCCACCACCCAGTCGGCCTTGGCGCAGCAGGGCATCTTGTGGTTGGTGTGTGTCATTCCGGCACTGCTGTTGCTTCTCGCCATCTTCATCATCTCCAAGTATGAACTTACCGACGATGTGATAGACCGTATCAACACAGAGATAGAAAACCGCTCCAAAGAATCATAACCTATAACCTCACAAATGAAAATGAACAAACTGTTAGCAATACTTACTGCCGCGCTGCTCGTCTCTCCGGCCGTGGCACAGAAGCCTTCACTGCCCACTCTAAAGGAAGTGGTTGGCAAACACTTCCTCATCGGCGCCGCCGTGAACACTGATGTGGTGTGGGGACGCGATGCGAAAGGGGCCGAAGTGGTGAAGGACAATTTCAACTCCATTGTGGCTGAGAACTGCATGAAGGGTGAGAGTATTCATCCCGAGGAGCACACCTACTTCTGGGATGATGCCGACCGGACGGTGAAGTTTGGCGAAGATAACGGCCTGACCGTCATTGGCCATTGCCTTGTGTGGCATTCCCAGCCGCCCCGCTGGATGTTTACCGACAAGGAGGGCAAGCCCGTGGGCCGTGAAGTGCTCATCGACCGCATGTACCATCACATCACCGATGTTGTCTCCCGTTACAAAGGCCGCATCAAGGGATGGGATGTAATCAACGAAGCCTTTGAGGATGATGGAAGCTACCGCAAGACACCTTATTATAATATAATAGGTCCGGAATACTTCGAACTGGCTTTCCGGTTTGCCCATGCAGCCGATCCCGATGCCGAACTCTACTACAACGACTACTCCATGTCGAAGCCTGCGAAGCGTGATGCTGTGTGCCGGTTGGTGCGCCACCTCAAAAGCAAGGGCTGTCGCATAGACGCTGTGGGGATGCAGAGCCACAATGGTGTGGACTATCCCAATCTTGCCGACTATGAGGCCACGATGGACTCGCTGGTGGCTTGTGGCGTGAAGATTCAGATGACGGAACTCGATCTCAATATGTTACCCAACCCGAAGCAGTTTGGTGGAGCTGAAATCAGTCAGAATTTCACCTACGACAAGCAGCTCAACCCCTACGTGAAAGGACTCGACAAGCAGGCCCAAAAGATTTTCAACGAGCGTTATCTGGCTTTTTTCCGGCTCTACAAGAAGCACACCGCCAATATCGAGCGTGTCACATTGTGGGGCGTGGACGACGGCTCTTCGTGGCTTAACGACTGGCCGGTTAAAGGGCGCACTAACTATCCGTTGCTCTTCGACCGCGAATATCGGCCCAAACCGGTGGTGAAGGAGATTATCAAGATGTACCGGGAGTAGGGAGAGTATTATTAGAGGAATATATATGGAGTTAAAGGGAGTTAAGGAATTAAAGGGAGTTAAGACAATAGCCGGATTGTTTGAAAGCTCCTTGCGTAGTTAAAGCATAATGATATGAGTGGCAATAAAAGCTGTTGTCTTAACTCCCTTTAATTCCTTAACTCCCTTTAACTCCTCCTAATCAATAAATAACCAACTGCAAACTTATGAAACCAAGGTATCTTTTTCCTAAGGATTATATGGCCGATCCGTCGGCTAATGTCTTCAACGACCGTGTGTATATCTATCCCTCTCACGACTGGGACAGTGGAGAATGCTTCGACGATGATGGCGGACATTTCCAAATGAAGGACTATCATGTGCTCTCGCTCGATGACGTGATGGACGGCGAGGTGACCGACCATGGGGTGATCCTTGATGTGGCCGACGTACCCTGGGCCGAGAAACAGATGTGGGACAACGATGTGGTGGAGAAAGACGGCAAGTATTATCTCGTGTTTTCCGCCAAAGACTATAACGGCGTGTTTCGTCTGGGCGTGGCCGTGGCCGACCGTCCCGAAGGGCCTTTCAAGCCGCAGAGCGACCCTATACGCGGTTCTTACAGCATCGACCCCTGTGTGTTCAAAGACGATGACGGACAGATATATTGCTACTTCGGTGGCATCTGGGGCGGGCAACTGCAATGGTATAAGGACAACAAGGCTCTGAAGTGCGAGCATCTGCCCGAGGGTAAGGAAGACCCGCTGCCCTCGCGTGTGGCCCGCATGACCGACGACATGATGCAGTTTGCCGAGATGCCGCGGCCCGTGCTCATTGTTGACGGCAACGGGAAGCCCCTGCCGGCCGATGACCCCCACCGTTTCTTCGAGGCCAGCTGGATGCACAAGTACAAGGGCAAATACTATTTCAGTTACTCCACCGGCGACACTCACTATTTGTGCTATGCCGTGGGCGACAATCCCTACGGGCCTTTCACCTACGGAGGTGTGATACTTGAGCCCGTTGTCGGGTGGACCACCCACCACAGCATCGTTGAATACAAAGGCCGGTGGTATCTCTTCCACCATGATTGCGTGCCCAGCAACGACACCACTTGGTTGCGTTCCGTCAAGGTGATGCCGCTCTCATACGACGAGGAAGGGCGCATTCTGACAATGAAGAGCGAGTGAACGTGTGCATTACCGGACTGTGGGCAAATTGTTGCCGCAGTTCGGTAATGCTTTCTTTTAGAGCCTGATGTTGACGGCGGAAGCGTTTTTCCTTATGCAAAGCGATAGGAAGTAAGAAAAAATCACTATCTTTGTGAGCGTTATGTATAAGGTGTTTTTGTTGCTGGCGGCATTGGCTTTGTCGGCGGTTTCGTGCCGTCGGGCGGCTTCGGGTGCTCTCGGAGGGGAGCGGTCGGTGTTGGCAGTCTGTGCAGACAGTGCCGAACTGTACATCGACAGGCAGGATTTCAGTGCAGCTATGATGCAACTGAAACATGCCGAGAAGTTTGCCGGCGACACCGGCGACACGCTGGCGCTTTATCGGGTCTACCATCACATCGGGTGGATTAACGAGACGCTGGGAGCCGACGAACGCGCCTTGCAATATTTCGACAAGGCCATGACCGCTGCCCGCGCCATGGCACGGAAAGATCTGATGGTGGATGTGCTCATCAATCAGGCCAACGTGCTCTACAACATGAACCGTCCGGACAGTGCCTGGCACATCACCCTCGAAGCCAAGAAGCTCTATCCACATGCCGACCGCAGCCAGCGGTCGCAAATCATGAAGAACATCGCCTATCGCGAAATGCTTGCCGGCGAACTGGTTACAGCGGAAGAACATGCCTACAAGGCTGCCCTGCTGGCCGAAGACTCTTCGGCTGCCGGCAATGCCGTGTCGCTGTTGTGCTACATTTACTTGAAACAAAACAAGGATGAGCGTGCCCAGATGCTTATGAGCATTCTCCCTAAGGGCGATGCCACGCTGCAATACAACCGGCTGCTCGTCAAGAGTGACTATCTGGAGAAGCATGGTGACTATCGCGGGGCATTGGATGCCTACAAGCAACTCAAGGAGATGAGCGACTCGTTGAAGTCATCGGGCCGCAATCTCGATATTCTCCGGGTGCAGAGTAGGATGGATCAGGAGATACAGCAGCGTGAGAAGCTCGAACAGCGGCTGTGGTTTTCGCTGGCCATCATTGTCCTTCTGCTGGTGATATTCGGACTCACGGTGTGGTATTACCGTCGCACACAGGCCCTCTACAAACGTTTCCGCGACCGCATAAGTGAAGTGCGGCAAGACTTGGCGCTGATGCTTGGGCGGCGCGATGCCACGATAGAGGAACTCAAACGGTCGGTAGACGAAAAGGTGGGGCGGCTCGATGCGCTCAAGGAGAAGTTGCCCGCCCGCTTGGCCGGCGACCAAAACTATGACTCCATCGCCCAAACCAAACTTGGCATCGACACGCTCCATGCCATTCTCTGTCACAGCAATATCAGTCAGATGGGCCGTCGCGAGCAGAAGGCCGTGGCGGGTGTGATGTGGAATATTGACCGCCGGCTCGCCGCCATCATTGACAATCCCGACAATGCCCTGACCCCGAAAGAGACGTTCTTCTGTATCATGGAGCGCAACGGGATGCCCGATGCCGAGAAAGCCCGGTCGTTTTGCTGTTCTGAACAGGCCGTGCGTTCCACCAAAAGCCGGTTGGGCAAGAAACTCGACTTGGCACAGATTGCCCATCTTTCCCCATCCCCCTGACTCCCCATTCCTCACTTCCAACTTCCCACCCCTCACTTTTCAACTCTTAACTAATAACAAAACCCAATAAGACAATGAAGCATAAGAAACTCGGCTTGGCCCTTGCGGCAAGCCTCTTATCCACAACAATGATGGCACAACAGGTTCCACAACTCACAGCAAACAACATCGATGAAGTGCTGGCAGCCATGACCATCGAGGAGAAAGCACAACTTCTCGTAGGCGGTGGCAATCCCGGCTTCGTGGGCTCCGGCGCTATGCTGGGCCACCAGAAGAAGATCGTGGCCGGTGCTGCCGGCACGACAGTAGCCATACCCCGGTTGGGCATCCCCGCAACGGTGGTGGCCGACGGTCCGGCAGGCGTGCATATCGATGCCCACCGTGACGGCACCGACCAGACATTCTTTGCCACCGGTTTTCCCGTGGGCACCTGTCTGGCTTCCACATGGAACACGTCACTCGTCGAACAAGTGGGCCGGGCCATTGGCAACGAGACGTTGGAGTATGGCGTTGACGTGATTCTCGGCCCCGGAATGAATCTCCACCGCAATCCGCTTTGTGGCCGCAACTTCGAGTATTACAGTGAAGATCCGGTGGTGACGGGCCTCATCGGCACGGCCATGGTGCAGGGCATACAGAGTCAGGGCGTGGGTGTGAGTGCCAAACATTATGCCGTCAACTCGCAGGAGAGCGACCGTACACGGGTCGATGAGCGCGTGAGCCAACGCGCCTTGCGCGAACTCTATCTCAAAGGCTTTGAGATGATGACGCGCCGGAGTCATCCGTGGACACTTATGTCGGCCTACAACAAGATTAACGGCACTTACGCACAGGGCAGTAAGGATCTGCTCACCACCGTTCTGCGCGATGAGTGGGGCTTCAAGGGTATCGTGATGACCGACTGGATAGGTAAGCGCAAAGACCTGCCCGTGGCACAGGAAGTGACTGCGGGCAACGACTTGATGATGCCGGGATATCCCGCACAGGTGCAGGAAATCATCGACGACGTGAAGGCCGGACGCCTCGACATCAAGGATGTGGACCGCAATGTGCGCAATATGCTCGAATACATCGTCCGCACACCACGCTTCAAGGGTTACAAGTTCTCCAACAAGCCCGACCTCAAGGCCCATGCAGAAATCACGCGTCAGAGTTCCACCGAGGGTATGGTGCTCCTGAAGAACGCCGGAGGCACGCTACCCATACGCCATCTCAAGACCGTGGCCCTCTTCGGAGTGAACAGCTACGATTTCCTTTCGGGTGGTCTGGGCTCGGGATGTGTCAATGTGCCCTACGTGGTGGATATGGTGACAGGGCTCAAGAATGTCGGAGTGAGCACCACACCGCAGCTCACCGAGATTTACCAGAACTACGTGAAGTATGCCAAAGCCAAACTCAAGGCCGACAAGAATCCCATGATGTGGTTTCTCGATCAGGGACAGCCCAAGCTTGATGAGATAGAAATATCCGAGCGTTGCGCCGCCACCGAAGCCAAACTGGCCGATGCGGCCATCATCACCATAGGTCGGCAGGCCGGCGAGGGGATGGACAGGCAGATAGAAGGCGAGTTCAACCTCACAGACAACGAGAAGAAGATGATCTTTCGCGTGAGCGACATCTTCCGTGCAGCCGGCAAACCCGTCATCGTGATTATCAACTCGGGCAGCGTGATGGAGACCGCTTCGTGGCGCGACCGTGCCGATGCCATCCTTGTGGCTTGGCAACCGGGAGAGGAAGGAGGCAACTCCGTGGCCGATGTGCTCACGGGCAAGGCCAATCCTTCGGGACATCTCACAATGACTTGGCCCATTGCCGCCACCGACCATCCTTCGACTAAAAACTTTGCTCCGCAATACGACATGTACACCTATCGCACGATGGAGGATTGGGGAGCGGGCAACATTCCCGGTGTAGACTTCTGCAACCATGAGGAAGACATCTATGTGGGCTACCGCTATTTCGACACTTTCCGCCGTCAGGTGGCCTATCCTTTCGGCTACGGTTTGAGCTACACCACGTTCTCGTTTGCCAATCCTTCGGTGAGGGTTAAGGGCAACAACGTTGAAGTGAGCATCACGGTGAAAAACACGGGCAGCGTGGCCGGCAAGGAGGTGGCACAGGTCTACGTGCAGGCTCCGAAAGGGGCCTACGAGAAACCGGCCAAGGAACTGAAGGCCTTTGCCAAGACCCGTGAGTTGAAACCGGGCGAGAGCGAAACCTTGAAGATGGTCATAGAGAAGCGCGACCTCGCCAGTTTTGACGAGGCCGGAAGCCAATGGAAGGCCGATGCCGGCACTTATGTCTTCAAGTTCGGTGCCAGTGTGGAGGACATTCGCGCCACTTCATCGCTCAAACTCGACGGCTACACAGAGAAAGTGAACAACGTTTTGGCTCCCCGTCAGCCCCTCAATCTGTTGAAGCAGTAGGGAGAGTGTCATTCCGTCTCATGGCAATAGCCGAAACCGAATGCCTTTCGGTTTCGGCTATTGTTTCTTTTTATCGTCGTTATAACGTGTCTTTTCGACTATCATTTGTAGCTTATGCCAAAAGGAAAATATATCTGTAAGACGCTTAGGGATGTGAGGCAAAAGATAGCCGGGGCCAACGACATCACCTATCAAGCACATTTTATATATCGGGGTTTGTGTATCATTTGTCCGCTCCATCCTCTTTGTTTCATCGCACTTCGGTCGGCTTCTCCTCGTTTTCCATGCCGAAATACTCGTTGAGTTCGGCTTTGGCTGCACCGTCTGCGTTGGGCAGGTCTTTCACGATGAGCCCTTTTTCGAGCAGCAGGATGCGTGTGGAGATGTCGGCTACGAAGCTGAGATTGTGGCTGGAGAGGATGACGGTGGTGCCGAAGTCCTTGCAGGTGTGTTCGATGAGGCGGGCGATGGTGATTTGCGACGATGGGTCGAGATAGTTGAACGGCTCGTCAAGGATGAGCACTTGGGGCCGGATGAGCATGGCCCCGATGATACCCACCTTCTGACGGTTGCCCTCGGAGAAGTCGCGCAGGTATTTCCGCGTGCCGAGTATCTCGCCGTGCATGAGGCCTTCAAAGGCTTGCAAGCGCTGTTGGAGTGTCTCCTTGGAGATGTGGTAGACATCGGCGATGAAGGAGAAATACTCCTCGGGTGTGAGATAGTCGATGAGGAAACGCCCGTCAATGAACGACCCTGTGTAGTTTTTCCACTCCTCGGTCTCACTGACCGGTTGGCCGTTGCTCGTCACCCGCCCCTCGTCGGCCTTAATGAGGTCGAGGATGAGACGCATCAGCGTGGTCTTTCCCGCCCCGTTGTTGCCCACGAGGCCTATCAGTTCGCCCGAGTGCAGTGTGAGTTCGGGTATGTCGAGCACGGTGATGCCACCGTACACCTTTTTCAAGTTTTCTATTTTTATTTCCATTGTTATGGCTGTTGGTTTGCGTGTATTTTATAGTTGGTTGTGTGCGGAAGCGTTATTCCATGAAAGTCTCCATCCGTTCATATCGCTTGGTTATGAACATGGAAGCCAGTTTGGCGATGACCGGCCGGTGGAGGGCAAAGCCCAAGAGGCTCGCGCCGAGAAGGACAAGATCGGCCTGCCACTCGCTGAGCAGTGCGAAACACACGGCAGACAGCCCGATGGGCACTAAGAAGGCGATGCCGTAGACATTGATGCGGAAGTTGGCCCCTTGATAGTTGAAGAACGCCGAGGAAAAGAGATTGAGCCGCGAGGAGAAGAGGCACGTGGGCAGCATCATGAGATTGAGCACGCCGGCGGCGAAGGCAAATGTGGCGAAAAGCGTGAGCGGCGACAGGGAATACAGGAACACGAGTGGCAGGAAGAGCATCGCCATGCCGGCATTGAGCATGGCGAAGAAGTAGAACTTGTTGCGCAACATGCGCTCTATGCGCACGGGTTTGCTCCACAGACCGTGGAAATAGTTGCCCTCCACGCCGAATGTCCACTGTCCCAGCACCAAAGAGGGGCCGCACACGGCAAATTCCAGAAAGACCAAACTGGCGACTTCGTGTTGCAATTCGCCATCCATGAAAAACATGTAGCACTGAAACAGGAATACCGCCACGATGGTTATAAACATCTGCCGCAGGCGTTTGGCCCGCAGCAGGCTGATATATTCGGTGCTGAAAAGCGAACCGTGCCCGAGACTCCGCACGTGTCCGGCGTTGCCCCTACGTTCGTCATAGCGTTTCAGCCGGAAAAGGTAGGCCATCAGTCCGGCCAGTGTGCCCAAAGCTATGACCACATAGCCGAGTGTGTGAATCCACACGTTGAGTCCTGCAAAGAGCATGATGTAGGCCCCCACAAACATGAAATAGCCCCACCAGCCCAGCACCAGCGGCCATCGGAACATCCACTCGTCGGCCTTGCGCAGGCAGGTGATGAACAGCCCGTTGACCAGCGAAGTGAGAAGGAGCAGTGCCAGCGTTGCCACACCGGCCCCCGTGGGCATGAGGAAAAACACGATGGGGATGAGCATGACCGGCACCACGAGATTCCAAAAGCTCCCAAGGTTGGTGAGCAGCAGAAAGCGGTTCCACACCTTCCCGGGCATGGGGCGCGACTTGAGATAGTCATCCGGAACGGTGACATCGTGCTTCATGAGCAGTTTTTGGATGATGTCGGGCAGCATCATGCCCACACACAGCATCAGCCCCATGCTGCCCACATCGCTCGCTCCCTGCATCTTCGACAGCGCATCGCCTGACTGCATGTAAGTTATTGTGAGTATCACGGCATAGAGGAACACGAAGTAGCAGGCCACGAATACGTTTTTCCACGAAAAACTTCGGCGTTGTTGCAGCCACCAGAGCCGCAAGAGTATCTTCATCATAACTGTTTCGGATAATCGGTTTTCAGAGTTCTGAGGTTACGGTTTTTTATCTCTGTGTCGGCAAAGATAATGAAAAAGCATGAAAGGTGCTCGCTCTGTTAAGTTTTTTTAGAGAGATAATGTGTGCTTGGAGGGTGTCCTGCGCGGGTGCGCATTCCCCCGTGGGGTGGAAGAGAGCGTTCTGCCGACAAGAGCACTTGTGTCAAAGGGATGCCGTTGATGAATTGTAAATACTTGTATGTCTGTTGGTTGAGCCATCTCCCGTATGTCAATGGCGGAGGGGGTATTGCACCTTTTCCGCCGGTAGCGTATCTTTGCATCGACGTATTACCAATACTCAAATCTGCAATTCGCGACCCTGCGGAGAGGCCAGTGGCATGGGACTTCCGGGCAGGGTCGCGTTTTTTGTGCCCTCAAGTGTGCCGGGAGGGGTCAATGTCCTGCGGTAGGGGCAGTGCTTTATGCCTGCCCGTACATTTCATAGAAACGTTCCCGTCCCACTTTTTACGATAGGGCTTCGACATGGGGGATACGATTTTTCAAATCGTACGGGCAGGCATAAAGCACTGCCCCTACCGTAGGATATGCGCTCCTTTCTCTTTGCTTTTGTCCTTATTTTTCCTTCTGGATTTGTATTTTGCCCCGTTTTGTTGTATCTTTGCACCGGCAAGGGAAGCACGCGCGTGTTTCCTTTTTTTAATTCCTAAATACGCCAACAGTCCCCCCAACCCCCTGTAAGGGGCTTTTTACTCCTGTTTTGAAGTGTTGTTCGGCCCAAATAAGCCGATGAAACGGCCTCTTTTGGATTGTCGTTCGGCCCAAACGAGCTTCCAAGTGTGGCCCTTTTGCATGATCGTTCGGCTCAAGCGGCAAATCGTTTCCAATTTTTTTGGCGTGAACGGTGGGTGTTTTCAAGTCGGCAAAGTGCCGGAAGGATTTCACGTGTAAGCCTTTTTCGCAATCTTGGTAAGTTTTGTGCTATATGCCTTTTGCCGGCGAATTGTGCAGATTATACGAATTCATCCTCACAGTTCGTATTCGCTTTATTCGCACAATTCGCCGGCAAATGGCTTTGTCTCCGAATGACACGCGTCATCGTCTCCGCAGTATTCGCTTTGACTCGCAACGCAAAAAAGAGCGTTATTCCTTTGTTTTTCGCACGATTTAGCGTAACTTTGTATGCGAATTTTGATTTTTAAGGTATTTATCTAATTATGGCAAAAAAAGCTCTTTTGATGATTCTCGACGGATGGGGAATCGGCAAGCATGGCAAGGGTGACGTGATATACCGCACGCCGACACCTTTTCTGGATTATTTGACAGCAGTTTCAGCTCATTCGCAGTTGCGCGCTTCGGGCGAAGATGTCGGCCTGCCAGACGGCCAGATGGGCAACTCTGAGGTGGGCCACCTCAATATCGGTGCCGGCAGAGTGGTGTATCAGGATCTCGTGAAGATCAACCGCGCCTGCAAAGACGGTTCCATTCTGCAGAACAAAGAGGTGGTGGCAGCCTACAGCTATGCCAAGGAGAAAGGCAAGAAACTCCACCTGATGGGACTCACCTCGACGGGCGGCGTGCATTCTTCGCTCGACCATCTCTTCAAACTCATCGAAATAGGCAAGGAATACGGCCTCAAAGACCAAGTGTTCGTGCATTGTTTCATGGACGGTCGCGACACCGACCCGAAGAGTGGCAAGGGTTTCATCGAACAAGTGCAGCAGTGCTGCGAGCATAACGATGCCCACATCGCCCACATCATCGGCCGCTTCTATGCCATGGACCGTGACAAGCGGTGGAATCGGGTGAAAGAGGCCTACGACCTGCTCGTCAAGAACGAGGGCAAGCAGGCTACCGACATGGTGAAGGCCATGCAGGAAAGCTACGACGAGGATGTGACCGACGAGTTTGTGAAAGCCATCAACAATGCCGGCGTGGACGGCAGGATAGAGGAGGGGGATGTGGTGATTTTCATCAATTTCCGCAACGACCGTGCCAAGGAGCTCACACAGGTGCTCACGCAGCAGGACATGCCCGAGGAGGGGATGACAACCATCAAGGACCTGCAATACTACACGATGACTCCCTACGATGCCAATTTCACGGGGGTGCATGTGCTTTTCCCGAAAGAGAATGTGATGGACACGCTCGGCGAATATCTGTCGCGGCTGGGCAAGAAACAGCTCCACACAGCCGAGACGGAGAAGTATGCACACGTGACATTCTTCTTCAACGGTGGTCGCGAGGCTCCCTACGAGGGGGAAGACCGCATCTTGGTGCCGTCGCCCAAGGTGGCCACCTACGACCTCAAGCCCGAGATGAGTGCCTACGAGGTGAAGGATAAGCTCGTGGCAGCCATCCGCGAAGACAAGTACGACTTCATCGTGGTGAACTTCGCCAACGGTGACATGGTGGGCCACACGGGCATCTACAATGCCATCGCCAAGGCCGTTTGGGCGGTCGACCAATGCGTGCATGAAGTGATCGATGCCGCCAGAGAGACCGGCTACGAGGCTATCATCATTGCCGACCACGGCAATGCCGACAATGCTATCAATGAGGACGGTACGCCAAACACGGCCCACTCACTCAATCCGGTGCCGTTCATCTATGTGACCGATAACAACTCGGCCAAGGTGAAAGACGGACGGTTGGCCGATGTGGCTCCTTCCATTCTCCACATCATGGGCCTCGAACAGCCTGCCGACATGACGGGTGAGTGCCTGATAGAAGACAAGTAAACAATGAAATGGAGCTGCCCAAGCCTTGACCGGAACGCAACGCGGGAAACCGATTGCGCCCATGGTAAAGACTTGGGCAGATTTTTTAGAGTATGAATGTACAGATAGAACCTTCATGGCAACGGCAGCTTGGGGCGGAGTTTGAGAAAGACTATTTCGCCCGTCTCACCCATCTGGTGCGCGAGGAGTATGGCCGCTATGCGTGCTATCCGCCGGGCCGGCTGATTTTCAATGCCTTCAACCTTTGTCCGTTCGACAAGGTGAAAGTGGTCATCATCGGTCAAGACCCCTATCACGAGCCGGGGCAGGCCATGGGACTTAGCTTCTCTGTGCCGGAAAGCATCGCCATGCCCCCCTCCCTCATCAATATCTATAAGGAAATAGAGCAGGACTTGGGCAAGCCGATGCCGCACTCGGGCGACCTCACCCGCTGGGCGGAGCAGGGCGTGCTGCTGCTCAACGCCACTCTCACCGTGCGTGCCCATGAGGCCAACAGCCACCAGAGGCTGGGCTGGGCTACATTTACCGATGCCGCCATCAAGGCACTCAGCGAGGGTCGCGAGCACTTGGTGTTCATGCTGTGGGGAGGTTTTGCGCGTTCAAAAAAATATCTCATCGACCAGTCCCGCCATTGCATCCTCGAGTCGGTGCATCCCTCTCCGCTGTCGGCCAACCGTGGCGGATGGTTCGGCCAGCACCAGTTTTCGCGCTGCAATGCCTATTTGGCAAGTCAGGGCATAGCTCCCGTCGACTGGTAGGAGGCAATGGTTTCGACACGCCCTATGGGTTCTTGGTAAGATATTGGGAAGGCAGAAGGCCATATTCCTCTTTAAAGAACTTTGAAAACTGTTTGGGAGACAGTCCTACCCGATAAGCCGTTTCGGAAATACTGCATCCCTCGCCTTGCAGAATCTGCAATCCGTGACGAAGCCTGATGATGCGCATGAACTCCAGCGGGGAGCGTCCTGATACTGCCATCAGTTTCTTGTAGAGGGCACTACGGCTCATATTCATCTCTGCGCTGAAATCTTCCACGCCAAACTCCGTCTCTGCGAGATGACGCTCCACAATGGAAGTTGCCTTTTCTATAAGTTTCTCATCCAGAGAACTGATGCTTACTTCTTTGGAGCTCATATCCGGTTGTTTGAATTTCTCGTATGCCAACTGCATCCAATCGAACAACTTCCGTATCTTGATTTTCAGAATCTCCATGTTGAAGGGTTTCGTTATGTATTCGTCCGCCCCCTCCTTCAATCCACTGATGACATGCTCGTCTGCGGTGCGTGCGGTGAGTAAAATGACAGGGATGTGCGAAAAATTGATGTCTGTCTTGATGCGATGGCATAGTTGTAGACCATCCATAACAGGCATCATGACATCGCTGACGATCATGTCTATAGATTCTTGGGCGGTCAGTTCCAGGGCCTCTTGTCCGTTTCCGGCCTCGAAGACGGTATATTCTTCTTGAAGACTTTCTTTGATAAACCTTCGGAAGTCATCGTTGTCTTCCACTATCAGGAGGGTGTGCCGCTTCTTTTCACCACCATAAGGAACAGAACGGCTGTCTTTCTGTGCGATGTGGGGAGCCGGCAATGTGACGGTGAAGACCGTCCCATGGGGCAAGTTGTCTTCCACGCTGATGGTCCCTTGCATCAAATCCACATATTCTTTGACGATATGCAGGCCGATGCCACTGCCCGTATGTGATGCTTTCTCGCTGCGTTCCTCCTGAAAGAATCTCTCAAATATCTTTTTCTTGTTGATGTCCTGAATGCCGATTCCCGTGTCGGAAATTCTGATGGTCAGCAGTCCTTGGGCATGAGTGGCCCGAATGTCGACCTCACCGTTCTGCTCGTTGTATTTGAGGGCGTTTGACAGTAGATTTATGACGATACGCTTCAATTTCTCCTTGTCAAACGAGGTGTAGATGTGGGGCCTGTTTTCTTCAATGTGGATTCTGATTTGCTTCTTCTCCCCGACCGTTTTGTAAGGTTCGCATGTGTCCAACAGAAAGGCGGTCAAGTCACCCTCAGCCTGTTCGATATGCTCCCCATGGTATTCCAGACGGCGGATGTCGAGCAGTTGGTCAATCTCATTGAGCAATGATTTCGCATTGCGGTGAATCAGATGGAGCGTGTCAGCAATGTCCGTATGCTTGCCAGAAGACAGCAGTTGTTCAACAGGTGAGAGGATAAGTGACAACGGAGTGCGGAGATCATGGCTGACATTCGTGAAGAATTTGATTTTCGCGGCATCCAATTCCCGCAGTTTGGTCTGTTGGGCTTCCTGTATTCTCATTCTCTCTTCCTGCAGATGTCGTTGCCTTATATGTCTTCTGAACATAAAGGAAATAATGGCTATAAGCAGAATGTAGATACAGAAAGCTTCGCCCGACAACCAAAGTGGTGGGGTGATTGTCAGTTTGATGCTACTTATGGTGGCTTCTTCCCCTTCTCCGGCCATCTTCACCTGTAGCCGGTAAGTGCCCGGAGAGAGGTGGGACAGGTAGATGCGGTTTCCTTCCATGGTGACCCATTTGGTGTCATCCGACAACCTGTAGGCATAGCGAATATTGGACGAATGAAGGTAATCGAAAGCGGAGACTTCTACGGAAAAGTCGTCGTAGCGGAAAGTCAATGCATCGGCAGAGATAAGGTTTTGTTCCAATAAGACACGCCCGTCAGCATCTTTTGTCTTTGGGCTTATCCGCTCGTTGCCAAGATACAACTCCGTGAAGCATACCCTTTTATTGACGGGAGGCATAGGATTGACATTCGGGCTGATTCGGACAAACTTTCCAAAGCCTCCAGCCAGAATATCTCCATTGTCAGCACAGAAGATGGCATATTTTGTGAAAGTGATATTGCCCAGTCCGTCATTGGATGAAAAGAGAGTGGTGGAGAATTTAAGCCTTCCATCCTGCTCTGTGCTGATGCGCACCATGACGAGTCCTCGGTCTGTGGTGGTCCAGACATTCCCTTGATGGTCGGCAGTAAGGGCACGCACCTGCCCGATACCTCTTTTGCCATTGATTATGGAAACAAGTTTGAAGTCACGGGAATATATGCGGAGTCCTTGTTTGGTTCCTATCCACAACAGTCCTCTTGTGTCGCAGAGCATGGTGGTGATGCTTAGACGGGATAGAGAGTTGACGGAATGATCTCCTGCCCCTGCCGTTTTAAGTTTTCCATCTGTGTCAACATAGCACAGTCCGGTGGCAGTGGCGCAGTAGATTCGGCCATCCGTCTTGGAACGGCACACATCAGTAACGGCATTGGTGTTGAGAGCGGAGTTGTGGAAGGTATAGGTCCTGACCTCTCCTTGAGGGCTGATTCTGCTCAAACCGGCCTTAACAGAACCTATCCATAGAGATTGCCTTTATCATCACGGCACATCGATCGGGCAAAGAGCAGGCTTTCGTGTCGGCCCCACTCTAAAGCCGTTAAAGTATTGTTTCGGAACTGATAGATGCCTCCACCATAGGTGCTTAGCAGAGTAGTGCCATCCGGGGCGTTGTGCGCCCCTATGACGAGATTGCTGGTCAGAGGACTGTTTCGGGTGTCGAAGTGGCGAACGATGGCTGCTTGCCCTCCTGTCCGGACCAGCCCTTTTCCGTCGTATCCGATCCAGACATGTTTGTTTTCATCCTCCCAGAAGCAACTTATGTCTTCCATGAAAGGTGTACTGATGATTCTGATATTAAGGTTGTCGGGATTGGTGTAAGCGACACCTGCTTTGGAAGTCCCCACCCACATCGTATTTTCATGGTCTTGATAGAGGCATCCGATGTGGTTGCTTGAAAGTGAAAACGTGTTGTTCTCTTCCTTTGTGAGGTGGAAGATGGTTTGGGCATTAGGATGAATGACCCGAATGCCACTGCTGTTTGTGCCAATCCAAAGATTGCCCTGATGGTCATTCATGATAGCTGTGACATGCTCGTCACTTTCTTTCTTTACAGTGGAAAAGACAGAAGAGACATCTAACTTGTAGAGCCCGGGAATGTACTTGTCGTAGACCCAAATGTTGCAGTGGTGGTCTACATACATATTGATATCGGAAGCTCCTTTGATAGACACCTGGCCTATCGGGTTTAGTGTGCCGGAATGGAAATTGACCCGGCAGACGCTGCCATTGGCAGAGATGGTAAAAGCCTGTTTGCTGCTCCCTATGACGCAGACGGGAGCATGGTTGGCAGAGAGGACTCTTATTCTTTTCTCTTGGAAAGAGTAGTTGTAGAGCCTTTTTCCGGCTATGCACCAAAGACTTCTGTCCGTCCCTATGAATATCTTGAACTGATGTCCCGAGGGGGATATTCCCAGTCTCTGTAAATGCGAGACGGCATTGTCTTCTACGACATCCAGCATTCTATTGTAGCAGTACACATGGTTGTTGATGTCTGTAATCCAGATTTGTTCCGACAGGTCTTCCTCTATCTTCTTGATATTAGGGAAGTCCGGCTTGTCATTTTGTGGGATGGAATACGACCGGGTGATATAGCCGTCATACCGGCACAGCCCATTTGAAGTGCCAAACCACACGAAGCCCTTGGCATCGTGTAGAATGGAAGTCACGTCATTGTCGCTGAGCCCGTCATTGGTGTTGAGGCTTTTGAAGTTGTATTGGGCATATACGGCGGCATTAAATGTCAGAAACCATAAAAGAATAGTGATCGCTTGTAACTTCATAGATATGGAAACTGTTTTCTAATAGATGCAAATATAGATATAAATGGGGATAAGACAAAGGAAGCCGGGGCGTATTTTGTGTTTGTCCTCTTCCTTTTTGGATAAAAAGACTTCCCTTTTGGGTATTTATCCTTTTGGAGACTCTTTGTAGACAAATGGGAAGTGAAATCTGGTGTAGAAGTGCTTATCTTTGCACATCCGCCCGTTTAAGGAGGGGACAGACTCGCCTATTATCCTTTTTCTGTGGGCAATGATGTCTAAAAACGATAAAACCTAAATAACGATGAAACAATTCTTTGTACTGGCAGCTTTGCTGTTATTTCGTGTTCTGACGGTTTCTGCCAATGTGGTGGAAGTGAGAACCAATTTATGGAAGGGAACGGAGACGATGGGCAATGATTGGAAGAAGTTCCTTGTCATAGAGGCTTCCAAGTTTGCCCGGGTGGAGGAAAGAAACATTCTCTCCATCTCCATAACCGAAGTGGCTTCCCCGGAAGTTTATCCGCAACTGATGTTGAATAACAGTTCGTGGAACACAATGGCTGGCACTTCCAGTTGTCCTTTATCTGTAGAAATGAAAGAGGTGAATTTTGAAATCACCGATGGCATGCTTTCAGAATTAAAAAGCGGAGGAGTCATCATCAAGGGAATAGGATATACGGTGACCGGTGTGGATATCATCAAGAAGATAGAAAACGGTGATACCCCAAAGGAAAATCCGATAAATACTATTTGGACCGGTAGTCGGGTGATAGACTGGAGTGGAAGCGAAGGTTGGCAGGCAGTTCCGTCTTCGGCCTTTCTTCATGCCCGTGCAGGCAATAAGCTGCGCTTCAATTTCACTAATTTGAAAATAGGGGCACAAGGCCATCTTAATACCGGTGGCTGGAAGGCTATGCCTGATGGCGATGGTTTTATCCAACTGGAAGGAACTTATTTTGAATATACAATAACGGAAGCCATGCTTGCGGAACTGAAAGAGGGGGGATGTATCGTGACCGGTATCGGATTTACACTCACTTCTGTCACGATAGTCGATCCTTCCCAACTTCCGTTGCTGACTTGTGAGGTGGTCAGTGAGGACATTAAGGCTTGGGAAAAAGGAGAGAGCCCTAAACTGAAGGTGAAATTACAGAATTTGGAGGCATCCCCCGTGACAGCTACAATCAAGTTAAATCTCCAGACAGATAAGCGCGAACCCTATGGAGACTATACCAAAGAAATACGATTGGATGGAGGAGCATCCGGTATGGTTACGTTTGATCTTTCATTAACCCCCGGATTCTATCGGGCTGTTGTCTGTACAAACTATGCGGAAGTGGGCAGCTTTAATATTGGTTATGCCCCTACTTTGATTGCTTCGCCGGCAGATGGTCAAGGTGACTTCGACTCATTCTGGCTTCATGCAAAGGCGGAATTAGCAAAAGTTGAGCCTGCTTTCTCATTGACAAAGCTGGAGGATAAATCCACTTCAAAGCGTAATGTCTATCTTGTAGAGATGAAGTCTGTTGACAATGGCGACGGGCTTCCTGTCACTATCCGCGGTTATTATGCCGAGCCGGTGAAAGAAGGGACCTATCCGGTCGTCATCACACAGAATGGCTATGACAGTGACGGGACTTCTACACCATACTGTATGGATGGTGACAGTAATCCGGAATGGATAGAATTGATTATGAGCAATCGTGGACAGATGATCAATAACCGTATTCCCTATAAGGCTGACAATATCTACGGAGATTGGTTTCAATATCATTTCGGAGACAAGGACACCTATTATTATCGTGGTGCCTTCATGGATGTGGTGCGTAGTATAGACTTCATTTTCTCACGCGATAAAGCCCAGAAGCAGAATGTCTTCATGCAGGGAGGCAGTCAGGGTGGTGCCTTTACCATTGCGGGAGCTGCCCTTGATGACCGGCTGAATGCCATTGCACCGAGTATTCCGTTTATGGGTGATTTCCCTGATTATTTTCAGGTTGGCAGCTGGCCTGCCTATCCGGCCCGTCTGCAACAGAAGAAACTTGGACTGAGTGATGCCGATATGTATGCTTTCTTATCTTATTTCGACACAAAAAATTTGGCAGAGCGCATCACTTGTCCTGTCATCATGGCTTCCGGTTTGCAAGATCCCGTGTGTCCGCCTCATACCAACTTTGCACCATATAATAATATAAAGGCAGGAGACAAACAGTACATCGTCTATCCCTCGAGTAAGCATGAGACTCCGGCTTCTTGGTATGATACTTATATGCAATTTTTTAGGGAGCATTTAAAGAATGCCACCGGCGTGACCACTCCCGTCGTATCTGCTACAAAGGGCGGCAAGTCGATGTATAACCTCTACGGTATGCGTGTCGATAAGGAATTTAAAGGCATTGTCATTCAAAATGGAAAAAAATATCTCAATCATTAAAATCAGACATCATGAAAAGACAGCTTTGTTTATGTTTGGTGCTTTTGTCTTTTGCCTTTATCGGCAGGGCGGCACAAAGTCTCGTTGATATCAGTTTGTGGAAAGGCGGCCAAGAGTGTACGGACGACTGGAAAGGCTGGCAGCAGGTTACCGCAGATAAATGTGCTTTGGCTGCGGAGGGTGACGAGATCGTGATCAATGTTTCTACTATATCTCCTACATGTCAGTGGCCGCAGGTAATGTTGAATAACAGCTCGTGGTCGAGTCTGGGTGATGCAAAGAGCTTTCTGCTGACCGGGCAGTCTGCTCCTACGACAGCTACGTTTACCCTTACGCCAAGTATGGTCACGGAAATGAAAGCCGGCGGTTTTATAATCAAAGGTTGCGGATATACATTCTCAGAGGTTATACTGCGGCATAAGATTGAGAACGGCGGCACAGAAGAGAAGGGAAATGCGGTAACTACTCTTTGGAAAGGCTCTGAAATTATCAGCTGGACTAAAGAAACAAGCAACTGGGTGAAGGTGGATGCTGCCAAGTTTTCTGCCGCCAAAGTTGGGAACAAACTGAGAATGAGTTTTTCCCATCTTGGCATTTCTTGTCAGGGGCGTATCATCGGTGGTAATTGGAAGGCTTTTACAGGGGTGAAGAACACCTCACCTCTGAAAGGGAACTATTTCGAGTATGAGATAACGGATGACATGCTCCAAGTACTTAAAACTCAAGGCCTCATCGTCAGTGGCATCGGTTACACGCTGACGCAGGTTGACATTGTTGATCCTCATAAGGAGTATAATATCCTTGCACAGTATGCGGAAGATGATATACGAGCTTGGGAGGCTGGAGAAGAACCGAAGTTGGGTATGACGCTCACCAATTTGGAGTCTGTACAGCTGTCTGTCAGCTATGTGGTCGATTTGACAAAAGACATGGTGGACGATCAGACCGGGACGCACAGCCCTTACCTAAGATATGCCACCGATGTCATTCTTGCACCCGGGGAAACCAAGACTGTAGATTTGCCCTTTACCGATCTTAAAACTCCCGGATTTTATAACATGACTGCTACCGTCAATGATAATTGTGTGTGTGCTTATACGATAGGCTACGATCCGACCGGAATACTCTCGCCCGATGATGCACAGACTGACTTCTGGCCTTATTGGAATAAGGCACTTGAAGAATTGGCTGGCGTGAAACCGGAATATACACTGGTGCAAGAGATGTTGGATAAAAGCACCGTGAACAGAAAAGTGTATCTGGTTTCCATGAAGTCTGTACCTGACACTCGCGGAGGTCGGCCCGTGACCATTCGCGGATATTACGCTGAACCGGTTGCTGATGGGGTATATCCTACCTTGATTCAGTATCTCGGAACGGATGGAGGTACGAGTGTACCTTATTGCATGAGTGGCGATGACAATCCGGGGTGGTGTGAATTTATCCTCTCCGTGCGTGGACAGATGCTCAACAATCGGCCGCCTTATAAGGAAGACAATATCTATGGGAATGATTACTATTCCTATGGGTGGGGTAACTTGGAAGAACACTACTATCGGGGAGCATATCTCGACTGTGTGCGTGCCGTAGACTTCTTGAAGTCCAGAGCAAAAGTAGATACTGATAATATATTTGCTTTCGGTGGCAGCCAGGGGGGATGTTTCACCTATGTGGCTGCAGGACTCTCGGGGGCATTCCGCGCCATTGCCCCTTCCATTACCGGTCATGCCGATTTTGTGGATGGAATGAAAATTGTAGACTGGCCCCGTGCCAAATTTCTTGCAGCACAAAAAAGATTGAATTATACGGATGAACAGCGGGATGTGTTCAATTCTTATTTTGATGTGAAAAACTTTTCTTCCCATATCACTTGTCCTGTCATCACCAATTTCAGCTTGCAAGATCGCACCGACCCGCCTCACACAAACATTGCTCCTTATAATCTGCTGACCTCGGTTGGCAATGCAGACAAGACTTTCTGCATCAATCCTTACCTTGGACATGGAACACCGGCTTCATGGAATGCGACATTCATGGCCTTCTTCAGAAAATATCTCACTTCTACCAATGTCGTGGCGGCTCCCAAACTTACACTCAATGGCAGCACTCTTACTACCGGTAGTTATTCAGGATTGCTTCATTCGGGTGATAAAGTCATGGTTAGTGTGGAGGATGGTTGCACGCTTTATACCTCGTGGGGGACATCTTCTTCATTTGAGACTGCCGAATCCTTGGCAATAGACAAGTATAAGATGAATACAAAGACCAAAAGTATGACGACGCTTGTTACCGGAAGCCGAACACTTTATGCCGTGGCCAAGGATGCCGGGGGCAAACTGAGCGACATGGTGGTAGTGAGTTTTACCGACATCACTTTTCCCGTAACCATCTCTTCTCCGGGCTGGCGCACTTTTTCAGCCCCATATACATCTCTCGATTTTTCTTCCGCAGCAGGTCTTGCAGCTTATGTTGTCAGTGACATCAAAGAGGGAAAGGCCATTTTGAAGAGTGTTACCACGGCTCCGAAAGGCACCGGGCTTATTTTGAAAGGTGCAGAGGGGACTTATTATCTTTCAGGTCCTTTAGCCCCACCCGTGTTATCTGAGACCAATCTTCTGGTAGCAACGAATGGAAGTGAATATACGACAGCAGAAGGAGATTATTACATGGGAAGGAAGGGAACTTCATTGGAGATTGGACTGGTTAAGTCTAATGGGGAAAGGAATATCCCCTCGGGCAAGGCTTATATTCCATCTTCCGCTGTCTTTGGTGCTAAAGGTTTCTTGTCCTTGGAATGGGAAGGGATGAATCCTACGGGTATAAGTGATATTCGGGGAGACGAAGAAACAAAAGATTCTTTCATTTACAACATTTCCGGACAGCGTGTTAATGATGGCTATCGTGGAGTCGTGGTGCGTGATGGTAAGAAAGTAATGATTAAATGATTCTAATAGCTATGAGTAAGAATAGATACAGTAAACCGTTGATGAAATTCATTGTTGCAGAAAATGGGGAACTGCTTTCCGCAAGTGAAGAGACCATCAAAGTCGTCAATCCTGACGCGACAGAAGAACTTGATTATGAGATCTTGTCGAAAGAATGTATTAGGTCGGGAGTGTGGGAAAACGAATGACCATTCTTTTTCGCAGGTATTCTTGTAAGACAGTGCCGGACTCTTTTATAAGAGTTTACGGTACTGTTTTTCTTTTTTGAGTTTGATTAGGTTGCTTTCAGCTTTCAGGGTGTCCGTAGAATTTATATGGTACGGAGGCTCTTGCCTTCTTCGAATTGTTCCATGGAAATCCAAAAAAGAGACAATTCTCTTTGTGCTTCGTAGCGTTTATTGTACCTTTGTATGCATGAAAAAGAAACCGGCAAACCAGATAAGTTTTAGTTCATCTCGAGAATGGAAGAAGACAAGAAATCGTTGAAGGGCACATTGCTGTCTTATCTCATCACCTATACCATCTATGCGGTGCTCTCATTGGTGCCCGTATGGCTGGGATGGTATGACTATGAAGAGGCTTTCCGGGTGTTTCTCACGCTGGCGGTGGTCGATTTTGTGGTGACGCGGTTTGGCAAGAAGTTTAACAAGAAGAAGTAAAACGATGCATCAATGACAGACAAACCGATGATGCCGATTCTGCAAGTGGGCAATGTGCTGGTCTCTCCCGACATCGTGACGGAGAGATTTTGTTGTGATTTGGAGGCTTGCAAGGGACAGTGCTGTGTGGAAGGCGATGCCGGAGCACCTGTCACCCTTGATGAAATAGGAGGTATGGAAGATGCCCTCGATGAAGTGTGGGGCGACATGAGTGCCTCGGCCCAGTCGGTGGTTGACAGGCAGGGGGTGGCCTATACCGACCGTGACGGCGACCTCGTGACGAGCATTGTCGGCGGCAAGGATTGTGTTTTCACCTGTTATGAAGGCGGTACGTGTCTTTGTGCGCTCGAAAGGGCCTATCGTCGAGGGTGTACAAAGTTTGTGAAACCTATCTCCTGTGCGCTCTATCCCATTCGTGAGAAGCGATTGTCGGGCGGCTTTATCGGTCTCAACTACAACCGGTGGGATATTTGCAAGGCAGCCGTGGCCAAGGGCAAGCAACTCGACTTGCCCATTTATAAGTTTTTGAAAGGTCCGCTTGTTCGCCGCTTTGGCGAAGAGTGGTATGCCGAATTGGAGGCTTTCGCCCGTGAGTTGGGGCGATAACCTGTGTCCGGCCGGTCGGACTTATGACCGGCGATAGGCAGAGGGGCTCATGCCTACATGCTCCTTGAAGTATTTGCCAAGGAAACTTTGGTTGGCGAATTGCAGTTCCTGCGCTATTTCCTTAATGCTTTTGGTCGTGTTTTTCAGTTGCACCCGCAGTTCCAGCGTGATGTAGTAGTCTATCCATTCGTTTGGTGTGCGGTGGCTGACCCCTTTCACCGTCTCCGAGAGATACTTCGGTGTGATGCACAGTTGCCGCCCATACCAGCTCACCCTGCGCTCACTTTTGAAGTTGGCTTCCAGCAGTTGGATAAATTTCGAGAAGATACTCTCTGCCCGGGTCAGTTTGCGTTCGGGGGTGTTCTGTATGCGGTAGATCACGTTAGACAGGTCGTAGACCACCATCCCCATGAGCATACGCACCATGTCGCGGCGGAAGTGATGATGCTTGTCATTTACTTTCTCTTTGAGCAGATGATAGTAGCTGATGATGTTTTTGGCTTCATCGTTGTGCAGGCTGCACACGGGATGGCTTCTGGAAAAAATGAACAACGACGACATCTCATGCACACCGGCTATCACTTCACGGAAGAAATCGCCGCTGATCATCACGGCTATGCCGCTGCAGTCGCGACTCATGAGGTAGTCGGCTATCACTTGCCCTTCGCTGATGATGATCATGTCGCCCGCATTCACGGTGTGTTCCACGGTGTCTATCGTGTATTGCACCTTTCCACGCAGACACAGAGCCATGAGTATGCAGTCCATTTTGCGCGGGTCAGAGGGCAAAGGCAATTCTGCCACCTCGTCAAACAGCAGCAGGTCGTTGTCCATGTAGCTGCCTTTCCTATAGAGTTTCTTCGTGTTGGTGATGTTGATGATGTCCGTTCCCTTGTCCATGTGTGTGAGAGTTTGGATGCAAAGATAGCATTATTTCCTTCTTTGACAAAATAAAGTGGGGGGAAATAGGATAGTTTTACAGGGTATAAAGTGTCTAAAAGGAGAATCCAAAGGCGCGTTGTGGGGCTATCTCGAGTCCTTCCACGGCTTGTATCTGTTCAGGTTTGAAGTATTTGTCGCCCGTCACAGTGACTTCTTTCTGTCGGGCGATGGTGAATTTGCGACACATTTGCTCGTCCATTTCCCCGCTGCATATATAGGTCAGGCCTCCCATTTGCAGGCACTGACCCTTTCGCGCATCGCGGATGGTGAGACGCACCCAACCGTCGAAAGCGCGTCCGAAATCGTATTGCAGACCTTGTTCGGTGGAAGTGATGCGCACGGGAGAGAGCAGTCTGACGATGCGGTAGGTGTAGGCAGCGGTTGTCAGGTCGGTGAGTGCAAGGCGCGTGTGGTCGGATGAAGGAGTGGGCCGCACCCATCCGCGCAATGAGAGCGTGGCAGCCTTCCACCTCTTGTCGTAGTCTGCAGCGGAGATTTTTTCCCCTCCGGCAGGCGTGGAAGCGGCTCCGGCCCTCTTGCAATCCCAACTCACGTCGGCCTGATGGCAGAAACTTGCCCCCTGGGGCATGGTTCCATAGTAGGTGAGTGACAGTTGTTTGTCTGAATGGAAGCCTGCAACGGGAGCATACCATACAGCAATCACGTTGGAGTCAGGCCGCAGATAGCGGGTTACATCGATGGTCAGTTGGCCTGTTGTAGGTCTGTTGATGTCGTCAGCCGGCTTGTTGCCATTGTGTGGCGGCCTGTTGGAGATTCCCCTTGCACCGCCCGCTTTTTCGTGGAGCGTCTGTGGTATGCGTTCGGTAGTGGGAAGCAGCACATCTCCCGACACATTACGCTCATTGACAAACAGCTGAAAGCGGCCTGTGCTGGCTATAGTGACAGCGGCGCGGGCAGGCCTTTGAAGGGTTACGAAGGTCTTGCGAAACCATATTTGCGACGTGTCATCTGCGGCAGGATGGCACACCCACTGCGTGCCGAACTCCTGTGCGGAGGCATGGCACATCCATAACAGCATGGCGAGAAGGGTTGAGACACGCATGGCAGATATGTTTAGAGGTTCTTTCTTTCGCCGGTCTTGAAGCTGAGCACACGCTCCCGCCCGTTGTATTTTACGGTCAGCTTGCCACCTTTAAGTGCTGTTATCGTGGCCAGGGTCACTTTTCCGTTTTTCCAAGTCATGTCCACCCGATAGTTGCCACGGGCCTTCAAACCGCTCACCGAGCCTGCCGGCCACGCCTCGGGCAGTGCCGGAAGCAGCTCCATCAGCGCGCCGTCGCTTTGTACAAGCATCTCGCACACTCCGGCTGTACCTCCGAAGTTGCCGTCTATCTGGAAAGGCGGATGGGCGTCAAACAAGTTGGGATAGGTGCCTCCGGCCGGCCGGTGTTTGGGATCGTTGTAGTTGGCCGGCCTGACGTAGGTGAGCAGCTTGCGCAGCATTTGGTAAGCCTTGTCCCTGCGGTGCAGTCGTGCCCACAGACTGATGCGCCATCCGGTGCTCCATCCGGTGGAGTTGTCGCCTTTTATCTCCAATGTCTTGATGGCAGCATTGGCCAACAGCGGTGTGTGGTACACCGAAATCTGCTTAAAAGGATACACGCCGAGCAAGTGACTTTGGTGGCGATGATGCCAATCTTGGTCGTCCCAGTCGTAGTACCACTCTTGTAGATTGCCCCGTTTGCCTATTTTATAAGGAGCGAGGTGGTCGAGTGACGACCGTAGCTGTTGCCGGTAACCGGCATCTATATTGAGAATTTCGGCCGCCCGGAGGGTGTTGGTGAAGAGTTCCCGGACGATGGCGAGGTCGCTTGTCCCCCCGTAGAACGTGCATCCCTGATATCCTTTGTCGTTGATGTATTCCGCTTCGGGCGACGTGCAGGGAGCGGTGATGAGTTCGCCCCGCTTCACCGGACTTTCCACGAGCCACCTGAGCATGAAGTCGGCCGCCCCTTTCATCAGCGGATAAGCCGTGTTGCGGAGATAGTGTGTGTCGCGTGTGAAGTCGTAGTGATCCCACAGTGTCTGCACGAGCCATGCTCCCCCCATGTTCCAGTTGCTCCACTTGGGACTTTCCTTACCCGTACCCACGGGGTTGGTCATGGCCCAGATGTCGCTGTTATGGCCTGCACACCACCCTTCGTCGATGCCGTAGTAGTGTGCCGCCGTGTGCCGTCCGGTAGCAGCCATAGCCCTCACAAGTCCGTCTACGGGCATCACCAATTCGCCGAGGTCGGTCACTTCGGCCGGCCAGTAGTTCTCTTCAAGATTGATGTTGATGGTGTAATTGCCCCGCCACGGGGAGTATTTCTGCGGTGCCCACAGCCCTTGCAGATTGGCAGGAACTCCCGGCGTGCGCGAACAGGAGATGAGCAGATAACGCCCGTATTGCATGTAGAGCATCTCGAGATAGGGATTTCTCTCCCCGTTATCGCTGTAAGCCATGAGCTGTTCTTCGGTGGTGCGGCTGTAGTCGGGCTTTGCCCCGCTGAGGGTGAACCTGAACCGGTCGAATAGTCTTTTGTAATCGGCCACGTGGCGTTGCCGGCACTCATCATAGGTGATGTTCTCCGTGTGCCAGATGTCGTCCGTAGCCTTGGCCAAGTATGGTGCCCCGGCGGTCACGGGATGCTTGTCAAACCCATTGAAACTCGTTCGGTTGACGAAATAGACGGTCACTTCGGAAGCTCCGCTGACGGTCAGTGACGAGTCGGAGGCGGCCACCTGCCCATCGTCGGTCTTGACCTTTAGGATGGCGCAGAAGTGTATGCTTTGAAGCGGGTCGCCTATGGCGTGCCCCGTCATGGTGAGTTGCCGGCCTGTCGCTTTCACCTGATGCGGGACTACTGAGGTTAGGGCCAGACGACAGTTGATGGCCCCCGACCGATTGGCCCTGATGCGCATGGCAATGAGACTGTCGGGAGCCGAAGCGAAATATTCGCGGGTGTAGGTGACGCCCCCTCTGCGATAGGTATCGCGGCAGACGGCACTGTCAATGTCGAGGCTGCGCTTGAGTTCTCCGAAATCCTCTCCGGAACGCCCTTTTGCCGGCGATGCGTTGAGGTCGGTGAGGGTGAGTAGAGCCAACGACTGGTAGTATTCGGAGTTGTGACCCTGCACAAGATGTTGCAGAATGTCGGCATTCTTGTAGTTGCCTGCAAAGAGTTCTTTTCTGATGACCGGTATCCAGCGGTGCGCATCGCCCCCCTCGTTGAGTTCGACAGGCTTTCCGGTCCATAGCGTGAGGTCGTTGATGTAGATGGAGTCGGTGTCGGCACCTCCGTAGACGAGGGCCCCAAGTCTTCCGTTGCCGATGGGCAGGGCCTCTTCAAAGGCTGTGGCCGGCCGGTTGTACCAAAGTTTCAGCGGAATGTCGTTGCCGGCATACAGGCACGAGGTCGATGCCGACAGCAAGGCGGTTAGTAGGAATCTGAATGCTTTCATGTCGTTGATTTAGAAAGGAAAATCCCCTCTCATGCCGGGTAGCGGTCGGGCAGAGGCCGGCACACGTGCCGATTGCCATGCCCTTGCCGATTCCGGTAGGAGAGAGGATTGCCGTTATGTTATGCGTCGATGTTGGCGTAGGTAGCGTTCTTCTCGATGAACTCGCGGCGCGGTTCCACGTCGTCGCCCATGAGCATGGAGAATATCTCGTCTGCCTCAGCGGCATTTTGTATGTTCACCTGTTTGAGCAGACGCGTTGCCGGATCCATTGTTGTCTCCCAAAGCTGCTCGGGATTCATTTCGCCGAGACCTTTGTAGCGCTGCGTGTGGAGTGCCTTGTCGTCTTCGCGCCCTTCCACATACTTGTCGATGAACGCCTGTCGCTGCTGCTCGGTGTAGCAATATTCGCTCGCCTTCTTGTAGGTACACTTATAGAGTGGCGGCGTGGCGATGTAGAGGTGTCCCTCCTCAATGACTTTAGGCATAAACCGATAGAACAGCGTCATGATGAGCGTGTCGATGTGAGAGCCATCGACATCGGCATCGGTCATGATGATGATCTTGTCATAGCGCAGTTTGTCAATGTTGGCTTCTCGGTCGTCTTCGCCTTCCACGCCGAAGCGCACGCCAATGCTCTGGATGATGTTCATCACCGATTCGGCCTCGAAGACTCGGTGCCACTGCACTTTCTCCACGTTGAGAATCTTTCCCCGCAGCGGCAGGATGGCCTGCGTGTAGCGGTCGCGGCCCTGCTTGGCCGAACCGCCGGCCGAGTCACCCTCCACGAGGAATATCTCGCAGTCTTTCGGGTCTTTGTTGGAGCAGTCGGCGAGCTTTCCCGGCAGGCCGCCACCACTCATCACACTCTTGCGCTGCACGCTCTCGCGGGCTTTTCGGGCCGCGATGCGGGCCGTGGCGGCCAGCACCACTTTCTCGCAAATCTTCTTGGCTTCGACGGGGTGTTCCTCCAAATAGTTGTTCAGTGCCTCGCCCACAGCCTGCTGCACGGCACCTGCCACCTCGCTGTTGCCCAGCTTGGTTTTGGTCTGTCCCTCAAACTGTGGTTCGGCCACCTTGATGGAGATGACAGCCGTGAGCCCCTCCCGGAAGTCCTCACCGGCTATTTCTATCTTGGCTTTTTCTATCTGCTTTGATATCTGTGCATCGTTGTCGGCGTAGGCCTTCAGCACGCGCGTCAGGGCAGCGCGGAAGCCCGTGAGATGGGTACCACCCTCGATGGTGTTGATGTTGTTGACGTAGGAGTGGATGTTCTCGCTGTAGTCGGTGTTGTACATGATGGCCACTTCGATAGGCACACCCTGCTTCTCGGTCTTGAGATAGATCACATCATCGAACAAGTGTGTGCGATGGCGGTCCACATAGCGTACAAACTCCTTGAGTCCCTGTTCGGCGTGGAACACCTCTTCACGTGTCTTGCCCTCCTCGTCGGGGCGCAGGTCGCGCAGCGTGATGCGGATGCCGGCGTTGAGAAAGGCGAGCTCGCGCATACGGCTGGCTATGATGTCCCACTTGTAGACCGTGGTGGTGAACACCGTGGGGTCGGGCCAGAATTGCTGGCGGGTGCCCTGGCGGTCGGTCTCGCCCACCACCTTCACGGGATAGAGGGGCTTACCCTTTTCGTACTCCTGCTGGTAGATCTTGCCGTCGCGGAAAACTTGGGAGAGCATGTGCGAAGACAGGGCGTTGACACAACTCACACCCACACCGTGAAGGCCACCGCTCACCTTGTAGGAGCCTTTGTCGAACTTGCCGCCGGCGTGTAGGACAGTCATCACCACCTCCAGTGCGCTCTTGTGGAGCTTCTTGTGTTCGTCCACGGGGATGCCTCGGCCATCGTCTTGCACGGTGATGGAGTTGTCCTCGTTGATGGTGACCTCGATGTTCTTGCAGTATCCGGCCATCGCCTCGTCGATAGAGTTGTCAACGGTCTCGTTGACCAGATGGTGCAGACCTTTTTCGGAGATGTCGCCAATGTACATTGCAGGGCGCTTGCGCACTGCTTCAAGTCCTTCAAGGACCTGAATGTTACTGGCCGAATAGTTATTCTCGGTGTTAAGATTTTCTGCCATTTTCAGATAAGTGTTATTACCTTGCAAAGATACTAAAAAAATGGCAGACGGGAAAACATATTGTTGCTAAAAAATCACAAAATGACAAGGCTGCAATTCGCGGAGAATTGCAGCCTTAAAGCTATGAATCGTACAAGCCGGTGCAGTTAGCCCAGCTTGTTGATGTGCAGACAGAGGCTGGACTTGATGTTGGCGGCCTTGTTCTTGTGGATGATGTTGGTTTTGGCCAACTTGTCCAGGAGTTTTTGTACAGCAGGATAAAGCTTAGCAGCCTCTTCCTTGTCAGTTAAACCGCGGAGTTTGCGCACAGCATTGCGCATCGTCTTTGCATAATATTTATTGTGCAAAGCCTTTTTCTTGTCCTGGCGGATTCTCTTGAGTGATGATTTGTGATTTGCCATCTTTATTTGCTTCTTTTATTTTCTTGGTAGTCCCTAGCAGAGTCGAACTGCTCTTTAGAGAATGAAAATCTCTCGTCCTAACCGATAGACGAAGGGACCAAGCTTCTCATTTTGCGGGTGCAAAGTTAAGACTTTTAATTCATCCTGCCAAATTTTCCTGCATGATTTTTCTCTAAACGGTTGATTTTTTGTAATTTTGCCCCTCTATGTTGGTTAAAACGAAGGCCATAGTGCTTCATTCCATCAAATTAGGTGAGTCGAAGACCATCGTCGATATGCTCACCGAGCGGCAGGGACGCGTGTCGTTTGTCTGCCGGATAGCCTCGTCGGGCAAGGCCAAAATCAAAAAACAGTTTTTCCAGCCTCTCACGCTGCTCGAACTGGAGTATGACTCGCGGCCCGGCCGGACGCTCCGCCACATCGGCGACATCCGCATTCTCACGCCTTTCCGCACGCTGCCTTTCGATGCTTTCAAGCTCTCGATAGCACTCTTTCTGGCTGAGTTCTTATATTATAGTACGCGCGAAGAACAGGAAAATGAGCCGCTCTTCGCCTACGTGGAAAACAGCATCTTGTGGCTCGACGGGGCCGAACGGGCCTACGCCAACTTCCATCTCGTGTTCATGATGCGCCTCTCGCGCTTCATCGGCTTCTTTCCCAATCTTGACGACTACCGCCCCGGCGACTATTTCGACCTTCGCGAAGGGTTCTTCTCCGTCCAACTGCCCCTCCATACCGACTTTCTCCAGCCTGCAGAATCGGCCACGCTCAGACAGTTCATGCGCATGAACTACGAGACGATGCGTTTCTTCCGTCTCTCTCGTGACGAGCGCAACCGCTGCGCCGAGGTGGTGATGACCTATTACCGGCTCCACATTCCGGGTTTTCCGGAGCTCAAAAGTTTTCAGGTGGTGAAAGAACTTTTCGTGTGATTTTGTTTTTTCGTTGTCGTGACGGTGGATTTCCAACAAGAAGAATATATGACAAATCATAGCTCGTTTTTATAGGGCAAATAGCTCGGAAAAGTGCTTCCGTCTCCTCTTGAAATCCCTTCTTTTTATTCTTTTCATCCTTCGGGCCTGCTCGTTCGGCCCGAACGGGAAAAGCTCGCACGGGCCATTTCACCGTGCGAAACAGGCTCCGCTGTGTCCTCATTCGGGCCGATCGAGAGGTCTTTTTCGTTGTTTGGAGGTGTCAAGAAAATACAAGTTGTTGAGTGCCTGCATTTTAGAGGTGGTCTCATTTTTGCGTTATTTCCATCTGCAGGGTGTTTCGTTGCAAATTCGCCAAACCTGACGGCGGTTTTCGATGAAATATTTTTAATAAATGGATGCGCCTGAACACATGCATAAAAAAAACTTCCGTTTTTCTCGGTACTTTTCCGATTCTTTCTTGTCTAACCTTCCGAAAGTGCCCCCTTGGGGGCGGCGAACCTTGAAAAATAGCTGAACGGCGGATAAATAAGAATGTCGCAGAACGCGATATTAGCGTCGGCAAATTTCGCGGATTGTGCGGATGCAGCCGTGGTTTCCATACACCGACAAAGCCGATAAACACGTAACCGCCGGCATATAAAGCTGTGAAGAAATGCAATCAATAACTAACCTAATCAATCGCTGTTATGACAGTACATCTAAACCTTAAGTATCTTTTGACAGTTTTGCTGTCGTGCCTGTTCGTGCTGTGTGCCCATGCACAGACACAGACGGTGACCATCAATGTGAAGAAAGCCTCGCTCAGGCAAGTGTTCAAGGCGATAGAGGCCCAGACCACCTATCGCATCTCCTATCGCAACGAGTTGATAGACAACCGTTCCGATGTTACCATCCAATGCACCAACGCCCCCGTGGAGCGCGTGCTCAACGATGCCTTGAAAGGCCGCAAGTTGAGTTTTGTGGTGGTTTCGTCCCACTCCATCGTCATTTCCGACCGCAAAGACGCTGCCGTTTCCCAACCCTCGGGTCCGGGCAACACCATCAGCGGAGTGGTGAAAGATGATGCCGGCGACCCCATTGTGGGTGCCACGGTGAAGGTGAAAGGCACCAATAACGGAGCCATCACCGATATCGACGGACAGTTTACCGTTGAGGCGCCGCAGGGCAGCACTATTGTGGTGTCATACGTGGGCTTCTCCGACCGCGAACTGCGCGCCTCCCGCAACATGGACATCACGATCACGGAAGATACCAAGGCGCTCGACGAAGTGGTGGTTGTGGGCTACGGCACCATGCGCCGGGCCGACATGACGGGAGCCATCTCCTCGGTCAACACCAGCGAACTGGCCAAGCGCACCACCACCAATCCCGCCGAGGCCCTGCAAGGAAAGATTGCAGGCGTGAGCATCATGAAGAGCGGCGGCAATGCCGGAGCCGGCATGAGGGTGAAAATACGCGGTGTGAAGACCTTCGGAGACAATGCACCGCTCTACATCATAGACGGTTTTCCGGGCGACATCGAGAACGTGAACCCGCAGGACATCGAGTCTATGCAGGTGCTGAAAGACGGTGCTGCGGCTGCCATCTACGGTTCGGTGGCCGCTAATGGCGTGGTGCTCATCACCACCAAGAACGGCAAGCGTGGCGACCTCAAGGTGGATTTCCACTCCTACATGAGCCTCACCTCCATCTCCAAAAAACTGGAGATGCTCAATGCTGCCGAATACAAGCAGGTGCACAAAGCCATGTATGACAACTACAATGCCCAAAATCCTGCCAACCCCGTGACATTGCCCCTCTATCTGAGCAAGGACACGGGGGTGGACACCGACTGGCAGGATGCTGTGGAGCGCAACGGACTCTCGCAGAGCTATATGGTGAGCTTGCGGGGAGGGTCGGACAAGGCACTCTACTCCGTGTCCTACAACCATGCCTACGACAAGGGCATCTTCAGGGGCAACGACTACCGGCAGGACAACGTGCGCATGAAGCTGCAGATGAAGAAAGCCTTTATGACCTTCGATGCCAATCTCAACTTCAAATACACCGACAGCCACCAGCCCCAGTATTCGCTCAAAGAGATGTATATGCTTTCTCCCCTCTTGCCTATTTATAATAAGGAAGAACGCTACGGTTTCGGACTGACCAACTTCGACGGACTGCCCAACAACCGCAACATCATGGCCGATCTCCACTATCGGAAGGCCGACGACCGGGCCTATCACACGGATGCCAACATCGCTGTCACGTTTGACATTGCCCCCTGGCTCTCGTTTAAGACGAGCTACTCCTATCGTGGCGAGCACGGACGCTCCTCCTACCATGCCCCCGACTATATCGCCGACATCAAAGGCAAGAACGAATATCCCCTCAACTCCTCCGGTTCGTCCTATTGGGAGGAGCAGCTGTGGGACAATGTGCTGAGCATGAACAAGGTGTTTGGCCACCATAAGGTGGATGCCATGGTGGGTTCGTCGGTCACCGGCCGCAAATACACTTGGGACGACGTGTCGGTTGAGGGCAAGACCATCGTCTATAAAGTGGAAAAAGGCAAGCTCGTGACCATGGAGAAACCTGCAGGTTTTCTCTCGCCCGACTTCGAGACCATCAACGCCGGCAAGGGCGGCACTTTCAGCGGCAGCGGTTCCAACTGGAAATACAACCGGGTGTCGTTCTTCGGTCGACTGAACTACAATTATGCCGACCGCTATCTCATGCAGTTCACCATGCGCACCGACGGTTCGTCCAAGTTTGGCAGTGGCAGCCGTTGGGGCACCTTCCCCTCCATGGCCGTGGGCTGGAGAGTCTCCGAAGAGCCTTTCTTCCCCAAGCACACAGCCGTGAGCAATCTGAAGTTGCGTGGCAGCTGGGGACGTTTGGGCAATGAGAATGCACTGGGTTACTACGACTTCTTGGCCCTGATCTATAACAACAACACGATGTATCAAGGCTCCGTGCGCGGCACGGGAGGCACGGCACGGCCCGGAAGCATAGCCTCAGAACTGGAAAACCGTGACCTCAAGTGGGAGACAACCGACACCAAAAACCTCGGAGTCGACTTTGGTTTCTTCGACAACCGGCTCTCGGGAAGCCTCAACTACTATTATAATGAAACCAGCGACCTGCTCATCACCAAGCGGCTTGCACCCAGTACGGGGCTCGACAGTCCGGTGCTCAATGTGGGCAAGATGCGCAACACAGGCGTTGAATTGGAACTGAACTGGACACACAGCGTCGGCGGTTTGCAGTACAATCTGGGTTTCAACCTCTCTACGGTAAACAATAAGGTGATCGAACTGGCCGATGCCTCGCAGGTGCTCTATGGCGAAGGACTCAAATTTGGGGATGAACATTTCCCCACACAGACCCGGGTGGGCAAGCCCATCGGTGCTTTCTATCTCTATCAGGCACAGGGCATCTTCAACTCGGAGGATGAGGTGAAGGCCCATGTGAACAGCGAGGGCAAACTCCTCCAACCCGACGCCCGGCCCGGTGACATGCGCTTTGCCGATGCCAATGGCGACGGTGTGCTCGATGAAAACGACAAGGTGTATTCCGGTTCGGGTATTCCCAAGGTGGAAGCCAACATCAACTTCGATGCCGCCTACAAAGGCGTGGACTTCTCTTTTGTGCTGGGCAGCGGCTGGGGGCACAAACTCTACAACGGCAACAAGTATTTCTATGAGGCCATGAACTCCGGTTCTAACATGCTCAAGTCTACCCTTCGGGCATGGACACCGGCCAACATGAATACCGATGTGCCCCGGGCCATGTATCAAGACCCGTCGGGCAACAGCCGAGAGTCTACCCGTTTCCTCGAAAAGGGCGACTTCGTGAGACTGCGCCAAGTGCAGTTGGGCTACACCTTCCCCACCGTGCTCACACGCAAGATATACATGGACAAGGTGCGCCTTTACGTCAGTGCCGAGAATCTCTTTACCATCACCGGATACGACGGTATCGACCCCGAATTCTCGCGGGCCAGCGTGCTCAACACGGGCATTGACAAGTTCGTCTATCCCTTCACCCGCTCGTTCACCCTCGGAGCCCAGATTACATTCTGACCGTGGGAGGCAGACAATACCATCATTTAAAACAACGAATCCATTATGAAAAAGATAGTATGTATAACGGCCGCCTGCATGGCTTTAACCCTGACGGCCTGCGATGATTACCTGACGGTGAGTTCACCCGACAATCTCACCTCCGAATCTTTCTGGAGAGACAAAACCGATGTGGAGGCGGCAATCTCGGCGGCCTACTCGCAACTCTATTTCATGGACGGCAGCACGGACAAATGGACCATGTGTGAAGTGTTGTGGCCCGTGGAAGCCTACCGGGAAGACCTCGTGAAACCGGGCAACGATGCCATGAACTACCAAAACTGGGTGGAACTCTACAATTTCACCTATACCAACGGCAATTCCCAGTTCTCCAACTATTGGCGACATCTCTATCGTGGGGCCAACTTCGCCAGTCAGATATTGGAAAAGATGGCCAAGGTTCCGACCGACAAACTCTCCGAAGACGAGCGCACCCGGTTGCAGGCCGAGGCCCACTTCCTGCGTGGGTACTACCACATGCGTCTGCTGCTCAACTGGGAACAGATCATCATTCGCGACAAATACATCACTTCGGGCGACCGTGCAGCCCTCGACAAGGCACTCTCCGCGCGTCCCGACTGTTGGGACTTTGTCATCGGCGAACTCCAAGCGGCTACGGCACTTCCCAAGGCCTATGGACCCGATGATGTGGGACGGGCCACCAGTGGCGCCGCTTATGCCTATTTGGGCTGGGCATGGCTCACCCGTGCGGCCGAGGAAAAGAAGACCGAATATCTCACCAAGGCGGTGGAGGCCTTTGACAAGGTGACGGGCTATGAACTGGTGGGCGACTTCGCAAGCATGTTCAACGGACAGGACAAGAACTCCCGCGAATCGATATTCGAGGTACAGTTCACCCTCAATGATGCCAACGGGGCCAACTACCGCACCCAAATGCACCGCTGGATAGGGTGCAGTGAGCTGAAGGGATGGGACGAGATTCTGCCCTCGAAAGCGTTGATGGATGAGTATATGAAGGAAGGTCAGACGGCTCTCAACGGTCTTTATGACAACCGGCTCTATAACACAGTCTTCTATCAGTGCGACTATTGGAACGATGCCTCGGGCCGTGTGTATGGCAAGAAATATGACGACTGGTTCCGCAACGACGGTGGGGCCTACAACCGGCCGGCCTTCCGCAAGTTTATGCCGGCCACGATAGAGGGGCTGGAGCAGGACAATACGGCCATCAACATCCCGCTGATGCGCTATGCCAACGTGCTGTTGATGAAGGCGGAAGCACTGAACAATCTCGGTGAGACGGCCAAGGCCATCACACTCATCAACGAAGTGAGGAAGGTGCATGGCAACATGCCGCCCATGCAGGGCACCGGACAGAGTGAGGTGCAGGCCCAGATAGAGCACGAACGGGCCATAGAATTCCCTTTGGAGAATCTCCGCTTCTATGACCTGCGGCGTTGGGGCAAGCTCGGAGCGGTACTCAAAGCCGACGGGCGCACCAGTTTTGATGAGGCCACGAATTCGTTCTATCCCGTTCCGCAGACCGAAATCAACTCCAACGGACTCGTCAACTGACTATAAGAACCAACACAATGCTTCAAATAATTTGCGTGATGCTTGGTGGTGTCGGTGTGGGCTATGTGCTCCGCCGGCACTCCTTGAAAATCATTCCCCGTCTTGTAACCTTTTTAATATGGCTGCTGCTGTTCTTCCTCGGCATGGAGGTGGGCGGTAACCAAAGGCTCATTCGTGGAATTAGCACGCTCGGTACCGAGGCTTTGTTGCTCACTTTAGGGGGTGTTGTCGGCAGCACGTTGCTGGCTTGGGGGCTTTGGGGCATCGTCATGCGGAAAGGGCAGGCCCATGAAAGGTAGTCTGACCATTATTCTGTTTTTCATCCTCGGCATTGCGGTGGCCCTTGCCGGCATCGCTCCCCGGTGGGTAGTTGAGAGCGACGTGAGCTATTATGCGCTCTGTCTGTTGATGTTCTGTGTGGGTATCACGATAGGCTGCGACAGTCAAGTGCTTGGAAAGTTCCGCCAACTTGACCCCAAAATCATGCTGTTGCCTTTGCTGACGGTGCTCGGAACGCTTGCCGGCTGTGCGGCGGTGGCATGGCTGCTGCCCGAAAGACACCTTGCCGGTTGTCTTGCCATCGGTTCCGGCTTCGGCTATTATTCACTCTCAAGTATTTTCATCACCGAGATGAAAGGGGTCGAATTGGGCACCATCGCACTCTTGGCCAATATCATGCGCGAAATCATCACACTGCTCTGTGCCCCTTTGCTGGCCCGTTGGTTCGGGCCGTTGGCCCCCATCTCGGTGGGCGGGGCAACCTCTATGGATACCACACTGCCCATCATCACCCGTGCTGCGGGGGAAGAATACTCCGTGGTGGCTGTCTTTCATGGTGTGGCGGTGGATTTCAGCGTCCCGTTTCTCGTTACATTTTTCTGCACTTTATAGTTCCATCCATTCATCTGTTTCTATAATGACTGAACGTTTGACCCTTTTTTTGGCCGTGCTCCTGTTTCCTTTGTGCAGCATGGCCGATGCCCGACCGTGGCAGAATCCGCATGTTTCGGCCCTCAACCGAGAGCCCATGACGGCCCATTTTATACCTTATAAAAATGACGTTTTGGCTCTGTCGCGCCTCGCGATGGGCGATGCAGAGCGTCTGAAATGCGACCCTCGGGCCGAACGGCGCATATCGCTTGACGGCACTTGGAAGTTTCTTTACTCGCGCAATGAGCGGCTCGTGCCCGACGGTTTCTTCCGTCCCGGTTTCGATGTGCACTCGTGGAGCAACATCCAAGTGCCCGGCAGTTGGGAGTTGCAGGGCTTCGATGCCCCCATCTATACCGATGTAAGCTATCCCTTCCCGGTGAATCCGCCTTTCGTGCCGGCCGACTATAACCCCGTGGGAGCATACGTGCGCGAGTTTGAAGTGCCTGAGGAGTGGCATGGGATGGACATTTTCATCGACTTTGAAGGCGTGGAGTCGGCTTTCTATTGTTGGATAAACGGGCACTTGGTGGGTTATAGCGAAGACAGCCGTTTGCCTGCCCATTTTAACATCACGCCCTACCTGAAGTCCGGTTCCAACCGGTTGGCCATGAAGGTGTACAGATATAGCGACGGTTCTTACCTCGAAGATCAGGACTACTGGAAATACAGTGGCATTGAGCGGAGTGTCTTCTTGCAGGCGCGCCCGGCCTATCGGCTACACGATTTCCGCCTTGTGGCCGGTTTGACAAACGGATATAAGGACGGCGAACTGTCACTTGACGTGTTTACCAAGGGCCAGCGGCGCGGGTGCTCGGTGGAGGTGAGTGTGCTCGATGGGGACAATCGTGCTTTGCTTCGGTTTTCCCATAGAGCCAAAGGACCGGCCGATTCCGTGTTTTCCATCCGACCGACCCTGCGGGATATCAAGCTTTGGAATGCCGAAACGCCCCACACCTATCGGCTGCTTATCACGACGCGTGACGGCAAAGGCAAAGTCACGGAGGCGACCGTACACACCTTCGGCTTCCGGACGGTGGAAATCACCAACGGTCAACTGCTCGTCAACGGGGTGGCCGTCAAGATAAAAGGAGTGAACCGGCACGAACACGATCCGCTCACGGGGCGCACTATCACCGTGGAGAGTATGCTCGAAGATATTCGTCTGATGAAGCAGACCAACATCAATGCCGTGCGCACGTCGCACTATCCGAACCGCCCGGAATGGTATGACCTCTGTACGAAATACGGACTTTACCTCGTCGATGAGGCCAACTTGGAAAGTCATGGCATGGAAAACTCCCCTCATCCCACCTTGGCTGACAACGAAGACTGGGCTGATGCTTTCCACCAGCGCATGTACCGCATGATGATGCGCGACCGGAACGCCACCTCCGTCATTATTTGGAGTCTGGGTAACGAGTCGGGCTATGGCCCGCTCTTCGAGCGCAACTACGCAATGGCCAAACGGCTCGACCCCACCCGGCCCGTTCAGTATGAAGGGGGAGGATATGAAGGCAAATCAGACATCTACTGTCCCATGTACGCTCGGATTTGGGCTTTGCGCCGACATGTGAACCGGCGGGATGCCCGTCCGCTCATCCTGTGTGAATATGCGCACGCCATGGGTAACAGTGTGGGCAATCTGCAGGACTATTGGGATCTCATCAACCGCTACGACCAGTTGCAAGGGGGCTTCATCTGGGACTGGGTGGACCAGACATTCGAGCGGCGCGACAGTGCCGGCAACCACATTTGGGCATACGGGGGTGACTTGGGGTTTGTAGGGATCGAGAACGACTCCAACTTCTGTGCCAACGGTTTGGTGGCTGCCGACCGCACCCCGCATCCGCACATCAGCGAGGTGAAACGGGTGTATCAGAACATTCATTTTGCCCCGGAGCCTTTCACGCCCAATCGGGTCAGGGTGCGCAATGCGTTTGACTTCACCTCGCTTGCCGGCTACGAACTGCACTGGGAGGTGAAGCGCGAGGGGCGCATTGTGAGCCAAGGCGTGTGCGATTTCCCGTTGGTCAAGCCACACGGGGAGGCCACGTTGCCGATACCTTTTGCCTGTGACACGACCTTGCCCGGTGAACATTTCCTCACTTTACGGGCTGTCACTAAACACGCCTCGGGTCTGCTGCCCAAGGGATATGAAGTAGCCAATGCGCAGTTTGCGCTTCCCACGGAGGCTCCGGGTTTGCCCCCGACAGTCCCGGAAGGCGGCCCCTTGAAGCTGACAACCAAGGGCGATGCTGTCACCGTGGCCGGGGCCGGATTCTCCGCCGCTTTCTCCCGTCAAAGCGGCCAACTCGTCTCGCTCCGTTACGCCGGACGGGAGATGCTGATGCAAGGACCCAAGCCCAATTTCTGGCGACCCTTGACCGACAACGATGTGGCCAACGGCACATCTGTGCGTTGTGGCACGTGGAGGCAGGCAGGTGAGGAAATGCGGCTGAAAAGTATGGAGGCAACGGCCGGCAAATCATCGGCCAGCATCAAAGTCTCCTACGACATGCCCCGGCAGGAAGCACGCACCGACATGGAATATACGGTTGATGCAGGTGGCAATGTGCGTGTCACGATGCACTTTGTACCGGGAAACAAACCACTGCCCGAGATGCCCCGTTTGGGCACAGCAATGCTGTTGCCTGCTGCTTTCGACCAAATGAGGTGGTACGGGCGCGGGCCACAGGAGAACTATGCCGACCGGAAGGAGTCGGCACTGGTGGATGTGTATGCCCAAAGCGTGTGGGAGCAGTATCATCCCTACGTGAGAGCGCAGGAGACGGGCAACAAGTGTGATGTGAGGTGGGTGGAGATGACCGACCGGCAAGGGCAGGGCATCAGAGTCGCAGGCGACGAGGTGCTCAACGTGAGTGCATGGAATTTTCTCCAAGACGACATCGACTACATTCCCGCCAAGAAGGCCCACCGGCATGGCGGAAGCGTGAATCGCAAGCCACTGGTGTGGCTGAACATCGACCACAGGCTCATGGGCGTGGGCGGTGACAACACTTGGGGGGCCGAGGTGCATCCCGAATACACCATTACGCCACGGGAGTGGAGATATTCTTACACCATAAGTCCTTTGAAATAACCGACTGAAGAGATGAAAAAGACCTTTCTGATAGTATGTGCCTGCCTGCTGACGATGCTCGGCGGGCGGGCGGAAAGCAAATCGGCTGGCGGCGGATTCACCCGCGACGACTACGCCGGCATCATTGATATAAGCCTCATGCCCACGGGACAGGAGAAGCAAATCGGATGTTTTACCGACCAAGGGGCGTGGATGGGCTTCACGCTTCCCGGGCGCGACAAGCCCGCGGGAGGCTTTTGCGGCCCTTTCAGCATCAATGGGCGGTGGTGGTTTGCCAAGTCGGCCGTGAGTCTGATGGCGGGCGGAAAGCCCTTGCCACACGAGCGTGCCGACTATGTGCCGGGCAAGATAGGCCTGTGTCTGAAGGCGGATGACGGCTGCGTGGAGGAACAGTTGCTGTTTGTCGATTCGCGCACGGCCTTACTCCATGTCACGAACACCGGTCGACGGCAACTCACTTTCTCGGCACTGGAGCCCCACCGGGCACTCACGGTGAGGAAGGAGGGCAACCATCTGGTGCTGGGTGGGCTGCCGGGTGAGACACTGATGTTGACCTTTCCGCCCTCAGCCGAATTGCGCGTGGCGGGCAACAACTACACGGCTACGCTGCCCCCGGGTCTCGGGGAGGCCGATATTGTGGTCTCCATGCTGCTGCCGGGCGACCGACAGGAGGCGCAGAGGTGTTATGCCAACTCGCTCTTGGGTAACTACTGTGCGTGCGAAAACGACAATCTCGCACGCTGGAACGGCTATCTCAACAAGGTGTTGCGCCCAGACATGCCGACCGATTACAACCGCGTGGCCGTGAAAGCCGTCACCACGCTTGTTTCCAACTGGCGCTGCCTGCGCGGCGGACTGCTCCACGACGGCATTGTGCCCAGTCATGCCGTGGGCTATTTCGTGGGCTGTTGGGCGTGGGACTGCTGGCGTTTTTCGGCTGCCATGGCATCGTTTTTCCCCGAATTGGCCAAGGATAACATACGCGTGATGTTCGATTATCAGCAGTCCGACGGTATGGTGATAGACTGCATCTATGTCGATCCGCGCGAAAACAATGCCCGCGACAGCAAGCCTCCTTTGGCCTGTTGGGCTGTAGACAGGGTGTTTGAGGCCACCGGCGACACGGCTTTCGTACGCGAGATGTATCCCAAACTGCTGCACTACTACCGCTGGTGGTATCGCCATCGCGACCACAATGCCAACGGCATCTGCGAGTTCGGTTCTGCCGACGGCACGCTTGAGGCGGCTGCATGGGAGAGCGGGATGGACAATGCCATCCGCTTCGACGGGGCCAAGATGCTGCACAATGGCGGAGCGGCATGGAGCATCGATCAGGAGAGTGTCGACCTGAATGCCTATCTGGCCTACGAGTACACCCTGCTTGGGAAGTTTGCCGCACTGCTCGGCATGGCTTTCGACGAGCCCGACCTGCGCGGGAAGGTCGCCGACTACTTCTTCGACGATGCGGAGGGCTATTTCTTCGACCGCCGACTGGCCGACGGCCGTTTCGTGCGCGAGCCGGGTTGTGAGGGCTACCTGCCTTTCTGGACGCGCATAGCCACCCGCGCCCAGTGGCTCAAGGCCCGCCGGCTGCTGGAAGATCCGCGCAAGTTTGCCACCTACATCCCCTTTCCCACCATCGCCGCCGACAACCCCAAATATGATGCCAACGGCTATTGGCGCGGCCCCATCTGGCTCGATCAGACCTACTATGCCATCGAGGCTTTCCGCAACTATGGCGAACCCCGCAAGGCCGATGGCTACACGCGCCGTGTGTTCGACAGGCTGCAAGGACTCTCGGGCGATGCCCCCATCTACGAAAACTACGATACTTTCACGGGCCGCCCGCTTCAGGCGTCCCACTTCAGCTGGAGTGCAGCCCACCTGTTGCTGCTCTATGAGCGTTACGGGAAGAAATGATATGCGGTTTCGCTTGTTTTATTGACCAATTCTTTATATCTTTGTCGCTGTCGGGGCTGCGTGTGCAGAAGAATCCGCCTGCCCGCATACGCTGCGAAGGGCGGCAGCCGATGATAAAGATAGCTGAAATAACATGACGGAAACAAACGAGGCATTGCTCATCCAACAGTTGAAGAAAGACTCACAGCAGGCTTTCCGGCGGTTGTATGACAAATATGCCGCCCGCCTCTATGCCTTCGGCATGCAGTACACCCACTCGCGGGAAAGCACGGAAGAATTGGTGGAAGACACGTTCATCTGGCTGTGGACCAACCGTCGCAGCATACGGCAGACCGAGACGCTCAAGTCGCTGCTCTTCATCCGTATGCGCCACTATCTGGTCAATGCCTACCGGGCCACGGTCAATGCGCCCGCCTTTGAGAGTTATACCGACTATCTGGGCCATCTCTCCGAGTCCTCGTCCGACAGGGTGGAGTATGATGACTTCCGGCGAATGTTCTTTGCGGCGTTTAGCCGGTTGCCCGAAACGCAGCGCCGAGTGGTGAGGCTGTCGCGGTTGGAGGGGAAGACCAATAAGGAGATTGCGTTGCAGCTCAACCTGAAAGAGCAGACGGTGAAAAACCAACTGTCGCTGGGCGTTAAGGCGTTGCGCCTGTCGTTGGGGACTCTTTACGTGTCGTTGGGATTCTTATATTTTGTTAATTGAAGGTACTTTTCGTCCTTTCCGTTGTTATAACTAACAAACAGAATTTTGGCAAGTCCGGCAGGAGTTAAAGGAGAAGTGAGTGCTAACTCCCTTTAACTCCTTTAACTCCTAAAATTGAGCTTGCGAAACTTAAATAACAAACAAAAGCAAAGAGAAATGGCCGAACTGGAAGATAAATATTTCAAAGGCGACCTCACCGTGGAGGAGTTGCGGGAACTGCGCCGGCAGGTCAATGCCACCGACGACGACACGCTGGGTGAAGCCATGCGCCACCGATGGATGGATGGCGACCTCGCTGAAGATGACTACACGGTTGCCACCCGCCCGATATGGCAGCGCATAGAGACGGCGACCCGGACTGCCGGGCACGACTGGCGCCGCCGTGCGTGGAAGTGGATGCAAGCGGCAGCTGTGTTTCTTGTGCCCGTTTTGTTTTTCTCCACCTATTGGTTCTACCGGCAAGAGGCGGTGTCACCGACCGGTGTGGCCATTTTCCGCACCGATGCCGGAGGCAGGGCCACTCTCGTCTTGCCCGATGGTACGAGTGTGGTACTCAACGAGCGGTCGAGGCTTTCCTATTCCCCGGCCGATTTCAACAGCACTTCGCGCCGGGTGAGCTTTGAGGGCGAAGCCTTCTTTAGCGTGGCCAAAGACAGTCTGCATCCCTTCTCCATCCGTGCCGAGGGGCTCGATGTGCGTGTCGTGGGCACGAAGTTCAATCTCTTTGCCCGCAAGGGTGTCGCCCTTTCGCGATTGTCGTTGGAGGAGGGCAAGGTGCTGTTCACCTCGCTTGCCTCCCACCGTCAGACTGCCGTTTGGCCCGGTCAGGTGGCCGTGCTCGACAAGCAGACAGGCCGCATCTCGGTGGAGCAGAAGCCCGAGGAGGTGAACGACGCCACGGCATGGCAGCGCAACGAACTTGTGTTCCGCAATGCGACGCTCCGCCATGTCATAGCTGTCATGGAAACCACCTACGGCGTGAAGTTTCGCTTCTCCGGCCGTCTCAATATGGATGATATTTTCACGGGCACCCTGCCGAGCAACAACCTCGGCGAAGGGCTCGAAATCATCAGGCATTCCTATCATGTCAGGGCCGAGCAGCGCAACGGTGTGGTCACCATCACAAAATAAGTGCCTCGCTTTTCCGCTGTGGCACATCCTCCCGCCATCTGGCCTCCCGCCTTTTTCACATACTGACGGTGTGGAGAATATACGACAAATTCTTGTTCGTTTTTATCGGTCAAATAGCGCGTAAAACTCCTCCTGCATCCTGCTAACATCCCCTCCATTTTGCCTTTTTTGCCCTTTGCTTTTGTGAAACGGCCCGAATGAGAAGTTCGTTCGGGCCGTTTCATTGCCCAAAACAGCCTCTTTTGCATCCCTATTCGGCCCGTTTTAGAGCCTTTTTCCGTCGTTGAATCGTGTCAAGAAAATACAAACCTCTGATTGCCATCCTTTTATGAATCCCTTCATTTTTGCGTTTTTCCCATCCACCGGCACATTGGTTGTAAATTCGCCAAGCACAACCGCGTTTTTCGCTGAATTACCTTGACTAAATCCCCGTGTCACACTACGTGAACGGAAAGGTATAATCAACCATTCGCTTCCTCCGCTCCATTCGTCGAATGAAATGATTATCGTCGGCGAATTTTGCGAATTAAGCGAATCAAGCGGCTAAAATAAATTCGCCTCATTTGCATCATTCACCGACTAAAAGCTATCAGCGAATAGATTCTCTAATAACCGTTTGTAAACGGAATGCCTTGCGGGAAAAAGAAAAATCGTCCCCCCCCACATGATATTTTTATAGAATTTAAATGTTTGATAAATATTTTTATTTATCTTTGCAAGTGAATGTCAACAGCGTTAAATACATGAAAAGATTCTTACTTGTTTTTCTCTTGGTAGATACCATTGTGTTTGTTGGATGTGATCGAAAAATGAAACCACAAGAGATTTTCGACCAACAAAAATCAGGTGTAGTTTTAATTTGTAATGAATATTATTATGAATTAACGTTGCCAAATGGCGAAAGTTTCTATTTTTCCACATTAGATGATGAGAATGGATTCATCAATTTGACATCAATAGAAGCAGAAATTAAGAAGACACCAAGTATTCTTAATGGTACAGGCTTTTTTATAGATAGCATGGGACGTATCCTAACTAATCGTCATGTGGTTGCACCGCAAATAGATAAAGAGGCTGTTCGTAAGAATATAAATACTCTATTACAAAATTATTCTAATTATCTTGAGCAAATACAAGACAGCCTTAACGAAAAATATTCTGCCATTAAAGAATATGCCGCTTCTACTGTTTATCAAGATGTAGATGGAGATACTTACACAACACTAGATGATAGTGAAATAGAGAATCTGCGTATGCAATTGAATTCTTTACAAGAACAGTATCAAGAGGCGGAGGAGTATAAACAGAATCTTCGTAAAAACTTGCTTAATGAGAATTTCCGTGTAAAGCTACATTCGCATTATGGCATTGTTTATGATGGTAATAAAGTGAACGGGTGGAGGGATTTTATGAAAAATCCATGTGTCTTATTACGCACTTCTCAAGATGCAGGTAGTGATCTTGCTCTTTTGCAATTAAAAACCGGTCGAACTCCTCGAAACCTCTATATATTTGTTATTGATGAGAAAAAAATGTTGGAAGATGGCAATCTGAAAATTAATCAGCAACTTTATATGATTGGATATAATTCTGGAGTGATGTTGGCTAAAACCAATAATGGTATTAGTGCACAGTTTACAAATGGAACTGTAACCCAACGCCCTGATGGTAACAGAGTTATGTATAGTATTCCCACGATGCAGGGGTCTAGTGGGTCACCTATAGTTAATGAATATGGGAGAGTGGTTGCTGTCAACTTTGCAAAAGCTGTAGGAAGCGATAATTTTAATTTTGGCATTCCACTTGCTCGTATTATCACCTTTTTAAAGTAGGTGGGAAAAGATAGTACTATCGCAATGACTTAAATTTTTAGCAGAACTGTTTGTCTATTGTTATAATGACGGCAAATTAATCAGCTGGCATCTGTGTAATTTGGAACTTGTTTTTTGTGGCTATTTTCCCTCAAACACCCCAGAATATACGATCATTGTTTTATTGGAAATGGAAGATGAGCAGGAAGCGAAAAGGGAGTGTAAGACGTTGTTTCGCAGATTGGCAGACCTGTTAGATGGATTAAAATGGCATGTCAAAGCAGCAGGTTAGGATCGAGGATTGTTAGTGCGCCCTTGAGTTTGCCAAAAGCTAACCATGTCTTATTCACTTTCTGCTGTTCAGAGCTCTTGTCTTTTCTTTTTTGACCTTTTTCCTCCATTATATTCCTTTGTTTTAAAGTATTTACGATACAAAGATAACTTTTATTTGTGAAAGTCAGCATATAAAACGCGAAATTATATTCTTTGTTTTCAAAGCCGGGGCTAAGCGTAGTCAGTTATTCCGATGATATTACCGGACGGGTCGTAAAACTCGACAGCCCAACCAGTTCGTATCTTGAAGGGTTCAGACAGAAAGGTTACCCCCTTATTGAGAAGTTCATCATATCGTTGCAGAACATTGTCTACTTCGAGCCAAACGGCCGATTGGGCGTTAGGAAATTTAGTCTTGTCCTTCAAGATGATGGCCGGCTCCTCTTCACCGACTTTGAAAGCGATCATGCCTTGTTGGCTGAAGTCGAACTTAACGGGTAAACCTAATACATCACGATAGAAATTTTTGCTCTTTTCAAAATCTGTGGCGGGGTAGAAAAAGTTATCGTAGTTCATGGCTGTTATGATTGGGTTGTTTATATTTTCTTTAGTGTGAATGTGCAAAAGGGCTTGTCATGCCTAAAAATGGAACCTCACGCCGACCAAGGCGTTGAGCCTGACGAAGCCGTCGATTTCGTTATCATTGTAGTCGGATTTGCCGTAATTGCCCGACATGGAGTTGAGTTCGGCACCAATGCCGAAGTGGCGGGTGAACTTGTATTCGATGCCTCCGGAGAGATGGGAGCCCAAGCCGTAGTGGCTGGCAGCCTCATCGTTGTAGTAAGCCAAACCGAGGCCGGCAGAGGCTTTCACCCGCCAATGGTCGCCCAAATCGTGGGCAAAGACAAACTCGGGGGCTACATGCAACTGGGTGATTTGTGCTGCGGGATACTCGGTCCAGTTGAAAGAACCGACGAGCCCGAAGCCCAGACCTTGGGCAAACACGCAGGTGTACTCGGTCTGCAACTCCTGTCCCCCACGCCAGCGGTAGTTTTTATACGCCCGATAATCGTAGACTTTGGAGACGATCCATGAAAGACCGTAGTTGAACGAGATGGTGTGCTGCGCGGAGCGTTGGTGTCCGGTGGGGCTGTCGAGGTGGATGGTTTCTGCCTTGCTGCCGATCGGACTTGTGGCAATGGATAACGCCAAGGCTAAAAAGAGCTTTTTCATGTTTGTTGGATTTTAAAGTGGGAAGTGGGGGAAAAGCCACACGCACTGCCGGCGTGTGGCTTTACTATAAACTTACTGTCGGATTGTTACTTCAGGCCCCGAGCAATTGTTTCACGATGGTAGAGATGGCTTTGCCGTCGGCCTTGCCCGCCAGCAGTTTGCCGGCCATACCCATCACCTTACCCATGTCCTTCATCGAGGTGGCTCCGGTCTGGGCGATGATGTCTTTCACGGCTTTCTCTATCTCCTCGGGTGAGAGCTGCTTGGGCAGATACTCCTCCATGACGGCTACTTGAGCCAGTTCCTCATCGGCGAGGTCTTGCCGGCTGTTATCAGTATAAGTCCGGGCGGTCTCGCGGCCCTGCTTGGCCAACTTCTGAATGATTTTCAAGGCAGCCGCATCGTCGAGTTCGTCGTTGGCACCGGGAGCGGTCTTGGCCTCGATAAACACTTTCTTGATGTTGCGCAGCGTCTCCAGCCGCACTTTGTCACGGGCTTTCATGGCAGCCTTGATGTCTTCACTGATTTGGTCGAATAGTGTCATAGTTGTTTTCCTTTCTTATAGATTTTAAAAAAGGGCCGACTAAGTGAATAGCCGATCTGTGGTTATTGAACATTCATAAACTGTCAAAGGAGTTGGTTCAGGCAAAGCTGATGGTTCCCTGAATGGGTTCGCCGGCCTCCTTGTCGCTCTCCTTGTTGCTGATGCCGGTAGCCTGACTGCGTATGTCGTCGAGCATCTGGCGCGTGCGCTTGTAGGTGGGCGTACTCTCCACGGCCATGATGACATCTTCGTTGTCGAGGTCTTCGGGGCGGAAAAGGAAGATGTGGGGGCGTCGCTTATACTGGTTGTTTTTGCCGATGGAGCCATAGTAGCGTCCACGGCGCTCCTCGTTCTCGGCCCTGCGCTCCTCCTCTTGGGCTATGCGGTCGGCCTCTTCCTGCGTGTGCTTCTTCAAGTGGCCGTTCATGCCGTCCACATCTTCGATGCCGAAGCCCGTGGCAAGGATGGTTACTTTCACCTTTTTCTCCAGTTCGGGGTCGATGGCTACGCCCCATTTGATTTCGAAGTTGCTGTCGAAACGCGCCATGAAGTCGTTCACGTCGTTCATCTCGTCCATCATCAGTCCGCTGTCACCGCTCTTGTCGCTGGCGTAAGCAATGCTAAGCAATATCTTCTTGGAGTTGTAGATGTCGTTGTCGTTGAGCAACGGCGAGTTGAGTGCATCGTCGATAGCCTGCTTCACGCGCCCCTCGCCCTCACCATAGCCGGTGCTCATGATGGCCACACCGCCGTCTTTGAGCACGGTTTTTACATCGTTGAAGTCGAGGTTGATGAGTCCGTGGGTGGTGATAATCTCGGCAATGCTCTTGGCTGCCACGCTCAGTGTGTCGTCGGCCTTGGCAAAGGCGTTGAGCAGGGAGAGTTCAGGATAGATTTCGCGCAAGCGCTCATTGTTGATGACGAGCAGGGCATCTACGTGTTTCGACATCTCCTCCACGCCGTCGAGGGCCTGATCGATCTTCTTGTCGCCCTCGAAGCGGAAAGGAATCGTGACGATGCCCACGGTGAGGATGTCCAGCTCCTTGCTCACACGGGCTATCACGGGAGCGGCCCCCGTGCCTGTGCCGCCACCCATACCGGCCGTGATGAAAGCCATCTTGGTGCCGTCGTTGAGCATGTTTTTGATGTCGTCGATGGTCTCCTCGGCCGCCTGACGGGCACGTTCGGGTTTGTTGCCGGCACCGAGTCCCTCCTTGCCCAGTTGCAGATGCACGGGCACGGGAGAGTCGTTGAGTGCCTGATTGTCTGTGTTGCAAAGCACGAAACTCACGTCGTGGATGCCTTCACGATACATGTGGTTGACAGCGTTGCCACCGCCTCCACCCACACCAATCACTTTGATGATGCTGTTCTCTTTCTCGGGTTCACCGAAATCTAATATGTCTGGCATGTTCTTATCTGTACTTTAAAGGATTAGTAATGTGCTGTCTGTCTCGTGTGTGTGGTCACTCCTCCTCCGACACCATCTGTTTGATGAACTTCTTCAAGCCGGTAGACATCTTGTGCAACGGGCTGTTCTCCTTGCGCTCCCGCTCTTTACGGGCGGCCTCTTCGGCAGCAGCTTTGCGTGCAGCCTCCTCCTCAGCCTCCCTCTTGCGGCGTGCCTCCTCTTCGGCTTTCTGCTTTTCGGCCGCCGTGAGCACCACGCCTGTGCCGCTGGTCTCGTTGGGAGTGCGCGGGGTGGTGTGCAGTGTGCCGGTTGTGGTTGTGGGGCGTGGCTCACCGGTGCCGAAAAGGTCGGCTTTGATTTCGCTGCCCGCACAGTTCATGTCGCCTTTGGCAAGCAGACTGAGGACGGTGTTCATCATCCCGTTGTGATCAGTAATCTTAGGGTCGTTGGAGTTGATGGTCTGTGTGACAAACTTGGCTATGCGTATCTTCTCAATATGTGTGTGGTTGCGCACGGCCCGTTCCAGATTGGGGATATTGGAACCGCCGCCGGTGAGTATGATGCCGCCTAAAAGTTTGTCGGCATACTCGCTGGGCACCTGGAACCACGCGTTCTCGATGATTTCTTCCAACCGCCCCTCCACAATGTCGATAAATTTGCGGCTCTCCACCTGCCGGTCTTGATCGATGGGGTAGGTGAGGGTGCTGTCGATGTCGTTGTTGTCGGTGAAAGCCTTGGCATATTTGAGTTTCATCTTCTCGGCATCGCGCTCTTCCATTTGCAGGGAGGCGATGTCCTTGGTGATGTTGTTGGAACCGAGTGGAATTACGGCCAGATGGCGGAGGATATTCTTGTGATAGACGGAGACGGTGGTGGTGTCGGCACCGATGTCTACAAGGGCACATCCCGACCGCTTCTCGGCCTCGGTGAGTACGCTGTCGGCCATGGCCAGGGGGGCGAGATACATCTCGGCAATGGCTATGCCGGCATTGTCGAAACACTTGTTGAGATTGCGGTAGAAAGTCTTGCGCCAGAGAATGTTGAGGAAATTGCCTTCCAGTCGTGAGCACTGTATGCCTACGGGGTCAAGCTGATACTGGTTGTCTATCTTGTATTCCTGCGTGGCCGCATCAAGGATTTCCTGATCGGTGTAGCTCATGTTGCGGTTTCCGTCCATAAGGGCGTTGATCATGTCTTGGGTGACTACCGTCTCGTTAGGCAGTTCTTTGACAATGACATTTTTCACACTGCGGATAGACTGTCCGCCCACACCGACATACACGTGGACAATCTCCTGCTTGAGGATGGTCTTGAGCCTGTTGATGATGTTGGTGAGGCACTGGCCGGTCTTGTCGATGTTATATACTACACCTTTCCGAATGCACGACGTGGAATCTTCGGTGACGACGGCCAATACTGTGATGCTGCCATCGAGATTCTTCTGTCCCGCAATGCCGGTCATCTTGGATGAACCGAGTTCTATAGCTACGATAAATTCTTTTGGCATAGGTTTATGTGATTATCAATTCGTTTGTGATGATGTTGCCGGAGTGGGCGTGGTGTCGGCTGCATGTTTCTTGCAGATGATTTGGTTGTCAAACTCCAGACTGATGTATGAGTATTTGTTCCACCCGGCCTGCGAAAGACCGTATTTGTAGAACTTCTCCAGCCGCGCCATCTTTTTCTCCACGTAGGCTTTTATCTCTCCATCGCGCACCGACTGCCGGTTGCTTTCGGGCAGATAGCCTATGAAGATGATGTGGTTGCCCACACGGGGAATGAGTTCGATACCCCGGTCGGGAAGCACATTGATCTGCTCTATCTGGTTTTTCCAGAGGTCTTTCTCCATGAGTGCCTTGCTCAGCACGGAGACATATTGGCGGGCAAAGGGGCGGTTGATGTAGCCCGTGGCAATGATGAGATCGCTGGTGTACTTGGTGCCGGGCATGATGCTGTTGTGGTCGTCGATGTAATAGTCGTCGCCGTTGATGCTTTTGATGCGCACAATGGGCATGCGCTGGGTGAGCGAGATGCACACCTGCCCGTCCTGCGTTTTGTAGCATTCGGCCGTCTTGACAAACGGGGTGGCTCTGAGCATTTCTTCGATCTTGCGCCCATTGACATAGCGCATGGGCTTCTCCAATGGATAGAGTTGTTGGGCCACAAGTCGGTTTTTAATCTCCTTTACGTTGAGAAAACCGTTTGTCATCTCGTCTTGGATGTTGATATTCACCTTGGTGCACAAGGCGTTTGATTCATCCGGTTTGTTGAACGAGGTGAATGCCAGTACAAGATAGGCAGCCAGAACGGCATCAAGCACTACAATGGTCGTTTTCTTCCAGTTGATGTGCATTATTTGGATTCGAGCAGTTTGGCTATTTGCGGCACGTAGTTGTCAAGATCACCGGCCCCGAGGACGAGCAGCACGTCGAAGTCTCGCGACTTCACGAGGTCGAGTACATCTTCCTTATGTATCATACTCTTTTCCACACCCGGCTTCAGGTTGTCGTAGATGAGCTTAGAGGTCACGCCCTCAATGGGTTTCTCCCGTGCCGGATAGATGTCGCAGAGTATCACTTCATCGAGCAGGTTGAGGCTGTTGGCAAAGTCTTGATAGAAATCCCGCGTTCTTGTATAGAGGTGCGGTTGGAAGATGGCCGTAATCTTCCGATCCTTGTAGAGTTCGCGTATGCTCTTGGCACTCTGGTAGATTTCCTTCGGGTGGTGGGCATAGTCGGAGAGGAAGACATGGCGGTCGTTCTTGATTTTGAAGTCGAAGCGGCGGTCCACGCCCGCGTAGGTCTTCATGCCGTAGCGCAATTCCTCGGCCGTGCAGCCGTTGAGCTGAGCCATGGCCATGGCTGCCACGCCGTTTTCGATGTTGATGGGCACGGGTTGACCGAGCATGACATTCCTTACACATTCCACGGGAGAGATGAAGTCGAAGGTGATTTCACCATTCTCTATCTTAATGTTCTCGGCATGGAAGTCGCCTTCGTCGAGACTATATTCGTAGACGCGTACCCCTTCCTGCACATGTTGCTGCATTTCGAGATTTTTGTGGAGGATGAGTGCACCGCCGGGTTGGATGAGTTCGGTGTAGTGGCGGAAACTCTCAAGATAGGCCTCCTTGGTACCATAGATGTCGAGGTGGTCGGGGTCGGTGGAGGTAATGACGCTCATCCACGGGCGCAGCCAATGGAACGAGCGGTCGAATTCGTCGGCCTCGATGACCACGAAATCGCTCTTGTCGGACAAGATGTAGTTGGTGCCGTAGTTCTTGGAGATGCCTCCGAGAAAGGCATTGCAGTCTTGCTGGCTTTGGTGCATGATGTGAGCGCACATGGTCGATGTAGTAGTCTTGCCATGCGTTCCTGCCACACAGAGTCCTTTATGCGTGCGGGTCAGTGTGCCGAGCACTTGAGCGCGTTTCTCTATTTCGAATCCCCCTTCGCGGAAGAAAGTCAACTCCTTGTGGTCTGCGGGAATGGCAGGTGTATAGACGACGAGGGTAGAAGCAGGCTTTTTGCAAGCGTGGGGTATCTCATCGACACTTTCTTCATAATGTATGAGCATCCCTTCTTTCTCCAGGCGTCGGGTAAGCTCGGAAGGAGTCTTGTCGTAGCCGGCCACGACCATTCCCTTGTGGATGAAATAGCGCGCGATGGCACTCATGCCGATACCGCCGGCACCTATAAAATAAACCGCTTTGATGTCCTTTAATTCCATGACAAACTATCTTGTTGCAAGTTTGATGACTTCGTCGGCAATGATGTCGGCAGAGTTTTTCAATCCTAATTTTTTGATGTTTTCGCTGAGAGAAGCGAGTTTGGCATCGTCTTTGACGGTGGCCACGGCCAGTTGGATGAGTCTCTCCGGGGCCTCGGCGTCTTTCACGTAAAGCGCAGCATCCTTATTCACCAGTGCCATGGCATTCTTCGTTTGGTGGTCTTCGGCCACGTTGGGGCTTGGAACGAGGATCACCGGTTTACCAATGATGCAAAATTCGGATATGGAACTGGCCCCGGCGCGGCTGATGACGAGATCAGCGGCCTTGTAGGCTGCTCCCATGTCGCTGATGAAATCCATGAATTTCAGGTTGGGACATGTCTTTTGTCCAAACTCCCGTTGAATTTCAGGATAATAGTATTTGCCCGTCTGCCAAATGAATTGTATGTCGGGATTCTGCTCGATCAGTTCAGTGTAGGCATTCTTCACACTATCGTTGATGGTACGGGCTCCAAGGCTGCCGCCCACTAACAATATGGTTTTTTTGTCGGGATCCAGTCCGAACCCTTTCCGGGCATCCTCTTTGCTGATGCTCGTCTCCAAAACGTTTTGCCGTACCGGGTTGCCTGTCATGATGATTTTGTCGGCCGGGAAGAACCGTTCCATTCCTTCGTAGGCCACACAAATCTTATCGGCCTTCTTGGCCAGCAACTTGTTGGTGACTCCGGCGTATGAGTTCTGTTCTTGGATGAGGCAGGGAATTCCTTTATCAGCGCATACGTTGAGCGTAGGACCGCTGGCGTAGCCTCCCACTCCGACGGCAGCCATGGGCTTGAAGTCGCGGATGATGGCCTTGGCCATGCGCTGGCTTTTCCAGATTTTGAACAGCACGGCGATGTTTTTAAGCAAATGCTTGCGGTCGAATCCGCAGATGGGAAGTCCTTTGATCTCATATCCGGCAGCCGGCACGCGCTGCATTTCCATGCGTCCCTCAGCCCCTACGAAAAGAATGCGGGCATCGGGGCGCTTGGCCTTGACAGCATTGGCAATGGAGATGGCCGGGAAGATGTGGCCTCCCGTGCCGCCACCACTGATGATGATTCTCAATTCCTTATCCATAATAGCTTTTATTCTTTAGTTGCAAAAGTAATCATTTTTTTTATTATCAGCACTATTTGACGTATGAAATGTGCCCCTTTTTCCATATTAGGCAGTTCCAAGGATATTTCCGCCGGTAGCCTCTTGTGGGATGGCTTTCCGTTTGGCCGACCGGCTGATACTCAGAATCACGCCGATATAGACACAGTTGATGACCGTGGAGGTCCCACCTTTACTGATGAGCGGCAACGGCTGTCCGGTCACAGGAGCGAGACCTACGGCCACAAGCATGTTGAACAGGGCTTGTATGACAAGCATGATAGCCAGTCCCATGGCAAGGAATGCCGGGAAGTTATTTTCGCAGCGATTGGCTATTTTTCCCGTTCTGAACAGGAGGATGATGTAGAGCATAGCCACGAAGAAGGCTCCTTCGATGCCCATTTCTTCGATGATGATGGCATAGATGAAGTCGGAGAAGGCTTGTGACAGGAAATCGCGCTCAACGGAATTGCCCGGTCCTTTACCCACAACGTTGGAAGTGGCAATGGCTATATTGGCATGTGCTTTCTGGGCATCCTTGTCAAGATCGATGTCGCCGGGTTTGAGGTCTTTGTCGTTCATGAAGCCTTTCATGCGCGACTTCCATGTGTCGGCCCGGTGAAATATTTTACCTATCATGCCGACATTCTGCTCTTGTTTGCCCTTTCCGGCAAGTTCGGTGAGATTCCGGTTGGCATCGGGCTCGGGACGGTCGGTGCCCACCATCCATATCAGGGAGAGGAGGATGACCACACAAAGGGTTGCGATGCCGGCCAACCGGCCCAGTTGCTTGGTGGGCACTCTGCCTATCACCATCATACAAAAGATAGTGACGCAGAGCAGCATGGCGGTAGACAGGTTCTCGATGGCAATGAGGACCGTAAAGAGCCCGGCTACAGTGAGGATGAACTTCAGTGCTTTCTTGTCGGCTCCTTTATCTGTCTGCATGGCACTCAATATTTGTGCCGTGGCCAACACTACGGTGCCTTTGGCTATCTCCGAGGGCTGAAACTGAATGCCCAATAGGCTTATCCAGCGTTGGGCCCCGTTGGTAGATTCACCGGCAAACCATACCCATATCAGGGTGATGAAAGAGATGACAAGCAGAATGGGGGTGATCACTTTGAAGTATTTACACTGAATATTCAGTGTGACGAGCATCACGCCTATGCCCAAGAGTATCAAACCGGTATGCTTGATCATCGGAGCCCAGTAGGCTCCGCTCTTGTAGGTCATGGAGCTTGAGGCCGAATACACTTCTACAATGCTGATGATGCAGAGGAAGAAGAAGACCATCCAAATCACCTTGTCACCCTTGAATATATTGCCTAAAGTCTTGTTTATCATCTCTATTTGTTTTTTGTTTCTGTTCTTTGAGTCTAAGCATCTTGATGGCTCGTGTGCGACCTGTGGTGGGGATGCCCATGTCCAGCTATGGGGCCGGCGACAGCCGGGCCGGATTACAGATTTCTTACGAGTGTCTTAAACTGGTTGCCGCGGTCTTCCATATTCTTGAACAGGTCAAAGCTGGCACAGCATGGGCTCAGCAGCACCGTATCGCCCGGTCGGGCCATCTCGTAGCAGGCTGCCACACAATCTTTCATGGAGTGTGTGTCGCGCACCGGAATACCCAAGGCATCAAAGTTGTCGTGCAGCTTCTTGTTGTCGGCCCCGAGGTATACAAGGCCAACGCACTTTTTCTTAACCAGTTCTTTGATTTGGTTGTAATCGTTGCCTTTGTCCTTACCGCCAAGAATGAGGATTGTCGGGTTCTTCATGCTCTCCAAAGCATACCAACAGGCATCTACATTGGTGGCTTTGGAATCGTTAATGTATTGCACTCCGCCCACTTTGCACACCTTTTCCAAACGGTGTTCCACCCCGGGGAAGTCGCCCAGACTCTTGCGGATCACCTCTTTCTTGATGCCTGCAATGTTAGTGGCGATACCGGCCGCCAGACTGTTGTAGATGTTATGCTTGCCTGTCAGGCTCAGTTCCTCTTGCTCCATATTGAATGGTGTGGGCTTTTCTATCTTGTACTCGCCCTCCTCAATGTAACCGATGGAACCCTTTTCTTTCAGTTCGGAGAACGGGCACTTCACGGCTTTGATGTCATATTTTTCCAACTCCCGTTTGATGATGGGATCGTCGTTCCAAAAGATGAAACTGTCGTCGGCTGTCTGGTTCTGCAAGATGCGCATCTTGGCATCCACATAGTTCTGCATGCAGTTGTCGTAACGATCCAAGTGGTCGGGGGTGATGTTGAGCAGGATGGCGATGTTGGCCCGGAAATCATACATGTTGTCGAGCTGAAAACTGCTCAACTCGATGATGTAGTATTCGTGCGGGTCTTCGGCCACCTGCAAGGCCAGACTCTTGCCGATGTTGCCGGCCAGTCCGGCATCGTAGCCTGCGGCCTTGAAGATATGGTAGATGAGCGATGTCGTCGTCGTCTTGCCGTTGCTCCCCGTGATGCACACCATCTTGGAGTGGGTGTAACGGGCGGCGAATTCTATTTCGCTGATGATATGGGTTCCTTGTTTGATGAGCTTTTCCACCATTGGGGCCTCCTTCGGGATGCCCGGGCTCTTGATGACCTCATCGGCGTCGAGAATCTTTTCTTCCGTGTGGTGCCCTTCTTCCCACTCAATGTGGTGATCGTCCAACAGCTTCTTGTATTTGTCCTTTATCAGCGACATGTCACTTACAAACACGTCAAACCCTTCTTTCTTGGCCAGGACTGCTGCGCCTGCACCGCTCTCTCCGGCACCTAATACTACGATTCTACTCATATCTTTCCTGTTTCTTTAAGTCTGTTAAACACTTGTTTTCTGATACGTTCCCGTCTTTCCTTCATCGGATTTTCAGCGTGATGATGGTGATGGCCGCAAGAATGATGGTCGTTATCCAAAAGCGGATGGTTATCTTCGACTCGTGAAATTGCCGGTGCGGCCACCCTCTCAGCAGATATTTGCTGGTGGCATCGAGCTGCGAGTCCAATTTGCGGAAGTTGTCGTGTATGGGCGTTGCGCGGAACACCCGCACGCGTTCTCCTTTCCGCTTGCGGTATTTGAAGTAGGTGGACTGGATGATGACGCTCAGGCTCTCTACGAAGAAAATACCGCAAAGGATGGGCAGCATCAGTTCCTTGTGAATGATGATGGCGCACACCCCGATGATACCGCCAATGGTGAGCGACCCGGTGTCGCCCATGAATATCTGGGCGGGGTAGGCATTGTACCACAAAAAGCCTATCATGGCTCCCACAAAGGCACAGATGAACACCACCAGTTCCTGCGAACCGGGTATGTACATAATATTCAGATAGGCCGAATATTCGATGTGACTCGACACGTAGGCGAAGATGCCGAGGGCCACACCGATGATGGCCGAGTTGCCGGCGCACATGCCGTCCATGCCGTCGTTGAGGTTGGCACCGTTGGAGACGGCCGTTACCACAACGATAGTCATGATGACGAAGAGCATCCAACCTGCTGCCGTCTTGTATTTTCCGCAAAACGACATGAGCTCCGAGTAGTCCAGATTGTGGTTTTTGACAAACGGAATCGTTGTCTTCAGCGACTTCGTCGACTCCGATTTATGGGTCACTACCACTTCCTGCCCCTGCCGTTGTATCTCTACATTCTCGTTGATGGTGGCATCGGGGCTGCTCCAGAGTGTCAGACCCACGATGAGACCGATGCTCACTTGTCCCACGATTTTGTATTTTCCTTTCAGTCCCTCCTTGTTTTTCCTGAATATCTTGATGTAGTCATCGAGAAATCCGAGAAATCCGAGCCACACGGTGGTGACAATCATCAGGATGAGATAGATGTTTCTCATGCGCCCCAGCAGTATCACCGGCACGAGGATGGACACGATGATGATGATGCCACCCATCGTGGGCACGCCTTTCTTCTGTGTGCCGAAGGGGTCGATGGAAGCATCACGTTGGGTCTCCGAAATGTTCCGGCGTTTCATGAATTTGATGAAACGCTCGCCGAACCATGCCGAAATGATGAGCGAAAGAATCAGTGTGAGCAACGACCTGAACGAGATATACTGCCAGAGATGTGACCCGGGTATGTCGAACTGATCTAAAAATCTGAACAGATAATATAACATATTCTATGATTGAATGATGAATGTTGATTGTAAGTGGCCTTTAGTCCGTCGGCGTGCAGACTATGCCTGCCCGTCGGCTGACTTGTCAGTTGGCGAAGATTTCGCGCACCACCTCTTTGTCGTCGAAGTGGTGCTTCACGCCTTTTATCTCCTGGTAGTCTTCGTGGCCCTTGCCGGCGATGAGCACCACATCACCCTTTTGTGCCATCATGCAGGCCGTGCGTATGGCTTCCTTGCGGTCTACGATGCTCACCACCTTTTTCATCTGTTGGGCGTTGAGGCCGGCCAGCATGTCGTTGATGATGTCTTGCGGTTCTTCAAACCGCGGGTTGTCACTTGTGATAATCACCTTGTCGCTCTGCTTCACGGCTTCCACGGCCATCAGCGGACGCTTGCCCTTGTCCCGGTTGCCGCCGGCCCCGCACACGGTGATCACCCGTCCCTTGCCGTTGAGCACCTCGTGGATGGCACTGAGCACGTTTTCCAGTGCGTCAGGGGTGTGGGCATAGTCGATGATAGCTGTCACACCTTCTGCCGAGCGGATGGGCTCAAGCCTTCCGCTCACGCTCTTCAGCGTACTCATCACCACCAGCACGTCTTCCGGTTTCTTGCCCAACATGATTGCTGCACCATACACGGCCAGCAGATTGCTCACGTTAAACTTGCCGATGAACTGCACTCCCACTTCGTGGCCGTCCACTTCCAGATACATGCCCTCGAAGTGGCATTCTATGATGCGTGCCCGGAAGTCGGCCATCGTGCGGGTGGAGTAGGTCTTGATGGTAGCCTTACAGTTCTGTACCATCACCATCCCGTTTTTGTCGTCTGCATTGGTGATGGCGAAAGCGTCCTTCGGCAGACCGTCAAAGAAGGCCTTTTTGGCATTGCGGTAGTTTTCGAAAGTCTTGTGATAGTCCAGATGGTCACGGGTGAGATTGGTGAACAGTCCGCCCGTGAATTTCAGCCCACCGATACGTTTCTGCGCAATGGCATGCGATGAGCATTCCATAAAGACATATTCACAGCCCGCCTTGACCATGCGGTCCAGCAGTTCGTTGAGCTCTATGGGGTCGGGAGTGGTGTGGTCGGCAGGTATGGCTTCGTCTTCGATGTAGTTGCACACTGTTGATAGCAACCCCACCTTGTGTCCCATCTTGCGGAACATATTATATAATAAGGTGGCGACAGTGGTCTTTCCGTTGGTTCCTGTCACCCCCACCAGTTTCAACTTGCTCGACGGGTCGCCGTGAAAGAGCGTGGCCACGGGGCCTACGGCATCTTCCGTCGATGCCACCTGCACGTAGGTCACGCCCTCAACCGTATTCTCGGGCATGTCCTCGCAGAGCACCGCTTTGGCCCCCAGTTCGATGGCTTTGGATATAAAGCGGTGGCCGTCTACCTGCGTTCCCTTCATGGCCACGAACAGTTGGCCCGGTCCTATTTTGCGCGAGTCGATGTTTATGCCGGTGATTTCCACTTCGGCATCGCCGACAATGGCCGTCGGCTTGATATTCTTCAGCAGTTTGCTCAGTTCCATATATTTCCTTTCTTTATTGTTCTTGTTTTGGGCGTCATCCCATTGTGAGGGTACACACTTCGCCTTTTTTGATCTGATGTCCCGGTTCCAGACTCTGTTTTACCACTTTTCCGCGGCCGGTGATTTTCACCCTCACGCCCCGGCTCTCGATGAGAAACACCGCGTCGCGCGCCCCCATGCCCGTCACGTCGGGCATCATGGAGTGGCCGTATGTCTTCTGCCGTATGAGTTCCATCTTGTGAGCGCCTTTTCGCTCGGCCCGCCCCCAGATGGGGTTGCCGTTGGCATAACTCCCGTTCCAGTCGGCAATGGTGTTGAAACCGAGTTGCGAGAGCACGTAGTCGGCTGCAAGGATGTTGCCATTCTTCACGTCGGGGAGGAATACCGAACTCGCGTCGCGTGCATCCTTGACATCCAACTTCAGATTTTGTGCCATGATGCCCTCGGCTATATGGTGGAACACCACGCCACTCATGCCGCCGCCCGAAGCCGGAAGCCCCGATTTCTGTATGCAGACGATGCAGCTGTAGCGCGGGTCGTCGGCAGGGAAGAAGCCCGCGAAGCTCAGCAGATAGTTGGTGACACCAATTTTATAACCGCCCACACCCTGCGAAATCTGTGCCGTGCCCGTCTTTCCGGCCACCTTAAAGGAGGTCGAACCGGCCTTCTTGCCCAGTCCCTGGCTCACGACATGTTCCAGGATGGTCTGCATGGTCTTGATGGTCGACTCTTTGGCGATCTGTTCCCGCATCACTTCCGGTGGAAACTCCATGATGGTCTCCCCGTTTTTGACCACCCTCTGCACGAAGCGAGGGCGCATCATCTTGCCGTTGTTGGCGATAGTGTTATAGAAAGTCAGTGTCGAGATGGGCGGTATCTGCGTCTCGTAGCCTATGCTCATCCACGGCAGGGCCGTGTGGCTCCAGTTGTCGTATTGGCCATGTGAGTTCTTGTGCGGCATTCTGATCCGTGCCGGCGTGGCCCCCACGAGCGGTATGCGCAGGTTGTCGGCCAATCCGGTGCGGTAGATGCCGCGCACGTATTTCTCCGGATTGTTGCGGTAGTGGTCGTCGATGATGCGGCTCACGCCGATGTTGGAGCTCACCTCCAGCGAACGTGGCAGCGAGATGCGTCCGTAGCCGCCGCGCCGCCAGTTATGGTCTTTCATGTCGCGGCCATACATCGGCCACACACCGCCGGCCGTCTCCACCATGTAGGTGGTGTCCACCACACCGTCGTCGAGGGCCACCAGTATGCTGGCCGTCTTGAACACGGAACCCGGTTCGAGCAGGTCGCTGACGGCATGGTTGTGAATTTCGCGGTATTCGCCGTCGAAACACTTCTCCATGTTCACGATGGCCTTGATGTCGCCCGTCTTCACCTCCATGACGATGGCCACACCCACGTTGCCGTTGATTTCCTTCAACTCGTCTATCACGGCCCGTTCGGCCAAGTCTTGCATACCCACGTCGATGGTCGTCACGATGTCGGCACCGTCGATGGGGGGCGTGTCGGTGATGTCAAGAAACTTGTTGCGCACCTTGCGCCGATGCACGATGCCGTTCTTTCCGCGCAGGATGGAGTCGTAGGAGAGTTCGAGACCGAAGCGGGCCGTGTCTTTGGCTCCGAACATGGCCCCGATGGTGCGGCCCGCGAGTGACCCGTACGACCGCTTGCGGGCATTGTTCTCCTCCCAGTGGAATCCGCTCTGGTAGGCCGTGAGGTTGAACACGGGCAACTGCTTCACCTCCGTGAACGTGTTGTAGTCGATGCGCCGGCTCCAGATGGCCCAGTGCCGGCTCTGCTTCTTGCGTCCCTCTTCCAGTTGCTGCTTGAAGTCTTTGGCTGTTTTTTCGGGGAATATCTGGCTCAGTCCGTGGCATATTGAGTCTTCCTTGGCATCCCAAAGCGAGTCGTTTCCGGCCTCTCTGAGAGCCTTGAAGTCCATGTAAATTCTGAATTCCGGCAGTGAACTGGCCATGAGTTGGCCGTCGCAACTAAGGATGTTGCCCCGGTTGGGCTTCACGCTCACCGAGTCTTTCTTCACCCTGTCGGCCACTGCCATCCAGAAGCTGCGCTTGGCCGTCATGGTGTAGACCGTCTTTCCCAGGACAGCCAGGGCTATCAGCACCATCACGAGAGAGATGGCGATGTAGCGGGGCATCACTTTGTTAGTGTCAAATTTGCTCATGTCCTGTTATTCTTCCGGCACGTTAATAATGTAAGGTGGCTGGTCGGCGATGTGTATCACACTGTCTTTGTTGTTTTTCAACAGTTCCAGCACCCGGCTCTCCCGGCTTTTTTCCGTTATTTGACTGCTGCTCGAGAGTGCCTTGTATTTGGCATCCTGCAATTCGTCTTGCAGGTGGTCTATCTCTATCAGGTCTTTCTGTATGTTGTATCTGTTGGAGATGTAAGCGATGATAAAGGCCACGACGAGCAGCACCAGCCATATCTGTCTTCTGATGACCTGTGCCGAGAGAATGTCACCACCGAGGATTTTCCTCAGTGTGAACGTCTTCGATAGCGGTGCCTCGTCTTCGGTGGCCTGCTTGGCTATGACCTGTTTCAGCGTTTCGTCGGCCGCTTGTTCCGGCATCTCGTCTTCTTTCATTTCTTTTCTGCAATTCTTAGTTTGGCGCTCCTGCTTCTCGGGTTGCGCTGTTGTTCGTCGTCTTCGGGCACAATCACTTTGTTGTTGACCGGTCTGAATGGTGTCTCTATTCGTCCGAAGAAGTCTTGTGCCACTTTTCCTTCTGGGTTGCCGGCCTTCATCACGTTCTTCACGATGCGGTCTTCGAGCGAATGATAGGTTATCACCGACAGCCGTCCTCCCGGTTTGAGCAGTTCCGTGGCCGCCAGCAGCATTTCTTTGAGTGCCGTCATTTCGTTGTTCACCTCTATGCGCAAGGCCTGAAACAACTTGGCCAGGTCTTTCTTCTCCCGTTCGCGGCGGAAGAGCGGTTCCACGGCCTGCACAAAGTCTTGGGTCGTCTCTATGCGCCCCTGTGCTCTGGCTTTGACAAGTGCTGCGGCTATGCGGCGTGAGTTTTTTAGTTCGCCGTAGAGGTAGAACACATCGGCCAATCTGTTTTCGTCATATTCGTTCACGATGTCGGCAGCTGTCCGTCCTCCCCGTTTGTTCATGCGCATGTCGAGCGGAGCGTCGAAGCGGAACGAAAATCCCCTTGTCTCGTCATCGAAATGGTGGCTTGAGACCCCCAGGTCGGCCAATAATCCGTCAATGTGGTCTACTCCGTAGTAGCGCATCCAGTTTTTCAAATAACGGAAGTTGCTGCGGACGAAGGTGAAGGGCTGGGGTGATAGGTGTTGGGTGTTAGGTGTTAATGAAATGTCGTGTTGTTCTTCCTCGTCTCCTTCTTCTGGCGATAGATGATAGGTGTTGGGACCTGATGAAGTATCGGGTCGTTCTTCCTCGTCTCCTTCTTCTGGCGATAGATGATAGGTGTTGGGACCTGATGAAATGTCGTGTTGTTCTTCCTCGTCTCCTTCTTCTGGCGATAGGTGATAGGTGTTGGGCTCTGATAAAGTGCCGGGTCGTTCTTCCTTTTCTCTTTTAGGCTTTTCATTATCACCTAACACCCACCACCTATCACCTATCACATTCCCCTCCGCATCAGCATCTTGGTCGAAACTGTAGAGGTGTGCCCCGCCCGTCAGGCGTGACAGAATCTCACGGGAATGCCCGCCACCCCCGAAAGTGACATCCACGTAGATGCCTCCGGGGCGGATGTTCAGTCCGTCCACACTCTCTTTGAGGAGAACGGGCACATGATATGTTTCTGCGGTCTTAATCACGTTCTGCCTGTTGATAGTCGTTGTTCATGATTTCTTCCAGAGCACTGCTGAACTCCTCCGGCTCCATGAAAGGTTCCGAACGGTCGTTGCTCCAAATCTCGATGGTGTTGTCTACACCCACAAACTTGATGTTCTGGTCGATGTTCGCCATTTTCATGTAGCGTTTGGGAATGAGGAAACGCCCGTTGCCGTCAAGGGAGAGGATTTCCACATCCGACACAAACATGCGGAATATCTGCTGTTCGCGCTTGTTCCAGCGCGACAGCTTGTTGCGCAACTCGTCCATCTGCACGTTCCACACCGATTCCGGATAGAGCACCAGACAGGTCTGAAACACGTCTTTTCGCATCACAAGCCGCTCCTCGCCCGATGCTTGCAGCACCTTGCGGAACACGGCCGGCAAAAAGGCGCGCCCTTTGGCATCGGTCTTGGCTTCTATGTTTCCCAGAAATCTCATACGTACATCTTATATAGAGAATTTGGGGTCAAAGTTACATAAAATTCCCCATAATCCTCCACTTTCCCCCACAAATTTTATAAAACTTCCGTAAAAAGGCATCCTTTTACCTCATTCGTCTTGGTTGGGGGCGTGGGCCGTTGTGCGAAGTTGTCGGTTCTGTCGCGTCAATGGTATGTTTTTTATGCCGGTAAATCTATCAAAAGTATGTTTTTTTTGAAGTTTTTACGGAAAAAGGTAACGTATTTAAAAACTTTGCGTTATTTTTGCATGGTGTTAGCTTTGGGACAACATGAATGGGGACTTAGAGAAAACGATTGACATTGACCGGATTCTGAAGGGGAAAATGGGTGACAAAGCCCGTTTTGTCCCGGGATTTCTTGTGTCATGGCTCAAGCATATTGTGCATGAAGATGAGGTGAATCGTTTTTTATGGGAGAGCCGCCACACAGTGGGTACGGAATGGCTCGAAGCGTGTGTCCGCTATCTTGACATGACGTTGGACATCGTGGGCGAGGAAAACCTGCCTGCCAAGGACGATGGCAAGCTCTATACCTTTGTCTCCAACCATCCGCTCGGTGGGGCAGACGGCGTGGCACTCGGGGCTCTCATCGGCCGTCACTACGACGGGAAGTTCCGCTATCTGGTCAACGACTTGTTGCTCAACCTCCCGGGACTGAAGCCCGTAAGCATCGGCATCAACAAGACCGGGGCCCATACGCGCAACTTTCCGGCGATGGTCGAGGCCGGTTTCCAAAGTGACAACCACATGCTGATGTTCCCCGCAGGGCTTTGCTCGCGCAAGATTGGTGGACAGATACACGATGTGGACTGGAAAAAGACCTTCATCACCAAGAGTGTGGAGTGTCACCGCGATGTCGTTCCCATCCATTTCGGCGGCCGCAACAGCGACTTCTTCTATCTGCTGGCCAATGTTTGCAAGGCACTCCACATCAAGTTCAACATCGCCATGCTCTTTCTGGTCGACGAGATGTACAAGAATGTCCATAAGACCTTTCGTGTGGCTATCGGCAAACCCATTCCGTGGCAGACGTTCGACAAGAGCAAAAGCGCGGTGGAATGGGCTAAATTTGTGGAAGACAGGGTTTATGACCTGTAGTCCGGCAGCAGTGTCCCGGGAAGGGAAGGCAGCAACAGAGAATCAACAATAAAAGAAATAGAGGATGAGGTGCAACCTGTAGGGGCAAACCCTTGCAGTGCTTCTGTCTCACCAGTATAGAAATGTAAATGGAACAAGAGATCATCCGGCCGGTCAGTAAGGAACTGCTGAAAAGCGAGTTGACACCCGACAAACAGCTTCGTTTGACCAATAAGAGCCACAATGAAATCTACATCATCACGGGCAACGACTCGCCGAATGTCATGATGGAGATCGGGCGACTGCGCGAGATAGCTTTCCGGACGGCCGGTGGCGGCACGGGAAAGCCCGTAGATATTGATGAATTTGATGCCGGCGAGGGATGCTACAAGCAGCTCATTGTATGGAATCCAGAGGCCGACGAGATCATCGGTGGCTATCGCTATCTCTCGGGCAAGGATTGGAAGATGGGGGGCAATGGCCAACCACTGCTCGCTACCAGTCACATGTTCCATTTCTCCGAGAAGTTCTTGACCGACTACATGCCCTACACCGTGGAGTTGGGACGCTCTTTCGTGTCGCTGGAGTATCAGAACGTGCGGGTCAACAGCAAGAGCATTTTCGCCCTCGACAACCTTTGGGACGGTCTGGGAGCCCTTACGGTCATCAATCCCGACTTGAAATACTTCTTCGGTAAGATGACCATGTATCCTTCTTACATCCGCCGCGGGCGTGACATGATACTCTATTTCCTCAAGAAACATTTCGATGACAAGGAGAATCTCGTCATTCCGATGAAACCGCTCGTCATAGAGACTCCGGAGACGGAACTGGAACGGCTTTTCACGGCGACAGACTTCAAGGAGGACTATCGCATTCTCAATCGTGAGATACGCAAGCTGGGATACAACATTCCGCCGCTCGTCAATGCCTACATGAACCTCAGTCCCACGATGAAACTCTTCGGGACGGCCATCAACTATGGTTTCGGCGAGGTGGAGGAGACGGGCATTCTGATAGCCGTCGACGAGATATTGGAGGAAAAGCGCGTGCGGCACATCAACAGTTTCATTGAGGAGCATCCCGAGGCACTGAAGCTGACAAGCGGTGCCAACAACATAATTTATAAAGAGAAGAAATGAATAGGACATTACGTTTTGCCGTTATGGCATTGGCCATGCTGCCGGTGGCAGCATTCGCCCAGTCCACCTACGAGCCCATCGGGGGCATAGGCAGTCAGGCGGAGCAGAAGGCCGGCATCAGTGTAGACGAACTGTTGGCGGCCGGCAAGGAAACTGCCGAGGAGAAGGCCTACCGAGAGAACTTTGTCGCCGACCTGCAGGCCACGGCCCGGAAAATCAACGCCAACTCCGACCAGTGGGCACGTGAGACCGCCAAGCGGGGCTATCCGAAAAAGAAGACGGCCCGCGAAAAGGCCAAACTGGTAGAGCACTATGTCTTCTTGCTCAACACCCAGCTCAGCGATTCGCGCCTGAACAGATTTGTTGACAAGCAGAAGGTGCAGGAGAAAATCACTTATTGGCAGAACTATCTCACCAAACTGCAAAACTCCAAATTGATATAAACTGATGGAAAGCCGCCCGGAGTGCGGCATCTCCATTCTGCACTTGGTGCTTTATACGGTAAAACGGCCGCTTGGTTCAGATTCCAAGCGGCCGTTTTCAGTATTTCTTTTTGCTGATTATTCGTCTTTAAGGCCATCGGCAATCTCCTGTGCTTCGGGATTGAGGTTGATGTTGCGGGTGGTCTTGGCCTGTATGGAGCCGGCCTTCATGATGTCGGCCATGTCCACACCCGTGGCCGATTTGAGCACGTCAAAGGCCTGCTTGATGGCCACAGGCACGTTGCCGCTCATCGCACTGATGCCCTGACCGTCGCCGCTGTAGATGTTGACATCCTTGATGGCACTGATAGGCTTGGCTACGTTTTCGACGATTTGCGGCAGCACCTCTATCATCATTTGCGCCACGGCCGCGTTGTTATACTTCTTGTAGGCTTCAGCCTTTTTGTCCATTGCCTGTGCTTCGGCTTCCCCTCGCTTCAAGATGGCGTAGGCCTCGGCCTCTCCTTTGGCCTTGATACCCTGTGCCTCTTGCTCCAACTGGTAGCGGGTGGCATCGGATGCCGCATTTTGTGCCTGTGCCTTCTGCTCGGCCTCGTAGCGCTGGGCCTCGGCTATGCGCTTGCGCTGTTCGAGATCGGCTTCAGCGTTCTTCTGCACCTGATATTTGTCGGCATCGGCTTTCTTCTCCACCTCGGCTGCCAACTCGTTTTGCTTGATGATGATTTGCTCCTGCGAGAGGATCTGCTGCCGTTTGGTCTTTTCAATTTCAGCCTCGACAGTCTTGATGTTGATGGTCTTCTGCTGCTCCTGCTGCTGGATGGCGTAGGCGGCATCGGCATCGGCCTGCGCCGTGTCGGCCTGCTTCTTGAGGTCGGCGCGTTTCAAGGCCAGGTCGTTGTTCTTCATGGCGATGGCCGTGTCGGCATCCACCCGGGCGTCGTTGGCATCCTTGTCGGCATGAGCCACCTGTATCTTCACGTCGCGTTCAGCGTTGGCCCGGTTGATGGAAGCGTCTTTCTTGATTTTGGCCGTATTGTCGGCACCGAGATCGTGGATGAGCCCTTCCTTGTCGGTCACGTTCTGAATGTTACACGAGATGATCTCGATGCCCAGTTTGGCCATGTCGTGCTGCGCCTTCTGCATCACCTGATCCGAGAAACCGTCGCGGTCGGTGTTGAGCGAACGGAGGTCGAGCGTACCGATGATTTCACGCATGTTGCCCTGCAACGAATCCTGCAACTGTTCGGCAATCATGACAGGGGTCATGTTGAGGAAGTTCTTGGCGGCCAACCGGGTGCCTTCGGCGTTCGGAGTGACGCGTATCTTGGCCACGGCATCCACATCAACATTGATGAAATCGTTGGTGGGCACGCTCTCCTCGGTTTTGATGTCTACCGTGATTTGTCCTAAGTAAACGCGGTCGAGACGCTCCAGAAACGGGATGCGGAAGCCGCCGGAACCGATGAGTACGCGCGGTTCGCGGCTGAGACCTGAGATGATGAACGCGTAGGAAGGTGGTGCCTTGACATAGGATGTGAACACGAAGAAAAGCAGCAGCACGGCGGCTGCGGCAATGATGGCATAAAGCGTAAACGGATTAGCAAACATAGTATCTGTTTTTTAAGTTTGTAATAAAAATGTGTTGCAAATATAATAATATTTCTTTAAAATAATGGTGCCGTTTCTATTTTTTTATCATTTTTGTCCATCGGTGGGGCGGGGGGTGGGTGTTAGGTGGCAGGTGTTAGGTGTTACCAATGAGAAATCGGTGAACACTGTCTCCATGCTATGCCGGAACGTGGTGAATAATATTAACAAAAATGCTTCCGTAAAAACTCTCCGGCCAGAATGGAAAGCCGGCCTTAGACCACCGGAGAAGCCCGCCGATTTTCCCATTCGGCCACTCCAGACCTGCGAAAGAGCCACAGTTGAAAGTTGAAAGGGCCACAGTTGCAGCGCAACTGTGGCCCTTTTACAAGCCCGGTTGGGCCTTTTTAGGCCCCTTTTTAGACCTAAATTCATGTCAGTAAAATTCAAACAGCTGATTGTCAACGGTTTGGAAGTGTTGCCAAAATTCGCTTATTTGCGCCCAAGTGGTTGTCGGTTGCAAATATCGCAAGCAGAGAGGCTGAAAATGAATAATTAGTTTGACAAATTATTCTATTCCGGTGGTCTCCCTGTCAAGCATCGGCCGGGCTGTAAATAGGCAAAGGGAAGCAGGGCTATCTTAATATTTCACCTTTTGAATCTTTAAATTTTTGAATGTTGCATACGCCCTCCGGGCGTGCGGGCAGGCATAAAGCACGGCCCCTACAGTAGGACATGGAAAGCGATCTACCATATCACAGCCGGCACGAAGTGTGGGATGCCGACTTTTACTTTTCCACCTCTTTACCCTTTTGCCTCTTATTCCACGACTTGTCCGTCGAAGAGGCGGATGGTGCGGTGGGCGATGGAGGCGTCATGCTCGCTGTGGGTCACCATGACGATGGTGGTGCCCTCTTGGTTGAGTTCGGTGAGCAGGTGCATCACTTCGGCACCGTTCTTGGAGTCGAGATTACCGGTGGGCTCGTCGGCCAAAATCATTTTGGGACCGAATACCACCGCACGGGCGATGGCCACGCGCTGCTGCTGACCGCCCGAGAGCTGGTGGGGGAAGTGCTTGGCACGGTGGCTGATGGCCATGCGCCGCATGATGGCCTGCACCTTTTGCCGGCGTTCGGCCTTGGGGATGTTGAGATAGGTGAGGGGCAATTCGATGTTTTCCTCGACGTTGAGTTCGTCGATGAGGTTGAAACTTTGGAAGACAAAGCCGATTTCGCCCTTGCGCACGTCGGTGCGGTCTTTCTCTTGCAGCCCCGACACCTCACGACCGTCCAAAAAGTATTGTCCGCCCGTGGGATTGTCAAGCAGTCCGAGGATGTTGAGTAGTGTGGACTTGCCGCAACCCGAGGGGCCCATGATGGCCACAAATTCACCGTCGGCCACTTCAAATGATACGTTGTTGAGTGCTATCGTCTCGACTTCTTCCGTGCGAAACGACTTGCTGAGTTTTTCTACTTTAATCATTGTATTTTTGTTTTAAGAATTATCGGGAATTAAAGATGTTGATGGAGAATGGGCAACTGAAAGGACCAAGGAAGGCCGGGGAGGGGACTCTCCGACCTCTCAGGCTCCGGTCATTGATTCTCGTTGATATGTTTCACGGGGTTTTCGTTGCCGGCCACATAGCTCTGCACGGCCACGGCAGCAAAGGAGATGAGCAGCACGATGACACCCGCAGCGAGCAGCCAGGGCCACCAGACGATGCGGTAGGCGTATTGCGAGATCCACCCAGCCATGAAATACCACACGATGGGCACGGCCACGACGAAGGCCACGAGCACGTAGAGCAGGAAGGTGCGGACGAGGCGCAGGCGCATCTGGTTGCTCGTGGAGCCGAACACCTTGCGCACGGCAATCTCCTTGCTGCGCTGCTGAATGAAGTAGGTGGACATGGCCACGAGCCCCAGCAGCGAGATGATGATGGCAATGAGGGCAAACATGGAGACGATGTGCGAGGTGCGCAGTTCGTGTTCGAAGGCTTCTTCTATCTGTTGGTTCACGTAAGGGCGGCCTTGGTCATAGAGGTCGCGGTGGAACACTTCCTTGAACACTCGCTGCACTTCGCGGAAGTTTTCGGCCGGACTGCCTCCGGAACAGCCTATGGTGACGCTCCACGGTTCCTCCACCTTATCTTGTATGAGCAGCAGCATGGGGTGGCTGTTGTCTTCCAGAATGTTGCGGATGTGGAAGTCGTTCATCACACCGCCGAAAGCAGCATCTTTCGGAAACCCGTAAAATCCCGTCTTCTTGTAGTATTCGCTCATGTGTGTGTCGGTGGGCTTCATCCCGAGGTCGTGCAGAGCCTGCGTGTTGAGGTAGATTACGGGGCGGGCAGCTACGTGGTGGTCGTCCTTGAGCGTGATGCCGTAGAGCTTCATCCACTCGGGCGTGGCGATGAACATCTGAAAACTCTTCGACATTTTTTCATCGATGACAGTATTGTTGTTGCCGCCGTCGGCGGGTGTTCCCATGGCGGGGGCCACACCGGTGACGAAAGGCAGCTGCCGCAGGCGGTTGACGAATGTGGGGAAGTCTTTGTTGTCGAAAGCTCCACCCCCGTAAATGCACATCAGGTTGTCGGTATGGAAACCGAGCGGAGCCTTGATCAGGTGTTGCATTTGGGCCGACATGATGAGCGCGCAGGAGAGCATGACGATGGTGATGACATTCTGAAGGGTGATGAACACGCGCGAGAAGACCATCTTGGTTTGCTGTCGGAATGCGCCCCGCACCACCTCAATGGGCCGCACCCTCGACATGACTGCCGCCGGAAAAGCACCGGTCACGACACCCAGCAGCACGGCCGAACCGAACATTGCCGCCAAGACGGCAGGGTGGAGCATGGCACTGAACTCAATACGGGCATTGAGCAGTTCGGCGAACCGGGGCGTGAGTGCCCAGGCAAAGGCTATGGCTATCACTAAGGAGAGCAGACAGAGCACGACGCTTTCCAACACCAAGCGCAGCCCCACTTCGCGCTTCTGTGCACCGAAAAGGCGGCGCGTGGCCAGTTCGCGGGCCCGGTAGCCCGACTGGGCCACGGTGAGGTTGATGTAGTTCATCACCGAGAAGAGCAGTATCACCAGCCCCACCACGAGCAGGATGGTCACCAGCCGGCTGTTGCCGTGGCGCAGGATATCGTAGTCAGAATTGTATTTAGTGAGATAGAGTCGGTCAAGGGGTGTGAGCGTGGCCCTGCATTTGAAGGCACCGTTATTGAAGCTGGGCCAGAACGACGTGAAGAATGCCGTGAGCCCTTTCTCCCGCGCCATGAAGTCGGTGCCCTCGCGGGCCATCACCAGCACGCACGAGCCGGTGAAATTCACCATGCCCGGGAAGGTCTCATCAATGCTTGCCCGATTGAAATACTTCTCGTAGTAGAAGTCGACGAGCATGTCCACGTCTTGGTTGATGATGGTGTTGTCGAAATCGGCCACCACTCCTGTCACCCGGAAGCGTATGCTGTCGTTCCACACGATGGTGCGCCCGAGCGCATTGTCGGTGCCGAAGAGCTTGCGGGCAAACCGCTGCGTGATCACCGTTCCTTGTCTGTTTTTCAGACAAGTCTGCCGGTCTCCTTGTAGGAGGGGGAAGTCGAAGAAGTCGAAAAAGGTGGAGTCGGTCATCAGCACTTGGGCTGTGACGAACTCATCGTCGTGGGCTATGTCTATCCTGTTCAAGGTGAAACCGCACGTGCGCTCTATCTCGGGATAGTGCTTGCGCAGATGTCTGGCCACGGCGTGGTGTGTGCCGTCGGTGCCATCAGACCCTTGGGCGTCAAAATTTGTGCCCACCAAGTAGATGCGGTGGGCCTTGGAGTGCTGTCGGTCGACGTTGGTCTCCTGCCACACGTAGAGCCCGATGAGCATGACAAACATCAAAGCCACCGACAGCCCGAACACGTTGATGGCCGTGTAGATCTTGTTCCGTGAGAGGAACGTGAAGTAAGATTTCAGGTTGAATAATTCTTTCATGTCTTTATTGGAATTAACGAATTGTTTGACAGTTGACAAGTGGGTGAGTTGACGAGTTGTTTGCCTTTTAAGTTGGCGAACCATTTCACTCGTCTTTCAGATAGTCTACAGGGTTGCCTTGTGCCACTTTGAGGCTGTTGAAGACGACTACCGAAATGATGGTTGCCCAAATGAGGGCGATGCACCCCACAAACAGCAGCGGATTGAGCGTGATGCGCTCGCTGAACTGCTCTATCCAGCCGGCCGAAACGATGTAGGCGCCTATGCCGCCGATAACAAGCGACGGGACGGCTACCCACGAGATGCTGCCCACGAAGAGCTTGAGAATGTCTTGCAAGCGGGCGCCATTGACTTTGCGCACAGCTATCTCCTTGCGCCGGCGGTTCACCTCGTCGGTGGTATAACCGATGAGTCCGAGCAGTGCGATGATGAGTGTCACCATTCCACCCACCAGTACGGCTGTGCGGAAAGACTGCTGTGCATGATAGAGGTTGGCGAGCATGGAAGCATAGCTGTGCAGCGACACCTTGTTATCGGGAAACATCATGGTGGCTTTGTTCATGATGTCGGTCATGTCAGCCTCCGTCATGTCGTTCAACTTGATGAGGAGATGGGCCGCCGGCCGGCGGTTGTAGAACATCACGCTTGGCCGCTCGTCGGGATTGCTGAACGAATGAAGCCGCACGTCGGCATACACCCCGCAGATGGTGAAAGGTACATTGGCGTCGCCACTGTGCCCTGAGATGCACACGCGCTTGCCTACCACATTGTCATTCCAATGAGCTGTTTTCTTCATGGCTTCCACAAAACTGCGGCTCACCATCACTTCCCGCAGGCTGTCTGTCTGCTCTGTGAACTTGCGTCCTTGCACGACTTTCAGTCCCATGAGATCGGTAAAGCCGTCGGACACGTTGTTGAGGTCGGCTGCGTTGAAGAGCTCCCGGTCGTCGCTCGGAAGCGTCACATTGTTGCCCGGTTGCCCGTTGATGAACAGTGCGTCGGCCGAGGAGATGGCAGCCACGTAGGCTTTCTTCCGCAGGTCGGCGATGCACTTCTCCTTTTGTTGGACAGTGGCCCCGTCGATAGTGAGCACTGCTAAGTTATCATAGTCATAGCCCGGATTGAATCCCACCATGAAAGCATACTGCCGGGCGATGGTGAGGAGTAGGCAAAGGAGCAAAGAGGCTGCTGCAAACTGGAAGGCGAGCAAGGCAAGTTTCCACTTTCGGCGGCTCTCGGCATAGCCGTGAAAGGCCGTTGCCACAGGGACGGCCGAGTAGAGAAAGCCGGGCAGCACACCGCCGAGGAGCAACATGGCAGCCAACACCAAGAGAAGGAACAGACCGCCCCGGTTGAGGAGGAGCGCGCATGCCGGCGTGGCGGTGAGCTGTTCGATGGTGCCCTTGCACACAAAGATGAGCAATCCCGCCAGCACCACGGCACACGCGATATGCACCACAGCCTCGCAGAACACGATGCTGCCGATGTCTGTGCGTCCGGCACCGAAGCATTTGCGCACCGCCATCTCCCGGGTGCGGCCCACCATGTTGCCTATCACGATGAGCAGATAGTTCATCACCGACGAGAACAGCAGCACAAAGGCCAGCAGCAGAAGTATCCGGCTCATGGTTTTGACATACGGATCGCCCGTGTAGATGTCGTTGAGGAGCTTCAAGTCATAGTCCATCGTGACACCCGCTTTCTTCAACTCTTTTTGCGGAATCTTCTCCCGCAGCATCTTTTCTATGTTGGGACGGAGGTCTGCCGGTGTCTTGCCCTGCGCCAACCTCACGTAGGAGCGGTAGCGGTCATTGCCCACCCATCGCTCGGATCCGTCGTACATCATCTTTCCGATGCTGCCCAAGGCTATTACGAGGTCGGTGCCGTGGAGGGAGGAGTTGTAGGGAAAGTCGTCGAAGACACCGCCGATGGTGAACGTGAGTCCCGGATATTCCTTGCAAGTGAGATGCCGGCCTACGACATTGCCGCCGATGCGGCCGGCCACTTCGTGGCTGACAAGGCAGTAGAATGGGCGCGACAGGGTTTCCTTGGCTTTCCCCTGTCCTATCTTTTGCGGGAAAACATCGAAGAAACAACTGTCGGCCAGATAGGCGTTGAGCGAGATTTTCCGGTCGTTGTCCACTGCAAACAACGCATCACCCAGCACCTGAGTGGAGCGTGTGGCGGCTTCCACCTGCGGACAGTAGCTCTTCACGCCCTGCGCCACACCGCCACTGGTCTTCTCTCCCTCATCGTGTTCGCCGTCGATGGTGTACTCTTCATATATTTGATAGGTGCGGTCCGCCTCGGGAAAGAAGGTGTCGTAGCTTTCCTGAAAATACACTTGGGCTATGAGGACGGCACCGATGGCAAGGCCGAACCCCAGACAAAGTATTTTGGCAACGTTGTGCCGGCCTCTGCGGGGGAGGTTGAGAATGGCTGATTTCAGATTCTTGATCATGACTTTTCTTCTTTGTTGTCTTTCCGCATCCGACATGGGCGAACGGGAGGAAGATTGGTTGATGGTGCCTTGATGGGCACGTTTCCTTTACGTTTTTCGAACAATAGCCATGCCAAAACAGGCAAAGTGTTGGTGGTTAGCATGTTAGGTGAAAACCATTAAAGGGGCGTGTGTCTAAATGTTGGACATCGCTGCCTAATAATTGGACAGGGGATGGAGGGGGAAGAGGGATACTCTAAATAGTGTTTGGATTTGTGGAACATTATTAAATGTGTGGGCAATTAGTTGGCTTGTCCGTTTTTAATTTGTATATTCGCAATGGAAAACAAAACCTAATAGTATATGACCAATACGGATAATAACTTTTGTGTGATACTGGCCGGCGGCAAAGGCAGGAGATTATGGCCATGCAGCCGTGAACAATATCCCAAGCAGTTTGTTGATTTTTTCGGAACCGGGCGCACGCAGTTGCAGAATACCTACGACAGGATGGCGAAAATTATTCCACCGGGTCATATTTTCATCAATACCAATATGCAGTATGCCGACCTTGTGCGCAGCCAGTTGCCTGAGCTGCCGGCCGACAATTTGCTGGTGGAACCCATTCATCGCAACACTGCCCCGAGCATAGCCTGGGCCACTTACCGCATAGCGCGTCTCAACCCCGAGGCCTGCATCATCACGATTCCTTCCGACCAGACGGTGTTCAATGAGGAGGCTTTCAGCCAGAATGTGCAAGAGGGACTCGAGTTTGTAGCTTCCCGCGATTGTTTCCTTGCCTTGGGTATCAAGCCCACGCGGCCCGAACCGGGCTATGGCTACATTCAGTTGGGGGAGCAGGAGGGGCACGACCTCTATCGGGTGAAGGCGTTCACGGAGAAGCCCGACCGCGAATTTGCCCGCATGTTTGTAGACAGTGGGGAGTTTTACTGGAACACCGGCATCTACATTTCCAATGTGGCCAATTTTCAGGAATGCTTCTCAAGGGTGTTGCCTCCGGTGCTCCGTTTGTTCAATGGGGAAGACCGAGCAGTCTCACCGGCTGATGAAGATGCTTACATGAAGGAGAACTTCCCCTCCTATCCCAATCTCTCGATAGACTTTGCGATACTCGAGAAGTCGGAAAACGTGTATGTGATGAAATGTGATTTCGGCTGGGCCGACCTCGGAACGTGGCACACCATCTATGAGGCCATGAGCAAGGGGGAAGGAGACAACGTGGTGGTGGACAGCGATGTGCTGCTTGAAGACTGCCACAACAACGTGATCAAACTTTCACACGGACGGCTGGGGGTCATCAATGGGCTCGACGGTTACATCGTCGCCGAGAAGGACAATGTGCTTCTCATTTGCAAAAAGGAAGACTCTTCGTCGTTGATACGCAAGTATGTCAACGAGGTGCGGATGAAGAAAGGGGAGGAGTTTGTCTGAACGGATCGGTCGCTGTCCGGCTGGGAAACTGCCGGATGACGATTGTTAAATTATTTGTTCGTTTTCGGCCTCTCTGCTTGCGATATTCTCGACAAACGTCCTGCCCGGCGCAAATGCGCAAATTTGGCGACGTTTTTAAAACACTGATAATCAGTCGTTTGAATTTTGTGGACACAAAACTTGACCCGAAAACGGGGCTGAAAGGGCCAAAACGGGCTTGCAAAAGGGCCACAGTTGCGCTGCAACTGTGGCCCTTTCAGCTTTCAAGTGTGGCTCTTTTGCAAATTCGAAGAGCCCAAATGGGAAAATGGATCGGCTTTTCGGGTGTTCTAAAGCCGGCTTTCGGTTCTGGATGGATCGTTTTGGCGGAAGTGTTTTTGTTAATATTATTCGCCGTCGCGCGGCATTTGGCGGAGACACCTTTCACCAAATCATGATGGGTGTGTGACCAATGCGTGTACTCATCTCATCCTTTACCCTTTTACTTGTTCGCCTTTTTTCTTTTTACCCCTGCCTTTGGACAGCGTAAGGCAGGCTGTCAGAGTTTCTTGAATTCGGCGTAAATCTTCTCTGAGATTTCCTTGAATTCGGCTTCCGAGAGTTTGAGATGCTCCTTGCGGAAATCCACATCAGCCTCACTGTTGATCGGAATGAGGTGGATATGGGCATGGGGCACTTCGAGTCCGAGCACCACCTGTGCCACCTTCTTGCAAGGGAAAGCCGCTCTGAGTGCCGTAGCCACCTTTTTGGCGAACACCTGAAAGTCGGCCAGTTCGCCGTCTTCCATGTCGAAGATGTAGTCCGTCTCCCGGCGTGGAATCACAAGCGTGTGCCCTTTGGCCAGTGGACTGATGTCGAGAAATGCGTAGAACTTATCGTTCTCGGCGCATTTGTAGCTCGGGATTTCCCCCGCAGCTATCTTTGAGAAGATGCTCATGTTGCCCCTTTCTTATTCGATGGTGATTTTGTCAATGCGCAGTTTGATGGTTCCGCTGGGAATCTTGATCTCAGCCACATCGCCCACCTTCTTGTTCAGCAGGCCTTGGGCGATAGGGGTCTTGATGGATATTTTGCCCTCTTTCAAGTTGGCTTCGCTCTCACTCACGATGGTATAGGTCATCTTGGCCTTGTTGCCCATGTTGGTCATTTCCACTGTTGAGAGTATCTGCACGGCATCAGCACTCAGGCGCGAGGTGTCCACAATCTTTGCTTCGGCAATGGTTGTTTTCATGCGATTGATCTTATCTTCAAGGTGAGCCTGTGCTTCCTTGGCCGCATCATATTCCGAATTTTCACTCAAGTCGCCCTTGTCGCGGGCCTCTGCGATTGCTGCTGAAGCCTTCGGGCGTTCGATAGACTCCAAGCGCTTCAGTTCGGCTACGAGCTTGTCGTAGCCCTCTTGTGACATGTAAGCCATAATTCAATATTTTTATTAGTTAATAATAGCTTTTCCCGGAGACAATAAAATAAAGAATTCCGACATCAGTTCATGTCGGAATCCATATCCTCGATTATCTCAGTATTTCCTTGTTCTACTTTTGCAAAGATAGGTATTCTTTTTCATATAGCCAAATATTTTGTACCAATAAGTGCCTTTTGATTGATTTAAATCAAGAAATAAGTGCTGTATGTGTGATTTTTTGCAATATTCATTGCGGTTTAAGAGAAAACGCTTATCTTTGCATTGTGTTTTTCATAGTATTAGATTTAAGGTTAACAAAAGGTTGGGACTCGGCGGAGCCCCATTTTTTATGCCCATAATTTTCACCTTAGTATAGATGCACGCCGGCAACAGCGGCATCAACAAAGAAAACCGCCGCTTGAACGATTTCATTCAAGCGGCGGTTTTATATTTCTCTTCCGGTGTAGGCTCCGGCACGGAGCCACGCCAGATTAGAAGTTGTAGTAGAAACCGAAGGTCACGTTGTTGCCATCGAGATCCACGCCCCAAGCATTGCTGCTCTTGGCACCATCGTAGTCGGGCTTGCTGGTCTTCCAACCGAGGAAGCCTACATGGGCAACGAAGCTGAACTTGCTGCTGAGGTTAACGGCCACACCGGGCTTCAAACCTACGTTCCATACGTCAACAGAAGTAGAGAGGGGGTCGCCTGCGTGGTTGTAGTGTGTGTAACCGAAACCACCGTCCATAAATACGTTGACGAACTTGGAGTGAACGAAAGTGTAGCGGGCATAGGGAGCCACGGTGAGATAGTTGGAGCTTTCGCCTTCAATCTCGACGGGAGTGCCCTTACCGAAACCTACTGTTGTGCCAAGTGCCCAATCCTTGTTGAGATTGTAGCCAATCTCGGGAAGAACGGCATAGGTGGTAACACTTTCGCCACCTTTAACCTTAGAACTTGCAACACCGAAGTTGCCACCTACATAAACTTGTGCGTTAGCACTTACAGCAACTAAAGCAGTTGCAACTACAGTCATCAAAAACTTTTTCATAAATTCCTTTTTAAAATAGTTCTTAATTATTCAGTCCTTTTACGGACTGATATTCCTGAATCCGCTGCAAAGTTATGTTGTTTTTTTGTTTTGGGGAAATAATTTAACAGTTATTTTTAGTCTCTTTTGTTCTTTTTCATGTCCGGAAAGCCTCCTTTTTCTCTGCAAAAGTTTATTAACTGTCTGAAAACCAAGTTGTTGTGGAGTACGTTCGGATTGCCTGTCATCACCATTTGCCTGCGTGCCCGGGTGATGGCCACATTGAGTTTGCGGTCGATGATGTGCCCGTTTTCCACGAAACTGCTGGCTGTGAGGAACTCCATTTGCCAGCGATTCTGTATGGTGAACGAGTAGATGATGACATCGCGCTGGCTTCCCTGATAGCGCTCCACGGTGTCGATGCTCACGCGTTCCAGTCCCGGTAGGCCGAGTCGCTCCATGCGTTTGCGTATCATGGCTATCTGGTTGCGATAGGGCACGATGACACCCACCGTCTTGTCCGGGTCGAACCGGTCGCCGTAGTAGGTATAGACACGCTGCAGCACTTCGCACACGGTGTCGGCCTCGCGTATATTCACCTTTTCCGACACGTTGGGTTGCCTGCAAAATTCTGACGGGATGAACACCATGCGGTGGGAAAGCAGCAGGTCGTCAAGGTCCGAGCGGCCGGCATAGCGGGCGACGACAGCAGGCGGATAGAGGGCCGTCTCTTTCTGATGGGGGCAGGGTACGGGCTCGAGATGCTCGTCGTGATAGAACATGCGGTTGGGAAATTCGGCCACGTCCGGGTGCATGCGTCCCTGTCGGCGCAAGATGCCGACGAATGCTTCGCGCCCCTCGTGGCGTTCCCAGCGCAGCAGACGCTCAAAAAGCGAGTTGCGGCAGTTGTCCAAACAGATGTCTCGGAGCGACTGTTCGGCTACGGCCGACTCTTTCTCCGACTGTTGCACCACGGCCGGCAGCTGCTTGTGGTCGCCTATGAGGATGAATTTCGGGCGGCGAAGTCGGCTGCCGTCTGTCGCCTGTCCGCCATCTTCCGCCGGTCTGTCGGCCAACATGGCCAGCAGACCAATGATGTTGGGTTCCAATATCTGGCCTGCTTCGTCGATGATGGCAAGGTCGAAGCGTTTCAAGTCGAAGATGTAGGGCCGCGAGGCTATCATTGATGTGGTGCCCACGATGACGTTGGTGGCAGTCAGCCGGTGGCGCATGTCGTCGAGCCGCGGGTGCTCAGCTATGGCTTTGCCGATGAGATGAGGGCGGAAACGGGGGTCGCACGAGAACTCATTGCCTATGCGCAGGAAGTCGATGCCGGCCCCGATGAGCATGTCGCAAATCTCGTCAACGGCGCGGTTGGTGTACGACAAGAGTAGCAGCGAGGTGTTGCTTGTCCCGTCGCCGGCCCGATGGGAGGCCAGTGCCTCCTCCACCATGAAGCGCAGCGCACGGCTGGTCTTGCCCGTCCCCGGCGGGCCCACGAGCAGAAAGTAGTCGCTTGCCTGTTTGGCACGCAGCAAAATGTCGTCGAGTGTGGCGTCGTAAGGGCGTGTGAGTTGCCGGCTCGGGTCGCTCTCCGGTGCGCGCCGGCCCAGTAGCAGGTCTTTGAATGCCTCACCTGCGGCTGCAAATCGGTGTAGGGCTTTGATTTGTGAAGCCGCTCCGATGTCGCTGGTGCCATGCTCTATAGCGAAGAGCGGAGCTCCCGTGTGCTCCGCCGGCAGTCCCGGCAGTGCGTCGATGGCTTCCTCGCGTTGCTGTCCGTCGTTCAGGTGTACTACGATCCGGTCGGTGCGTATCTCCTCCAACACACCTTTATATAATATGGCGTGCCTCACGTCCGGTTCCCGTTCCGGCTGCCGGGGGTGGTCCGCTGACTCACCAGGAGCGTAGGCATAGAGGTAGACCATGTCTCCCACGCGGAAGTTGGGCAGGAAGTCTTCCTCCTGTTCGGGCACGCTCAGGGTTATGGTGTCATACCCGTTGTAGTCGCTGCTGCGCTCTTTGCGCATGATGCGCAGGCCGGTGTAGATGTTTCCCGTGTCCCGCTTTTCGGCCAAGGGCATTCCCCACAAGTCGCTGTTGCTCGTGTTGGTGCCCTCTTGGCTGCCCACCTTGCCTATTAGTTGTTCGCGCACCACAAAGGTCATCATGCGGTTGAAGTAGTCGCGTTGTAGTGGCGTGAGCCGGTGGAGTGGTGCCGTCAGCTCTTCGAGCGGCGGGCGCAGGTAGGTGTTGTAGAAGAAGTCGGTCGCCCCATTCACGTTGAGCGTCTCGGGAGTCAGTTCTCCGACATATCTTCCGAAGCCCTTGCGGGCTATGTCGAAGTGCATGGCCACCAGCCGGTTGCGGTAGGCGATGGCTTCAAGGAAGAGCCGGTGGTAGTAGGCCACCACCATCAGCCCGTCTTTAGGCGGATATTTGGAGTAGAGCAAGCGTATGTCCACCGTGTTTGTGCCGAGTCGGAAGTTGTAGCGCAGCACCCCGTAGTAGAGTAGCAACTGCACGTAGTGCGGTTCGAGTTGGTAGCTGTGATAGGCGATGTTGGGCCGCCCCCGCTCGATGTTCATGTTGCGGCCCGACTTCTGTTCCACCAGCAGGCGCATGTCAGTCGTCATCAAGTCCACCCGCCCCTGTATGCCCAAGGCCTCACACACGAACGAAGGTTCGAGCAGGGCCATGCCCCGTTCCTCCCCGGTGGGGGATGGGGTGGGGGCAAGATTGTCCGTGCTCCCGTTGCCGTGGCCGAAGAGTGTGTCCACCACCCGTTGCAGATTGCCCGCTTGCACAAGGGCATCGGCGTAGAACTTTTGGGCGTTGAAGTCGCGGCAGGTGGTAAATTCGAGGGCCTTCTCGCGGAAGTTGCTCCGCACGGTGTCTTTCATGTTGTAGTCTCCACGGCTGTTCACGATGTCGTCGAGGGCCGCTCCGGCAAAGTTTCCGAGCAGTGTAGCCTGCGTGTTGACCCGCGGTTTCATCTGGTTGAGCAGGTAGAGCATCGGGTGGTGACCATACTCGGCGAAGCAGGCCGCTATGCTGCTGATGTCGATGAGGAAGTCGGGTTCCACCACGATGATGCGTGCCGTGAGCATTCGTTGCCCCCGGCCTTCCCCGGAAGCCCGCTCCCCGCTGTCGGCCTTTGTCTCTGTCTCGATGTGGCAGTCGAGCAGATTGAGCTGTGTGCCCTTGCGGATGATGCCGGTGAGGTAGCTGTGGTCAGTGCCGTCGGTCTCGTTGCGCAGTCTTACGGCATATTGTTCACCGCCCGTCTCCCCATCCGGGGTGGCGTAGAGGCAGTTGTCGTCCCAACCGTCCACCACGCAGCGCACCTGCCGGCTGTTGATTTCCTGCCCCGTTTGGCGCGGGCGATGAGTGTGAGGGATGATTTCGGTAAGCCCCGAGGGAATGTCCTTGCCCATCACGGCACTCACGAAGATGCTCAGTGCGCGCCCGTCGTAGAGCAGTTCTTCGCGCGCCAAGGGCTCGCTGCCGTTGCTATGGCGGCGCATGGTTTGTATGTCGGCCTTGTCACTTACCCCCACACGGTGTCGTTTGCAAAGAAAGTCCACCTGCGAAAAGAGGTTTCCGAACGACTGCTCTGTGTCTCTCACGCCCTCGTGACAGCACAGCACCAGCACCTCGTGCATCATGCTGTTGCGCGTGGCCGGCTGTAGGTCTGTGGCGGTCAGCAGTTCCCTGATGCGCCCGAATAGTTCGTCTGCAGTGATATTCTGTGCCATAACGTTGCAAAGTTACGAAAAAAATCCATGCCGCAAAACTAACGACCGTTGCGAAAAGAAAGAAGCTTATCGTTCAGCGGCAAACTGCGTTTATCTCTGAATGAGTTGTTGGACAGATAAATTCGCCTAATCCTCATCATTCGCTGACAAAGATAAAAATGTGTCGGCGAATTTAACGAATTGAGCGAATGAAGGATATGGGCGGATAAATTCGTCTGAACCGCATCATTTGCCGACTAAAAAACATATAACCCGAAGACTGCTAAGATGGAGGAAAGGCCTTATATTCCTCATTCTTTGCTTTGAAGTGGTGTGGGGAGACAGGGGCGTATAAACCATGAGCGGTGTCCTAAATTCCTGTACTTCTTACCCTCACTCCTCACTTTCAACGCCTTTTTGCATAGAATCTCAATATTTTTTCTTACCTTTGTGCGCTTTCACCTTCCGGGAGGGAGGTCTTTCGGGCGTTATATGGTCTGCGCTTTCAGTCGCGGAGTATGTGGCGTGTCCATCGGTTGCGATGGAAAAAGAGTGACTAATAATTATAATAAGGTATCATGGACAAAAAAGAACTCATGCGCAGGGCCATCGTCCTGAGCGAAGAAAGTGTGAAACACGGGGGCGGCCCGTTTGGTGCCGTCATTGCAAGAAACGGCGAAATCGTCGCCGAGGCATCCAACAGCGTGACCATCGACCACGACCCCACGGCCCATGCCGAGGTCAACGCCATACGCAAGGCTACTTCCAAATTGCAGAACTTCGACCTTGAAGGGTGCGAAATCTACACCTCCTGCGAACCGTGCCCGATGTGTCTCGGAGCCATTTATTGGGCACATCTCGACAAAATCTATTATGCCAACGACCGTAAGGATGCTGCCAAAATCGGTTTCGACGACGACTTTATCTATCAGGAGATAGGTCTCAAGCCCGCCGACAGGCACAAGCCGATGGAGATTCTTTTGCGCGACGAGGCACTCAAGGCCTTCCGTATGTGGGACGAGAGCACCGAGAAGACGGAGTATTAAGCATTTTATGTACGAGAAAAACAGTTGTGATAGCAGGGCCCCGAAAGCCCTGCTATTTATGTTTGCGGAAGGGGGGATTCCGGGGCATGGTGATGCCGGATAGCAAAAAAGCAGGAATGATGATAAATTATTCGGAAGAAATTCGTAATTTTGTAGCCAACTTTATAGGTAGAACAAAAAGATGGATAGACTGCCCAATGACCCGATGATTCTTTTCAGCACGGTGAATATGCTGCTCCGTGACGACTATCGCTCGCTCGACGATCTCTGCGACGATATGAATGTAGATCGCAATGCACTGGAAACGAAGCTGGCGGCCGTCGGTTTCGAATACAGCGAAAAGAACAATAAATTCTGGTAAGACCAACCCGAAAGAGCGTCCCGCCATGCCATCGGCGAGACGCTCTTTCTCTATTTCGGCCCCCGGCCTCAGGAAATGGCTGGGGAGGCCATCTTTAAGTATCGGAAACGTTATAACAAGTAAAAGTGTAGACAATGGCGAATTTAAGATTTGAGGTTGTGGCCGAAGCGTTCAGAAAACGCCCGTTGGAGGTGGAAGTCCCCAAGGAGCGTCCTTCAGAGTTTTTCGGGAAATATGTGTTCAACCGCTCCAAGATGTACAAGTATCTGCCTGCCGACGTGTATGAGAAGCTGGTGGACGTGATGGACAATGGCACCCGCCTCGACCGTTCGATAGCCGATGCCGTGGCGGCCGGCATGAAGCAATGGGCCGAGGAAAACGGCGTGACCCACTACACCCACTGGTTTCAGCCATTGACCGAGGGCACGGCCGAGAAGCACGATGCCTTTGTGGAGCACGACGGCAAGGGAGGAATGATCGAAGACTTCTCCGGCAAACTGCTTGTGCAACAGGAGCCCGATGCCAGTTCGTTTCCCAACGGCGGTATCCGCAACACTTTCGAGGCGCGGGGCTACTCGGCCTGGGATCCGACATCGCCCGTGTTCATCATCGACGACACACTCTGTATCCCCACCATCTTCATCTCCTATACCGGTGAGGCACTCGACTACAAGGCTCCGCTGCTGCGCTCGCTCCACGCCGTGAACGTGGCCGCCACCGAGGTGTGCCACTATTTCGACAAGAATGTGAAGAAGGTGCAGACCAACTTAGGGTGGGAGCAGGAATATTTCCTCGTGGACGAGAGCCTCTATTCGGCCCGCCCCGACCTCATGCTCACCGGCCGCACGCTCATGGGGCACGACTCAGCCAAGAACCAACAGATGGACGACCACTACTTTGGCACCATTCCCGAGCGCGTGCAGGCGTTCATGAAAGATCTCGAAATACAAGCCCTCGAACTGGGCATCCCTTGTAAGACGCGCCACAACGAGGTGGCCCCCAACCAGTTTGAATTGGCCCCGATCTACGAGGAGTGCAATCTGGCCGTCGACCACAACATGTTGCTCATGAGTCTGATGAAGAAAGTGGCCCACCGGCACAGCTTCCGCGTGTTGCTGCACGAGAAGCCGTTTGATGGTGTCAACGGGTCGGGCAAGCACAACAACTGGTCGCTGACCACTGACACGGGCGTGCTGCTCCATGCCGCAGGAAAGACTCCCGAGGCCAATCTGCGCTTCGTGGTGTTCATCGTGGAGACACTGATGGCCGTCTATCGCCACAACGGACTGCTCAAGGCCTCGGTGATGAGTGCTACCAACGACCATCGGCTCGGGGCCAACGAGGCACCGCCGGCCATCATCTCCAGCTTCTTGGGCAAGCAGCTCACCGACCTGCTCAACCACATCGAAAAGGCTGACAAGGACGAACTCTTCACCGTGGCCGGAAAGAAAGGTATGGAACTCGACATTCCTGAGATTCCCGAACTGATGATTGACAACACCGACCGCAACCGCACGTCGCCTTTCGCCTTCACGGGCAACCGCTTCGAGTTTCGTGCCGTGGGCTCTGAGGCCAACTGTGCCAGTGCGCTCATCGTGCTCAATTCGGCTATGGCCGAAGCCCTCACCGACTTCAAACGGCGCGTGGATGCGCTCATCGCCGGCGGTGAAGACCGGACGAGTGCCATCATCGACATCATCCGGGAAGACATCAAGACCTGTCGTCCCATCCGCTTCGACGGCAACGGCTACAGCGACGAGTGGAAGGCCGAAGCCCGTGAGCGGGGACTCGACTGCGAGGCCAGCTGTCCCGTGTGCTTCGATCGCTATCTCGATGCTGAGAGCATCCGCATGTTCGAGTCTACGGGCGTGATGAAAGAGAACGAACTCCGCGCCCGCAACGAGGTGAAATGGGAAACCTACACCAAGAAGATACAGATAGAGGCGCGCGTGATGGGCGACCTCACGATGAATCATGTCATCCCCGTGGCCACTCACTACCAGAGCAGACTGGCCAAGAATGTAGAGGGCATGTTCAACATCTTCGGCCGTGAGGAGGGTGCCCGGCTCACGGCACGCAACGTGAAAATCATTCGCGAGATAGCCGAGCGCACCGAGAAGATAGAGACGGGCGTGGAAGAACTCGTCAATGCCCGCAAGAAAGCCAACCGCATAGAGAGCGAGCGCGAAAAGGCTGTGGCCTACCACGACATCGTGGCCCCGAAGATGGAGGAGATACGCTACCAGATAGACAAGCTCGAACTCATGGTGGCCGACGAACTCTGGACGCTCCCGAAATACCGCGAACTGCTGTTCATCAGGTGATAACGGCGTCTTTGAAATCCTTCTCTAAAGGGAAACATACTGTTCTTCAGGTGTTTATGAAATGAGCCCCGGCAAGCGTACAAGCGCTTGTCGGGGCTCATTGGATGTTGAAGTCTCCTTTCTGTGAATCGGATAACGCTTCTTTCCGGGAAGACTACTTCAACTCGAACGCTTTTTTCAACCGCAAGTTGTCGGAAGAGTTGCCTATCAGGGCCTCGAACATTCCGGGCTCCGATTTCCATGCCCCCGTTGTCTCGTCGTAGAAACTCAGTGCGTCGTTGCCGATGGTGATGCTCACCTCCTTGCTTTCGCCCGGCCGGCAGAACACTTTCTTGAATCCTTTCAGTTCTTTGTAAGGACGGTCTACCGAAGCCTTTACGTCGTGAATGTAGAGTTGGATGGTTTCGGCCCCGGCGCGCTTGCCCGTATTTTTCACATTGACGGTGAAGGTGATGCTGTCAGTTGCGGTCAAAGCGGCTTTGTCGGCACGCAGGTTGGACAGTTCAAACGAGGTGTAACTCAACCCGTGCCCGAAGGCAAAGAGCGGACGTGTGTGTTCCTTGTCGGCCCAGCGATAGCCCACGTAGACGCCCTCTTTGTACTCCTCATCGATGATATTGTGAGGGTCGGACGGCCCTTTGGCCGCATTCCGCCATGTGCCCGGATAGGTGTCAAGTGCGTGGGCACCCACTTCCTTGAGCGAGGAGGGCCAAGTGAACGGCATTTTCCCGCTCGGATTGGCGTCTCCCGTGAGGATGGCCGCAAGTGCTTCACCGGCTTCCGAACCGATGAACCAGCCTTGCACAATGGCCGGCACCTGCTTTTTCCACGGCATGGCCACGGCATTGCCCGAGATATTGACATAGACGAAGTTCTTGTTGGCCTTGGCCAACGCCTCGATGAGGCGGTCTTGTGCGTAGGGCAGTTCGTAAGCCTTGCGGTCGTGCCCCTCACAATCCTGATAGTCGCTTTTGTTCAATCCCCCGAACATCACCACATAGTCGGCTCCCCGGGCCTTCCTTACGGCCTCGGCTATAAGCTCGTCGGCCGACCGGTTGTCTTCGAGCTGTTGTCCGGTGCTCACACCATTGTAATCGCCGGTGACATCGCCCACATACCCACGGGCATAGTCTACCGCGATGCCGTCTCCCAACCGTGCCTTCAGACCCTCAAAGGGAGAAATCTCCCGCTGCACTTTCAGCGACGAACTGCCGCCCCCGACAGTCATCATCTTGATGGCATTCTCGCCCACCACAAGCACACGTTTGGCCTTTGCCGTGTTGATGGGCAACACCCCGCGCTTGTTTTGGAGCAGCACGATGCCTTCTTCCGCAATCTGCCGGGCAGCCTGATAATGGTCGTCGGAACAGAGGAAACCATGCGGACGGTTGGGATTCATCGTCGTGCGATAGTAGAGTCGGAGCACGCGCCGCACCTTGTCGTCAAGTTCTTTCGTGGTGTATTTGCCCTCTTTGATGCCTTTCAGATAGGGGTTGGCAAGGTAGTAGTTGTCGTAGGCATTGCTGGCCCCCATCGTCAGCCCATTGGTCCAAGACCCGAACTCCATGTCGAGTCCGTTCCTTACGGCCTGCTCCGTGTCGTGGGCTCCTCCCCAGTCGCTCACCACCACGCCGTCAAACTTCCAGTCGCCTTTCAGTATCTTGTTGAGTGTCCATTGGTTATGGCAGTTGTGCTCGTCCTTGTAGAGGTTGTAGGCCCCCATGATGGCCCATGCCTTGCCTTGCTCCACAGCCGCCTTGAAGGCCGGAAGATAGATTTCATGCAGGGCACGGTCGCTGATGATGACATTCGCCTGATGGCGGTATTCCTCGTCGTTGTTGAGACAGTAGTGCTTCACACAGGCCGCCACGCCCTTCGATTGCAGTCCTTGGATGTAGGGCACCACCATCGTGGAAGCCAAGTAAGGGTCTTCTCCCATATACTCGAAGTTGCGTCCGTTGAGTGGTGTGCGATAGATGTTGACACCGGGGCCGAGAATCATATTCTTGTTTCGGTAGCGTGCCTCCTCGCCCAGACTCTTGCCATAGAGGCGACTCATCCGGGGATTCCACGATGCAGCAAGACAGGTGAGTGCCGGAAAAGCCACGCAGGAGTCGTTGGTCTGTCCTGCCTGTTCCCATTCGTCCCACAACACGTCGGGGCGCACACCGTGGGGGCCGTCGTCAGTCCAGAAGTCGGGGAAACCCAAGCGGGGAACGCCTGCCGCCGAAAACTTGCTCTGGGCATGGATGATGCGAATCTTCTCCTGAAGCGTCATTCTGCCGATGGCATCGTCAATGCGCTGCTCCATCGGTTTTGTCTCGTCCAGATAGAGCGGCAGCGACTGCTGCGCCTGTGCCGCCATCGTCGTGGATAGTGACAGCACACATGATAGTATCAAATGTTTCATCCTTGTAGGTTTTATATCATTGAGTCATATAGATTGTCCTTTCAGGTTTAGGCAGGAATATTTCGTCTCTGCAAAATTACTAAAATATAGATATAAAAATGACTCTTTAGAGTGAAAATGTGGATAAAACAGGAAGAAGCATGTTTGTAAATGATTGATATATAAAATCATGGATAGAAAATCTAGGGAAGAAAAAGTGGACGTGTTCATGTTCGTGGCATTAAACTTATTACCATTCTCATGCTTTTCCAATACTTTTTGTTTTCTATCGTCTTCCATTTTGAGATGAATGCCAAGGTGTTTACTTTTGCCATTTAATATATTATCTCACTAGTGTCCCATTAAAATTGAGACGAGTTAAATGTTAATCGAATAGCCCCGGGATGGAGGGAACTATCGAGTTCTTTGACATTGTTGAATTTAGTCTTATCAAACAGGTCAGTTAGGTGAGTTTTGTCCGTCAGTGATATGTTTAGGATTTGTAAGACTTCATAGGTCGCACGTTTTTCACAAGCCTCCTTCATCATGTAGAAAGCAAAATCCTCGAAGAGCCTATAGTTACGATTCTGATTGGCAGATGCAAATGTGTTTTTGGCAATAGGCTTACTTTCTATGTCAAGAAACTTATACTTTGAATGGTGAGCTTCCAATGCCACCACAATGTCTCTCAGACTTTCACGATTGGAGAGTTGTCCAAACATCATTGCAAGCTGTTGGTTCCAACCAAAAACACATCAAGACCATTGCCACAGATAATGGCCCTGGATTTGCGGCGCATAATCTGATTACTAAGTGTTTAGAAGTTGTCGTTTACTTTGCCGGCCCTTATGCCTCATGGCAGAAAGGAGCGATTGAAAACACAAACAAGCTCATTAGGCAGTATATCCCAAAGCAAGCAAACTTCGATGAATTCACAGACAAAAAGACAGCGATGATACAGAAGAAAATAAACAGGAGGCCAAGACAAAAACTCAATTTTCAAACGCCAAAATGCGAGTTCTACAAAAGAATTTAATAATTTTGCATTTGCTGGTTGACTCTATGTCATATACAAGTAAGTTTATGTTGCAAATTTTAGGGCTTGTCTAAATGTTTTTACTAAAGAACGCCATGTGTGTATTTTGTCTGTTCTTGGCCATATTAGAAATCCGAGGGCAGGCAAGTCTCAATGTACGCCGATTTGGCGAATTTGATGGTCTGTCCCATCACCATTGTACGAGTATAGCACAAGACGGGGATGGGATGATTTGGATAGGTACATGGAATGGGTTAGATCGATTTGATGGATATGATTTTGTAACCTTCAAGTCTCATGCCGGCGATGGGAGCAGTTTAGGGTATGATAGAATAACCGATATTCATATCATAGGCAGTAGCATTCTTTGTAAAGTAGAGGATGAATGTTTTCTTTTCAACATCAAGACAGGCAAGTTCAGTGATACTAAGATGACATGGAATCAAACCTTGAGGAAATACCGCTTTTCTGAAGTTCCTGTCAAAAGTATTGTGGATAGGCATGGCATTAGGTGGACAGTGGATTCTAAGGGTGTAAAGCAAGAATATCAGAAATTGAGCTACTTTACTCGAATTCCCCAGAAAACAAATAGTCAGGTGAGATGTATATATAAGGATAAAAAGCGGCGAATATGGATTACCAATAGGGAAGACTCCACCATACGTATCTTTGACGAGCATTTGAATTTAAAAGGTTATTTGGGGAGAGATGGGAGTCTTCATCATAGATATACATGTTTTGGTGCTGCCATCTATTGTATCTATCAGGATGCCAAAGGAATCTTTTGGTTAGGAAGTAAACCCAGAGGTCTTTTTAGACTTCAAGAGAATCAGGGTGGTGACTTTGTAGTCGAACATATCGCTCAAGATGTCTATGGGCATAAAATGGCAGATGAAATCTACAGTATTTGTCAAGATCGATGGGGACGGCTTTGGCTGTCAACAATGGATAAAACACTTTGTTGCATTCTGAATCCTGACAATGAGAGACGAATTATCCTCAATCAATTCAGAGAATTTACCAATCTTCCCCAAATATGTAGATCGGTTCGATACACCTATATCACAGCTAAGGATATCATGTTTGTATGTACCACGAGAGGGCTTCTCGTGAGTAAACTGACAAAAACTTCTCCCTATCGTTTGAGGTTTAAGATCCATCAATGTGAGTCGGGACGATTTAGTAGTCTCAACAACTCTGCCACTATGTATATTACGGAAACCCCTTGTCATCACATGTTTGTATGTACAGAAGGTGGGGGGATTAACCGAATACTTACTAAGAATCTGTTAGCTAATCGGTTTGAGTTCTTGCATTATGATGAAAGCTACGTTTCTTCTGCCATTGATGCCCATGGGGTATTATGGTTAATCGGAACGAAAGGATTGACGGCCCTTGATATACATAAAAACACCTTCGTCACTTATAATAACGATGTGTGGGATGACAGGTTGTTATTCTCCGACGCCCCTCCTCTTTCACTTGGGAATGGCAGATATATAGTCGGGCTTATGGACGGAGCTGCTATTTTCAATACTAATTTGCTTCGCCAAAAGGGACATATTCCCAAAATAGTATTGACCAGCACCCTTATAGAAAACAAGGTTTTAAATTATGCAGTCAGCAAGAGTGACACCATTGTCTTGGATCAGTATCAAAGAAATATCAAACTCACATTTGTTGCACTGAATTATAAAAATTGTGAAAATCTGGAATACCGTTTCAGGTTAGGGGAAAAACAGCAATGGAATAGTTTGCATAGAGAGCGTTCCGTGACTTTACTCAACCTTTCTCCGGGAACTTATCGGCTCTATATAGAATCAAAATTGCTGAATGGAGAATGGGCTGGCAACATTCGCACGTTCACTCTAATTGTAATTCCCACAATTTGGCAGACAGAGGTTGCCAAGGCTATGTATATCTTACTTGCTCTTATTTTGATATTCTCTGCTTTTTACATTTATTTTTATATCCGCGAGATGCAGAGAAAGCAAAATGAGACCTTAAAAGCCTATTTAAGGCTGTTAGAAGAAAGAAATGTAGTTTCTAATGGTAATGAAAGTACATCCTTTCAGGGAATACATCTTTTAAATGATAGCCTTTCAAAAGAGGAAGAAGCCTTGATGAATCGTATTATGGATTATATAGACCAAAACTTGGCAGAATCAGACATCAATGTCACTGACTTGGCTACAGTTGTTGGAGTAAGTCGGTCGGGGCTAAATCGGAAGATGAAGAGTATCATTGGTATTACTCCAAAGGAGTTTATCAATAGAGCTCGGATGCATAAAGCATGCAATCTGTTGGTTTCAACCCATTCTGCTGTAAAGGAAATAGCATATGCCTGTGGCTTTGCTGATCAAAATTATTTTGGCAAAAGTTTTCGTGCAACCTATGGAATGAGTCCATCTGAATATCGGCAAAAGTATAAAAAATAGGGTAAAATGGACTGTAAAGTCAGTATTTGGAACAAAAATACCGAAGATTTGGTTTGATTTTACCAATCATGATATCGGTTTTTAGCGACTTTTGTGGCAGATTTTATCTAATAGCTACTTTTTGCCATAATTGATGATATACCTAAAAATAACTAAGTTAAAGACCTTTATTATGAGAAATGGAAAAATGAACTACTTAAAAAGGTGTGTTTTAGGCACACTTGTATTCCTGCTATCTTCTACTTTATGTACGAGAGCGCAGAATCTTAGCGTTTCTGGTACGGTGACTGATGACACCGGACAACCTGTTATCGGTGCAAGTGTCAAGGTGCCAGGTTCCTCTGTTGGTACAATAACCGATATGGATGGGAACTTCACTATATCTGTTCCGAAAGATACTAAATTGGAGGTATCTTACGTGGGGTATAAGAATAGAATTGTGACAGCGTCGAGTAGTAATCTGGTAATATCTTTGATTGAAGATGCCAATTTGTTAAATGAAGTTGTTGCCATTGGATATGGTTCTGTGAAACGTAAAGACGTGACGGGTTCTGTGTCCTCTGTTGGTAATGCTGACCTCGTTGCAGTGCCGGTAGCATCACCCGTGGAAGCCATGCAGGGTAAGTTAGCCGGGGTACGTGTCACTTTGCCGGAAGGTAATCCTGATGCAGAAATTATAGTTCGTGTTCGTGGAGGTGGTTCCATTACCCGTGACAATACACCTCTTTATATTGTCGATGGTTTTCCTGTTAGTTCCATTTCGGACATTCCGGCTTCCGACATTGAGACTATCGATGTACTGAAAGATGCTTCTTCTACAGCAATTTATGGTAGTCGTGGATCTAACGGTATTATTCTTGTCACAACTAAAAGTGGAAAGGCTGGAAAAGTAGTAGTCAATTATAATGCTTACATAGGTTTTAAGAAGGCGGCTGATAAAGTTGATGTCTTAGATTTGGAGGATTACTTAAAATGGCAATACGAGTTGTCACTTCTTGCATCAGGGTCGAACCATGATAAGTATCAGAAAGTGTTTGGAGGATGGGACGATATATCTAAATTGTCCGGTACTTTAGAGAAAAAGGACTGGCAGCATGAAGTCTATGGGCGTACTGGGAATGTGTTTAGTCACAATCTCAATATCTCTGGCGGATCAGAAAAACTCCGCTTTACAGTTGGATACAACTACATAAATGAGAAAGAGATCCTGTTGACATCTGATTATAACCGTAATAATCTGAGTCTTAAGCTGAATTATGAGCCAAACAAGAAGAATAAGTTGGAATTTTCTGCTCGATACTCTCGGACAAAGATCTATGGCGATGGACAAGGAGATTCTTCTGGCGATCAAAACTCTGTTTCTTCTAATTCGTTTGGCCGAATCCGTCATGCTATTGTCTCAATGCCATTTCATGTTGATGCCGAACAACTCGGAGGTACAATCAGTGAAGATGATGTCGATGATGGATTGGAGGATCCGCTAACGGCCCTTACCGATAACTTTAAGAGACGTGCCCGGCAGAACTTTAATATGAATGGGGCTTGGACATGGAATATTCTTCCCGAGTTGATACTTAAAACTGATGTTGGTTTAGATACCTATTCCAACGACCTGAAATATTTTTTTGGCACAACGACTTATGAATCACAAAACAATGCGCAGTCGGCCTATCAGACATTGCCATTGACCAATCGTACGCAAGTGAGTCGCCGCACTTTTCGTAATACGAATACTCTGCAATACGATTTCTCAAGAATTTTACCCAAGGAGCATTCATTAAATATGTTGTTGGGAGAGGAAAATATTATCGTTGATGAAACCTTGACAACAACGCGCATTGAAGGTTTTCCGAAATTCTATAATGCTGACATGGCATTTCGTTTTTCCTCACAAGGCAAACCGACTAAAGGAAATGAATATTTCTATCCCAAGAATAAGATGCTCTCTTTTTTTGGACGCGTGAACTACAGTTATTTGGAACGATACTTGTTGACAGTCTCTGTTCGGGCAGATGGTTCTAGTAAATTTACCAAAGGCAACAGGTGGGGGTATTTTCCTTCTGTAGCCGGAGGGTGGAGAGTTTCGGAAGAACCATGGCTGAAAGATACCAAAAACTGGTTGAGTAATCTCAAGCTTCGTCTAAGCTATGGTGTCAGTGGTAATAATAATATACCATCCGGTCAGACTATCCGCTCATACGCTATTACGCAACAGTCTTGGTTGAATTTAGCTAGTTCGTGGCTGACAGCTGGACTGACAATGAGCAATCCGGATTTGAAGTGGGAAACGACCCGTTCTGTCAATATGGGCGTCGATTTTGGCTTTTTTGACAATAAACTTAATGGTTCCTTCGAACTTTATCAAAATAATGTGAAAGACCTGTTAATGGAAATGCAGATTACCGGTAATGGATACAACACGCAATTTCAGAATGTGGGAGAGACCAATAATAAAGGATTTGAATTGACTCTAAACTACAATGCAGTAAATACCAAGAAATTCGGATTGGACTTCTCATTCACCATTGGACATAATGTTAATAAAGTTGTCAGTTTGGGAAAGATGGGTTTTTATACCAAGGCTTCCTATTGGGCCAGTACCGAATGTGGGGCTGACTATATAATCAAACCGGGCCTCCCCGTAGGAACCATTATTGGCTATGAATTGGAGGGAACCGGCCGTTATGGTATAGAAGATTTTGTTGGGTGTCAGAATGGTAGGTGGATACTTAAGGATGGTGTGGCAAATAGTGGTGGTGTCGTGGGTACTGTACGGCCGGGAGCCTTGAAACTGAAAGATATGGATGGTAATGGAACTATCAACGATGACGATAAGGTTCAGATAGGTGATGCCAATGCCTGGGCGACAGGTGGTTTTACAATTGGGACTCATTTTTGTGGTTTTGATCTCAATGCAGATTTTACATACAGTTTGGGCAATGACATCTATAATGCTGACAAGATAGATCAGACATCTACGCGTGGTGGACTTTGGCGTAATCTTAGCACAACTATGGCAGAAGGCAAACGTTGGACCAACATAGATGCTAATGGCAATCTTGTCAATGATCCGGCAATCTTGGCTTCTATGAATGCCAATACCGTCATGTGGTCGCCCTATACCAGTAAGGCTGTTTGTACCAATTGGGCGATTGAGGATGGTTCGTTCCTCCGTCTGTCGACTTTAACATTGGGATATACCTTGCCAAAGCATATTCTGAGTAAGGTGTTTATTCAGAATCTACGATTATATATAACAGCATCCAATTTGTTCTGTTTTACCAATTATAGTGGTATGGATCCGGAAGTGGATTGTTGTCGTAACTTTCTCATTTGTCCCGGAGTGGATTATTCTGCTTACCCGAAAAGCCGCCAATTTATTTTTGGTTTTAATCTAACCTTTTAATTAACACTACAATATCTTGACAATATGAAAGATAAATCTATTATTTTTGCCCTGTTGCTTGGCTTGATCGTAACCTCCTGTAATGATTATCTGGAAGTGCAAAGTCCATCCGAGTATGATGATAAAACTGTTTATTCGAATGTATCGCTTGCGGAAGATGCAGTCATCAACATATACAGTTATTTTGCACAGACAAATTCTCATCGTGCGCGTTATATGCCTTATTATGGTATGAATACTGATGCAGAGGTATATTACGATCTGGCCAGTCCAAATTCCGATGAAAAGGCTTCACTATGCTCTTATGGTGCTTTTCAAGCCAATGGTTGGATGGGGTCTGGTAGCAGTGTCAACTCGTACACCTGTTTCTTTAATGGTATAGAGGTGGCGAACTGTTGCATCGATGGTATCCGAAATTATGGTAATCCTGATAAGAACGCCGATATGGCCTATCTGTTGGGAGAAGCTTTAGCCTTACGTGCTCAATACTACTATGACTTGATTCGGGCATGGGGAGATGTTCCTGCACGCTTTGCGCCTGTCACCGGTAAGACCTTGTATCAGGCTAAGGCTGATCGTGATGTGATTTATAAGCAGATTATAGCCGATTTGAAAGAAGCTGCTAACTATCTCCCTTGGCCGGGCGCATCAAAAAGAACTTCAACGACTGAACGTGTGAACAAGGCTTACGCCCTTGGTTTACGGGCCCGTCTCATTCTCATGGCTGAAGGTTATGCAGAGCGTCCAAACTCTCTTGATGATCCGGTTGGTTACTGTGTCAGAAGGAGTAACGATACAGAATTGACAGGTCTACCACTGCTGCAGGAGGCTTATGATGATTTGAAGAATATCATCGGTAATGCCAATTTGAAGCTGAATGCCACCTATGAATCAATTTGGAATGAACTCTGCCAAGATGTCATTACATCCAATCGGGAGTCTATCTTTGAAATTCCATTTGCTTCTGGTCGTGGGCGTTTCTTCTATCATTTTGGCGTATACCATAAGACAAAGAGCAGCCATCTGAGTGTTGCGAACAAAGGTGGACAGAATTGTCCGGTTCCCACGCTCTATTATGAATATGACCAAGGTGACGAGCGTCGTGATATCAATTGTGTGCCTTATAAATGGAATGGAGATGGTTACACTCTCGACAACTTGGGAACAGGCCAGGCGCATCCCGGATTCAATTTTGGGAAGTATGATTATGAGCGTATGAATCGTGTCGTGAATAGTAATGACGATGGTGTGAACTTGCCTGTTATCCGTTATGCAGATATTCTCTTGATGGCTGCAGAAATAGCCAATGAACTTGGCGACCTCGCTTCTGCCAAAAAATATCTTACGATGGTGCGTCAGCGGGCCTTTAGTCAGGCTGATTGTGCCGAGCATGTTACAGCTTATATCAATTCCATTAATGGTAAAGATGCCATGCTCCGGGCCATACAGAAAGAACGACTGTTGGAATTTCCCGGAGAAATGTTGCGTAAGCAAGACCTTATCCGGTGGAATATCCTTGGCAGGGAGGTAAAGGCAACAGCCATAAAAATGAAACAACTGAAAGCACGTACCGGTGCTTACAGTATGGTTCCTCATGATGTTTACTATCGTACTGTAGATGGTAAATTTGAATATTACGGTTTAGCTCGTGGAGAGAATGCTGTGCCAAAAGGAGAAGGTTGGAGAAAGCTTGACTATGACTTCATTACAGTTGCCGTGAAAGAGAACGATCTGAACAATTTTTATGTCAATGATCCGAATTCGAGGCAGTATTGGCCCATATTCCAAACGGATATTGATGCTTCTAATGGATCATTGGTCAATAATTATGGATATAGATGACCTATGTGCCATATTTTAATTGTACCATACCATCTGTGGAGGTGTGCAGGTAGCGGAGCCTCCAATGTTAAAAAGATTTTATGGCATTAGATAGATGAACAGAACAAATTGTAAAAACAGCAAGAGACAAATGATAAACAAACAGACTATTCTACTATTGACAATGCTTGTAACCACAGTCACTGCCATAGGTTCTCCCTTGGTAACAGGCAATGATGTTATGTACTCATCGGGGAAGAGTGTCCTCCGGCTCTCTATATGCACGGACAATATGTTTCGTGTGACGAAAAGTACTGATGGCAGGATGCCGGAAAATGAGAAATGGATGGTTACGAAGTATGATTTTGGGCATATAGATTTCGTGGTCAATGAGTCGAATGTCACGACCCGAAGTCTGAAGATACACGTGGATAAAGATCCTTGGCGCATCACCGTAACTGACAATCGGGGAAGAATACTTTATAAGGAAGTCGACTCTTCTTGTAAGGACTCCGTTTGCAATGTGGTCACGATGAATGCCAACGAGCATTTTTTTGGCTTTGGAGAACGCATGGACAATCTTGACCAACGGGGCCAACGTATTCGCTTGAATGTGGAATTAGGTTCCGGCCCTAAACCGGCTGTGGGAGGTAAGGATATCCTACGTGCCAACTATTGTCCCATACCACTGATGTTGAGCAATTTGGGGTATGCCATTTTTTTTCATACAGCTATGCCCACCAACTGGGATATGGGATGGAGTCAATACGACCGTTATAGTTTCAGTGCATCTGGTGGTGACAATGACTATTTTTTTATCTTTGGGCCGAGCATGGAGAGCATGATACATAGTTATCAACAGTTGACGGGGGCAGCCCCACTGATGCCCCGCGAAGCTTATGGTCTGCATGTCGGCTCTTATAGTGGCGGAACTTGGAAACATGAGAAAGAGACCTCTGATACTTATGTGATCAAACTGATATCCCGGTTGCGCAGGGAAGGCATACCTTTTGATCTGCTTTGGCTGGATTCTACGTGGCGAAATTTTATGAGTTTGGGTAATGGAGGATGTTCTTTCGAGTTCCGGGAGACATTCAAGAATCCTAAGAATATGATAGAATATGCGACCAAGAATCATGTGGCAATGTTAGGATTGCATGTTCGTTCGCTCCTAGATAATGGCAAACGCAATACTCTGCTCGATGATGCCCGAAAGTCCGGATATACAATTACTGATGGGAACACCAACGCCATTGTTGACTTTTTCTCTCCCGAAGCCGTTGATTGGTGGTGGAAGAATGCGGCCAAGAGAGTTACGGACTTGGGCGTCAAATTCCTTAAGACTGATGTGGGAAGCGCACTTCATTTCAAAAATGCGAGCTTACGACAACAACAGATGCACAATCTTTTTCCTATTGCCTATGCCAAAGCACCATACGAACTGTTTGCCCAACTCAACGGGCAGCGTGGATTCAACCATACACGTGAGGGGTATGCCGGCATACAGCGCTATCCTTTCATCTGGGCCGGAGACTGGGGCTCGGAATGGCAATGGTTTGAGCCGGTTATCCGTGGAGGCCTGAATATAGGCCTTTCGGGTGTCGGGTATTGGAGCCATTGCATGGGAGGTTTTGAACAATATTCTGCCTATGACACCGATCTATATCTGCGTTGGTGCCAGTTTGGGATGTTTTCACCGGTTTCCATTCTCTTCGGAATGGATCATCCTCGTTACCATGCCCCCTGGACTTATGGGGAAGAGGCGCAGAGAATATTTATTAAGTATGACTCCCTGCGCTATGCCTTACAGCCTTATCTTTACACAAGTGCGTGGGATATGTATCAAACCGGAAGGCCAATCATGGCCCCATTGCTCTATGATTACACACAGGATGTTATCACATACAATATTTCCAATCAGTTTATGTTTGGCCGTGATATGATGATTTGTCCGGTGACTGTCAAAAATGCCCTCTCACGCCCGGTCTATTTTCCTGGTGGAGACTGGGTGGATTTCTGGTCCGGCGAGCGGATTTTGGGGCGCCAGCATAAATCGTTTCTTACTCCTATTGATGTGATGCCTATTTTTATAAGGAGAGGTGCTATCATTCCACAGCAGGAAGCCATGCAGTATATCGGCGAGCGACCAGTTAAAGATATTACCCTTCTTGTCTATCCTTCTCAGTATTCTTCGTATAATCTTTATGAGGATGACGGTAAATCGATGGATTACCAAAAGGGTATCTATGCCTTAACTAAGATTGAAAGTTGTATGAAGAATAAAACTTGGCAACTTAAGATACATAAAACAGAAGGTAAATTTAAACCAACCTCCCATCAGTTCCATGTTATAGCCTACTTAGACGACAGACCTTCCTCTGTAGAGGTGGATGGGCATACCATCAGTGATTGGCAATATGATGACACGCTCAAACGGGTTAGTTTCCATACCGGTAAGAATAATCAGGAAGGTATTACAATAAGGGTAAAATAAGATGAAAAGGATAATGACTGCCATCATATTGACACTACTATTTGTTTGGGTGTCTGCTCAAGACTATCAAGCTTTGCGTTTCCGGTCGGCTGCATCGTTTTTCAATTATGAGATGATGGAGGTGCACCAACATAATCGGGCCAGAGCTGAGACATTCAATAGAGCCGTTGCAACAAAAGAAGAGATGGAGACTTATATCAGTGGGTTGCGAGCAAGATTCAGAAGACTTCTTGGTGCTTTGCCTGTGCGAGGCAAGATGAAAAGTAGCGTGGTGGACACCAAGAAAGGGCGTGGCTTCTATGTTGAGAAAATCATCTTCTGTAGTGCTCCCGGCAGATATGTCACGGCGCATCTTTATCTGCCGGAAGAACATCGTGGCAGAGTACCTGCTTGCATTGAAATGTGTGGGCACGGGCAAAATGGTAAAGGATGTGGCTCAATGATTGCGGAGCGTATGGCTGTCAACGGTATTGCTGTGATGGTTGTAGACCCATTGGGGCAAGGAGAGCGCCAGCAGCTTATTGATGTATATGGCAAAAATCTAACGAGAGGCGTCACGACTGAACATACACTTCTTGTCCCCATGTATTTGCTTCTTGGCTCCAGTTTGGCTGCTCAGGAATATTTTGACAACAGCAGGGCTATTGATTATCTTCTTACCCGTAAGGATATTGATGGAAGCAAGATTGGTTGTTATGGATTTTCTGGAGGCGGGACACAGACCGCCTATCTCATTGGATTGGATGAGCGGATTCAAGTGGGATGTGTCGGACTCTTTTTTTCGTCACGTGAACGTACTTTGGAAAGTCAGGGGCCCAGCGATGGTTGTCAATGGATGCCGTGTGAGGGGAAGGAACATATAGAGATTGCAGACATGGGAATGATGATGGCTCCCAAACCTTTTCTCGTGATGGATGGTTTATATGATTTTGTCGATCATTGGGGGGCTCTACAGGGATTTGATGAGGTGAAACAGTGTTATACTGTTTTGGGCCATTCTGAAAAGGTCGAACAGTATTATTTTGAAGATGGCCATGCAGTGCCAACAGATGCCCAAGAAAAGATGGTGACATGGTTTCGTCGGTGGCTGCTGGATGATATGTCTCCACTGAAGCCATTGGAATATTGGCAAGATGACAATATGCTCTGCACTAAGAGTGGTCAGGTAAATTTGGAGTATCGCAATGCCCAAAGTTCTATGCAAGCATGTATGGATGAAATGAATTCTTTAGCTGATGCCAGGGAGGATTTCTGTCGGCAAGATTTGCAAACCATTCAGAGGAGGATGAAGATAATTCTTGGATTGCCGGACACTTTCAATGACCGGATAGAGACGGTGCAAACGGGATGCAGAATGTTGCGTACTGCTACAGAATATCGTTATCAGGTAAATTGTAAGGGGGAATATCCGTTACCGGTCATTGTTAGAATTCCCTCTGATATAAGAGCAGATTCACCAATAGTTATCCATCTTACCGATCGTGGAAAAGCAGCTTGGTTGGCAGAAAACGACCGTATGGATGCTTGGTCCAATGGTAGCATTACAATAGCAGCAGACCTAAGAGGATTTGGTGAGACAGCAGATTTGTATCAGTATAATCTATCAAAATATTGGAATAGCCAGTATCGTACTGCGGTTGTTGCCTTACATGTCGGTAGGCCTCTTTTGGGACAACGGGTAATGGATATTCGCACCTTACTCAACTTTTGTGGTCAACAGCCGATTTTGTCAGGGCATCCTATCTGTATTGAGGCAGATGGAATTAGTGCCGTTGCCGTTATGCATGCTACAATTTTGGACGAGCGCATCCATGCAGCCATATTGACCAAGACACTGAAAACATGGAGAACATATATTGAGTATCCACTACAACAGAATATGATGTCTAATACTCTTGTGGGGGTACTGCGCTACTATGATATTCCGGATCTTGTTAAAATCAGTCGGAAGAGGATAAATATATGTGATTAGAGTGGGAGGGGGACTCTGTATACCCTACCGTAGTTTTTCTCCACCCTCATGAGAAAAGATGAAAAAGAGGCGGCAGCTTCAAAAGGTTTCACACAACGGGTGAAGCTTTTGAAGCTGCCGCCTCAAATGATATTACGAGTGGACTTATCTATTCGGAAGCAGGAATCCAGCGGGAATCGCCGGCACCGAGACGGCTATAAGCCGACTTGAGCGTGAAGTCGCCCTTGGAGGGATTTGCAAACACATCGGTTGCAGCTGCATCAAGCGCAGAACTTCCTTTCAATTTGATGGCGAAGTCGTTGGTCGTGTAGGTGTTGGTGTACACAGGCAGAGCCCGGGCACGGATATTCTTCTTCGATTCTGCCATAGGAGTCTTCGCAAAGATAGAATTGCTGATGGTAAACGTGGCAGCTCCGAAGGTGTTCTTGCCAAAATCTATCAGGAAGTTGTCACCGCCGATAGAGTTGTACATCGTGATGTGGTCGAGTACGACAGATTCCATGTCGGTGTTCTTACTGTAAATGAACATCTTGCCCGTCTCGGCTACATTGTAGAGCGTGCAATCGGTCATCCTGACATTTTTCACCACGCCCTTGCCCGAACCGGCGTCCACATGGATGAACGAATAGCCTGCACACATATCGTGGAAAAGGCTGTTGGTGAGCGTCAGGTTGTTGATGGTGATGCCGTTGCTGCCTTGCAAACGGAAGAAGGCATTCTTGATGTTGGCCACTTCGCAATCGGTGAGCGCGAAATCGCCTACCGTGGCGCTGGCACTCTGGTTGACAAAATAGCTTGCGCCATTCTCTTTCAGCTTTAAGTTTTGGAATCTCACGTAGGCATGACTGCCGGCGAGATCGAAGTTTTTGGTGAGGCTGAGTGTGGGAGCTTCGCCTCCGGACAGTCCGAAGAAAGTCACCGACATACCATCAGGGATGGTCAGACTGGCGGGATTGCCGTCGTCACCGATGCCATGCACATCAAGTGTCACACCGGCCGGAATCGCGATAGTGGCACTGTAGTTGGTCGTGCTGCCTGCTTTCTCTTTGGCCTTGGCGGCAATCTCATCGATGAGTGTCTGCGAGAGTTCCTTCACATCGGGCGAGAGCGTCACCTTATAGTCGGCAGCAGGCATGGCTGCTGCGGTGGTGGCGGTGAGCGAACCGCGCTTGTTCTCGCCGTTCAAGATGTTGATGGTGTAGGTGGTGGTGGGCTTCAGACCGGTGACGGTGTAGGAAGCTGCAGCCTTCTGTTCGTCGGTCAAGGTGATATTCTGCTGCTCCTCACCATTCTGAAGCACAACGATGTTGGTCACCTTGGCACCCGACTTCCAACTCACACGGATGCTGTTCTCATCTACATCGGCGGCATCGAGTGCCTTGAATATCTGCTCCGACTTGGTCTTGAAACTGTAATCGTCGAGATATTTCCACGTAGAGGCCTTCCCGGCCTTGTTGCGGCTCATGATGCGGAGGAAATACTTGGTGGTGCCTTCAAGATTGTAAATGGTGTCGGGAGAAGACGTGAAGGAAGAATCTACCACGCTATGGGCTGTGCCGCCCATGGGAATTGCGTCATAGAGGGAATCGGTGCTGTATTCCACCACGTAGTAGTCGGCATCCGGCATCTTGGAGAAAGTGACGGTTGCACGGTCGTCCTGAGGAGTGACCGTGAGCGTGGTGGGGTGGAACAAACGGTCGTGACTTGCGTCTACTCCCCAGTCGTTCTTGTCGGTGCAAGAAGTTACAGAGACTGCACCCAGGAGCACAAAGGCTCCTGCGCAGACTGTTTGGTTGATATGCTTGAGAATCATTGCTTGCTGTTTTTATTTATTGTCAAAACCATAAGAGTTTTGCAGCGTTCCGGCTGCATCCGAGATGGTGGTGGAGTAGATGGGCAACAGGTAGCGGTTTTTCACCGTTGCGTTCAGTCCTCCGCTGATATAGGGCAGGAACGACTTGAGGTTCTGCTGCTTGCTGTCGGTGAGTTCCGCTCCCCAGAAGGTCACGGAGGTGTAGCCGTCGGTGTTGGCAGGCTCTTCATACCAGCACACGCTGCTCATGTCTATCTTCACTCCGTCGGCATCCTGATAGGTCTTGTAGTAGAGTTTGGCCGGATATTGATTCAACTGCGCCGTGTAGTCGACCTTCATTTGGTCGATTTTATCGCTCAGCAGATTCCAGCGCTCAAGCTCATACTTGCGCACGCCCTCACCGGCAAACTCCCATGCGTTTTCGTCTACAAGGGCATTGAAGAACGCATCTTTGTCGGCAGAAATGCCATTCACATAGTTTTCGGCCACGCTCTTGTCTGCCGAAGCGTATGCCCGTCCATGGACGGCGGCCAGAGCCTCGCGGGCCGTCATGCCTGCACCGCCGGTGCTGTTGTCGGGACCGCCGTTGAGTTCGTTCAACACTTCTGCGTAGAGGAGGAGCACCTGCGAGTAGCGCAGCTTAACGGTGTTGATACCGGTCATCACTTTCGAACTGGCATCGGAGTTGACTGCCAGCTGCCGCCACTCTTCATTCATCTTGCGGAAATCCCACTTGGCGCAGTAGATGGCGAAAGGCTTGTTGCCGTCCATCTTCTCCGTCATCAGTCCGGTGCCGGCATCGGTGGAGATGGTGTAGGTGGCACAGGTCACATCGCGGCGCGTATCCTTGCCGCTTTGGTCGAACGACCAGAAGAGGGGAGCCGTCAACTGCACGTTGGCAGAAGAGTTGCCCTTGGGGCCAAACTTGGCCGTGGCTCCGCTCACGCGCACACCCACCGAGTAGCCCAACTCGCCCGATGAACCGAGCCCCATCGGAATCTCGAAGATGTTTTCACGATACTGCGTGTCGAGCCGGCGTTGGTTGATGAGATACCATTCGTTGGCAAAGCTCGGGTTCAGCGCATGCACCCCGCTGCCAATGACGGCGTTGAGGTGTTCCAGTGCGAGCCGGTAGTATTTGGTACGCACATCGGCCGACGGACGCTGCGTGGGATAAACGGGGTCGCTGTTCTTGCTTGCCGTCTCGTAACCCGTCTTGGCCTGCTCGCGGATGGCCCAGCCTGCACGCTGCATGGCTATCTGGGCCAGAAGCGCATGGGCATAGCCCTTGGTGACATGCTCGGTGGTGTAGCCACTCTGGCCTGCCCAAGGCAGCAGATCAATGGCTTTGGTTAAATCCACGATGAGCGTGTCCATGATCACGTCGCGGTCGGTCTTGCCATGATTGATGTTGGAGAGGTCTTCGCGGGTGGGGTCCATCTTCAAAGGCACATCTCCCCAGTTACGCACGAGGTCGAAATAGAGCATGGCGCGCAACGTGAGTGCTTCCCCTTTGTAGTAAAGAAGTTCCTTGCTTGATTTGTCACTGACGTTGGCTATGAGGTCGTTACAGTCTTCAATGGCTTCATACATCTTGTCCCAAGCACGCTGCACCTTGTCGAACGTACCGGCTTTGGAGGTATAATAGTTGTTCAGGCTGTGCCCTTTTGCGTCTTCCGTGGCTTTTGATTCGCCAAGGGCATTGACCAGTTCGCAGTCTGAATTCACCATAAACGAGAAGGCCAACACCTGCGAATAGGTGGCATCTTCCACCAACAGACCGTAGACTTTGTTCAAGGCATTGCGAGTATAATAGGCGGAAGAATAGACATTTTCCTTCGACAGGTCAGACGGCGAAGTCTGATCAAGGAAGTCACTACAGGAAGCAAAGCCCAGGGCAGTGGCGCCAATGATGATTGTCTTGATAATATTTTTCATTTTCAAATACGCTTGATTCAGTTGATTAGAATGAGACATTAACACCGAATACATACAGACGGCTCTTCGGATAGGAAGCGTAGTCGATGCCGGGGCACATGGGATACTTCTTGCCGAAGCTGTCCACTTCAGGGTCGTTGCCGCTGTAACCGGTGATGGTGAGGAGATTGTAGCCCGTAAAATAGAAGCGGACATTGGTCAGGAACACTCTCTTAATCAAGCTGGTGGGGAGTGTATAACCTATCGTGAGGTTCTGCAAACGCAGGAAGGAAGAACTCTCCACTGCATAATCGGTCAAGAAAGTCTTGGTCATCACCGCCGGGTTGTAGATGGTGGCACCCTCGTTGATTTCCAACAGGCGTGCAACGACTTTGTCGCTGCCTCCATACTGATCGATAACGGTGGCAGTCGGTGAAGTCAGCTTGGCTCCGTTGACGGGATCGACACCTGTGTAGCGGGTGTAGAAATCGGCATTGAGGTTGCGCTGCTTGGTGGAGTTATTGAAGAAAGAAGACAGCATCTTCGTGCCGTTGATGAGCTTTCCGCCGAACTGATAGCTAAAGAACACGGAAGCGTCGAAGCCGTGGAAAGTGGCGTTGAGGCCGAAACCACCGGCCCAAGGGGCAATCGTATTGCCCAAACGCTGCTTCACGGGATTGCCGTTTTCGTCGACCTCGAGCTTGGGCGAACCGGGCTTGAGTTGACCAATGGCCGTGTAGCTCTTGTCGTTGACCCCATCGCGCAGTTTCCAAGTGGTGCCATCGAGAATCAACTCGCCCGTCGGATTGAGCGTAGCGTCGTAGGGCGTGTAGTAGCCGTTCATGCGATAGCCCCAGATTTCGCCCAACCGGCCGCCTTCCACAATGCGGAAGTTCTCATAAGAGCTCAGATTGGTACCTGCCCACTTGTTGGCATCCCACTCCGAGCCGGTGTCCAACTTGTCTATCTTATTGCGGTTGTAGGAGATATTACCGGTGAAATCGAGCGTGGCATTCTTCTTCGACAGGATGGAAGCGTTCACGGCCAACTCTACACCTTTGTTGGATGTCTGGCCGAAATTGCGGTATTGATAACTGTAACCGGAGCTGGTGGAGACAGCAGTCTTCATCAACAGGTCTTTCGTCGTGTTCCAATAGAAATCCAACGTACCGTTGATGCGTCCCTTGAAGAAACCGTAGTCGATACCGACATTACGGGTCACGGTGGTTTCCCACTTCAATTTGGAGTTGGAAAGCACATCACCTTTCTGCAACATCGTGGTGAGCGTCTCGTCAAAGTAGGGTGCCTTCACCTTGGAATAGTCGGTGGGGAAAGCATACGACGGGGAGATGCTGCCCGACGGAATGCGGTTGTTACCCGCTGTACCGTAGCTTAAACGCAGTTTCAGATTGGACAACCAAGAGGCCGTGGAGCGCATGAAACTCTCGTCGCTCAAACGCCATGCGAAGGCGGCGGCGGGGAAATAGCCCCAACGATGGCCATCGGCAAACTTCGAACTGCCGTCGGCACGAAGCGTCAGGGTCAACAGATACTTGTCAGCAAGCGAGTAGTTGACACGACCGAAGAACGACAAGAGATTGTCCTTTTGGCCGATATAGTTGGATTGCGGATTGGCCGTGCCGGCTCCCTGATGGGCAAGCACTTCGCCGATCGTGAAGTCTGAGGGGAAGTTGATGGTCGAAGAGTAGTAGTCTCTTTCCTGCGAACTTGACCATTCCTGGCCCACGAGCACATTCAGACGGTCGTCTTTGGCAAACGCATTCTTGGCATCGTAAGTCAGCGTGTTGGCATTGCGCCAGCCTCGGGTGTCTTCGCGGGTGAAACGCGACTGCGGGAAACCCTTGCCCAAGTTGAAGTTGCGGGTGGCCTTGGCATCCCAAGCCTGTTCGGTGTTATCATACCTCCACGTGTAACCGAACTCGGAACGGAACGTGACGTGCTTGAAAGGCTTCCAGTTCACGCCGAAATTGTAGTCCTGACGGAAACGGCGCTGCTGCTTGTACGTACCCATGATACGCTCCAATGGCGAGATGTCTGACTTGGAAGTCTCGTCGGTATCGTCATCGTCATTCGTCGACAGTGGATCCACCGGACGGAAGATGATGGCAGAATTGATGATAGAGTTGGACGCATTGCCGTCGTTGGTATCTGCACCGCCACTCAAGCCGTTGACAGTCTGGTAGCTCAAGCGGGCATTGAAGTCGAGACTCAGCCACTTGCTGACTTCCGAGTTCAACTTCGCATTGATATTGTTCTTCTTAAAGTCGGAGCCCAGCATGATGCTCTTGTCATCCGTACGGGAATAGCTGATGTTGTATTTCAATTCCTTGCTGCCGCCATTGACAGAGAGATTGTACATCTGCTGCAATCCCGTGCGCCCAAAAAGCTCGTCCTGCCAGTCGTTGCCGGCCTTGGATTTCCAAATATCCAAGTCGTTCCAGTCGCCATACTCGCTCGTGGTCTGGGTTTCATACTGATACTTCGCATAGTTATAGGGATCCAGCACCTTGATGTTTTTAGCCACCTTGCGTATGCCGAGAGAGGCACCGAAGTTGACGGCCACCTTCCCCTCCTTGCCGCTCTTGGTGGTCACGATGATGACACCATTGGCACCACGGGCACCATAGATGGCCGTGGAAGAGGCATCCTTCAGCACATCAATGCTCTCAATGTCGGACGGAGCGATGTCGCTGATGCTCGACACGGGGAAGCCATCGACAATATAAAGAGGTGAATTGTCCTGCGAGAGCGAGCCGCCGCCACGCACACGAATCTTCACTTCGGCATCGGGCGAACCCTCGGTGGTGGTGATTTTCACACCGGCCAACTTACCGGTCATGGCCTCGCTCACACTCGACACGGGCACACCGGCAATGTCATCGCTGCTGATGGAGGCCACCGATCCCGTGAGATCTTTCTTGCGCACGGTGCCATAGCCGATCACGACCACATCGTTCAGCGTCGACGCTTCGTCTTCGAGCTTCACGTTGACACTGCTCTTGCCGTCCACATCCACGGTCACGGTTTTCATTCCGACATACGAAACGGTCACCTTCTTGCTGCTTCCTTTAAGAGTAAGGCTGAAATTACCGTCGATGTCAGTTACCGTACCGTTGGTGCCGGCTCCCTTCTCGAGGACAGTCGCACCGATGACAGGCTCACCGCTTTGGTCAACGATAGTTCCCTTCACTGTCTGTGCTGAAATATTGCCTGTTACGAATACAAGGGCACATACCAACACCAGACGGCATAATTTAAAAAATCCAGACATAGTTTGCTGTTTAATAGATTGGTAAATTCTAATATATTGTTATCAAGTTCTTTTTCTATCCTGTTCGTTTGTTTCTGGAGTTGCAAATATAGTCATTTTATGTTTGCGAACAAAAATAAATATGTTAAATCGCTATTTTTCGTAAAAAAACGAGGATTTTTCCTCCATTCGCCTGTCGTTCCGGTGCCATTTGTGGTGATTTGGGCATCAAAAAGCACCTTGTTTGCGCCCACAATGGGAATTTTAACTATTCACACACCATCTGAAGCCTTATCTGCCTGCAGGAGCATTAATATCTTGAGAGAATATGGGGGTATGGCGAAAATTCATTATCTTTGCAACAGTCAGTTCCTGTCGGGAGCCATGCCGTTTCGGCATCATGGCCCGTTGCCGGCGGCGGGCTTGCAATATCATCAACAAAAACACTCATTCTATGAAACAAAAACGCTTACTGTTCCTTTCGCTCCTGACAGCGGCCACCATGGCGACTGCCCAGACCGCCCGACCCGCTGCGGCCCCGACATGGACCGAATGGCACGATCTTGAGATCAACGAGGTCAACCGGCTGCCACTCCACACCGAGTTTTTCGCTTTCAACGGTACCGAGCAAAACCTTTCGGTTGACGACAAAAAGCAGTCGAAAAACTTCCTGAGCCTCGACGGTCTGTGGAAATTCAAGTGGGTGGAGCACGCCGACCAGCGGCCCACCGACTTCTATCTGCCTTCGCTTGATGACTCTTCGTGGGCCACGATGTCTGTGCCGGGCAACTGGGAACTCAACGGCTATGGCGACCCGCTCTATGTGAACATCGGCTTCGCATGGCGCGGACACTTCAACGGAGTGCCGCCCGAGGTGCCTGTGCGCGACAATCACGTGGGGTCCTACCGCCGTACCATCATCGTGCCCGATGACTGGACGCGCGGCAAACAGGTGATTGCCCACTTCGGGAGCGTCACTTCCAACATCTACCTCTACGTCAACGGACGCTTTGCAGGCTATGCCGAAGACTCCAAGGTGGCGGCCGAGTTTGACATCACTCCCTATATAAAGAAAGGTGAAAACCTCATCGCCTTTCAAACCTTCCGCTGGTGCGACGGTTCGTGGGACGAAGATCAGGACTTCTGGAGGCTTTCGGGTGTGGCCCGGGAGAGCTATCTCTATGCCCGCGACCGCCAAACGCACGTCAACGACCTGCGTGTCACCCCCGACTTGGATGCCAACTACACCAATGGACGACTGACGGTCAAAACAACCTATCAGGGCAACGTGGCGGTGGAATATGCGCTCTCGGATGCCGATGGCAAGATGGTGAAAAGCGTCACCTCGCTTCCCAAAGTGAGCGGCAACCCGCTCAAGGGGCCCAAGGGCAAGGGCCACTTCCATCCCATCAAGGAAGACACATACGTGTTCGGCATTCCCAATGTGAACCAATGGACGGCTGAGACACCTTATTTATATACGCTGCGCGTAAGCCTCAAGGAGGGGGATAAAGTGATCGAAACCGTCACCCGGCGTGTGGGCTTCCGCAAAGTGGAAATCAAAGACGGCCAACTGCTTGTCAACGGCAAGCCCATCCTCATCAAGGGGGCCAACCGCCATGAAATGGATCCCGACGGAGGCTATGTCGTGTCCGAGGCTCGGATGATAGAGGATATCAAGCTCATGAAACGGCTGAACATCAATGCCGTGCGCACCTGCCACTACCCCGACGCCCCGCGCTGGTATGACCTTTGCGACCGGTACGGGCTCTACGTGGTGGCCGAAGCCAATCAGGAGAGCCACGGACTGGACAAGACCGAGGTCATCAAGTCGCCGCTTTTCGGCCGCCAGATACTCGAGCGCAACCAACACAACGTGGCCGCCCATTTCAACCATCCGAGCATCATCGTCTGGAGCTTGGGCAACGAGACCGAGGACAGCCCCAACTTCACGGCTGCCTACGACTGGATCAAGCGGCAGGACACAAGCCGGCCGGTGCAGTTTGAACGCGCCGGGACGGGTGGCAACACCGACATCTTCTGCCCGATGTACATGAGTCCGGAGGGTTGCGAGCGCTATGCCGCCAACCCGGCATCCACCAAACCGCTCATACAGTGCGAGTACAACCACACGATGGGTAACTCGGGCGGCAACCTTGCCGAATACTGGCAGCTCGTGCGCAAGTATCCGAAGTTTCAGGGCGGCTTCGACTGGGACTTCGTCGATCAGGCCCTGCGTGGCCGCGATGCCGAGGGGCGCACCATCTACAAGTATGGCGGAGACTACAACGACTACGACCCGAGCGACAACAACTTCAACTGCAACGGCATCGTGGGCCCCGACCGGCAACTCAATCCCCACGCCTACGAACTGGCCTACCAGTATCAGGATATCTGGGCCGAACCCGTCGACCTCGAAAAGGGTAAAATCAGCGTTCGCAACGAGTTCTTCTTCCGCGACCTGAGCAACGTGCGGCTCGAATGGGAGCTCACACAAGAGGGCAAGACCGTGAAGAGCGGCACCCTCGACCGGCTCGACATCGCTCCCGGCGGGACACACGAATACACTCTGCCCGTAGACGACAGTCTGCCAGGCGACTGCTTTCTCAACATCCGGTTCCGGCTCAAGGAGGCCGAACCACTCATGAAGGCAGGTCAAACCATCGCCTACCGGCAGCTTGCAATGCCCTATCACGGCTATGCCATCTCGCCTGCAGAACCTCGCCATGGGGCCATCAAGATTATCGACAAGAAAGGTAGGCCCGACATCGTGCTCACGGGAGCAGACGGCATGACCGTCCGTTTTGACCGGCAGACCGGGCTTCTCGCCGAATACACAGTAGGCGGAAAGAGCCTCCTCGGGGAGGGCGGAACGCTGAAACCCAACTTCTGGCGCGCCGTGACCGACAACGACATGGGGGCCGGACTGCACAAGCACTTCGCCGACTGGCACCATCCGGAAATGAGGCTGACGGCTCTCACGGCCGTGCGCGACAAGGGCCGGAAAGACCTGGCGCTCGTCACAGCCGTCTACGACTTGCCGCAGGTAAAGGCCGGGCTCACCCTGCGCTACGCCATCGGCCCCATGGGCAAGATGCTCGTCACCATGAACATGACGGCCGACACAACGGCCAAAGCACCCGACTTCTTCCGCTACGGGCTCGCCATGCAGCTACCCTACGACATGGATCGCAGCCGCTACTTCGGCCGAGGCCCCATCGAGAACTATTCCGACCGCAAGGAGTGCATGCCCGTAGGCATCTACAGTCAGACGGCCGACGAGCAGTTTTTCCCCTACATACGCCCACAAGAGACGGGCACCAAGAGCGACATGCGCTGGTGGCAACAGACCGACGCAAGCGGTTTCGGACTCCGCATAGAGGCCGATCAGCCATTCTATGCCTCGGCCTTGCACTACGACATCGACGAGCTTGACGAGGGGACGGAGAAGAAACAGCGGCATCCGGAGCAGTTGAAGAAGTCGAAGTTCACCAATCTCTTCATCGATGCGGAGCACTACGGCGTGGGCGGCATCAACTCGTGGGGTGCCTGGCCGTTGGAGCCCTATCGCGTGCATCGCGGGGAGAAGGGGTTGAGTTTGAACCTCATCCCCACCCTCTCTCCGAGGGGAGAGGGGGAGTGATGCGCCCATCAACTGATTTTTCCGCTTATTGATATTGATGGGCAAAGCGGTGGATTATTCGATAAAAGGATAAAAAGACTCTGACAACGGGGCGGAAGTGCTCCGATAGGCGTAAAGTTTTTTCTACTCTGATTTGCATTTCCATCGTTTATATCGTATCTTTGCAATAGCAAGGGGAGCGCATGTACGCTCCCCTTTTTTGTCTTCTTCCCGTTACAGGTGACAATTCGGCCCAAACAGTCTTGCCGAACGGCCTCTTCCACATTCTCACTCGGCCCGAGTGATCTTTCAAGTGTGGCTCTTTTGCATCGTCGTTTGGGCTTAGTGAGAATTTTGATGGGGTGGATGAGGCAAATAAGACGGATGGGAATAGCCAACAGGATGGGCGTGAGAAAAGGTCATGTAAGGCTTTTTCGAAAGGTTTAATAGTTTGTGCTATATACAGAGAGAGGATGAAAAGAGGAAAACCGAGAAGGAAAAAGGGGAAAAGAGGGAAACAGGAAAAAGCAGGTTACCGCAAAGAAAGTACATAGACAAGGAGCTAATGCCAATCGACGATGAAAAGGCCGTACACGGCTTGCACCCTCCATGCCACTTGCCGGCCTTCCGTCAACATGCCGTCGTAGACTCTTGCTGATGGGTGGGGGAGCCTGACAACTGCACAGCATCAAGCTGCCGATAAGCTGACAATGGATGGGAATGGGGGTAAAAAAATGTCGGAAAGGGTGTATTTTTGTCCTTTCCGGCCATATTTTCCATCTGAAGTGTTGCTTCGTATTGTTTAAATGCTTATTTTTGCCGATGCTATATAATCTAATGCCCTAACAAACTGCTTAGACAAAGATGAAACCTTTTGCAGGCATAGCGTCATGAAACGATAATTCTCAATCACTTATACTAATAGTTACTAAAAACAAGACACATGAAGAATGCAATGAATCTGATGTGTAAGTTCTGTCTGCTGACGGGGCTTTTGCTGATGCCGCTTGTGGCGTTGGCGCAAGGCACCGTCAGGGGAACGGTCGTTGACTCCAATGACGAGCCCATTATCGGCGCATCGGTTGTCGAAAAGGGCAATGCGCGCAACGGCACGGTGACCGATCTTGACGGTAACTTCACGTTGAAACTGGTCAAGTCGAAGACGGCCGTTGTGACCTACATCGGTATGGTTTCACAGGAAATCACGGTTGCGGATGCCGCCCGGAAGGTGGTCATGAAAGACGAACAAGGGCAGTTGGACGAAGTGGTGGTGCTGGGTTACACCAGCCGCGCCCGCAAAGACCTCACCGGTTCGGTGGGCTCCGTGGGCGGTGCCAAGTTGGCTGCTGTGCCTGTGGCCTCGGCCGCCGAAGCCTTGCAGGGCAAGATTGCCGGCGTGCAGGTGACCACGGTCGACGGTGCGCCGGGGGCCGATGTCAATATCCGCATCCGCGGCAATACGTCGGTGACCCAGAGCAACGAACCGCTCTACATCGTCGACGGTTTCCAAGTGGGCAATATCAATGACATTCCGCCCACCGACATCGCCTCCATCGACGTGCTCAAAGACGCTTCCCTCACGGCCATCTACGGGGCCAAGGGCGGCAACGGCGTGGTGGTGGTCACCACCAAGTCGGCCAAAGAGGGCAAAATCACCGTGGGTTTCAACGGTCGCACCACCGTGGCCCATCTCTCGAAGAAGCTCGACCTGATGGACACTCCGCAGTTTGTGGGCTATCAGTACGACCGTGCGGCTGCCAACGGCACCCGTTCGAGTTGGGCAAAGCCCTTCCGTGGCAATTTCGGCAACCCCGCCGACCTTGCTGATATCTACCGCCGGGCCGCGACCCACGACTGGCAGGACGAGGTGATGGGGGAGACCCCCCTCAACTACTCGGCCAATGTGACCGTCGGTGGCGGTTCCGACAAAGTGAAGTTTAACACCTCCCTGACCCAGAGCGACGACAAGGGCATCATCATGGGCTCGGGTGTGCGGCGCACCAATCTGAACATCAAGCTGCTTGCCAAGCTCTCCAACAACTTGGAACTGACGCTCAATCCGCGTATGACCTATCGTCGTGACATTGGTGCCGGAGGCGACAACATTGGCTCGGGCGGCATCATTGATGTGCTGCGCTATCGTCCCACCAACGGTCTGCGGGAGTTTGCCTTCTGGGATCCGCGCACGGTAGACCCCGATGAGGAGGCGGCTTTCTCCTACACCAACCCCAAGAGTGACATCCAGACCAACACGCAGAAGAAGCATTCCTACAACATCGTGAATCAGGCGAGCTTGGCGTGGACGCCTATCAAGGGCCTGATGCTGCGCACGGAAGCGGCCTACAACATCACGTTCAGCGATGTCAACCGCTTCTACGGACCGCTGACGCGCGTGGGAAAGGGGCACAACAGCCAACCCGTGGCGCAGGTGACCAACAGACGCCGCATGTCCTACACATGGACCAACACCGCTACCTATAACATGACCGTGGCCGACAGGCACAACTGGTCGTTCCTCCTCGGACAGGAAATCTACAGCAGCGAGGAGCGTGTCAACTATCAGATGAACCGCTACTTCCCCCGCGACATCTCGGCCCAGAAGGCCATCGACAATCTCAATCTGGGCACTCCCTACGAGTCCAATTCCTCTTTGAGCACCCCCGACCGCACAGCCTCGTTTTTCGGGCAGGCCGGTTGGAACCTTGCCCATCGCTATTTCCTTGCCGCCACGTTTCGTGCCGACGGCTCGTCCAAGTTCGGTGCCGGCGAGCGTTGGGGCTATTTCCCCTCCGTTTCGGGCGCATGGGTCGTCTCGAAGGAGAAGTTCATGAAGCGTGTCAAGTGGCTCGACAACTGGAAACTCCGCGCCTCGTGGGGCCTGTCGGGCAACAACCGCATCGACAGCGACCTCTGGCGCTATCTCTATGCCATCAACTCCACCGGCGGTCCGGGCTTCGGAGAAACCGTGGAGCAGGGAGAAAAATACTATGGTTTCGGTAGCGGTGACAAGCTGGCCAACCCGCGCATCAAGTGGGAGACCACCGTCTCGCGCAACTTGGCTATGGATATCAGCCTCTTCGGCGGCCGCCTGCAACTCACTCCCGAATTCTACTGGAAGACCACCAAAGACCTGCTCTACAAGTCGGACATTCCCACCACCACGGGCTATTCCACCCAAGTGCAGAACATCGGGCAGGTATCCAACCGCGGGGTGGAACTCAGTATCAATGCCGACCTGCTGCGTGGCAAGGACTATGTGCTGAGTGCCAATCTCAGCATGGGCTTCAACAAGCGTGTCATCGACAGGCTCAACGATACCGATGACGTGCTTTGGGATCAGAACAGCCGTTGGAAATCGAGCTACAATGACTATTGCCTGCGCGTGGGCGACGAGCTCGGACTCATCTACGGTTTTGTGTACGACGGTCTCTACAGCCCCGAGGAGTTCGACTTCGATCCCAATCGGAATTTTCTGGCTGTGCCCAAGCCTCTCACGTTTGATAAAGACGGCAGGCGCGTTTCCGGCACGGTGATCAATCAGGTGTCGGCCAGCAGTAATTCCGGTGAAGCCACGTTGCCAGGCAAAATCAAGTTTAAGGATCTCGACGGCGACGGATACATCACCGAGAAAGACCGCACCGTCATTGGCAACACCAACCCCAAGGTGCAGGGAGGTTTCGGAGTGAGCGGGCAGTGGAAGGGCTTCGACTTCACCGCCAACTTCTACTACATGCTCGACTTCGATGTCAACAACGCCACGGCCTATGCCCTTTCTTCGTCAACGAAAAACCGGAACGAATTTACCAACGTGCTGGGCAAGTTCACCGACCATTGGCAATATGTCGATCCGGCTACGGGAGAGTGCATGTACAAGAACTACTATCTTGACAATTCCGTGGAGAGTTACATCGGCATGAATGCCGGCAAGAGTCTTTGGAATCCCGCCGATGTGGTGAACAATCTCACCCAATCCTATTTCATAGAAGACGGTTCGTTCCTCCGCCTGCAAGATGTGACCATCGGCTACACGCTGCCCGCGAAGCTCACCCGGCGCTGGGGCATCTCCAAGTTGCGCTTCTATGCCAGTGCCTCCAACCTCTTTATCATCACCGGCTACTCGGGCTACGACCCCGAGGTGGACATCCAGACCGGCCTCACGCCCGGTATGGACTACAACCGCTACCCGCGCAACCGCGCTTTCTCGCTCGGTGTCAATCTTAATTTCTAACGAAAGGAGCCTTTATATGAAACTCAAGAATATCTTATGGATAGGTGCTGCCCTCACCGCCCTTACGGCCTGCAACGACTATCTCGATGTGGACGCGCCGTCGAAATATGACAACGGCTATGTGTTCGGGGGCGTGAACGAAATCAATACCGCCCTCAACGGTGTTTATGCCCAGCTGCTCAGCGGTGACACCTACGGCAGTGCCTACCTCTCGACGTTCTGCCTGAACAGTGATGTCGACTTCGCAACCAACAGCAACGAGCAGCCCGGCACCAACAACTTCCGCCGTTTCGACGGCACCAGTGAGGCCGGTGATCTCAAGAAAACATGGAATGCCGCCTATCAGGGCATCGAATATGCCAACAACTTTATCTGGCAACTGGAGCACAGTCCGCTCTACACGCCCTCCAACAAAGACTTCGAAACCCTGCAACAGCAGATGGGTGAGGCTAAGGTGATGCGCGCCATGTTCTATCACGACCTGATGTGGCTTTGGGGAGATGTCCCATTCTCGCTGCTTCCCACCTCGCAGATGGCCGACAAGGTGATGCCCGTAGCCTGTCGCGACACCATCAATGATAGGCTGATAGCCGACTTGAGGGCGATAGCTTCTAAGATGAAGTTTGCCAATCGGCTCGACAACGGCATCGAACGCATTTCTAAAGAGATGTGCTGGGCCATGATAGCCCGCCTTGCCCTTACCGAGGGAGGCTACTCTCTGCGCCCCGACAAGGAGCACAACAGTTATGGCATCATGCTACGCCCCGACAACTACCGGGACTACTACGCCTTGGTACACCTTTATTGCGACTCCATCATCAGCTCGGGCACGCACCGTCTCACCAAGAGTTATCGCAATGTGTTCATCGACGAGTGCAACTATCAGGTGGACAACTCCGATGATCCGATCTTCGAAATTCCCTTTGCGCAGAACTCCACCGGCAGCATCGGCTATCTCCAGGGGCCGCGCTGCGACTTCAACGAAGGCTCTACCACGGGGCAGAACGTTTGGGGCAAGGCCTCCGGCGCAGCCCGCGTGAGCACTTTCTACCGCTATTCTTTCGACCCGACTGACGAACGGTTGAAGTATGTTGATAACACTTGGTACTACCTCTACGATGGTACGCCGCAGGTGAACTTCTCCTACACCATGTACAACAACAAGTGGTCGAAGTTCTGGAGCAAGGGAGCTCCGCTCGGCCCCACGAGCGAAGGCAACACGGGCATCAACTATCCCTACATGCGTTATGCCGATGTGCTGCTGATGGATGCCGAGGCGTTGAACGAACTTAATGGCGGCCCGACCGACCAAGCCAAGGAAGACTTGGCCCAAGTGCGCCGCCGGGCCTTCCAAAGTGCCGACCAAGCGGAGAAGGTAACGGCCTATGTCAATGCCGTGAGTGGCAGCAAGGAGCGTTTTCTCAAGGCCGTGCTTGATGAGCGCAAGTGGGAGTTTGCCGGCGAAAACATGCGCTGGAAAGACCTTGTGCGCAACAATCTCTATGGCGTGGCCCTCTATTATGAGTTCCTGCGCTTTATGGCTGTGGCCGAGAATGCAGGTGGTTCGTCGGAGTATGAAGACGTGCTGGCAGAGCATGACGGGCGCGACTACATCGCCACGTGGCCCTACTCGGTGTACTATCGCAAGGCCGCCAATCCCAAGAACACCGACACCTATCCCAATACGACACTCGACATACTGGAGCTCAGCGACTCTTTCAAAGACGTGCGCCCCGCCGCCGACCCGGCCAATCCGTGGAGTCAGGCCGATGTCTACGGCTGGTGGGACGAGAGCCAAGGTGTGAAAAACGAGTGTCGCTATTCGCTCTACGGCTACATCCGCACCGATCTGCTGGGCAATCCCGTTGTGGTCAATGCCGACGGACAGCCCGTTTCCATGCCCGCTCCCTCGGCAGACATGCAGCCCTCGCAGCTGCCTGTGGTGCGCTACATATTGCCCTATCCGCGCGAAGCCATCCAGCGGAGCGCCGGAGCCTACAAGAACTATTACGGTTATCTCAACTAACGCCTAAATGAAAACCCTTATGAAGAAATCACTTTTATATACACTGCTGCTGCTTGGCGGCTGTGCCCTCGCAGCTTGTTCTGACAAAGACGATGCCGGAACGGCCTCCGGGCGGGAGTTCATGACCATGTTCCGATGCGACAACAACACGGGAAAGGGCGACTATCCCACTGATCCTTACGCCTGCCACGTGCAGGACATCAACGACATACACCTCTATTGGTATGGCGTGAACGACTGTGCGGGCTATGAAATCAAGATGGCCCTGCAGCCCAATGTGTCTTCCGGACTGGCTGAAGACTGGGAAAATCCCAAGCATATTCTACTGGACACCATTGTCGGCCCCGACGTGTTGGATATGGTGATCAAAGACCTGCAATACTCCACTGACTATCGTTTTGCCATCCGCACGCTCTCCAAGCGCGGCGAGGGCTACCATTCCAACTGGTATGGCTATGGCAATGGCCGCCAATGGGCCGAATACTTAGGGCTCACCACGGGCAACCGCTATGAGGTGCCCGAGGTCATCATCGCCAGTGACGTGACCAAGACGACACTCCGCGTGAACATTGAGCGCAAGGCGGGCGAGTCGGGAACGGCTGCCGAGGTGGCCGAATTCAAGACGCACTTCTCCACCGTCGACTTCAACGGCACGGAAAGTTGGAAGATGGAGACCCTCACCGTGGAGGCTTCTCCCTCCAGTCCCGATGCACAAGTACCGGAGAAGTGGTGGAAATACCGGCTCACATCAGAAGACTTCGAGCGCGGCTATGTGGACATTGACGGGCTCACGCAGAACAGCGTCTATCTCATCAATGCCGTCGATGACGACATTCCCGTGGCTGTGGACGCCTGCTACAACACGTTGGCCATACGCATGGACGGTGAGGCGGGGGCTCCGATAGTGATCAAGCACGTGGTGAACGACCCGGCCGGCAGCACCATTACGCCCGAAGAGGCGGCCGCTGCCACTCAGTATCAGGCCTGTCGTCTGGACTCCATCATCAACAAGTACAATGTCAACTCTGCACTTGCCGAAGGGCAGGTATTCTATCTTGAGGGCGGCAAGACCTATTACTTTGCCACCAATGTGAGTCTCTACAAGGGCTTCACCCTCAAGACCAATCCCGCCGACCTTGCTGCCGGGAAAGGTCGTGCCACCGTGCTTCTGAACGGAATGTACACCACCGGCGGCAACGTGAACTCCTGCAACTTCATGTTTGGCCGCCAACCGCAGAGCGGAGAGAATCCCAACGTGCGTATCAACATCAAGGCCCTCGAGTTTGAAGACATCGATTTCAACTGTCCGTTGGCCCGCAACTACGGTGATCAGGAGGCCGGTGCAGGCAACGCCACGGGCAACTATTTCGCCAACATGTATTCCAATGGCATGGGCATTCAGGTGCAGCGCTTCCTGGTGAAGAACTGCTCGTTCCAAGGCCTCGTGCGTGGCTTTGTGCGCGTGCAGGGATCTGCTGTTAAGGTGTTTGAGAACTTCATCATCGAAAACTGCGACTTCTACAACGACGGCTACTACAACAACAAGGGTGGTGGCTACCCGTGGATAGCCGGTGACGGCAAGCAGCCGAAGAGTAACGTGTTCAAGCACATGGTGTTGCGCAACAACACGTTCTACGACTCGCCGTTCCCCAGCCTGTTCAACGATGCCAACAAGAATCTTGGCTGGCCCGCCTCGGTGTCTTACGACATCACGCTGGAGAACAACACATTCGTCAACTTCAACACGCGGAGCACGGGATGCCCCATCTTCAACCTGCGCTATCTGCCCGGTGGTTCCAAGATCACGGTGCGTAACAACCTCTTCATCCTCACCAAGCAGGCCGGCGACTCGCGCAACATGTACTTCTCGGGTATGGATATACGTACCATCAACGGTTCAGGCCTCGTGTTCTTCGACATTGCCAACAACTGGTCGACCAACACCCACCTCACCAACGGGCAGATATTCTCGGGCTCAGCCTTCAGTGCCAAGAAGAACAGTGCAGGTGCCTTCGGCGACGATGCCCTGCTCAGCTGGCGCGGCGAACTCGAAGTGCATGTCGATGACATCTCGCCCGAAGAACTGATGACGGCTCCCAACCCGCCCCACCTCTCGGGTAAGGACATTCACGAGACCGACAATCTCAACGGCCTCTACTACCGGCAGACCGACAAAGTGCGCGGCAGCAACATCTTCAAGCTTGGCATCGGTGCCCCGAAGTGGCGCACGGGCGCGAAGTGACGAAGATGCATAAAGACACACCATAGCTGCCCGGTGGGGCAGTAGCCAGTTGGTAAATTCCGGCGGAGAAGTGCACACCCTGCATTTCTCCGCTTTTTGTATAGGGGTGTTTCATTTCTTTTTGCTACTTTTGCACTGAATATATAGTCTGTAAAATGGAGAATCCTTATATCAAACAGTTTCCCGACCTGATGTCGGGGAAGACCATTATGTATGTCCACGGCTTCGGATCGTCGGCCGCTTCGGGCACGGTGAAGCGCATCCGGGAGACGCTTCCCTCGGCCCGCGTTGTGGCCTACGACCTCCCCCTCCATCCCGAGGAGGCAATGGCGTTGCTGCAAGAGAAGTGTGCGGAGGAGCGGCCCGCTCTCATCATCGGCACGTCGATGGGGGGCATGTATGCCGAGATGCTGCGCGGCTACGACCGCATCTTGGTGAACCCCGCCTTCGAGATGGGCGACACCATGCACGAGCATGGCATGATGGGCAAGCAGGTGTTTCAGAATCCCCGGCAAGACGGTGTGCAGGAGTTTATCGTCACCAAGGCTCTGGTGAAGGAATACCGCGACATCACCGCCCGATGTTTTGCCGGCATCACCGATGACGAACGCCGTCGCGTGTGGGGACTCTTCGGCGAAGAAGACCCGGTGGTACACACCTTCGACCTCTTCCGCAGCCACTATCCGCAGGCTGTGCATTTCCACGGAGAGCACCGCATGACCGACAAGAGTTTCCTCCACGGTGTGCTGCCCGTCATCCGTTGGGTGGACGACCGCCAAGAGAGCCGTGAGCGCCCCATCGTCTATCTCCATTGGAACACGCTCGCCGACAGCTATGGTAACCCCAAGTCGAGTCTGAACAAGGCCTACGACCTGCTCGTCGAACGCTATGAGGTGTATGTCGTGGTGCCTGCCCCCACCAACGACCATGCTTCGCTCACCGCTGCGCAGGAGTGGATAGAGCGGTATCTCTCCACGCCGGCCCACGACCGCGTGGTCTTTGCCAACCAAAAGGCACTCCTCTATGGCGACTATTTCATCGACTCCGAGCCCTGCAAAGACTTTATGGGCACAACTCTCGCTTTCGGTAGCGACGATTTCAAGACTTGGGAAGAGGTCATCGTGTTTTTCGAGCGGCTCGGCGGACAGTGAGGAGGGGAGGTAAAATTCAAAGATTCAAAAATGCAAAAGGTGGAAAAATCAAATACAGAAAAGGCCTGTGTCCTGCTGTAGGGGCAGTGCATGTCTTGCTGTAGGGGCAGGCATAAAGCACTGCCCCTACAAGTAGGACACAGCCTCTGTCCCGAGGTGTTCCTTTGTTCAGACCCCCAACCCCCTAACTTAGGGGGCTCTAGACAGCCTTTGTCCCGCGAGGCCCTCCCCTCCTTCGGAGGGGCCGGGGGAGGCTCTCCCTATAGCACGAACTATTAAATCTTTCGAAAAAGCCTTACATGACCTTTTCTCACACCCATTCTGTTGGCTATTCCCATCCGTCTCATTTGCCTCATCCGCCCCATCAAAATTCTCACTAAGCCCAAACGACAATCCAAAAGGGCCACATTTGGAAGCTCGCTCGGGCCGAGTGGTAAAGTGAAAGAGGCCGTTCGGCAAGGCTGTTTGGGCCGAATTGTCATCTGTAACGGGAAGAAAACAAAAAAGGGAAGCACTCTTGCGCTTCCCTTGCTGATGCAAAGATACAACCTTTTGAGGCGAAAACAAAATGTATGACGAAAGATGTTGACATGACAAAACGTCCGAAAGTCCGTTGGAAGTATAAGATTGCCGTCTGGCTATTGCTTGCTTTTGCCCTCCTCTTCCTGCCGGCATTCCATGCTCCTCACAGAATAATCATTTCAAGGTATTGCACAATCAAGTGATTTCTTCTACCTTTGCAGCGCCAATGTATAGAAGGCTTCTTTTTTTATTCGTGATACTGATAGGGTGGCAGTTGGCAGCCCTTTCCGCTTTTCGGGAAGGGTGGAGGCGTAGCGTGTCGGGCGGTGTGCCTGCCGACACGGCCCTGATAGACCGCAACATCACGCTGGGCGAGGTGGTCGTTGTGGGCCGGCGCAAGCTCATCGAACTGAACAACGACACCACTCTCATCAACACAAGCGGCTTGCAGATACACCGTGGGGCGAATCTGGAGGCCTTGATCAAGAAGATTCCCGGCATGTCATACGACCGGGAGAGCAAGCAGCTGTCGTTCAACGGCAAGGTGCTCAACGGCGTGAACATCAACGGCAAGACCTTCATGGGCAATGACATCGCGAGTGCTTTGGAAAATCTGCCTGCCGATGCCGTGGAGCTGCTGAAACTCTACAACATGCTTTCGGAGCTGGAGAAGATGACCGGTGTGGACGACGGGGCGGAAGACTTCGTGCTCGACATCAAGACCAAGGACTCTTACAACGGCAGTCTTGTGGGGTCTTTGGCCGCCGACCACGGCAGCCGGGGCAAGCGTCTCGACGAGGCGCAGGCCAATGTGTTCAATGCCGGGGGCGAGAACCTTTCGCTCGTGGGGCGCAGTGACAATCTCAGCAGCATGGATGTGGGCCGCGGCAATTTCCAGAACATGCTCATGGGCAACGTTGTCAAGAAACTGGGCAAGCGGCTCACGCTCACCGGCAGCATCTCCACAAGCACGTTCCACAACGAGACCGAAAGCAGAAGCTACGACGAGCAGTATCTCGCCTCGGGCACGAAGTATCAGGAATCGTCGGCACTCACGGCGGGGAAAAACCGCAGCGACTTTGCCAACTTCTCTCTGAAATACAAGATTGACGACCGCACGCTTCTCAACATCAGTGCCAACGGCAGCCGGGCGCGCACCACCGGCTCGTCTGCCACAACGACCGAGCTTTACGAGAAAGGCTCCGCCATCGACTCCCTGACCTCCTCCACGTTGCAAACCTCCACCGGAGGGCGGGCAACGAGCTACTATCTCTCGGCCGATTTCACCCGCCGACTGAACAAGGCCGGGACTTCTATAAGTCTGAAAGCCGATGCCAATGGCAACTCCGACCACTCCGACAATCTCAGCCTCTCGCAGACGCGTTACCATCGGTTGGCAGGCGCGGCGGGCGGAGACTCGCTGCTTCTGCGCCATCTCTATCAGCTCACACCCTCCCACCAGCGCAACAGCCGCGTCTCCCTGCTCTTCACGCAGCCTCTCGGCAAGCTCCTCCGCCTGCAAGCGGGCTATGGATTGGTCTACCGAAAGACCGCCAACGCCCGCGACAGCTACGACTACGGAGCCCCCATGCGGCCCCGCGTCGACAGTCTGGCCGGCGAGAGCCGGCTCGCCACCCGGGGGCAGGAACTCACGCTGCGGATGGATTATAAGGGGCGGCATTGGACGGTGAACGGCGGAGTCGTGGTGGAGTGGCAGCGTCGCAGCATCGGTCAGCGGCAGGGCTTCCGGTCGGTAGACTCCACGCTCCGGGCTGTGGAATACAAGCCCACGGCCACGGCCAAATGGCGGAAGGGCAAGGTGAACGTGGAGATGCGCTACGACGGCTACACCACGCAACCCTCCCTCTCGGCCCTGCTCACGCCGGTCGACGTGAGCAATCCGCTGTCTGTGCGGGTGGGTAATCCCGGTCTGAAACCCTCCTACCGGCAACGGCTGGATGTCAGGGTGGAGCATGAAAAATACGGGTTCACCCTCTCGGGCAATTACAGCAACACGTTCAACGACTTTGCCGAAGAAGTGTCTTACGACAATGCCACCGGTGCGCGCACCTACCGCACGGTCAACATCAACGGCAACCGGACCGTGGAAGGCTCGCTCCGGTGGCAGAAGCAGTTGGGCGCCTTCCTGCTTTCGGGCGTCGGGCGCGCCTTCCTGCGCCACGATGTCGCTCTCTCCAACGAGTCTTCGCTGTCTGTTGCGGCCCGGAGCGAGACCCGCACGGTGGACGGCAGTGCCAACCTCTGGTGCAGCTACCAGCCCAAGTGGGGCTATGTGGGGCTGACTGCCGACTGGCGGCTGAGCCGTTCGCACAATCGGTTGACCGACACGCGGGTCAACTCCATCGACTACGGTGCAGGCATCAGCGGCGATGTGGAGCTGCCATGGGGGCTCGAAGTGCGCACCGACGCGAGTTGCCGGCTGCGCCGGGGCACCTACGCCACGGCGGCCGACGACCAGTGGCTGTGGAACATGACGGTGGCGTGGAGCTTCCTCAGGCAGCGGCAGGCCACGCTCTCTTGCACTTGGAACGACATTCTCAGCCGTCGCAACGACATCAACCGCTCGGTTTCGGCCTACAGCTATCACGAAATCTACCGTCCGCAGATACGGAGTTATGTGCTTTTTTCGCTCAAATATCGGTTTAATATCACTCGAAAACAGTAATTATTATCCCCATAAATGAGGATGCCGACGGGCGGTAGAATCATTATTTTAAGGTATTGTGCGTTTCTTTAATCATTGCTAACTTTGTCGGCATTATCACAGTTATTATTTTTTATAGCAATGAAAATCAAAAGTTTAGTATTGCCTTTGATGGCATTTTGTGTGTTGGGCTTCACGTCTTGCAGTGACGACAACGGCCCCGGTTACAGTGCTTCGGCCCTGAAAAATACCGAATTGATGACCATTTTGAAGTCGAAAGGCTACACCTTCGACCAAGAGGGTAAGCTCGAACTCAACGACTTGGCCAACAACACCACGTCGCTCGACCTCAGCGGCACCAAGCTCACCGACTTCACAGGGCTCGACATCCTGCCCAACCTCAAGGAGGTGAAACTCGCCAACAACGGCTACGGCCCCTCGTTCGACTTTGCCAAGCTGCCCGCGCAGATCACCGGCATCGACCTTACGGGCAACGACATTCACAACTACGACAATCTCGTGAGCGTCAAGGTGGAAGAAAACGACGACGAGACCGTCACCAATCTGCACAACATCACCAAACTCTATCTGCCCGCAGAGGCAAAATTCAACATCAAAGACCTCGTGCGCTTCTATCGTAAGAACAAGGCCGACATCGAGTCGGGCAAGATAGACATGCAGATGGCCGACGACAAGGGCACGCTCCGGAAGTACAATACGCTGCGCACCATTCCCGACGACAACATCCGCAAGAACTTCAAGAAATTCTTCTCAAGCATCTTCGATGCCGACAGCATTCACATTGACATCAACAAGAGGATGAGCAACACGGATAAGCAGAATAATTGTAGCTTGGGTAGTTGGAATGGGGTATCCAGTGCTACTACATTGGAAGGTATTCAATACATCGTGGAAAATCCTTATTGGGAAGGAAATGCATTGTCTATTCATTTGGATGGAGCTGATAAATTACCATATATGGAGCTAAGTCCAAAAATGATGACTATGGCTTTATATAATTTAGATGCTTCTGCCGGTTTAGGATATACAAATGCAAAGAGTCTGACAACGGTACTTTTGTCAAAAGTGACAGGGTTGAAATTGCTGGATTACAGCCATAGTACTCTTTTCGGACAACGCAATATCGATATAGAGCAAAATGGTCCTGATGGGACGACAATTTACGTTATAGGTTGTCCAGACATAGAGAGTATCTTGCTTCCCGAAAAAACAGGGCTACGTGCATATCAGGTGTTTGTTGCAGGAAACGCTAAATTGAAACAGTTGGATTTATCCAAATTCAAAATGATACAGGAGTTACGATTAGGTGATATGGCAGAGAATGCCTCCCTTGCCTATCCCAACTTGACAGAATATCATACAGTGACAGGATTAACGGAGTTTGCTTGTACCCAATCTATATTTGATAAGCAGGCTACAAAAGATTTCATTAAGAAGTACTATGTCGATGCCAATCCGCCCACGTTAAAACCAAACAGGGCTGTAGGCAAAGACATAACAGGTGTATCTGGTGTCCGTTGGTGGACACTAATTGCTCAATAATTATAAATATTTTAAATCATTAAATTTATGAAAAAGTTAATGTTTAGTGCCGTATTGGCAGTAATTGGCCTTTTTGGCCTCGTATCGAATGCAAGTGCCCAAACTTCCTACAAGGGAACATTGTCAAACATTACCATGAATGGTAAGCACTTTAATAATGTAGGAGAAAAGGTTTTTACCCTGACTCAGGGTGAGGGGAATGAATATGTCCTTTCAGGCACCGTAGATAAGATTGGAAAAATGCCCGGGACTATCAGCGTGAATGTTGATGTTATCATCAATAATGGTGTTATGGTCTTTGACCCAACAGGGGAGTCAAAAACAACATTGACCGTTGCAGGTATTCCAGTGAATCTTAATGTTAAGAGCTTTACGGGTACAGTTACGGACAATACTCTTCATTTTGTCTTAGACACGTATGCTGGATGGGGGACACTTCCCGTATTCCCTGCTTCCGTCACCTTTGATGGAACGAAGCAATAGCCACATAGAATGATTTCATTATAGATGGGAATACATCTATCTAAAAGTCTTCTTTGTCTCTTGACCGTCACCGTGTTGGGACTATCTGCTTGTAGTAGTGATGACAATCTGGAGGAAAAGGCTCCTAATGCGGAATACGTGGATGAGGCAAAGAAGATACTGAATGGCGATATCGTGCTTTCCACGAAAGCGACGATGGCCGAAGTTGACAAGACGCTGCTGCCCAATGGCTGCCCGACGAAGTTTAATTTTAAGTGGGAGAAAGACCGCATGCAGCTGTCGCTTAATGGATTCACCGTGGGCAACATGCCGCTGGTGATCTATTTCTCCTGCAAATGCAAGTTCATGCAGCTCAACTCTTGGGAGAAAAACGAGTACAGAGGCGAAGGCTGGGTGAAGTTCAAAGGAAAGGACGGTAACGTGACGGGCGACCCGAAAGATGATTCCGGGGTGCAGAAAGGTAGCGGAGCCGGTGTGGACGGTTACCTGAACGTGAAGACCAACCAGATAATCTTCATTGTCAACTACAACATGATGAATGTGCGCTCAGAGTGCTTCTTGCAGACCATTGACAAGAGCCGCATCAACAACTTTGAGGCGGAGTTTGCACAATATGAAAAAGACTTGGCTGCCTACAAGAAAGAACATGGACTGTAGGCCATGGCCGAAGCATTAACATCAGAGAGGGAGTGGAAGGCTCGGTTTCCTTTTGCTTCCTCTTTTCATACGAAGATCATGCATATACAAAAGAGACATATCGTCCTTGTTCTGCTGGGCCTGCTGTTGTCTGTGGGCATCCGGGCGCAGCAGCACAGGATAAAAATCACCGTACAAGAAAAGGGTACGCAACAGCCTTTGGCCGGAGCGACCGTCAGTTTTGCCCCCAACAAGGAGATGGCGGGGGCCTTGAATGCCATCACCGACATAGACGGGCAGACTGTCATCGAGGCGGAGCAAGGCAAGAGTGTCTACTATCGGGTGGAGTCGACAGGCTATGCCCCGGTGACGGGCAGCGTGGCCCCGTCGGTCAGCGAGATGAAAGTGGTGTTGCGCGAAGACGTGATGCACCTCAACGATGTCGTGGTGACGGGCTCGCGCACGGAGCGCCCCATCAAGCTGTCGCCCATCACCACGCAGGTGTTGGGGGGCAAGGCGTTGGTCGATGCCGGCTACAGCGACCTGCAACACGCCCTGCAACAGGAGACGCCGGGAATGAACATACAGAAGGTGGGCTTCGGAAACGAAATCTCCATGCAGGGACTCGATGCGCGCCACGTGCTCTTCCTGCAAGACGGCGAGCGTATGACGGGCGACATGGCCGGCAACTTGGACTATGAGCGTTTCAATCTCCACGCCATCGACCGGGTGGAAATCGTGAAGGGGGCCAGCAGCACACTTTATGGCAGCCGGGCCTCGGGGGCGGTCATCAACCTCATCTCGAAGAAGACCACGAAGCCGCTCGACATTCAGGCCGGCATGCGCTGGGCGCAGATGAACGAGCGCAACTACAAGCACGCCTCGCCGAAAGACTTTCTCTACATGTTCGAGAAAAACAGCGACCGCCCCAACCTGCAAGCATGGGTGTCGGCCGGTGTCAAGCAGAAGGCCTTCACTTCGCAGACGGATGTGTGGTACAGCGAGAGCGATGCCTTCTACATGTATCAGGCCGACCACGACAAGAAGGTCTATACCAAGGAGGCCAACCCCTTCCTGCCCCACGACATCACGCTCACGAGCGTGGCCGCCCGTTCGCCGATGGGCATCGAGGGCACGGAGCACATATCCGCGGCACAGAAGTTCTACTACGAGCCCACCGACCGGCTTTCGGTGCAGGTCTACGGTTCGATGTTTTTCATGAACTCCTACGACCTGATACAGGACATGACCTTCTCGCAGAGCCGTGACTTCATGGCGGGCCTGAAGGCCAAATACAGCGTGAAGGATTGGTTCACCGTCAACCTGAGCATGCACAGCGACTTCTATGACCGCTTCAAGCGCCATGAGCGCATCGACGAGCGCAAGAAGGTCTACAAGAGCCGCATCCTTGAGCCCCGGCTGTCGCTGACGAGCGACTATTTCAAGGGGCACAGCATGATAGTGGGCGTGGAGCACACCACCGACGACCTCACGAGCGATCGCTTCGTGAACCGTAAGATGACCACTCGGTCGCTGCACGAGACGGAGTTTTTCGCGCAAGACGAATGGACGGCCAACGACCACTGGATGCTCTCTGCCGGTGTGCGCACCAACTTCTCCAAGGCTTTCGGCTTCATGTGGATGCCCAAGCTGGCCGTGAAATATTCACCGGACAACCGATGGGCCGTCCGCGCCAACTACTCCATGGGCTACCGCGCGCCGAGCATCAAGGAGCTGTTCTTTAACTGGGACCACTTGGGTATGTTCCAAATCAGGGGCAACGAGGAACTGAAACCGGAGAAGAACAACTACTTCTCCGTGGGGGCGGAATACAGCACCGACCGCTTTTTCGTGAATGTCAACGCCTACGGCAACTTCTTCAGAAAGAAAATCGAGGGTGTGTGGCACATCTACGACATGCAGTACAACTTCGAGTACACCAACCTGAGCAGTCAGCGCATGCTCGGCATGGAGGCCATCGTGAAGTGGCACCTGCTTGACTGCCTCACGCTCAACGGCACCTACAGCTACGTGAACGTGAGCAAGCAGAACGGCGTGCAGGTGAACACCACCTCGCCCCATGCCGCAACGGGCAGTGCCGACTACACGCTCAACCGCAAGAACTATCGGCTGAAGACCATCCTCAGCGCGTCGCTGATGGGCGAGAAGAACTTCGACGTGCAAGACCGCGTGTGGGTGGAGGAGCACAAGAAGAGCTACGACGCCTACTTCCGCTGCACGCTGCCCACCTATGTGCTGTGCAATCTGGCCGTGGTGCAGACCTTTTATAATAAGGTGAAAGTGACACTGGGTGTGGACAACCTCTTCAACTACGTGCCCCACACGCTGGGTTCGGGCATCACGATGTTCAACGTGCCCGCCACCTGCGGGGCCAAGGGGTATGTGCAGGTGGAGTTTTTGGTGGATGACATTGTGAAATCTTTAAAACGAAAGAAATGAAACACTATCTCTTAGCCGTGTTGTGGGCCGCGGCGATGCTGACTTCCTGCGTCAGTTACGATGCGGAACCTTTCACGGGCAAAGTGTTGCCGCGCACCACGGGCTACACCACGGGCGTGACCAACGACTGGCTGTATATCAATCTGCGGACAGGACAGGTGTTCAATCAATACCAAGTGGGCGCCGACATCAAGGAAGGCGAGCAGAAAGGCCGCTTGGATTGGGACTTGGCCTTCTGCGGCTACCGTATGCGCACCAACAGCGGAACCTCGGGCGACGGCCGGGGCGGTGCGGCCGACTTGGGATACGGTCGCTACGATGAGTGGCAGACGGCCTCGCAGTTGCCTGCCGACCTCACGTGGGCGGTGGACGACCACTCGGTGAGCATCACCATGTCGCGCAACGACTGGAACAAATATCTCATAGCCAACAAGCTCGACTTCAACCAGAATCCGTGGTTTGACCCCAACCGCGGGCCGGCGACGACCAAGACTGATGCCAATCCGGTGCTGGCGCAGGCCATGACCTTCACGGGGCCGCCGCCCGTCTACTCTCCGTCGTTCCACACCTACGTGGTGCGCACGGCCGACGGCAAGCGGTATTTCAAGCTCCAGATTATCAGTTGGTATAAGGCCGATGTTGAAATTGGCGACACGGGAGGCCAAATGAGCTATTATTGCGACGAACTGAAATGAGGCCGTCGGGCTGCTTCGGGATTGGTGCAAAGGTCTTGCACCACCCGTGCAGAGCCTTTGCACGGATGGTGCACCGGCCTCGAACGAAGCGTGCAGCGGCCTTGCACCACATCCATGGCTGCCGGCCGGTGGCTGCACTTGGGCGGCATGGCATGGCCGTTGAGGCTTTCCGGCCCGCTCGGAGTTTCTGTCGTCGGGAGGCGTCATCCGAGGGAAGCGCATTTGTGCCGGCCTAACAATCGAAAGTAAACAATCAAAAAATACAAAAGAACAATGGAAACGAAAAAGAATATCTATGTATGGCGCACGGTGGCCTCTTTCCTGCTCGTGCTCTTTGCCATGCCTTTGGGCCATGCACTGATGATATTGATGGAGAAGTTGATGAGCGAAGGAGCCATGCACGTGGCCGGATTTCTGATGGGGCTGGTGGGGCTGGTGATGGTCATTGTGGGCGTGTTCGTGAAAGGCGACACCCGCCAGACCCTCTGGGGACTGTTCGGCGGCCTGCTTTTCTGGACGGGATGGGTGGAGTTTCTCTTCCTCTACTACGCCCGCCGCTACGGTGTGCAGCCCGAGATGGAAAACGGCGTGGTGGTCACCAAGCCCGAATACCTCATTCTGCCGGCCTCGTTCGGCATGTGGATGATGACGATGGTGATGTATATCTTCAGCACCAAGAACGGCTGTGACTTCATCACGTGGATACAGAAAGTGTGCTTCCGCGACAAGCGCAAGGCGATAGTCGTGCAGCCTATGACCCGCCACACGAGCATCGTCACCTTCATGGAACTCAACATGATGTTGTGGGCACTCTATCTGTTGCTGATGTTCTGCTACGACAAGAATTTCCTCGGCGACCACCATCCCGTCACTTTCCTCGTGGGGCTGGGCTGTCTGGTGGGCTCGGTGTTCATGCTGAAGAAGCAGCTTCGGATAGCCGCGTGGGGGGCCAACATCCGCATGGCCATCGCGACGGTCATCATCTTTTGGACGCCGGTGGAGATTCTCGGCCGCATCAACTTCTTCCGCGAATTCTGGGTGGAGCCGGAGAAGTATGCCATGCAGATGGGGGCCATCCTGATAGTGTTCATCGCATTGGGCATCTACCTTTGGATGAAGGGGAGCAGGCGGAAGCCCTGATCGTCTCTCCGGCCCGACACCCGGGGCCTGCAAATGAAAATCCCGCTACCGAAACAGCTTCGGTAGCGGGATTTTCCGTATTGTCTTTGCCTTTGTCGTGGGCGTCTACATCACTCCGAATGCCCTCAATACATCGTTGAGATTGGCTACCACCATGAGCAATATCAAGAGACTGAAGCCCACATAGATAGCTTTCTCCATGAGTTGTTCGCTGGGTTTCCAGCCGGTTATCATCTCCAGCAGGAGGAAGAGCACGTAGCCGCCATCGAGGGCGGGGATGGGCAGGATGTTCATGAAGGCGAGTATGATGCTCAGGAAGGCCGTCATCTTCCAGAAGAGGTACCAGTTCCACGTGGAGGGGAACATGCTGCCGATGGCCCCGAAGCCGCCGAGGCTCTTGACTCCGTCTGCAGTGAAGATATATTTCAGGTTTCCCACGTAGCCCGAAAGCACGTTCCAGCCGTATCGGATGCCGGCGGGGAAGCTCTCGAAGAAGCCGTAGGTGAGGTGAGTCTGCTTGTAGCCGGCGAGCGTGTTGTAGGGCGCGAAGCCCAGCATCAGGTCGGGAGTGAGCGTGGTGGTGAGCGTGTCGGTGACCCCTGTAGCCTTGTGGGTCACCACGATCGAGGCTGTGCGCAGGCGCAGGCTGTCCCGGCGGGTCCGGGCGTCGGTCATCTGGTCTTGCAACCGGCCTATGACATCGGTGAACTCGTTGTAGGAGTCCACGGCCCGACCGTTGAGTGCGAGTATCTTGTCGCCTTTCTCCAGATGCAGTTTGGAGGCCGGTGTGCCGGGCAAAACGCTGTCGACGACAGCCGGTGTGAACGGGCGCACGAATGGAGGCTCCGTCTTGATCATGCCCAGCATGTTGAGGTTGCCGTTGAGTGCGATGCTCACCTTCTTGCCGCCCCGCAGCACATCTACTCTCCGGGCCTCTGAAATACGGCGGTAGAGGTCGGCATCGAAAGTCTTGAATTCGCCTTCCTCCGTGCCCAGCAGGATGTCATGGTCTTGGAAACCGAGTGCCTTGGCCTCTTGGTTGAATTTCATACCGTAGGTCATGTCTTTGGTGGCGATGAATTTCTCGCCCCATGCAAACATGATCATCGAATAGATGAAGAATGCCAGAAGGAAGTTGACCAGCACGCCGCCAATCATGACAAAGAGACGCTGCCAGGCCGGTTTGGTGCGAAACTCCCACGGCTGCGGCGGTTGTTTCATCTGTTCCTTGTCCATGCTTTCATCTATCATGCCTGCTATCTTGCAGTAGCCGCCCAACGGGAGCCATCCCACGCCGTAGGTGGTGTGGCTCTTCTTGGGCTTGAAGCGGAACAGGCTGCCGTTCCACTTGCCCACACCGGGGTCGAAGAAGAGATAGAATTTATCCACGCGGATGCCGAACAGCTTTGCGAAGAAGAAGTGGCCGCCCTCGTGCAGGAGCACCAGCAGCGAGATGGCCATGATGAATTGTAATGCTCTGATTAAGAATACTTCCATTTAGTTTTGTCTCCTCCTGACCTCCCGAGGGGAGGAAGACCGGCCTGTTAGCGGAGGAAGGGGACGGTCTTTTTGATTATATGAATATGAATGGAGTGCTGTCGTTTTTTTCCGTCAGCCCTTTGCAGCGGCCTTTTTAGCCACAAACTCGGTGGCTATCCGGCGGGCCTCGGCATCGGTTTGCAGATAGACTTCAAGGTCGGGCGAGGCGTCGAATGTGGCGCGCTGCATCGTGCGGTCGATGATGTCGGCCATGCCGAGGAACGAACATTTATTGTGGCGGAAAGCCTCGTTGGCCACTTCGTTGGCCGCATTGAGTATGCAAGGCATGTTGCCGCCGCGGTTGATGGCTTCGTAGGCAAGGGCCAGACAGCGGAATCTCTCTGTGTCGGGCTCGAAAAACTCCAGACTGTGGGCCGTGAAGAGGTCGAGCCGGTCGCCCTTGAGCGGCAGCCGTTTGGGGAAAGAGAAGGCATACTGGATGGGCAAGCGCATGTCGGGCACGCCCAGTTGGGCCTTCACGGCCCCATCGGCAAACTGCACGGCACTGTGGACGATGCTCTGTGGGTGGATGAGTACTTGTATTTTGTCTGCCGGAACGCCGAAGAGCCACTTGGCTTCCATCACCTCAAAGCCTTTGTTCATGAGCGAAGCCGAGTCGATGGTGATTTTGGCGCCCATGTCCCATGTGGGGTGTCGGAGGGCGTCGGCGGCTGTGACGGTCTGCAATCGGTCGCGGTCGAACAAGCGGAAAGGTCCTCCCGAACAGGTGAGGAGTATCTTGTCTATCTCGTTGTCGTCTTCACCCACGAGACTTTGGAATATGGCCGAGTGTTCCGAGTCGACGGGAAGGATGGACGCGTGATGCTCTTGGGCGAGCTTGCAGATGAGTTCGCCGGCCACCACAAGCGTCTCTTTGTTGGCCAGGCAAATCTTCTTGCGGGCCTTGATGGCTGCGATGGTGGGCTCCAGGCCTGCAAAACCAACCATTGCGGCGAGCACCATGTTGATGGGTTCGGCCTCCACAATCTGCTTGAGGGCTTCCTTTCCGGCGTAGACTTTGATGTCGGGGCGGTCGGTCAGCAACTTACAAAGCGTGGCGTAATGGGCCTCGTTGGCAATGACCACGGCCGCCGGATTGAACTTGCGGGCCTGTCGGGCGAGTTCTTCCACCCGGTTGTTGGCTGTCAGGGCATACACTTCGTAGAGGTCGCTGTGCTGTTCGATAACGTCAAGTGCCTGTGTGCCGATAGAGCCGGTAGAGCCCAGAATGCATATTTGTTGTTTCATAACTTGTCTTGAGAGTATGTTTGAAGGCACGTTTGTGTGCCGCAGCTTTGGCCGTGATCCTTTTGTGCGTCAGCGGCCGGGCGGAGGGGTGGTCAGAGGTCAAGCAGTCCGTCGGGCAATGTCACTGCGATTTCTTTCCTTTCAGCATCCACGCTGTTGATGATTTCTTCCGACGCAGGAATGAGGAGGTTTTTCCCGTCAGCCGTCTCCACCTCAAAGAGCGTGTTGATGGTGGTCTCGTCCACAGCCCGGAGCATTCCTATGGTCTTGCCGGTGGCCTTGTCGGTGAGCGTGAAGCCGATGATTTCGGCCCATGTCATGTCCTCATCGCTGCTGTCGGAGAGACGGCGGGGGAAGTAGACTTCGGTGCCCGTAAGTTCCCGTGCCTGCTCCTGCGTAGTAATGCCGTCGAAAAGCATAAGTGCGGTGGAGCCGTTCTTGAACCGGTATTCGTCAATGAAAAACGGCACGAGTATCTCGTCCAGTTCGAGCACGAGGTAGTCGGCGTCGGCGCGGTCGAACACATCGTCGTCGAAATGGAAGGCTATTTCGCCTTTCACGCCGTGGGGCTTGCCCAGTCTTCCTATCTTGTAGACCTCTTCTTTTCTTATCATCAGTTTCTTGTTGGTGGTTTGACGGGTCAGTCGTCCACGCGTTTGATTCTTGCCCCCAGATTGTTGAGGCGCTTCTCGATGTCCTCATAACCACGGTCTATCTGTGCAATGTTGGCGATGCGGCTGGTGCCGTTGGCACTGAGAGCGGCTATGAGCAATGCAATACCTGCACGGATATCGGGGCTCGTCATGCGTCCGGCACGCAGCTGGAGCTTGTGGTCGTGGCCCACCACCACGGCCCGGTGGGGGTCGCAGAGGATGATTTGGGCACCCATGTCGATGAGTTTGTCAACGAAGAACAGGCGGCTCTCGAACATTTTTTGGTGGAAGAGCACCGAGCCACGAGCCTGCGTGGCCACCACGAGCAGCACCGACAGCAGGTCGGGAGTGAGCCCCGGCCACGGTGCGTCACTCAAAGTCATGATGGTACCGTCGATAAATGAGTCTATCACATAGTGGCTCTGGTGGGGTATCACAAGGTCGTCGCCCTCCTCTTTCACCTTCACTCCCAACCGGCGGAAGGCATCGGGGATGATGCCTAAGTTGCGCAAAGACACGTCTTTGATGCGTATGCCTTCGCCCACCATGGCTGCCATGCCTATGAACGAACCCACCTCTATCATGTCGGGCAGGATGGTGTGCTCGGCACCATGCAGTGTTTTCACGCCTACGATGGTGAGCAGGTTGCTGGCTATGCCGCTGATGCGGGCACCCATAGCATTGAGCAGGTGGCAGAGTTGCTGTATGTAAGGTTCGCAAGCAGCGTTGTAAATGGTGGTGGTGCCTTCGGCCAGCACAGCTGTCATGATAATGTTGGCCGTTCCTGTGACCGAAGCTTCATCGAGAAGCATGTAGCATCCCTTCAGCTTGCGGGCCTCAATGCGAAACACGTTGCACCCGTCGTCATGCACGAACTTCGCTCCGAGATGCTTGAACCCGAGGAAGTGGGTGTCCAACCGGCGCCGTCCAATCTTGTCACCGCCCGGTTTGGCGATGATGGCCTTGCCGAAGCGGCCCAGCAGCGGCCCTATCAGGAGCACCGACCCGCGCAGCGAGGCGCATTTTCTCACAAACTCCTCGCTCTCCAAATAGTCGAGATTGAGGCGGTCGCTCACGAAAGTGTAGTCGTTGCGGCTGTTGCGCGTCACTTTCACCCCGATGTCTTTAAGCAGCAGGATGAGGTTGTTCACGTCGAGAATGTCGGGAATGTTCTTGATGCGCACAGGCTCTTCTGAGAGCAGCGTGGCGCAAATCACCTCCAGTGCCTCGTTTTTGGCACCTTGCGGTGTGATGGTTCCTTGGAGCGGATGTCCGCCTTCGATGATGAAAGACTCCATGGGCGTGCGGTTATTTCCTCTTTTTCTTGCCGTTGTCGGTGGCAAGGTCTTTTTCTGAAATCTTCTCGAATTTGAATGAATCGAGGTCGAGCTGTATCGCCCCGTCGGTGTATCGGGCCAGGTCGGAGGCCACTTTCTCGTCGTCGTGTGACCCGTGTCCCCACTGCATGAGGCTGCGCTTCATCTGGTTGGCAGCCAGACGGGCAAGTGCATCGCGCTCTTCGCCGGGCTCCATCGTCTTGAGCCGGTCGAAGATGTCAAACAACATCTTGCCGTAGTGGCGCACGGGAATCTGTTGCATGGGATAGGGCATGGGCTCGGGTTTGGCTGCTATCTTCGCCGCCTGTGTCACATCGTAGGGATAGTCGATGTCGAGCCGGAAGTTGCTCATCAGTGCCAAGTGGTCCCAGAGTTTGCGGTCGCCCTCTTCCGAGCCTGCATCGTTGGGGAACATGCGCTTCATGATGGTGATGATTCCCTCGGCGCATTTCTGCCGTTCGGCCCGGTCTTCGAGGCCTACGGCATAGTCCACCATGCTCTGAATCTCTCTTCCGTATTCCGGGAGCACCAGTCTCTCGCGTTGCGTGTTGTAGTCCAATCCTTCTATTTTCATTATGTTATAATAATTTCTTTGCTTCTTTGGCCACAAAATCTTTCAGGTAGAAAGGCACGAAATAGGCCACGTCTTCAAACTGTTGCTGCGCAATGCGCTTCTCGGCCAGCGGGAACATGTTTTTGGCCAGTGGCTCTATGCCCTCGATGAAATGCGCGTTGGGATGGGTGATGGCCTCCATGCACTTGGCGGCACCGTTGCCGAAGAAGTAGACGGGGCCTTGGTCGAGCAGTTCCCTGTAGGTGTCGGCATCCACGATGTCGGCACTGATGGGGCGCACCTCATGCAGTGCGCGGTCGAACACTTGTGCATAGACCTCCATGCGGCGTGCGTCGAGCATCGGGCACAGGCGTGCTTCCGGCTCCGTGACGCGCTCGGCGAGCAGCACCGGCACGGCGAGCAGCTCCAGTGTGGGCACGGCAATGAGTTTCACGCCACGCCCGTAGCAAATACCTTTGGCCATGCTTACGCCGATGCGCAAACCGGTATAGGACCCCGGCCCGCAACTCACGGCCACGGCATCGAGTGCAATGGCGTGGTTGTCGATGAAAGCCAGTGCCTGCTCTACGAACACACCCAATTTCACGGCATGGTTGGGGCCGTTGTGGTCTTCGAGGTTGAAGATACACTCGGCATCGTTGCTCACGGCCACGGAACACACATCGGTGCTTGTCTCAATGTTTAGAATACACGACATATAACAGGAATATAATTCTAAATAAGGTGCAAATTTACGCTTTTTCTCCGATTTTTTTGTACTTTTGCAGAAATTTAACGCGAAAGTAACCATGATACAATCGATGACAGGTTACGGCAAGGCTGTCGTGACCCACAAGGAAAAGAAGATTAACGTAGAAATCAAGTCGCTCAACAGCAAGACGCTTGATCTCTCCGCGCGCATCGCTCCGCTCTACAGGGAGAAGGAAATGGAAATCAGACAGCTGATATCCAAGCAGTTGGAACGTGGTAAAGTGGATTTCTCCATTTGGGTGGAAAAAGACGCTTCGGCCGATGCCACACCTGTGAATGTGGCACTTGTGGAAAACTACTATCGCCAAATCAAGGACATTGCCGCCAAGACGGGCATCCCCGAGCCCACGGACTGGTTTTACACACTGCTCCGTATGCCTGACGTGACGACCAAAACCGAGGTGGAAGAGCTCTCCGACGCTGAGTGGGAGGCTGCTCTCGGGGCCATCCGGCAGGCCATCGACGCGCTTTTGGCTTTCCGCCGTCAGGAGGGGGAGGCTTTGCAGCGGAAGTTCACCGAGAAGATAGACAACATCGCTGCGTTGCTGGCCGGCATCGAACCTTACGAGAAATCGCGGGTGGAGAAGATTCGGGCCAACATTGTGAAAGGGCTGGAACAGATTCCGGAAGTGGACTACGACAAGAACCGGTTGGAGCAGGAACTCATCTATTATATCGAAAAACTCGACATCAGCGAGGAGAAACAGCGGTTGGCCAACCATCTGAAATACTTCCGCGAGACCATGGCCGAAGAGGGTCATGGCGTGGGCAAGAAGCTCGGTTTCATCGCTCAGGAGATGGGACGCGAAATCAATACCACCGGTTCCAAGAGTAATCAGGCCGAGATGCAGAACATCGTGGTGAAGATGAAGGATGAGTTGGAGCAGATCAAAGAGCAGGTGCTGAATGCGCTTTAGGGGAGGAGAGCCTCCCCCGACCCCTCCAAAGGAGGGGAGGGCCTCGCGGAGTGTCGGCAGATGAAAGGCTGTTGAAGGGGGCTTCCTGCAATGGGAGCACTGCCCCTACATGCCGGGGAGAGGTGGAAAATAGAGATTGCGGTTTGCCGGTTGACTTATACTCCAGATAGCTTTTGTATGGCTCTCAAACGGTTTTGCATACCCCCGAGCATCTTTCGTATAACTCTTCAAATCATTCTCGTGCATGACAAACAAGTTGCATGGCTATGAGACAGCCCATTCTGCCGATTACAGTCTGCTGGAGCGTTCGGCCCGGCAGCATCGTCGCTACCCTACGGCAGCCGAGGCCGTGCTTTGGGATGTCCTGCGCGGAAAGCAGTTAGGCTTCCGTTTTCGTCGTCAGCATCCGGTAGAAGGTTGCATCCCCGATTTCGTTTGTCTTCCCAAGCGTCTGATTGTGGAGGTGGACGGACGTTACCACCTCACCGAAGAACAACTCCAATCCGACTCCGACCGCACCGCCTATTTGGCTTCCCACGGTTTTCGTGTCATCCGATTCACCAATGATGAAGTCATTGGCAATATAGACCAAGTCATTAAAACCATAAAAATGGAACTAAATAAACAAAGTAATATCCTTCAGCCCACCTCCTCCGCACCGTCAGAAGAAGTGGCAGCCCTCAAAAAAGAATCCATCCCCTCCCCGTCATCCACCTCTCTTCCGCCAGGCACTCCCCTCCTTCGGAGGGGTCGGGGGAGGCTCATCATCTTCTCCGCCCCTTCCGGCAGCGGCAAGAGCACCATTGTGCAATGGCTCATGCAGGCCCATCCCGAGCTCAATCTCGCCTTTTCGATAAGCTGTACCAGCCGTGCCCCGCGCGGCACGGAGCGCGATGGCATCGAATACTTCTTCCTCACCCCCGAAGAATTCAAGGCCCGCATTGCCGCCAACGAGTTTTTGGAGTATGAAGAGGTCTACGAAAACCGATTCTATGGCACCCTGAAATCGCAAGTAGACACCCAGACCGAGGCCGGACAGAATGTCGTGTTTGATGTAGATGTGAAAGGCGGTGTGAACATCAAGAAGTTTTATGGCGACCGCGCCTTGAGCCTGTTTGTGCAACCGCCGTCCATCGACGAACTGCGTCGGCGTCTTGAAGGCCGTGCCACCGATGCCCCCGAGGTCATCGAACAGCGGTTGGCCAAAGCCGGCTACGAACTCACTTTCGCCCCACAGTTCGACCATGTGGTGGTCAACGACAATCTGGATGAGGCCAAGGCCGAAACCCTGCGCCTTGTCCGCACATTCCTCGGTCTCTGAACTCGCATCCCCATCATTGCCGCCACCCGACGAGTTTCCGCTTGTCGGGTGGCGGCGTTTTGGGCCGTTACCTATATAGTATGAACTATTAAAAGTTTAGAAAAAGCCTTACATCGATGCTCTCTGCATTGTTCTGATGTGACCGTTCTGCCTTCCTGAAAAACCAAGAAAAACAAAAAATATCTGTCGCTCGGCCCAAACGAACTTGCGAAAGAGCCACAGTCAGAAGGCCATTCGGCCCTCCCCGGAACCTCAAATGGCCCCTTTTACACGGTCATTCGGGCCGGACGACACCTCATGACGGGGGTGTGAACTTTAAGAGATGAAAAAAGGAGAGCACCAATATGCTCTCCTTGCAATGCAAAGGTACGGATTTTTGTCTCCAAATGCAAATGAATGGTGAAAACTCTTTACATCATTCTTTGTTTCCTTTTTAGCCGCATTGCCGGCTATTGATGGCCTTATCTGACGATCACTTTCCGGCCATGAAGAATGTAAACGCCTTGCGGCAGATTGTTCAAATCCTTTTCGCTGTTGACGGTCGTTATGTATTGGCCGCTCAGGTTGTAGACTTTGCCGGGCGCAAAAGTTTGATTTGCCGGTGTGTTTCCTATGCCGGCCGTTGAAGCCTTGACGAGTGTGAACTTGCTCCAATCGGCATGAGCGGCGAACGAATCGTATGCAGCATCGGGCACGATGAGGCGTATGGCCTTAAAGTCAGTGATATATTGGAACAAGTCTTTGGCAAAATCGGGAGCTTGTGTACCCTCGTATGCTTCCCAGTCGATTTGTTTTAGCTTCAGACAACTGCCGAAAGCGTATTTTTGCAATACGATTTTGGAGGGCAGTTTCACCTCTTCCATAGCTTCGCAGTGGTCGAACAGGCTTTCCGAGGAAGTGACCTTGCTGCATGAAGACAGGTCGCAGATTTTCAAGGTGGTGCATCCGAAGAAGGCATCTGTGAGGTTGGTGAGGTTGGTGCAGCCCGTCATGTCGATGGCTTCCAGCTTGTTGCAGTTTTGAAAGGCAGCGCGGAAGCTGGTGAAATGGGCCGCTTCCGACTTTGTCGGCATGACAAACTCTTTCAGGGCCTTGCAGCCTTGGAATGTACCCACGCTGCCAATGCCGTAGGCAACATGCAGCGAGGTGCCCGACTTAATGGTTGCCTGGCTCATGTCTACTTTCTCAATGGTGTTGTTTCCTGCCGGCGGAAAACCGGAATTGTTGCCGATCGCGGCAGTCAGAGCGGCAAAGTCGGCGGTGCCCCATTCACCCGTGAGGATGAGTTGTTTGGCACTTTTCAGAGAGGAGGGGATGTTCTTGGCATCGAAAGTGAAGACATCTTGTTCCTCTTTCGCCTTTTCACCGGCCGGAATGGGCAATGTGCTGAACAGCATTTGGGCTTCCGAGGAGTGGTCGCCAAGTTGTCCGCCGCGGTTTTTACCCCATCCGTACAGTTTCCCGTCATCAGTCAGGACAATGGTGTAGGCCTCGCCTGATGAGAGTTGGGTGATCTTGGTGCCTTCCGGCAGTTTGGTCTGTACGGGAACTCCCGTAAATGTGATGCCTCCGCCCGGGTTGTCGGCAGCCACACCGGTGCCATTGCCAAGTGCCCCGTCTTCGTTGGTGCCCCACACATAAACCTTTGTGGCCACGCCGTTAGCCCCCACGCCGACCACTCTGCCGTTCCGATAGCCGGAAATAAACACCACTTTCTCGCTGATGGTGGTTATCTTGGCAGGTGTCTTCTGTTTGGTGATTTCTTCGTCGTTGAGCCCCAGTACATTGTTGTCGGCTGCCCCCCACACCCATAAAGAGCCGTCGGCCTTGATTCCATAAGCACTTGTCGATACGGCGAAAACTTCCACCCAGTCATGGTCTGTACCGATCTGTGTGGGAGTTTTTACGTGAGACGGAAGATTGCAGAGTGTTCCGTTGTTGTTCCATCCCCATCCCCACAGTGTTCCGTCGGTCTTGAGGGCAAGGGTGGAGTGGTCACCAATCGTCACAGAGGCCCAGTTCTTGTCTGTTCCTATCTGTTTCGGAACTGTTTGGTTGGCATAGTTGCCCAAGCCTAAGGCTCCTGTTTCGCCTTCTCCCCACGCCCAGAGAGTCCCGTCGGTCTTCAGTCCGATGGCCGTGTGTCCGAAAAACCGCGACACGGATACGCTTTTCCAGTTGTTGTCTGTGCCTATTTGCGTCGGTATCTTGTGCCCCATGCCGTCGCCGACACCTTGCACACCTTTGGTGTTGTCGCCTGCAGCCCAAAGTGTTCCGTCCTCTTTGATGAAGAAAGCATAGGACTGGCCGGCTACGGCACTTTTCCAGTTGTTGTCTGTTCCCACTTTGGTTGGTACGGAAATCTTTGTGTCGCCTCCGCCGATGCCCAGCTGTCCGCTTTCGTTCCATCCCCATGCCCACAGCGAACCGTCTTTTTCGATGGCATAGGTACTGCCTTCGCCGGTGGTGACAAACTTCCATTGATGACTCTGTGCGTTGGCGTTACCTATTGCCAACAGGCCACATGCAAGGCCGAATAATGTTTTGATAAATGCTTTCATGCCTGATGTTTTTAGTCGTTGTTTGATATTTTAGTGTGTTATTTTTATGCTTTCGCCGTTGGGGCCGCGCACGATGTATAGGCCTCGGGCCATGTCGCTCATGGTGACACTTGTGGTGCCCGTCGGTATATTGAACTTCTTGACAAGTTTGCCCGTGGTGTCGAAGATGCCTACGTTTCCACCCTGTCCGGAAGTCAAGGACAGTATGCCGTTGGCATGGCTCGCTTTAAAGTCTTTAGACTCGTTGCTTCCGACTGCCGACAGCCCCGTGGAAGCCAGTGGAATTCTGATGAGAGGGCAGATGGCAAAACTTCCCGTGCCGGCTCCAAACATACTGATTGGGCGTAGATAGTCGGTTTCTCCTTGCAGTCTGATGAAAGAATTGTGAGCGAGCCGGTTGTTGGAATCGGCCTGGGAGAGGTTAGTGCCAATCTGATCGAGTAATACGCAGAAGTCTTCGGTTGTAGGATCGTTGCTGAATCCCTCTACCGATATGAAGAAAATGCCTTTTCCGAAAAGGTCCAATGGAGTGGAGAATTTGAAGTGTGCGACAGCTCCCCCGATAATGGGAGCCCACGCTCCGTCTTCGCCGTCAGCCTTGACATCTGCCATCTTCAAGGTCTGTACTTCCACAGGCAGGTGTGTAAATTTAATGCCACTGCCTTCCGAAATCTTCACCATCCATACTTTCAATACGAGTGTGGCGTTAGCTTTGTATTTGGTAGGCTTGTGGAGCAGATAGACATTCACCCCATCCATGTAGGCTTCATCGCTGCCCAGCATGAAAAGGTTGCCCACTCCGACGATGTTTTTGTTGTTGGTTCCGCCCAAATAGCCGCTGACATCTGCGCCTTCCGTAAACGGGAGACCGGTCAGGCTGTAGGTGCTTCCCCACTCCCTCGTGTCCATCGTCGTGATTTCCGAGGTTCCCCCGGCTTTAATTTTCAGGTCGGGATGATACGAACTTTTGCTGGTGGCCGTTGTGACCTCGAGTGTCGGAAAGTCAAACACGCCTTCTGTGGCATATTTGACACGGGCATTTTGTGTCTGCACAGTCGGGGTTTCACCCCCGGGAACCGTCCAGTTCCAGTTCGTGGGATTGTTGCCCGACTTGTCTTTGAACACCACTTCTTTCTCTTTGGAGGCCAACAGATAGGCCCCTCCGTTGATGGCTTTGTGGCGGAAGAGCAAGTTGCACACGGCATTGTCGGTCTGCTTGATGGTGGCGATATTCCTCAAAGGGACAGGCAAAGCGTAACTCGCATTATGACTGTTGCCCACCTGAAGCGTTTTCAATTCCGCTTTCGGCCGGCAGACAACCGCGTCTGACAGTTGTGCCAATAGGGACGAAGACGGTAAGAGAGTGAATAACAATGTGAATAAAAGGGTAGTTTTTTGTCTCATAACTTTGCTTTTAGTTAATATTAGTTTTTTCTATCGAGCGTAAAGATAGCATAATTTGGAAAATATGGCAATAAAATTATCTATAATAAAAGTGGAATAAGGTTAAAGAACGCTTGTGCCTTGTGATGACATTTTGTCTCTGGCAGCTACACATTTGGAGGTAGGCAGGACATTCTGTCGGTATGGATGCACCTGCTTTTGGAGCAACTCCGGTCGGTGGAGTCTCCGGAGCCTTAAATAATATAGGTGCAGTCAACCGCTATTTCGAAATTTAGTTGTATATTTGCAAACATAATACAGGTTTCAACAAGGCGGCATGTACACTACCGGCAAGCGGAAAATAGGCCTTTATGGCGGTTCTTTCAACCCCATACATGTGGGGCATATTACTTTAGCCAAGCGACTTATGGAGGTGGCAGGGCTTGACGAAGTTTGGATGATGGTCTCACCGCAAAATCCGTTTAAGGCGAACGACACGTTGCTTGCCGATGACCTGCGGCTGGCCATGACTCGTAAGGCTCTTGAAGGGGAGGCCCATATCGCGGCCTGCGACTATGAGTTCCACTTGCCTAAGCCCTCCTACACTTGGAACACGTTGCAGGCTTTGGGGCGCGATTGTCCCGATTGCGAGTTTACGCTGCTCATAGGAGGTGACAACTGGCAGGCGTTCGACCGCTGGTTTCGCGGAGAAGACATCGTAGACCGCTATCGCGTGGTGGTCTATCCCCGTCGTGGAGCGGAAGTGGATGCAACCATGCTGCCACCCCACGTACAGCTTGTAGACACGCCGCTCGTCGATGTGAGCAGTACAGAGATACGCCGACGTGTGGCCGCCGGGGAGAGCATACGGGGCATGGTGCCCGAAGCCATTGAGGCAGATGTGTTGAAATATTATGCCAGGTAAGGCAGTGGTGGATTTGAGGAAGTGAAGGGAGACAGGCGGTGATAGGGGAAAAGAATTGGGAAGACCGCTATATCTCCTCACCCAAAGCAATAGCAACTAACCTTTAAGTGATGAAATATCTGAAGTTGACAGAGCGTTTTTTTGTTTATGTGGCCAAGCCCATACGCATGAATCCGTGGTTTTTCGTGTTCATGTACGCACTGGGCGTGCTCTGCACCCTCTGTACGCTGCCACGCGGACAAGGCACAGGCCTCTACGGCAACCTCTTTCTCGAACTCTTCCTCGACCTCTACCTGCTCTCTGCCCTGCTCACTTTCGTACCACGCAAGGTGAGGGCATGGGTGAAAATGCTGTTCTATGTGGTCTTCTACGTCACAGCTCTGGCCGATGTCTACTGCTTTGTCAATTACGACTCCACGCTCACCCCATCGATGCTCATGCTCGTGGGAGAAACCGATAGCCGCGAGGTGGGCGACTTCCTCTCGTCGAGCCTGTCGGTCGATGTGCTGTTCAGCAGGGTGGGGTGGATAGTGCTGCTCATCCTCATCCATGTGGCTGTGGCCGGACTGGGGCGCAAGTTGTCGCTCTCGGGCATGATTCCCGCACGCTTCCGCCGGTGGCATCCGTCGCTGGTGGCAGGCATCGTGTGTCTGGGATTGCTGGTGGTGAGTGTGCTCACGAGTGCCCAAAACAAGATGGCCATTCACAAACTGATGACCGGCAGCACCATTGGCGAGGTGGAGCACACGCTCACCGAGAAGAATCATGCCGTGCTCTATGAGCCTGTCTATCGGCTGGTGTTCAGCATCTATGCCAACTCGCTCGCCGCCCGGCAGGTGGATCAGCTCGTGGCTGCGGCCGACAAGGTGACGGTGGACAGTTGCACTTTCCGTTCGCCCAACATCGTGCTCATCATCGGCGAAAGCTATGGGCGCCACCATTCCCAGCAGTACGGTTATTTCATGAAGACCACCCCGCGACAAGTAGCGCGCGAGAACAGCGGACTGTTGGTGAAATTTACCGATGTCATTTCTTGTTGGAATCTGACCAGTTTTGTGTTCAAGAACGTGTTCTCCCTCCATGTGGTGGGCGAGAAGGGGGAGTGGTGTGACTATCCCCTCTTCCCCGAGGTGTTCCGCAAAGCCGGCTATCACGTGACATTCCTCACCAATCAGTTCCTGCCGCAGGCCAAAGAGGCAGTCTATGACTTCAGCGGCGGGTTCTTCCTCAACAACCCCGTGCTCAGCCGTGCACAGTTTGACACGCGCAACACCGAGCTCCACACGCTTGACGAAGGACTTTTGGAAGATTTCGACACGATGAAGAAGGAGGGCACGATTCCCGTCATTGCCTACCCACGCAGGCGGCGTTCGGGCAGCAATCCTATTGGAACGAAAACGACAGATGCCGGAAAAACCGCTCCTCGCGGGAGTCTCACGATTTTCCATCTCATCGGTCAGCACGTGAACTACAAGACCCGCTACCCACGCAAACAGGAGCATTTCTGGGCCGGCGACTATGAGGAGCGTCGGCCTGAGCTCACCGACAGGGAGCGTAAAGTGTTGAGTCAATACGACAATGCCGTGCTCTACAACGACTCTATCGTGGACCAGATCATCCGTCGCTACGAGAAAGAAGATGCCATCATCATCTACATGCCCGACCACGGCGAGGAATGTTATGAAGACGATCGCGGTTTCATCTGCCGCAATCATAGTGCAGCCATTGACTGGCCACTGGCTCACTACGAGTTTGAAATCCCCTTCTGGATTTATTGTTCGCACAGATATGCCGTGCGCCATCCCGAGATGTTCAAGCAGATCGTGGAAGCTCGCAAGCGCCGGTTCATGACCGATGCCCTGCCGCATCTGTTGCTCTATCTGGCCGGTATATCCTCGAAGGACTATCATGCCGAATACAATGTGCTCAGTCCCGACTACAACGAGATGCGCCCCCGCATACTCAAAGGCACCACAGACTATGACGTGTTGCGCGAAAAGCACTTGAAAGAAAAAGAAAATGGAAAATAACGAACTGCTCACTCGGACGGAGTGCAATGCCCTGCGCGGGCTGGCCATCATCGGCATCTTCCTGCACAATTATTGCCATTGGCTGGGGCCGATAGTCAAGGAGAACGAATATCAGTTTTTTGCAGCCAATGTGGAAGGGCTGAACCGTGCGTTGGTACATGCCGACTGGAACTTGCCACTGCATCTACTTTCGTTTTTCGGGCACTACGGCGTGCCCCTGTTCCTCTTCCTTAGTGCCTATGGCCTTGAACGGAAATATGCAGCCCGGTCCGTTGCCATGACAGGGCAGGGGCCTGTGGGGAGCGGTGGCCGGTTGCCCAAGGTGGGCGTTTGGCCTTTCATCCGCTATCATTTCCTCAAGCTTTTCAAGATGATGGTGGTGGGCTATGTGGCCTTCACGCTGGTCGATTATGTCACGCCCGGCCCGCATCACTATCAGGTGATCGACATCGTGGCGCAACTCGGCATGTTCAACAATCTGCTGCCCCATCCCGATGCTGTCATCTGGCCCGGTCCCTATTGGTTTTTCGGACTCATGTTGCAGTTGTATGTGGTTTATAGGCTGGCCCTCTACCGCCGCCATTGGGGCGTGACGGTGGCTCTGATGGTGGTTTGCACGTTGGCCCAACTGTTTTTCGCCCCCGAAGGTGAAGCCCTCAACCGCTATCGCTACAACTTCATGGGAGGTATGTTGCCGTTTGGCATGGGGCTGCTCTATGCCCGTTTCGGGACGAGATGGCATGGATTGGTGAAAGACACGAAGGTGTTTTATGGCACCGCAGCCGTAATAGTAGCTGCTTTGGTCTATGTGTTGAGTCTCGGTTTCTTCATGTGGCTGCTCGTGTCGGCAGCCGTTTGCCTGTTTGGTGTGTGCTTTGTGAAAGCATTGGGTGCGACGAGTCAGCTTGCCGGTTTGTTTGCCCTGCTCGATTGGATGGGGAGCATTTCGGCAGCCCTTTTCGTCTGCCATCCCATTGCCCGGAAGATATTCATTCCCATTTCGCGCCACGGCGACATGTATGCCGGTCTGTTGCTTTACATCGTGTCGGCTGTTTGTCTGGCTTGGCTGTTCCGGGAACTGATGAAGAAGATACCTAATCCGCAGCAGTCATGAACCGAAAGATAAACGACATAGAGTTGGCCAACATCTCCCGCTACCGTGGAGAACTGATGGGAGCTGCCATGCTGTTCATCATTCTTTTCCATGTGGGTCTGCCGCGCAACGACTTGTTTTTCGGACTTCGGCGCATGGGCAATGTCGGGGTAGACATGTTTCTCTTCTTGAGCGGCATAGGACTTTGGTTCTCGTGGAGCAAGTTGCGTGAGAAAGGAGCCGGAATGCAGGCGGCAACTAAAGTCTTCTTTCTGCGTCGCTATCTTCGCATCTATCCCGCGTGGCTCATCGTGGCTTGCCTGTTTTATATCTCCCGTTTTCACGGCGGCGACCTGATGGCATGGATAGACCTCATCGGCGACATCACCATTAATTGGGACTTCTGGTTGCACGACGAACTCAACTTCTGGTATATTCCCGCCACGATGATGCTATATCTCTTTGCACCGGGCTACATGGAACTTATCCGGAGGCATCCTATCTACAGATGGCTTCCCGTGGTGATGATTATGTGGTGCATTCTCGTGCAGTGGGTGACACCCATCAACCATCTTGTGGGCCATTTGGAGATATTCTGGAGCCGTGTCCCCATATTCTTCATCGGCATCAACATGGGAGAGATGGTGCGGCGGAAGCAGACCATAGACGGCACGGGCATTTGGATGATCGTCCTGATGTTTGTCATGACGTTGGCCTCAAGCATTTTTCTCGAGCAGGTGAGGCATGGGGAGTTTCCCCTTTTCATCGAACGCATGCTCTATATTCCCCTCACGATAACCACCATCTTGTTGCTCAACCGTGTTTTCCGCCGCACACCGGCATGGTTCAATGCCTCCTTCCGTTTTGTCGGGGCATTGAGTCTGGAAGCCTACCTCCTCCACATCCATTTTGTGCTGCACTACATTCCGGCAGCATGGAGCTACTGGCCTACGTTCCTGCTCTGTGTGGCAGTCACCCTGCCTCTTGCATGGATGTTGGCCAAAGTGGCCGACGGTATAGGCCGGCTGTTTGCCCGTATGTTCTTAAAACCGCTATCACAATGAAACATCTGTTGAAACTCATACGTCCCAAGCAATGGATCAAAAACGGCTTCGTGCTGCTCCCGATGTTCTTCGGCGGCACCCTGCTCGACGCCACCGACGTGGTGGCATCCGTCATCACGTTTTTTGCCTACAGCTTTGCCGCTTCGTCCATCTACTGTTTCAATGACATCTACGATGTGGAGGCCGACCGCCGGCATCCCGTGAAGTGCAAACGGCCTGTCGCCTCGGGGGCCATCAGTGTGGCACAGGCATACGGGCTCATGGCACTGATGTTCGTGTTGTCGGGCATAGTGCTTCTCCTATTGCCCGTCAACCGGATAGAAGTCGGTGGTGTTATCCTGTTCTATTGGCTGCTCAACCTCTGTTATTGTGCCCGTTTGAAACAGTATGCCATTGTCGACGTGTGCGTGGTGGCCTTTGGCTTCGTACTTCGGCTGCTGGCCGGCGGACTGGCCACAGAGACGGCTTTGAGCCGGTGGATCGTGCTGATGACCTTTCTGCTCACGCTCTTTCTCTCCTTTGCCAAGCGGCGCGACGATGTGCTGCGCATGAATGAGACCGGTGAGGCCCCCCGCAAAAACACCAGTCGCTACAATCTCACGTTCATCAACCAGGCCATTACCATTGCGGCTTCCGTGACGCTTGTGTGCTACATCATGTACACCGTGAGTCCCGAGGTCACCTCGCGCTACCATGCCGACTACCTTTACCTCACCACCGTGTTTGTGCTCTTGGGACTGCTGCGCTACATCCAGATAGCCGTGGTAGACAAAAAAAGCGGCGATCCCACCAAGGTGATACTCAAAGACCACTTCACCCAGCTTGTCGTCTTGGCATGGGGTGTCAGTTTTCTGTTGATCATCTACGTATTTAAATGAAACGGAAGGTTTATTGTTTTGATTTCGATGGCACGCTGACAACGAAAGACACGCTATTGCAGTTTATTCGTTTTGCCGTGGGCGACAGGGCTTTTCTTGCTGGATTCCTGCGTTATAGTCCGTTGCTGGTGCTGATGAAGCTGCACCTTTATCCCAACTGGAAAGCCAAACAGAAGGTTTTCTCCCATTTCTTTGCGGGCATACCCGTGTCGGAGTTCGATGCCGTTTGCCGTGATTTTGCCGATGCCGGTCAGAATTTACTGCGCCCGGGGGCTGTCGCTGAGATGGAGAGAGCCGAGGCGGAGGGTGCCGAGGTGTATGTGGTGAGTGCCAGTATCGATAATTGGGTGAGGCCCTTTTTCCATTCGGCGACGGTGATTGGGACACAGGTGGAAGTCATCGACGGTCGGCTGACCGGGCGTTTTCTCACCGCCAACTGCTACGGGCAGGAGAAAGTGACCCGCCTGCAAAAGGTGCTCACGGAGCCGCGCACACATTATTATATTATAGCCTACGGCGACAGCCGGGGCGACAAAGAGATGTTGGCCTATGCAGATGAAGGATTTTACAAACCGTTTAGGCGACCGTAAGCGTCGGAAACTCGGCGAACTGCTCCGTTTCGGCATCGTCGGCGTGCTGGCTACATTGCTGCAATATGCCGTCTATCTGGCCATGCTTCACTTCACCGGGGCCGGCATTGCCAATACGGTGGGTTATGCGGTCAGTTTCGTCTTCAATTTTTTTGCCAGCACCCGTTACACCTTCAGGGTGAAAGCCAATGCCCGTCGAGGGGCCGGCTTTGCCTTGAGCCATGTCATTAACTATCTGCTCCAGATGTTGACGCTCCATCTCTTTATAGCTGTGGGCATACCGGAGCAGTGGGCTCCCATTCCCATGTTTTGTTTTTGTGTGCCGGTAAACTTCTTGCTGGTGCGTTTCTTCTTGACCAAGGAGTAAACGGACCGATGGATATTCGGATGGGAACATGAATATATGTATGGGGCATGCACCGGCAACCCCGATGAAGGCAGTCTCTGAAAGATGCCGGATGGTGATGAATAATATGAACAAAAACACCTCTGCCAAAATTCTCCAACCAGATCAGCCTACCGGCTTTAAATAGCTGGAAAAGCCCACCGAATTTCTCGTCCGGGCTCTCCGAACTTGCAAAAGAGCCACACTTGAAAGCTGAAAGGGCCACAGTTGCAGCGCAACTGTGGCCCTTTTGCAAGCCGGTCGAGCCGGATAAGTCTCCATGTATAAGCATAGAGATCACCTTGCCGGTACGGAGGTGGAGAGGGAGAGATGTTGCCGTCTAAGAAAATGCAAGGCTGGAAAACTTTCTTTCCTTAGATGGGGCCTGCTGCCCGCTACAATCGTCATTCGCTGCATTTGATTCCCCCATTAGCCACTCCCGTTAACCACCTCATTTCAGCATTTTTCCTGCCTGTCTCCATGCTTTTAAGAACTTTTGTTTATCTTTGCATAAGGATTCCAATTCTGTACCGATGCAAAAAAAAGCCTATACAATCATTGTTATTATCTCTATACTATTCTACGGATGCCTTGACTCCAAGCGGACGAAGACACTCGGAGAGAACGAATATTACATAGGTGAAAGGCTGGCCTCAATCTCTGCTGATGAAGATTCTACTTTTTGGATAGGGGGAGAGTCGGGAAAGGTGTGGCATGTAGACGGAGACAAGGTGTCGGCTTATATTACCGGCACAGACAGAATCTACAAAATTGCTACACGGCCCAATGCCGACGGTGACACAATCTGTTGGCTGGGAGGACGTAATTCCGGTCTTCAAGAGTGGCGGTTGTACCGGGGTAAGATGAGCCACGAACGGACTTATGACATACTTTTTAAAAATAAAGAATACTCAGCCTACGATTTTATCATTACAGCAAAGGGTATTTTTACGGCTACCAGCCAAGGCCTCTATTTATTGCGGAGCGACAAGAGCTTTTCGTTATTGTATCCTGCCCTTGACAGTCCGACGGCTAAGGCAGGCATGCCCTATATCATCTACAACCTGTGTCCTTACGGCAGGGACTATCTTTTTGCCGCCTCCATCAACGGACTGCTGCGGATAAATTTGCAAAGTGGCAGTATCTCCCTGTTACATAAAGGCGAAAACATACAGTATGTGACGGTGTTTGGAAATGAGGTGTGCGCTCTTTCGGGAAAGAGAATCTATATTGAAGACGTATGGGGAAAGTCTGTCAGAACGGTCGACCTGTCTTTCGTTCCCCGTTTCTACTACCGGGTGGGGAATGTGCATTATATCCTGCGCAGCCATTCCATGGTCATCAGCGAAGATTTGCGCCATTTTATTACCATCCCACTTAGAAGAGATTTTCCAAAGGGATGCCACAATGTGTTGCTCCCCGATTACCGTTCGGAGACCTCTATTTTTGTCACCGACAATGCATTTTGGCGAATCCCATTCCACTCCGGCTATTTCAATAACAATGGGATTGTGGTCTCTGCCTGCGCTAATAGTCGTGAAGCTTACTATCTGAATAGTCAGAATGAAGTGTTTAGACAGCCTGCTGGCGACAGTGTGGCGGTGAAAGTGTATTCGCTCCCCAAGGAGGAACAGGTGACGGAAATGGTTGTTACCGACAGTAGACGATTGATTTATGTAAATGATCGTTCAGACTTGCGGGCCGTGGATATTAGTGGCAACAATTTGCGGAATGAGGTGTTGTCTAATATCAGGACGCTTTACCATTCTGACAAGAAAGTGACAGCCCTCCATCTTGAAGAAAAGGGTCGGGAAGATAGAATTTATCTGGGTGTACAGGATGGTTTGGTGGTCATTGACAGGAATGGTGTGGCCGGCTCTGTCAAGGGGATGGAAGACAAATATATCACGTCTTTTTTCTCGTCCTCCGGCATGGATGGGATTTATATGGGAACGATGGACGACGGCATACTATATGCCGATAAAGGACGGTATTTTACTATCCCCGGGTCGAAACGCTTGACCTTTATTCGGGATCTGTTTGTCTCGGGTGGCTATCAGCCGGCCTTGACAGTACTCACCAATCACACATTGGTGAGACCGAGCCGACAAGATACGCTCAGCCTGAACGGGTATAATCGTCTCATTCCTGTTGACGATTCGCTTTTTTATGCTTTTCCTGAGTTTGGCGTGCAGAAATATGCCATAGTGAATGGGAAGATGAAATATATAGGATATTACTTTAAAGATATCCGGTTCAATGCGAAAGCCTCTTTCTGCATAGGCCGCACGTTATATCTGGTATCGGAAATCGGTGTACTGAAGCTAAAGACAGAAGAAAAAAATGCATCCGAATACGTGGCCTTCGATACCAATGTGGGCTCCATTCGTATGGTGTTGTTTGTATGTTTGGTCGTATTGGCTTTGACGGGCATATCTTTTTGGATGCATACTCGCAGAAGACAAGAACAGAAGCGACAGATACGATTGCGCATAAGCGATTTAAAAGAACGTACTTTGGGAATGGAAACGATGGCCGCACTGCTGAGTGAAGACGAGCAAGAGCAGATCAGACAACTCATGGAAGATATTTATATGTTGGAAGCAGGAACCGGGCAGACAAGTAAGCAGATTAGCATGCTTTCCGAGCGTATCATGTATAAAAACCGTGATATGGCACTCTTGTTGTCTAAAATGTTGAAGAAACAAATAGGAGAGTTACAGCATATTGAGGCTTACGACTGCATCAAGATGCTTGAAAAATCTGAGACGGCATTGGCACAAGATAAGGTTTCGGAGATAGGTGAAAGAGTCATGAAGAATGGTTTATGGTTGGAACAATATCGGAAGTTTATAGATAATGTGAGGAAGTATAGGTCTGTAGTGGATGATTGTTTAATAATACGATATGTCAATGGCATGATGGAACGGCATGTTGAGGTGCTGTGCAATGCCCTTCGCCATCGCCCTATGGTGGAGATGAAAGAGGACATGGAGAAGGCAGAGGCTGATTATAACCATATTTTCACTGATGAAACCCTCTTGAGACTTACCGATGCACTCCGTCATTTCCGAGAGCGGGTGTCAAAATTGCCAGTAGACGGGGTGAGTACAGCCCTGTTGGAAAGTATAACTAAGTTGGAAACTGTGGCAGCAACATTTCCCCGTCTCGAAATGTTGCATGTGATGAAGCGTGTAGAGGCCGAATTGTCACAGCTGGAAATACGCCAACAGCTCATGGAAGAGATGGAGTGCTATCGCCGTATGAGAGAAGAAGTTGTTCAGGAATACGGCGAAGGGGGGCATAGACGAATGGATGTAAGGTTGGAGGTGAAAATTTCAGACTACACACAGGATGTAATCAGTAGGATAGACAAATTGATCATACGATTATACGACGATTTTCTCTTTACGGACAAAGAGGTGTTTGAGCATGTGTTGAATTTCACAAACTTTACCAATCAGCAGGCTCGTGTATTGGCTCTGCTGATAGCCAATCCGAAAGTAAAAAGGGTTTTGCTGCCGGGAATGCTTGGTATGTATGGAAACCTGAATCCGGTTATCAGCCGTTTGGTAAATAATAAGATTAAACCCAATGAGGGATGGTTGCAAGCTTATGTTGAGAAACATCCGGCCGGTATTGTTGCCTATATCCTGAGACTGACCGAATAGACCTTTGTAACAGCCTCTTTACATGTACTTTAGAATAGAAAGTTGCAAAAGGTTGCATTGTTTATTTTGTACGAAATAATGGAATGCAACTTTTTTTTGTGTCTCTTTTTATCTATCTTTGTGACATGCCTAAAGCATTATTACCGAATAATTGATTACTATAACCATTTAATTTACCTTGAATAAAAATGAAAGGGTCAATATCAAACGAAAAGCAGAAAACACAGACTGATAAGATCGGTAACCGTTTTCGGTTGAGGAGGATAATCGTCTTTTTATTCCTCAACTGTGTTGTTGGCACCTACGCACAAACAGAAAGTAAAGATGTCAGGACACACCCTGAAAGTTATTTCCTGAAAGCAGAAGATGTGGTCAACAGTCTGGAGCTGCTTCCTGCTCCCCCCGAGCAAGGCAGTGCGCTCTTCAAGTATGACGAAGAACGTTATCTGTGGGGAAAGAGCCTACGTGAAACTCTCCGAGGAGAGCAGGCAGCAGCAGATGCCAATGTTGAAGGTGAAGGAGTGCCGCAGGCTTTTTCAGAGTCATTTGGCATTCGGATATCGAAAGATCAGACTCCGGAAATATACCGGTTGGTTCTTAAAATGCGCGAGGATGCCGGAGATTTGTCCACCAGATTGGCAAAAAAACATTATATGCGGGTACGACCGTTTGCATATTACAATGAACCGACCTGTAATCCTGCCCAGCAACAAGAGCTGGCTTCTAATGGTTCCTATCCATCCGGACACACAGCCATAGGTTGGGCCACAGCTTTGGTGCTGGCCGAGATAAATGTCGATAGACAAAATGAAATCTTAAAGCGAGGATACGAAATGGGGGAGAGCAGGGTTATTTGCGGCTATCATTTTCAGAGTGATGTGGATGCGGCTCGCTTGGTAGCAAGTGCTGTCGTGGCACGGCTACATGCCGACAAAGGTTTTGTCAGACAGTTGGCGAAGGCGAAGAAAGAATTTAAGCATCTGATGAAAGAGGGCAAAGTGGTATTGTCCGAGCTCCGTGGCGATTCCGATTGATATTAAACACAATAATCTAAAAACATTAAAAAAACCTGATATGAAAACCAAAAAGCGACTATTTGTTATCCTGTATATGTTAGCAGTTTGCTTTCATGCAATGGCACAGAATGCTATTATCACAGGTGTTGTGGTAGACGAAGATAAAGCTTTCCTGCCGGGTACCACTGTTTGGTTGAAAGGTACAAACAACAAAACCATCACAGACATCAACGGAAGATATACGTTGTTGTCTGTACCGAGGGGAAAGAACGAAGTGCAATTTTCTTTCGTGGGCTACGAAAGTAAGACGATGGAAGTTGTCGTGAGAGATAATGAAACGCGCACCATGAACGTCAATATGCAGCCTGCGAGTATATTAGGGGCCGAGGTGGTCGTCAGTGCCCAAGCCAAGGGGCAGACGGCAGCCATCAACAGACAACTCAATGCCTCAGGAATTATCAGTGCTGTATCCGGTGAGAAACTTAGCGAATTGCCCGATGTAAATGTTGCTGACGCTATTGGTCGTTTACCGGGGCTGATGGTTGAGCGCGATGGAGGGGAAGGACAGAAAATTATTATTCGCGGTCTGGATCCCAAATACAATTCAGTCGCTATCAATGGCATGAATTCTCCCTCCACCAGTTCCAGTGACCGCAGTTCGGATTTGAATATGATTTCCCCCGAGATTGTTGGTGGAGCTGAGGTGCTGAAAGCCAATACGGCCGACAAGGATGCTGACGGATTGGGTGGCACGGTAAATCTTATCATGAAAGATGCTCCCAAGGGGCTTAAATTGAATGTAACCGGACAGACAGGTTATCACTCTCAAATCAATGGTGTTGGCAATGTCAAGGGAAATATCTTAGCGAGCAATCGTCTCTTTAACGACCGCTTGGGGCTTATTTTTACAGCCAGTGCAGAACAGACCGATCGAAGTAACGACCGTTTTATCGCTGCTTATAAGGTTAATGGCAATACGCCGACCGAAGGCTTGCCTTATACCAAGCCATGGATTACAAGTACACGCTTGCAATCTAATCTTGAAAAGCGAAATCGATATAATGTCAATCTGAATCTTGATTTTAATATAGGGCGTGGTTCCAAAATAAAGATGTATAATCTGTTTAGTGCGCTCAGCCGTGACAGGGATATCCGGGAGAAACGCTACGATCTTGAGGGTGGGCGCTTGCGTTATGCACAGACGGATGGCGACATACGTAGTAGCGTGTTGACAAACATGCTCCAAGGTGACCATGATTTTTGGAATTCAACGTTAAGTTGGGGGGTAGGCCGCAGTGAGGCAAGGCAAAAGACCCCTTATGAGCATCGTTTGGAGTATAGGATGAACACTCCATTCACGGTTGACATCAACGCATTGGGCACTCTTCCGCCACATTTGGTGTCGGCACCGGGCAATGTGAACGAGTCTGATATCACACAGTATTATCTCTATGACGGGACATTCAATACCGAACGTACTACGGAAAAGGAATATAGTGCATGGCTGGATTGGAAGAAGTCATTTGATTTTGGAAAATATTTTAATGGGTATATCAAAATAGGAGGCAAGTATCGTCAAAAAGATCGTGAGCGGCTCACAAATCGGAACTATCGGCGGCTTGATCAAAACGCAGAGCTCGTTTATGCTAATATGCCTGATATTACACGTTCGGGCTATGATCGCCGTTATGTTGGTATCTCGGACTTTTTGGATGGCAAATTCAAACATCATGACTTTCTGAGCAACCGTTATGACAATCTTGACTTCTCCTTTGCGCTCAATCAAGATGTTATGAAGGATTTCTATCATGTCAATTCTGAAATTTATCGGCCGATTCTCACCACCAAAATTCAGAAGGATTACGACGGGCATGAACGGCTCACGGCAGCATATGTCATGGGTGAGTTCAACTTTGGCAAGTATATTACTTTTATTCCCGGAATTCGCTATGACCATACCAATATGCGTTATGGAGCATATAGTGGTGTCAATGTGCCTGACGATGAGACACAGGAGTTGGCATTTGACTATACCAAAACCACCGACAAAAACTCTTTTGGGTATTGGTTGCCACAAATCCATTTGAAGATAAAGCCCTTAGACAACCTTGATGTCAGGTTGGCTTATACGGAAACCCTATCGCGTCCGGATTATGACTTGTTGGCTCCACGTACCATCATCAAGTCTACCATTGGAGAAGTGGTGTATAACCGAACCAATCTGAGACCGGCTTTGTCCAAGAACTTTGATGCCATCATTTCGTTCTACAATCCTAAAATAGGGCTGTTCACTGTGGGCGGATTCTATAAAAAGATCAAAAATTTCATATATACACGTTCGGCTTATTTGCTTGAAGGGACTGCCACAGATCCGGCCAACTTCGGATTGGCTTCGAGCTTGGTCGGTTCCGGTATTACTTATTCGCTCAATAGTCCTTATGATGCGACAATTAAGGGTATCGAAGTTGACATCCAGACACAGTTGCGTCAGCTTCCGGGCTTGCTTAAAGGTGTTGTCTTAGGTGCCAACATTACATTGATGGATTCTAAAATGGGCTATTTTGAGACGACCAAGTCTCGTGTGAAGAATCCCGATTATGTAGTGGGTGATGGCAGTAAGCCTTTCTTGCCCGTAAACAGAGATACAGTTTATTATGACCGTCTGCTCAAACAACCATCTTTCTTGGCCAATTTCTCGTTAGGATATGATTATAAAGGTTTCTCAGGTCGTTTGTCTTACACTTATCAAGGCAATATCCTTGTGGTTGAACAGCATCGGGCGGACGGAGCTGATGTCGAATCAACAAGGGCATTCTCCAAATGGGATCTCCAACTGAAACAGCGTATCAACAGGCAGCTTTACGTCTATGCAAGTGCATCCAACATTTTTAATTGGTCTGACAGTAAGGAGAGAAATGTCACGGGTTATCCTTCCAGTGTTGAGATATATGGCTCTTCTTTCTATATAGGCGTGAAGTATGATATATTTAAATAGTGGGATCCGGTATTGACATTATATTAAAATAAGAGAAAGGAATTCTAAAATGAAGACGAAATTAGGATTGTCTCATAAGACAGCAGAAATCAGATATTGGAAACTTGATAAGACTTCCGTCAAGTTGTTTCTTGGAATAATGGCTGTATTGTTGTTGTCCGGATGTGAACCAAAAGATACGTTTGAGGAGGAGCATATTACCATTCCACAAACGGGACAAAAGGTTGTGCGGGTTGAACCGGACGATGGAGTGACGAGAGTAAATTCTCTCCCGAAAGCCATAAAGGAAAACGGCGATGCCATTTATGAGTTGGAGCGCGGTGGAGTTTATTATCTGGAGGGTAAGAATGTCATTTCAAATCATGTTACCATTAGAGCTACATACGGGTCTGGAGCACTTCCTACAATTCAACCTGTATCAGATGCACAGGGTGCTCTCAATTCCGACATGTTGCGTTTTGAAGGTAATGTTACTTTTAAGAATGTATATTTTAACGGAAAAGATGCTGCTTCCAACAACATCATGCAGCGTCTCTTCCGTTTGGACAAGAAAAATTTGAGATTGCGTTTCGAAGGATGTTTTGTTGAAAACTGTCGTAATTTCTGTATACGCACAGACAATAGTGGCAGCAAGGTGTATATAGACAACTCGACTTTTCGCAATTTTGCACTGACCTCAGATCCGGCCAACGGGCGTTTGTTCGATTCTCGGGGAAATGCTCCTGATACACTCTCTATCATCAACAGCACCATTTATAACCTTACAGGTCATCTCATTCGTTTCGATGGTGCTGTAGCCAATTATGTAGAACTGAAGAACAATACGATTTATAATGTAGGCTACCATTTCCGTATCGACTATGCCATGAAGGCTTACATAGAAAACAATATTTTTGCCAATGTAGGGTGGAAGGCCGGTTATAAAGCAGACTCCCCCGGTGCTTTTTGGGAATTGAGAGAGTTGGCAGACGGTGGTGCCTATCATCCTATGGATATTCGCATTTGTATCCGTAACAATAATGTATATACAGATCCGAAAATCAAGGCACTCTATGTCAAGTATCCCGGTAATATAGAGCGCGTCCCTCTCAATTCTGTTGCTCAGGCTATGATTGCCGATGGCCGTCTGGTCTACGAGAACAATATCTCTGAGGTCTTGACATTTGATGGTGCATCTCCGCTTCCAATGACTTATATAGAAAAATTCTTTGAGGTGTTGAATACAGGTATGTCTCCTTGGGCAGATTTGCCTTTTTATGTAGACGAGAATGGAATGGATGGGTTTACTAATGGTGAGACATTCACGTTCAGGTATTCTCCTTCGTCCACCTCTGCCACGGCTTCTACTACGCAAGGTCCTTTAGGTGCTCCCGTATGGAATCAATAGAAAAATAGTATGCTAAATATTCACTAATTGAACAATAAGTCCATGACGAATCTATTGTATAAATATTTATGTTTGAAGATTTTCCTGGTTGCCCTGTTTTTGGGTTTGTCTTCTGAAATACAAGCTCAAGATATTTTAAAAGATGTTCAGATGAAAGCCTCTCATCCTCGTTTGCTGATGGGCAAGACCGATGAAGCATCTGTAAGGGCAGCTATAAGAAAAGATCGCTTTTGGAAACAGATAGACAGCCTGCTTATGGAAGCTGCAAATGAAGCGTTGTCGTTGCCTGCACCTCAACGTATTGTGACAGGACGGCGTTTGTTGGATGTTTCCAGGGAGACATTACGCCGTATTCTGCTGCTTGGTTATGCCTATCGTATGACGGGAGATAGCTGCTATGGTCAACGGGCAGAGCAGGAGTTGCTTGCAGTTTCGGCCTTTTCCGACTGGAATCCAAGTCACTATTTGGATGTCGCGGAGATGACAACGGCTGTCGCCATTGGTTATGACTGGCTGTTTGGCATGATGAGTAATGCTACAAAAGCCACTATTCGGCAGGCTATTCTTACCAAAGGCCTGAAACCTTCTTTTGATGCTCGGTATAATGACTGGCTAGAAAGGGAGAATAATTGGAACCAAGTTTGCAATACGGCTATGGCTTATGGAGCACTTGCCATTTACGAGGATGTTCCATCTTTAGCTGATAGTGTTATTCAGCGTTCCATTTCTTCCATACATAGGCCGATGAAAAACTACGGCCCTGACGGAGCCTATCCGGAGGGATATTCTTATTGGGGATTTGGAACTACCTATAATGTTATGCTCATTGATGCTTTGGAGAAATGTTTTGGTACCGATTTTAACCTGCTTAAACAGAAGGGATTCTTGGCGACAGCGGGGTTCATCCTTCACATGGTGGCTCCTGATCATGACTCGTTCAACTATGGCGACAACAAAGATTCCGGTAGGATGAGTCCTGCTATGTTTTGGCTGGCTAAGCGGAATAAAGATCTCTCATTGCTGTGGAATGAGCGCAGTCTTTTCAAGAATGGCAGTAAAAAGAAGTTGATGGATTATCGTTTCTTCACACTCGCCTTGTTATGGGGGGGCGGTGTGGACATGTACAATCTGCCTGAACCGCTGCAAAAGACTTGGATTTCACCTGCTGCCATGACACCAGTTGCTCTTATGCGTACTTCTTGGAATGATAAGAAGGCCATTTACCTTGCTTTCAAGGGTGGAACTGCCACTTCGAGTCATGCTCATTTGGATGCTGGCTCTTTCGTGATGGTGGCCAATGGAGAGCGTTGGGCGATGGATTTTGGGCGGCAGGATTACAATTCGTTGGAATCATTGGGGCTGGATATATGGAATAAGGCACAGAATTCAGACCGTTGGAAAGTTTTCCGCTATAATAACTTGGCCCACAATACACTTACCTTTGACAATCGTCTACAACGGGTGGAAGGCTACGTATGTCTGGATGGCACTTCCTCGTCATTCGATCATCTTTCAGCATCAGCAGATTTGACCCCTGTTTATGCGGGACAGGTAAAGTCAGCCAAGCGTCGGGTCGAAATAGTGGAAGAACAATATGTATTGGTGACCGATGACATTCGTACCAATGAAAAGCCCACTACAATGCGTTGGACGATGTTGACCCCTGCCAATGCAGAATTGAAAGGGAAGAATAAAATTGTACTCAACCGTAATGGAAAGCGTTTGGTCATGGAAATAAGTGCGCCCGTTAAAGTACGCTTACGGACATGGAGCACTGCTCCCACAACTTCTTACGATGCCCCAAATCCCGGTACAGTGCTTGTTGGATTTGAATCTGTGCTACCGGCCAACAGCCAATATACGTTTCGAGTTAAGTTAATGCCAGAATAATAATTCATTAGATATGCTCATGAAGAAAATATTATTTATAGCGTGCTTGGCAGTGTTTCTTTCCGGCTGCAAACAATATGATGGGATGCAGGCTGTCATCAACAAAGGCATCAAACGTTCGGTCGAGCAGACGGAATTTCTTGCCAAGGCTATGGAGGCCGACCATGACAGTCTGCCAAGGAGTTACACTAAACAAACCGGGCTTGTCAAATCCGATTCGCATTGGTGGTGCAGCGGATTTTTTCCGGGAGAGCTGTGGTATCTCTATGAGGCAACAGGCAGTCCTAAACTAAAAAGATATGCGGAGATTTATACCCAACGTGTTGCAGAACAACAATACACGACCGATAATCACGATATAGGTTTTATTTTGATGTGCAGTTTTGGGAATGCCTATCGTTTGACTCACTCAGCAAACTATGTTCCGGTCTTGCTTAATGGAGCACAGTCTCTGTCCACTCGCTTTAATCCGGTAGTGGGGCTTATTCGTTCTTGGGACACTAAGACAGATAAGTGGCAGTATCCTGTCATCATTGATAATATGATGAACTTGGAATTATTGGAGTGGGCTGCCCGGCATTCCGATAGTGCCAAGTTTGCTAAAATAGCTTCCAGCCATGCCCGGCTAACGATGAAAAATCATTTCCGGCACGACTTTAGTTCCTATCATGTCGTGTCCTACGATCCTCGTACAGGCTTGGTGGAAAAGAAAAATACCCATCAAGGATATGCACATGAGTCGGCTTGGGCACGTGGGCAGGCTTGGGGACTCTATGGTTATACAATGATGTTTCGCGAAACGGGAGATTCCATTTATTTGAACCATGCCAAAGGTATTGCCCGTTTCATTATGTCGCATCCTAATATGCCTAAAGACAAGATCCCTTATTGGGATTTCAATGCTCCCGACATACCTCATGCCAAGCGCGATGCTTCCGCAGCTGCCATTATGGCTGCAGCTTTCATAGAATTAAGTTGTTTGACAAAAGAGTCCCCTGACTTTTCCAAGCAGTGTTTGAATATGGCAGGTATGCAGTTGCGGTCACTCACATCTGATGAGTATCTGGCGAAGAAAGGAACCAATGGGGGATTTATTCTCAAACATTCTGTCGGCAACTATCCAAAAGGAACGGAAGTGGACGTTCCCCTTACTTATGCCGACTACTATTATGTAGAAGCATTAGTTCGATATAAAAAACTGTTTCAGAAACCGATCGTAGATAAATGAAAACATTCTTAATTTCAGATAGCTTGTAGATTCCCTGACAGTTGAAAGCTTTGGGCACAAATCCTCATAGAAGAATTTGCGCCTAAAATGTATCTGATTTGGAGGTGCTGATATTCAGATTGATGTCGAAAGAACATCGTGGGCGTGTCAAGGGAGGGGGGATTTGACAACCTCTCCATTCCTTCAACGGAGGGTGACGGTGAGGGGCTGGCTCAAGGCTTGGAGAAACGACTCGGTCTCAAGTGTCCACTGGGCAAAGTTGCGGATGTCGTAATTGCTCCATGCTGCCCCGAAATAATAGGTATATTCTTTCCCCTTATAGTTGTCTATCATGCCTATAGCGTGGCTCTTGTCTTCGGTGACAAAGGTTTTGTTTGCTCCTTCGGGAAACAGCACCCCCACATAGATCTGCGAGTTGTGGACATCCGGTCTGTCGGTTGGGTCTGCATAGCAAATGTAGTCGCTGCCGACTTTCAGGTCGCCGGTCTTGTGGAGCACCACCCCTGTAGCCAGTGTCAAGGGTTGCCGAATGTGTTCATACCACACTGTCATGCGGTTGAAATGCGCACCTTTGTCCAAGCTTATCCGCCGGTGTTCCACTACTCCGTCCTTGTTGGGCGCATAGTCCAGTTCTACCGTAAACCTCAGGGGACCGTTGTCCAAGATGCGGTAACGCTCATAGCAGTAGGGGAAAATCATCGTCCGGCCATTCATCAAGGCTGGTGTACCGCACCCGAGGGTCGGACCGACTGCGTATGCGTCCATTCCCTCTCCATGATCGAGGTGAAACGAGGTGGCTTTGTCCACGGAGTCATTCAGCATTTCCAGACCCACGCTCTTGAGGGAGTCAGCCAAGAGATTCCCCTTGTGGTCTATCTCGTAGCGTTTTTCCACGACAGGGTAGGGTACGTTCTTCACCCACACATCAATGCCGTATGATTTCTCTCCCGTCCGTTGCAAGGCCGGCCCATAAACGCGATAGGCGCAACGATCGTTTTCCCATGCAATGTCATCTTTGCGCAGGGGGTACATCTTTCCGCAGACATAGGTTCTCATGGGCTGCGGAGTACCTTTCATCACTTGATAGGTCGCCTTGGCATGAGGTTGCACGCTTACTTCCATCAGTAGCTGTCCGTCGTGTGAAAGCTGGTAAGGAAGTTCCTGCCCGAGCGTGTTCTTGATCAGAAAAGTTTCCGATTCAGCCAGCCCGGCATGTTTCCGGAGCGCATCCAGGTTAAGTTCTATCAGTTCGTGTCGCTGGACATCGCTGTTGTTGGATACGACAATCAAAGTTCCCGCTGCATGGACTGGTATGGTTATTGCCGCCAGCAGCATCAAGAGTTTTCGAAGTATAACTTTTTTCATAATCTTGATGGTATTTTCTAAATGGTATAAGTGTAGTTTTATCTGCTTTGTCGAAGATTTGTCAATGGACAGTCTGGGAAGACAGTGGAAGCCTTCCGGGGCTAAATCACACCGTAGTGGCAGAGTGCGTGTCTGACGCCTTCATCGTCCACGGAGGTGGTCACGAAATCGGCTTCGGCTTTCACCCGCTCTCCGCCATTTCCCATAGCCACTCCGATGCCTGCCCGGCGGATGATGCTGATGTCATTGCCGCCGTCACCGAAAGCCATTGTCTCGTCTGTGTGCAGTCCCAAGTGGGCCGTCATGGCAAGTAGTCCTTTGCCTTTGTCAGCTTCTCGTTGGGTGATGTCGGTGAACTCGGGAGACCACCGGCCGCTTGTGCAGTCGCTGATGGTGGCCATCAGTTCCGCTTCCTTTTCTGCCGTGATGAAGGGTGTCACCTGCAAGATGGGTTGCCGCATCACGATGTCGAGGTTGGCAAAGCGGAAGTCATGGAGTCCCAACCCGTCACGAAACACCTTGTCCACAATGGATTGGTGTTGGTACACGGCAATGTCGCGCTCGCCTACCACGATGGCCGGTCTCCGGCTGTGGGCGCAGGCTTGCAAGATGGTGTCCACGTCAGAGTGGGCTATCTCGTGCCGGCAGACGGTGTTGTGGCCGATGAAACAGAGAGCTCCGTTAGTGGTGATGTAGCCGTCGATGAGCCCGGCTATCTGTCCCAGATTGGTGATGAATCCCACGGGGCGGCCCGTGGAGATGTATATTTTCACGCCATTGGCTTTGGCCCGGCGCAGGGAGTCCACCGTGGAGGACGGTATGCGGTGGGTCTTGAAGCTCACCAGTGTGCCGTCGATGTCGAAAAACAGTGCTTTAATAGCCATCTTCGTATGGTGTTTGTGATTCAGGAACATCCTGCCTTTCTCAACAGGTCGTAGTCTTTGGCCAGTCCTCCGATGCCCGTTTCTTTGTAGAGTGAGGGCAGGTCGTGCCCGGTTTGTTTCATTACTTCCACCACATGGTCGAACGACACGCGGTGGCGGCCGTCGCTGAACGAGGCGTAGAGTTGGGCATCGAGGGCTCGGCAGGCGGCAAAGGCGTTGCGCTCGATGCAGGGTATCTGCACCAGTCCGCACACGGGGTCGCAGGTCATGCCGAGGTGGTGTTCCAGTCCCATTTCTGCAGCATATTCTATTTGCGACGGACTCCCGCCGAAGAGTTGGCACGCTGCTGCCGAGGCCATGGCGCAGGCCACGCCCACCTCGCCTTGGCAACCTACTTCGGCCCCTGATATGGAGGCGTTGAACTTGACGATATTGCCAAACAGTCCGGCAGTGGCCAAAGCATGGAGCATCTTCGACTCGCTGAACTCGTGGCCTTTGGCCAGTTGGTAGAGCACGGCCGGCACCACGCCGCAGGCTCCGCAGGTGGGGGCGGTGACGATGGTGCCCCCCGAGGCATTCTCCTCGCTCACGGCCAGTGCGTAGGCGTAGACCAGTCCGCGGCTTTGCAACGAGTGCTTGTAACCGCGCGCCTTGATGTAGTAGTTGGGGGCTTTGCGTGCCAAGTTGAGTGGCCCGGGCAGTCGTCCCTCGTGGTCGAGTCCGCGCTCAATGGCTTCCTGCATGGTTTGCCACACAGTGCGCAGATAGTCCCAAATCTCTGCCCCCTCGCATTCGTCCACATATTGCCAGTAGCTTTTACCGCTGTCTTCACACCATTGCTGTATTTCCTTGAGCGTGTGCAGCTGGTACACCGAGGGCGAATAGAACAGGTCGTCTTTGCCTTTGCCCTCCGAGAGGGCACCTCCACCGATGCTGTAGACCGTCCATTCGTCGGTCACGTGGTGGGCCCCGTTAAAAGATTTGAACACCATGCCGTTGGTGTGGAAAGGGAGTACGATGTCGGCTTTCCACACGATTTCCACGGGGGCTATCGGTTCGAGCACAGCCTTGATGGTCACGTCGGTCATGTGCCCCTTACCTGTGGCGGCGAGGCTGCCGTATAGGGTCACCTCAAAAGCCTTGGCTTTGGGATGGCTGTTGGCAAAGATTTGGGCGGCCTGTTGTGGGCCCATCGTGTGGCTGCTCGACGGACCTTTGCCGATGCGGAAGATTCTCTTCAATGATTCCATGTTTGTTGATGATTGATGGGATGATTTGGTGGCTAACGGGTCACGCTCACTTCTTTGTCGAAACCGCGCCTGTCGCGCAGCACAAACTTGTAGGTGTGCCCGTCGGCAAACCGGTAGGCTGTAAATTTGCGGTAGGAGTCGATGGGCTCGTCGTTGATTTTCAGCACAATGTCTCCCTGTCTCATGCCGTTCTTGTAGGCATCGCTCTTGTGCCAGATGAGGCCGATGGCGGCTTGGTCGTCCTTATCGATAAAGGCCACTCCGAACTGTCTGTTGCTCACACTCACGCTGTCAGCCCCGTTGTAGGGGGAGAATGTGAGCTGCTTCTTCCACGGATTCACCACCACACTGCCGTAATTGAACAACTGGGCACCGATGCGCGAGTCGCCTTGGGTGGTGATGGCGCGCACCCGGGCGAAGGAAAAGTCGTCCCATTTCAACCGGTCAAGGTTTAGAAAATACACGATGTCTTGTTTTTCTGTGCTGTTCGTGCCTATGGCGAAGTTGCCGCGGGCCTCTCCCTCCACCTGTGCATTCACTTGCTTGCTTTTGTATCGGTGGTCGAAGAAGTGTTCGCGGTTCATCTGGTAGAGTTGGCGGGCACCGGTGTCAAACAGGGCGAGGTCGGTGTGGCGCATGAACGGACTTACGAGCACGTAGGGCACAAATCTGACCAATTTATATTTCAGCGTGTGTCCCGGTTCGTTGTCGAAGTAACCTTTGATGTCTGTGAGTATCAGGCTTTTTCTCTTGGGGTCTATCTTGCCCGCAATGCCTTTATTGAAAAGATCGAATCCGATGATGCCGTCGAAGTTGTTACGATAGACTTTGCGTGATTTCACGGCGGCCACGTAGCCTGCTATGGTCAGTCTGCCCAACTGCATTTCAGGCAGTTGCACCACGAGAGTGGTGTCGGCCACGCCATTGGCATCGTATGAAACCACATGGCCGAGTTCCTTGACCACCGGCACGCGCGTGCCATAATATAGCATACCTTGGCTCGACCCCGTATCGAGATTAAACCGGTAGGTCTTTTCGCCGATCCGTATGGGCACATAGAGTTGGTCATCGTCGAATTCCAGAGGGATGGTGTCGACAAAGTGGTGTTGCGAAACCGTGAAGCTGGTGTCGTAGCGGTGCATTTGGGCCTGTGCCGGAAGACCGGCCAGCAACCCGATTGCCACTATCATGCTTTTTATGCTCATCTTTTTATAACGCTCTGTTGTAGGGATTTGGCCCTCATATTTGTCCGCAAAGTTACAAAAATGTCGGTCTTTCAAGTTCTCTTTCTGTGTTTTTTATCGGGCCTTTTTCGTTTGTCTTTGTTTTTTTAACGTTTTATCTGCTTCCGTGTGAGTGTCTGTACTGTTCTTGGCTTTTGTCGGGCATTGATAGTCTTTCCGTTTTCCGGTCTTGTGTTGTGCTTGCCGGAGCTGTCAAGGAAATTCGCCATTGGTTTGCATTTTCCTCCATTTGTGCTTACCTTTGCATGGCCGGGGGGAGCGTGTATTCGCTTCCCCTTTTTCTTTTTCCCCTTGTCATTCCCTCCGG